>Ga0210396_10000059_pt1 | contig 222006 bp, 229 predicted proteins | sample IncBWH17OmetaG_FD_155466 | JGI IMG/M metagenome (GOLD analysis project Ga0210396, IMG submission 155466) | Forest soil microbial communities from Barre Woods Harvard Forest LTER site, Petersham, Massachusetts, United States - Inc-BW-H-17-O ... | reverse complement strand
CTAAGGCGAGGCCGAAAGGCGTAGTCGATGGCTAACAGGTTGATATTCCTGTACCACGTCGCTTCCGTTTGACCGATGGGGGGACGAGGAAGGCTAAGGGAACCCAGGCGATGGTTGTCCTGGGGTAAGCATGTAGGGGCGGTCCTTGTTAAATGCGGGACTGCATAACCTGAGGTGCGATGCCAGCTGGCATATAGCCGGCGAGTCCCCAACGCCATGCCTCCAAGAAAATCCTCTAGGGAGGAAGCGCGTGCCCGTACCAAAACCGACACAGGTGGGCAAGTAGAGAATACTAAGGTGATCGAGATAACCCTCGTTAAGGAACTCGGCAAAATCGCCCCGTAACTTCGGGATAAGGGGCGCCCCAGTAGGGTGAAACTCCTCGCGAGTGGAGCCCGAGAGGGCCGCAGTGAATTGGCTGAAGCGACTGTTTACCAAAAACACAGGTCTCTGCTAAGTCGAAAGACGACGTATAGGGGCTGACGCCTGCCCGGTGCCGGAAGGTTACGTGGAGTTGTTAGGGCTTGACCCGAAGCAGCGAAGCTAAGCCCCGGTAAACGGCGGCCGTAACTATCAGTTGACCGAGGTAGTTGTAAAACTCGGCTATATGCTGGAACATCCGAGTATCCCGCACTACGAGTTCCGTCCTAAGTGGGCGGTATCGTGAAAATGTGTCGGGTGCGGACAATCAGCAGGAAAGACCCAGCGTCCAGTTGATCCAGGACGGTCCACCGCCTAGGCGGGGTCCGGATCAGCGTCGACGACGCTGGGAATCCTCAGAGACTATACGCCGAGCCCACTCTCTAGACCGGGAGCGGGATGAGATAGTCCGCTCTCATGGGCGACCATGAGAGTCGGCCAGAAATGTGCCGACCGCTCGGACAGAACGCGTCCGGGTCGTAACAGAAGGAACGGTCCTAAGGTAGCGAAATTCCTTGTCGGGTAAGCACCAACACTTGCCCCGCCGCCTCGCGAGAGGCGGTCGAGAACCGGCTCATATCGGGGAAACCCTCCCTGCCAAGGTGGCAGCGGGCAATCCCGAGGGAAGTCCTAGTGACCCCCTAACGACTGATCCGAAAGGAGAGGCGCGTCACGCTCCGGAGAGTCCGGAAATCCATGTGACGCGCAATACGCCGGCCCTCATCGCAAGACAAGGCGCCTATGGAATGGCAGTACCGCTGGATCCCTGGTTTGTCACAGGTCTGACGGAGGGCGAGGGATGCTTCTGCGTCTCACTCGCTGTCCGAGCGAAGCTTCGATCTGGTCTCGAGGTGAGGCCGTCGTTCTCGCTCTCGTTGAATGAGAAGGACTTGGGACTGCTGGAAGATCTGCAAGCGTTCTTCGCTTGTGGTTGGATCCGGGAGTCGAAGGGAGATCGCACCTTCAAGTACGAGGCGCGATCGATCCGCGATCTCTCCGGAATTATCCTGCCGCACTTTGAACGTTTCCCCTTGCGGGGATGCAAGGCGAGAAGCTGTGCAGGCTTTTCGCAAGTATGCGAGATGATCGAGCAAGGAGATCATCTGCAGCGCGACGGGTTGCGAGAGATCGTGGGCATCGCCTACCAGATGAATCTGGGAAAGCGGCGCCACTCGCAGGCCACACTCCTAAAGGTGCTTGATGAGGTGAAGGGATAGTCTGCGCTCTCGGATAACGAGAGAACACGCGAAGTTCCGACCTGCACGAATGGCGTAACGACTTCAGCGCTGTCTCAACGAGGAGCTCGGTGAAATTGCAGTCTCGGTGAAGATGCCGAGTACCCGCGGCTAGACGGAAAGACCCCGTGAACCTTTACTACAACCTGGTATTGGATTTCGGTGCATTTCGCTCAGGATAGGTGGGAGGCTTTGAAGCGCTGGTTGCGGCTAGCGTGGAGCCAACCTTGAGATACCACCCTTGGTGTATTGGAGTTCTAACAGCATTCCGTGAATCCGGGTGCTGGACAGTTCCAGGCGGGTAGTTTGACTGGGGCGGTCGCCTCCCAAAATGTAACGGAGGCGCACAAAGGTTCCCTCATCACGGTTGGAAATCGTGTGTAGAGCGTAAAGGTAGTAAGGGAGCTTGACTGCGAGACTGACAAGTCGAGCAGGTGCGAAAGCAGGTCTTAGTGATCCGGCGGTAGCAAGTGGAAGTGCCGTCGCTCAACGGATAAAAGGTACTCCGGGGATAACAGGCTTATCGGGCCCAAGAGTCCACATCGACGGCCCGGTTTGGCACCTCGATGTCGGCTCGTCGCATCCTGGGGGTGGAGTTGCTCCCAAGGGTTGGGCTGTTCGCCCATTAAAGCGGTACGCGAGCTGGGTTCAGAACGTCGTGAGACAGTTCGGTCCCTATCTGCCGTGGGCGTTGGAGAATTGAGAGGATTTGTCCCTAGTACGAGAGGACCGGGATGAACGCACCTCTGGTGTATCTGTTGTCCTGCCAAGGGCATAGCAGGCTAGCTACGTGTGGATCGGATAACCGCTGAAAGCATCTAAGCGGGAAGCCGGCCTCAAGATGAACTCTCCCATCCCCTAGAGGGAGTAAGACCCCTGGTAGACCACCAGGTTGATAGGCCGGATCTGGAAGGACGGCAACGTTCGTAGGAGACCGGTACTAATGGGTCGAGGGCTTGACGGATTTTATTCTTCACTCCCGCAAGGAGTGACGGTTTTACCCGCTGTGGCGTGTGCAGTTTTGAGGGACCGTGGAAGGCGTGGTCTTTCGCCTTTTTCCGGTGGCCTTGGCGAGGGGGAAACACCTCTTCCCATTCCGAACAGAGCAGTTAAGCCCCTCAGCGCCGATGGTACTTGGCCCGCAAGGGCCTGGGAGAGTAGGACGCCGCCGGTTTTTTCGATACGCGGGCCGCCTTCGGGCGGCCCGTCGTCGTTCCAGCGCTCACGAGCGCGAGCCAACCAGCGCGCCTCGCAGCGCGCCTCGCGCACGCTCACTGCACCATCGAGCGACGCGAGGATGACGGTGGCGCCTGTCAGGGGCGGGAGGCCGGCGTGGCGCGCTGCTGCGCCGCCTCGCACGGCTGCGCCACGCGCCTCGCGCGACGGTCGCCGCGTCCCGTCGCCTCGTGAACAACCGGGGAGATGCAGACCTGCGGCGCGTGCGGCAACTGCCCCGGACGACGGCGCCCGAGGCTCCCGCGCAGCGGCGCTCGATGCGGATGATCGATACGGGCCAGCTCGTCCTGGTCGACCTCCCAGTCGACGTCGTAGTCGTCCTCGAGCATCAGGAAGGAGCGGGCGCGACCAAGCGCATCGAACGCGCGCTGCCGAAAGGCCGATGTCCTCGATGAAGGGAACATGTGTTCGTAAGATAGGAAGGCCATCGGACGGCAGCTTCGCGGTCGGCCGTGCGCATCCAGGTTCGCGCTCGGATTTGGCTCTAGGAGTTGGATCGCGGCATGGTCGCGCTGCAAGCGAAGTTGCAGCAACGGGTCGTCGTCGGCGGACCGGGGGCGCCGCGAGGGGCGTCAAGCAGGGGCATTCGGCCTCGACTCGAACTCCGGTGGTTACATGGCTGTTACGCTAGCCAGGCGTTCGACCGGCGGGCCTGCAATGGGCATCTGGCGGCGCCCAAAGCTCATGGAGAAGTTCGTCATCGAAGGCGGCGTTCCGCTGTCCGGCACGATGGTTCCGGCCGGGAACAAGAACGGCGCGCTGCCAATCCTCGCCGCCAGCGTCCTCACCGAGGACGAGGTCATCGTGCGCAACGTCCCGCGGATCCGCGACGTCGAGGCCATGATCGAGATCCTCCTCGCAATCGGCGTCGCGGTCAGCTGGCGCGGGCCCAACGAGCTCTCGCTGTGCGCCGCCGACGTCAACGACTACGGCATCGAGCGCGAGCTCGCCGAGACCATCCGCGCGTCGTTCCTGCTCGCCGGGCCGCTGCTCGCGCGCTTCCGCCGCGCCGTCATGCCGCCGCCAGGCGGCGACGTGATCGGCCGCCGGCGCCTGGACCCGCACCTCGACGCCTTCCGCGCGATGGGCGCGCTCACCGACTGCGGGCGCGAGATCGTGCTCACCGCGCCGCGCGGGCTGCGGCCCACCGACGTGTTCATGGACGAGCCGTCCGTCATGGCCACCGAGAACGCGCTCATGGCCGCCGCGCTCACGCCAGGCACCACCGTCATCGGCAACGCCGCCTGTGAGCCGCACGTGCAGGACCTCGCGCGCATGCTCGTCAAGATGGGCGCCGACATCCAGGGCATCGGCTCCAACCTCATCACCGTCAACGGCGCCCAGCGACTGCACGGCTGCGAGCACCGGATAGCGCCCGACCACATCGAGATCGGCAGCTTCATGGCGCTCGCCGGCGTAACCGGCGGCGAGCTGACGATCAAGGACACCGTCCCCGGCGACCTGCGCATGATCAGGCTCGTGTTCGAACGCGTCGGGCTGCGCTCCGAGCTGCACGGCAACGACATCGTCGTGCCCGGCAATCAGAAGCTCGTCGTGCAGGCCGACGTCGGCGAGTACAAGAGCAAGATCCAGGACGGACCCTGGCCCGCGTTCCCCGCCGACCTCACCTCCATCGCCGTCGCCCTCGCCACGCAGGCCGAGGGCTCGATCCTCGTGCACGAGTGGATGTTCGAGAACCGCCTCATCTTCACCGACAAGCTGATCCTGATGGGCGCCGACATCGTCATGTGCGACCCGCACCGCGCCATCATCACCGGGCCGCGGCGGCTGCGCGGCGAGCGGGTCGAGTCGCCCGACATCCGCGCCGGCATGGCCATGCTGCTCGCCGCGCTGTGCGCCGACGGACGCAGCGAGATCGGCAACATCCGGCAGATCGACCGTGGCTACGAGCGCATCGACGAGCGCCTGCGCGATCTCGGCGCACGCATCGAGCGCGTCGCCACGGAGCCTGTCCACGCATAATCCCCGGGTCATCATGATCCACCCGATCCCCAGCGGCACGCGCGACGTGCTCCCAGACGAGACGCGCGAGGTGCGCGCCATCACCGACACGCTGCGCGGCGTGTTCGAGCGCCACCGCTACGGCGAGGTGTACACACCCGCGCTCGAGTACGAGTCCGTGCTCGCCCGCGCCGACATGGCCGAAGCCAAGCCCGCCTACCGCGTCTTCGACGAGACCGGCGCCGTGCTCGTGCTGCGCTCCGACATGACCGTGCCCATCGCGCGCGTCGTCGCCACCCGCTATGCCTCCAGCGTCCCGCCGCTGCGCTTCTGCTACTTCGCCCACTGCTACCGCGGCGTGCGACCCCAGCGCGGGCAGCCGCGCGAGCTGCTGCAGGCGGGCATCGAGCTGATCGGCGCGCCCGCCCCGCAGGGCACCGCCGAGGCGCTCACCGTGCTCTGCCACGCGCTCGACGCCACCGGCCTCAAGGACTACCGCATTGGCCTCGGCGACGCCTCGCTGTTCCCCGCGCTCATGGCCAGCCTCGACGTGCCCGACGCCGCCCGCGCCGGCCTGCTCGACGCGCTCGTCTCACGCGACTTCGTCGGCCTCGAACGCGCCCTCGCCGAGTCCGGCCTCTCCGACCAGGCCGCCGCGCTGCTGCTCGAGGTGCCCCAGCGCCGCGGCGGACCCGACGTGCTCGCAGACACGCCCGCGCAGGCCGACGCCGCCGTCACCGGCCTGCGCCAGGTGCACGAGCTGCTCGAGCCCGCCGTCGCCGAGCGCGTCATCTTCGACCTCGGGCTCGTGCGCAACATCGGCTACTACACCGGCGCCGTGTTCGACGTCTACGACCCCGCGCTCGGCGCGCCCATCGGCGGCGGCGGCCGCTACGACGAGCTCGTCGGGCGCTTCGGCCGCAGCCTGCCCGCCGTCGGCTTCGCGCTCGGCGTCGATCGCCTGCACATCGCGCTTGCCGGCGAGGAGCGCGGCACCGGTGCGCTGCTCGCCCGCGCCGTCGACCAGGACGCCACGTGACGCCCATCAACGGCCTCACCATCGCCGTGCCCCGCGGGGCGCTGTTCAGCGGCACCGTCGATTTGCTCGCCGCGCTCGGGCTCGACACCGACGAGCTGCGCTCCAACGACCGCAAGCTGCTGTTCGAGGACATCGGCGTCATCACCATGCGCCCCTCCGACGTGCCCACCTACGTCGAGGCCGGCGCCGCCGACCTCGGCATCACCGGCAAGGACGTCCTGCTAGAGCAGGGCGGGCGCGCGTTCGACCACGGCGAAGGCGGGCGCGAGGTCTACGAGCTGCTCGACCTCGGCTTCGGGCGCTGCGTCATGGTGCTCGCCAGCAAGGCCGGCCCCGACCCCGCGCACGAGGCGCTGCGCCGCCTCGGCGTCATGCGCGTCGCCACCAAGTACCCGCGCATCGCCGCGCGCTACCTCGAGGAGACCGGCCGCCAGGCCGAGATCGTCGAGGTCAAGGGCTCCGTCGAGCTCGCGCCGCTCACCGGCATGGTCGAGGCGATCGTCGACCTCACCGCCACCGGCACCACGCTGCGCGAGAACAACCTCGTCATCCGCGAGGAGATCGTCGTGTGCACCGCCCGGCTGATCGCCAACCCCGTCTCGCACAAGCTCAAGGCCGCCGCCATCGACCAGCTGCTCGAGCGCCTGCGCGCGCTGCCGGCGAGTGCACGCGGTCGTGGCGCGCCCGACCCCGCGTGAGATGCGCGCACAGCGTCTCATCAGCCGGGCGATGGCCTGACATGCGGATCGAGCGCCTGAGCGCCGACGATGTGGCGCGACTCGGGGGTGCTGACGGCGCCGCCGCGCGCGTGCGCTCGCTCGTGCCCGACGGCGACTCCGTCGCCGGGCCCGTACGCGAGATCATCGCCGACGTGCGCGCCCGCGGCGACGCCGCCGTGCTCGACTACACGCGCCGCTTCGACACCGCCGGCGGCGACCCGCGGCCGCTGCTCGTCGCCCCCGAGGAGCTCGACGAGGCCATCAAGCGCCTGCCGCTCGAGCTCATCGCCGGGCTGCAGGTCGCCATCGTCAACGTCGCCCTCGTCGCCGACGCCGGCGTCGGGCGCGACGTGCCCGTCGAGCTGCCGCAGGGACAGCGCGTCCTCCTGCGCGAGGTGCCCGTCAGCTCCGCCGCCGTGTACGTCCCCGGAGGCCGCGCCGCCTACCCCAGCACCGTCGTCATGGGCGTCGTCACCGCTCGCTCCGCCGGCGTCGTCGACGTCGCCGTCTGCGCGCCCCCCGGACCCGACGGGCAGATCGACCCTGCCATCCTCGGCACCTGCCGGCTGTGCGGCGTCGAACGCGTGTACCGCATGGGCGGCGCCCAGGCGGTCGCCGCGCTCGCCCACGGCACCGACACCGTCCAACGCGTCGACGTCGTCGTTGGCCCCGGCAACCTGTACGTGCAGGAGGCCAAGCACCAGCTGTCCGCCACCGTCGGCATCGACGGCTTCGCCGGTCCCAGCGACCTGCTCGTGGTGCTCGGCGCCGCCGTCGAGCGCGAGCTGGACGACGGGCAGCACGGCCGCTCGCTGCATCTCGCCGCGCTTGACATGCTAGCCCAGGCCGAGCACGGCGAGGGAAGCCTCGTGCTCGCCGTGTCGCCGTCTGCGCGGGTCTGCGACGCGCTCGCCCAAACTCTAAAAAATATGGTCGTTGAGCGCCCCACCGTGGGCGACGCCGCGTTCGCCATCGTGCACGTCGCAAGCGCCCGCGACGCCATCGCGCTCGCCAACGCCTTCGCGCCCGAGCACCTCCAGCTGATCGGCGCCGACGTCGAGGCGCTCGCCCCCACCGTCCGCTGCGCCGGCTGCCTGTTCGTCGGCATCGACAGCGCCACCGCCTTCGGCGACTACGTCGCCGGCTCCAACCACGTGCTGCCCACCGGCGGCGCCGCGCGCTTCGCCTCCACGCTCTCGCCGCGCCACTTCCGCCGCACCATGTCCCAGGTGCACGTTGGACAGGCCGCCGCCAAGCTCGCCGCCGCCGGCGCGCCCATCGCCAGCGCCGAGGGCTTTCAGGTGCACGCAGAGTCGATGCAGGCGCGCGTTGCGCCACAATCAACACACATGAGCCCCAAGGAGCCGCAATGAGCCGCACAGCCACCATCGAGCGCAAGACCGCCGAGACCGACGTGCGCCTCGCGCTCACGCTCGAAGGCACCGGCGCCGGCGCGCGCGGCACCGGCGTCGGCTTCCTCGACCACATGCTCGACCTGCTCGCCCGCCACGGTCACCTCGACCTCGACGTCAGCGTCAGCGGCGACCTGCAAACCGGCGCGCACCACACCGCCGAGGACACCGCCATCGTGCTCGGGCAGGCGCTCGACGCCGCGCTCGGCGACCGCGCCGGCATCGGCCGCTACGGCACCGCCACCGTGCCCATGGACGAGGCGCGCGCCAGCTGCGCCATCGACGTCTCCGGGCGCCCCTTCACGCTGTTCGAAGCCGAGTTGCCGCCAGGCGCCACCGGCGACTTCGAGCACGAGCTAACCGAGGAGTTCTTCCGCGCGCTCGCCAACGCCGCCAAGCTCACGCTGCACCTGCGCGTCGAAGCCGGCAGCAACGCCCACCACATGATCGAGGCCGCCTTCAAGGCGTTCGCCCGCGCGCTGCGCCAGGCCGTCGCCATCGACCCCACCGAGACCGGCGTGCCCAGCACCAAGGGCACGCTCACCGCATGAGCCGGCCGATGAGCTTCGTGAGACGGCGTCCTCCCTCCCTCGTGTGCCGAGCACACTTCGGTCGGTGCGTCCTTGTCTCACTCGCTCCTCGACCGGCTTACGCTCGCTGCACATTCTGCGGAGGTTCCGTATGAGCAGCGTCGAGATCGCGATCGTCGACTACGGCATGGGCAACCGCCGCTCCGTCGAGAAGGCGCTCGAGCACGTCGGCGCGCGCGCCTTCGTCACCCGCGATCCCGAGCAGTTGCGCGCCGCAGACGGCCTCGTCGTGCCCGGCGTCGGCGCCTTCCCGCGCGCGATCGACAACCTGCGCCAGCTCGGCCTCGACCAGCTGCTGCGCGAGCGTGTCGCCGCCAGCACCCCCGTGCTCGGCATCTGCCTCGGCATGCAGCTCGCGTTCGACTCCTCCACCGAGCTTGGCGGCGCCGCCGGCCTCGGCATCGTGCCTGGGGAGGTCCGTCCCCTCGCATTGTCCTCGCAGGGCGATCACGGCGATCTGAAGCTGCCGCACATCGGCTGGAACCAGGTGCGCTTCACCCGCCCCGACTCGCCGCTCGTCGCCGGCCTGCCCAGCAGCTGCGCCTTCTACCACGTGCACTCGCTCGCGCCCGTGCCCGCCGACCAGCGCGACGTGCTCGGCGTCGCCGAGTACGGCGCGCCGTTCGTCACCGCCGTGCAGCGCGGCTCCTTCTACGGCGTGCAGTTCCACCCCGAGAAGTCCTCCGCCGCCGGCCTGCGGCTGCTCGCCAACTTCGCGCGCATCTGCATCGCCGCCTCCGCCAGCGGCCAGGTCGCCACGCCCGGCCCGGACGCCCTCGCGTCCGCCGCGGCCGAGCACCCGTCCGCCGTCACGTGAGGCTCTATCCCGCCATCGACATCCTCGGCGGCAACGCCGTACGGCTCGTCAAGGGCGACTTCGACGCCAAGAAGGTCTACGACGCGGAGCCGCTGTCCGCCGCGCGCGGCTGGGTCGACGCCGGCGCCGAGTACCTGCACGTCGTCGACCTCGACGGCGCCAAGCAGGGCAAGCCCGTCAACCTCCAGCAGCTGCAGCTGATCGCCGCAGCCGCCGGCGTGCCCGTGCAGTACGGCGGCGGGCTGCGCAGCGCCGACGCCGTCGCACGCGCGCTCGACGCCGGCGCCGCGCGCGTGATCCTCGGCACCGTCGCCTTCACCCACCCCGACGTACTCGAGCAGGCGCTCGACCGGCACGGCCCCGAGCGGATCCTCGTCGGCGTCGACGTGCGCGGCGGCAACGTCGCCACGCATGGCTGGGTCAACAGCACCGCCACGCCCGCAAGCGACGCCTTCGCAGGGCTGCGTCACCGCGGCGTGCGCCACTTCGTCTTCACCAACATCGACCACGACGGCATGCTCGACGGCGCCAACCGCGACGAGGTCGCCGAGGTGGCGGCCGCGGTGGGGGAGGGCAGCCTGATCTTCTCTGGAGGAATCGGCACGCTCGCGGACCTGCAGCAGCTCGCCGCCCTGCGCGACGAGCTCTCGCTCGACCGGCTCGACGGCGTCATCGTCGGCACCGCCCTCTACGAGAAGCGCTTCACCGTCGCCGAAGCCAAGGCCGCGCTCGCCTGACCTGCGGCCGCTCGGCCGCCGCGCGACGCCCAGCCGCCACGCGTCCGATCGCTACGGTGAACACGTGCATTTCAAGCGCGTGATCCCCTGCCTGGACGTCGATCGCGGACGCGTCGTCAAGGGCGTCGAATTCGTCGACATCCGCGACGCCGGCGACCCCGTCGAGCTGGCCGCGCACTACGACCGCGAGGGCGCCGACGAGGTCGTGTTCCTCGACATCACCGCCACGCACGAGAAGCGCGACACGATCGCCCAGCTCGCGCGCGCCACCGCCGACGAGGTGTTCGTGCCGTTCACCATCGGCGGCGGCATCCGCTCCGTCGCCGACGCGCAGGCCGTGCTCGACGCCGGCGCCGACAAGGTGTCCGTCAACTCCGCCGCGCTGCAGCGCCCCGAGCTGCTGAACGAGCTCGCCGCGCAGTTCGGCGCGCAGTGCGTCGTGCTCGCCATCGACGCCAAGGCACGGCGTTCGGTGCAGGAGTCCGCGCCGAACGCGGTGTATAGCCATGGTGATACACCGCCCGCAAACGGACACCTGGTGCGGGCGGACGCGACGGCCTGGGAGGCGTACCTCGCCGGCGGGCGCACGCCCACCGGCATCGACGTCGTCGAGTGGGCGCGCGAGGCCGTCGAGCGCGGCGCCGGGGAGATCCTGCTCACGAGCATGGACCGCGACGGCACCAACGACGGCTACGACCTGCCGCTCACGCGCGCCGTCAGCGACGCCGTCAGCGTGCCCGTGATCGCCTCCGGCGGCGCCGGCGAGCTTGAGCACCTCGCGCAGGCGCTTGCCGCGGGCGCCGACGCCGTGCTGTGCGCGTCGATCTTCCACTACGGCCGCCACACGGTCGCCGAGGCCAAGGCCCACCTCGCCGCTTCCGGGATCCCCGTGCGCGTCACGTGAGCGATCCCGACGTGCTGCAAGCGCTCGCCGCGCAGCCCGGCGGGCCGACGCTGCTGGAGCTCGGCCGCGCGCGGGATGACCTCGCGCTCGTTGGCGGCGCCGTGCGCGACCTGCTGCTCGGCCGCGCGCCGCGGGAGCTCGACGTCGTCGTACACGCCGGCGCCGCCGAGCTCGCGCACGAGCTCGCGGGGTCGCTCGGCGCGAGCGTCACCGCGCACGAGCGCTTCGGCACCGCCGCCGTCGCCTGGCAGGACGGGCGCATCGACATCGCCGAGCGGCGCGCCGAGTCATATCCCGCGCCCGGCGCGCTCCCCTGGGTGCGCCCCGGCAGCGCCCACGAGGACCTGCGCCGCAGGGACTTCACCGTCAACGCCATCGCCGTCGCGCTCGGCGGCGAGCGCCGCGGGCGCCTCGACGCCGCCGAGCACGCGCTCGAGGACCTCCGCGCCCGCCGCCTGCGCGTGCTGCACGAGCGCAGCTTCCTCGACGATCCCACGCGCCTGCTGCGCCTCGCCCGCTACCGCGCGCGCCTGCGCTTCGACGTCGAGCCGCACACCGCCGAGCTGGCCGCCAGCGCCATGTCGAATGACGCGCTGCAGACCGTCTCTCGCGCGCGCATCGGCGCCGAGCTGCGGCTCGCGCTCGGCGAAGCCGACGCCATCGCCGCGCTCGCCGCCCTGGAGGAGCTGGGCGTGCTCGCCGCGCTCACATCGTCACCAGACGGGGCGGGGAAGCCCAAGCTGCGCCTCGACCGCGAGCGCGCTCGGCACGCGCTCGCGCTGTTGCCCGAGGACGGCAGGCCCGATCTGATGCTGCTGGCCTCGCTGCTGCTGCCGCTGGTCAACGCCGAGGGCGTGGACCCCGAGCCCATCATGTTCGAGCTGCTCGACGACCTCGAGTTCAGCGCCGGCGAGCGCGACCGCGTGATGCGCAGCGCGCTCGTCGCCGCGGCGCTCGTGGACGAGATCGCGCACGCGCTCACGCCCTCAGAGCTGCACGACGCGCTGTCCGCCCATCCGCTGGAGGCCGTCGCGCTGGCGGGCGCGCTCGGCGGCGCGCCGTCCGGCGACGGCCGCCACGGTGTCAGCCGTCGCGCCGAGGAGTGGCTGGGCACGCTGCGCCACGTGCGCCTCGCGATCACCGGCGATGACCTGCTTGCCGCCGGCATCCCCGCTGGGCCCGAGCTCGGCATGCGCCTCGGCGCCGTGCTCGCGCGCAAGCTCGACGGCGAGCTCGAGGATGGGCCACAGGCAGAAGTGCAGGCGGCGCTCGACGCGAGGGTCGACAGCTGATGGCGCAGGCGCAGCGTGACCCCTCGGCATCCGCCGCCGGCGGCGACGTCGTCCCGTCAGCGACCGACGGCGAGCTCGCGTTCGAGCTGCCCGGCGGCGCCCGCGCGCTGTTCACCTCCCGCGCCGGTGGCAACCTCTCCACCGCCACGGGCGACCAGCACGAACACGGGCTGCGCCGGCGCGACGCGCTGTGCGAGCGGCTGGGACTGCGCTGGCTGTGCGCCAGCCGGCAGGTCCACGGAACGGCCGTGCACGTGGTCGAGCGCGTCGCCGGCGCTGGCGGAGCGCCTGCGGCGCTCGACGCCGACGGGCACGCCACGGCGCTGCCCGCGCTCGGCGTCATGGTCCTTGCCGCCGACTGCCTGCCCGTCGCGCTGGGCTGCCAGGGCGCCGTCGCCGTCGTGCACGCCGGCTGGCGCGGGCTGTCCGCGGGCGTGCTCGAGCAGGGCGTGCGCACGCTGCGCTGTCTCGCCGCCGATGAGTCCGCGATCACCGCGATCGTCGGTCCTGGCGCCGGCGTGTGCTGCTACGAGGTCGGACTCGAGGTGCACGCCGCATTCGGTGGCGCCCACGCCCACGCCCACGCCCGCGGCCGCCGCCTCGACCTGCGCGCGATCGCGCACGAGCGGCTGCTCGCCGCCGGCGTCGCCGACGTGCGCAACGCGCGCGCGTGCACCATCTGCGACGAGCGCTTCTTCTCCCACCGCCGCGAAGGCGAGCGCGCAGGGCGTAACGCGGGGATCGCATGGCTGAGCTGATCAGCGACCTGCGCGCGCCCGTCATCCGCGCCAAGCTCGAGCGCGTGCGCTCCGAGATAGCGGCCGCAAGCGAGCGCGCGCAAGCGCTCATCCCGGCCAGCAGCCCTGACGGCAGCCCCTCCGATTCGCGCCGCCCCGTGGAGATCCTCGCGGCGGTCAAGTACGTCGCCGCCGAGCAGCTGCCCGTGCTCGCCGAGGCCGGCATCCGCCTCGTCGGCGAGAACCGCGCGCAGGATCTGCAGGCGAAGGTCTCCGCCCACGGCGAGCTGTTCGAGTGGGACTTCATCGGCCAGCTGCAGAGCCGGCGCGTGCGCGTGATCCTCCCGCACGTGCGCATGATCCACTCGCTCGCCTCCGAGTCCGCGCTGCGCGAGCTGGAGCGCCACGTCGAGCTGGCGCGGCCCGGCCTGCGCGTGCTGCTCGAGGTGAACATCGCCGGCGAGCCCGGAAAGGCGGGGATCGCCCCCGAGGAGGTCGCCGCCTACGTGGCGCGCGCGCCCGTGCCGGTCACGGGGCTGATGACGATGCCGCCGCTGTCGCCGAGCGCGCAGGACAGCCGCCGCTGGTTCGCCGCGCTGCGCGAGTTGGCGCGCGAGCACGGGCTGCGGGAACTGTCCATGGGCACCTCTCAGGACTACGTCGTCGCAGTCGAAGAGGGCGCAACAGTCGTGCGGATCGGCACTAGCTTGTATCGTTGAGGTGCGATCTCGCCCAACTCGGCGCACGTATCCGCGCGCGGAATTACTAGCATCTGCAAGGAAACCGGTCCGCCGGGGCGAACACGCACCTATACCGATGGCCTTCCGCGACTCCTGGCATAGCGCACTCGTCTACTTCGGCCTCGCCGAGGAGTATCACGACGACTACGACGAGGACGACGCCGCCGCCGGCGGACCCGGTCCAGAGGCGGAGATCGAGGACCGTTACCGCGAGCGGCCAAACGTCCGGCGCCTGCGCCGCCGGCGCGACGAGTACGACGACATCTTCGCCGACGACGAAGCCGGCGAGACCGCAGTCGCCGGCGGGCGCATCTCGCGCGGGCGTCCCACCACCGTGCTCAAGCCCGTCGGCGGGCGCGCCAACGGCGACGTGCAGGTGCACCTGGTTGTGCCCAAGTCGTTCAACGACGCCCAGCAGATAGCGGACAAGTTCAAGAGCTCGATCCCCGTCATCCTCAACCTGCAGAGCTCCGACACCGACCTGTCCAAGCGTCTCATCGACTTCGCCTCCGGTCTCACCTACGCGCTCGACGGCGGCATGCAGCGGATCGCCGACAAGGTCTTCATGCTCACGCCCCGCAACGTCGAGATCTCCGCCGAGGAGCGCGCGAGGCTGATCGAGAAGGGCTTTTTCAACCAGTCCTAACCTGCGCGCCGTAGTCTGGAGTCCTTATGGAGATCGGTCTCATTGGTTGCGGGAACATGGCGCGCGCGCTGGCCCGCGGTTGGGGGCGGCCGGTTCTGTGCGCGGACCCCGTCGCCGAGCGCGCCCGCGGCCTCGCGGCCGAGGTCGGCGGCGAGGCGCTCGCGAGCAACTCCGAGGTCGCCGCTCGCGCGGAGCTGCTCGTGCTCTGCCACAAGCCCGCGCAGCTCGCCGGCGTCGCTGTTGAAATCGGCGACGGCACCACGCCCGTCGCGTCGATCCTCGCCGTCACGCCGCTCGAGGCATTGCGCACCGCCTACCCCGGCAGGCCCGTGTACCGGTTCATCCCGTCGCTGCCCGTCGAGGTGCGCCAGGGCGCCGTCGTGCAGGCGGCCGGTCCTGGCAAACTCGACGACGACGGGGCCGGCGGCTCGGACCCCGCGCTCGATGCAGCCGTGGCGGAGCTGTTCGCCGAGCTGGGCACGCTGGTGGTGCTCGACGACGCGCTCCTCGACGTGGCAACCGGCCTGATGTCGTGCGCGCCGGCGTACGTGGCGCTGGTCGCCGAGGCGCAGGTGGACGCCGGCGTGCGCCGCGGGATCCCCGCACTGCAGGGCGCGCAGCTGGTCGTGCAGACGCTCGCCGGCACCGCGGAGCTGCTGCGCCGGCGCGAATACGACACGATGGCCGTGCGCCGCGAGGTCTCCTCTCCCGGCGGGCTGACCGCGCGGGGCGTCGACGCGCTGGAGCGCGCCGGCCTGCGCCGCGCCTTCAGCGACGCGCTCGACGCGGTGCTCGACGGAGGCAAGCGGTGATCCTCGCCAGCGCGCGCACCGACGTCGCCGGCTTCCTCTCGACGGTGATCTACGTGTACACGCTGCTGATCATCGTCTACATCGTCGTGCAGCTGCTGTTCGCCGCCGGCCTGCGCCCCCCGTACTCGCGCACCACCGACAGCGTGCTCGGCTTCCTGCGCGACGTGGTCGAGCCGTTCCTGCGCATCTTCCGGCGGCTCTCGCCGCGGCTCGGCGGCTTCGACTTCAGCCCGATGCTGGCGATCATCTCGCTGTACCTCGTCAACATCATCGTCGTCCAGGGCCTCATCAGCTGAGCGCTCCCGCACGCCTGACCGCATGGCTGCGCGTGTTGCTGGTGCTCGCGTGCGTCGTCGCGCTCGACCAGCTCACCAAGCGCGCTGTCGAACACTCGATCGTGCCCGGCGAAGAACACCGCTTCCTGCCGGGCGTGCAGCTCGTCGACACGCGCAATCGCGGCGTCGCGTTCGGGTTCCTCCCCGGCGATCACGTCGCCGTCACCGTGCTGATCGCGATCGCGCTGGTCGCGCTGCTCGCGTACTTCGCGCGCCACGCCGCGCGGCGGCTCATGTGGCTGCCCACCGGCATGATCGCCGGCGGCGCGCTCGGCAACATCCTCGACCGCGTACGGCACGGCTCCGTCACCGACTTCGTCAAGCTGCCGCTCGGCTGGCCGCCCTTCAATCTCGCCGACGCGTCGATCACGCTCGGGATCGTGACCCTGATCGTGCTCGTCGACGCCAGCCGGCATGCGAAGCAATGACCGAACCGTTCACGATTGCCTACCAGGACGAGCATCTACTTGTCGTCGACAAGGCCCCCGGCGTGGTCGTGCATCCAGCACGCGGGCACCGCGAGGACACGCTCGCCCAGCTGCTCGCGCCGCTGCTCGATGAGTCGGCCGACACAGACGACACGGACCCCGAGCGCCGCGGCATCGTGCATCGCCTCGACCGCGACACCTCCGGGCTGCTCGTCGTCGCGCGCACCCCCGAGGCGCTCACGCTCCTGCAGCGGGCGCTCGCCGAGCGGCGCATCGACCGCGAGTACCTGGCGCTGGTGGAGGGCCGGCCGCCGGCGCGCTCGGGCACGATCGAGGCGCCGATCGGCCGCGACCCGCGGGTGCGCACGCGCATGGCCGTCGGCGGCTCCGGCCAGCGCGAGGCGCGCACCCACTTCACGCTCGAGCGCGCGCTCGCGGACACGTCGCTGCTGCGCCTGAAGCTGGAGACGGGGCGCACGCACCAGATCCGCGTGCACCTGCAGGCGATCGGGCATCCGGTCGCCGGCGACCCGGAATACGGAAGCCCGGGGATGCTGGGTTTGGAGCGCCAGTTCCTGCACGCGACGCGCCTCGCGTTCGAGCATCCGGTCAGCGGCGAGCGCGTGGATGTGACCTCGCCGCTGCCCGCGGACCTGCAGGTCGCGCTGGAACGCGCCGAACGGGTATCCTGAAAGCCAAATACAGGACCTCGACCCGCGCCGGAATGGACAGCGGCCCTGCCCGAAGCGACGGCTGGAAGGCCACGAGCTTCGGGTCCGCCTCCTCCACGCGGCAATCAAAATCGCATTTCAACAAGGGAGTAGCCCGTGGCTGACGTAGGCATCGCGGAGCTGCTGGAGGCCGGCGTTCACTTCGGCCACCAGACGCGCCGCTGGAACCCCAAGATGCGCCGCTTCATCTTCGGTGAGCGTGCTGGCATCTACATCATCGATCTGCTCAAGACGCAGGCGCTGCTCGCGCAGGCGCAGGAGTTCGCCGGCACGCTCGCGCATCGCGGCGGCACCGTGCTGTTCGTGGGCACCAAGAAGCAGGCGCGCGACACGATCAAGGAGGTCGCCGAGGCCTCCGACATGCCGTACGTCAACCACCGCTGGCTTGGCGGTCTGCTGACCAACTTCCAGACGATCAACCAGCGCATCGCGCGGCTGCACGACCTCGAACGCTTCGAGGCGGAGGGCCAGCTGGCGCTGCTGCCCACGCGCGAGCGGATGGCCGCGCAGGCCGATCTGGCGAAGCTCCGGGCGAACCTCGGCGGCGTCAAGAACATGCAGCGCGTGCCCGACGCGATGTTCGTGATCGACCTCAAGACCGAGGAGATCGCGGTCAAAGAGGCGCGGCGGCTGCGCATCCCGATCATCGGCCTCGTCGACACCAACTGCGACCCCGACGGCATCGACTTCGTCGTGCCCGGCAACGACGACGCGATCCGCTCGTGCGCGCTGATCACCCAGGCGATCGGCCAGGTCGTCTCCGAGGGCCACGGCGTGTTTCGCGCGCAGGAGGAAAAAGCCCGCCAGGAAGCCGAGGAACGCGCCAAAGCCGAGGCCGAAGCGCGCGCCAAGCGCGAAGCCGAGGAACAGGCCAAGCGCGAGGCCGAGGAACAGGCCAAGAAAGATGCCGAAGAGCAGGCCAAGAAGGAGGCAGCCGAGCGCGAGGCGGCCGCCGCACGCGCCGCGGCACCGGCTGAGCCCGCGGCAGCCGAGGCGGCTCCCGCGGCAGCGTCTGCACCTGCGGCGCCGGCAACGCCTGAGCAGCCGGCGCAGGAGACGCCGGCTCCCGAGCCGGAGGCGGTGGCCGCCCCCGAGGACAGCGAGCAGACGACGACGGAGGCAAGCGCATCATGAGCTCTGTGGAGATCGGCGCGAAGGACGTGAAGGCTCTGCGCGAGCGCACGGGCGCGGGGATGATGGACTGCAAGAAAGCGCTCACCGAGGCGGAGGGCGACGTCGAGAAGGCGATCGAGATCCTGCGCGTCAAGCAGGGCAAGAAGATCCAGGACCTGGGCGAGCGCGCCGCGACCGAGGGCACGGTGCAGGCGTACGTGCACGCCGGCTCGAAGGTGGGCGTGCTGATCGAGGTTGACTGCAACACGGACTTCGTGGCCAAGAACGACGACTTCGTGAGCTTCGCACGCGAGGTGGCGATGCAGATCGCGGCGACGCCGACCGTCAAATACGTGAGCCGCGAGGACGTGCCCGAGCAGCAGCGCGAGGCCGAGGCGCGCATCTACGAGCAGGAGGCGGCGGACAAGCCCGAGAACGTGCGCGGGAAAATCGTGGCGGGCAAGCTCGACTCGTGGCTTGAGACGATCGTGCTGCTGGAGCAGGAGATGCACAACCCGAAGTTCGACGGCAAGACCGTGCAGCAGCTGCGCGACGAGCTGACCGCCACGACCGGTGAGAATGTCGTCATCCGCAGGTTCGCGCGCTTCGCGATAGGCCAGTAGGGCTCTGGCGCGGATAGGCTCTGCGGCGATGGCCCCTGCCTTCAAACGCATCCTGCTGAAGCTCTCCGGCGAGGCGCTGATGGGCGAGCTGGACTTCGGCACCGACCCGGCGCGCGTGGCGGCGGTGGCGCGCCAGGTGGCGGACGTGCGCGACCAGGGCGTGGAGGTCGCGATCGTGGTCGGCGCGGGCAACATCTACCGCGGAATGCAGGGCGCGGCCGCGGGCATGGACCGCTCGACGGCCGACTACATGGGCATGCTGGCGACGGTGCTGAACGCGCTGCCGCTGCAGGACGCGCTGGAGAAGACCGGCACGAACACCCGTGTGCAGTCGGCGCTCGGCATCTCCGAGGTGGCAGAGCCGTACATCCGCAGGCGCGCGATGCGCCACCTGGAGAAGGGCCGCGTGGTGATCTTCGCGGCGGGCACGGGCAACCCGTTCTTCACGACCGACACCGCGGCGGCGCTGCGCGCGGCGGAGATCCACGCGGAGATCATCCTGATGGCGAAGAACGGCGTGGAGGGCGTCTACACGGCCGATCCGGCGCTCGACCCCAGCGCGCAGTTCATCCCCGAGATCACGCACATGGAGGCGATCGAGCGGCGCCTGCGGGTGATGGACTCGACGGCGCTGGCGCTGTGCATGGAGAACGGCATGCCGTTGAACGTGTTCAACATGGACGACGACACCAGTCTCGCGAAGATAATCTCAGGCGTGCGCGTAGGCACGCTCGTTTCGACAGCCGGAGGAGAGGGCGATGGCCGCTGAAAACCTGATCGACGAACTGCTCGAGGATGCGGGCGAGCGCATGGGCAAATCGGTCGAATCGTCGATCCACGAGTTCTCGACGGTGCGCACCGGGCGCGCGAGCCCGTCGCTTCTGGAACGGATCGTCGTGGACTACTACGGCGCGATGACGCCGCTGAACCAGCTGTCGACGATCTCGGCGCCGGAAGCGCGGATGCTGACGGTGCAGCCGTATGACAAATCCTCGATCAAGGCGATCGAGAAGGCGATCAACGAGTCCGACGTGGGCCTGACGCCGTCCAACGACGGCAACCTCGTGCGCCTGGTGATCCCGGAGCTGACCGAAGAGCGCCGGCGCGAGCTGGTGAAGATCGTGCGCAACCTCGCCGAGGAGGGGCGCATCGCGGTGCGCAACGTGCGCCGCGACACGATGCAGCACCTGCGCGAGCTGAAGGCCGAGGGCGAAGCGTCATCCGACGACGAGCATCGCGCGGAGGTGGAGCTGCAGAAGCTGACCGACGGGCGCATCAGCGAGCTCGACGGCGTGCTCAAGGCCAAGGAAGAGGAGATCCTCGCAGTCTGATGGCCGCCGCCGGCGAACCCGTCGCGGCGCGCTACGTGGCGATCATCACCGACGGCAACGGCCGCTGGGCGCGGGCGCGGGGGTTGCCCGTCAACGACGGCCACAGCGCCGGCGCCGACACGGTCAAGGCGCGCCTGCGCGACGCCGCCGAGCTGGGCGTGAAGGAGCTCACGGTGTACTCGTTCTCGACCGAGAACTGGTCGCGTCCGCCGGAGGAGGTGCAGGGCCTGATGGAGATGTTCTCGCGGCGGATCGCCGGCGAGACGCCGGAGCTGCACGAGGAGGGCGTGCGCATGCGCTTCATCGGCCGCCGCGAGGGCATCGGCGAGCGCCTGACAGAGCAGATGCGCTGGGCGGAAGAGCTGACGCGCGAGAACACCACGATCACGATGTTCGTCGCCTTCAACTACGGGGGCCGCGCCGAGATCATCGATGCGGCGCGACGCTTCAAAGCCAAGAGGGTGGCGCAGGCGGCCGAAGGCCGACCAGCCGGGCCCCTCGATCTTCGATCCGATGAGGAGGAGTTCCGCGCGTGCCTGTACGCGCCGGAGATGCACGACCCGGACCTGATCATCCGCACGAGCGGCGAGCGGCGGCTGTCCAACTACCTGCTGTGGCAGTCGGCGTACTCGGAGCTGGTGTTCCGCGACGAGCTGTGGCCGGACTTCACGCGTGAGGCGCTCGAACAGTCGCTGGCGGAGTACGCGGAGCGCCAGCGCCGGTTCGGCGGGCGGTAGGGCGGGCGGCTCGATGGCCAGCGGACCGCACACCCCGGGGGGCGCCCGCGCGGTGCAGCCGCCGCGCCCGGCCGCCGCGGCGCGGCGCGAGGCCTCCAGGCGCGGCTCCCCGCGCCGGCGCCGCGGCCGCAGCCGCCGCGAGGGCCGCTCGGGTGAGGGGCGCTCGGACTTCAGCGCGCGCGTGCTCACCGCGATCCCGGCGATCGCGGTGGCGCTGTTCCTGGTGATCGAAGGCGGGCTCGTGTTCGCCGCCGGCATGTTCGTGCTCGGCGCCGTGTGCCTGCACGAGCTGTACGGGATGTACGAGCGCGCGCAGCCGGCGCGCCTCGCGGGCTTCATCGCGCTCGCCGGGCTGCTCGCGGCGGCGCTGTACGGCGACCAGTTCCAGGTGCTGCTGGTCGCCGTGGTGGCGCTGCCGCTGGTGTTCGGCCTGACGCTGGTGCAGCCCCGGCCGTCGGTCGGCGGCATCGCGGTGACGCTGCTGGGGATCTACTGGATCGGCTTCGCGCTCGCGCATGCGGTGCTGCTGCGCGGCCTGCCGCACGGCCTCGGCATCGTGATCGACGTCGCCGTCGGCACGTTCCTGGGGGACACCGGCGCCTACCTGGGCGGGCGCATGTTCGGTCGGCGGCCGCTCGCGCCCGCGATCTCTCCCAACAAGACCGTCGAGGGCCTGCTCATCGGGATGCTGTTCGCCGTGGTCGGCGTGTGGATCGCGGGGCGCTATCAGGAATGGCTGCCGGGCACGCACGCGCTGGTGCTCGGGCTCGGCGTCGCGCTGGTGGCCCCGGTCGGCGACCTGTTCGAGTCGTTCGTCAAGCGCGAGGCCGGCACCAAGGACTCGGGCGGCCTGTTCGGCGCGCACGGCGGCGCGCTCGACCGCCTCGACGCGGTGCTGTTCGCCGCGGTCGTCGGCTACTACATCTGGGCCGGGTATGTCCACGCGTAAGCGCCTGTTGATCCTCGGCTCGACCGGCTCGATCGGCACGCAGGCGCTGGACGTGTGCGAGCGCAGCGATGAGCTCGAGATCGTCGGCCTGTCCGCGGGCAGCTCGTGGGAGGCGCTGCTCGAGCAGGCGCGCGTCCACGGCGTCACGCGGATCGCGCTGGGCGACAAGCACGCGGCGGCGCGCGCCGCGGAGGCGTGGACCGACGGCACCGTGTTCGCCGGCGCCGAGGGCCTCGTGAAGCTGGTCGTGGAGTCGGGCGCGGACCTGGTGCTGAACGCGCTCGTCGGCTCGGTCGGCCTCGGCCCGACGGTGGCGACGCTCGGCGAGGGCATCGACCTGGCGCTCGCCAACAAGGAGTCGCTGGCCGTCGGCGGCGAACTCGTGACGGCGCTCGCCGAGGCCACCGGCGCGCGGATCGTGCCGGTCGACTCCGAGCACACCGCGCTTCACCAGCTGATCGCCGGCCAGCCTCCGGGCGCCGTGCAGCGGCTGACGATCACAGCCAGCGGCGGCCCGTTTCGCGGGCGCCGGCGCGAGCAGCTCGAGGACGTGACCGTTGCCGAGGCGCTCGCGCACCCGACGTGGGCGATGGGCGGCAAGATCACGATCGACTCGGCGACGCTGATGAACAAGGGCCTCGAGCTGATGGAGGCCCACCACCTGTTCGGCACGCCGTACGAGCGCATCGACGTGGTCGTGCACCCGCAGTCGCTCGTGCACGGGCTGGTGCAGCTGGCCGACGGCGCGATGCTCGCGCACCTGGGGCCGCCGGACATGCGCATCGCGATCTCCTACGCGCTGCACGGCGGCGAGAGCGTGCAGCTGCCGATCTCCGCCCTGGACCTCGCGGCGGTCGGCGAGCTGAGCTTCGAGCCGGTCGACCTCGGCGCGTTCCCGTGCCTGCGCCTCGCGGGCGAGGCTGCGCGCGAGGGGGGAACGGCGCCGTGCGTGCTCAACGCCGCTAACGAGATCGCCGTGCACGCGTTCCTCGAGGGGCGCCTGCGCTTCCTGGGGATCTCCGAGGTGATCGAGCGCACGCTCGCGGAGCTCGGCTCGGAGCCGGTGCGCTCGTTCGAGTCGCTGTACGAGGCCGACCGGCTGGCGCGGGCGGCCGCGGGCGCAACCGTCGCGACGCTGTCGTAGGCGCTCCTACACTGAGCCCATGGACTGGGCGATCGCCCTCATCGGATTCATGCTGCTGATCGTGCTGCACGAGCTGGGGCACTTCCTCGCGGCCAAGGCCGTGGGCATGCGCGTCGAGCGCTTCTCGCTGTTCTTCCCGCCGACGCTGTTCAGCGTGCGCAGGGGGGAGACCGAGTACGGCATCGGCGCGATCCCGCTCGGCGGCTACGTGAAGATCACCGGCATGAGCCCCGAAGAAATCGGTGGCCTGGAGCCCGAGATGGCCCGCCGCGCCTACTACAACCAGGCGCCGTGGAAGCGCATCGTGGTGATCCTCGCGGGGCCCGGCGTCAACCTGCTGATCGCGTTCGGCCTGTTCTGGGCGATCCTCGCATCGGGCAGCCTCAACGGCGCCTACACGCTGGAAAACCTCAACAGCTCGATCCACACGCTCGTGCCGAGCGCCTCGGTGGCTGCGGTCGAGAAGGGCTCCCCGGCCGAAGGCGTCCTGCGCCCGGGCGATCGGATCGTGGCCGTCGACGGCCACCGTGCGAGCGTCGACTCGACGATCAAGGCCGTCAACGCGCACCGCTGCGCCGGCACGCCGGTCAGCGACTGCGTGGCGAGCACGCCCGTGCAGCTGACGATTCGCCGCGCCGGGCACGAGCGGACGCTCGCGATCCGCCCCCGCTATGACAAGGCGCTCGGGCGCATGCTGATCGGCTTCGACTTCGGCGCCGCGGCGAAACCGGTTGGCGTGCTCGCCGCCGGGGGTGTCGCCGCGCGCGAGATGTGGGCGACGACCACGAGCATGCTCTCGAACATCGGCAAGGCGTTCACCAGCTCGAAGACCCGCAAGCAGCTGCACAGCGTGGTCGGGATCACCGAGATCGCGCACGAAACGGTCGTCGCGGGCGCCGGCTACGCGCTCGTGTTCGCCGGGTTCGTGTCGCTGATCCTGGCCGTGTTCAACCTGTTCCCGTTCCTGCCGCTCGACGGCGGGCACATCCTGTGGTCGGTCGCCGAGAAGATTCGCGGCAGGCGCGTGTCACTTGCGACCATGTACCGCTTCAGCTCGGTCGGGATCGTGCTGCTGGCGTTCCTCGTGATCAACGGCGTCAGCAACGACATCAGCCGGCTGGGGGGCTGACGCACACCCAGCTCTTGACGAGCGGCCCGACGCGCTCGGCCCGTGCCGGGCCGAACAGCGCTTCCAGCTCGGAGCGCCTCAGCAGCGAGATCTCTTCCCAGCCTCCGGTGGCGCCTAGGCGCCAGTAGGGCCGGCGCAGCGCGCGCGGCAGCCAGTGCGCGCCCGGCAGCAGCGCGTGCGGCTCGATCGGGAACGACAGCGCGGGGGTCTGCACGAACCAGCCGCGCGCCACGCGCCGCAGCTCCGCCGCGAATGCGGCGCGGCGCTTCGGCGGCACGTGCTCGACCACGCTGGAGCAGTACACGAGGTCGAACTCGCGATCGGCGAACGGCAGCCCGTCCGCGGGATCGGCGCGCACGAGCCGGCCGGGGTAGCTCGGGTGCTCGAGCAGGTCCACGCCGGTGATGTCGAGCTCCGGCTCCAGCCCGCGCAGGCCCAGCGCGCCGCAGCCGACGTCAAGCACGCGCGCGCCCGGCTGCAGGCGCGTGAGCACGAAGAAGCGCTCGTGGCGGCGGGCGCGCGCGCGGCTCGCCAGCGGGCCCGCCAGGCGCGCCAGCGGTCCATTGGCGGTGGCATAGACGTCGGGCATCGTAGAATCAGCCTATGTCCTCCCAGCGTCAGATCCACGTAGGTCCAGTGGCCGTCGGCGGCGGCGCGCCCGTGGCGGTGCAGACGATGACCAAGACCGAGACCGCCAACCTGCAGGCGACGATGGCGCAGATCCGCACCGTGGCCGAGGCGGGCGCCGACATCGTGCGCGTGGCGGTGCCGCGCGAGCAGGACGCGGAGGCGCTGAAGACGATCGTCGCCGAGTCGCCGATCCCGATCATCGCCGACATCCACTTCAACCACACGCTCGCGCTCAAGGCGATCGAGGCCGGTGCGCACTGCGTCAGGCTGAACCCCGGCAACATCGGCGGCCCCGAGAAGGTCGCCGAGGTGATCGCGCTGGCCAAGCAGCGCGGCACGCCGCTGCGCGTCGGCGTCAACTCCGGCTCGCTGCCCAAGCACCTGCGCCAGCTCGAGTACGACAACCCCGTCGAGGCGCTCGTCACCGCCGCGATCGAGACCGTCGAGCTGATGGAGAGCCTCGACTTCGACAACTTCAAGGTCTCGATGAAGTCGACCTCAGTGCCCAACACGATCGCCTCCAACCGTATGCTCGCGGAGAAAATCCCCTACCCGCTGCACCTCGGCGTGACCGAGGCCGGCACCAAGTGGTCGGGCTCGCTGAAGTCCGCCGTCGGGCTCGGCACGCTGCTCGCCGACGGCATCGGCGACACGATCCGCATCTCGCTCTCGACCTTCCACGCCGAGGAGGAGGTCAAGGTCGCGTGGGAGATACTCAAGGCGCTGAAGCTGCGCGAGCGCGGTCCCGACCTGATCGCGTGTCCCACGTGCGGGCGCCTGCAGTTCGACATGGACTCGGTCGTCGCCGAGGTGGAGCAGCGCCTGGAAGCCTACGAGGACCCGATCGAGGTCTCGGTGCTCGGGTGCGCCGTCAACGGCATCGGCGAGGCGCGCCACGCCGACTTCGGCATCACCGGCGCCAAAGACATGGGCATGATCTACTCCAAGGGCGAGCCGCTGAAGAAGGTGCCCACCGAGCAGCTCGTGGATGAGCTGTTCAAGGAGATCGACCGCTACTACGCCTCCGGCAAGCGCGTCCAGCGCGACGAGCACGAGGCCGCCGCCGCGCGCGCGTGGCTCGCCGCCAACGAGGACGCCACGGCGATGACGCCCGAGCGGATCGCGGCGCTGGAAGCGGCAGCGGCGCAGGAGGACGAAAGCGCGGGGGCGGTGCTCGAGTCGATGCTAGAGCCGGCCGGCGTGGTGCTCGACGAGTCCGTCTCACCCGTTGCCGGCCGGCGCTTCAGCCGCTGAGCCTCAGCCTGCGGCCGCGAACCGCTCCGCGACCTTCGACCAGTCGACGACGTTCCACCACGCGTCGAGGTAGTCGGGGCGGCGGTTCTGGTACTTGAGGTAGTAGGCGTGCTCCCACACGTCGACGCCCAGCAGCGGCGTCTTGCCGTCGGAGATCGGGTTGTCCTGGTTGGCCGAGCCGACGACCGCGAGGCCCGAGCCGTCTTTCACCAGCCACGACCAGCCGGAGCCGAACTGGTTGACGCCGGTTTCCTTCACCTTCGCCTGGAGGTCCGCGAACGAGCCGAACGTCGAGGCGATCGCGTCGGCCAGCGCGCCGCTCGGCTCGCCGCCGGCGTCCGGATTCATGCTCTCCCAGAACAGCGTGTGGTTGTAGTGGCCGCCGCCGTTGTTTTTGACGGGTCCCTTCTTCTCGCCGAGGCTGTCGAGGTTCTTCAGCACCTCCTCGACGGGCCTGTCGGCCCACTCGGTGCCCTCAAGCGCGGCGTTCGCCTTGTCCACGTAAGCCTGGTGGTGCTTGTCGTGGTGGACTTCCATCGTCGTCTTGTCGATGTGGGGCTCCAGCGCGTCGTAGGCGTAGGGGAGCGGCGGAACTGTGTAGGCCATGTCGGAGGCTCCTTTTCGGGGTCTGCGTCGAAGTTCGGTCGGTCTGCGCTGTTCTATCAAAGGCGACGAGCAGCGCTCTGTAGGCTTAGCGCATGACCCCGGTGCTCACCGGCCGTCCCGGTCGTCCAGCCGCGTCGACGCGCGAGGCCGCGCTGAAGCTCGCCACCGACCGCTTCCTCGCGGGCGAACGCGTCGACGTGCAGGCGATCGCGCGCGAGCTCGGCCTCGCGCGCGCGACGATGCACCGCTGGTTTCAGACGCGCGAGCTGCTGCTGGGCGAGGTGCTCGCCACGCTCGCCGAGGCACGCGTGGCGGCGCTGCGCCTGCAGGTCGGCGGCCACGGCCCGCGCGCCCTGCTGGACACGCTCGACAGCTTCAATCGCGAGGTCGTGGCCACGCGCGGCATGCGCGCGCTGCTGGCCCAGGAGCAGGAGCGCGCGCTGCGCATCCTCACCTCCAGCGCCGGTGTCGTGCAGCCGCGGCTGGTTGCGGCCGTCGAGCGCATGATCGACGAGGAGACGCGCGCCGGCCACTTCGTGCCGGCGATCGCGCCCGAGGTGCTCGCGTACGCGATCGTGCGCCTCGGCGAGGCGTTCCTGTATAACGACGCGCTCGCCGGAATACGCAGCGACACCGAGCGCCTGCGCCAGGTGCAGGCGGCGCTGCTCGGGGCCGCCGAGCGAACATGACACGCCTCTCCGACTACCTACTGCCGACCGAGAAGCAGCCGCCCGCGGACGCGGAGGCGGTCTCGCACAAGCTGATGGTCCGCGCCGGGCTGATCCGCCAGATGGGCGCCGGCATGTGGACGTGGCTGCCGGCGGGCTGGCGCGTGCACCAGCGCGTGGTGTCGATCATCCGCGAGGAGATGGACGCGATCGGCGCGCAGGAGATGCTGATGCCGGTGCTGCAGCCGGCGGAGGTGTGGCGCAAGACCGGGCGCCTGGACATCGAGGCGCTGTTCAAGCTCAGCGACCGCAAGGGCTCGGAGCTGGTGCTCGCGATGACGCACGAGGAGGCCGTCACGTTCCACATGGCCCAGATCGTGCGCTCCTACCGCGACCTGCCGCAGATCGTCTACCACTTCCAGGTCAAGGAGCGCGACGAGGCGCGTCCGCGCGCGGGCGTGCTGCGCACGCGCGAGTTCATCATGAAGGACTCCTACAGCTTCGACCGCGACCAGGACGGCCTGGAGGCGAGCTACGCGCTGCACGTCGGCGCCTACGACCGCATCTTCGCGCGCACGGGCCTGCGCTTCTACAAAGTCGAGGGCGACGTCGGCATGATGGGCGGCGCCGGCGCCCACGAGTACATGGCGCCGTGCGCCGCCGGCGAGGACGAGATCGTCAGGGGCGAGGGCTACGCGGCGAACGTCGAGGTGGCGTTGACGAGCCCCGGCGTGGAGAAGGTGGGGGAGGAGTACGTGCGCGACGGCGAGCAGCTGACGCGCGAACCGGCGATCGAGGTCGCCAACATCTTCAAGCTCGGCACCCGCTACTCCGAGCCGCTGGGCGCCCATTACCTGGATGAGACCGGCGCCGAGCTGCCGGTGTGGATGGCCTCCTACGGGATCGGGCCGGCGCGGATCGTGGCGGCGGCGGTCGAGCAGTTCGCCGACGAGCACGGCATCTCCTGGCCGCGCGCGCTCGCGCCGTTCGACGTGCACCTCGTCGCGCTCGGCAAGCCCGGCACGCCCGAGCGCGACGCCGCCGACGCGCTGTACGCGACGCTAAATGAAGGCCCGCCCGAGGTGCTCTACGACGACCGCGACCTGGGGCCGGGCGAGAAGTTCGCCGACGCGGAGCTGCTCGGCTGCCCGCTGCGCCTGACCGTGGGGCGCCGCTCGCTGGAGTCCGGGGAGGCCGAGGTGCAGATCCGCCGAGGCCGAGCCGAGGCCGCGGGCCTGCCGCTCGCGGGCGAGCCCGCGCAGATCCTGCGGACGGTGGACGAGCTGTGGCAGAGCCTCCCCTAGGGGAGCGCCCGCTGCGCCTGACGGTGCGGCGGCTCGTGGGGCTCGACCGCTCCGGGCCGGCGCCCGTGCAGACGCAGGCGGGGCAGCCGCTGCGGCCGTGGACGCTGCCGAACGCGATCGGCTTCACGCGTCTTGCGCTGCTGCCCGTGTTTCTCGTAGTCGCGCTGTCCAGCCGCACGGGCGTCGGCGCGCCGGCGGCGACGCTGTTCGCGGTGATCGGCTGGGGCGACTACGCCGACGGCATCGCCGCGCGCGTCACCGGCCAGTACAGCCGCCTGGGCGCGCTGATGGACCCGGTCACCGATCGGCTGCTGGTGATCTCGGGCGTGGTCGTCACGTGGCGCTTCGACCTGCTGCCGCGCTGGGCGCTCGCGGTGCTCGCCGTGCGCGAGCTGTCGATGCTCGTGCTGGGACGCTACGGCCTCTCGCGCGGCGTGCAGCTGCGCATCAACTGGGCCGGGCGTCTCGCGGTGGCGCCGGTGATGGGCTCGTTCTTCTTCGCGATGGCTGGTCTGCACGGCGTCGGCGAGGCGATGCTGTACGTGGGGCTCGCGCTGGCGCTCGCAGCCAGCGTGCAGTATGCGCACACGGGCGTCGCACAGCTGCGGTCGCTGCGTGCTCGGGGAGACACAGCGCCCTCCCCATAGTCTCAAGCTCAGCCTGACCTTTTGGGCTATACTGGCGCGCACAGCCGGGGGTGCCGGCGTGTCAGCGAATGGCGCACGAGCGGCGTGGGCCGACGAGAGGAGACCCGATGGACGAGACGTTCCCCGACCTTGGCTCGCTGTCGGACGTCGAACTCAAAGACGTGATCCGCCAGCTGACCGAGGAGGAGACGGAGATCTCCTACAAGCGGCGGATCCTGCACGGCAAGATCGACATCCTCCGCGCGGAGCTGGTCAACCGCCTGCGCCACAAGCACGAGGATGGCGACATCGCGATCACCGGCGACGACGTCCAGAGGCTGACGGACATCCTCACCGGGCGGTCTGAGACGGGCGACCAGCAGTAGGCGAACATGGCGCTGCACTGCACCGAGTGCGGTTTCCTCAACGACGAGGGCGCCAACTACTGCCAGCGCTGCGGCGCGCTGCTTCCGCACGCCGCCAGCGGCGGCGGTGCCAGCGGCGGGGCGGGCGGGGATCCGATTACCGCGACGTACCGCATCGACGAGGCAGGCGAGCTCGTGCCGGTGGAGATGGGCCAGGTCACCGCGCACGGGCCGGCGCTCGTGATCCGCGCGGGCGGCGGGCGCGTGGGGGAGAGCTTTCAGATCGAGGGCGAGCGCATGAGCATCGGCCGGCGCCCCGACAGCGAGGTGTTCCTCGACGACGTCACGGTCTCGCGCGACCACGCGCTGCTGATCAACCGCGGCGAGCAGTGGTACCTGGACGACTGCGGCTCGCTGAACGGCACCTACGTCAACCGCTCGCGGATCGAGTCCCGTCGCCTCGAGGAGGGCGACGAGGTGCAGATCGGCAAGTACAAGCTCACGTTCCACGCCCGCTGATGGCCGCGCACGCGACACCCGCCGACTCGAGCGCGCAGGACGCGCTCGAGCTGGAGCTGGCGGTGCAGAGCGCCGGCGAGGGAGCGGCAGCCTCTCACGACGGGGAGCTGGCCAAGCGCCAGAAGTCGCTGACGATCGGCGCCGTGTGCAAGGCGCTCGCGCAGGAGTTCCCCGACATCTCGATCTCCAAGATCCGCTACCTGGAGGACCAGAAGCTGCTGACGCCGCGGCGCACCCCCGGCGGCTACCGCCTCTACACGCAGGGCGACGTCGCGCGCCTGCGCACGATCCTGCGCATGCAGCGCGACGAGTTCCTGCCATTGCGCGTGATCCGCCAGGAGCTCGCCGCAGGGCGCTCGCCGGAGGCGCCGCCGGTCCCCGGCCGCGTCGGGCGAGAGGGCGCGCGCGCGCTGCGCCCCAGCGTCAGCGTGCGCCAGGCCACAGGCGCGCTGTACTCGCTGGAGGACGTGCTCGAGGAGACCAAGGCCGAGGCCAAGCTCGTGCGCGAGCTCGAAGAGTACGGCGTCGTCAAGGGCGAGATGCGCGGCGGCGTGCGCTACTTCGACGAGACCGAGCGCGAGATCATCGCCGCGGTGGCAGAGCTCGCCCGCTACGGCGTCGGCGGGCGCAACCTCAGGGTCTTCCGCTCCTCCGCCGACCGCGAGGCCAACCTCTTGCAGCAGATCCTCGCCCCGGCGCTGCGCTCGCGCAACCCCGAACGGCGCAAGGAGGCGGTCGACGCGCTCGAGAACCTCGCCGCGGTCGCAACCCACCTCAAGCACCTGTTGTTGATCCGAGACCTCCGCAAGATCGTCAGGTGAGCGCCGCCGCGCGCCCCTCCGCAGACCTGCGCTCGCTGATCCGCGACATCCCGGACTTCCCCAAGCCGGGGATCGTGTTCAAGGACATCACGCCGCTGATGGCCGACGCCAAGGCGCTCGCCGGCGCGGTCGAGGCTCTTGCCGAGTACGCGCGCCCGCTGCAGGTCGACTGCGTGGTCGCCGCCGAGGCGCGCGGCTTCCTGCTGGGGCCCGCCGTGGCGCTGGAGCTCGGCGCGGGCTTCGCGCTGGCGCGCAAGCCCGGCAAGCTGCCGTATGAGACGGTCAGCGCCGAATACGAGCTGGAGTACGGCGAGAGCATGCTGGAGCTGCACACCGACGCGGTGGCGGCCGGCCGGCGCGTGCTCGTGCACGACGACCTGCTGGCCACGGGCGGCACCGCGGCGACGCTGTGCGATCTCGTGGAGCAGCTCGGCGGCGAGGTCGTAGGCTGCGGCTTCCTGATCGAGCTGGCGTTCCTCAGCGGGCGCGAGCGGCTTGCGGGCCACGACGTGCACGCGCTGTTGACGTACGAGTCCTAGCGTGACTCACGCACGTAGGCGACTGCGCCGATACCTGTTCCATGCCGCTGCCCGTCCGTACGGCGCTTCTCGCGGTCGCTGCACTCGCAGCGCTCGCGTTGGCCGCCGTGCGCATTACGAGCGCGGCAGAGCGCAGAGCCATTGTGGTCGAATCAGCGGAGCCCCAGCGGAGTGCCACCCCGGCGCAAGCAGCCGCAACGTTGGCGAAGCTAAAGGCTCCGGCAGGGTTTCGGCAGGTCAAGAGCTGCCGTTTTCCGAACCCAGTCGTCGTAGCAGAAAAGTGCTTCTGGGCTCCCCGCGCACTCGTTCTCGACACTCAGACGCTCGAGCGAATCTCGGCGTCCTGGCCAGCGCGAGCAGGCGTCGTACCGTTTCTCGATTTCTGCTTCGGCCCTCGCCACCACAGAGGAGGAATAGTCGCCGGCCACTGCACATGGGAGCTTGAACTTGGCCCCGAACTTGTAGCCGTTTCCTCCGACTCGGTGTTCGTGCCGGCCGGATCGACACGGACGCCGACCGCTAAGAAGTGGCTTCGCTACTGGCGACGCGGCACCGAAATAAAACTGGCCGTCATCGGCCACTGGCCTCACGACAAGGCACCACCTTCGGCGTTGCGGCTGTAGAGCAAAGAGGGTTAACCCGTAGCTTTCCGCCTGGTTGTGCAGGCGCTGCCGGCATCCGAGCTCGGCAATCCCGCGGGGCGACAGGCATTAGGCTGCCCTCGTGCCCACTGCAAGCCGCAGCCGCAAGATCGCAGCGCCCGCAGACGACCTTTGGGCACTGCTGTGCGATCCGCACCATCTGCCGCGCTGGTGGCCTCGCGTGACGCGCGTGGAGGACGTCGAAGAGGACGCCTTCACGGAGGTGATGCGCACGCGCAAGGGCAAACTCGTGCGCGCCGACTTCAGCGTTCGCCGCGACGATGCCGCGCGCACGCTCACGTGGGTGCAGCGGATCGCGGGCACGCCGTTTGCGAGCGTGCTCAAATCGGCGGAGACGGAGCTGACGCTCGTGCCGGCCGGCCTCGCGCAGACGGAGGTGACGATCGAGCTGCGCCAGGAGATGGCGTTCGGCTCAGGTCGCAACGGCCCGATCATGCTGCTGTTCTTCGCGCCGCGCTTCGGCAGCCCGCTGATGCGCCGCGCGGCCAACGCCACCGTCCAGCAGGCGCTGGACGGCCTGGAGCGGATCAGTGGCTGACGCGCCCGTCCCCACGCGCAACTCCGCGCCGGGCGCCCCGCCGGCGATGCGCTGGTGGGGCTGGGGCGACCCGGCGCACCCACCGGGCCTGCCGGCGCACGCGCTCGACTTCCTGCGCGAGACGGTGGGGATCGGCGAGCACCCGCGCGCGCCGGTGGCGCTCGCGAACGTGCGCCTGCCGGCGGCGACGACCCCCGCCGAGGCGCTGGCGCAGATGCGCGCGATCGTGGGCGCGGAGCACGTGCGCGACGATCACCCAGAACGCGTGCTGCACGCGGCCGGCAAGGGCTACCCGGACCTCGTGCGGCTGCGCGCGGGCGAGCCGGAGGGCGCGCCCGACGCGGTGCTGTATCCGGGCGACCACGACCAGCTTCGCGCGCTGCTGGAGCTGTGCGCGCGCAGCTCCCTGGCGGTGGTGCCGTTCGGCGGCGGCACGAGCGTGGTCGGCGGCGTGGCGCCGCTGCGCGGCGCGCACGGCGGCGTGCTGGCGCTGGACACGAGCCGCATGGCGGGCGTGATCGAGCTGGACGAGCGCTCGGCGACGGTGAGGGTGGGGGCGGGCATGCGCGCACCGGCGCTGGAGCGCCACCTGTCCGCGCACGGGCTCACGCTGGGGCACTTCCCGCAGTCATATGAGTACGTGTCGCTGGGCGGCTGCGCGGCGACGCGCTCGGCGGGGCAGGCGTCGAGCGGCTACGGCGCGATCGACAAGCTGGTGCTGGGCCTACGGCTGGCGGCGCCGGCGGCGGAGATCGAGCTGCCTGCACTGCCCGCCACCGCGGCGGGTCCGGGGCTGCGCCAGCTGCTGGTGGGCTCGGAGGGGACGCTCGGCGTGATCTCGGAGCTTTCGCTGCGCGTGCGCCCGGCGCCGCGGGAGCGCATCTACGAGGGCGTGTTCTTCGAGAGCTTCGCCGCCGGCGAGGAGGCCTTCCGCGTGCTCGCGCGCGAGCACGCGCTGCCGGAGGTGGCGCGGCTGTCGGACGCGGAGGAGACGCGCATGTCGCTGGCGCTGGCGGGTAGCGGCGGCGTCAAGGGGCGCGCGGGACGCGCGTATCTGCGGCTGCGCGGCTATAGCGGCGGCTGCATCGCGATCCTGGGCTTCGAGGGGCACGGCGAGGAGCTGGCGAGCCGGCGGCGGCGTGCGTATGAGCTGGTGAGCGCTGGTGGCGGGCTGGCGGTCGGGCGCTCGCCGGGCGAGGCATGGGTGAAGGGGCGCTTCTCGGCGCCGTACCTGCGCGATGAGCTGTTGACGCACGGGGTGATGGTGGAGACGCTGGAGACCGCCGCGCAGTGGTCTGACGTGGCGCGCCTGCACCGCGCGGTCGGCGAGGCGATCTCAGGCGCGCTGCGCGCGGGCGGCACGCCGGGCCTCGTGATGTGCCATCTCTCGCACGTGTATGAGACGGGCGCGTCGCTGTACTTCACATTGATCGCGCGCCAGCGCGAGGGGGAGGAGCTGGAGCAGTGGCGAGCGGTGAAGCAGGCGGCCGGTGACGCGATTGTGGCGAACGGCGGCACGATCACCCACCATCACGCGGTGGGGCGCGACCACGCGCCGTGGATGGCGCGGGAGATCGGCGCGGGGGGGCTTGCGGCGCTGCGTGCGGTGAAGGCCGAGCTTGACCCCGCGGGGATAATGAACCCCGGCAAGCTGCTGGATGTCTAGCCGTAGCGAGCGACTATCGCGTTGATACGCGACTGCGTCTCGTCTGCCTCTGCGTCCACTATCGAGAGCGCCTCAATCAAGGCTGGCTGCTGATCGCCCATGCTTTCCATCGCCTCGATCGCTTGATCGGGGAACTCGAGAAACAGCTCGAACAGGGGATCTGTGCCGATCAGTGCGATGACACTCTTGTTCTTGGGATCGACGATTTCGCACAGTCTCAGTATGAACATCCACAGACATTCGAATTGTCCAGTCGTCATCCACTCGGTCTGCAGATCGTGGACCCATTCGCTGGGGGCTTTATCGGACAATCGCGCCGACAGCCAACTGTATGCTGCGCGCTCGACCAGATCGGTGTCGGCTGCTTTATCGCCCATCACTCAGACACCGTTGCGATTCGCGGTCTCACGCCAGACAGTTTCCACACAGGCCGGCTGGGCTATGCCCGGGTCTCGCCGCGCGCACCAAGTATCGCGTCAATCCGCTCGCGCACCGCTGGCTGTCGGGTCCAGACGAACGTCAGCGCCTGCAAGAGCACAGGATTGTTGTCTACCGCGGCCTCGACGAGCGCCAGGGCGGCGTCTGACCATCCGTCGATCCAGTTCTCCAACGGAGAAACACCGATCATCCCGATCAACGCGATATCGTCGCGCGGCGCGTCACAGCAAAGCTGGAGTACAAAGCGCGCCATGGCCGAATAATCACCGGCTTCCCGCCAAGTCTCTGCGGTGTCGATTGCCCAGTCGTACTGAGAATCCTTCGTCGCCTGGAGTGCAAGCCACGCCTCACTGACTCGTGTGACGTCCCGATCACTCGGAGATGGCGTCATGGCTTACCTGTCAACTGAGAGCACATTACGGACTGCCATGCTTTACCTTGAGGTCAATCGGCCTCAACTCGATCGTCTTCGAGCCTGACCGAAATCGCAGTTCAAGCACATCTCCAACAAGCTTCGCTTCCAGATCCGTCAGCCCGCGGGCATCCGCCGTGCGCGATCCCGCGAGTACTGGCCACGGCTCTGTGGTGGCCTCGGCCAGCTCCGCTTGGACTTGGCTGAGCACAATCTCTGTGTTCCCCTCGATGTTGTCGGCCAAGGATGCACGCATGCCCCACGGATACCCAAGATCGATCTCCACGGTATCGCCTTCCACCGTAAGTCTCATACTCAAGTCAACGGCGGAAACTCGTATTCCCGGCACGAGAAGTCGCTGACACTCACTGCAAGCCCACACGCGAGCCGCCGAATAAGCTCGATCGGCTGCTCTTGACCACTCGTCAGACCCAGCCGACTAGGATTCCCGGTCATGCACATCCTCGAACCAGCGCTGATTTCGCTCCTTGGTCACAACCAATCCTCCCGTAGCCTCGCTCGTGGTTCAGAGATCTACCTGTAGCCTTTGGCGGGCGGGCGGGCGGGCGTGCGTCCGGCCGGCGACGGCCTGGTTGGCCGCCACCGTCGCGTAGCAGGCGAGATTGGCGGCGCGATAGGTGGCGCTGCGAGCATTGGGCAGCCGCACCGGGCTTGTGCGGGCGGAGACGCGTGCTACGCCGTGCACGTGCATGCAGGCGACGTAGCGGGCGAAGGCCCTCAAGGCACCCGGGCTCTCCAGCACGGGCGCAGCGCCTTGTTTGGCATGCGTGACCGTGGTGGCCGATCGCGGCGCGGGCGTCTGCGAGGAACCCATCGGCATCGAGCCTCCGCAGCCAGCAAGCAGCACGGTCCCCACCAGGAGCGTTGCGGCAGACACTCTCATTCAGGTAGCCCCAGCCTTCCTCGCCGCACCACCGGCAAACACGCGGCCTCAAAGCGCCCGGTCGCGTTCGCGCAAAACAGCCCACCGAAATATCGCCACCAGTCCGACGACGACCGCTGCGATCTGTACGCCGTCAACAACGCCGGCGACAGCGCCGCTAGGCGACAACACCCAGCGAAGCAAGCCACCAACTCCAACCACCACGAGCGCGGAAAGCCACACCTTTTCCCAAATACGCATCGTCGTACCGCTCGCTGGGCGTGTCATTCCGCAAACACCGACGGCGCTATGTCATGCAACAGTGGGTCTACTATCAATTCGCCAGCCGTATAGCCAAAACAGAATGTGGCGGCTCCGCCCGCCACCTCCGGGCCACCACTAACACCCCGTGTAATGAGAGCAACGCCCGAGCCGCTCGCGCTGCAAATGGCCCCGACGCGCTCACCGGTTGTGATTGAGCCTCCGCCTTGCCCTCCGGTCCCATATACCTGGGATGGCAGACTCAGCAGATCCAGGCAGGCGTGATAAATATTCTGGTTACCGTAGAAGGGACTCTTCTTGCTATGCCAAGCCTTCCAGCTCTGGCATTTGCTCTGCGCTTGTTTGATTTGTGGTGACCACGGTCTAAGCCCCGTTGGGTCGCTCAAATTCATCGGGTTGTCCTCTGCATACGCGTAAGGTACGCGGGTTTCCGCCAGGCGAGGATCAACGCTGAGGAACTGCGCCGTGGCAGGTTCGTAGTTGCGGGCGCGCAGATAGATCAAGCCGGTATCGTTGCTGATGTATTGACCGTCGTATCCGAGTGGCGTCGCGGTGCCTTCGCAGGTGGGGGTCCCGTATGCCCCATAGCTGCATTTGCCTTCTACTTTCCCGGTTGAGCCGGTGAGCAGGCGTGTCGAGCCCGCTTGATCGTGGTGTAGGTAGAGCGCCGCTCCGGTGCTGTTGTTGATTTGCTCGACGGCTAGTCCACCAGGGGCATAGATGTAGCTGTTCGTGGCGTCGGTCACGATCAGCGGTACTTCTTCCGTGGTGTCCCACGCAAAATGCGTGGCAGCGCCGTTGATGCTCTGCGAGGCGCGAAGCCCGTTTCCGTCGTACGTGTAGCTGTCTTCGATCTTGGCTTTGCCTTCTGTTTCCGGTCGTTCCACCGTGATCAGGTCGCCGGCCTGATCGTAGCCGTACGTAGTCGCGGGGCCTTTTTCAGGCATCGCTTTGGTGCGCTCTCCGACTTCATTGTACGTGTAGGTCACGCCGGTCCCTTTTTGCAGCTCGTCCGCTTCGTTGTACGTGTTCGTGCTAGAGCCCTCGGTCGTCGGGTTGTTCGCAGCGTCATATTTGTATTCCGTGCTGCCGGATTTCGTTAGACGGCTGTTCGGGTCATAGCCGTTTTCGATGCTTTCCGCGCCTGGAAGTTTTTTCGACGCCGTCTTTTTGACCTCGCCGTCGTTGTTGCGGGTGTAGACAAGCGATGCCAGTGTTTCTGTGCTTTTGAGCATCTTGGTTTCGGTCATCTGATCCGCGTCGTTGTAGGTATAGGTGTCTTCGTCTTTCGTTTCGCTGGGGTATACCGTCGCTTTCGGATCGGAGTCCTGGTCGTAGGCGAATGTCGTAGCGTGCGACAGCCAGTCGGTGACCTTTTCAAGGCGTCCGTCTTTGTCGAACGCGCGGGTCACGGCTTTGCCGCTGGGGTAGGTGATCTTGGTCTGGTGGTTAGCGAGGTCGTATTCGTATTTGACGATTTCTTTGTTCCCGTTTTCCGCTTCGGTCAGGCGGTCCAGCTGGTCGTACGTATAGATGCTCGTGCCGGTGCCGTCTTTCATCTTGGTACGCAGGCCGTCGGCGTTGTATTCGTATGTGACGGTCGGGGTTTTACCGTCGGAATACGTGACTTCGCTGATCCTGTTATCGGCGTTATACCTGTAGGTGGTCTTACGTTTCGCCGCGTCGGTGGCGCCGGTCAAGTTGCCCGTGGAGTCGTATTCCTTGAGCGTCTTGCGTCCAAGCGGGTCGATTTCTTCGGTCACCTGCTCGAGCACGTTGCGCACGTACACCGTGGTGTGTTTGTTGCCGTCCGTCTGGCTGGTCACCTGCCCCGCCCCGTCATAGCCCGTTTCGGTCACGGTGCCGTTCGGTTCTTTGACCTTCGTGGGCTCGTTGTCGGCGTCGTAGGTGTACGTGGTGGCGTTGCTTTCGCCGTCGGTCTTGGTTTCGACGTTTCCGTCGGCGTCGTACGTGTATTTGGTGGTGTGCCCCAGCGGGTCGGTGATCTTCAGCGGTCGGCCTTGCGCATCGCGTTCCGTGGTCGTCTTGAATTTCGCTTCTTCGGCGCCGCTGGCATGACCGCGCGGACTGACCATCGAGATTTCCTGCGAGTCTTCGTTATACCCCCAGGTCCGCTTGTTGCCGAGAGGGTCGATTTCCGCGGTGCGATCCCCGGCGGCGTCATATTCGTATTTCCACGTCTGCCCAACCGGATTGGTCATGCTTTCGCGGTCGCCGTGTTCATCGTATTTGTAGGTGGTGGACTGCGTCGTTTCGCCGGGCGCGGGGCGTTCTTCGGCGAGGACATTGCCATGACTGTCGAGTTTGAACGTCGCTTTCTCGCCGTTGGGCTTTGTTTCGGTTTCGACGTCGTGCGTCGAATCGTATGTCCATTTCGTTTCGTGCGTTTCGGGATCACGCACGCTCGTGCGGTTGCCGTGCGTGTCGTAGCCATACGTCGTCGTGTGCCCGTTCCCGTCGGTGACGCTCAAGCGCTCTCCGGCACTGTTGTACGTAAACGATTCCGTCGTCGCGAGCGCCGTGCCGTAACCCTTTGTGATAGCGGCTGCCTCACCGCCGCTTGTGAGGTAGTCAACGGTCTTCGCACCGGTGGCTTTGTTCGTCGTCACGGTGCGGAAGGGGAAGTATTCAAAGACGGTCGTCCGACTCGCCGGGTCGGTCTGTTCGATCTCCTGATGCTTGGTGTTGTACTTGTTGACGGTTTTGCCGCCACGGCCGTCGGTCATTTCCGTCAGCTCGTGCCCTTCGTATACGAACTGCCAGCGCAGCGCCGCTTCGCCCGGCTGTGTCACGCTCTTGAGATCGCCTTCCGCGTCGTATTCGTATTTGACGACGTGTTTCATCGGATCGGTCGCGCTTTCGACGAGCCCTTTGGCGTTGTAGGCCAGCGTGATTTTCCGGCCGGCGGCGTCGGTGATCGCTTCAAGCTCTCCGCCGCCGTTGTAGGCCAATGTGGTGGCATTGCCGTTGCGGTCGGTGACGCTTTCCAGGCGACCGGTGGCGCCAGCGAACTTGTACACCGTCTGGTTTTCAAGCGTCAGCGTGAAGCCCGATCCAGAACTGCCGCTGAGTACGTCCTGCGACCACGCCGGCCCCGTAAACGCTTCGCCGGAATCTTCCGTAAAGGGGACAGTGCTCCCGTCGGCCTGAACGAGCGTCGCGAGATGATTCGCCGGTTCCAGCACGAGATGGTCGCTGAAGGAGTTCGACCAGCCGTAGCCAAATATCCCATGCACGCCTGTGGCCGCTTCCGCTACGGCTGCTTGCGAGTTGTAGGTGCGTGTCAGGTCCAGTCCGACACCACGGCCGCCGATCGCGAAATCAGTCTGGGTCTGCGAGAAGTTCCCGCCACAGCCTACCGATTCGCCGCATTCCGCGATTTCGTCATAGGGCGCCGAAAGGTTTTCCTCGCCGCCGCCCCATTCCATGGATTCTTCCTGGAGAACGGGAGTGATGAAGTGGAAAGGGCCGCCGCTTTCTTCGATGATACCGGCGTTGATGGTCTTGAATTCAATTTGCAGGTAAAGCGGGCCACCTTCGGTTTTCCTCAATGTACCGTAGTTGAGCAGTTCGGGCAGGCGTTCGCTTTCACTTCGTCGATACAATCCTACGTTGTATCGAGCGTCTGTACCATTGACGTTCAGAGTGCCATCGTTGATAAAGACGCCTGTCCCGTAGCCTTCGAGGCCCGCCCCTGGCGGCACTGTGAATGTGCCTTCGTTGACGAGCGTTTGCTCGAGGCCGAACTCATTATATAGTTCTGCAGTAGCGCCCGGCTCGATGACGAATTTACCCGAACCGGCGACGTTGCCGCCATACACGAACATGAAATGAGCGAGCTCGACAGCGTTCGTATTTGAGAGGGTCGCGCCGCTTTTGAGTGTCAGGTTCTGGATGGCGACCGGTGACGTGTTCGTCAGTTCGAGCGTCGTGTTGCTTTGTTCGAGTGTCAAATTGATGATTCCGCCCGAGATGTTGCCCGCTGTCACCGTCGCTTGCGAATCCATAGTGAAGTTCCCCGACATCGTCACCGACGAGCCCAGCGCGAAGCTCTCAGGCCCATATCCTGAAATGCTGAATTCGATCGTGGCAGCACTCGACGTGATCCAGGACCCCACGTGTTCGGTCCCCGACACTCCGCCGCCACTGAAGTACAGCTGTCCTTCGGCTGCTTCAATCGTCCCGTCGTTGGCCACAGACCACGGAACGGAGATCCGTTTTTCGCCGTTGACCCGCCGGACGGTCCCATCGTTGACGAGCGCCGGAGCCGGGCCGGTCGTGCTCCGACGGTACAAGCTCGTGTCGGACCCGTCGTTTCCTTCGATCGTCAGGGTCCCATTGTTGACGAACCTGGCGTGTTCTTCTCCGCCCAACCCGTCCGTTGGTTCGATCGTGAAGGAGCCGTCATTCGTCAACGTGCCATACAAGAAGAGGAGATTTGTGACCGTTCCCCTCGCACCAGACTCGACTACGAGCGAGTCTTCCACATAGCCCCGGAAACCCACCAACGCGCCCGTGACCTCAACCGTCCCCGCACCCTTCAGCGTGCCGAACGAAGCTCCCCCGAGCGTCAAATCCGCGATCACCGACGGTTCCAACGCGCTCGAGACTTCCAGAGACCCGCCGGCGATTTCGAGCTTGCCTTCGCCCTGGACCACCCCGGCTTCTTGCGCACCGCCCGACACGACAACCGTCTTCGCTCCGCCGATACACGCCACGTCAGTCGAGGTCGGCAGGTGCCCGGTCGACCAGTCAGCCGCGGTTTCCCAGCTACCTTCGGCCGGCCCCACCCAGGTGTCCGTGCAGAGCCCTTCGGCCGACGCGCTCGCGGGCGCCATGCAGAGCACGAAGGCCGCCAACGCCAGCGCACCAAGCGCCACAAACCGGCCGACCACACGGCAAGAGCCAGGCATCCGGCGCATCCTATGCCGGACACCGATCACCTGTCAAGACCGTTCGCCTAATTCGGACGAACAAACGGGGCGCTGACTACCGGCGCGTGGGTCGCGCACGCCCAAGCGCGCAACCTCACCCCAGGCTGAACGCCCCGCTGAGCACCACGTGCCCCGGATGCGTGGGGTGCGCGCTGGTCTCCGTGGTCAGCAGGATCCGGTGGAATTCGCCGGCGTTGCTCGGCAGCGCGGACCCGCCGGCGAAGCTGTGGCTCGACCCGACAGCGGGGCTCTTGCTGAGCGGCAGCGCGCTGGTGTGCGAGTTGTACAGCCACAGGGCGTAGTAGAAGCCCTTGGTCTGGGGGATGTGCTGGACCTGGACGAAGAACGCGCGCTTGGTGCCTTCGGAGAGCACGTACACGACGCCGACGGTGTGGCTGCCGTGGAGCGTCGGTTTGAGCGCGATCTGAGCGTCGATCGTGGGGCCGGTCTTGGTGGCGGTGCTGGAGGTGCTGACGGTGCCGCTGGCGGTCGGCTTGTTGGAGCTGGAGCCGCCGGTGAGCAGCACGACGGCGACGATCACGACGGCGGCGAGCACGGCGAGCAGCACGGCGCCGCCGACGCGCGAGCTGGGCAGTTGCGGCGTGCGCGGCGCCCGCGACGGGGTCCCCGCGGGCCCGGCGGCGGCGAGGCCGGGGATCTCGGGAAGATTGCCGCCGGCGAGCGGCGCGAGCTCGCTGGCGAGCGCGGCGGCCCAGGCGCGCGCGGCGTGCGAGCTGCCGATGAAGGTGCGCACGCGCAGCCCGTCGGCGACGCCGTTCTGCTGGCCGAGCAGGTAGTCGCCCACTTCCAGGCGCCGGTCGGGGGGCAGCTGGCGCGCCTGCGCGGGCGCGAGCACGGCGAGCGCGGCGTGCGCGCGGTCGTGCACGGCGCGCTCGCTGATGCCGAGCAGCGCGGCGACCTCGGCGTAGCTCTTGCGCTGGTTGAGCAGCAGCGAGAGCGCCGCGGCTTGGTCTGGTGGGAGCTCGTCGAATCGGCTCATGGTGTGTGCGGCGTCGGTGATCGCTGCTGGCGGCGTTGTGCGCCAGTGGCGGAAGGACCGTAGGCTATCGTGGCGCCGGCATGAGCACCGTGGACGCCGAGCAGCTGAACGCCGCGATGCTGGGATTCGACCGCCTGTACGGGCTGCGGGTGCTCGAGTGCTCGGACGTGGAGGTGCGCGCGGAGCTGCCGGTGCGCGACGAGCTGAGGCAGCCGGTGGGCCTGGTGCACGGCGGCGTGTACGCGTCGATGGCGGAGTCGATGACGTCGCTGGCGACGGCGCTGGCGGTGTACGGGCAGGGAGAGACGGCGATGGGGCTGTCGAACAACACGAGCTTCCTGCGCCCGATCACCGAGGGGACGGTGCACGCGGCCGCGACGCGCCTGCACCGCGGCCGCACGACGTGGGTGTGGGACGTGCGCTTCAGCGACGACGCGGGGCGCACGTGCGCGCTGACGCGCATGACGATCGCGGTGCGCCCGCTGCCGGATGGCGCGCGGACCTCAGTGGGCGCCTGACACGGGCGCGCCTGAAGCGGCTTCGGGCTGGTCGAGCGGGTGCAGCGGCAGCGGCACCTGCGCGGGCAGCGGCATGTCGTTGAACCCGGTGTTGGGCAGCTCGGCGGGCAGCGGCGCTTCGGGCGCGCCGGGCGCGTTGATGGGCACGATCGTGCGCGCTGCGGCGGCGGCGGTGCTGGCGTTGACGGCGTAGATGTCGACGACGACGCCGCCGGTGGCGAGCATGATGGTTGTCTGCGCCTGGGCTACGCGCGCGCTCGCGCGGCGGATGAAGGTCCTCGTGCCGGGCGTTGACCCGCCGGGCAGGAAGCTGTTGTCGGGCGAGGTGACGACCCGCAGCGGCGGCACGCACTCGCCCTGCCCGCCGACTATGCAGTCGCCGTACTGCACGCTGTAGGAGCCGCTGGGGTCGTGGGTGGCTTCGCTGATGGCCATGCCGTGGAAGGAGCCGCCGAGCCAGTACACGGGGAACGGCGCCTCGATGAGGCCCTCGAGGATGTTGTGCGGGATCGGCTGGTCCTGCACGGTGTTGGCGCAGGAGCTGAGCGCGAGCGCGCACAGCGCGGCGCCGCCGAGCGCGCACAGCCTCCGAGCGAGCCTAGCCACGGTAGGCGTTGGTGATCGGCATGCGGCGGTCGCGCCCGAAGGCGCGGGGTGTGATCTTGATGCCGGGCGGCGCCTGGCGGCGCTTGTACTCGGCGAGGTCCACGAGCCGGATCGTGCGGTCGACGTCGGCGGCGGGCAGGCCCTGCGCGATCAGCTGCTCGCGGCTGTGGTCGAGCTCGACGTAGCCCGCGAGGATGCGGTCGAGCAGCTCGTATGGCGGCAGCGAGTCCTCGTCGCGCTGGTCGTGGCGCAGCTCGGCGGAGGGGGCGCGCTGGATGATGGATAGGGGGATCGGTGCGCGGACGCCGGCGGCGGGGGTGTCGCCACCGCCCGCCTGCGGCCCGTCGGCTCGTCCGGCGATCGCGTCCGCGGCGGCGGCGCCGGCGGGGGTGTTGCGCCACGTACACAGGCGGTAGACGAGCGTCTTGGGCACGTCCTTGATGACGGCGAAGCCGCCGGCGAGGTCGCCGTAGAGGGTGGTGTAGCCGACGGACATCTCGGACTTGTTGCCGGTGGTGAGCACGAGCCAGCCGAACTTGTTGGAGAGCGCCATCAGCAGGTTGCCGCGGATGCGCGCCTGCAGGTTCTCCTCTGTGAGGTCGGCGTCGCGCCCGGCGAACTCGTCGTGAAGCGCATCGGTGTAGGAGCCCATGACGGACTCGATGCGCAGCTCGTGCACGCGCGTGCCGAGCGCGGCGGCGAGCGCGCGGGCGTCCTGCTGGGTGGCGTCGGAGGAGTAGGGGGAGGGCATGATCGCGGTGCTGACGCAGGCGGGGCCGAGCGCATCGGCGGCGAGGCAGGCGACGAGCGCGGAGTCGATGCCGCCGGAGAGCCCGAGGACGGCGTGCTTGAAACCGTTCTTGTGCACGTAGTCGTGCAGGCCGAGCATCAGCGCGCCATAGACCTCCGCCTCGACAGGGGCGAGCAGTTCCGCGAGCGTGGTGGCCTCGCCCGCCCAGCGGCTCTCCTGGCTGCTGCTGCCCGTCTCGCCGGTGGGCGCGGGCAGGGGCGGCAGCACCTGCGCGCTGTGCTGCGCGCGTCGCGCGGCGGGCCGCTGGCTGGCGTCGCGCAGGCGCGCGGCGGCGGCGGCCTCGAGGTCGACGTCGCACAGGAGCAGCTCCTCGCGGAACTGCGCGGCGCGCGCGATGATGGCACCGGTGTGGTCGACGACGCACGAGTGCCCGTCGAAGACGAGCTCGTCCTGGCCGCCGACGAGCCCGCAGAAGGCGATGCAGGCGAGGTTGTCGCGGGCGCGCTGCGCGAACATGCGCTCGCGCTCGGCGCCCTTGCCGGCGTGGTAGGGGGAGGCGGAGATGTTGAGGATCAGCGTGGCGCCGGCGTGCGCCTCGTCGCTGGCGGGCGGGCCGGGCTCCCAGATGTCCTCGCACACGGTCAGCCCGACGCGCTGCACCTTCGGTCTACAGGACCCACCCTCCCGATGCGATGACGACGCGCCGGCGATGTCGATGACGGCGCCGCAGGGGCCGGCCTGGAAGTAGCGCTGCTCGTCGAACACGCCGTAGTTGGGCAGGTACACCTTGCGGTAGATGGCGTGCACGGACCCGTGGGCGAGCACGGCGGCGGCGTTGAAGACGTCCTCGGCGCGCTCGGGGAAGCCGACGACGGCGACGATGTCGTTTGTCTCGACGGCGAGCTGGCGCAGCGCGGCGGCGGTGTCGGCGAGGAAGTGCTCCTTGAGCAGCAGGTCCTCGGGCGGGTAGCCGGTGAGCGCCAGCTCGGGGAACAGCACGAGCTCGGCGCCGGCGGCGCGGGCTTCGCGCATGCCCGCGCGGATGCGCTGGGAGTTGCCCGCGATGTCGCCGACCGTGGCGTTCATCTGGCACAGGGCGAGGCGCATGGGGCGGATCGTATCCGCGCCCCGAGCGCGAGCGGCTCAGCCGGCCTTGGCCGGCTTCGTCGCTGAGGCGCGGGCGCTCGCGGCCCGTTTCGCCGGCGAGCCCGAGTCCTTGCCGCGCGGCGTTTTGGCTTTGCCGGGTGTGCGCGCGCTGGCGGGCTGCACGCCGGCGGCGCGCGCGAGCGCGGAGATCGCCCACTGCAGGTCGACGGCGATGCTGTCGAGGTCGGGCAGCGCGTCGTAGTCGCCGAGCAGCCCGAAGCCGAGGTGGCCGTCGTAGCTCATGACGGCGATGCCGAGCGCCTGGCGCTGGGCGAGCGGCACGACGGGGTAGAGCACCTGCAGGCGGCGGCCGAGCAGGTACAGCGGGAACTGCGGCCCGGGCACGTTGGTGACGACGAGGTTGAAGAACGGCTGGCGCGCCTGCAGGCGCGCGGCCTGGCTGAGGATCGTGGGGGGAGCGAAGCCGGCGAGGTTGGTGAGCACCTGCGCGCCGACCGCCTGGCCGCCCTTCTTGAGGTCCTCCATGGCGGCGCTGATCTTGTGCAGGCACTCGGCTGGGTTCTCGACGCCGACGGGCAGCGGCGCCCACATGGCTGCGACCTGGTTGCCGAGCGCACCGCGCTGCTCCTTGGAGCGCACGGACACGGGCACCATCGCCTTGAGCACGAGCCCGTCGGTGTTGTGCTCGTGGCGGCGCAGGTAGCGCCCGAGCGCGAGGCTGACGGACGCGAGCACGACGTCGTTGAGCGTGCCGCCGAGCGAGTCCTTGATCGCCTTGAAGCGCGCGAGGTCGGCGTCGAGGAACGCGTAGCGGCGGTGCGGGCCGATGTCGACGTTGAACGGGCTGGGCGGCGCCGGCGCGCTGATGCCGGCGAGCGTGGTGGCGCCGACGCTGGCGAGGCCGTCCTTGACCTGGGCGACGGCGCGCCGCGGCGCGCGCAGCAGCGCGCGGGCGCCGCGCACCATCTCGGCGGGCACGGTGGAGCGTTCGATTAGCGCCTCGCCGAGCAGCTTGGCGGGCCCTGGCAGCGGCTTGGCGCTCCACGGCGAGGCCGGCGCGGTGGGCGCGGGCTCGCGCGCGGTGTCGAACAGCACGGTGGTGATGTCGACGCCGGAGATGCCGTCGACGAGCGCGTGGTGGGTCTTGGCGACGAGCGCGAAGCGCCCGCGCGACATGCTCTGCACGAGCCAGATCTCCCACAGCGGCTTGGAGCGGTCCAGGCGCTGTGAGAACAGGCGCCCGGCGAGCCGCTTGAGCGCGGCGTCGTCGGCGGGCTTGGGCAGCGCGGTGTGGCGGATGTGGTAGTAGGGGTTGAAGTGCGGGTCGTCGGCCCACACCGGCCGGCCCTGCTCGAACGGCACGTATGCGAGGCGCTGGCGGTAGCGCGGCACGAGGTCCAGGCGACCGAGCACGTGGTCGACGAGCTCCTGCAGCGTGGGGGCGGTGCCCTCGAACACCATCACCGACGCGACGTGCATGTGCGCGGCCGAGTGGTCCTCGAGATGTAGGAACGTCGAGTCCAGTGCTGTCAGGCGGTCGGGGTTGGCCATGGGGCCGATTGTCGCGGTTGCGGGCGCCCGCGTCAACGACCTCCGGCAAAGACGTTCTCGGCATGCGTCCCGCGACGCGCCGCCGCGTCGCTTCCGCGGGGTCGCACGGTAGGCTGCGCCCCCATGGAAGGCCATTCGAGCGGCGCCGCCGCGGCGACGCGATGATCCTCGCGCTCACCTTCTGGAGCCAGCCGCAGGTCTTCACCGACAGCTGGGTCGAACTCGCGAGCACGATCACGCTGATCGCGTTCGTGCTCGGCGCGTACAAACACCTGGAATGCCACAAGTCGGGCTGCCACCGGCTGGGCCGCTTCCAGCACGGCCATTACAAGCTGTGCCGCGTCCACCATCCGGACGTCCCCAGCGACGGCAGGATCACCCAGGATCACATCAACGCGGCCGCGGCCAAGGCTGCTGAGGCCGCTCCCTTCCATGACTGAGGACGATTCGCACAACGGGACGCTGGAGGTGGCCGCCAGCGCGTCCAACGCACCTGAAGCGGATCTGATCTGTCAACGGCTCGCGGACGCCGGGATTCACGCGATGTCGCAGCGGAGCATCGGCGGCCCCGAATGGGGTGTGTCGGGCGGGCGCTACGTTTACGTCGAGGCCGAGGATCTGGCCCGTGCGCGCGAGGTCCTGGCGGCGCCGGTGGGGATCAGCGAAGAGGATCTGGCTGCGCTGGCCGAAGCTGCGGCTCCGCGTGAAGCTGGAGACGAACCGGCATAAGTCCCTCGGCCGCGGCGCCCCGCGCCTGTGTGCCCGCTGTCACACAAACACACCGTCGTAACCGGATATCATCCGAACAGTTGTTCGTCGCCGAGTCGTCCCCGTTGATGGGGGCGAGCGGGGGACCCACTGCCGGACCGCGAAAGGGCGGACCGGATGGGGCGAATCGGCCACTGCTGTGGCTGTAACGCCCGGTCGACACGCGTCCGTTCGCGTGCGCTTCCGGCCGTGAGCCCGACAGCTAACCCCGTAGGTGCAGACAAGGAGGTTCTTCAACGTATGTACGCACCTGCGACGCCGCTGCCTGCGGCGCCACTGGTCCCGGTCGGTATCGCCTCGACCGCTCCCAATCCCACCGACCCCGTGCCGCTGCACACCGAGCTGAAGGCGCATCGCTTCGAGCTCAACGTGCTGGCCAGCCAGCGCACGAACGTCACCGGCGCGCTACTGGAGGGCCGCAGGCCCGCAGGCGCCGGTCAGCTCGTTGCGCTGCAGGCGCTCGGCCGGCGCGGATGGTGGACGCTCGCACGCGCGCACACCGGCGCCCGTGGTCGCTTTCGCCTCAGCTACGTGCCGCGTCGCCTCGGCAGCCGCTGGCTGCGGCTGCGCTTCGCCGGCGGCTCCACGGCGCTCGGCACGCGACGCCGGCTGGGGAAGCTGAACGTGTACCGCCTGGCCGAGGCCTCCTGGTACGGCGGCGGCGGCAGCCTCGCGTGCGGCGGGTCGCTGACCAGCTCCACGATGGGTGTCGCCAACAAGACGCTGCCGTGCGGCACGCTCGTGACGCTTCACTACGACGGGCGCACCGTGCGCGTACCGGTGGTCGACCGCGGTCCGTACGTCGCGGGACGCGAATTCGACCTCACCGAAGCGACCAAGGACGCGCTCGGGTTCGGCGGCGTGGGCGAGGTGTGGAGCACGAGCTGAAGCTCTGCATGTTCGGCTGCAGGGTGGGCGTGCTCGTGCAGGGGTTGGATTTCGGCCGCGTGCCTCATTCAATCTCCTGAATGTCCACGACGATCACGGCATCGCGCGCGCAGATGTGGCTCGACAGCCTGGGCGACTGGAGCTGGCCCGGCCAGGGCGGCGCGGCGGCGGCGGAGTGCCTGCCGCCGCCCTGGGTGCCGACGTTCCCGCCGCGGCGGGAAGCGGCCGCGCTCGGACCCGCGACGCCCGCCCTGCAGCCCGGCCGCGCGCGTGCGCGCCGGCTCGTCACGGGCACGCTGCTGGCCGCGCTGGCGACCGTCTGCGTCGCGCTCGCGCACGGCGATCAGCTGACGCTCGCGTCGATCGTCGGCGCGGGCGGCGCAACCGTGAGCGAACCGGAAGTGGCGTTGACCAGCTCGACGCCCGCGGCGCTGTCGCTGCCCACGCTCGAGCCCGTCAGCGAGGACTCTGCCGGCAGCTCGATCCTGCGGGCGAGCTTCCCCTCGGCGGCCCTGCACGGGGAAGGCTCGTTCCTGGTGTACCTGCCGCCCGGCTACGCCGCCACCACGCTGCACTACCCGACGCTGTACATGCTCCCCGGCCAGGACCAGTCGGACGGCGCGTTTCTGCAGATCGGCGTGGAGGAGCAGCTCGACAAGCTGATCGCGCGGCAGGCGGTCCCGCCGATGATCGCCGTGATGATCCAGGGCGGGCCCGGCGCCAACGCGTGGCGCAACCACGGCCGGCTGGGCTACGAAAGCTACATCCTCGAAGTGCAGCAGCTGATCGACCGGATGCTGCCCACGGTGCCCGCACGGGCCGCGCGCGGAGTCGTCGGCGACTCGATGGGCGGCTACGGGGCGATGAACGTGGCGCTCGCCAACCCGTACCGCTTCGGGGTGGTCGAGAGCTGGTTGAGCTTCTTCAACGGCCTTGAAGGCACCCTGCGCGCCGACCGGCCTGTCATCTCGCGGCTGGGGCTGCACGCGTTCATATACGGCGGCGAGCAGGACCACATCGCCAACCCAGATGAGGATCTGCCGTTCGCAGCCGCGCTGCGCGCAGCGGGAGCACACGCCGACGGCGCCGTCTACCCCGGCGAACACAATCTCGCGACGATCGAAGCGCACCTCCAGAGCATGCTGCTGTTCGCCGGGCGCGCGCTGCGCCAGGGCGTGCCGCACGCGGTCGCGAAGCAGGCGGTCGAGCGCCACCGCGTGGCCTCGCCCGCAAAGTCCGGATAAAGCACGCGGCCTGCCGCGGCACCACTGGCCGGCCAGCCAGTATGATCGCGGACGTCCTGCGGCAACGACTAAAGGAGTACCGATGGCGGCGGTGGACAGCGACCTCGAGAGCGTCGAACTGACGGCGCGCGAGCTGTGGCTCGACGGCCCGCCCCACCCGATGTTCAAGCAGCTGCGCAGCGGCTGCCCGATCCACTGGACGGAGAGCTTCGAAGACTTCCCGGACGAGGCCGGCTTCTGGTCGGTGACCACCGCCGAGGACATCCACACGGTCAGCCGCGACTGGCGCACGTACTCCTCTGAAGAGGGGATCACGGCCGCGGGCGTGCTGCCGATCGAGCTGGTGCGGGCGATGTTCATCGGCATGGACCCGCCCAAGCACGACCGGCTGAAGGCGCTGTTCCAGGCCGGGTTCACGCCGCGACGGATCGCCGCGCACGAGGACGCGATCCGGGCGATCGTGGTGAAGGTGCTCGACCGGCTGGACGGACGCGACAGCTGCGACCTCGTCACCGACGTCGCCCAGCCGGCGGTCGCGCGCGTGATCGGAAGCTTCATGGGGATCGCCGAGGAGGACGACGAGATCTGGGCGCGCCTGATGAACTCGACGCTCGGCGCGGGCGACCCCGACGTCAACCCCGACGGCATCGAGGGCGCGCTGGAGAAAGACATCCCCGAGGTCTTCCAGCGCTGCGCGCAGCTGATCGCCGAGCGCCGCGAGAGCCCCACCGACGATCTGACCAGCGTGCTGGTGCACGCGGAGGTCGACGGCGAGAAGCTCGAGGAACACGAGATCGTGATGGGCTTCTTCCTGCTGATGGCCGCCGGCAACGACAGCACCAAGGCGACCTTCTGCTCGGCGATGCGCGCGCTGATGGAAGACCGCGAGCAGATGCAGGCGCTGCTGGACGACCCGTCGCTGATCGACAGCGCGGTCGAGGAGGCGCTGCGCATGTTCCCCGCGTTCGCGCACTTCCGCCGCACCGCCACGTGCGACACGGAGCTGCACGGGCAGACGATCCGCAAGGGCGAGAAGGTGGTGCTGTGGTACGCCTCGTCCAATCGCGACGAGACCCGCTACGAGAACCCCGACCGCTTCGACGTGCGGCGCAACCCCGAGCACCAGGCGTTCGGCGCGGGCGGACGCCACTTCTGCCTCGGCACCGCGCTCGCGCGCCTGGAGCTGCGGATCATGCTCGAGGAGACGCTCAAGCGCTTCCCGGACATCCAGCTCGCCGATGGTGCGGGCAGGCCTGAATACGTCGAATCCCCCTTCATCAATCAGCTCAAGCTGCTCCCCGTCCGGCTCGCCGCGTAGCGCCGCGGGGACGCGCGCAGCGCCGCGATCCGAGGCCGAGGTCCAGCGGCCGCGCGCGCTCGCCGGCGGCCGCGAGCGTGATCGCGAAGTCGAGCTCGCCGCGGGCGAGGTGGCCTTCGAGCTCGACCAGCGGGCGGTAGGGCCTTCCCATACGAACGCATGTTCGCATACGGCAAGGCGCAGCGAGGAACACGACAGCACGCGTGCATATGCTCGACAGGCATGTGCGGGCGCTACACCAACACCGCGGGACCGGAAGAGCTGAACGACCGTTTCCGAGTCCCGATCGCGGGCGACGCGGGCACGCGGCGCTTCAACATCGCGCCCACCGAAGAGGTGCTCGCGATCGTCGCGCCGCACGGGGAGCCCGAAGCGCAGCTGCTGCGCTGGGGCCTCGTGCCGCACTGGGCGACGGACCTCAAGGGCGCCGCCAGGATGATCAACGCGAGGATCGAGACGGTCACCTCCAAGCCCGCGTTCCGGGATCTCGTGCCCAAGTCCTCGCGCCGCGCGCTGCAGCTCGCCGACGGCTACTTCGAGTGGCTGAAGCCGGAGAAGCGCAGCGAGCCCCGCCAGCCGTTCTACTTCCAGGTGGACGGCGGCGTGCCGTTCGCGTTCGCCGCGCTGTGGACGCCCGCCAGGATCGACGGCGAGTGGATCCACAGCGTCACGCTGCTCACGTGCGACTCCGCCCCCAACCGCATCGCCGCGCCGATCCACGACCGCATGCCCGTGATCCTCGCCGACCGTGATGCGCAACAGGCATGGATGGATCCCGCGCTGGGCGCCGAGGAGGCGCTGGCCGTATGCGGGACGCTGCCCACCGAGCGGCTGTCCGCGCACGCCGCCAACCCCGCCGTCAACAAGGCCGGCAACCTCGACGCGGAGGGCCCCCAGCTGCTCGTCGCGCCCGCCTGAGCGCGGCTCAGGCCGTCAGCCAACGGCGCGGGTTCTCGGTGAAGATCGTGTGGAAGACCTGGTCGTCCATCACGCCCAGCTCGCGCAGCGCCGGCACGACCTCGTCGAACACGAGCGTCATCGACCAGTTGCGGATCGCGCCGCTGCCTTCGAACACCTCCGCCGCCTCCGGCGGGAACCAGTCGATCGTCGCGGCGAAGTCCTGGGAGATCATCAGCCGCTCGGCGTGACCGCGGCGCAGCAGCTCGGCGGCGGTCGCGTTGCGCTTTTCGATCGGCAGGTACATCTCGAGGCCATAGCGATCCAGGCCCACGTACACGCCGCTGTCGATCAGCCGCTCGATGTACTCGACGTCCTCCGTGTCGCCGCAGTGCGCGATCTGCACGCGCGACATGTCAACGCCCTCCTCCGCGAAGATCTCCACCTGGCGCGGGCCGGTGGCGACCGCGGGCATCGAGTGGGCCATGATCGACGCGCCCGTCTGCACGCTCGCGCGCGCGACCGCGCGGTGGATCTTCTCGACGTTCTCGCTGACCCCGGCCGCGTCCGCCGCGCACTTCAGGAACGCCGCCTTGATGTCCGTGCCCTGGATGCCGCGTTCGATGTCCTCGACGAAGTGGTCGGCCATCACGTCGGCGTCGCGGCTCTCGAAGTAGTGGGGGAGATAGCCGTAGCTGTAGATGCCCGTGCACGCCACCACCCGCACGCCGCTCTGCTCGGCGACCTTGCGCATGAACCCCACGTCGCGCCCGCCGAACATCGCCGTCGGGTCAACGATCGTCTGCACGCCATTGGCCTTGGCGGCGTTCACGGCAGCCAGCGCCGCGTCGAGCTCCAGCTGCTCGTCATAGCGGCTCGGCCACTCCGCCGCGACGGCCTCGTCGCGGAAGCGCAGGTGCTCATGCACCAGCACGAGGCCCAGGTCCTGGGCGTCAACTGCCCCCTGCACGGTCTCTACGGTCGCCATCGGTCTCCCCTCGGATTGGATCGCGCTCCCCTCTTGCTGTTCACTGCAGCCTACCCCAGCTTCGTCCGGCGCCATCAGCGGGCTTCCGGCGGCGCGCCGCCGGGCGGCTCAGCTGAGGCGCTTGGCAGCGATCTGCTCGACCGTGCCTTTCGTGCGCAGCGTCATCACGCCGAGCGCGCGCGCGAGCGAGGTCATGTCGAGCGCCGAGCCCAGCACACCGCCGCTCGGCAGCCAGTAGACCTCGCGCCCCTCGAACGCGAGCCCGTCCGTGTCTCCTGCCAGAGCCAGCGCGTCAGCGCGCGCCAGGGGAGAGGGGGAGGCGGACAGCAGCCCCACGTGCAGCTTGCCCGCCGAGTTACGCACTCGCTCCGCCTCGAACGGCGTCGCCGCGGCGATCGCATGGACCTCGGCGGCGGTGCGGATGAACGTCGGCACCGCATAGCCCAGCGCCTGCTCGAGCCCCGCCTCGATTCGCCCTCGCACCTCATCCGTCGGCTGCGCCTCGCCGGCGAACACCACGTTGCCGCTGGCGCGGAACGTCGCCACCTCCGCGAAGCCCATCGCCACGAAGTGCGCGCGCAGGTCGTCGTTCGTGAGGCGGCGCCCACCGACGTTCATGCCGCGAAGGAAGGCCGCGTACAACGACATCATGGAAACACTATCCACGCCACCACGCAGTGGGCGACGTAGACTCCCGCCCTTCAACCGCCCTATCAGGAGGTTTCCAGATGCCCGACACGCCGACCCTCTACGTATGCCATATCGACGACGGCGGCCCCGCGCCACACGCCTGCCGCCGAGCCCAGCGCGCGCTGCGCGACGCCGGGCACAGCTTCGAGAAGGTCGTCTACGGCAAGGGCAAACTCTTTGGCCTCTTCACAACGGGCACAAGGCCCGATCTAAAGGAGATGAGCGGCCAGGAGAAGCTGCCCGTGTTGAAGCTCGCGAATGGCAGCACCGTCAACGGCGCCTCGAACATCGTCGACTGGGCCAAGGCGAACACGCCCGGGTAGGGCGTGGGGAGCCTCAGGCGGCGGTCGACGCCGCTACGCGATCCGCCAGGATCGCCGCCACGCGCGCGCGGTGGCGGCCGGCGCCGCCCAGCAGCGCCGCGTCCAGCTGCGCGCGCTTGAACAGCCAGTGCACGTCCGCCTCCCACGTGAAGCCGATGCCGCCGTGCATCTGGATCGCGGCCGCGGTGACTTCGCGCCCCGCCGTGGATGCCGCCGCCTTGGCCATCGCCGCCGCCTCCGCCAGGCCGTCCGGGTTCGCATCCGCGCTCCACGCCGCAAACGCCGTCATCGAGCGCGCCTGCTCCGTGTCCAGCAGCATCTGCGCGCAGCGGTGCGACACCGCCTGGTAGGCGCCCACCGGCACGCCGAACTGCTTGCGGTCCTTCACGTACGCCACCGTCATCTCCAGCGCCCGCTCCGCCACGCCAACCAGCTCCGCGCTGACCGCCACGAGCGCGCGACCCAGGCCCGGGCAGCCAGCCTCCAGCGCCTCGCCCGCGCCCTCCGGCGCGCTCACGCGCGCCGCGGAGCGCGTCGGGTCGATCGCCGCCACCGGCGCGATCTCCGCGTCGGCCCGCGTCACGATCCTGCCCGAGCCGTCGTCCTCCACCAGCACGATCACGCCCGCCTCCGCGCCGCTCACCACCAGCTCCGCCGTGCCCTCGCTCGCGCCCGCCAGCGCGCCGATCGTCTCGCCCGAAGCGAGGCCCGGCAGCCAGCGCTCGCGCTGCTGCGGCGTTCCCGCCTGCTCGATCACGCACGCCGCCATCGCGCTGCCCAGGAACGGCACCGGCGCCACCACGCGCCCCAGCTCCTCGCACAGGATCGACAGCTCGATCGCGCCCAGGCCCTGGCCGCCGTGCTCCTCCGAGACCGCGATCCCCGGCCAGCCCAGCTCGCACAGCTCCTTCCACAGGGCCGTGTCCGTCGCGCCCGTGGGCGGGTGGGATTCGATCGTTTCGCGCACCCGCGCGAACGTCGCGCGCTCGCCCAGCAGGTCGCGCGCCGTGCGCTGGATGTCGCGCTGGTCGTCAGTCAGGCCGAAGTCCATAGGGCTACGCCACCCCTCCTGCGGAGCCCGAAGGGCGGAGCCCATAAAAAGAAGTCATCACGCCGCCACCTTCAGGCGGGGGAGACCGAGCACGCGCTCGGCCACGATGTTCTTCAGCACCTCCGTCGTGCCGCCCTCGATCGTGTTGCCGCGCGCGCGCAGCAGCTCGTAGCTCCAGCTCGTGCCCGTGATCAGCGCCTCCGGCCCGATCACGTCCGCCGCCAGCTGCGTCGCGCGCTGGTTCGTGTCCGACCACAGCCACTTCACCAGCGAGCCCTCAGGCCCAGGCTGGCCGTAGCGCTCCGCGTCCGTCAGGCCCTTCCACGCCAGCAGGCGGATCGACTCGCAGCGCACGTGCAGCTCCGCGATCGCGTCCGGTATTAGATTCCCGCCCGCCCCGTCCAGCAGGCCCTTCTCCGCGGCCGCCGCGATGATGTCGTCCAGCAGCTGGCGCAGGCGGATCTGCAGCGCGAAGCCCAGGCCCGCGCGCTCGTTCATCAACGTCGTCAGCGCCACCTTCCAGCCGTTGCCCACGCCGCCCACCACGTTCGCGTCCGGAATCAGCGCCTCCTCGATGAACAGCTCGTTGAACTCCGCCTCGCCCGTGATCTGGCGCAGCGGGCGGATCTGCACCGCGTCCTGCTCCATGTCCATCAGGAAGTACGTAAGGCCCTTGTGCTTCGCCGCCTCGCCGTCGGTTCGCGCGACGAGCATGCACCACTTCGCGTACTGCGCGCCGCTCGTCCACACCTTCTGGCCTGTCACGACCCACTCGTCGCCGTCTTTCACGGCTCTGGTTTTCAGCGACGCCAGGTCCGAGCCCGCGTCCGGCTCGGAGAAGCCCTGGCACCAGATCTCCTCCGCCGACAGGATCGGCGCCAGGTAGCGCTCCTTCTGCTCCGGCGTGCCCCACACCATCAGCGTCGGGCCGCCCAGCAGCAGGCCCAGCGTGTTCGCCGCGAACGGCACCCGCGCGCGGCCCAGCTCTTCGTAGTAGATCGCCGACTCCGACTGCGACGCGCCGCGCCCGCCGTACTCCGTCGGCCACGCCGGCGCCGCCCAGCCCGCGTCGTACAGGCGCCGCTGCCAGTCGCGGCGGTACGCGAACTGCGCGTCGTCGCCCGCATCCGCGGGCGGCTTCTCGCCCGGCTGGTTCTCAGCCAGCCAGCCGCGCAGCTCGTCGCGGAAGGCGATCTCCTTGTCGCTGAAAGTCAGGTCCATTTCCCTCGGTGCGCAAGCCTACTGCAACACCATCTGGCCGAATGTTCGATTGTCGCCGCGCTTTCCCGCCGGTAGCTTGCGTAGTTCGTTAAAACGAATACGGGGGTAGCGAGTGTCAAGTGACATTCAGGCGCGGGTCCGCGCCCTGCGTCGGACTCTGTTGGCAAGCGCAATCGTTCTTGGCGGCGTGCTGTGCACCGGTGCGCCGGCCTCAGCCGTCACCATCGGCGGCGGTGGAGGTGGCGGAGTCGGTCAGGGGGCGTTCGTCATCGGCGACGGCAACGCCACCGTCGAATCGCACGTCACGTTCTGGGGAGCCCGCTGGTGGCAGGAAAACTCGCTCAGCGGCGGCGCTGCCCCGGCTTCCTTCAAGGGGTTCGCCGACACTACCGGCGAAACCCTGTGTGGATCGCCCTGGATGACGCGGCCCGGCAACAGCTCTGAACCACCCGATGCGCCTCTGCCTGAACTGATCGAAGTCATCGTCGCCAGTGAAGTCGGCAAGTCCGGACCCACGATCGCCGGCGACGCCGTCGGCGTCGCGCTCGTGCGCACCGATCCCGGCTACAAGCCCGACCCCGGCCACGCCGGTACGGGCACCGTCGTGGCGAAGCTCTGCTGAGGTCCACCGAGCCGCGGCGGCTTCCGCCGTGCCCTCATCGACAGTCGCCGGCGCGGTCACAGGGCCGCGCCGGCGACAAATCGCGCTGTAGCAGCATTGTCCTCGCACCCGCCGGATCGAACGCTAGCTTGGGCTGCTGTGCCTGCCGCCGACTCCGAGCTACGCGTCGCGCACCTGGACGCCGACGCCTTCTACGTCTCGATCGAGCTGCGCCGCCACCCCGAGCTGCGCGGCAGGCCCGTCGTCGTCTCCGGCACGGGGCCGCGCGCGGTCGTCACCACCGCCAGCTACGAGGCGCGCCGCTTCGGCGTCGGCTCGGCCATGCCCGCGTCGCGCGCGCGGCGGCTATGCCCCGACGCCGTGTTCCTGCCGCCCGACTTCGCCACCTACCGCGCCGCCTCCAAACAGGTCATGGGCCTCGTGCGCGCGCACGTCGAGCGCGTCGAGGTCGTCGGGCTCGACGAGGCCTACCTCGACATCGCCGGGCTGTACTCGCCGCGCGCCGCCATGCGCAGGCTGCTGGCCGAGATCAAGTCGCAGACGGAGCTCACCTGCTCGGTCGGCCTCGGCCCCAACAAGCTCGTCGCCAAGGTCGCATCCGACGCCGAGAAGCCCGCCGGCTTCGTCGTGCTCACCCGCGAGCAGGCGTGTGCGCGCTTCGGCGCCTCGCCGCCCGGGCTCGTGCCCGGCATCGGGCCCAAGACCGCAGCGCGCCTGGCGGAGCTGGGGCTGACCACGCTCGCCGCGCTCGCCAGCGCGCCCGAGCAGCTGCTCGTCGAGCGCTTCGGGCCCAACCTAGGGCGCGAGCTCCGGCGACGCGGGCGCTTCGAACACGACGGCGAGATCGGCGCCGAGCGCAAGGTCGTCTCCGAGTCGCGCGAGCGCACCTTCGACACCGACGTCAGCGACCCCGCGCAGATGCGCGAGCAGCTGTCGCTGATGGCCGAGGAGCTGTGCGCCGGCCTGTCCGCGCACGGGCGCCGCGGGCGCACCATCGGCATCAAGGTGCGCCTCGACGACTGGACCACCGTCACCCGCGCGCACACCGTCGCCGAGCCCACCTGCGACGCGCAGCTCGTCAGCGAGGTCGCGCTGCGGCTGCTGCGTGAGTACGCGCCCGCGCGACCCGTGCGGCTGCTGGGAGTGCGAGTCGCTGGGCTCGGGCCCCGGCCGGCGGCGGGCGCGGTGGGAGACGGCGCCGCGCCGCGGGCCGGCGCGGACGCGCGCGGCTCGAGCGGCGTGCGCGAGCCGGCCGATCAGCTCGCGCTGCCCGTATAAGATCGGCTGCATGGTGGCGAGCCGCCGATGAGCCTGATCGACGTGGGCGAGGTCCAGCTCGACTGCGAGCGCAGCGGCACCGGGCCGCCGCTCTTGATGATCATGGGCCGCAGCGGCACCTACGCGCACTGGGGCGAGCCGTTCCTCGAGCAGCTGCGCCGCGACTTCGAGCTGATCCTCTACGACCACCGCGGCGTCGGCGCCAGCACGCGTCTCGAGGGGCCCCTCACGATCCGCCAGATGGCCGAGGACGCCGCCGGTCTCATCGATGCGCTGGAGCTCGACTCCGTGCACGTGCTCGGCATCTCCATGGGCAGCATGATCGCCCAGGATCTCGCGCTCGCCAGGCCGCAGCTGATCGACACGCTCACGCTCGGCTGCAGCTACTGCGGCGGCCCCGGCGCCGTCAGCACGCGCGAGCAGGTGATGCAAAGAGTGGCCGAGGCGCTCGCCTCCGGCGACCACGAACGCGCCATCCGCGCCTCCTGGGAGGCCAACGTGTCACCGGCGCTCGCCGCCGACGAGCAGGCATGGGAGCGCTTCCTGGAGATCAGCCTGCGCCGGCGCGTCGCGCTCGAGGTGATCGTCGCGCAGACGCGCGCGTGCGTCGAGCACGACACGCACGCGCGGCTCGGGCAGATCACGCTGCCCACGCTGCTCATCCACGGCACCGTCGACGAGGTGCTGCCCGTCGAGAACGGGCACATCATCCACGAGCTGATCGCCGGCTCCCGGTTGGAGCTGTTCGACGACGTCGGGCACCTGTTCTTCTGGGAGCGCCCCCAGCGTTCCGCGGAGCTGCTGCGCGCGCACGTTGCCGCCTACGCCTGAGCGAGGGATCCCGCCTCGGCGAATCCTTCTCGTCGACTCTCGCCTCTCATCACATATGAGCCCGAGCGCCCTTTCCTGGCCAACCGAGCAGGTCGTCAGCGCCGCCCAGCGGGGCGATGAGCGCGCGCTCGCCGCGCTCGTCTCGGGCTCGCACCCCAACGTCCGGCGCTTCGCGCGCACGCTGTGCGCCAGCCGCGAGGACGCCGAGGACGCCGCGCAGGAGGCGCTCGTGGTGCTGTACCGCAAGATCGGCACGCTCCGCGCCGCCGCCGCGCTCGCCTCGTGGATGTTCCAGATCGTGCGCCACGAGTGCATCCGCCGGGCGCGTGGGGTCCGGCCCGCCGCAGAGCCCGAGGTCGGCGTCGAGCGCTCCGCCGAGGACTCCGCGCTCGCACGGCTCGAGCTCGAGCGGATCGTCGCCGCGATCGCCGCACTCCCAGCCGAGCAGCGCGCGGTGCTCGTCCTGCGCGACGTGCAGGGGCTGTCCGGCGCAGCCGCCGCCCAGGCGCTCGGCGTCAGCCGTGCCGCCATGAAGTCTCGATTGCATCGGGCACGCGAGGCGCTGCGTATAGAGCTCAGAGGCCCGTGCCAGAGCTCGGGCGAGGACGACCGCGACGGAGGATCAGACCATGAATGACGGCGGTGCCGCACCATTCGCAAGCACCAGCGTCGCCCGCCACCTCGCGCGCGGCGCTGTCGGCTTCACGCTGATCGGCGCCGCGTTCGCGCTCGCCGCCGGCGGCACTCCGCTCGCGCTCGCGCTGATCGTGCCCGGCATGGTCGCGCTGCGCGGCTGCCCCACCTGCTGGGCCGTTGGGCTCGCGCAGACCATCTCCGCCGGGCGCCTGCAGCGCAGCTGCCGCGCCGATCAGAGCGCTAGATTCGCCCGGCGATGCCGGCTTCAGAGCTCACGGTCACCCTCGACGACGGCGTAGTTCTCTCCGGCGAGGATTCTGGCGGCGGTGCCGGCGTCCCGACCGTTCTGCTGCACGGCCTCACCGCCACCCGCCGCTATGTCGTCATGGGCTCCACCGTCCTGCAGCGCGCCGGTCACCGCGTCATCGCCTACGACGCGCGCGGACACGGCCGCTCGTCACCCGCAGCCGACGCGCGCGCCTACGGATACGAGCGCCTCGCCGCCGACCTGGAGGGCGTGCTCGACGCGTCAGGGGTCGAGCGGGCGCTGCTCGCGGGCGCCTCGATGGGCGCGCACACGGCCATCCGCTTCGCGCTCGCGCATCCCGAGCGCGTGGCGGCACTCGCGCTCGTCACGCCCGCCTTCGATCCCGCCGGCCACACCGGCGCCGACTTCGCCGGGTGGGACGCCCTCGCGCGCGGGCTGCGCGAGGGCGGGGTGGAGGGCTTCGTGCGCGCGTACGACCTCACGAGCGTGCCCGAGTCCTTTCGCGCGACCGTCGACACGGTGCTGCGTCAGCGCCTCTCCGCGCACGAGCACCCGGACGCGGTGGCAGACGCGCTCGAAGTCGTGCCGCGCTCGCGCCCGTTCGACGAGCTCGCGCAGCTCGCCGCGATCGAGGCGCCGACCGTCGTAGTCGCCAGCCGCGACGAGGCCGACCCCGGCCATCCCCTCGCCGTCGGCGAGAGCTACGCGCGCACGATCCCCGGTGCGCGGCTCGTCGTCGAGGACCCTGCTTCGCCACCGCGCTCGCCGGTCGCGTGGCAGGGCGGACAGCTCTCGAAGTTGCTGGCGGAGCTATCTGCGCGAACCAGATGAGGCCATCTCAGAGGGGTCTCAATCGGCGTGTAGCTTCCTGGGCATGGGCAACAAGCATGCCGCCAACTGGCTCGATCCTGCTGGTCTGGATCCTGACACGGGCGAGAGATGGCGCGTGTGCGACATGGTTGTCAAACTAGAAGCGACGCTGGGTCGCGCGCATCGTGGTGAGCGGGCGGCGAGCTGGCGGACCATTTGGGATCGACTCGATGACAAACAACGCAGCCAATACAGACAAGCGCGCGGCCGACGACCCGGCAAGCGCCAATAGCGAATCGCCCGTCGAGGGCGCTGCGCAGCTTGTCGAACGGGCTGAGGAGATACTCGGCCGTTATCTCAGTCGAGCATGGCCGACGACCAGCGTTGCCCGGACGTTTCGCGAGAGCGGCGATCTCGAGGTCGTGCTCGGCTTGTATGCAACGGCGATGGCAGACGACCCCGAAGAGCCTGCCTATCCCTGGAATCTGGCCTCCGCGCTCGACAGACTGCAGCTTTCAGACTTGGCGCTGATCTTCCTCAGACGGGCCATCCGAGTTGCCGAGGAGATCGGCGATGACGAGTGGGGGGGAGTCGATGCCTATCTGGCATGGGCCGACGTCGCGATGAGAGCTGCGGAGCCAGAGGTGGCTGAGATCGCGATCGAGAAGGCGCGCGATATCGACCCCAATGCACCGGTAGAGCGGTACGTTCGCCAGCTACGGCATCTGCAGGCACCGCTCGGGGAGAAGGACGCTGCGCGACACGATGATGCGGCTCGGAAGGGAACCGCCGTCGAGTACCTGATCGCCGCGAGCTGCATGCTCGCGAGCGATTTCAAGCTGAACGTGTCGACCAACATGGTCGACGACGAGGGCGTCGACCTCGTATTTCACCGTCGCGACGGTTCCGCGACGCTCGCTGTGCAGATCAAGAGTCGATCCTGGTCAGCGAATGTGATGAGGGAGCGGGAAAGGTTCATCGCGGATGTCCGGCGGGGCACCTTCCATCACCGGAGGGATCTCTTCCTGCTCTTCGTTGCTATCGACTCGCGGTTTGCCGAATACGGACCCCTCTGGCTGATCCCCAGCACAGATTTCGTCAGCATCCTCACATCCGGCGACCGCACGAAGCTTCGGTTCTCTGCGTCAGCCTCGCCAGCCTCTAACGATCGCTGGGTCAAGTACCGGATGGAGCGCTCCCAGCTTCCGGGCCGCATCCTGGCGGCGCTCGATGATCTCGAGCGTGCAGCATGATCGCATAGCCGATTCTCAGTACGTGATAACATACGCACGTATGCCAGTCCGCGAGTGGGATGGATCCAGCTACGACCGCATCTCCGCCACCATGGAGGCGCTCGGCCTCAGCGTGCTCGACCGCCTGGAGCTGCGCGGCGATGAGACCGTGCTCGACGCCGGCTGCGGCTCCGGGCGCATCACGCAGACGTTGATCGAGCGCCTGCCGCGCGGGCGCGTGATCGCGATCGACGAGTCGCCGTCGATGATCGCGGCGGCGCGCGAGCGCCTGGGACCCGACGCCGACCTGCGCGTCCGCGACCTGCTGGAGCTCGAGCTGGAGGCGCCCGTCGACGCGATCCTCTCGACCGCCACGTTCCACTGGATCGCTGACCACGAGCAGCTGTTCAAGCGGCTGCGCGGGGCGCTCAAGCCCGGCGGGCGGCTGGTCGCGCAGTGCGGGGGAGAGGGCAACATCGACGTGCTGCGCGGCAAGGCCAACGAGGTGCGCGACCGCGACCCCTATGCGGAGCACTTCGCCGGCTGGCAGCCGCCGTGGAACTACGCGGGGCCGAACGTCACCCGCGCGCGCCTGCTCGCCGCCGGCTTCGACGCCGCCGAGTGCTGGCTCGAGCCGGCGCCGCGCGAGCCCGAGGACCCGCGCGCGTTCCTCTCGCAGATCGTGCTCGGCCCGCACGTTCAGCAGCTGCCCGAGCCGCTGCGCGAGCCGTTCATGGACGACGTGCTGGCCGCGCTCGGGGAGCCCGTGGTGGTCGACTACGTGCGTCTCAACATCGACGCGACGGCCTGATCCGCGGCGACCTCGGAGTCGCCGGCACCGCCGTCGGAGACGGTGGTGAGCGCCGCGTAGCGGCCGCCCAGCTCCAGCAGCTCCTCGTGCGTGCCGCGCTCGACGATGTGTCCGGAGTCGAGCACGAGGATCTGATCGGCGTCCCTGACGGTCGAGAGCCGGTGCGCGATCGCGATTGTGGTGCGCCCGCGCGAGAGCTCGTCGAGCGCCTGCTGCACCGCGCGCTCGGTCTCCGTGTCCAGCGCCGAGGTCGCCTCGTCGAGCACCAGCACCGGCGGGTTGCGCAGCACGGTGCGCGCGATCGCGATGCGCTGCTTCTCGCCGCCCGAGAAGCGATAGCCGCGCTCGCCCACCGGCGTGTCGTAGCCCTCCGGCAACCCGGAGATCAGCTCGTGGATCTGCGCCGCCTTCGCCGCATCTTCGATCTCCTCGTCGCTCGCCTGCGGGCACGCGAAGCGCAGGTTCTCGCGGATCGAGGCGTGGAACAGGTAGGTCTCCTGGGAGACCAGGCCCACGGTCGCCGCCAGCGAGTCGAGCGTCACGTCGCGGATGTCCACGCCGTCGATGCTCACGCAGCCGCGCTGCGCCTCGTACAGGCGCGCCACCAGGTACGCGAGCGTCGTCTTGCCCGAGCCCGTCTCGCCGACCAGCGCCGTGCGCGTCCCCGCGGGGATCTCCGCGCCGATCTCCGCGAGCGTCCACGGCGCATCGGGCGCGTAGCGAAACCACACGTCCTCCAGGCGCACGTCGCCGCGCACGCCGCTGAGCGTTTTCGCGCCAGGGCGCTCGACGATGTCCACCGGCAGGTCCAGGTACTCGAAGATGCGCCCGAACAGCGCCAGCGACGTCTGCACTTCGAGGCCCACCGACAGCAGCTGCTGCATCGGGAACAGCAGGCGCGTCTGCAGCGTCGTGAACGCGACCACCGTGCCGATCGAGATCGCGTCGTGGCCGTGGGCGATGTTGTAGCCCGCGAACCAGTACACCGCCGCGGGCATGATCGCGAACGCCATCTGCACCGAGGCCATGCGCCAGCGTCCCGCCATCCGCGCCCGCACCTCCAGGTCGGCCAGCTCGCGCGACTCCCCGGAGAAGCGCTCGACGAGCTCCTGCGAGCGGCCCATCGTCTTGCCGAGCAGGATGCCCGACACCGACAGCGACTCCTCCACCAGCGTCGACATGTCCGCGAGGCGGCTCTGGCGCACCGACTGGATGCGCCGGCGCTCGTTGCCCACGCGGCGCGTCAGCCACACGAAGAACGGCAGCAGGATCAGCGAGAACACCGTCAGCTTCCAGCTCAGCGCGAACATCGCCGTGACCGTCGCCAGGACCGTCGCGACCGTCGAGACGGTTGAGGTGGCGGTGCTCGTGACGACGTCGTCGATGCCGCCGATGTCATACGCGATCCGCGCCTGCACCTCGCCCGAGCGCGTGCGCGTGAAGAACGCCAGCGACATGCGCTGCAGGTGCGCGAACACGGCCGCGCGCAGGTCGTGCATCACGTGCTGGCCCACCTGGTTTGAGATCCACGTCTGCGCGACGCTGATCACGCTGTTGATGACCGCCAGCGCGATCATCCCGCCGACCAGCCACGACAGCAGCGTCAGGTCGTGGCGGATGATGCCCTTGTTGATCGCTTCGCGCAGCAGGAACGGCGAGGCGACGCTCAGCACCGAGCCGAGCACGATCAGCCCCAGCAGCAGCCCAAGACGCAGGCGGTAGGGGATGAAAAGGCGGCCGATGCGGCGCAGCGAGACGTGTTTGTCGGGTATGTCCTCGGGGCGTGGGCCCGGCTTCGGCGCGTCTTTACCCCGCGCGCGGCGGCCGCCATCGCCACCGTGTCCCTGGGCGAAGGGCTGATGGCTCACGCGGCTGACTTTACCGGCGCTCCGCCGAGTTCTAGGGTTAATGGCGATGGACCTCTCATCCACCGAGGCGCGCGTGCTCGGCTGCCTGCTCGAGAAGCAGCGCACCACCCCCGACGCCTACCCCTTGTCGCTGAACGCGCTGCGGCTGGCCTGCAACCAGTCGACCAACCGCGACCCCGTGGCCGAATACGACGAGGCCGTGATCCGCGACGCGCTGCACCGGCTGGAACGCCGCGGCTACACGCGGCTGGCCAGCGGCGCCGGCAGCCGCGCCGCCAAGTACCGCCACCTGCTCGCCGAAGCGCTGCCGATGAGCGAGGCCGAGCAGGCGGTCATGTGCGTGCTGATGCTGCGCGGCCCGCAGACGCCCGGCGAGCTCAAGCAGCGCAGCGACCGCATGCACGCCTTCGCCGACCTCGCCGGCGTGCACGACACGCTCGAGCGGCTGATCGGGCGCCAGCTCGTGGCGCGCCTGGAGCGGCGCCCCGGGCACAAGGAGGAGCGCTACGCGCAGCTGCTGCAGGGGCGCGACGTGGCGCTGCTGCGCGAGCAGATCCGCCATCCTGCCCCGCAGGTGCAGCCGTGATCCACTCCCAGCTGATCCTCGCCGCGTCCACATCTGACACCGCCAGCGGCGTCGGCATCCCGCTGGCGATGGCCGCGGGCCTCGTCTCGTTCCTGTCGCCGTGCGTGCTGCCGCTCGTGCCCGGCTACCTGTCGACCGTGATCGGCGTCACGCCAGCCGACCTCAAGGGCGGTGTCGGCACCCGGCGCGTGCTCGTGCCGAGCCTGCTGTTCATCGCGAGCTTCTCGCTGATCTTCATCCTGCTGGGGCTGTCCGCGACCGTCATCGGCTCGTCGCTGAACGCGCACAAACACACGCTCCAGCAGGCCGGCGGCGTGCTGATCGTGCTGATGGGCATCGTCTTCCTGGCGACGCCGTTCATCGGCCTGCTCAACCGCGAGTGGCACTCGGAGTCGCTGCTGCGCCTGGCGGGCCGCGGCGGGCCGCTGGTCGCGGGGGCCGCGTTCGCGATCGCATGGACGCCCTGCACGAGCATCACGCTCGGCGCGATCCTCACGCAGGCGGCGGTCTCCAGCTCGGCTGCGCACGGCGCGCTGCTGCTCGCGTTCTACTCCGCGGGCCTCGCGATCCCGTTCCTGCTGATCGCGCTCGCGTTCGAGCGCATGACGAGCGCGCTCACGATCGTCAAGCGCCACTTCCCCGTGATCATCGGCGTCGGCGGCGCGGTAATGATCTGCCTGGGGCTGCTGATCCTCACGGGCGAGTTCACGACGCTCAACACGCAGGCCAACGACCTACTGCAGGGCACCGGCCTCAACGTCTCGAACATCTGAGGCCGCGCGGCGCGGGCGCGCACGGCGCTCCATGAACCGGCGTTCCCACGCTTCCTGATTGCGCTTGGCGTCGAGCACGAACGGCGAGTAGCCGATCGCCTTGATGATGGCCCGGTTGATCGCCGACTCGGGGAAGGGTAGGGGGCGCAGCACGTCCACGAACAGCACCACGCGCGTCTCGTCGGTGTCGTTCCACACCTCGTGATTGAACGTGTCGTCGAACACCATGCTCCCGCCCGCTTCCCAGTGGCGCACGTCATCGCCGACGCGGATGCGGCACGCCTCCGCGTCCTCGGGCACGATCAGGCCGAGGTGGTAGCGCAGCACGCCCTTGTAGGGGCCGCGGTGGTCGAGGATGTGCTTGCGCGGGGAGAGAATCGAGATCATCGCCGTCTTCATCCCCGGGATCTGGCGCATCAGCTGGGCGGTGCGCGGGCACATCTGCACGCCGAGCTTCGCCTCGAAGCCGTAGCCGTACAGGAAGAACGTCTTCCAGCGGTCGTCGTCGGTGATCTCGATCTGGTCCTTGGAGATGTCCTGGAAGTTGGCCAGGGCAGCCTGGTCCTCCAGCAGCCGTTCGGCCTCCTCGCGGATCACCGTCCAGTTGTCCTCGATGTGCTTCACCCAGGGGAAGCGCTCGAGCGGGAAGAACGTCGCGTCGCCGACCAGCGAGCGTCTGCCGATGAAGCGCTCGAGCGGGGCGAGGATGCGTTCGCCGATCGCGATCGTCAGCTCAACAGTCCGCGCCCACAGCAACTTGTCGGACATCTAAGTCTCCTTCCCGACGGTATTGCGGCCCGACGGGAAGGAGCTTAGAACACGTGTTAGGCGGCCTCGCGCAGCGCGACCAGCTCGGGCGACTCAGCGAGCTTCTTCAGCGCCCGCTGCTCGAGCTGCGACGCGCGCTCCGCGGAGAACCCGAGCCGCTTGCCGATCGCGGTGAGCGTCTGCGGGTCCTCGCGGCCCGTGCCGAAGCGCAGGGTCAGGACCTTGCGCTCGGTTTCGGGCAGCTGCTCGATCGCGCGGTGAACGATCCGCTCGCGCTCGTTCTCCCAGGCCGTCTCCTCGGGCACCTCGGCGTCCGAGGGGAGCAGGTCGCCGAGCGCGGTGTCGCCGTCCTCGCCGATTTGCTGGTCGAGGCTGACGAGCGCGGCGCGCTGGTGGCGCACCTCTTCGACCTGGTCGATCGGCAGCCCGGTCTCCTCGGCGAGCTCCTCGAGCGTGGGCTCGCGCCCGAGGCGCACGGACAGCTCGCGCTCGACGCGCCCGACCTTGCGGGAGCGCTGGGCGACGTGGACGGGCAGGCGGATCGTGCGTCCGGAGTTCTCCAGACCGCGCTGAATCGCCTGACGGATCCACAGCGTGGCGTACGTGGAGAAGCGAAAGCCCTTGCGCCAGTCGAACTTCTCGCTCGCGCGGATCAGGCCGAGCATGCCCTCCTGGACGAGATCGCCAAGAGGCAGGCCCTGGTTCTGGTAGCGCCGGGCGTTCGATGCGACGAGTCGCAGGTTGGAGTTGACGAGCAGTTCCTTCGCCTGCAGGTCGCCGCGCTCGATTCGCTTGGCCAGGTCGATCTCTTCTGCTGGGGTGAGCAGGGGGTAGCGGCGCGAGTGCGCGAGCAGCTGGTCGACCGCCTCGGGGATGAACGTGTCGGGGGTGCTCATGTCGAGGCGCTCGATCGGGCTGTCGAGCCGCTCGGGGGCGGCAGCGGCCTCGGTCTCCGTCTCGGTGACGAGCTCCTCGGGCTCTTGCTCTACTGTGAGGGTTGGGTTTGTGGGCGTGTCTGTCATGTGCGTCCTTCTAATCCGATGCTTGGAGTCGGAATTATACGTCACGATAGTTGCGTTGTCAACCATCCTTGGCTGACGCCGTCTCGCTAGTTCGTTCGACGCCTACTGCGCGGTTACCTTCCCGACGGATCAGTTCTACCTTGCCCTTCACAACGGCAGATAAAACCCGGCGGCGGGCCGAAAGGAGCGTTGCCTCGGCTGCGATCATTATCGGCGAGGCCACGCGATCGCTGAGCGGCGCCGTCTAAGCTCGGCGCATCGACATAAACCTTGCACATCGAGTCGATCAGGGCGCCTGAGCGGGCTCGATCTCCAGCAGCTCGCTGGCCACGTGGTCGACCTGCAGCGTCGTGTGCTGCAGCGCGAAGCGCTGGCGCAGCATCGCCTCGATTCCGCGCCGCGCGGCGTGGCAGTCGCTGTCGGCGCCCACGAGCACGTGCGCTGACAGCGCCGGGAAGCCGCTGGTGACCTCCCACACGTGCAGGTCGTGCACCTCCACCACTGCGGGCTGCGCCACGAGCGCGCGGCCGATCTCCTGCGGGTCCAGGCCCTCGGGCGCCGCCTCCAGGAACACGCGGCCCGAGGCCTTCACCAGCGAGATGCCCGAGCGCGTCATCAGCGCGGCGATCAGCAGCGAGGCGATCGGGTCGGCGCGCTGGAAGCCCGTGGCGAGGATCAGCGCGGCGGCGAGCGCGGTGCCGAGGAAGCCGAACAGGTCGGTGAGGATGTGCTGGAAGCTGCCCTCGACGTTCAGGCTGGCGCGGTTGGCGCTCGACAGCACCCATACCGCGAGCAGGTTCACGAGCGCGCCCGCGAGCGCCACCGCGAGCACCAGCCCGGCGCGCACGTGCGGCGGCGTGACGAGGCGGTGCACGGCCTCGTAGGCGATGAACGCGGCGAGCACCAGCAGCGTGACGCCGTTGGCCAGCGCCGAGACGATCTCCACACGCTTCAGGCCGAACGTCAGCGCGCCGCCGGGCGGGCGCGCGGCGAGCGACAGCGCCATCAGCGAGGCGCCGATCGCGGCGGCGTCCGTGAGCATGTGGCCCGCGTCCGACAGCAGCGCGAGCGAGTGCGCAAGCACGCCCGCGCCCACCTCGCCGGCCATCAGCGCGAGGATCAGCGCGAGCGCGACCGCCAGACGGCGCCGGTCCGTGTCCGGGCCGACGCCGTGTGTGTGTCCAGCGTGTGCCGCGTGGTCGTGAGCCATCGACTCACGATACGACCAGCGGCGTACGGCTCTCAGTAGCCGTAGGCGCCGCCAGCGGAGCCGCCGCTTGAGCTTTCGCCGGAGCCGCCGGCTGCGGCGGGCGCCGAGGCGCCGGTGCCGCTCGTGGTGACAGCCGTCCACACGCCGCCGTCGGCCTTGATGCCCTGGCCGTTGGCTTCGCCGGCGGCCTTGTCCCCCGAGAAGGTGTAGAGCGGCTCGCCTTTGTAGGCCAGCTGCTTGGTGCCGTCGGGGCGCTTGACGCTTTCGAGGCCGCTGACGGAGCCGCCGCCGGCGCCCGCGCCGAGAGGCGGCCACGCGGCGACACAGGCGGCGCTCGTGCACACGAATTTCCCGTTCTGCTCGCTGCTGAGGTGGTAGAGGGTCATGCCCTGCGCGTCGACGAGCACGGTCGCGCCGAGCGCGGAGTTCGCCGCGGTCTTCACGGACTGCCCGCCAGCGCCGGAGCCGGCGCTCGACGCGGCGGGCACACTGGATGACGCAGTGGAGGAGGTGGCGGCGGCGGCGTTGGTGGACGCCGTGGAGCTCGAACCGTACGAGCTCCCTCCGCAAGCCGCCAGCGTCAGTGACAGCGAGACGGCGAGCACGGGGGCGAGGGTCTTCAGGGTGGGGCGCATCGGGACTCCTTTGGCCAAGCTGCGGTTGTGTGGCCGGCGGCGCGGTCGTGCGCCGGGCAACCTTCTGAGACTCCGCCTGCCCGCGATTCCTTTCGATCCATAGGCTCTAGCCATGTCGCAGACGGGCGAGACGCGCCTGCTCACCCGCCGCGCCAGCACGCTGGTGTCGGTGGCGGCGGCGGCGCTGCTGGTGATCCTGAAGCTGGGCGTGGGCCTGGCGACGGGCAGCCTCGGGCTGATCTCCAGCGGGATCGAGTCCAGCGGCGACGTGATCGCGGCGGCGCTGACGTTCTTCGCGGTCAAACTGGGGCGCCGCCCGGCCGACTTCGATCACCCGTACGGCCACCGCCGCGCGGAGAACCTGGGCGCGCTGGGCGAGGCGGCGATCCTGCTGGCGGGCGGCGTGCTCGTGAGCGTGCAGGCGATCTCGCGCGTGTCGAGCACGCAAGCGGCGCCGGGCGTGCACGGATACGAGCTGGTCGCGATCGGCGTGGCGCTCGTGCTGGAAGCCGGTCGCATGAGCGTCGCGCTTGTGACGGCTCGCCGCACCGGCAGCACCGCGCTGCGGGCCAACGTTGCGCACTTCGCCGCCGACATGGCGGGCTCGCTGGCGGTGCTCGCGGGCCTGCTGGCGGTGCAGGGCGGGTTCGAAGACGGCGACTCGCTGGCGGCGCTGCTGGTGGCGGCGGTGATCTTCGTGACGGCGGTGCGCCTGATCGCGGAGAACGCGAACGTGCTGATGGACCGCGCGCCAGAACAGGCGCGGATCGACGCGGAGCGCGCGATCGCGGCGCTGGGCGAGGAGGTGGAGCTGGATCGGTTGCGTGTGCGCGAGTCGGCGGGGCGCTACTTCGCGGACGTGGTCGTCAGCGTGCCGCCGGGACAGGCGGTGGTCGAGGGGCACCGCACGGCGGACCTGGTGGAGAGCGCGCTGGAGCAGGCGCTGCCGGGCAGCGACGTGGTGGTGCACGTGGAGCCGCGCCTGCGGGGCCTGGACCTGCGCGACCGGGTGCTCGCGATCGCGCTGTCGGAGCCCCTGGTCAAGGAGGCGCACGACATCGCGATCTTCGAGCAGGGCGACGGGGCGAGCAGCGTGTCGCTGCACCTGAAGTTCCCTGGGGAGCTCGACCTGCGCACGGCGCATGAGGTCGCCGAGCGCGTCGAGCAGGCGATCCGCGGGCGGCCGGACGTGGCGGACGTGCAGACGCACCTGGAGCCGCTGGAGCGTCCGCTGGCGGCGCGCGCGCCGCAGGCGGGCGAGCAGGAGCAGACGACGCGCGCGGTCGAGCGGATCGTGCGCGAGCTGACGGGCGCGGCCCCGCGGCGGGTGCGGCTGCTCTCGACGGACGCGGGGCGCGTGCTGTTCCTGACGCTCGCGCTCGACGCGGGGCGCTCGCTGACGGATGCCCACCACCTGGCGGGGGAGCTCGAGGAGGAGCTGCGCCAGCGGATCGACGGGATCGCCGAGGTGATCATCCACACCGAGCCGTAGGCCGGCGGCAGGGGCGGCTCAGTCCTCGGCGAGCCGGCGCAGCAGCGTGACGGCCTGGGTGAGCACCTGCTGCTCCTCGGCTGTGAGGTCCTCGGCGATCGCGCTGGCGAGCCAGCCCTCGCGGTGGCGGCGGTCCTCCGCCAGCGTGCGCAGGCCCTGCCCGGTCAGCTCGACGAGCATGCGCCGCCCGTCGCTGGGGTCGGCGCGTCGCACGATCAGGCCCTCGGCCTCGAGGTCTGAGACGGTCTGCGTCATCGACTGCGGGCGCACGCGCTCGGCGAGCGCGAGGTCGCCGATCGCCTTGGTGCCTTCGCGGTCCAGGCGCCCGAGCACAGCGCCCTGCGACAGCGGGAAGCGGTGCTCGGCGCGCAGCCGGCGCATCAGCTGCCCGAGCACGATGCGCAGCTCGCTGGCGAGACGGGTGGTGTTGACGTTTGCGCCCACCGGGGCAGGGTATCCGTCGGGGATGGACAGGGAAACTGCTCAGTCTTCCTGTATATTTATATGGATGGCCGGCGAGGTGGGCAACAGCGCGAGCGTGAACGGCGCGAGCGCGAACGGAGCGGCGCGCGCCGGGGGGCGCGACCGCTACAAGTGGATCGCGCTGTCGAACGTGACGCTGGGGGTGCTGCTGGCGACACTGGACGGCTCGATCACGCTGATCGCGATGCCGAACATCTTCCGCGGCATCCACCTCGACCCGCTGGTGCCCGCGAACAGCTTCTACCTGCTGTGGATGATCCTGGGCTTCCTGGTGGTGACGAGCGTGCTGATCGTGAGCCTGGGGCGCCTGGGGGACATGTACGGGCGGGTGAAGATGTACAACCTGGGCTTCGTCATCTACACGCTGGCGTCGCTGGTGCTGACGGTGGACTGGCTGAACGGGCGCGCGGGGGCGACGTACCTGATCGGGTTCCGGATCGTGCAAGGGGTCGGCGCGGCGTTCCTGCTGGCGAACTCGGCGGCGATCATCACCGACGCGTTCCCGGCGAACCAGCGCGGCATGGCGCTGGGCATCAACAACATCGTGGGTGTCAGCGGCATGTTCGTGGGGCTCGTGCTGGGCGGCCTGCTGGCGCCGATCGAATGGCGGCTGGTCTTCCTGATCTCGGTGCCGGTGGGGCTGTTCGGGACGGTGTGGGCGTACCTGAAGCTGGAGGAGCGCAGCACGCCGAAACCGGCGCGCGTGGACTGGTGGGGCAACATCTTCTTCGCGCTGGGGCTGATCTTGATCATGGTCTCGGTCACGTACGGCATCCGCCCGTACGGCGCCAGCGCGACCGGCTGGGGCAGCCCGCGGGTGCTCGCATTGCTGGGCGCGGGCCTCGCGTCGCTGGCGGCGTTCGCCGTGGTCGAGAGCCGCGTCGCGGAGCCGATGTTCCGGCTGCCGCTGTTTCGCATCCGCGCGTTCACGTTCGGCACCCTGTCGACGTTCCTGTCGGCGATCGCGCGCGGCGGGCTGATGTTCATGCTGATCATCTGGCTGCAGGGCATCTGGCTGCCCCAGCACGGCTACGACTTCACCGAAACGCCGCTGTGGGCGGGCATCTACATGCTGCCGCTGACGGTGGGGATGCTCGTCGCAGGCCCAACGTCGGGCTACCTGTCGGATCGCTTCGGCGCGCGCTGGTTCGCGACGGGGGGGATGCTCGGCTCGGCGCTGAGCTTCTTCCTGCTGACGCTGCTGCCGATCGACTTCCCGTTCCCGCTGTTCGCGGCCGTGCTGGCGTTGGTGGGGCTGTCGATGGGGATGTTCGCCTCGCCAAACCGCGCGGCGGTGATGAACAGCCTGCCGCCGCAGCACCGCGGCGCGGGCGGGGGCATGAACCAGACGTTCCAGAACTCCGCGCAGGTGCTCTCGATCGGGGTGTTCTTCACGCTGATGATCCTGGGCCTGGCGACGGACCTGCCGCACGCGCTGAGCGCGGGCCTGCAGGCGCACGGGATCGCGGCGGCGAAGGCGGGCAGCGTCGCGCACACGCCGCCGGTGTCGGTGCTGTTCGCGGCGTTCCTGGGCTACAACCCGATCGAACACCTCGTCGGCACGCATGCGCTCGCGTCGGTGTCGGCGGCCAACCACGCGGTGCTGACCGGCCGCTCGTTCTTCCCGCACCTGATCTCGGCGCCGTTTCGCACGGGGCTGCACGAGGCGTTCGGATTCGCGATCCTCGCGTGCCTGGTGGCGGCCGGCGCGTCGCTGTTGCGCGGCGGCAAGTACCACTACGTGGAGCGTTTGAGCTTGGATCCAGGCGCGAGACCGCTCGCGCGAACTACGACAGCAGAGGAGCAGCATGCGCGTTGAGTGGTTTGGGCAGTCGGCGTTTCACCTGAGCGCCGGGGACACGACGGTGGCGATCGACCCGTTCACCGAGATGGCGGAGATGGCGCGCAGCCGCGGCATGCAGTTCGACTACCCGCCGATCGAGGGCGTGGCGGCGCAGCTGCTGCTGGTGACGCACGAGCACATGGATCACAACGGCGTCGAGGCGATCGGCGGCGAGCCGGCGATCCTGCGCTCGACGGCGGGCAAGCTGGAGTCGCCGCTGGGAGAGGTGACGGCGATCGCCTCCGAGCACGACGAGCACGCGGGCACGGCGCGCGGGCCGAACACGATCTTCGTGTTCGAGTTGGACGGCGTGCGCGTGAGCCACTTCGGCGACTTCGGCCAGAGCGCGCTGCGCGAGGAGCAGGCGGCGGCGATCGGCGCGGTCGACCTGCTGATCCTGCCGGTGGGCGGCGGCCCCACGATCGGCGCCGAGGGAGCCGCGGCGATCGTCGAGCGCCTGCAGCCGCGCTGGGTGGTGCCGATGCACTACCGCACGCCGCGCATCGGCTTCCTCGAGACGGCCGACGAGTTCCTGGAGCGCTCCGCGAACGTGGAGCGGCTGGCGAGCAGCGTGTTCGAGACGGACGAGCTGCCTGCCGTGGACGGCCCGCTGGTGGTGGTGCCGGCGGCGCCGTAGGGCGCGCGCCGGCGCGCTCGGAGCGTACGCGGCCGCGGCACCGCAGCCGCCCGCGGCACCCACGGAGTAGAGTTCGCCCGGTCCGCGGGAAGGATCCGCAGCGGGCGGCGTCCATACTGCCGATGACCCCTATCGATGGAGGACCTCACTAGTGAGCTCGCATGTGCAGAGCCGGACGACGAAGCGCTTCGCACCCATCCTCGCGGCCACGACCGCCGCGATCGGCCTGCTGGCGCTGGCCGGCTGCGGAAGCTCGTCGACGACCACCAGCAACACCTCCTCCACGCCCGCAGCGACGACGACGTCCCCGACGAGCACGCCGGCCACGACCGCCGCGACGACGCCCGCCAGCACGGGCGCGGCGGCGAGCAGCGCGCTCAGCCTGGAAGCGAACCCGGAAGGTCAGCTCAAGTACAACACAACGGCGCTGACCGCCAAAGCGGGCAAGGTGTCGATCGACTTCACCAACTCCTCGCCGCTGGGCCACAACATGACGATCGAATCCTCTGCCGGGAAGGTCGTCGGCGCGACGCCCACGTTCCAGGGCGGCTCAAAGACGCTCGCGCTCGACCTGAAAGCGGGCACATACAAGTTCTTCTGCTCGGTCCCAGGCCACCGCATGGCCGGGATGGAAGGCACGCTGACCGTCAAGTAGAGCGCTGTGCCGGGTCTCGCCGGCCCCGTGGTCGGCGAGCCGCCTGCCGGTGTGACGCGCCGGCGCTCAGCCTCTGACGTCGACGATGTCGCCGATGGCGAGCATCCCGAACACCGTGTGCGCAGCTTCGATCGGCAGCTCGACGCAGCCGTTGGACTGCGGGAAGCCGTATGACGCGCGCGGGTAGCCGTGCACGGCGTCGCCGCCGTTGAAGTAGTTGACCCAGGGCACGTCCGGAACGACGTATTTGGTGCCGTCGACGTCGGTGCCGCTCATGGTCGTGGAGACGTAGCGCGCGTAAATCGGGAAGATGCCCAGTTCGGTAGCGGCTCCGGGCACGCCGGTGTTGACGGGCGTGCTGAAGACGACGCGGCGGCCGCGGTGCAACTGCAGCGTCTCGGGCAGCGACTCGGACACCGACGCCCACGTGTAGGGCTGACGGTCGCGGCGGTAGTTGGTGACGTCGTAGAGCACCTTCGCCCACGTGGCGCTGTCCGGTTCGCCGGTGGCCGCGAGCCCGCGGTCGGCCTGGTAGACCTCGAGCGCGCCGCGCGTGACCGCGTCCAGGCGGCCCATCTGCACGGGGGGCGCGTCGCCGGGGTTGGGCGCGAGCATGCCGCGCGGGGGATGGAAGGCGTTTTCGGCCGCTTCGCGGCGGGTCTCGGCGCCGGAGTGGATGTGCGCGACGTAGCGCGGGCGGAGCTTCGCGCCGAGGTAGCCGAGGCGCGCGAGCGCCTGCTGCATGCCGGCCAGCGGCGGGCACGCGACGTGCAGCGCGATCGTCTGTTTGCGCCCGAGGTCGGCGTGCGCGGTGGAGCTGGTGCGCGACCACACCGTGAGCGCGTAGCTGGAGCACGGCTGCAGCGTGGAGGCGGGCGTGAACACCCACGAGTCGCCGACGATGATCCAGGCGCCGGCGATGCTGGGGGAGAGGCTGGGCGACGGCGAGGTCGGCGAGACTGGCGCCGACAGCGTCACGGTCAGCGGGTCGGTGCCGTTGGCGATCTGGCGCTTGGGCAGCGCCGCGAGCTGCGTGGGCGGCAGCGGCGCGGCGGCAGCCGCTTGGACCGCGGTCAGGAGCAACGCCGCGACGATCAACCCTCGTTTCATGAGCGATCAGGCTAACGCACAGGCTCGTCGTCAATCGAGATAGCGGACCACGTCGGCGAGCGGCGCGCGCTCGGGCGTGCGCTGCTCCTGCACGGGCGAGCCGAGATACAGGAGCCCGACGGGCGTCTCCGCTTGATCGAGCGCGAGGATCTCGCGCCCGCGGGGGTCGTCGAGCAAGGGCACGGTGCGCCAGTAGCCGGCGAGGCCGCGGGCGTGCGCGCCGAGCAGCACCAGGTACGCGGCGACGGCGGTAGCGAGCAGGTCCTCGCGGTCCTGCGCCTGATCGCCACTCTGGTGGGCGGTGATGGCGACGAGCGTGGGGGCGCGCTGCAGCTTGACGGCGGAGCCGGGCTGCGCGGTCTCGGCGAGCTCCATCAGCCGCGCGCGCGTGCGCTCGCCGAGCACGCGAAAGCGCCAAGGGCTCGTGAGGTGGTGGTTGGGCGCCCAGCTGGCGAGCTCAAACAGCTCGTCGAGCACGGCGGGATCGACGGGCAGGGGGGAGAACGCCTTGTGCGTGCGGCGCGTGCGGATAGCCTTCTCGACGTCCATGCCGCAAACGGTAGAGCCAAGCCTCGTTCCAGGCTGAGCCGGGATGAGTCTCGGCGAAATCGCGGCGATCGCGTGCGCGGGTCTGGGGGCGGGCGCGATCAACACGCTGGTGGGCAGCGGCACGCTGATCACGTTCCCGGTGCTGCTCGCGTTCGGCTACGCGCCGGTGACGGCGAACGTGTCGAACACGATCGGGCTGGTGCCCGGCTCGGTGTCGGGCGCGATCGGCTACCGCCGCGAGCTGGCGGGCCAGCGCGCGCGGGCGCTGCGCTTCGGCGCGATGTCGGTCAGCGGCGGCATCACGGGCGCGGTGCTGCTGCTGGTGCTGCCGGCGTCGGCGTTCAAGGCGATCGTGCCCATGTTCATCGCGATCGCGCTCGTGTTGACGCTGCTGCAGCCGCGCCTCGCTCGCATGCTCGCCAAGCGCGAGATCGACCTCGAGCGCAAGGGCGCCCTGCTGGTGCCGTTCGCGGTGTACGTGACGGGCGTCTACGGCGGCTACTTCGGCGCGGCGCAGGGGATCCTGCTGCTGGCGATCCTCGGCGCGGCGCTGGCGCAGAGCCTGCAGCGCACGAACGCGCTCAAGAACGTGCTCGCTGGCCTCGTCAACGGCGTCGCGGGCGTGTACTTCGCGTTCGCCGCGCACGTCGACTGGGGACCCGCCGCGATCATCGCGTGCGCGTCGATCGCGGGCGCGCAGCTGGGCGCGCGCTACGGGCGCCGGCTGCCGCCTGACGCGCTGCGCACGGTGATCGTGGTCGTGGGGGTGTTCGCGATCGTGCGACTGCTCGTGAATTGAGCATCGCGTAGCCGAGATCTGACACGGATCCCGACTCAGCACAGGGCAGCTCACTACCAGTCATGGATCAACGCAGGTAGGAAACAAAAGCGCCATCGCCGCGGCCGCCGCAAAGGTCTCGATCTGGCTTGAATACGCCATTTTTCCTCCGTGCCTAGGACGAGGCATGCGGGCGACTTGACGCAGAGCGCGGGCAGCGGAGACTCGATGGGCGAAGCAATCCATATCTGGCAGTGCAAATCTAAGGAGATAGGACGGGGGTTGATCGCATGCACGAATACGGGTCGTTACCACGAGCACGCCAAGACGGTCTCCTCGACGAGACCGTGGGCGAGGAGCTCCTCATCTACGATCAAGACAGGCACATCGCTCACTGCTTGAGCCCAATCGCAGCTTGCGTCTGGCGACACTGCGACGGCGAGCGCGACGTGAGTGAACTTGCCGTACTGGCCGGGGCAAGCGAGAGCCTGGCCGCCGACGCGCTGCGTGAGTTGCGCGAGAAGGATCTGCTCGACGCCGAGCCCGAGCTCATGCAGGGCACTGGCCCCGGTGAATCTCGCCGGGAGGCGATTGTCCGGGTCACGCGGTACGGCGCCGCCGTTGCGGCCGGGTCGATGATCGTCTCCGCGACCGCTGCTACGCCCGCGATGGCCAGCTCGGGAGAAGAATTTACTAAAAAGGAAGAAGAAGTAGAAGGCTTATATAAATGTAAACCAAAAACGGGCGCCCTGAATTGCTGCGATTGCAAAGACGCCATTGGGTACGGATCGGGAAACCAAGCATCCTGCGAAAATATCTGCAACACAACCTACGGCGGGTATCTCAGCTGGACCAAAGAAGCCATAAAGGAAATATGAGTGAGCAGGCTTCACTGAGCCGCCCGTGTTTGTTCTGCACATCCCGAACCTGGGCTCCTCGGTAGGCTGCTCAGGTGTAGTGGGTGCCGGGTAAGCCAGCTGTGAACGCGGAGCCAGCTGACTGTTATTCCCAGTTGGCACGCAACTTCGCGGTCGATGCACTCACGGCCGAGGTCGTGAGTGCATTCGGCCGCGAGGGAATCGAGACGCTTGTTCTCAAGGGCCCGGTGCTCGCCAAGTGGCTGTATCCTGACGAGATACGTTCCTACAACGACTCTGATCTGATGGTGGCGCCCGGGAACCGGGCGCACGCGATCAGGGTGCTCGAACGGCTGGGCTTCGCAGAGGATCGTCCGTGGGTGCCAACACCGCTGGCCCTGGGTACGGGCGGCACGGAATTTAGCCGCGGTGGCGCGATGGTAGACCTTCACTGTCGGCTGGCGGGCCTCGCCGGCGACCCAGACGCTATCTGGGATCGCCTGGCTGTGAGCGCTGAACGTCAGGTGATCGCTGGGGTCGAGTTGCGGGTGCCTGATCGCGACACGGTCGTGTTGCACGTGGTCCTGCACGCCGCGCAGCACGCGCACCTAGGGGAGGGTAAGCCGCTGGAGGATCTGCGGCGAGCGCTCGCTGTTGTCGAGGAGTCGAGGTGGTCGGGCATCCTGGAGCTCGCGCATGCGTATCGGGGCGTCCCGGCGTTCGCAGCTGGCCTGCAGCTCCTGCCCGTGGGCAGGGATCTGGCGCGCAGGCTCGGTCTCAGCGAGGTGCTATCCCTCCAGTACACGCTCCAGAGGGAGGGCGTGATCGCCGAGCAGCTCTACGCACTGCTCTTCGCAGACGCGGGGATCAAGTGGAAGCTGGGGCTTGCTGCAAGTCGGATCTTTCCACGACCCGACTACATGCGGTGGTGGTCGCCGCTGGCGCGGCGCGGCAAGCTCGGGCTTACCGGCGCATACCTCTGGCGCACAATCTGGACTATCGGTCAGGCCCCAGAGGCGATTCACACGCTGTGGCGCATCCAGCGAGCAAAAGGCCAGGCGTAGAAACACGACGGGGGACGGGGCGGTGATGGCACGGACGGCGCTGGTCGGAGACATCCGTGGGCAGATTGGCTCGGGGCGCGCCTGTGATGCCGGTGTTTGAGGGTGCTTGTGCCGAGCTGACGTGCTCTATCAACTGGCCGCTTGCTGCGAGAGCAGCACGCTGGCGGCTTGATCCGCGTCTCCCCGTGCTCCCTCGAGAACTATGGCGTTGGTCGCGGCGCGCCGCACCGCTGCGAGTACCTGTACCGAACGTGAGCGTGCGGCAATCGAGTGCTCTAGAAGTTTGACGGCGCCCTCTCCGGCGGTGCGGGCGCTCAACGCCCAGACGGCTCCGGGGTGGTAGCTCGTGAAAGCGATCACGGCAACGGGTAGCGCTCGATCGCCGGCTCGCCCCCCGAGGCTCTCGACTGGCTGCTCGTCGGTCTCGTGAGTGCCGTCGATACGCACCGACAAAGGCTTCGGGTAGGGGTGCACGAGACCATCGGCATCCAGTACGGCGTACTCGTCAGACCAGTATTCCGCACCCGCCTTTACGAGGGCCGCCACCAGCGTGGTCTTCCCGGCGAAGCTCCTCCCCGGAAGCACCATCGCGCGGCCCTGCACTCCAACCACCCCGGCGTGCACGAAAACATGGTCGGGGGCATGCAGCGCGATGTAACTGCGTAGCTGGGCGTCGAGGATGCCGAGCGCGAGTCGTAGCTGAAATGACCCCGCGACGGGCTTTCCGTCGCACTCGACGCTCAGACTCCCGTCGTCGTTGTCCTTTACGAGCGCGAAACGGCCACGCTCGGGGGGGTGCCTCACCGGACGAGCGCACGGAGGTAGAAAATCAGAGACAGCCGCGAAGTGCTCAGGATCGGCAGTGACCGCCACGGTCACACCGAACGCCTCGACTGCCACCGACTCAACCGCGCTTTCACCAGTCACACACGGGAGGATACATGTTGTACATTTCGGTATATGGATGACGCGCTGGTGATCGCTCGAGTTGGTCTCGCGGCCGTGTTCATCGTCGCCGGGGTCGCAAAGCTCGCCGACCGGCCGGGCACACGGCAAGCACTGGCGGATTTCGATGTGCCGGCCAGCTTTATCGATCCGTTCGTGCTGCTCCTGCCCCTCGCCGAGCTTGCGACGGCGACTGCTCTGGTGTTTCCGATTACGGCGCGTTGGGGAGCCGCTGGCAGCCTGGTGCTCCTCGCGCTGTTCGTCGCAGGGCTCACACGAGCCCTGCGACGCGGCGAGGCACCGGACTGCCACTGTTTCGGCCAACTGCACTCCAAACCCGCGAGCCGGACGACCGTAGTCCGTAATGTCGTGCTGGCAATACCGGCCGCATACGTCGCGCTTAGCGGCCCTGGCCCCTCGCTGAGCTCATGGGTGGTCAGCACCAACGCGAGCGACCTGTGGCTAATCGCGACCGGCGCGTTGGCAAGTCTTGCAACAACGATGACCCTGCTTCTGTGGCGTGAGAACCGCCGGCTACGCTCGACCGATGGTCGGGCGGCCGCCGCTCCCCGTCAGATCGGAGCGCTGGCCCCAGAGTTCTGTTTGCCCTCAGCGACGGGACGGGTCGTGAGTCTTCAGGATCTCCTGGCCGACGGTCGGGCCCGCGTACTCACATTCGTAAGCCCCGGATGCGGACCCTGCGCTGCGCTTCTCCCCGAACTCGCACGCTGGCATCACACGGTAACCGGACGCCTAGCCCTCACCCTGGTTGCCCAGGTGGAGACCATGCAAGCCGAGGCGCTCGCACGTCGGCACGCCCTGACCGACGTGCTCATCGACGAGCAAGCAACCGTCATGCAGGCATACGGAGTCAACGCAACCCCCTCCGCCATCCTCGTCGCCTCGGACGGCACAGTGCGCAGCACGCCCGTGGCCGGCCGCGTCGCGATCGAGTCGCTGATACGCCTCGCGCTGCAGGACGAGACGCAGCCCGATCCCGCCCGCGGCTGACCGCGGGCCACGTGGCATAGCTAGCGGCAATACCTCCTTGGGCAAGGGTCAGGGGAGAGGTCAGTGCAGCTGTGCGATGAAGGTGTAGATCACCATCAGACCGACGAGCACGACGAACACGCGCAGCGCCCACAGGCCCGCGCTCGCGGCCGCGCTGAGAGGGGCGCGGGGAACGGGGCGCGAGGTTTCGGCGACGTACTGGTCGCGCTCCAGGTGCATGATCAGCTCGTCCTCGGCGCGCTCCTGCGCCTGCAGGTCTCGCTCGGCGATCGCGGTGTCGTCCGGCTGGGGGGCGGCCGCTGTCATGAGCCGATCACGTGCACCGTCTGCAGGAACGAGTCGATGCCGTACGCCGCTCCGCAGCAACCGACGAACGCGATCACCGCGACGCCGATCACGTTCGTGGAGCGCTTGTTCGACCACTGGCCCATCAGGCCCCCGTCGTTGGCGAGCATCACCATCAGCACGAGGCTCACCGGCAGCAGCACCGTCGCCAGCACGTTGGCGTTGAGCGCGATCGACAGCAGCGGCGCGCCGGGGATCAGGATCACGGCCGCCGCCACCAGTGCGACGCCGATGTTGGCCGCGTAGAACACTGCGGCGCCGCGTGGCGAGCTGTTGAAGCTGTGCGACGCGCCGATGCATTCGCCCGCCGCGTACGCGGTGCTTGCGGAGATGGTGAGGATCGCCACGGCTCCCGCCTCGATCAGCCCAAGTGCGAAGACGGTTCCGGCGGCGCCGCCCGCCACGTGCTTCAGCGCCTGCGGGAAGCCGGCGCCCGCGAAGCCCTCGATCGCCGAGCCGTGGTGCGGCAGCAGCGCCGCGCCCGCGACCAGCGCGCCGATGCCGAAGATCGCCGCCAGCACCGCGCCGAGCGCCGTGTCGTAGCGGCCGTGCGCCACGTCCGCCGGGGTCATGCCCTTGTCGGCGGACGCGCTCTGCTGGAAGAAGATCATCCACGGCGTCACCGTCGCGCCGATCGTCGACGCGATCAGCAGCAGCAGCGTGTTGAAGCCGCCGCCGGGGAACGGCGAGAAGTCGAACGAGCTCGCGATCGAGCCAACGTCCGGCTTCACCAGGATCGCCGCCAGCAGGAACAGGCCGTTGAACGCCGCCAGGCCCAGCACGATCCGCTCCCAGCGCCAGTAGCGCCCGCCGCTCAGCGTGAACACCACCAGCGCCAGGCCCAGCGCCACCGCCACGCCGGAGCCCAGGTGGAAGTACGCCAGGCCCACGCGGATCGCCACGAACTCCGCCACCAGCGTCACCAGGTTCGTCAGCGTCAGGTCGCCCGCGCCGAACCAGCCCCACGCGCGGCCGTAGCGCTGCAGCACCAACTCGCCGTAGCCGCGGTGCGTCACCGCGCCCACGCGCATGCACATCTCCTGGCACACGTACGCCATCGCGAACAGGATCGGGATGAACGGCACGAAGAAGCCCAGGCCGTACTGCGCGCCGTCGGACGCGTACGCGATCATGCTCGGGCCGTCGTTCTCGCCCAGCATCGCCAGGATTCCCGGCCCCACCAGCAGCCACATCAGATGCCAGCGGCGGCGGTGTCTGCGCGCGTGGTGAACGCGGCCGCGGTCGTGCGAGCGCGCGGCGTCCTCGTCAGTCACCGGCGGCGCGGGGAGCAGGGGGGAGGCGCTCAGCTCGGACGTGTTCAACGCGCCGCTTCCCGTCCTCTTGCGTCCGAATCGAGCTCCACGCGCATCGCCGACGCGAGCTGGCCGCCGATCGCGTGCTCGTGCTCGGCGCCCGTCTCCGCATGGATGAAGCGCACCAACAGTGGGCCGCCGAACGGTTGGCGCTCGCGCACCGCGAAGCGGTCGCCCGGCGCAATGCCGCGCTCGGCCAGGTAGCGCAGCATCTCCGGGTCACTGTCCGACACGCGCACGAACACGCCCTCGTCGCCCGGCTGCAGGCTCTCCATGCGGTCCGTCGCCGGCTCGTCCAGCTCCAGATCCGCCGTCGGGATCGGGTCGCCGTGCGGGTCCACCTTCGGGTGCCCCAGCTTCGCCGCGATCAGCTCCTCAAGGTCGTCTGAGAGCACGTGCTCCAGCACCTCCGCCTCCGCATGCACGCGATCCCACGGCATGCCCAGCGCCTCAGCCAGATAGCTCTCCAGCAGGCGGTGGTGGCGAATCACCTCGAGCGCTATGCGCCGCCCGTCCTGCGTCAGCCGCACGCCGCGGTATGGGACGTGCGTGATCAGGCCAAGCTCGTCCAGCCGCCTGAGCATCGCCGACACCGAGCCCGGCGTGATGCCCAGGCGCTCCGCCAGCGCATTCGTCGACACCGGCTCCTCGCCGCGCGATTCCAGCGAGAAGATCGCCTTCGAGTAGTCCTCAACCGCAGGTGTCCGCACCTGATCCTTGGCCGCCATGGAAATAGATTATGGCTTGCCAAAGAATTATTCAAGGGCGGCATCCGAAACAGTTTGCCCCGCGCCGCCGGCATCCGAAACTGTGCGCTCCGCAGCCGCGTCATCCACAGCCGCGCGCTCGGCGTCGGATTGCGCGCGCGAGCGCGCGATCGCCTCGAAATCCCCGCGGAACTCGCGCACGAACGGCTCCGTGCGCGTCAGCAGCTGGCGCAGGGGAGTCACCGTGTCGAGGATGCCCACATCGCCCGCCACCACCGCTTGCCTGATGACCGCCCAGATGCTAGAACGCAGCTTGCGATGCCCGTTTGCACGCACCTCGACCACGTCCACCTCACCGAGCTCCCCGAGTCCGTCGACGGCTGCGCCGAGTGCCTCGCCATTGGCGGCAAGTGGCTGCACCTGCGCATCTGCCTCGAGTGTGGGCAGGTGGGGTGCTGCGATGACTCGCCCAACCGCCACGCAAGCGCCCACGCGCACGCCAGCGCACACCCCATCATCCGCTCGCTCGAGCCCGGCGAGGTGTGGTCGTGGTGCTACGTCGACGAGATGCTCATGCGCATTCCCGAGGTTCACGGCAGCACGCGCATTCCGCCTTCGCCATTGATGATGTGACGCGCCGCGTGGGGTAGGGCAGGCCTGCCCCGCACCGGCGTTCGTCGACTGCTAGTGAGGGTGCTTGCCGCGCACCGTACGCCAGCTCGCGCGCGTGATGCGCAGGATCACCGCCGTCATGCCCAGGCCCAGGATCGGGTCCAGGATCGGCGCGCCCGCCGCGATCGCGATCGCGCTCGCGATCACCGCAAGAGACACATACGCGTCCACGCGCGCGTGATCGCCGTCCGCGATCAGTGCCGGGCTATCCAGCCTGCGGCCCGCGCGCGTGCGGACCACGCCCGCCAGCCAGTTGCCCGCAAAGCCCATCGCGCCCGCCAGCGCCAGCACCAGCAGATCGTGCGGGGTCGAAGGGTGGATCAGGCGCATGATCGCCTCGTACGCCGCAACGCAAGCCGACACGAAGATCGCCGCCACCACCGCCAGGCCCGCAGCACGCTCCGCCCGCTCCGAGCCCAGCGCGAACGCGATTCCCAGCGGGACCGCCGTCAGCGCGTCGCCGCCGTTGTGGATCAGGTCCGCCAGCAGCGCCAGGCTGCCCGTCAGGTCGAACACAAGGGCCTGCGCCGCCGCTGTCGCCGCGAGGATCGCCAGCGCCAGCGCCACCGCGCGGACTCCCTCGCGGGAGCGCTTGATGCTGTCGTCGATCAGGCCGTGGGAGTGGGGGTGACTGTGCGAGTGGCCGCCGTGGTGATCGTGGGGATGGGGATGGGGGGCGTGCTCGTGCGGGCCCTCGTGCGGGTGGGCATGGCGAAGCGCGCCGTGGCGATGCACGTCGCCTTCGAACCGTTCATACGTGGCGGACGGCATGGGGATTCAGATTAGGCGCAAGCAGGCGCAGCGTGCGGCCGCGAAATTCACGGCCCGAGGTGCGCTCGCCGCCTCACCTTGGTATTCTGACACCGTATGCGGTGTCAAGAGAGTGCATCTGAGCTCCTCCGCGAAGCCAGGAGCCGCCAGGGCATCAGCCAGCGGCAGCTCGCACTGCGTGCGGGGACCAGCCAGGACGCCATCAGCCGCATCGAGCGCGGCGTCGAGTCGCCGACGCTGGAGCGGCTCGGCCACCTGCTGATGGTGCTCGGGGAGCGCCTCGAGCTGAACGCCGTTCCAGCCGGCGACGGACAGGCCGGGTCCGTGCCGATGACCCCGCGTGAGCGGCTGCGCGAGGCGGCATCGTGGAACCTCGTCGCGACCAAGCTCGAGATAGCCGGGGCGCAGGCGCGGCGCGCCGGGCATCCCGCGTCACGCCTCGAACGCGTCACGCCGTCGTGACCGATGCCGTCGAGCGTCCGCTGGACCTGCCCGAGCTCTTTCGCGCGCTCGCCGAGCGGGGTGTCGAGTACCTCGTGATCGGCGGTGTGGCGGCGCAGGTGCACGGAGGCCGACGCACGACCAAGGATCTGGACGTCACACCTGCGCCCGATCCCGAGAACTTCGAGCGGCTTGCCGCCGCTCTCGTCGAGCTGGACGCGCGCCCGCAGGGGCTGGGGCCGAGCGCCCCGACGCCGACCGCCGAACAGCTACGTATCGCTGCGATCGTGCCCCCGCTCGCCACGCGGCACGGGGAGCTCCACGTTCTCAACGAGGTGCCGGGCGCCGCTGCGTACGAGGACATGCGCCAGCGCGCGTTGTCGATCGACCTTGATGGAATCCACCTGCTGATAGTCGGCGTTGACGATCTCGTTCGCATGAAGCAGACCATGGGCAGACCGAGAGACCTCGAGGATGTCGAGGCGCTGACAGCTACGGCGAGGAACGAGGCGCAGGACGACGAGGAGTAGCGCGCCGCGAGGTCAAGTTCAAACCTTCACCGAGGTCCATCCAGCCGCGCCACTGTCCGCACCACGCGGGTGGCGTATTCTGGAGTGGTGGATGCAATCGCGCAGTTCCGGGCTGCATCGGAAGCCAATGACGTCGACAAGCTCGTCGACGCGCTCGCGCCAGACGCCGAGCTCGTCTCGCCGCTGCTGACCCACGGCGTGTTCCGCGGCAGGCGGGATCTGGGGGTTCTGTTCGCCGCGGTCTACGGCACGGTGACCGACGTGCACTGGACCCCGGCGATGATGGACGGCGACCGTGCGTTCATGATCGCCGAGACGCGCTTGGGCCCGTTCAGGCTGGACGACGCGATGGCGTTCGAGCTCGGCCCCGACGGGCTGATACGGCGACTGAGACCGCACCTGCGTCCGTGGCTCGCCAGCACCTGCTTTGCGCTGGTGGTCGGCGTCAAGATGGCCCGCCATCCGGGGGTTGTCTGGCGTGCCATGCGCCGTTCCTGAGAGTGTCGCCGTCGACGTCGGAGCGGCTATCGGCCTGCGGTAACGACTCTCAGCTGATCGAGCGAGTCGCGCATGACTCGCGGCAGATCCTGCCGGCCGGGCCAGGTCGTCGGGTTCGAGGCCGCGTGAAGTGGTCTCGGCAGAGGTGTCACATTCCTGCCGTCTGTCCTGTCTTAGATGACACTGGACGCTCACCACTGGAAGGACGACGATCATGCAGGCGAGAATCAAGAACCCCGCACTGAGCGTTCCCGGCGCGCTCGAGGCGCTCCAGCAGCTGGGAGCCTCGGCAACCACCGCCGGGATCTCCGAGACCACGCTCTACATGGTGCACCTGCGCGCCACCCAGATCAACAGCTGCAGCGTGTGCGTGGACATCCACACCCGCGAGCTCGCGCACGCGGGGGAGAGCAGCGAGCGCATCCACACCGTGGCGGCTTGGCGCGAGACGCCGTACTTCAGCGCCGCCGAGCGCGCAGCGCTGGCGCTCACGGAGGCGACGACCCCGCCCGTCACGCCGAGACCGCCGACTCGCTGTCGCTGGCGATGCTGGTGCTGCTGGAGACGCTCTCACCCAAGCAGCGAGGCCGGCCGGGTCGGAGAGGAGGGCGCCGTGAAGACCTGGATCAGCTGTCGAGCAGCTCGAGCACTCGCTCGACCGGCCGCGCGAGCAGCGCACGATCGCCTCGGACCGCGATCGGACGCTGAAGGAGCGCCGGGCTCGCAACCATCGCGGAGATCAGCGCGTCGTCGTCGAGCGCAGCCGCGTCGACGCCCACGGCGTTCGCATCACGAGCGCGCACGAAATCGTGGGGCCGCGCGCCGGCCTTCGCCAGCAGGCTGCGCAGCTCGGGCTCTGTCAGCCCGGTCACGTGGTACTCGACGGAGTCGAAGTCGATGCCCCGCTCGGTCAGCAGCTGTGCGAGCTTGCGGCACGTCGTGCACGTGTTTACCTCGTAGACGGTGAGCGCAGCCACGTCAGCCAATCCGCTCCGCCAGCTCGATGATGATTCCCGCCGGACCGCGGATGTAGCAGAGCCTGTAGATGTCCTCGTAGCGCCCGAGCTCGCCGACGAGCTCCGCGCCGCGGGCTTGCAGGCGAGCCACGACCGCGTCGATGTCGTCGACCGCGAACGTGACGTGGCGGATGCCCGGCACGTTCGCCGGCTCACGCCGGTGACCGGTATCGGCCTGCGGGGTGTGAAACTGCGCCAGCTCGACTCGCCCGTGCCCATCAGGAGTCTGCAACATCGCGATCCGCGCTCGGACGCCCTCCAGCCCGATGACGCGACCCACCCAGTTGCCCTCCACCGGCGTCTCGCCCTGCAGCTCGAGTCCGAGCTCGACGAAGAACGCCGTCGCATCCTCGAGGTCGTCCACGACGATGCCCACGTGGTCCATGCGCTGGACTGTCATGCGCTCGATGGTAGGACGCGAGCACGCCCGTCAGGCGCCCTGGTGGAGCACGCACGCCGATCAGGCGCGGGGCTGGCGTCGTGCCACCACCACGCACGCGACCGTGCTCGAGCGGAGAGCGTGACCGATAGCAGCGCAGTCGGCGCGCAGCTGGGCGCAGATCGCCACCAGTTCGGGGCCGGTATGGACGACCTCTGCGAGCTGGATCTTGCTGTTGAGCTTCAGCATCCGCGCCTCGCCCCAGCCTCGGCGGATCGCCCCGTAGCGCAGCTCCGCGACCGTCTGAAATGAGATGAACGCTGGCCGGCCGTCGATGATCGGCGCGTAGCGCTCAGCCAGCCGTCCGTGAGGCTGGGACTAGGTCGGCGCTGAAGACATCGGTGTCGACACCGTCGGGCCGCGCAACCCCGGCGCGGTCACGGGTGGACGGCTGCGAGGAAGACCTCGCCCTCCTCTTCGCTGAGACCCTCGATCACCATCTCATGGTGATCAGGCAGCGGATGCGCCCGGCGCAACAGCTCCTCGACCGGGAGCTCCAAGTGTTCGGATCCGCTCTGGCTCGCTGAATGCGTCGACACGGCCTTTAAGTGTAGAGAGCATCGCCGCTGGCTCAATCGCGCCACTCGAAGCGCACCCCGCATCCCTCCTGAACCTCGAGGTCGCGCATGTGGGCGGCTGCGACGTCGGCAGCGGTTACGTCCTGGAGATCGAGGCGGTCCATGTAGCGGGGCAGGGTGATCAGTCCGTGCCGAGCGTCAGCGCATCGCGCTGGGCGAAGGCGCCGCAGCCGTGCTCGCGGGACGGATGTTCTGGTCTCGGACCGCCTGCGCGACTGGGCCGACGCCGTCCGCTGAGCTGTCCAGAGTCGGAACCTCCCGCGCTCAGCTCTGCAAGACTGGCTCTGGATGGATCAGTGGGATCTCAAAGGCCTCACGTGGAGACCGCATCAGCCGGAGATCCTCTGCTCGACTGAGCAGGGACGCGCGATCGTGCTCGATCTTCCGGCGGGCGAGATGCTGCAGGATCACCAGGTCCACGAGGGGGCCTGGATCAGCGTCATCCACGGCGAGGTGACGATCACCAGCCACGCCGGTCAGACGATCGATGCCGAGCCCGGGATGCTGGTGCAGTTCGCGCCCCAGGAGCGTCACGAGGTCAAAGCCCTCGCAGACTCGCGCCTTCTGCTGCTGCTCACTCCTTGGCCCGGCCCCGGCCATCCGGGATCGATGACCCTCACGGAAAAGACCGACGTGCGGGACCGCGCCGCCGAGCGCGCCAGCTGAGAGGGCGTCTGAGAGCGCTGCTCGAGCTGGCGGCGCTACTCGGCCTCGCCGAGGACCCCGATCAGGACCTGCAGGAGACGCTCGGTGGTTGCCCCGTTCTGGGATCCGTGGTGCGGGTTGAACTCGGTCACCGTGAGCGCGCGCACACGCTCATCGCGGAGCAGCGCGCTCAGCATCTCGCCGCATGCCTTCAGCGACGGGGCGGGGCCGCGATCCGTGTTCTCCGCCAGCGGCGCATCGAGGAAATCGACGAGGTCGACGTCGAAGTGGACCGCCAAGCTGTCACACGCCGCGAGCGGAGATAGGGCTGTTCGGGCGCTGCCGAGCGGATCAGACGCGGTGCTTCGCACGTCGACCACGGGCAGGCTGCGCTCGGCGATCACCTGGGCCTCGAAGTCCGTGTGCGGGCCGAGCCCGAGGAAGCTGATCTGCCCGGCGCTCAGCATAGGACGCTGACCGGCGAGCGCTGCGAGCCCGTCAACGGCGCCGTCGACGTCGAGAATGTGCGCCACACCCATCCAGTCCAGGGCGCCGTCGGCCGTGCTGGCGGGCACGTTCAGATCAGCGTGCCGGTCGACGTAGACGAGGCCCAGCCGCGCACTGCGGTTCAGTAGTCCGGCCACGGTGCCGACACCGACCGTGCACTCTCCTCCGAGGACCAGGATCGTGTCCCCGGCTGGAGCCGATCGGACCAGCGAGGCGACTTGGCTCGCGCGATCGATCACCGCGCCGGCGTTCGCGGCCCGCGGGTTCTCGGGGTCCGGCCGCCATCGGAACGGGCTCGCCCGCCCGCCGATGCGCACCGTGACGCCCACCGCTTCCAGCCGCTCGCGCAGGCCCACGTCGAGCAGCGCGCGTGGACCGTCCTCCTGGCCGGGGGCATACGCGCCGGCGCTCGTCGGGGCCTCTATGAGAGTGATCGTCCGCATCAGTAGCCGGTTACGTGCGAGGCCGGCGTCGTGCCACTACCACGCAGGCGAATGCGCTCGAGCGGATCGGCCGTCCGAGCCGCTGGTGGAAGGATTGGTTCTCGGCGACGAGTTCGTTGCGCTGCTGGGGTGACAGTCGCGCCCAGAACGACATGGTGCCCAGCAGAGCGTTGATCTCCTCAGCTGTGTGCTCCAGTTGCATCGGCACTGCCACGATCTGCGCGTCATCGAACAGGTCTGCCGCATACCCGCGCGCAAGCTCATAGGACCCCAGCCACGCCCACACCTCCGAGAGGTTCTCGCGCCGGGCCGCAACCCCGGCGAGGGTGCTGGCGAGGTCGCGGTAGGTGGGCCACTCGGCGGCGAGCTCTGGCGCGATCGTCGTTATGGCGGTACGCAGCGCCTGCTGGTCGTCGGCGCTGTGGGGATCGTCGAGCCCGAAATACGAGAGCAAAGCAAGGGTCCCGCCGTCCACCAGCGCGTCCGCCGCCTTGCGCCAGCTCACGTCGGGATCGACCCAGTGGATAGCCGATGCCGAGAAGACGGCCGAGTAGTGGGCACGCGGCAGCGAGGCGTCCTCCAGGCGCGCGTTGACGAACTGCGCGTCGCCAACGCCGTCCAGCTGGTCGCGAGCGCGCGCGATCAGCTGCTGGCCCGGCTCCACGGCTGTCACCCGCAGCCCTCGGGCCAGCAGGCTGCGGGTGAGCTGTCCCGTGCCGCAGCCGATCTCGAGCACCGCGGCGGCGCGGTGGATGCCCTCGCAGGCCTGGTCGACGAGTGCGTTCGGGTAGGTGGGGCGATGACGGTCGTAGTCCTCGGCGATCTTGTCGAAGACGCGGCCGTAGATGCGGGGGGCGGGTTGGGCAGGCATGGCTTCACGGTAGATGACGGCAGGGACGGCCGGACGGCGAGCAGGGGGGACGGGGGAGCTTGCTTATAGCCTGGCCGCATGACCCCGGTGCCGCCTGCCAGGCATCTGTTGCGCGCACGCGATTTCGCGGACCGCCACTACGCCGAGCCGATCGGCGTCGGCGAGCTGGCGGCCGCCGCCGGGCTGTCGCGGGCGCACTTCAGCCGTGCGTTCAGCCGCACGTTCGGCGAGTCACCGAAGGCCTACCTGATGACCCGCCGGCTGGAGCGTGCCGCCGCGCTTCTGCGCAACACTGACCGGTCGGTGAGCGAGATCTGTCTCGACGTCGGGTTGGTCGGGCTCGGGTCGTTCACCACCAGCTTCAAGCGCCACTTCGGCAAGACGCCGACGGCGTACCGTGCGAGCTTCCCTCCGGCCGCCGCCCAGGTGATCGTCCCTGCCTGTTACGTGCGCCTGTACGGCCGCCCGCAACACAGCACAAAGGGAGAAGACCTGGCGGCGGCGGCCGATTAGCCTGCCTCTCAGCAAACCACTGAAAGGAGCGACGATGCAGGTACAAAACGCACAACTCTGGGTCCACGACCAGGGCGAGGCGCTCGACTTCTATGTCGGCAAGCTCGGCTGGGAGGTCCGCAGCGACGTCACGATGCCCGAGCTCGGTGGCTTCCGCTGGCTGACGGTCAGCCCGCCGAGCCAGCCCGACTTCGCCGTCGTGCTGATGGCGATCCCGGGCCCGCCGGTGATGGACTCCGACACCGCCGACCAGGTCCGCTCGCTGATGGCCAAGGGGTTCGCCGGGACCGTGTTCCTGGTGACCGACGATGTGGACGGCGACTACGACCGCCTCAGCAAGACCGGGGTGGAGTTCACAACGGCGCCGACCGACATGCCTTACGGCCGCGATTGCGGGCTGCGCGACCCGTCCGGCAACCAGTTGCGGCTGGCTCAGCTCGCGCCGCAGTTTGCCGCGGCGTAGCGCGCTTCACCGCGGGGCGCCCTGCCGGGGGCGCCCCGCGCCGTCTCACATGAGACGGGACGCTCTCCCGTCCGTCGGCGTCCTTGGACGTAATACGGTCCCGCCAAGCGTTTGCAAACGACAAGCGGAAGGGGCCCCATGCTGACGCAGGTCGCGGAGGGTGTGCTGATCCACAAGAGCGAGTTCCTCCAGACCAACGCCGTTGTCGTGCAAGGCCGGGCTGGAGCGTTGCTCATCGACCCCGGGGTGCAGGGCCACGAGATGATCTGCCTCGCGAATGACCTTCACGAGTTGGGCCTGCCAGTCGTGGCAGGGTTTTCCACGCATCCGCATTGGGATCACCTGCTCTGGCACGCCCGGCTCGGCGCGGCGCCTCGTTACGGCACGGCGCGCTGTGCGGCCACCGTCCGAGATCGGCTGTCGGACGCGGGTGCGAAGGCCCGCGTCGCTGCGCTGATACCGCCGGACATCGTCGAGCAGGTGCCGCTGGACCTGCTCGGCCTCATTGCCGGCCTGCCCGTCGAAGCTGATCAGATTCCTTGGGATGGCCCTCAAGTCCGGATCATCGAGCATCAAGCGCATGCCCCGGGCCATGCGGCGCTGTTGATCGAGGAACGCGGGGTTCTCGTCGCCGGCGATCTGCTTTCCGACGTCCTGATTCCGATGCTCGACTTGAACGACACCGCTGACCCGATCGAGGACTACCTCGTCGCGCTGCGGCTGCTCGAGGGCGCGGCGGGTGATGTCGATGTGTTCGTCCCCGGCCACGGGTCCGTCGGCGGAGCTGATCAGGTACACGCACGGATCGACCAGGATCGGGCGTACGTGCATGCCTTGCGCGACGCCGATGTTCTCGGCGACCCGCGGCTCGGCCCATCGGCGACGTTCGATTGGCTGCCCGGCGTGCATGAACGGCAACTACGGCACCTCGCACGAAGAAGAGAGCGCGACGGGATGCCCGGATAACGATCCCGTTGGGAGAGAGGCGGAAACCGCGTTGCCAGGCTGGCTGCGGCCGCTGGCTCGCGGCGCCTCGGCGCGAGCATCGTCGAGCTGGCGTCGGGCATGCTCAGCAGCCCTACCGCTGGACGATCTGCGACCAGCGTTCCGGCGGGGGAGAGCGATCGTCGGCGTAGGCCCGTATGCTGGGCTGCTGGCCGCGGAGGCTTGCGCGCTGCCGGCCCACTCGCGGATGGCTCGGTCAGGTGTCCGTTGGGTGCGCGTGCATTGGTGACTTCGATCGGTAGCGCTTCAGCGCGATCGTCACCCAAATCGCCTCGACTACTCCGAAGGGCCATGTGCCTGCGAGGAAGCCGTAGACGCTCGACAATGCACACCCGCAAGCGAACGCGAGGATGAACACTCGGCCGCGTCGTTCGAGCGCGTACATCAGGACCATGAACGTGACGGCGCAGGCACCAAAGAGAGTGAGCACCACAGGAGTGTGCCAACGCGATCGGTCCTGTTCTGGGCGCGGCCTTTCCTCGTCCGCCTCCCTGACGGTCTGCTGGTTCGTGTGCCTCGTGCGGGCGCGAACCGGAGACAAGATGTAAGGACTCAAGACCAGACGAGAGAGCGACCGGGCCGTCGCCAAGGCATACCTGGAGGGCGAGGAGACGCCGGCTGCGCCGTGCTCGAGGGCCCTGGCCGGCCCGCGGTCGTGCAGCCGGCTCCCGCGCACCGGGTGAGCGGTCTGATCCCGTTCGTGCACGTCGAGGACGTGCAGCGCTCGATCGACTTCTACCACCACCTCGGGTTCACCCTGGAGAGCGTCTACACGTACAAGGGCACCCCTGTCTGGGCCCAGACCGAGCCGGAGAATGACCTTCCGCCCGCGGGCGGTTAGCGTTCGAGCCCTGCGAGGAGATCGCTGACGCAGCTGGAGATCTCGTTGCGCAACGCTCGCATCTGACTGAGAATCCAGCCGCACATCGATGAGACGCCGTACTCAAGCGGCGTGGCTGATCACTGGCCCTCGAGACCCCATGCGATGACCCGCTCGGGCTGGATGCGGATGATCGCATCCGGTCCTCCGATCGCTTCGGCCGGTCCTCGAACCTCGACCGCTCGGGGATGCCATGGGTTCGTGCTAGCCAGATCGTCGATGACGACCGCTGCTCGTCCATTGCGAGCGACATCGCGGAACTTTTTGGTCTGCTCGAGTTGGCGCCCGCCGACGTCAATCGTGTCGTGCTCGCGGTTGTAGCTAAAGCCGACGGGGACGACGTGCGGTGTCCCGTCCACACCGACCGTCGCGATGCGGGCCAAGCGGCGCTCGCCCGTGAGGTACGCGATCTGTGGATCTGTGAAGGCGCTCATCTCATTCTTTGGGCCGCTCAGCCACCATACCGCTTGTGCTGGTTGAGGCTGCCTCGGTCGACCGGGCGCGCGTGCGGTGATCCCCGCCGTGACTTGGGCGTGCCGCTCAGGCGGTGATGCCGCGGATGTCGAGCTTGGCGACCAGCTCGGGGTCGTTGAACACGTCGATCGCGACCGCGCGGCCGCCGAGGACTGTGAACGCCAGCACCGCGAACGGCCGCTGACCGTCGAACGCGACCACGCCGGCGGCGCCGTTGATGAGCGCGGGGCGGACGTACGGCGCGAAGCGCCGGGCGCTCATCGCCCCTTGCGCGACCTGCTCGGCGCCGTGCAGCTCGAGCTGGTCGCCGTCGCGGCGGTGGGCGCGGAGCACGACGTCGGGGTCGAGCACCGCTACCAGCGCCTCGAGGTCGCCCTCTCGCGCGGCGGCAAAGTACGCGTCCACAACCGCCTGCTGTCGTGTCAGGTCCGGGTCCGGCCGCGGCGCCGTCTCGCGCACCCGGCGGCGGGCGCGGCTTGCGAGCTGACGCGTCGCCTGCGGTGAGCGGTCGACCATCGCCGCGATCTCGTCAAACGGCACCGCGAACATGTCGTGCAGCACGAACGCCAGCCGTTCGGCCGGGGTGAGAGTATCGAGCACGACTTGGAGCGCGATCCCGATCGAGTCCGCGAGCAACGCCTCGTGCTCGGGATCGGTCCCGACCGCCGGGTCGTCGATGATCGGCTCCGGGCGCAAACCGTCGAGTGGTTGCTCGGCGCGGGTACGGCGGGAGCGGAGCACGTTCAGGCAGATCCGGGCGACAACTGTCGTCAGCCACCGCTCGAGGCTGTCGATCTGCTCAGCGTCGCTGCGCCGCAGCCGTAGCCACGCCTCCTGCACAGCGTCTTCAGCGTCGCTCAACGAGCCGAGGATCCGATAGGCGACCGCGCGCAGCTGAGGCCGCTGGCGGTCGAATCTGTTGGCCAGCTCGAGTTCGTCCATCGCTGTCACACCGTCCGGGTCTCATGGGTCATACCGGATAGACCCCCGAACCCCAACCAATGTGACAGGAGCTGCCTCATGGCACGCATCAATGGAGTATCGAAGAGCAAGGCCGGGCCGATGGTCAGGCTCATCTACAGGCTCGGACCGAGGATGATGAAGAAGCTGACCGGCCGCGAGCCGCAGACCGGCAGCGGGCTCGAACCGATGGAGATCTGGGCCCACCAGCCGAAGATGATGACCGGGATGGGCAGGTTCAACCAGGCGGTGCGCAAGGGGAAGTCCGTCGACGCGCGGCTGAAGAACCTGGTCGAGCTGAAGGGCGCGCAGATGATCGGATGCGAGTTCTGTGTCGACCTCGGCTCACAGATCTGCCGCAACTCCGGGCTTTCCGACGAGGAGCTGCTGGCACTGCCACGCTACCGCCAGAGCGACCTGTTCACCGAACGCGAGAAGCTCGCGCTCGACTACGCGGTCGCCGTGATGCGAACGCCCGTCGAGGTCACCGACGAGCTGTTCGACCAAATGCGCGAACACTTCAGTGACGAGCAACTCGTCGAGATCACCGCACTGCTAACCCTGGTCAACCTCGACCGGTTCAACGCAGCCTTCGCGATCGGGTCCGCGGGTTTCAGCGAGGGAATGGTCTGCGTGCCACCCGACCGTCCCGCCGCCGCCAACCCCGCTCTGGCGAGGATCGCTTAGCGGCCAGCCTACGCCCGCATCGCGAGCCGGATCGGGGGAGGGTCTCTCGGAACGGGACGCCGCAGTGTGCGGCGTCCCGCCGATCTGAGACGGCCTAGTCCCATTCATCTGAGACCGTGACGTCCCGTCCATGTGAGACTGGGCGCGAGAGGCGGCTGCGTCCGCGGCACCCGGCCGGCGGCTCTCTCCCCAGCCGGCTGGGCAAGTCGCCGCCGGTCGTGTGACCTGTGATTGCTGGCCTAGCTCGGCCGCCGTTGCGGCTGGTCTGTGGTTGCGTCGCGCTGACTAATTGAGCTTCTGCCAGTTGCAGGGTGACGGTGTCTCCGAGGATGACGAGTCCGATACGGGCCACAAGGCGAAAGCCTGTTCTCCGGTAGGCTCCGGCCGATAGTCACCGTCATCGACACTCGTCTGAGCGCGCCTTGCGTTGCTGTCATCCTATGGAGAGGAGGCGGCTGATGGCCTCGATGGACTGGGGTACTCAAAGCGGGAGCGCACCGGCGATCTACCAAGAGTTCCTCGTGCCGGCGATGTTCGCGCCGTTCGCGAAGCGGCTCGTCGAGCATGGATCTGTGCGGCCGGGTTCGCGTGTGCTCGACATCGCCTGCGGCACCGGCGTCGTCTCGCGTGCAGCCGCGGTCCTTGCGGGTCCGGGCGGATCGGTGGCGGGTGTGGACCTCGGAGAGCCGACGGTCGCCATCGCGCGCTCATATCCGGCTGAGGAGAACGCCGCGCCGATCGACTACGCCCAGGCGGACGCCACGGTACTGCCCTTCGACGCTGAGGATTTCGACGTCGCTCTGTGTCAGCAGGGCTTGCAGTTCTTCCCTGAGCGCGCGGCCGCGCTCGCCGAGATGCGACGCGTGCTGAAGCCCGGCGGACGCGTCGCGATTGCGACCTGGAAGGACATCGAGCCGCCGTTCAGCGCGATCGCCGACGCGCTCGGGCGCCACGTCAGTACCGAGGCTGCACAGATGATGCACTCACCGTTCACGCTCGGCGATGGCGCCAACCTAGCCCAACTGATGTCCGACGCGGGCTTCCGGGAGGTTGCGGTCATCGACGAAACGATCGAGTGCACGTGGGCGTCGCACCCTGAGTTCGCCCTCCTCTATCTCGCCGCCAGCCCAATCGCGTCGGTGTTCGCCGCCATGCCTGCTCAGTCCCAGCAGGCAGTCTCCGATGAGGTCGCCGAGCGACTTGCGCTGCACGCTACCGACGACGGCTCGCTGCGGATGCCAATGACCTCAAACGTCGCTGTCGGCAGAGCCTGACCAGGGCACCCGAGCTCATCACCGGCGAGAGTGCCCTGAAGCGCTCAGGCGGGAGACTGCGCCAGAGGGAGTGATCGCCAAGGATGGCGTCGAAACCGGGGAGCGCCTCGGGCTGGCTGAACCAGGCTGTGGAGCCTGGGCGCGCCGCAACCGGAATGTGAACCCGTCGTCTGCCCAGCATGTTGCGCAAAATAGCGACGTTCACCGCGTTCAAAGTGCGCATCGGCATTCTGCGCAGGAACGCGATCGTGTCCGTCGCCGGACACAGGGCGATAACAGCAGCGATCCTATGGTCAGCAGCCGCAATGTTAATCGCGAGACCACCGCCGCTTGAGAAGCCCCACACAGCCACGGCATCAGCGTCGATACCCTCGAGCCCTCGAGCGAACGACACGGCCGCCCCGAAGTCGGCTTGCTGGCGGTCTGTGTTGATGACCTGGCGCGGCTCGCCACCGCTCCCACCGAGATGACGGAAGTCGAACGTGAGTGCGGTGATCCCTGCGCCAGCGAACCGCTCCGCAAACGCCGGCAGACCATCATCGCGCGTAAGGCTGAAACCATTACCTATCACGATGCACGGCGTAATCTCCCCGGGCGCAACGGCCGGCCGGTAGACCCGGGCAGCGCAGTCCACGCTCTCAGAGCGAAACGTGGTCTCCTCGACGGCCACGGTCACGATGGCGGGATGTTCTGGTTGAGGTGGAACAGGTTGGTCGGGTCGTAGCGGTCCTTGAGCGCTCGCAGTCGGTCGAACTTCTCGGGGCCGTAGGCGGCGCGCACCCGCTCCTCGCCCTCGGAGGAGAGGAAGTTGATGTAGGCGCCGCCGGTCAGCGACGGCTCGATCTCGGCGTAGAAGCGCTGGGCCCAGTCGATGTGGGTCTCCAGACCCCCGTCCGGCTCGTGCGTGGCGGCGATCGTGTTGAGCACGAACGGCGCCTGGCGCTCGCCGCAGGCGGTCTCATCCTCACCGACACGGGCGATCGCGCCGCCGAAGTGGTGGATGTGGATCTCCGAGGACGGGGAGGTCGCGCTCTGATGGAAGCGGGCCATTGTCTCGATCGCGTGGTCATCGAGCTCGCGGAAGTAGCCTGCCTTCATGTAGGCCTGGGTGCCCTTCGGCCAGAGCGCGTCGAGCAGGCCCTGCATCTGGACGTAGGGCATCGGGCCAACTAGGTCGGCGACGGGATCGCCGAGGTCGCGGATCGGCTGCAGCGATTTCATCCCCGCGTCGGGGTCGCCGGAGTAGCAGCCGACCATGCCGACGAGCTTCTTGCCGTGCCAATCCGCGGGCAGAAAGGGGGCGGGGGGCGCGGTGATCAGGTTGACCAGGGTGGTCAGCTCATCGGGCAGGTCACGTGTGAACTCCCGATAGAAGCGCATGATCTCCTTGGCACGGTCGCCGGGGTAGAAAACCGGGCCGGCGGCCACGGTCGGGCCGACCGGGTGCAGGTCGAGCTCGAAGGAGGTGACGACGCCGAAGTTGCCTCCTCCGCCGCGCAGGCCCCAGAGGAGGTCGGGGTTCTCGGTCGCGCTCGCGGTGAGGATCTGGCCATCTGCGGTGATGACCTCGGCTGAGCGCAGGTTGTCGCAGGCCAGGCCGTACTTGCGCTTCAGCCAGCCGATCCCGCCGCCGAGCGTGAAGCCGGCGACGCCGGTGGTCGTGACCAAGCCCCCGGTGGTGGCGAGACCGTGGTCCTGAGTGGCGGCATCGAACTCTCCCCAGGTGACGCCGCCCTCGGCGGTGGCGGTGCGCCCGCTCACGTCCACCGTGATGCCTTTCATCGGCGAGAGGTCGATGACGATGCCGTCGTCGCAGGTCGAGAAGCCAGGAATGCTGTGGCTGCCGCCGCGCACGGCGACCTCAAGGCCCTCGCTGCGCGCGAAGCCGATCGCGTGGCGCACGTCGGAGGAGTCGGCGCAGCGGGCGATCAGCGCCGGGTGGGCGTCGTGCGCGCCGTTCCAGATCGATCGAGCCTCGTCGTAGGCGCCGTCGCCGGGCCGGATCAGTTCTCCGTGCAGCCCGTCCTCGAACTCCTTCAGCGTTGCCGCTCCAAGCACTCCTTGCGTAGCCATGCCAGCCCCCGTTCAGTTCGGTTGTTTGACGTCGCGTTTCGACGACGCTCAGCCAGGCTACGCGCCGCCTCTTAGCGCCCACTTTGCAGCGTCTTAGCCTCCAGCTCCCGGCAGTAGGCGATGCCAGCGCGGGCGCCGAGGAGCTCGAAGTGCCGGCTCGCCCGGTCCAGCCAGCGGCGCCCCGTGGCCGCCTTGCCGTCCTCCGCGCAGGTCGCTGCCAGCACCGCCAGCGCCCACCCCTCCTGGTGGGTAGTCTCGATCCCTCCGAAGACCGAGGCGGCGGCCTTGAGGTGAGCTCGGGCATCGGCGCGGTCGCCGGCGCAGAGCGCCACGTTCGCAAGGCTCAGCTCGGCGGCTCCGATGCCGATCAGGTCGTCGTTTTCGGCGAACCAGGTCCGGCTCTGCCCGGCTGCGATGCGGGCGCCGTCCGCGTCGCCGGAGCGGGCGAGGAGCATCGCCAGGCAGCCGAGGGTGATCCCGGCGCCGCGGCGGTCGCCGATGTCCTGCCGTAGGGTGAGGCTGCGCTCGAGCAGCGCCCGACCCCGTTCGAAATCGCCGCTGGAGCGGGCCAGGTTGCCGAAGGCGTTGAGCACGAACGCCTCACCCTGCCGGTCGCCGAGCTGCTCGAAGCGCGCGAGGCTCTCCTCGATCAGCTCTTCCGCATGGGCGAAACTGGCTTCGGCGCGATCCACTGCGGCGAGGTTGACGAGGATGTGAGCGGCGGCCGCGGCGCCGCCGACGCGGCGGGCGATGAGCCCGGTCTCCTCATGCAGGCAGAGCGGGTAGCCGGTCTCGGGCTCGACTGAGATCATCCCGTAGCTCAGCGGCCACAGCGCCGGGCGAGGCTCGGTGCTGAGAGCGTCGGCGTGCTCCAGCGCAGCTTCCAGCTGCTCCCGTGCGGGGCCGTATTCGCGCCGGAACCAGGCGGCGATGCCGCGCGTGTGCGCCGCCCACATCGGCGGCCGCGCGGCCGGCAGGCCCTCGGCGAGGAGCGCCTCGTGTTCGCGCACAATCCGCTCGACGTCCTGCGCGGGACTGACGATCACCCGGTACGCCGCCGAGATCTCGACCGCATCGAACATCCCGGCGGGATCCTGGATCTCGTGGAAGATCGCCACGCTCTCGGCCGCGAACTCGTGGACTCGCACGGGAACGCCACGACGCAGCCCGATCACGCAGGCGGCGAGCAGGGCGCGGGCGCGTACCGCCGTCGACTCGGGCGCGGCGGCTAGGGCGGCGGTGAGCCAGCGGTAGCCCTCGGCGAGGTAGCCGCGCATCAGCCAGAAGCGCCAGAGGGCGACGGCAAGACGCAGCGCCGCCTGGGGATCGGCGACCAGCGCCGAGGCTAGGGCGGCGCGGAGATTGTCGCGCTCCAGGTCCAGCTGCCCGAGACGGTCCTTTGCAGGGAGGTCGCCGGGGGGCGTGGAGTCGCTCTCGGCGAACTCGATGTACCAGTCGCGGTGGCGCCGCTCGCATGCAGAGCGCTCTCCCGCCTGCTCGAGCCGCTCGATCGCGTACTGGCGCACGGTCTCCAGCAGCCGGTAGCGACGGTCCTCGGCTCCCTCCTCGACATGAACCAATGACTTGTCGATCAGCCGGCTGAGCACCGCGACGGCGTCGCTGCGCCGCAGCGGGTCCTCGGCGCCCACGTCCTCAGCCGCCTGTAGCCCGAAGCCGCCGGCAAACACCGCAAGGCGCCGCACGAGGATCTGCTCGTCGGCCTCGAGCAGGTCGAAGCTCCAGGCCAGTGTCGCCCGCAGGGTCTGCTGTCGGGTCATCGCCGTGCGCGGCCCGGCCGAGAGCAGGTCGAGCGAGTCGTCGAGGCGCTCGACGATCTGAGTCGGAGTGAGGACGCTCACCCGCGCCGCCGCCAGCTCGATCGCCAGCGGCATCCCGTCGAGGCGGTGGCAGAGAAAAGCGACGGCGTCCGCGTTCTCACCGCCGAACTCGAATCCGGGCGCGGCCTGTGCGGCCCGGGTGGCGAACAGCCGCACCGACTCCGCCTCAAGCGCCTCCTCCGCTGGCGCTCCGGGAACCAGCTTGGGGAGGGAGAGCGAGGGGACGCGCCACGTCACCTCGCCGGGGATACGCAGTGGCTCGCGGCTGGTCGCTAGCACGGTCAGGTTCGGGCAGTGGTTGAGCAGGGCCTCGGCGAGGCGCGCGACCGTCTCGATGAGGTGCTCGCAGTTGTCGAGCAGGAGCAGCAGCCGGCGATCGCCGATGTGCCCGGCGAGGGCGATCTCAGGCGCCCTGTCGGAGGCCAGCCGCGTGTCCAGCGCCTGAGCGATCGCCGGGCCCACGAGCTCGGGCTCTCCGAGCGCCGCCAGCTCTACGGACCAAACCCCATCGGCAAAGTCTTCAGCCCGCTGCCCGGCGAGTTGCAGCGCCAGTCGGGTCTTGCCGCAGCCGCCGGCTCCGGTCAAGGTGAGCAGCCTCGCGTCGCGCAAAAGCGTCGCGGCCTCGGCCAACTCGCGCTCGCGACCGACGAAGCTCGTCAGCTGTGACGGTAGCTCAGGCCGGCCGGCGCCTACCTGGTGCGGCTTGCAATCCTGTTCCAGCTCGGCCAGCTCGGCCTCCAGAACGAGGCGGAGCTCGGCGAGGGAATCGCGCCGCTCCCTGCTCCAGTCCTCATAGCGGTCCGCCGGTAGCAGCTCGGTGTCGAAGCCTTCAAGAGCGGAGCGATAGGCGTTGGGGTCGCCCTCCTCGCGCGCGGTGGCGGCGAGCTCTTCGAAAGCGACCGCGTCGACCCGGACCCGGTCCCTGGGGCTAAGCAGGATCAGTTCATCGCGCAGCTCTAGGTAGCGGCTGCCGTCCAGCCCGATCGAGTCGAGCGCGCGCCGGGCCGCGAAGATCGCCTGGTGGAGGTTGTTGCGGGCGGAGTCCGCGTCCCGCCCCGCCCACAGCAGCTCGGCGGCCTCCTCGACGTGGAGGCGGCGCTCGGGCGCGAGGGCGAGCAGCTTGACCAGCGTCTTCGCCTTGCGCAGCCGCCAGGCATCGTCGGCGATGACGCTGTCGCCGGCGCTGATGGAGAACACCCCGAGGAGACCGATGCGCAACACCTCGTCGCCCACCGATGTGTCTTTCGTGCCCGGACTCGCCACCGCATAAGAAAACCACTCCGAAGCGCTGCCAGCGTCCTGATCACGCGGATGCCCCGCCTCCGGAGGTGATGTGCTCGATCACCCGCCGGAACTCCTCGGTGGGTGAGAAGTCGACGTACTCAGAGTCCTCGAGTGCCTCGGGAGCCTGGCCGGGAGCCCAGTAGAACGCTTCGCCGGCAGCGAAGTCCTGATGCCCGTCCAGTGTGTGCATGCGTACGCGGCCCTTGATCATGTAGCCCCAGTGGGGGCAAGGGCACAGGTCGTTCGGTAGGCCCTTGGTGGCGGGGCGCAGGTCGGCGCCGGCTGGCAGACGCACGAACCCGACGGATAGCCCGTCATCGTCGCGGAGGCGGACCTGAACGTCACCGTCTTCGATTGCGATTGGCAACTCCTCAAGAGTGATGGCCTTCATGGTGGCTCCTCCTCGTGTGTGGATGCTGTTCAGGGCGCTTAATCGCGCCACTCGACCTCGAAGTGCCCGATGGGCTCGTCGAAGCCCTTCACGTCGATGGGACCGCCGTCGGAAAACCGGATGCTCTTGCCGCGACAGAGATCCTGCACTCCGGCGGAAACAACGATGCAATCCGGCTGAGCCCACGCGCACAACCGCGCGGCCTGCTGCACTGCTGCGCCAAAGAGATCGTTTTGCTCGGTGACAGGCTCCCCGGCCGCCACCCCGACACACACGTGCAGGTGCCCGTCAGCATCGTCGTCACGCTCGTGGAGTGCGCGCTGGATTTGGATCGCTGCCGCTACGGCCTGAAACGCCGAGGTGAACGCAGCCATGATCCCGTCGCCGGTGTGCTTGATCTCGCTGCCGCCGAATCGTGCCAGGACGGCGCGTACGACTGAGTCGTGTACTCGAAGCAACCGCATCGCTGCACGGTCTCCAAGCTGCTGGGTCAGACGAGTGGAGTCGACCATGTCGGTGAAGAGGATGGCCCGGAATGCGCTTTCTGTGTATGGCTCGCCAGGAGGATGGGTATTGAGCCGGCCGAAGAAGCCACGCACCACGGCCTGATCAACCTCAATGACGTTGGATGGAACCAACCCATGGGCTGCCCGATGGGCGGCCTCAACGGCCTCCTCGTCCGGGCCCTCGACCAGGCAAAAGCCACTCCCCGCCCCCTCTTCGAACCAGTAGGTGATGAAGCGCACGCCGAATCCGTCCTGAACCTCGAGATCGCGCATGTGGGCAGCTGAGAGGTCCGCAGCGGTCGCGTCCGGGAGATCGTGGCGGTCCATGTAGAGGGGCATCGTGATCGGGCCGCCGAGCGTCAGCGCAGCGCGCTGTCTTGCAACTCTGTTGGTCCCGCGTCCGTGCAGGCAGCGGCCGCCACGTATGCAGGGCGCCGGTTGAGACGCTTTCTGTGGACATCCGTCCTGATGAGCGCGCCGACCTCGCGCAACAGGTTCCCTCGCTCGCATCCCGGTCGCAGGAGCAGCCGGCCCGTGGCGCCCAGCAGGCGCGGTGGCGTGATGACCTGCGAGGGATGCGAGCGGTGGGTGAAGAGATCGATGACCGCGTCGATCTTGCCCTGCTCGAGCAACCGCTTCTGCATCTCAGGAAACACGGTGGGCATCGCGCCCGCCCTGCCCATATCGGTTGCAAGCCAGTAGTGCCCGGCGGCATCCCGGTCTCGCCAGTGGGCCCAATCCGCCAGTACACCGTCAAGGTCCTCGCCGGAGCCATCCAGAGCGCCGGCAATCGCCGGCGCGAGCGCATCGACCTGCCGGAAGGCGTCCTGGATCCCTTGGCCGGGCGTCGGGTCCTTGAAGTGGCCGGCGTCGCCCGCCAGCACCCAGCCAGGGCCAGACGCCTCCCGGAAGAACCCCTCCCAGCGCAGCATCCCGAAGATCTTTCCCACCCGCCGCGCGCTCCGCAACGCCTGCGCCACCGGCGCGCAGCTGTGGACGTACTCCGCGAAGCTGCCCTCCAAGTCCGCCCGGAAACGAGGGAGCTCACGCAGGTCGGCCATGACACCGGTCTGATACAGCCCGCTGTCGGCGGGCGTCGCGAACACGAGTCGCTCGTCCCAGCGATGCTGAACGAACGCCGGATCGGGGCACGGGTCGGCGCCTTCAAAGAATGACCAGTAGGCGAAGCGCTCGTTCGGGGTGAGGTTGTACTTGCGCGCCCCGACGAGGCTCGCAATCGTGGAGTTGCGACCGTCGGCGCCGACCACCAGCCGCGCCTGCAGAGTGGTCTGTGAGCCGTTCTGTGCCACCCGCACGCCGGCCACCCGGTCGCGATCGTACACCAGCCCTGTCACCTTGCTCGCCATACGCACATCGGCGCCCGCATCCGCGGCAGCCTGCACCAGGATCGGATCGAGCAACGTGCGTCGCACCGACACCGCACCGCCTACGTCACCCGGCCGTTGGGGAATCGAGGTGACATACCGAAGATCCTCCTGGCGCAGGTCAAAGTGGCCGACGAGTGGCGCGCCGGTGGCGCGGATCTTCTCCATGACCCCGAGCCGATCGAGGAACGCCAGCGCCTGCGCTTGGATGAAGTGCGTGGAGAGGGTGTCGCGTGGAAATGTGGCTTGCTCCACCACAGCAACGCGCACGCCGGACCGGGCGAGCAACGCCGCCAGCGGCGACCCCGCACAGCGCGCCCCGACCACGATCACATCAAATTGCTCCATTGGCCGCGCTGATCCCTACGCCTGCGGCTGGATGTTCTGGTTCACCCGGAAGAGGTTTCCCGGGTCGTAGGTGCCCTTGATCCGCGCCAGGCGATCGTAGTTCTCGCGGTAGCTCGCCCGTACCCGCTCCTGGCCCTCGTCCATCATCATGTTCACATAGGCGCCGCCGGCGGAGTAGGGGTGAAGCGCCTCGAAGTAATCCACGCACCAGCGGCGGATGACCTCGGCATTGGCGGGGTCGTGATCGACACCGGCGAAGACCGAGCCCCAGACCGCATCGCGGTAGCTCCACGGCGTCTCGGAGGGGCCGACGTCGTGGGCGGCCCCGTCGATCGGGTACAGGTGCATCGTCGACTGCCACGTCGGCATCTCAACGCCGAACTTGGCGTGCGCCTCCACCGCGGCGTCGGGAATCTCCTTGACGAAATCGGCGCGCCAGTACCACTGATCACCAGCGGGGTAAACAGAGTCAAAGGCGCCCTGGAACGCGGCGTGGGGCATCGGCTGTGGCCCATGCAACAAGGGCTCCGGCAACGCATCCAGCAACGGGGCCATCGCCGCCGCGGCGTCCTCGGGGCCGCCGACATAGCACCAGACGACCCCGCAGACCTTGCGCAGATGGAGCTCCTCGGGGTAAGGGGGCGCCGGCGGGACCGATAGGAAGGCGAAGAAGCCATTCAGCTCGCGTGGAGCGTTCGGTAGGAAGTCTCGGTAGGCCGCCAGTACCTCAGCGCCCAGCTCGACCGGCCAGAAGGTCGGGCCGGCGACGACGGTTCCCACCTCATGCAGCCTGAACAGAAAGGAGGTGACGACGCCGAAGTTACCGCCCCCGCCCCGAATCGCCCAGTAGAGATCGGGGTGCTCGTCCGCGGCGGCACGAACCGTCTCGCCGCTCGCAAGCACGACCTCGGCCTCGAGCAGGTTGTCGATCGTAAGGCCGCACTTGCGGGTCAGGTGCCCCAGGCCGCCGCCCAGCGTGAGACCGCCGACGCCAGTGGTCGAGACGATCCCGCTCGGCGTCGCCAGGCCGTGCTCGTTGGTCGCGGCATCCAATTCCCCCCAGGTGCAGCCACCGCCGACCCTCGCCGTCCGGGCGCCGGGATCCACCGCGACTTCCTTCAGGCCCGAGAGGTCGAGAACCACGCCGTCCTCGCACGTGCCCAGCCCGGCGCCGTTATGGGCGCCGCCGCGCACGGCCAGCAAAAGGTCGTGGTTGCCAGCGAACGAGACGACCTTCGCTACGTCGTCGGCGTTGGCGCAGCTTGCGATCAGGGCAGGCCGCCGGTCGATCATCGCGTTGTAGACCTTGCGAGCCTCGTCGTAGCCGGGGTCCTCGGGGGCTGTAAGCCGTCCCTGGAATCCAGGCATCCCGCTGCGGGCCGTCTGTATCAAAGCGTTGGTGGTGCTCATGCGTTCCTCCCTGGCCGGTCGTCTCAACTCGTCTCGGTCGAACCTAGGGCAGTCGTATCTCTCTGTGATGACCTGACCTGATCCAATTCGAGTGCCGCCGACCTCCCTCGATCCCAGACGGCATGGTCAAGACTGACTAGGGTCTTTGCATGGACGCCGAGATCCTGGACCTTCCGGGCCCGCTTCGCCCGACCTCAAGTTCCCCGTTCGTCGGGCGCGCGGGCGAGCTGGAGAAGCTCCGGACGCTGATGCCGCGAGCCAAGGGCGAGCGGCGCCGCATGGTGCTGCTCGCGGGTGAGCCGGGCGCCGGCAAGAGCCGCCTAGCGCGCGAGTTCGCCAGCCAGGCCGCAATCGAAGGGGCGCTTGTTCTCTACGGCGCCTGCGACGCAGTGGTGCGCACGCCCTACGGGCCTTTCGTCGAGGCACTCGAACGACTAGTGCGCGCAACCGAGGTGGCGGAGCTGCGCGCCGCGCTCGGTGCAGGCGGAGGCGAGCTGACCCGGCTGCTGCCCGATCTGCCCGCCCAGGTCGGTGAGCTGCCGAGGCCGGTTGAGGCCGATCCCGATACCGAGCGTCATCGCCTCCACACGTCGGTTGCCGACCTGCTCGCAAACGTCAGCCGCGGAAGACCGATACTGCTTGTACTCGAGGACGGGCATTGGGCGGACAGGGCGACGCTTCTGCTCCTGCGCCACCTGGCGCGCTCCGCGTGGAGCGCCCGCCTGCTGATCCTCGCAACCTTCCGCGACAGCGAGGCCGACGTGCCGGTGGAGCTCTCAGAGACGCTTGCCGACCTGCGCCGCGCCGACGACGTCGTGCGCATGCGTCTGGAAGGGCTCTCTGGGGCGGAGATCGCTGATCTGGTCAGTCGTGCCGCCGGAAGCGACCCCGACCCCGAGCTACGCGAGCTTGCAACCACGATCCGCGATCTCACCGGGGGCAACGCCTTTCTCGTCTGCGAGCTCTGGCGCGCCCTGCTCGAGACGGGGATCGTCGAGGTCACCTCCGGGCAGGTCAGGGTGACCCGCCCACTGACCGAGCTCGGCACACCCGAAAGCGTCCGCGAGGTGGTCAGCCAGCGGCTATCGCGCCTGGCCCCGAGGACCACAGACCTGCTCGAGCTCGCTGCCGTTGCCGGGCCGGAGTTCGAGTTGGAGCCGGTTCGCTGCGCCGCTGGACTTGCCGAGTCCGAGCTGCTCGCCGTTCTCGAGGAGGCGATCGGCAGCGGAATGATCGAGGAGCTCTCCTCGCAGCGGCTGGCCTGCCGCTTCACCCACGAGATCGTGCGACGGGCGCTCTATGACCGGCTCTCGCGGTTGCGGCGGGCCGAGCTGCATCTGCGCGTCGGGGAAGCCCTGGAGAGCGCCGGCTCGCGCTCGGACCGCGCACTCGCGGACCTCGCGCATCACTTCGGCTCGGCCGCCCCGTTCGGCGGGGCCGAGCGGGCGATCGACTACAACCTGCGTGCGGCGCATGCGGCGAGAGTCGCCCTGGCCTTCGACGATGCCGCAATGCGGCTGCGCACGGCAATCGAGATCGGAATCGAGGGCGAGCGCGAGCGCGCCAACGCCCTGCTCGAGCTCGGCTCGGTCAGCCATCGGGCGGGCAAGGCGACCGATGCGCTGGAGTCCTTCGCATCAGCCGCCGCGATTGCCCGTTCGCTGGACAGCCCCGAGCTGCTCGCACGAGCGGCGATCGGCTACGAGGACGCCACCTGGCGCCCCGTGGTAGCGATACGGGATGCGGTCGAGCTGCTCGAAGAGGCGCTCGCGGCGGTCGATGACAAGAGCGAGGAGCTGCGAATCGGCCTACTGGCGGGACTCGCGCGAGCGCTCGACTTCGGGGGGGAACGCGAGCGTGGGGCGCTCGTGCGCGAAAACGCCGTCGCGCTGGCCAGGCGACACGACGACCGTGCGGGGCTCGCGAAGGTGCTGGTTCGCTCCTACTGGGCGCGCGGCACAACCCCGCTGGAGGAGATCCTCTCCATGCTAACCGAGGCGAGGGACCTGGCACAGGAATTGGCGGACGCCGAGACCAACGCGGAGGCGATGGCCTGGCGCGTACCGACCTTCGTCGCGCTAGGCGACCTCGAGTCCGCGAGGGCAGAGATCGTCGTCCTGCGCGAGATGGCCGAGCGCACAGCGCAGCCAGTCATGAACCACATAGCCGAGCACTACGGGTCAGCGATCGCTCTCTGTGACGGGAACCTCGCGGACGCAGAGGCGATGGCGGGCCGCTCGCACGATTGGGGCCGGCTACTGACCGGTCCCGACGCATCGGGCACCCACGGCATCCAGATGTTCGGTGTTCGCCGCGAGCAGGGGCGGCTCGCAGAGCTCGCGCCGGTGGTAAGGATCCTCGCCGCCCAAGGCGACCGAGAGGGGCCATGGCATCCCGGGCTCGTCGCCGTGCTCGCCGAGTTGGGCATGCAGAGCGAGGCGAGGCGAGAGCTCTCGAGGCTTGCAGCCGAGGGCATCGACGGCTTCCAGGCATCGCTGTGGGTGGCGTCGCTCACCTACCTGACCGACGCCTGCGCTGCGCTGGGCGACGAGGCGATGGCGGCGATCGTCTATCCCGAGCTGGAGCCGCTTGCGGGGACCACAGTGATGATCAGTCACCTGGTTGCGTGCTACGGAGCCGCCGATCGCTATCTGGGGATGCTCGCCGCGACGCTGGGGGAGCCGGGGCTAGCCGAGGAGCACTTCGAGCGGGCCATGGAGCAGAACAAGCGGATGGGAGCGTCGACTTGGCTGGCTCACACGGGTTACGAGTACGGGCGCTTCCTGCTTCGACGGGGGCCACGGGTGCGAGACCGCGCGCAGGCCCTACTCGGTGAGGCAGCCGGCCTGGCAGAGCAGATCGGCATGGAGGGACTACTCGGAAAGATCCGCTTGCTCGGCGTGCCCGCCTCAGAGGGTGTTCTCCCAGGTGGGCTGTCCCCGCGCGAGGCGCAAATCCTGAAGCTGGTCGCAACCGGGCTCAGCAACCGCGAGATCGGCGAAGAGCTGACGATCAGCGAACACACCGCGGCCAACCACATCCGGAGCATCTTGCGCAAGACCGATTGCGCGAACCGCACCGAGGCCGCGTCCTACGCCCACCGCCACGGGCTCGCCCCGGGATGAGCGGAAATCCCAGCTACGATTAGCCGATGGCCCTGTACGTGATCGAGCGCAGCTTCGCCGATCAGCTCGACCTCACCGACGACGATGTCGAGCTGATCGAGGAGATCAACAGCGACGAGGGAGTCCGCTGGCTTTTCTCGTTCCTGAGCGCCGACCGGCGACGCACCTATTGCCTCTACGAGGCGCCCTCGCCCGACGCGATCCTCGCCGCCGCCCGTAAGGCGAACGTCCCGGCCGACGTCGTGGTCGAGGTAAGCGCAGCCACACCGCAGTTCTCGGATCGTCTGCGCGACTGGGCCGACGCCGTCCACTGAGTTGCCCGGTCACTGGACCTGCCCCGCGTGGGAGGAAAGCGCTGAAGTGCGTGCTGCTAATTCGGTAGGGCACGACCACCGAGCAGCGCCTGCGCCGGCTCGCTGGCGTTCCCTGAGAGTGAGTCATTCACCAACCGAAGGCGAACTATGAGCGCCACACTGCAATTCGACGAGGACGCCTCCCGGCGCGTAGAGAGGATCTACACCACGCCCGATGTCATCGAACAGCGCCAAACGATCCTGCGGGCACTCGCGCTCCAGCCCGGCGAGCGCGCGATCGACATCGGCTCGGGTCCTGGCCTACTCGCGTGCGAAATGGCCGGCGCTGTCGGGGCCGGCGGGCGGATCTGCGGGGTGGACGTCAGCGAGAACATGCTTGCCCTCGCCAGGGCGCGCAGACCACCAGCTGGCAGCGGCCCAATCGAGTACCAAGAAGCTGGCGCGCACACGCTCCCCTATGCGGACGCGAGCTTCGACGTCGCAGTCTGCACACAGGTCTACGAGTACGTCGATGATGTTCCCGCCGCGCTGCTGGAGCTAGGGCGGGTGCTGCGCCCAGGAGGCCGGGCGCTCGTGCTTGACACCGACTGGGACTCGATCGTATGGGCTTCGAGCGACAACGAGCGCATGGACCGGGTGCTCGCCGCCTGGGAGGAGCACCTCGTTCACCCTCACCTGCCGCGTACGCTCACACGGCTGCTGCGCGATGCAGGACTGGAAGTCACCGACCGCCAAATCGTGCCGTTGTTCAACGCCGGCTATGACCCCAACACCTACAGCGCCGGAATGCTCGAGCTGATCGCCACCTTCGTTGCCGGTCGCAACGGCGTGAGCGAGGCCGAAGCCACAGCATGGGCACAAGACCTAACCGAGCTCGGCCCCAACTACTTCCTCAGTCTCAACCGCTACCTTTTCCTGGCGCACAAGCCCACCTGACGACCGGCCTCCTAGCCGTCACCGAGGAGCAGGAGAATTGGGCACGCGTCGCCGCAGACGCACATCGATTGCGCTCAAGGACGCTTTGTCCGGAGAGCCTCGACTGGCGAGTGCTGTCAGCCTAGTCAGTCCAGATGTCGAGCTTTGACAGCTACGACGTCCTCGCCGCTGCATGTCAATGGGGGTACTGCGCAGGGCACGTCCGCGCGCGCAGCCGCTGCGGCGAGCTCGCCGCAGGTCTTCGGATCCTCGAACGGCAGCTCGCCGCGCGCGGCCGTAAGCAGGTTGTCTGCGAGCTCGCGGGCCTAGATTCGGCACAAAGCTCCCATAATCCTTGGGGGTTCCGTCCCATCACGGGTGTAGCGTGACAGGGCCAAGTTGCTAGGACTGTTCCAGACAGTAGTCACAAATGGCGTCTACCAATCGACAAGCCACGCGCCAGCGGGCGCCTGCAGCGGCAGGCGATCAGACCGACGCGCCTTTCGCCGAGGCGCTCGCTCGCCTGAAGGCGCAGCGCGGCCTGAGCTTCCGTGCCCTGCACGAGGCGACACAGGCCGCCGATCCCTCCAGCTCGGCTGTCTCACATGGACGGGATTACGCCGTCTCGGATGAACGAGATTCCCGTCTCACATGAACGGGACGCCGCCGCAGTGTTCTCAAACTGACGCACTGCCTCGCCCCGCCCGATAATGCATGTTATGTCAACCAACTACGGAAATAGGCCCGCGCGCATAGGCGCCACATCCGGTTGAGGCGGACGCCCTGGCCCACACGTGCCAGCCGCAAGAAGCCTGCCCCGCGCTATCAACCCGCCGGAACCAACCCGAGCACGCCGGCGGCAACCCGTGCCGCCAGCAGCTCGTCGTGCGGCGCGTGTCCGGCAAGCTGGATGACCGCGCCTTCGAGCGCGCCGATAAGCGCGAGCGCCACGACTTTCGCGGTCGGTCCGGCTGGGATCGTCCCCGCCTTGCGACCAGCGCTGATCAGACGCGTGCAGCGCTTGACGAGGCCATCCGAGACCTGCTGCAGGCGACGTCCGAGCGGGTGGTCCTGGTCGCTGAACTCGAGTTTCAGCGCAATCGCCACACGGGCGACGTCGCGGCGGCAGAAAATGGCGTGACCGCGCGCCATCGCAATCAGCGCCAGGACCGGATCGGGCTCGCGCTCGATCAGCGCGCCGACCTCCCGCTGCCACGTTTCCTCGACCCAGTCGATCACCGCCAGCGCAAGATCCTCCTTGTCGCTGAACTGGTGGTACAGCGCGCCGCGTGTGTAGCCGGCCTCGCTCGCCACACGCTCGAGCACGAGGTTGCCGTAGCCGTAGCGAGACAGGCCCCGCGCGGCCGACTCCAGCAGGGCGCTGCGCGTGCGCGCGCTGCGCTCGGCCTGCGTCAGGCGTGGCCCGGCCCGCCCCGTCGCGGTCGACCTTTCCCCCTTCCCTGAGATACCTACATGCACGTATGTATGTTATCGTATCGACATTCGCCCGACAGGAGACTCTGGCATGCGGCTGTCCAACAGCGAGCACGAATCGCATCCTTGGGTGATGGCCGAGATCGCGCCGGACTTCAGGCTGGAGGACGCTTGGGCGCTGCCGGCGCAGGGCGGCGCCGATGACTTCGCGACGCTGATCGAGGTGCTGACGGGCTTCGACCCGACGAAGGCCGAATCCCGCGCGGTGCGCGCGCTGTTCGCCCTGCGCTACCGCATCGGTGGGCTCGTCGGCTGGGATCACGTGCGAGAGCCGCTTGCGATCCCGCAGAGCAGCGACACAAGCCTGAGCGCGCGCCTTCCCCCGGACCTGCGCGGCAGCGCCGCCGGCGTCGGGCTCGCGAGCGATTTCGTACCGCTCTACCGCACCGACGTCGAGTGGGCCGCCGAGATCTCGAACGGAACGGTTCACGGCGTGCTGCAGCTCGCGTGGGTGGAGCAGGGCGACGGGCTGTATCGCGGCCGGATGGGCGTGTACGTCAAGCCGCGAGGCAAGCTCGGCGCGGCGTACATGCTCGCGATCACGCCGTTCCGTCACCTGATCGTGTACCCGGCGCTGATGCGGCAGATCGGGCGATCCTGGAGCGCCCGCATGGCGCGCCAGCCGCGCGACGGCTAGACCCGTCCGGCGTCAGCCAACGGCGCCGCGACGCACATCGCGGGCCAGCAGCCGCAGGTACGCGTGGCGGTTGCAGAGGATCGTGTGCGCACCCGTCGCGCCGAACTGGCGGCGGGAGCGGCGCTCGCCGCCGGCGTCGATCGCCCGCCACATCCGCTCACGCTCCGGCACGCGCAGCCGCCCGGCGAGGACCGCGCCCAGCCACTCGCTCTGGCGCTCGACGATCTCGAACAGCCCCGGGCCGGGCTCGAGCACGCCGATGAACGCCAGGCCCGGCGCCCGCGGCGCGAGGATGCGCCGGTACAGCGGGAACTCCCATCCCCTCCCCTGGCCGAGATCGTCGGGCAGGAAAGGGAAGCTGATGCTGTAGCCGGTCGCGAACACGATCGCGTCGAGCCGCTCCTCGCTGCCGTCCGCGAAGCGCACGAGCTCTCCGTCCAGCTCGCTGACGTGCGGCCTGCACTCCAACGCCCGCGTCGTGAGCGCCCGCTGCATGTGCGGCGAGACGACGATCGGCCAGCGCATCTCCAAAAGGCGATGGTCCGGCGCCGGCAGCTCGCCGCGGTCGGGAGTCGCCCGGGCGGCGAGCATCAGCGTGCGCATCAGCGCTCGGTGCAGCGCCAGCGGCAACAGCTGCGCCGCCGCGCGATCGAAGTCGTCGAACGGGCGGCCGAACGCGTGGCGCGGGATCAGGTGGTGGACGTGGTTGCACGCCAGGATCGTCCGCTGCGCCGTCGTCGATATCTCCGCGGCGATGTCGAGCGCCGACTGGCCTCCCCCCACGACCGCCACGCGCTGGCCCGCGAACGGCTCTGGCGCGCGGTACTCGCGCGCGTGCATCGCCGCGCCGTCGAACGTGCCCGGCAGCGGCGGCAGCTGCGGCTCCCAGTAGTGGCCGCACGCGACCGCAACCGCGTCAAAGCGCTGCGCCTCCTCCCCGTCCACCGCCACCTCCCAGCCGCCGTCCACCGGGCGGACCGCCCGGACGCGCACGCCGCACACGATGCTGCGCTGCAGGTCGTTGCGCGCCGCGTACTCCTCCAGGTAGGCGAGCATCTGGCTGCGGTGCGGGAAGTCTCCCGCCGACCGGGCCATCGGCAGGCTCGGATACTGCATGCGCTTGCGCGACGTGTTCGTCGACAGCGACGCATAGGCGGCGGACAGGCCGCTGTCGTTCGCGTAGCGCCACATGCCGCCGATCCCGGACCCTGCCTCGTACGCGGTGACGTCGTGTCCGGTGCGCAGCAGCGCCCGGATCGCCGCGAGGCCCGACATGCCAGCGCCGATCACGCACACGCGCTGAGCCGTTCGACCGCCCGAAGCGCTGCTCGAAGCCGGTGGCGCGCCGCTCGTCTCGCCCATACAAGCGTATTGAAACACATCGAAGCGTATTGCTTACAATGCAGCTGTATGGCCTCCGCGAACAACGAAAGCTCGGACCTGACCGGCTACGCCCGCATTCGCAACGCGGCACTCGAGTGCTTCGCGCGCGACGGCGTCAAGGCCAGCTCCGTGCGCGCGATCGCGCGCGCCGCCGGCGTGTCTCCGGGCCTGGTCCAGCATCACTTCCCCACCAAGCAGGCGCTGCGCGACGCCGTCAACGCGCACGTGGTCGCGCTCGCCGCCGCGCCGTTCGCCGATCTTCCCCTCCCCAGCGCCGATGTCGACCCGTTCGAGGAGCTCGGCAGGCGCATCACCAGCCTGCTCAGCGAGCAGAGCGACGCGCTGCGCTACGCGGCACGCGCGACCCTCGATGGCGACGAGACGGCGGTCGAGCTGTTCGGCGCGTTCGTCGCGATCGCGCGCTCGCAGTGGGATGTGCTCGCCCGCGAAGGCCGGCTGCGCGACGACCTCGACCTGCAGTGGGCGGCGCTGCACCCAGTGATCTTCAACTTCGGCGTCGTGCTGTTTCGCGAGGCCATCGAGCGCCATCTCCCAGAGCCGCTGTTCTTCCCGCAGCAGCTCGAGCGCCTGAACGTGGCCATGACCACGCTGCAGCGCCTCGGCACGCAGAGCGCGAGCCAGGCGCGGCTTCTGTGACGCGTAGCCGCACGAGCTGCATTAGTCGCGTGACGGCCTGGCATCTCCTACGCTGACACCCGCGCCTCCGCCGCCAGCGCCTCATCGGCGGCGGACACCGGCACGGGATGCAGATCGCGCAGGCGATCGACCCCCGCGAGCGCCGGGAACAGGCGGCCCCAGCCGAGCGCGATCGCCACGGTGAGCGCGCCGCCGAGCACGACCGCGGGGACGGCGCCGAGCAGGAACGCCGCGAGCCCAGACTCGAACGCGCCGAGCTGGTTGGAGGCGCTGATGAACACCATCTCGACGGCCAGCACGCGCCCGCGCAGCCGGTCTGGGGTGGCCAGCGCGACGGTCGTGGAGCGGATGTTCATGCTGTACATGTCCACGAAGCCGCTGACCGCCAGCGCCAGCAGCGACAGCGCAAACGAGCGCGAGAGCCCGAACACGACCATGCTCGCGCCGAACGCGCCCACGGCCACCAGCAGCGTGCGCCCGGCACGCCCGCCCAGGGGCCGGCGCGTGAGCAGCGCCGCGGCGAGCAGCGCGCCAACCGACGGAGAGCTGCGCAGGACGCCGAGGCCGATCGGCCCCACGTGCAGGATCGAGCGCGCGAACAGCGGCAGCAGCGCCACCGCGCCGCCGAACAGCACCGCCAGCAGGTCCAGCAGGATCGCGCCGAACAGGATCTGGGTGTGGCGCACGAAGCGGATGCCGCCGAGCACGCTCGCAAGACCCGGCGCCGAGTCGCCGACCTGCGCCTCGTCGGCCGCCGGCGTGTGCGCGATCGCCGCCACACAGCACGCCGCCGCTACGCACATCCCCGCCGCGACGCCGTACACGAGCCCCGCGGACAGCGGGTACAGCAGCCCGCCCAGCGCCGGCCCGGCGACGGCGCCGAACTGGATCGCGATCGAGCGCAGCGTCATCGCGTTCTCGATCAGCTCCGACCGCACGAGCGTCGGCGGCAGCGCGCGCGCCGCCGGTGTGCCGATCGCGCTCGCCGCACCGGCGCCCAGCGCAAGCGCCAGGAACGGCGCGACCGCGGTCACGCCCGCCGTGCTCAGCGCCACGAGGCCGCCGGCCACGCCCGCGCTCAGCAGCAGCGAGCACGCGAACACGAGCCGCCGCGGCAGGCGGTCGGCGAGCTGCCCCGCGGGCAGCGCCAGCGCGAACATCGGGATGAACTCAGCGAGGCCGATCAACCCCAGATCCAGCGCGCTGCGGTGGTTCGTGTAGACCTGCCAGCCGATCGCCACCTCGAGCATCGGCATGCTCGGGACCAGCCCCAGCAGCGCCAGCCACAGCAGCGCGAAGTCGCGCTCGGCGAGCGCCGGTCCCAGTCGGTTCATCGCCTGTGGTCTAGCACCTGCGCCGATCGGCCGGGCGGGCGTGGGCGTCGCCTGCTTCTCGTCGTGGGTGTCGCGCAAACCCCCGGTCCGTCCGAGAGGTCAAGACACTTCAGGGCATGGCTATGAGCTTCTTGGCGTGTGAAGTGGTGGTTCAGGCGCCCGGTCGCCCGCGCGAGTAGTAGCGCTACTGCGGCTTTGTCGCGTAGGCGCCGATGATTGTCGGCCAGAACGAGATGCGTCCGACCGGGCCGGTGTCGGCATGCAGGCGTTCGGCGAGGGTGTCGATGTCCACCTCCTCTTCGGTGGCCACCCCGGCAGCCACGATCCCGGGCAGCAAGCTACGGGCGAAGTCCACAGCCTCGGAGACCGCCTCCTCACCAACAGCAATCACGACTTCGCTGTCGAGGTCCAGGCTGGGCTCAAGGCCGGCTTCGGCAAACGTCGCGGGCAACCGCATTCCCATGTCCGGCTGCGTGCCCAGCCCGCCAAAAGCGCCATCAATCCACTCGCTGAGCTGCTCAGACGCCGCGGTATACGGCCAGGACACCAAGAACCTCTGCGGTGTCGCAGACCCCACGCGCATGCACATCTCCGCGAACACGACCACCCCACCTGGGCGTACGTGGCGTGCCGCGGCCTGCACCGCCGCGGGCGGGTCACCCTGGTACATCAGCACGAGCCGCCCGACCAGCGCATCGAACGGGTCACCGTCGACTTCGATATCGCGAAAGTCCCCGAGTATGAACTCGACGTTCTCGATGTCAGACTCGGCCGCGCGCTGACGCGCCGTCGCGAGCGCCTGCTCGTCGCGCTCGACCCCGACCACTGAACCATCGGCGCCGACTAGCTCTGACAGAAGCAAACTGACATCGCCCGGCCCGCAGCCGACATCAAGCACCCGCATTCCGGGCTCGATCCCCGCGCGCGCCAGCAGACGGCGCGTGAACGGCGCATACATGTCAGCCTGGCGGACCAGGCGCTCATGCTCGTCCCCGCTGGAGGAGCTCAGCGCATACCCAGGGTCTCCCATGGCCGACACGCCGGGAGAGTCTACGCGCGCCCGTCATCCTCCGTCTGGGCGCCCTGCGTCCTCGACGCGCAATACGGCTGCGGCCGGAGATCCTCGACGACGTAGGGCTGCAGTATGCGCCGCACGTGATCGGGGATCGGGGCCTTCTCGCCGAGGCGGTCGGCGTGCACGAAGACATGGACGATGCGACCCTCGGCGAGCACATCCCCATCCCGCGCGATCCCGATCTCGGACACCATCGACGTGTTGCCAAGGCGCTCGACCTCAAGCGTGATCTCGAGCTCGTCGTCGAAGCGCGCTGGGGCGCGGAAGCGCGCCCCCGTCTCGGCGACAACCAGGTCCAGGCCGTCGGCTGTGAGCGCTTGGTAAGAACCGAGGGTCTCACGCCACAGCTCAGTCAGGATGATGTCGAAGTAGACGAAGTAGTTGGCGTTGAAAACCTGGCCCTGAGCGTCGCACTCGTTGTAACGAACGCGCAGGCGATGCACGAACGGGTGCATCGCTGGGCCGGTATGCTTCGCCGCTTCTTGCATGACTGGCGTAGATCATACGCTGGTCAGATAACCTGTCAAGCTTGTTTGATGGTCACTGAAGGCCCTTTGGGTATTCAGCCGCGATGAGTCTCCCGTCGTGGTATCCGTTCGCCGAGGAGGGCAAGCCTGCGCCGATGCCATTGCTGTTGGTGCAGGCGTTCCTGAACACCCGGTACTTCGCAGGCGACTCCGACCTGCTGAGCGATCCCGAGACAGCCCGGCGATGGCTCGTTGATACTCAGCTGCTGCCCCCCACCGCGACAGTGACAGCGGACGAACTGGAGGTGGCTCGCAGCGTGCGCGAAAGCATCCGTCGCCTGCTCAGCTTCCGGAGCGGGGAGACGCACGGCGCTGTTGCGCTACGGCCCCTACGCGAACTGGCAGGCGCGCACAGTGCGTGCTTGACCATGGATGAGCAAGGGACACTGAGACTCGATAACCCGCGCCACAACGATCTCGGCGATGGAATGTTCGATCTGATGCTGATCGTTCGAGACGCCCAAGAACACGACAGCTGGAGCCGCCTCAAGGTGTGCGGCAACTCAGAGTGCCGATGGGTCTTCTATGACCGCTCACGTAACCGGCAGGGCCGCTGGTGCGAGATGGCGCTGTGCGGCAACCGCCTGAAGAATCGCGCATTCCGCGCGCGCAAACGCTGAATACGGACGATGTCGTGTCGGGCCTCGCCGACGCCGCGAATCGACAACCGCGTCTGCACTAGCATCTGAGTCGCTCTGCACCAGCTACGGAGAGGGATGTGATGGCGGACAAGCTCTACACGGCCAAGGCGCACGTGACCGGCGGGCGCGCCGAGGGACACGGCCACTCAAGCGACGGCGCGCTCGACGTCGACCTTCGTCTGCCGCCCGAGATGGGCGGGCCCGGCGGCGGCACCAACCCCGAGCAGCTGTTCGCGATCGGCTACGCCGCCTGCTTCGAGGGTGCGCTCGGCGTGGTCGCGCGCCGCGCCAAGGTCGAGGCGGGCGACGCGGCGATCGACTCCGAGGTCTCGCTGTCCCCCGACGGCAAAGGCGGCTTCGTGCTGTCGGTCGGTCTCGACGTGACGCTGCCGTCGGTCGCGGACGCGGCCACGGCGGTCGAGCTGGTGCGCGCCGCACACCAGGTGTGCCCCTACTCGAACGCCACGCGCGGCAACATCGAGGTCGCGCTCACGGCCAACGGCGCGCCCGTCGAGTAGCGCTCAGCGCCCGAGCCTGCGCTCGAGCTCGCGGGCGCGAGCGCCGAGGCCGCCGATCAGCGAGCGCACCTGCTCGAGGTCGGCGCGCAGCTCCTGGTCGCCGACCTCGATCGGGAGCATCGAGTCCTGCAGCGTCGCCAACAGCCTGTCGGCATCGGAGATCGCGCTGACGGCGCTATCGATGAAGCCCCGCGCTCCCAGCGCGGGCGCGCCCGCGACGGCCGCCTCGAACGCGCGCGTGGGTAGGCCGTGGCGCTCGGCGAACGCGGAGTGCCCGCGACGGGCGCGGCCGTAGGCCGTCTGCACGGGCCGGAACAGCGTCGCCTCGACGGCGTCGGCGCTGCCCTCGTCCAGCCGCTCGTACGCTTCGCTCAGCGACGCGACCGCCGCGCCGAGCTTGTCTGCAGCTTCGGCGATCGTGTCGAGCAGCTGCTGCCTGGCGTCGGCGGTGGTGTAGGGCACGCGATCAGGTTAGCCCTCGCGGCTGGCGCGGGCGCTCAGTTGATCACGTAGACGAGCGAGACCTGTGCGCCGAGCGTGCAGCTGACGGCGCTTGCCTTCTTGGCGGCCGGGTGCTTCTTCTTCTTGCGGCGCTTGACCAGCGGTTTGGCGGTCGGCCTGGCAGCGGCCGCCTCTGGCGCCGCGACGAACGGTGTCGAGCGCTCGACCGTCCCGAAGTCAGGTTCTTCGCCCGTGTAGCGGACGTAGCCGGATTCTTCGGTGCCTGTGCATTCGATCGAGCCGCCGCCTTCGACGATGCTCTGCACGGCGCCGAGCGTCCCTGCGACCTTGCCCGTCAGGAATTCAGCCTTGTTCTGGCCGTCCGCGACCGCCGCAGCCATGCCTTCGCGGTACACCGCCGTCGCCGTCGCGCGGTTGGCTTCCTGAGCGATCGGCACGGTCGCGACGCCCTCGACGCTGACCGTGCGTATGGGCGTCGTGGTCGGCGCTTCCGCGGAGGCGACGCCAAGCATGTTCGCGGCCACCAATCCGGCCGTCACCGCCAGCGTCGCTGCAATAGCGCTCCTCATCGCTACAGCCGATGCTAGCGCGATGTGTGGGCCAGCTCGCGGGCGCGCACGAGCACCGCGTCGATCATCGGCTCGGTCAGCTTGCCCGTAAACGTGTTCTGCTGGCTTGGGTGAAAGCAGCCGAGCAGTGTGTAGCGCTCGCCCGGCAGCTCGACGCCGTGGCCGAAGCGCGGCCGCGGGCGCAGCGGAGCACGCGGCGGATCTGCGACGGCGGCCGTCAGGCGCAGCGCCGCGTCCCACGCGAACGCGCCCAGGCACACGACGACGCGCACGTCGGCGAGCAGCTTCAGCTCGGCGACGCTCCACGGCAGGCACTGGTCTCGCTCCGCGGGCGTGGGACGGTTGGCGGGCGGCGCGCAGCGCACTGCCGCCGTGATTCGCGCCCCGCTCAGCGCGAGGCCGTCATCGCGGTCGCGCGAGAGCGCCTGGTTGGCGAAGCCGGTGCGATGCAGCGCTGCGAACAGGAAGTCTCCTGAGCGATCGCCGGTGAACATGCGCCCGGTTCGATTCGCGCCGTGCGCGGCGGGCGCGAGACCGTACAGCAGCACGCGCGCGGACGGGTCGCCGAAGCCGGGAACCGGGCGACCCCAGTACTGCTGGTCGGCGAACGCCGCGCGCCGCTCGCGCGCCACCTGCTCGCGCCAGGCGACGAGCCGCGGGCAGCGCCGGCAGCCGCAGACATCGGCCGCGAGCTCGTTCAGGCCGAGGGCTCTTTGAGATTGCACGGGGCAGTAGTACCATCGCGCGGGAGATGCCGTTGTGGCTGTGGATCCTGTTGCTCTTCGCGCTGGTGAAGATCCCGCTGGCCGGCCTGATGCTGTGGATCCCTTTCCGCAACGACGAAGCGATGAACGCCACGGACGTCACCGACTCCTCCGAAGAGGACGGCGGCTCCAAGGCGCTCCCTGGCGGCCCGCTCGACCCTCACCCCCGCTCGCCGCGCCGGCCCAGGCCGCGCCGCGACCCGCACGGCTCCCCCTCCCCCGCCGCTCCGTCGCGCGTTCGCACGCGCAACACGCGCACGGGCCCGCTGCGCGTATCGCACTGAGCCCGTCGTCGTCTCGGCGCTCAGCGGTTGCGCTTGCGCTGCTGGCGCGCCGCCTTGGCTTTCGCTCGGCGCCTGCGCATGGCGGCCTCGGAGCGGCGCGAGGTGGTGCTCTCGATCATCTCGCCGGTGGTCGCCGGCGCGACCCTGCGCACGTCGCGCATGATCACGAACGTAATCCCTATGAGCAGCACCACTGCAACACCGACGCCGACGGCGAGCAGGCTGACCGAGTCGTGCGGTTCGGTGGTCGAGGTGCTCGACGTCGTCGCGGTGCTCGTGCTTTCCGGTTCCGCTGTTTCCGAGTGTTCTTTGAGTTCGCCGAACGACCCGCCTTCATTGAAGCTCGCCGCGAACGCGGCGGAGGCGGGGATGCACGCGAACGCGAGCAGCGCCGCCAGGCACAGCGCGCACCAGCGAGAACGCCGGCTGCGCAGGGTGGGATGGAAACGGCTCGGCACGGTGCGAGCATACCGGCTGGGAAGACCTGCCCACGCCTTTGCGCAGCGGCGGCATGCGCTCGCGCGCCGCGGGCTCGCCACGCCATAGAATGGCCGGCGATGGCCCCCAAACAACGTCAGGTACGACTTGAGCAGCGCGGCGCCCAAGAGGCGATGCAGGCGCTCGAGCAGCGCTCGGACGAGGAACTGGAGGCCGAGACCAAATACAAGTCCGCAGCGATGGCGATCCTCGGCGCGCGCGCCTCCGAGCGCTTCGACGCGGAGGCCGCCCGCTCCTACTTCCAGCGGGCGATCGCCGCGGCGCGGCCGCAGGAGCGGATGCAGATCAGGCGCATGGCGGACGCCTCGCTGGCGCTCGCCGAACGTCGCGCCGGCGACCTCAAGGACGCGGTCGAGCGCCTCGGCCAGGCGCCGCCCAGCGGGCGCCAGCTGTTCGCGCTGCGGGCGATGGGACTGCTCGTTCCCACCTCCTCAGCCGGGATCCTCGTGCGCATCCGCGGGGTGCTGCTGATCATCGCGCTGATCCTGCTGCTGCTCGCGGCGGGCCTCGGCGTCGTCGAGCTGATCGCCCTGCCGTTCGGCGGCCTCGGCATCGCGCCGGGCATCCTGCTGGGGCTGTTCCTGGTGATCGCCGTGCTGGCGGTCCTCAGCATGGTCGGGCGGCGCCGGCGCAATCGCGCGCGCGCCGGCTCGTCCTGACGCCCGGCGCCCGCTGCGACGCTGCGCGGGACATTAGGCTTGACGGCACCGTGTCCGCGCCCGTCTGCCTGGTAGTGAACCCCGCCGCCGGCGGCGGACGAGCCGGGCGCCGGGCGCCCGACGCGGAGCGGGCGCTGCGCGAGCGGGGCCTGGAGGTGCGGCGCGTGGACACGCGCGACCTCGGCCACGCGCGCGAGCTCGCGGTCGAGGCGGCGGGCCGCGGCGAAACGGTCGTGGCGCTCAGCGGCGACGGCATGATCGGCGTGCTCGCCGACGAGCTGAGGCGGCTGCCGGGGTCGGTGCTGGGGATCATCCCGGGCGGGCGCGGAAACGATCTGGCGCGCGTGCTGGGAATCCCCGACGACGTCGACGGGGCGGCAGCGGTGGTCGCGGCGGGGCACGCGCGCCCGGTCGACCTCGGGCTCGTGGACGGCGCGGACGGCGCCGAGCCGGCGGACGGCAGCGGGCCGGGCGGCGCCGGCCAGGCGTTCGTGGGAATCGCGTCGGCGGGCTTCGACAGCGACGCCAACCGCATCGCCAACGAGGCTCCGGCGTGGCTGGGCGGCCTCGTGTACGTGTACGGCGCGCTCGGCGCGCTCCTATCGTGGCGGCCGGCGCGCTTCGAGATCGAGCTGGACCCGCCGGGCGAGCGCCGTGCGTTCACCGCGTTCTCGGTCGGCGCGGCCAACTCCAAGACCTACGGCGGCGGCATGCGCGCGGCGCCGGACGCGCTGCTGGACGACGGGCTGCTGGAGGTGGTGGTGCTGGAGAGCATCGGCAAGCTGCGCTTTCTGACGCGGATCCTGCCGAAGGTTTTCAAGGGCACGCACGTTCGCGAGCCCGGCGTGCACGTGTTTCGCGCGCGCGAGATCGCGCTCAGCTCGGATCGTCCGTTCACGATGTACGCGGACGGCGACCCGATCGGCGAGCTGCCGGTGCGCGTGCGCGCGCTGGCGGGCGCCGTGACGATGCTCACCCCCGCGCAGGCCGGGCCTGCATTCTCGGGGAGCTGATGGCGGACACGCTCGCGGCGAAGCTCGCGCTCGCGCGAGGCGTGGCGGCCGTCTCGCGCCTGCGCGGCGGCGGCGGCACGAGCGCGCCGGGCAAGCTGCTGATGCGGCTCGCCCCCGGTGCGATCGGCGAGCTCGGCGAGCGGCTCCCGCGCGGCAGCGTGCTGATCTCAGCCACGAACGGCAAGACCACGACCGCGGCGATGGCGGCGGGCATCCTCGAGCACGCGGGGATCGCGCTCGTGCACAACCAGGCGGGCGCGAACATGGCGGGCGGGGTCGCCACGACGCTGCTTCAGGCGGCGCGGCCCCGCGGCGCCATCGCGGGCGAGCTGGGCCTGTTCGAGGTGGATGAGCTGTGGCTGGGGCAGCTCGCCGCGGAGCTTCACCCGCGCGCGCTGCTGCTCGGCAACCTGTTCCGCGACCAGCTGGACCGCTACGGCGAGCTCGACACGATCGCCGATCGCTGGGAGCAGGTGCTCAGCGATGATTCAGGGGGTGCGGATGCGCGCAAGCTCGTGCTGAACGCCGACGACCCGCTGCTCGCGGACCTCGGCCGTGAGCGCGACGGCGTCCTTTACTTCGGCGTGGAGGACGACTCGCTGGCGCTGCCGGGGATGGCGCACGCGGCCGACGCCAAGCACTGCCGCCGCTGCGGCGCGCCGTACGTGTTCGACGCGATCTACCTCGGGCATCTGGGGCACTACCACTGCGAGAGCTGCGGCCAGTCGCGCCCGCGCCCGGCGGTCACGGCGAGCGACGTGCGCCTGCGGGGCGTGCACGCGGCGCGCTTCACGCTGAGCACGCCGGCGGGACGGGCGCAGGTGTCGCTGGCGCTGCCGGGCCTCTACAACGTGTACAACGCGCTCGCCGCGGCGGCGCTGGCGACGGCGCTGGAGGTCCCGCTGGCGACGATCGTCGCCGGCCTCGACGCCTCCCGGCCGGCGTTCGGCCGCGCGGAGGCGCTGACGGTGTCGGTTCCGTCCTCGGCGCCGCGCGAGCTGCGCATCCTGCTCGTGAAGAACCCGGCGGGGGCGAACGAGGTGCTGCGCACGCTCGCGCTGGAGCCCGGCGAGCACGATCTGCTGGGGGTGCTCAACGACCGGATCGCGGACGGGCGGGACGTGTCGTGGATCTGGGATGCGGACTTCGAGCTGCTGGCCGGCCGTGTGCGCCGCGCGACGTGCAGCGGCACGCGCGCGGCGGATCTGGCGGCGCGGCTGAAGTACGCGGGCATCGACCCGGCTCGCATCGACATGCGCGAGGGCGTCGAGGATGCGCTGCGCAGCGCTGCGGCCGATCGCCCGCAGCCGGACGCGCCGCTGTTCGCGCTGCCGACGTACACGGCGATGCTGGAGCTGCGCGAGCTGCTCGTGGCGCGCGGGGAGGCGAGCAGCGCATGGTCGTGAGCGACTCCCTGGCGGTCGTGTGGCACGACCTGGAGTGCGGCTCCTACACGGCGGATCTGCCGCTGTGGCGCGAGCTCGCGCAGGCGGCCGCGGACACGGGGGCAGGCGCCGGCACGGGCGCAAGCGCGGCGGATGCTCGCGCGGGAGCGGTGCTGGACGTGGGCGCCGGCAGCGGGCGCGTGGCGCTCGATCTCGGTCGCGCCGGCCACGGCGTGACGGCATTGGACCTGGACGCGGAGCTGCTGCAGGCGCTGCGCGAGCGCGCGGCGGGGATGCGCGTGCAGACGGTCTGCGCGGATGCGCGCACGTTCGAGCTCGAGCGTCGCGACTTCGCGCTGTGCGTGGCGCCGATGCAGACGGTGCAGCTGCTGGGCGGCGCCGCGGGCCGGCTGGGGTTCCTGCGGCAGGCTCGCGCGCACCTGCGAAGCGGCGGCATGCTGGCGTGCGCGATCGCGACCGAGATCGAGCCGTTCGACTGCCGCGCGGGAGACGTCGGCCCCGCCCCGGAGATGACGCGGATCGACGGGGCGACGTACGTGAGCCGCCCCACGCGCGTGCGCGTGGGCAGGCGCGTGGTGCGCATCGAACGGGAGCGCTCGGTGATCGCGGGCGAGCAGCCGGCGCCGGGACGTTCCCCGGCGGGAGCGCGCGACGTGGTGGAGCTCGATCGGGTGAGCGTGAGCGAGCTCCAGCGCGAGGGTCGCGAGGCCGGCTTGGAGCCGGCGGGCACGCGCCTGATCCCGGAGACCGACGAGCACACCTCGAGCGTGGCCGTGATGTTCCGTGCCTGAGCCCGCCTCCCCTCGCGCGCTGCGCGTGTGCGCGCTGTATCCCGACCTGATGAACATCTACGCGGACCGCGGCAACCTGATCGTGCTCGAGCGCCGCTGCGCGTGGCGGGGGATCGGCTTCGAGCTGTCCGCCAGCGGCCTCGGCGAGCGCCTCGACGGGGATGCGCACGAGCTCTTCTACATAGGAGGCGGCCAGGACCGCGACCAGCGCCTGTGCGCCGAGGACCTGATCGCGACCAAGCGTGACGGGCTCCACCAGGCGGCGGCGCGCGGCGCGCTGGTGCTGGGCGTGTGCGGCGGCTACCAGCTGCTCGGGCACTCCTACACCCTGGACCAGGAGGAGATCCCCGGCGTGGGCCTGCTGGACGTGCGCACCGTGCGCGAGGCCGGGCCGCGCCTGATCGGCAACGTGGCGATCGAGCTCGACGGAGACGATTTTGAGGGCGCCGCCTCCGGCGGCGATCGCGTGATGGCGGGGTTCGAGAACCACGGCGGGCGCACGTACTTGGGCGCCGGCCAGCAGCCGCTCGGGCGTGTGCTCGCTGGTCACGGCAACGACGGTTGCAGCGGCCTTGAGGGCGCGCGCACGGGAAACACGATCGGCACCTACCTGCACGGGCCGCTGCTGCCGAAGAACGTGTGGTTCGCCGATTGGCTGATCGCCCGCGCGCTGGGTATCGATCCGGGAGAGCTCCAACCCCTGGAGGATGCGATCGAGGGCGCGACGCACGCGAGCGCACGGCGCGCCGCGGGCGTTTGAGCGCGACCGCTAGGCGCGCTGCGGCGCGACGGCGAAGCGCGCGAAGCGCTGGGCCAGCCTGGCGGGCACGAGCGCGCGGACGCGCACGCCCTCGGCGGTGTCCTCGCGGCTGACCTCGCCGGCGAGCTCGTGCAGCTCGGCGAGGCTGCCGCCGTCGGCATAGGGAACGAGCAGATCGAGCGGGCGCAGCGTGTGCGCGAGCTCCTGCTCGAGGCGCTCGCGCAGCTCTTCGAGCCCCTCGCCGACCACACCCTTCGGGTGCGGTGCCCCGCCGCTGACGAGCACCGCCTCGGGGTGGCGGTAGCGGAGCTCCTCGCGCGCGTCGTCGTCGAGCAGGTCGATCTTGTTGAGCACCAGCAGGCGCGGGCGCTCGCCAGCGCCGATCTCCTCGAGCGTGGCCTCGACCGAGCGCTGCATGATCTCCTGCTGGGCCTCCGGCGCGGAGGCGTCGAGCACGTGCGCGAGCAGCTCCGCGCGCACGGTCTCCTCGAGCGTCGCGCCGAAGGCGTCGACGAGCTGGTGCGGCAGCTTGCTGATGAAGCCGACGGTGTCGGTCAGCAGGTGGGTGCGCCCGCCGAGCTTGAGCGTGCGCGTGGTCGGATCGAGCGTGTGGAACAGGCGGTCGCGCACGCCGACCTCGGAGCCGGTCAGCGCGTTCAAGAGCGTGGACTTGCCGGCGTTGGTGTAGCCGACGAGCGCGATCGTGGGCAGCGCCGCGCGCTCGCGCTCGGCGCGCTGCACCGCGCGCGTGCCCTTGACGTGCTCCAGGCGCCGGCGCAGCGCCGCGATGCGGTCGCGGGCGAGCCGGCGGTCGGTCTCGATCTGCGTCTCCCCCGGCCCCCTCGTGCCGATCCCGCCGCCGAGCCGCTCGAGGTGGGTCCACAGGCCGCGCATGCGCGCGAGGTTGTACTCGAGCTGCGCGAGCTCGACCTGGAGCTTGCCCTCGGCGCTGTTGGCGTGCGAGGCGAAGATGTCGAGGATCACGGTCGTGCGGTCGACCACGGGCAGACCCAGCGCCTCCTCGAGGTTGCGCTCCTGGCGGGCGCTGAGCTCGTCGTCGCAGGCGATCAGGTTGGCGTCGCACACCGCGGCGGCGGCCTTCGCCTCAACGACCTTCCCAGGGCCAAGATACGTGTTCGGGTGCGGCTGCTCGCGCCGCTGGATCAGCTCGCCGACAGTGGCAACGCCAGCGGTGCGCAGCAGCTCGCCCAGCTCCGCGAGGTCCTCGCCGTCGGGCAGCGCCGCGATACAGAACGCGCGCTGGGCGGCGCGCTGCGTGGGCTCTGTGCCGTTACGGCTTGACTGCATCTACCTCCAAGTCTAGGGCGTGCAGACGCGGTTCCTAGCCGAGCGCCCCCAGCCGCTTGACAGCCTCCAGCAGGCGCTCGTCGGGCGTCGTCAGCGAGATCCGAAACCAGCCCTCGCCGGCGGGGCCGTAGACGGCGCCCGGCGTGAGCACCACGCCGGTCCGCTCGAGCACGTGCTCGCAGTAGGCCTCGGAGCTGCCGAAGCCGTCGGGCACCGGCGCCCACACGTAGATCGTGCTGTGGGGAGGCCGCACGTCGACGCCGATCGTGCGCAGCGCATCGCACACGAGATCGCGCCTGCGCCGGTACAGCTCGTTCATGGAGGCGACCTCCGCGTCCGCGTCGGGCGACAGCGCCGCGATGCCCGCTAGCTGCACCGCCTCGAACAGACCGGAGTCGATGTTGGTCTTCAGCCGCCAGTACGTCTCCAGCGCCTCGGCGTTTCCCACCAGGGCTCCGCAGCGCCAGCCGGTCATGTTGTAGCCCTTGGAGAGGGAGAACACCTCGATGCCCACGTCCTTGGCGCCCGGCGTCTGCAGGAACGACGGCGCGTGGTAGCCGTCGAAGACGATCTCCGAGTAGGCGTTGTCGTGCACCACGAGGATCTCGTACGCGCGCGCGAACTCGACCACGCGCGCGAAGAAGCCGTCCGGCACGACCGCGCCGGTCGGGTTGTTGGGGTAGTTGAGGAACATCAGCTTCGATCTGCGCGCCACGTCCTCGTCGATCGCGCCGAGGTCTGGAACGAAGCCGTGCTCGGGCTGCAGCGCCATCAGCACGGGCTCGCCACCGGCGAGCCACGGGCCGCCGGTGTACACCGGGTAGCCGGGGTCGGCGGCGAGCGCGTAGTCGCCGGGGTCGAGGAACGCGAGGTTGAGGTTGAAGATCGCCTCCTTGGCGCCGAGCGCCGGGAGCACCTCGTGCTCGGGGTCGAGCTTGACGTCGAAGCGCCGCTCGTAGAAGTCGCGCACGGCGCCGCGGAAGTCATCGCGCCCGCGGTTGGTGGGATAGCGGTGTGTCTCGGGCTCGGTGACCGCCTCCTGCATCGCCTCCACGATCAGCGCCGGCGTCGGGCGGTCGGGATCGCCGATGCCGAGGCTGATGACGTCGACTCCGGCGGCGCGCTTCTCCGCGATCTTGCGCTCCAGCTGGGCGAACGCGTACGGCGGGATGCGCTCCAGGCGCTTACTCGGTTTCATGCAGCTCCTTTTGGAAGTCCTCGCTGAGGCGACCCTCGAACACGGGCCTGGCCCAGCCTGTCAGGTTCACGCGCAGATCCTCCCCCACCTCGACCTCCAGCTCGCCGCCGTCGAGCAGCACCGTCACGCGGGTCGGGCGCAGCGGCGGCTCGTATTCGCGGGTGTGGGCCACGGCCGCGCCCGTCGCGCCGGTGCCCGATGACAGCGTCTCCCCCACGCCGCGCTCGAAGATCCGCGCGCGGATGCGACCCGGAGTGCCCGGCTCGGTCTCGGTGTACCAGGAGACATTCGTGCGGTTGGGAAATCGCGCGTCGTGCTCGATCGCCGGACCGAGCGCCGGCAGGTGGAGCCCCGCCAGCTCATCCTCGCTGGCCACGTGAATCGCACACTGGGGGTTGCCGATCGACACGTGCCGAAACGACCAGATGTGGTTCTCGACGCGCACGGTGCCCCGGCCATCCTCGCCGCCTTCGGGGAAATCCCGGGAGCGCAGGCTCGCGCCGCCCATGTCGACGGTGCACGTGTCGATGCCGGTGATCCGCGGGCGGATGACGCCGGCGGCTGTGTTGATCGCGAAGCTGTCCTGGTCGGTCCAGCCGCGCCGGCGCAGGTACAGGATCGCCTCGCGCGCGCCGTTGCCGGACAGCTCGGCCTCGGATCCGTCGGGGTTGAAGATGCGCAGGTCGGCGACGTGCGCCGGGTCAGCGGGCGGCGAGAGCAGCAGGATGCCGTCGGCGAACACGCCGAAGTGGCCCTCGCAGAGCCGGCGCACGCGCGCGGCGGTCAGCTCGAACGGCAGCTGCTCGCGCTCGATGATCAGGTAGTCGTTGCCGAGCGCCTGCCACTTCTCGAATCCGATCGGGGCCATCAGGCGCGGGAGTCTAGTCAGGCGCCTGAGCCAGGATCTCCCTGGCGATCGCCGCCGGCTCGCGGTCGGTGACGTCGATCGCGCGCACGCCCGCCAACTTGCGCATCCACGTGAGCTGGCGCTTGGCGTAGTTGCGCGTGCGCCGCTTCATCGCCTCGATGTCGTCTGCCAGCAGCTCCTCGAATCCGAGCGCCTTGCGGGCCGTCAGCGAGGCGCCGGCGGCGTGCGCGCGCAGCACCTCCTCGCGCGCGCCGGCGGCGAGCATCGCATCGACGCGCGCGTCGATCGCCGCGTACAGCGCCGCGCGCTCCATCGTCAGCCCCGCGAGCAGCGTTGGCCTGCGCAGCTCCTCGCTCCACAGCTGCGACGCGCGCGGCGGCTCCGCGCCGGTTCCTGCGACGTCTTGGAGTGGACGTGCATGCGGGAGCTCGCCCACGTCGAGCAGCTCGAGCGCGCGCACGACACGCTGGCGGTCGTTCGGGTCGATCCCCGCGGCGACCGCCGGAGCGCGCTCGAGCAGGGTCCCGTGAAGCGCCGGCGCGCCGCTGCGCTCGAGCTCCGCGATCCAGCTCTCGCGCACCGCCTGCGGGGCGGGCGGGCGCAGGCTGAGCTCGGCGAGCGCGGCACGCACGTACAGGCCGGTGCCGCCGACGACTATCGGCCGGCGGCCGGCTTCGAGCAGCGCGTCGATCTCAGCATGTGCGAGCTGGGCGTAGCGACCGGCGCTGAAGGTCTCATCCACGGGCAGGAACGACACGAGCCTGTGCTCCAGCCGGGCCTGCTCGGCTGGCGTGGCGACGCCCGTCAATGTCTCCAGACCGGTGTAGACCTGCAGCGCGTCCGCGGATACGGCGACCGGGTCCTCGCCGCGCGCGCGCAGCAGATCCGCCAGCGCAAGCGCGACGGCGGTCTTTCCCACACCGGTAGGCCCGAACAGAGCGATGATCCGCATGCGTCACCGTAACCTCTAGGGGCGACCATGAGCGGCTACTTCGACGAGCACTCGATGTTCCGGCGGATCCACCGGGAGCGAGCGGTCGCGCCGCGTAGCGCTCACCAGCGGCTGCTCGCTTCGGCGAGCGCCGCGAAGCTCAGCTTGTGCCTGCGCGCGCTGGTCTCGATGCCGTAGAAGTCGTTGGTCCCGTAGTCGACGTAGTTGAAGTAGCTCACCATCGGCACGTAGCCGCTGGCCGCCGCCCAGCGCATGAATTCGGTGATGTTCGATGCCTGCTGTGCTTCGGTCCACTGCTGGCTGTCGCCGGTGGAGGGTTGCCCGACGGCGGTCGGCCAACCGATCTCGGTCACGTACACGGGCTTGCCCGCTTCGGTGTGCGCGAGCTCGACGTCCTTACGCCCGCCGAGCGCGCCGCCGTCGCCGCCGGTTCTGCCGCCGTAGGGGTGGACGGTGACCCCGTCGCAGTACGGGAGCGCGCCCGCAGCCTTGATTCCCTGCCCCCACGATTTGCTCGGGCTGGGGCTGGCCTCGCCGCCGTCCCACGAGCAGATCTCGGCGGGACGCGACCCGGCCGGCAGCGTCTGCAGCGCTTCATGGACCGCCTTGGCCAACCGCGCATATGCGGTGTAGTTGCTGGGGTCGCTCCAGAAGCCGTCGTTGCCCGGCTCGTTGAGCACTTCGACGGCCAGACCGCCGTCGCGACCGTACTTGGCGAAGTAGGACCGCACTTCGGACGCGTATCCGCTCGGCGCGATCGCGCCGATGGCGCCTCCGGTTCCGAACACCACTGTGGCAATGTGAACGCCGGCGGCGCTTGCTTCGGGCTCGATGTAGCGCGCGACCGCGCTGGTCGTGCGCACGTGGTCGATTCCGCCCTTGGCCAGGTCGGTGAAGGTCGAGCCGCCCCAGCCGCCCGTGTCCACGCCGATCACCATTCGCGCCGGAGGCGCGCTTTCTTGTTCCTGCCGTGCTTCTTCGCGTCGTTCTTCTTCGCGTTCTTCCCGTCGGCGCTTTTTCTTGGGGCGTTCTTCCCGCCTGGAGTTGGCGAGCTGTTCTGTCAGCTGTTCTTCAAGCCCCGCGCCAGCTTCCACGGGTTCTTCCTGGCTGATCTGCGCGCCGGTCCCCCCGGGCGTGGTCGGCAGCCGGCCGGCCCAGCCTCCGATCGGCCCGCTGCTGCCGAACGCCTGCACGTCGACTACGGGCGTGGCCGGCGGTGGCGTGTAGCTCGCCTGCGACGCGGGGACGTCCAGGTAGCTGATCCCATCGCCCGCGAGGTCGGACATCACGGCAATGTGCAGCGCGGTGGTGCCGGCGGGCACCGCGGTGACTTCGACGGCCGAGTGGTCAGCCGACAGCCGGTCGCTGACCGACGAGTCCGCAAGCGCGCAGGGCGCGCCCGACAGGGTAAGAGCGGCGGTCAGCGCCATCAGTCGCTTCGATCTCATGCGCTCACCTCCTCGAGCATCTCAACTTGGCCGCCGTCGCGAGCCGGTAGCGCGCATCATGCCGTCCGCGACGCCTCGTGCTGTGAAGCCCTCGTTACATACCCGCCATCAGCCCTTCCTGACCGTCGGCTCAGAACAGGCTTCCCTGGCGGCCGGTGGCGACCGGCGGCGCGCCCTTCCGCGCGCCAGCTCCAGCATCGGTCGCGTCTGGCGCATCCGCCGGCGCCCTCGGGCTGCCGCGCCAGAACGCCCCGGGTACGCCGCCGCGGCGAACCATCCGCGCGAGGCGCCGGCGTTCCTCACTCGGGGCGTAGGCGCGGCGTCGGTACAGCTCCTCGTAGCGCGCGACGAGGTCGGGACGCTGCGCTGCGAGCCACTCCATGAACACGGTGCGCACCTCCCCGCGCAGGTGCAGCGCCACGCCAGCGATGTTCGTGGCACCGGCCCGCTCTGCCGCCTCCAGCAGCCGCTCGACCTGGTGCGGCGCGTCGTTGATGCCCGGCATCAGCGGCGCGATCAGCACGCCGGTGGGGATGCCCGCGCGGTTCAGCTCGGCGACCGCCTCCAGGCGCGCACGCGGGCTCGGCGTATGCGGCTCCGTCGCCCGCCACGCCTTCTCGTCGAGCGTCGGGATCGACAGGCACGCGCTGAAGCTCGTGCGCTCCGCTATCTGGAGCATCAGCGGCAGGTCGCGCAGCAGCAGCGCCTCGGGCACGTCGAAACGCCGTACTGAAGCAGGGTCGCGATAGCCCGGCAGCTGCCGCTGACCGAAACGGGGATGCTCGCCATCGGCGGGCGTCTCCCGGCTTCGGTCCTCGCCGTCGAGCGTCAGGTTGCTCCAGCGCACGAACATATGTTCGCACTCCGGACGGACACGCACAAACTCGCGTCTGACAAACCCCCTACGCGGAGATGTCCTGCGGCTTGGCGCCGTCGCGCACGATGACTGCATCCCCCACCAATCGATCCTCAGGAAGTGCGGGTTTCTACGCCATCAACGAACGTCCAGGCCTTCCACGAGGGGTAATCGTCGCGAAGGCCACTGTCGAGCGAATATGTATGAGATCCGGCCAGCCCCAACCGGAGCAAAGGACCAATCGCTCCTCATGGCTGTGCCGCGAGGACGCCGACCGCGACCGCATGCTCGACATGGAGGAGCGGGTGCGCCCGTGCCGTCAGCGCGCATTCGCGATCCTGGCGCTGGCGATCGTGTCGGTCGGCCCGTGGGTCGGCTGGTGGCCGCTCCTGTTCCTGCTTCCCGCGGGGGCGTTCTTCGCCGCCGCAGACCACTTCCTGGCGCGTGTACAGCGCCCCGAGCTCGTGATGTTCGCGGCCTGGATCGGCAGCGAGGTGACGATCGCGGGTGCCGTGTCGCTCGAGGGCGGCGCGCGCGTGGTCGCGCTGTCGTGGCTCGCCATCCCCGTGATCACGCTGAGCTCGCGCTTCTCCATGCGCGGGGTGCTCGCCGGCGTGCTGATCGCGGGCGCGCTGGTGCTCGCGGTCGGGTTCGGCACCGCCACGCACGCGGTTCTGAACAGCCCGCAGCTCGTGCTCGCGCCGCTCGCGCTGGTGCTGTGCGTGGCGGTGCTGTCGACGCCGCTGATGCACTCCGACATCCAGCACCGCAGCGACGCGGTGATCGACCAGCTCACCGGCATGCTCAACCGCAAGGCGCTCGGCGTGCGCGCGCACGAGCTCGCGCAGCAGTCGCAGGTCACGGGCGAGCCCGTCGGCGTGATCGTCGCGGACCTCGACCGCTTCAAGCGGATCAACGACACGCACGGGCACACCGCGGGCGACATGGTGCTTAAGGAAGTCGCCTACCTGCTGCGCAAGCAGCTGCGCGCATTCGACCTCGCCTACCGCCTGGGCGGCGAGGAGTTTCTGATCCTCGTTCCCGGCTCGGACCTCGAACACACCGCCGAGCTGGCCGACCGCCTGCGCGCAGGCATCGCCGCCCAGCCCCTGGGCGAAGGCGTCGCGGTCACGATGAGCCTCGGCGTCGGAGCGTCTGGCGACAACGAGCGCTTCGACTACGCCAGCGTGTTCGCCGACGCGGACGCGGCGCTGTACCGCGCCAAGCGCGGCGGGCGCAACCGCGTGTGCCTGGCCTCAGAGCTCGATCACACTGCGGATGCCGTCCTGAGACTCCATCAGCGCGAAACCTCGGTTGACGTCCTGCAGCCGCAGTCGATGTGAGATGAACGGGTCGACGTCGATCTCGCCCGCGAGGTAGCGGTCCACCAGCGCCGGCACGTCCTCGCGGCCCTTGAGGCCGCCGAAGGAGGAGCCGCACACGCGCCGGCCCGTGATCAGCAGGCGCGGCACCACGTCGAGTGTCTCGCCGCGACCGGCGACGCCGCAGACCGTGCACAGGCCCCAGCCCATGCGCGCCGCCTCGAGCGCCTGGCGCATCACGGCGACGCTGCCGGTCGCCTCGAACGTGTAGTCGGCGCCGAAGCCACCGGTCATCTCCAGGATCCGCTCGACCGTGTCCTCGCCGCCGATCAGGGTGTCGGTGGCGCCCTGCCCGCGCGCGAGCTCGAGCCGCTCGGGCGCCAGATCCACGCACACGATCCGCTCGGCGCCCTGCAGGCGCGCGCCGGCAACCGCGCCGAGGCCGACCATGCCGGCGCCAAACACCACGCACGTCGAGCCCTCTCTGACGGCGGCCGTCTTCATCGCGGCGCCCAGCCCGGTCGACAGGCCGCAGGCGAACAGGCACGCGCGGTCGAGCGGCGCCTGCGGGTCGATGCGCGCCAGCGCGATCTCGGGCATCACGGTGTACTCGGCGAACGTCGAGGTGCCCATGAAGTGGCGCAGCGGGTCGCCGCCGCGCGACAGGCGCGTGGTGCCGTCCGGCAGGTAGCCGAGGTTCTGCTGCTCGCGGATCGCCAGGCACAGATTGGTGAGCGGGCTCGTGCAGTGCACGCACTCGCCGCACTGCGGCGAGAACAGCGTCACCACGTGGTCGCCCTCTCGCACAAGCGAGACGCCCTCGCCGCAGCGCTCGACCACGCCCGCGCCCTCGTGGCCGAGCACCGTGGGCGCGTAGCCGGAGGGATCGACGCCGGAGGCGGTGTACATGTCGGTGTGGCACACGCCGCACGCCTCCAGGCGCACGAGCACCTCGCCGGGCCCCGGCTCCGCCAGCTCGACCTCCTGCACGACCAGCGGCTTGGCGAACTCCTCGAGGACGGCCGCGCGGATCCTCATGACGTCAGGCGCCCGCGCGCGTCAGCAGGCGCTCCTCGCCCGACAGCGTCTGGCTGGTGGCGCCCGAGATCTCCACGTCGGTGAGCTCTCCCGGAGCCGCAAGCCCGGTGAAGTTGACCGCCTTGTTGTGGCGCGTGCGCCCGCGCAGGCGCTCGGGGTCGGTGCGCGAGGGGCCCTCCACGAGCACCTCGAGCGTGCGCCCGACGAAGCGCTGGGCGCGCTCGCGCGCCCCGCGCTGCACCAGCTCCAAGAGCTCCTGCATCCGCTCGACCTTGACCGGATGCGGGACCACGCCCTGGGTGATGGCGGCGGCCTCGGTGCCGCGACGCGGCGAGAAGATGAACGTGAACGCGCTGTCGTAGCTGACCTGCTCGACGACTTCCAGCGTTTCGCGGAAGTCTGCGTCGGTCTCACCGGGGAAGCCGACGATGATGTCCGTCGTGAGCGCCGCATCGGGCACGTGCTCGCGGATCATCGCCACACGGTCGAGGTAGCGCGCGCGGTCATACGTGCGGCGCATCGCCTTCAGCATGCGGCTGGAGCCCGACTGCAACGGCAGGTGGATGTGCTCGCACACGCTCGCGAGCTCCGCGTGCGCGCGGATCACGTCCTCGCGCATGTCCTTGGGATGCGGACTCGTGTATCGGATGCGCTCGATACCGTCGATCGCGTCGAGCACGCCGAGCAGATCGGCGAAGCCCACGCGCCCCGCGCGCGCTCCCGCGGAGACGGGCGCACGCACGGGCAGATCGCGACCGTATGAGTTGACGTTCTGCCCCAGCAGCGTCACCTCCCTGACGCCGTCCGCGGCCATCGCGCGCACCTCCTCCACGAGCTCCTCGGGCGGGCGGCTGACCTCGCGCCCGCGCGTGGATGGAACGATGCAGTACGAGCACGCGCAGTTGCAGCCCACGCTGATCTGCACCCAGCCCTGGAACTGGCGCCCGCGGCGCGCCGGCAGATGGCCGGTGAAGCCCTCGAACTCGAAGAAGCCCTGTGCGGTGAGCGAGTCGCTGGTGAGGAACTCCGCGAGCTTGTGCACCTGGCCCGGCCCGAACGCCACGTCCACGAACGGGAAGCGCTCGAACACCTCCTCCTTGACCGACTGCGCCCAGCAGCCGCCCACGCCCACGATCCGCTCGGGCCGTTCCTGCTTCAGGCGTTTGGCCTCCCCCAGGTGCGCGATGAAGCGGCTGTCCGCCGACTCGCGGATCGAGCACGTGTTGAACAGGATCAGGTCGGCCTGCGCGCGCTCGGCGGCCTCGGCGTAGCCGAGCGACTCGAGCATCCCCTTCATCCGCTCGGAGTCGTGCTCGTTCATCTGGCAGCCGAACGTCGTGACGTGGTAGAGCTTCACGCCGACAGGGTATCCCGCTGGGCCGCCCCCACCGCAACCCGCGCGCGTCCGGCGGGTTGCGTCCAACAAGCACTCCGACGCGCCGGCCGCCAGCGGCGCAGGATGGAGATCGACCGGTGAGCAAGACGACCAGACCGCTGCTGCCCATGCTCGTGCTCGCGTTCAGCGCCTCGCTGACGTGCGCGCCCGCCGACGCGGCGCCGTCGCTCGACTGGTCGGCGCCCGTGCAATTCGACACGACGGGCGCGCCGACGACGGGGATCTCCTGTGCGTCGGAATCGCTGTGCGTGGCTGTCGACGCGCAAGGGCACGCGTTCGCCAGCGCCGATCCGACCGCGCCCGCCCCGTCCTGGAGTGAGGCCGAACCAGAAAATGGCGAAACGCTGAACGCCGTGTCCTGCGCTCCGGGCGGACTGTGCGTCGCGGTCGGCGGTCACGGACGCGCGTTCGCGAGCCTTGCCCCGGGCCACGTCGCGTGGTCGCAGGCGAGCGTCCCCAACGGCGGCAAACCGCTCACGGGCGTCTCGTGTCCAACCGCGACGCTGTGCGTGGCTGTCGACGAAGAAGGCGACGTGTTCACGAGCGCGAGCCCGGTATCCGGCGGCTGGACGCTCGCGAGCAGCCGCCCGGGGCACCAGCTCACGGCTGTGTCGTGTGCCTCGCCAACGCTCTGCGTGGCGGTGGACCGCGGGGGCAACGTGCTCTCGAGCGTGAACCCAGCCGGGGCGACCTCCTGGTCTGTCGAGGAGGTCGATACCGGCGAACCGCTCGGCGCCTCGTGCTGGGCGGCGGGCGCATGTGTCGCGGTCGACGGCGGCGGCGATGCCCTCGCGAGCGCCGACCCGACGACGCCCGAGGCCACGTGGAGCCTCACGCCGGTCGGCGTCGAAGCGCCGACAGCCATCTCCTGCGCGCCATCGGGTGTGTGCGTCGGCGTGGACGCGAACGGCGGCGCATTCGCCAGTGACGCGCCGGTCGGCTCCGAGCCGTCGTGGGTGCACTCGCACGCGGGCGCGGAACCGCTCACAGGTGTCTCGTGCCTGCCCGGCGGCTTCTGCATGGCGCTCGAGACCGGCGGGAGCGCGATTGCGGCGCGTGTGCCCGCGCCTCAGGCGACCACGCTCGCACCGACGGAAGTCACGGCCACCGGCGCCATGCTGGCGGGCGTGGTCGACCCTGAGGACGCGGTGCTGGGCGCGTGCACGTTTGAATATGGCGCGGGCAGTGCCAGCGGGTTCTACGGCCGATCGCTGCCGTGCGCGGTGCTGCCGGCGGCGGTCGGCGGCGTACAGGGGGTTTCGGCCCAACTGACGGAACTTGCCCCGAACTCCGCGTACGACTATAGGGTTCGCGCGTCGAGCCCCCAGGGGATCGCGATGGGGGCCAACGAGACGTTCACGACGCCCACCTCCTCCCAGGTCGCGCTCGTGCACCCCAGCCCTTCGATCACGGGCACACCCGCGAACGGCCAGACGCTCACGTGCCACCCGGGGCTCCCCACAGGCGCGTCGGCGCAGCTAACGTACACGTGGCTGCGGGACCAGATCCCGATCGCCGGCGCCATCAGCTCGACCTACGGCGTCAAAGGCCAGGACACGGGCCACCATCTCCAGTGCCAGGTGACTGCCACCGACGGCGGCGGCAGCGTGACGGCGAAGAGCTCGTTCGTGACGATCCCCGTCGGCGGCGCCCCCGTGTCGGCGGGCGAGACGAGCATCGGCGCCGCCGTCTTCAGGAACGGCAGGCTCAGCGTCCCGGTCTACTGCTCAAAGCTTGCGAGCTCCAGCTGCCGGGTGTCGATGCGCCTGAGCGCCGTCGAGGCACTCAGCGGACGCCACGTCGTGGCGGTCTCGGCGCGAGCCTCACGCAGCGCCGACGTGAGACGCGCGTCGCTTCGTCACGTGACGGTGACGCTGGCGAGCGAGCGTGCGCACGTCGCGCCGGGCGTGCGCACGACCGTCACCGCTACGCTCACCACCGCCGGCAAGCGGCTGCTCGCCTCCGCGCATCGCTTCGCGGCCGCGTTGCGTGTCACCGGCACCGTGCTCGGCGTGATCGAAGCGCAGCTGGCACAGCAACTGCTGACGCTGAGCGCACCCCCCCACAGCGCATCGACCCATGCCGCGCGCCGCCGTTAGCCGTCTGCCCGTAGGGGCGGCGCTGCTCGCGGCCACGCTCGCGCTCGTGCTTGCGATCTCGCAGTCGGCATCCGCCGCACAGCCGGCATCTGCCGCGGACGTGCTGGCGGCGACCCCGTACATGGGCTGGGACACGTACTTCGCGTTCGGCGGCCGCTACAGCGAGGCGACGGTGCTCAGGCAGGCGAGCCAGCTGATCTCGCTCGGTCTGGAGCGCCGCGGCTACCGCTATGTGTGGCTCGACGTGGGCTGGTGGCATGGCACGCGCAATGCCAATGGTGAAATCACCGTCAGCTCGCGGCAATGGCCGCATGGGCTCGCGTGGCTGACGCGCACGCTACACGCCGCCGGCCTGCGTGTCGGCCTCTACACCGACGCCGGGCCGAACGGCTGCGGGGGCGCCGGGCAGGGCAGCTACGGGCACTATCAGCAGGACGTGAACACGTTCGCCGCGTGGGGCTTCGACGCGGTCAAGGTCGACTTCTGCGGCGGCGCCGAATACGGCCTCGACCCCGCCACCGCCTACTCGGCCTTCCACACGGCGATCGAGGCCAACTCCAGCCATCGTCCGATGCTGCTTTCGATCTGCGATTTCCTGCAGCCCGAACAGTACGGCGAAGGCCGCCCCACGCTCGATGAATCGGCCTTCAGCTCCTACAGCTTCGGGCCGACAGTCGGCAACAGCTGGCGGACGGACACCGACGTCGGCTTTCCCGGCAACGTGCCGTTCGCGGACGTGCTGCGCAACATCGACGCGGACGCCGCCGCGCCGCAGGCCGCCGGGCCAGGCCACTGGAACGACCCCGACTACCTCGCCCCCGACCAGGGCATGTCCGCCGCCCAGTTCCGCAGCCAGCTGAGCATGTGGGCGATGCTCGCGGCACCGCTGATGATCAGCGACGACCTGACGAAGATCAGCGCGGCGAGCCTCGCGGCGGTGCAGAACAGCGACGTGACCGCCGTCGACCAGGACCCCGCCGGCGTTCAGGGCACGTTGCTCTCGACATCCGGCGGCGGGCAGGTGTGGGTGAAGCCGCTCGTGGACGGCTCGCGCGCCGTCGCGCTGCTGAACCGCGGCTCGAGCGCCGCTCACATCGAAACGAGCGCGAGCGCCGTCGGTCTGCCACCCGCCTCCAGCTACAGGGCGCGCAACCTGTGGACGCATGACGTCAGCTCGACCAGCGGCACGATCAGCGTCGAGGTCCCGGGCGACAGCACCGTGCTGTTGCAGGTGGCGTCGCGGTAGGCGGAGTGGCCGATGGGAGCGCGGTCGATTCGGGCGATGGGCTACCGGGCCGCACTCCGCCCGGCGGTCCGACGTAGGGTCTGAGCATGAACTCAATACGCAGGCACCTCAGTTACGCCAATGTACAAGAAGGCACGGGCCGATTCGGCTTCCGCATGGCGTGGACCCTCAACTCACTCGGCGATCCAGGCGAGGTGGGCACCTACACCGTGACAGCACCGTAGGCCACAGGTCGCCGTTCAGGGCGGTCGTCGCGGTGTGCTGCGTTCCAGAGGCACCGCGACGCCGCGTCCACGGCCCGAGCGCCGCGTAGATCTTGTCTTGTCAAACCGCGACCGCAGGTGAGGCTCGGGCGCCCGTCGGCGCGAAGCCGACGGTGCGACCCGGACTGGCGTGTGACCCCGTAGTTCAATGGCTCACGGCCCGCTAGGCAGCTGCCACCGCCGGTTCGCTCACGATCGGCGGCGGCGTCGCCTCCTTGTCGCGGTCGATCGGCGTCACCAGATCCTTGCCCAGGCCGAGCGCTGTGTAGATCTTGCCTTCGATCTCCTTCGCCACTGCCGGGTTCTCGTCGAGGTAGGCCTTGGCGTTGCCGCGACCCTGGCCGAGGCGGTCGCTCCCGTATGAAAAGAACGAGCCCGACTTGGACACGATGTTGTGCTCCAGACCCAGGTCGATCAGGCAGCCCGCCGTGGAGATGCCCTTGCCGAACTCGATGTCGAACTCGGCCTGCCGGAACGGAGCCGCGACCTTGTTCTTGACGACCTTCACGCGCACGCGGTTGCCGACCGCCTCGGTGCCGTCCTTGAGCGTCTCGATGCGGCGGATGTCCAGGCGCTGGGAGGCGTAGAACTTCAATGCCCGGCCGCCCGGCTGCGTCTCGGGCGAGCCGAACATCACCCCCACCTTTTCGCGGATCTGGTTGGTGAGGATGCACAGCGTCTGCGTGCGGTTCAGGTTCCCCGCGAGCTTGCGCATCGCCTGGGACATCATCCGCGCCTGCGCGCCGACCGTCTGATCGCCCATCTGCCCCTCGAGCTCGACCTTCGGCGTGAGCGCCGCGACCGAGTCGATCGCGACCACGTCCACCGCGCCCGAGCGCACCAGCATGTCGGCGATCTCCAGCGCCTGCTCGCCGTAGTCGGGCTGGGACACGAGCAGCTCGTCGATGTCTACCCCGATCTCCTTCGCGTAGAGAGGGTCCATCGCGTGCTCGGCGTCGATGAACGCGCACACGCCGCCGAGCTTCTGCGCCTCGGCGAGCACGTGATAGATCATCGTCGTCTTGCCCGAGGACTCCGGGCCGAACACCTCGACGATGCGCCCGCGCGGCACGCCGCCGATGCCGAGCGCCAGATCGAGCGACAGCGCACCCGTCGGGATCGCGTCGCAGCGGACCTGGGCGCCCTCGTCGCCCATGCGCATGACCGAGCCCTTGCCGAACTCGCGCTCAATCTGCGTGAGCGCCCCTTGCAGGGCGGCGTCGCGCGCCTTGGCAGCCTTCTCCTGGTCGGTCACGGGCATGATCTAACTCCTCGGGTCGAGATGGAGCGCAGAAGCTAGAGCGTGCTGCGGACGGAACAACTGTTCGTATGGACCCCGTGGCGGATTCTTCGTCCAGACCCCCGCGTCGGGCTCGGGGCGGCGGCGCATGCCGACGATACGCACGGCAGCAACCACCTCGCCGCCACCCGTGCCTTGACCACCCGCCGCCCGATACCACACCCGCCCCTGACCGCGATGGTCGCCGTCGCTCTGTGCATGCTCGCCGCGGCGCTGCTCGGGCCCGCGCAGACGCTCGCGCAGACGCGCAAGCCGGCCTGCCAGACGACCGCCCGCGCAAAGGCCAAGCACGCTTCCCACGCATGCGCGCGGCCCTCGCACAAGGCGAAGACGCGTCGCACGGCCAAGCACAGCTCCAAGCACGCATCCGGGGGGACGACCACGAGCGGCCTGCCCGGAACATCGGCGGCGGTGCCGGCGCAGTGCGAAAACGGCAGCGTGCCGACGCGCGCCGGCACGAGCTTCACGTGCAGCGACGGCTCGGAACCGGAATGCGAAAACGGCGCCGACCCCACGGCCTCGCGCAACGGCAGGAGCCTGCTGTGCCCGGTGCTCGGGGAAGCCGAACCGACTCCAGCCGAAGCCGAATGCGAAGAAGAAGGCCTCGAATGCACGAGCCTCGACTCCAGTGTCGGCGAAAAAGGCTGCGAAGGCTCGGCTGGCGGGGACGCGGGCTTCGTCTGCGAAGGCGAAGACTGAGCGCCGTGCCGGGCGCTCAGCGTCCGGCCGGGATCAGCTCGCTGCTGGCGAGCGCCTCGTAGCTGGCCCCCTCTGGAGTCAGCCATGAGCGGTACAGGACGACCGCCCGCGGCGTGAAGTCGAGCGACGGCGTGGGCGCCAGCGCCAGCTCGCCGCCCGCTCCGCGGCGCCCGCGCGCGACCGTGACGTGCGGCCTGAAGCGGCGCCGCTCCGGCTCCCAGCCGCTCGCGGCCGCCAGCGCGCCCGCAACCTGCTCGCGCAGTCGCCGCAGCTCCTCGCCGTGGTCGCGGATCTCCACCGCAAGCGTGTGCGGGCGCCGCGGTGGAAGCCACAGCGGCGCACCCACCGACAGCGCGCAGGAGTGCTCGCCGCCGACCGCCAGCGCCGCGCCCAGCGCGTCGATCTCGCCCACCGGCCGGCTGCCGAGGAAGCACAGCGTCAGGTGCAGCAGGCTCGCGTCCAGCAGCCGCAGCGATCCCCCCGCGGCGCGCGCGGCGACGACGACCCCGCGCGCCCACTCGACCAGCCGCTCGCACGCCCACGCGGGCGGGTCGACCGCCACGAACAGCCTCGCTGTGGCACCCCGAGACACGTTCGCAGCGCTCAGGTGTCGTTTAGCGCCCGCCGAACCAGGTGCAGCGCCACGGTCGTCGCGCGATCGCGCACGTCGGCCCTGCCGCCCGGCAGGTTGACCGAGCGCGTCAGGGGCTCCACGCCCGCGAGCGTCACGCTCAGCCACACCAGCCCAACGGGCTTCTGCTCGGTGCCGCCGCCGGGACCCGCCACGCCGGTGATCCCCACCCCCACGTCCGCGCCCAGACGGTCCCTCGCGCCGTCGGCCAGCGCCTGCGCGACCTCGGCGGACACGGCGCCGTGCGCTTCGATCAGCTCGCGCGGCACGCCCGCCTGGGAGACCTTGACCTCGTCGGAGTACGCGACGATGCCGCCGAGCATGTAGTCCGAGGAGCCCGCCAGCTCCGTCAGGCGCGCCGCCAGCAGGCCGCCCGTGCACGACTCCGCCGTCGCGATCGTGCGCGGCATGCCGGCGTTGGGCCGATCGCCTCCCCGCAGCAGCGCCGCCACCTGCTCGTCCACGGAGCGCCCGTCGCGCGAGAACAGCGTGTCGCCGTGGCGCGCGGCCACCGCCTGCTCGAACTCGTCATATGCCTCCTGCGCGCCGGGCTCGTAGCGGGTCACGACCTCCACCTCGCCCCGTTTCAGGCACGTCGTGATCTCCAGCCGCTCCAGCGCCACCCCGTCGCGCTCGGCCGCGCGCAGCGTCTCCGCGATCTCCGACTCGGGGATCCCGAACAGGCGCAGCGTTCGCTGGCGGTACTCGGTTGCGCCCGCGAGCGCCGCGCGCAGCATCTCTGTCTCCAGCGCCTGCTGCCACATCGGCTGCAGCTCGCGCGGCGGGCCCGGCAGCACGACCACGACCGGCGAGGCGCCCTCGGCGGGAGCGACGACCAGCCCGGGCGCCGTGCCGACGGGCTCGAGCACCGTCGCCCCCAGCGGGACGGTCGCCTGCTTGCGGTTGGCCTCGGCGACCGCCTCGCGGTCGACGTTCGGCCAGCGTTTCAACAGCGGCGCCACGATCTTCGCGATCCGCTGCGACAGCGCCTCGTCGAGCACCATCTCGCGACCCTGGAAGCCGCCGACGATCTCCGCGGTGAGATCGTCCGCCGTCGGGCCGAGGCCGCCGCTGGTGACGATCACGTCGATGCCATGCGCAGCCATGAACTCGAGCGCCGCGCGCATGTCCTCGGGGCGATCGCCGACGATCGTCGTGTACGCGAGGTCGACCCCCAGCTCGCGCAGGCGCTCGGCCAGCCACGGCCCGTTGCGGTCGCTGACCCGCCCCGTCAGCACCTCCGTGCCGGTGACGACGACGCCCGCGCGCACCGCGTGGCTCATTTGCACGTCGGCAGCTGGCCGGCCGTCAGCGGGCGGCGCCCGTACGCCTTCGTGATCGAATAGCCGATCGCCTGGCTCGACGGCGCCACGGTCCGCGGTGTGCCGTCCACCAGCATCGTCACCGAGCTGTTCCCGAGCGTGATCTCAAAGCGCCTCGCATGGTAGGTGCGCGTGGTTTCGCCCGGCTGCAGATCGACTCCCGGGATCGCCTTGCGCCCGTCGTCGCCGATCAGGCACACGTATACGAGGCCGGTCGCTCGCAGCGACAGCGCCACCAGATCGGTCGAGGCGGGGCGGCCGCCGAGCGAATGCTTGCGCGCGTGCTTGGCGGCGGCGTGGCGCGGCGTGCTCGCGGTCGTCGTCGTCGTGGGAGTCTTGTTCGAGGAGCCACCACCGCCGATCAACAGCAGCACCACCAGCACCACGATCACCACGCCGATCGTGCTCACCGCGATCACATAGCCGCGCGAGGGTCCGTCGCCACTCGGACCGGAGCGGCCGCGGGGGCCGCCGCCTTTGCTGCGCGGCGTCGACACGATCGGCTCGAGCATCGCCTCGCTCGGGCGTTCGTGATTGCGACGGTACTCCTCCACGAGCGCCTTGTCGTCCAGGTCCAGCGCCTGCGCGTAGGTGCGCAGGAAGCTCTTGACGAAGGTCGGGCCAGGCAACAGGCCCCACTCTTCGTTCTCGAGCGCGCGCAGGTACTTCGCGCGGATCTTGGTCTTGGCCTCGATCTCGGACACGTCGATACGAGCGCGCATACGCGCCTCGCGTAGCGTTGCTCCGATCTCGGGCATCAGCGCAAGAGGCTAGTCGCTGAGGGCGCTTGCTGGCTGTGTGGGCGTCGATTCCAGCGCTGCGAGGACCCGCGGCAGGTCCGCCTCGGTGACCAGCACCTGCCTCGGCTTGGATCCTTCATACCCCGAGATCACCCCGCGGCGCTCGAGCATGTCGATCATCCGCCCCGCGCGCGTGTAGCCCAGGCGCAGGCGACGCTGGAGCATCGAGGTCGACGCGGTCTGCATTTCCGCGACGAGGCGGATCGCGTCCGTGAGCAGCGGATCCTCGTCCGGATCGAACTCGTCCGGCCCGCTCGCGCCCTCCTTCTCCTCGGGCTCGACCTCCTCCAGCAGCTCCTCGCGCAGCTCCGGCTCGCCCTGGCGCCGCCACATCTCCGTCAGCTTGGCGATCTGCGACTCGTCGATGTAAGCGCCCTGGATGCGCTGCAGGCGCGAGCTGCCGACGGGGCTGAACAGCATGTCGCCCTGCCCCAGCAGCGACTCGGCGCCGTTCTGGTCGAGGATCACCCGCGAGTCGGTCTGGGAGGAGACGGCGAATGCGATCCGCGAGGGCACGTTCGCCTTGATCATCCCCGTGATCACGTCCACGCGCGGGCTCTGCGTCGCCAGCACGAGGTGGATGCCGACCGCGCGCGCCTTCTGCGCGAGCCTGATGATCGAGTCCTCCACGTCTGCCGGCGCGACCATCATCAGGTCCGCGAGCTCGTCGATCACGCACAGGATGTACGGCAGCGGCGCTTCGCCGCGCTTGGCGCGCGCCTTGTTCAGCTCGATCAGGCTGCGCGTGCGCGCCAGCGACATGATCCCGTAGCGCTGCTCCATCTCCTTGACGAGATTCTGCAGCGCGTTGGCCGCCATCCGCGGGCTCGTGATCACCGGCGTCAACAGGTGCGGGATCGACTCATAGTGGTTGAGCTCCACCTGCTTGGGGTCGACCAGCACCAGGCGCACCTCGTGCGGCGTCGCGCGCAGCAGCACGCTCGAGAGCATCGCGTTGATCGCCCCCGACTTGCCCGCGCCGGTGGTGCCCGCGACGAGGATGTGCGGCATCTTCGCGAGATCCGCGCCGATCGCCTTGCCGGCGACGTCCTTGCCGAGCCACACGGTCAGCGGCGACCAGTCCTTGGGCGGCGCCTGGAAGACGTCGCCGAGCCTGACGATCCGCCGGTGCGCGTTCGGAACCTCGACGCCCACCGCCTGCTTGCCGGGGATCGGCGCGAGGATGCGGATGTCGGTGGCGGCGAGCGCGTACGCGAGGTCGTCCTTCAGCTGCGCCACCTTGCCGACCTTGATGCCTGGCGCGAGCCGCAGCTCATAGCGGGTGATGTGCGGACCGGCGACCGTGCCGATCACCTTGGCCTGCACGCCGAAATGCCCGAGCGCCTCCACCAGGTTGGTCGCGGTGCGCTCCTGCCCCGCCGTGTCCGGCCGCGTCTGCTCGGCGCTCGATCGCGTCAGCAGGCGCGCCGCCTCCGGCAGCTGCCACACGAAGTCCGGGTCGTCGGTGACCGAGCCGCGCAGCCGGCCCTGCGGCGTCAGCTGATCCGGCTCGTAGTCCGCTTCGGCGTGGGCCACCCCGGCGATCTGCTCCTCCTCGGACTCGTGCCGATCGTCCTCGTCGCTCTGCGGCCGCGCGCCCTCCTCGGCCGCCTCGTCGCGGTCGAGCTCCTGGGCGCCGAACCGCTCCTCCTCGCCCGCTGGCTCGCTCGCCTCCTCCTCCGCCCAGTCGTGCGGAGGCGCCTCGACGTGCGTGGCGCGCACGATCAGCTCGCGCGGGCCCGGCTCCGGCGGCGTCAGCGACAACGGCGCCTCCTCCTCCTCGTCGAAGTCAGCCTCGGCGGCGCGCGTCCGCGCGGCCTTCGGCTCCACCTCGCGCTCGCCCAGGCGACGCACCATGCGCGTCGTGTCGAGCACGCCGCTGCCGGTCGCGCGGATCACGCTCGCGATCGATGCGCCCGTCAGCAGGATCACGCCGGTGATCAGCAGGAAGATGGCGAGGATGTCGACGCCGACGTCCTGCACGAGCTTGTGCGTGAGCTGGTAGAGCGCCTCGCCGGCCACGCCGCCGTGGCTCTGCAGATGCGCGGACGTCCACGCGGCGGCGGAGCCCGAGCCGGCGGGTTCGCCGGAGCTCAGCCCCAACATGCCCGCCGCCAGCGCGAGCGTCACCGAGGCGAACACGCACAGCGCGCCCGTGCGCAGAGGCCTGAGCGCCGGCAGCACCGGGCGCAGCAGCAACGCGCCGCCCGCGACGGACAGAGTCACCGGCGCGAGCACGCGCGCGCGTCCGAGCAGCCATCCGAACGCCACCGCGAGGCCGTGGCCGGCGCGACCGCCGTTCCAGCCGCCGTAAAGGACGAAGCCCATGAACACGCCCGCCGCCACGAGCGCGAGGCCGAGCACGTCGCGCTGGCGCTGGTCGAGCACCGGCGCGCGGAAGGGCGCGAGCAGGCCCGCGAGCCCGCCCGCCAGCGGCGATCCGCGCCGCCTTCTGCGCGGCGCGCGCGAGGTGCGCGCGGGCGCCCGCCGCCGCGCGCCCGAGGCGCGCGAGGGGGCGCGCTTGCCTTTGCCGCGCGTGGTGCCTGTGGGGGCCATCCCGCGCAACTTCGACATCAACGCCCCGGAACCTGCCTCGGAGCCTTACCATCGCTTTACACGCGGTCTCTTACATAAAGATATGAACGACTTCTCCCGCGCACCCCGCGTCCTGGTGGTAGAGGACGACGAAGACATCGCCCAGGCGCTGCAGCGCTCGCTGCGCATGGAGGGCTATGAGGTGAGGACCGCCGCCGACGGACAGGCGGCGCTCGAGCAGGGCCACGCGTTCGCGCCGGATCTCGTGATCCTCGATCTCGGCCTGCCGAAGCTCGACGGCGTGGAGGTGGCGCGCGAGCTGCGCGCCGGCGACGACGTGCCGATCCTGATCCTGACCGCGCGCGACGCGCTGGAGTCGCGCGTCGAGGGCCTGGACGCGGGCGCGGACGACTATCTGGTCAAGCCGTTCGAGCGCCAGGAGCTGCTTGCGCGCCTGCGCGCGCTGCTGCGCCGGCGCCCACCCCGCGGGTCGGCGCCGCTGCGCGTGGGCGACCTGTCGCTGAACGTGGACACGCACGAGGTGCTCCGCGGCGAGCGCACGATCGATCTCACGCAGCGCGAGTTCGAGCTGCTGGAGTACCTGATGCGCAACGAGCGCATCGTGATCTCGCGCCAGCGCCTGCTCGACGAGGTGTGGGGCTATGACCCGTTCTCGACCACCAACACCATCGAGGTGTTCGTCTCCAACCTGCGCCGCAAGCTGGAGGCCGAGGGCGAGCCACGCCTCCTGCACACGATCAGGGGAGCCGGCTACGTCCTCCGCGCCTAGACTCCCCCGCTCGCTGCGAAGCCTCAGCGAGCGTGCGTCGGCCAGCTTCGACCGGCTGCCGATCCGCGTGCGCCTGGCGGGCGTCTCGGCACTGCTCACGTTCGTGATCCTGTGCGCGTTCGCGCTGGCGATCGGCTCGCTGACGGTCGAGCGGATCCGCTCGGACTTCAACCGCGAGGTGCTGGAGACGGCCAACGCGCTGCCCTCGCAGCTGCGGATCAGCGTCGATCCGCTGCGGATCAACAGCCCGCTCGAAGACTTCGCCTCCAACGCCGACCACGCCGAGATCCGCATCCTCACGAAGGGCGGCGCCGTGATCGCGCAGCGCCCGGTGAACGCGGCCTCGCTGGGAACGCCCGCGCCGACGCCGGTGACCGTCAACGGCTACCGCGTGATCAGCCGCGAAGCGGAGGTGACGCTCAGCGCGACCGGGGAACCGATCGGGCGCGTGATCGTGCAGTACGGACGCCAGGTGGCGGCCACGGAGGCGACGTGCAAGCGCGTCGAGCTGTTTCTGGTGCTCGGCGTGCTCGCCGGCAGCCTGCTGGCGCTGGCCGCCGGGATGGCGATCGCGCGACGCGCGATGGCGCCGATCGCCACGCTGACCTCGGCCGCCGAGGAGATCGCGCGCACGCGCGACCCCTCGCGCAGCATCCCGCAGACGCAGGCCGACGACGAGGTCTCCGAGCTCGCCCGCACGCTCGAGGGGATGCTGCGCGAGCTCGACGCCGCGCGCGGCGAGACCGAGGCGATGCTCGCGCGCCAGCGCCGCTTCGTGGCCGACGCCTCGCACGAGCTGCGCACGCCGCTGACCAGCGTGCTCGCGAACCTGGAGCTGCTCGCCGAATCCCTGCACGGCGATCAGGGCGAGGCAGCGCGCTCCGCGCTGCGCTCCTCGCAGCGGATGCGGCGGCTGGTCGCGGACCTGCTGCTGCTGGCGCGCACCGATGCCGCGCGCGCGGTCCCGCGCGAACCATGCGATCTCGCGCAGATCGTCGTCGAGGCGGCCGCCGAGCTGGGGCCCGTCAGCGGCGCGCACGAGATCACGCTCGACGTCGGGCGGGCGGGACCGGTTCTTGTGATGGGCGCACGCGACGAGCTGCACCGGCTGACGATCAACCTGATCGAGAACGCGCTGCGCCACACGCCGCCGGGCACGACGATCCACGTGGCGACCGCCACCGCCGCCGACGGCAACGTGCGGCTGGTGGTCGAGGACGACGGGCCCGGCGTCCCCGAGGAGCTCGTGCCGACGCTGTTCGAGCGCTTCGTGCGCGGTGCGGGCGACCGCGGCGGCTCGTTCGGGCTGGGCCTTGCAATCGTGCAGGCCGTGGCGGTTTCCCACGGCGGCTCGGTCGTGCTCGACAGCGGTGGCGCAGGGCAGCCCGGTGGCCCTGACGGCGCGTCCGAAAGCGCGCGCACCGGCGCGCGCTTCGTCGTGACGATGCCCGCCTGCTCAGACCTCGACGACGACCGGCAACACCATCGGCCGGCGCTTGAGGCGGTCGTAGACTAGCTTCGCGAGGTCGTCGTGCAGCACCTGCTGGAGCAGGTCCACCTCCCTGATTTCCTCGCCCGCGGCGCGCCGCAGCGTCTGCTCGACCGTCAGCCGGATCGCCTCCACGAGCTTGTCGGCCTCGTCGAGGAACGGCACGCCCCGGAAGATCACCTCCGGATCCGCGACCGAGCTGCCGTCCTGCTCGGCGATCGTGACGACGACGATGAAGATGCCGTCGGCCGAGAGCATGCGCCTGTCGCGCAGCGCCGCGTCGGCCATCTCGCCGATCTCGACGCCGTCGACGAAGATCATGCCGGCCTGCTCGCGCGCGCCGAAGCGCGCGCCGCGCTCGTCGAGCTCCAGCGGCAGCCCGTTGTCGCCCTGGAAGATGTCGCGCGGCGGCACGCCGACCGCCTCGGCCAGCTGGGCGTGCAGGCGCAGGCGCTTGAAGTCGCCGTGGAACGGCATCACGTAGCGCGGCTTGACGAGGTTGAGCATCAGCTTGACCTCCTCCGCGTAGCCGTGCCCGGAGGCGTGCACGGGCGCCTCGCGCGGTGTGATCACGTCGCAGCCGATGTGGTAGAGCCGGTCGATCGTCTCGTTGACGGCGCGCTCGTTGCCGGGCACGGGCGTGGCGGAGAAGACGACCGTGTCGCCGGCCTTCAGCTCGACCTGCCGGTGGTCGCGATAGGCCATCCGCCGCAGCGCCGACAGCGGCTCCCCCTGCGATCCCGTCGAGACGATCACAACGCGCTCGTCGGCGAAGTCGGCGATCTCGCGCGGCCCCAGGAGCATCCCGTCGGGGATGTCGATGTGCCCGAGCGTGCGTCCGATGCCGACGTTCTTGCGCATCGAGCGCCCGACCAGCGCGACCTTGCGGTCGAGCGCGTAGGCGGCGTCCACGACCTGCTGCACGCGGTGGATGTTCGAGGCGAAGCTCGTCACCACGATCCGCCCCTCGCAGCGCGCGAACACCTCCTCCAGGTGCGGCCCCACGACGGACTCCGACGGGGAGAAGCCGGGACGATCGACGTTCGTCGAGTCCCCGCACAGCAGCAGCACGCCCTCGCGGCCCAGCTCCGCCAGGCGCGAGACGTCCGCCGGAGGCCCGTCGACGGGCGTCTGGTCGAACTTGTAGTCGCCGGTGATCAGCACGGTGCCGAGGTCGGTGCCGAGCGCGACGGCGCTGGAGTCCGGGATCGAGTGCGTCATGTGCACGAGCTCCAGCGAGTACGGCCCCAGCTCGAGCGTCTCCCCCGGCTCGACCTCGTTGAGCTCCACGTCGCGCAGTTTGTGCTCGTCGAGCTTCGAGCGCGCCATCGCGACCGTCAGCGCGCCGGCGTAGATCGGCGGCTGCGCGTGCTTTCCGAGCTCGCGCAGGACCCACGGCAGCGCGCCGAGATGATCCTCGTGCCCGTGCGTGATCACGATCGCCTCGATGTCGCGGGCGCGCTCGCGCAGGTAGGAAAAGTCCGGCAGCACCAAGTCGATGCCGACCATCTCCGGCGTCGGGAAGCGCAGGCCGACGTCGACCACCACGATCCGGCCGTCGTACTCGACGACGGTCATGTTCTTGCCTATCTCTCCCAGCCCTCCGAGGGGCAGGACGCGCAGCTTCGAGCTCACGCGTGGGTGCTCGTGAGCAAGCCGTGGCGTTCGAGCATCGCGCGTACGGCCTCGGTCTCTTCGGCGGTCGCCTCCACCAGCGGCAGGCGCAGGCCGCCGACGTTGTGGCCCAGCAGGTTCAGCGCCGCCTTCGTGCATGTCGGGCTGGCCGTCATGAACAGCGTCTTGTAGACGTCCTGCAGCGAGGCGTCGATCTCGGCGCGATGCTCGGGCTCGTCGACCATGCGGCGCATCTCGCTGCCGACCACGTGGCTCGCCACGAGGATGCCGCCGGCGGCGCCGATGTCCAGCGCGCGCGCGAACGTCTCGTTGTCGCCCGCGTACACGGCGAGCCCGTCGATCAGCTGCAGCTCCTGCTGGTTGGACTGCTTGACCCCTTCGATGCCCTCGATCTGCGCGAGCTGCCCGAGCAGCTCGGGACCGATGTTCGTGCCGGTGCGGCTGGGGATGTTGTAGAGCAGCACCGGCCTGTCGGTGGCGGCGGCGACCGCTTCGTAGTGGCGCTTGAGGCCGAGCGGGCTGGGGCGGTTGTAGTAGGGGGTCACCGACAGCGTCGCGTCGACGCCAAGCTCGGTCGCGCGTTCTGTCAGGTACACGGCCTGGCGCGTGTCGTTGGTGCCCGTGCCGGCGATGATCGAGGTCCCTGGCGGGCGCTCGGCGACCGCCAGGGCGATCAGCCCCAGCTGCTCCTCGCCGGTCATCGTCGAGGCCTCGCCGGTCGTGCCCGCGACGACGAACCCATCCGAGCCGTTCTCGGCGAGATGCGCCATCAGCGCGACGAACGCGTCCTCGTTGACACGCTCCTCCTCGTCGAACGGCGTCACGATCGCGGTCAGGATCGTGCCCAGCTCGTCTATGCCCTTGCGGCCGCTCATCGTCTGGAGTATCTCACGCGCGCGCGGATTCAGAAGAGGAGCTGCTCGAGCCCGACCGTGGGCGAGCGCTCGAGCGTGCCCACGTGTCGGACCGCGAGCAGCACCCCCGGCATGAACGACTCGCGCCCGATCGTGTCGTGACGGATGGTGAGCGTCTGCGCGAGGTCGCCGAGGATCACTTCCTGGTGGGCGACGAGGCCGGGCAGGCGCACGGAGTGGATCGGCGGCGGCGCGCCGCCGCCGGCCTCGGCCATCAGCTGCGCGGTGCGCGCCGCGGTGCCGCTGGGCGCGTCGAGCTTGCCGTCGTGGTGCAGCTCGATGATCTCGGCCTTGCGCATGTGGCGCGCCGCCTCGGCGGCGAAGCGCATCATCAGCAGCGCGCCGATCGCGAAGTTCGGCGCGATCAGGACGTTCCCCAGGCCGGACGCCCCGCTCTGGGCCTCCCGCTCCAGCGGCGCCGGGTCAAAGCCGGTGGTGCCGATCACGACGTGCACGCCGGCGCGCACGCACGCGAGCGCGTTCTCCAGCGCGGTGTCCGGCTGGGTGAAGTCGACCACGACGTCGGCGTCGCCCAGGACGTCCGCGAGCGCGGTTCCGAGCAGCGGGTCGGCGCGCCCGACGAGCTCCATGTCCTGCGCGCCCTCGACCGCCTCGCATACCGTCTGCCCCATGCGCCCGGCCGCGCCGGCGACGGCGACCGCGATCATCGTGGCGCACCCGCGGAGGCGCCGAGCGGCTCGATCGCGGAGATAAACACGTCTTCCCCCGGCCCCACGCCGGCGACGGACAGGCCGCCCGGCGCGAACAGCTCGCCCGCGAGCTCGCGGACCGCGGCGATCTCGACAGAGTCGATCCGCTCCAGCATCTCGTTGACGGACAGGATCGGCATCTCGTTGAGCACCGATGCGCCCAGCCGGCTCATGCGCGCGCCGGTTGACTCCATGCCGAGCACCACGCGGCCCTTGAGGTTCTCGCGCGAGCGCACCAGCTCGTCAACGCTCGCCGGATCTTCGACGCAGCGCTCGAGCTCAGCCGCGACGACCGCGAGCGCTTCGCGGATGTTGTCCGGACGTGTGCCCACATACAGACCCACCTCGCCCGTGTGTGCGTACAGGTTGGAGAACGTGAACACCGAGTACGCGAGGCCCCGCCGCTCGCGGATCTCCTGGAACAGACGCGATGAGGAGGTGCCGCCGAGCACGCCCTCGAGCACGCGCAGGGCGTAGCGCCGCTCGTCCGCGCGCGCGATCCCGGCGCCGCCCACGCACACGTGGTACTGCTCGGTGTCTTTCTGCAGGAACTGCGCGCGGGGGGTGAAGTCGGGCGCCGCGGCAACGGCGAGCGTCACTGCGCCTTGTGCGGCTTGCTCGGACCCGTCCAGCGCTATGCCATGCGAGCCATTCGCGCCCGGCAGGTGCGGCGCGTGGCGCTCCGCCATCCGCACGAGCGCGTCGTGATCGATCGAGCCGGCGGCGGCGATCACGATGCTGCCGGGCTGGTAGCGCTCGCCGTGGAACGCCGCGAGCTGCTCGCGCGTGACCGCGCCGACGACCTCCGCGGTGCCGATCACCGCGCGGCCGAGCGGATGCGCGCCGAAGATCGCCCGGCCGAGAACGTCGAACACGCGGTCCTGAGGATCGTCTTCGTACATCGCGATCTCCTCCAGCACGACCTCCCGCTCGGCCTCCAGCTCGCCGAAGCGAGGCTGCCAGACCATCTCGCTCATCACCTCGAACGCGCGCTCGAGATGCCGGTCGAGCACGCGCGTGTACAGCGAGGTGGCTTCCTTGTCGGTGCCGGCGTTGATCTCGGCGCCCATCGCATCGAAGATCTCGTCGATCTCCTGCGAGCCGTAGCGCTCGGTGCCGCGGAACAGCATGTGCTCCAGCAGGTGCGAGATGCCGGCCTCGTCGTCGTGCTCGGAGACCGAGCCAGTGCCGATCCAGAAGCCGAGCGCCACCGAACGCACGCTGGGCACGCGTTCGGTGACGACTCGCACGCCCGACTCGAGCGTGGTTATCCGGTGCTCGTCGCTCACTTCCGAGCGCGAGGCTCAGTCGCGGTCGGAGCGCCCGTGGCGCGGGCGGCCCGAGCCGCGCTCGCCCTCGCGACGACGCCCGCGGTCGGAGCGGTCGCGCCCGTTGGAGGACGGCCCGCCGGAGCGGCCGCCGTCGCGCCCGCCGCCGCCACCGCCGCCGCCGGTGCCGACGCCGGCGAGCTCCTCGACGGACTTGCCGGCGATGTCCGGGTCCTCGCTGAGGCGCAGGCCAATACGTCCACGCTCACGGTCGACCTCGACCACGCGCACGTTGACCTCGTCGCCCTTGTTGAGAACGTCCTCGACGCTGTCGACGCGCTGCCCCGGTGAGACGTTGGAGATGTGCAGCAGCCCGTCGGTGCCCTTGGCGAGCTCGATGAACGCGCCGAAGGTGGTCGTCTTGACGACTTTGCCGACGTACTCGTCGCCGACCTCGACCTCCTTCATCATCATCCGCACGTGCTCCACAAGCGCGTCGCCGAGCTCGCCGTTGGCGGAGTAGATCAGCACCTGGCCGTCGTCGTTGACGTCGATCTGCGATTCGAACTCGTCGGAGAGCCCACGGATCGTTTCGCCGCCCTTGCCGATCAAAAGCCCGATCTGCGAGGGGTCGATCTGGATCGTCTGGATCCGCGGCGCGAACTGCGAGAGCTGCTCGCGCGGCGTGCCGATCACGTCGGCCATCTTGCCGAGGATGAACGTGCGCGCGTCTTTGGCCTGCGACAGCGCGTCGCGCAGGATGTCGAACGTGACGCCCGTGATCTTGATGTCCATCTGCAGCGCGGTGATGCCGCGCTCGGTGCCGGCGACCTTGAAGTCCATGTCGCCGAGGTGGTCCTCGACGCCGGCGATGTCCGTCAGCACGATGTAGTCGTCGCCCTCTTTGATCAGGCCCATCGCGATACCGGCGACCGGACGCTTGATCGGCACGCCGGCGTCCATCAGCGACAGCGAGGAGCCGCACACCGAGGCCATCGACGAGGAGCCGTTGGACTCGAGGATGTCCGACACGACGCGAATCGTGTAGGGGAAGTCCTCGATCGAGGGCACCATCGGCGCGAGCGCCCGCTCGGCGAGCGCGCCGTGGCCGATGTCGCGGCGCTTGACGCCGCCCATGCGACCCGCCTCCCCGACCGAGAACGGCGGGAAGTTGTAGTGGTGCCAGTAGTACTTTTTGGTTTCCAGGCCGAGCGTGTCCAGGCGCATCTCCTCCTTGAGCGTGCCCAGCGCGGCGACCGACAGCGCCTGCGTCTGCCCGCGCGTGAACAGCGCCGAGCCGTGCGTGCGCGGCGTCACCCCGACCTCGATCGTGATGTCGCGGATCTCGTTCTCGGAGCGGCCGTCGGGACGCTTCTTGTGCACGGCTATGCGCTCGCGGATGATCGACTTCTCGAGCTTGTCGAACGCCAGCTGCACCGCGGCGCGGCGCTCCTTCGCGTGCGCGAGCTCGCTCTCGGAGGCGCCGTCGCCGGCGGCCGGCGCGTGCTGCTCGAGGATCGCGGCCTCGACTGCCTTGGTCGCGTCCTGGCGCTCGAGCTTGTCCTCGACCTGCGTGGCCGCGTCGAGCGCCGCGCCATGCGAGGCGCGCACCGCGTCGAGCACCGCCGGGTCGACCGTGATCGGATCGAAGACTTTCTTCTCCTTGCCGACTTTGGCGGCGAGGTCGCGCTGCAGCGCGCACAGCTTCTTGATCGCCGAGTGCGCGATGTCGAGCGCGTCGAGGATCTCCGCCTCGGGGATCTCGTTGGCGCCGGCCTCGACCATCAGGATCGCGTCTTCGGTGCCGGCCACGATCAGGTCGAGGTCGGACGCGTTCTCGGCGTCCGGCAGCAGGTCCGGCTCGGGCGGGTTGACGACGAAGTTGCCGTCGATCTTGCCGATGCGCACCGCGCCGACCGGCGTCGGCAGCGGGATGTCGGAGACCATCAGCGCCGCGGAGGCGCCGTTCATCGCGAGGATGTCGTAGGGGTGCACGTGGTCGATCGAGAGCGGAATCGCCACCAGCTGCGTGTCGTAGCGCCAGTCCTTGGGGAACAGCGGGCGGATCGGGCGGTCGATCATGCGCGCGGTCAGGGTGCCCTTCTCGCCGGGGCGGCCCTCGCGCTTGAAGAACGAGCCGGGGATTTTCCCGGCGGCGTACATGCGCTCCTCGACGTCCACGGTCAAGGGCATGAAGTCGGTGTCGCGGATGCCACCCGCGACGGCGGTGCACAGCACCATCGTGTCGCCCTGGCGGACGACCACTGCGCCGGAGGCCTGCTTGGCCATCCTGCCGGTCTCGAACGAGATCTCGCTACCAGCGATCTCCACGGAGATCCGTGTAACGGCGTCACTGCTCATATTCACTGCCTTCCTGTTCCGCCCGTCGGTCGGCGGTCCATTTTCTCTTTTTCTCTTTCCCGAACAGACGGAGCTTAGCGAACTGCGCCAGCGGGTAAAAGCGGCGACGCTGTGTGATGACGCTAGGCGCCGGCTGCGGCGGCGAGGCCCTCGCGCAGCAGCTCGACGCCGGGCAGCTCGCCGGGAGAGTCGGCCTCGTAGCTCCAGCGCACGACGCCGTCAGGACCGGTGATCGCGAGCGCCCGCTGCGGGAAGCCGCCGGGGTGCAGGACGCCGAAGGCGGCGCACGCGGCGCCCTTGGGCTCGAAGTCCGACAGCTGCTCGCTGCCGACAGCGAGCTTCTCCTTGAACGCGCTCTGCGCCCACGTGGAGTCGCAGGAGACGCCGTACAGCGCGTCCCCCCGCTGCTCGAGCTCGCGCCGCAGATCCTCGTAGAGCTGCAGCTGGTCCGTGCACACGGGGCTGAACGCGAACGGGTAGAACACGAGCACGCTGGTGCGGCCCTGCAGGTCCTGCTCGGTGAAGCTCTCGCCGTCGGCGCGAGCGAGCTTGAAGCTCGGCGCGGGCGTGCCTGCGGCGATGACGCTCACTACAGCTCCCTACTTACGTAGGCCGAGCTCTTTGATCAGCGCCCGGTAGCCCTCGAGGTCATGGCGCTGCAGGTAGTCGAGGAAGCGGCGGCGGCGGCCGACGAGCATCAGCAGGCCGCGGCGCGAGCTGTGGTCTTTGCCCTGCGCGCGCAGGTGCTCGGTGAGATGGTTGATGCGCTCCGTCAGCAGCGCGACCTGCACCCTGGTGTTGCCGGTGTCCTGTTCGCCCGAGCCGAACTTGGCGGCGATCTCACGCTTGCGCTCCGATGTGATTGCACTCATAGGCGAGGCACCGTAGCAGACGCCGGCCGCGCGTCCGGTGCGCTATCCGGCGATCTCGCGCGTGCGCAGCACGTCGCGGTGCATCTGCTCGATCAGCGCGGCCGGGTCCTCGAAGCGCCGCTCGCCGCGCAGGCGCTCGAGGAACCGCAGGCGCAGCCGGCTGGCGTACAGGTCGCCGTCGAAGTCGAGGATGTAGGCCTCGATCAGCTCGCCGCGGCCGGTCTGGAATGTGGGGCGCACGCCGATGCTGACGGCTGCCGGTCGCGTGCTGACGGTCTCGCTCTCGGCCACGCACGCGTACACGCCGTGCCCGGGGCACGCGAGCGCCTCGTCGGGGATCAGGTTGGCGGTCGGGAAGCCGAGCTGGCGCCCGCGCTCGTCGCCGTGCACCACCTCTCCCCGCAGCTCGAAGCTCGACCCGAGCAGGCGGTTGGCCTCGGCCACCTCGCCGGCGAGCACGAGCCCGCGGATGTGGCTGGAGGACACGATCTCGCCGTCGACCTCCAGCAGCGGGTGCACGACGGTCTCAAAGCGCGCGTCGGCGGACAGCAGGCCCGGGTCGCCCTGCGCCTTGTGCCCGAAGCGGAAGTTCTCGCCGATCGCCACCTGCCCTGCGCCGAGCGCGCCGACGAGCACGTCGTCGATGAACTCGGCGGCGGTGCGCTTGGCGAACTCGGCGTCGAACGGGATCACGATCAGCTCGCGCACGCCGAGCGAGGCAACCAGCTCGGCCTTGCGCTCGAGCGTCGTCAACAGCCGTGGCGTGTGCTGCGGCGCGACCACGGACACCGGGTGCGGGTCGAACGTGAGCACGCTGTCGGCGCCGGCGATGACCTCGCGGTGGCCGAGATGCACGCCGTCGAACGTGCCCACCGCGACGCTGCGCTCGGCGCCGCGCTCCACGTCGGGCAGGCGAGTGACATTCACGGCCGCACAGCCTATTTGGCGAGCGCGTCGAGCGCCTGATCGAGCGCGATCAACGGCGGCTCCCACGGCTCGGCATCCTCGCCCCTGGCCGCGCGCGGCGGCGGCGCAACGGCTTCGCGCACGTCGAACGGGCCGATCGCGGTGCGACGCAGCGTCAGGCAGTACGCGTCGTGCAGGTCGGCGATCAGCGAGCGCACGTAGGTGCCGGAGCCGCACTCGATCTCAAAGCCCGCGCGCGGCAGCTCGCTCGCCGGCGCCAGCTCCGCCGGCAGGCCCGCCGGCGCGTGCGGGTCGCGCCACAGCTGCTCGAAGCGCGTCACGGTGACGATCCGCTCGGGCATCTCGAAGCTCTCGCCGCGGCGCGCGCGCTTGTACGCGCGCTCGCCACCGATCTTCACGGCGGAGTAGATCGGCGGGCGCTGGCGCAGCTCGCCGGTCGGCAGTTCGGGCGGGTCCGGCGGCACCGTGCCGGTGCGCGTGATCTCGCCCTCGGTGTCGCCTGTGCTCGAGACGGCGCCGAGCTGCGCGACGGTTTCGTAGCGCTTGGGCAGCTGCATCAGCGCGTTCTGCGCCTTCGTGGCGCGCCCCACGAGCACGAGCAGCAGCCCCGTGGCGAACGGGTCGAGCGTGCCGGCGTGCCCGGTGCGCACGCCCCCCAACGCGCGGCGCACCGCGGCCACGACGTCGTGCGAGCTCATGCCCGCGGGCTTGTCGATCAGCAGCACGCCGTCCACCGAGACCTCCTCCCTCCAGGTGCGGCGCCGGCGCCGCTCAGGCGAGCGTGGCGGCCGGGTGCCCGTCGGACGCCGGGTGCAGCTGCGCGGCGATCGCCTCGCGCAGGAACCCGACCAGCTCATCGAGCTCGAGTGTCGTGGAGAAGCCGGCGGCGCGACGATGGCCGCCGCCGCCCTGTGCGCGCGCGATGATCGACACGTCGACGTCGTCGTTGGTCGCGCGCAGCGAGATTTTGTGCTGGCCCTTGCGCTCGCCGCTGGAGAGCTCGCGCACGAGCACCGCGACCTTCGTGCCCTCAAGGGCGCGCAGCTGGTCGATGATGCCCTCCGAGTAGCTCTCTTCGGCGTCGGCGCGCTCGAAGTCCTCGGCGCTGAGCGTTGCGAGCGCGAGCTCGCCGTTGTCGAAGCGCTGCAGCTGCGACAGCGCGAGCGCGAGCAGCGTCAGCTTGCCCAGCGGCACGCCCTCGTACAGCCGGCGATACACGCCCGGCACGTCGACGCCCGCCTCGATCAGCTCGGCTGCCATCAGGTGCGCGCGCGGCCCCGTGTTCTCGTACATGAAGCGCCCGGTGTCGGTGATCAGCCCGATGTACAGCGCCTCGGCGACCGCCGGCGTCGGGCGCACGTCCAGGCCGTGCATCAGATCCCACACGATCTCGGCCGTGCACGACGCGTCGGGCACGACGTGGTTGAGCGTGCCGAAGCGGGTGTTGTCGTGGTGATGGTCGATGTTCAGCAGGTGCGCGCCGTCGCGCAGCACGCTCGCGGAGTTGCGGTCGATGTTGCCGCAGTCGAGGAAGATGACGGTCCGCTCGGCGACGTCCGCGGGCGGCAGCGGGATCATGCCGTCGAGCGAGAAGAAGCGATACTCGCGCGGCAGCGGCAGATCGTGCGGGGAGATGAACATGACGGAGTCCTTGCCGAGCGCCTGCAGCAGCCCGTGCATCCCAACGAGCGAGCCCAGCGCGTCGCCGTCGGGCCCCTCGTGCGCGGCGAGCACGAAACGCTGGTCCTCGCGCAGCCGCTGCAGCACCAGCTCGCGCGTCTCCTCGACGGGTGCGATCGCGCTCATACGTCCTGCGTCTCCCCCGCGTCCGCCTCGTCCTCGAGCTCGGCCTCTGCGGATTCCGCGGGAGCCACCTCCGCGATCAGCTCCTCGACGCGCAGCGCGCGGTCGGTGGTGTCGTCGTATACGAACTCCAGCGCGGGCGTGCGCTTGAGGCGCAGCTCGCCGGCGATGCGCGCCTGCAGGAAGCCGTGGGCGCTGCGCAGGCCGTCGAGCGTGAGCTCGCGCTCCTGCGGCTGCGACGGTCCGCCGGCGGCGCCGAGCACGCTCACGTACACACGTGCATGGCGTAGGTCTGGGCTGGTTCTGACGTCGGTCACGGTTACAAATCCCACTCGCGGATCCTTCAGGTCCCCTGCCACGGCATCCCCTAGCACCTGCCGGATCGCCTCGTCGACGCGGCGCATCCGTCCTGTGCTCATCCTACCCCTCCAATTCCTCGTGGCGCCGCCGGTCCCTGCCGGACGCGCCGGCGCGGATCTGGAATCTCCCCCCGCTCAGGAAGACAGTTCGCGCTCGACCTGACGCGTCTCGTATGTCTCCAGCACATCGCTTTCGTGCAGGTCCTGGAAGTTGGCGAGCACGATCCCGCACTCGAAGCCGCTCGAGACCTCGCGGGCGTCCTCGTTGAAGCGGCGCAGGCTCTCGATGGTGGTGTCGTAGATGACGGTGCCCTCGCGCACGACGCGCACGCGCGAGCCGCGAGTGACCTTGCCCTCGGTGACGAACGAGCCGGCGATCGTGCCGATGCGCGAGGCTTTGAACAGCTGGCGCACCTCCGCCTGGCCGAGCGGTGTCTCGACCTCTTCGGGAGCGAGCATGCCCTGCATCGCCGCGCGCAGCTCCTCGATCGCGCGGTAGATGACGGCGTAGGAGCGGATCTCGACGCCCTCGCGGTCGGCGATCTGGCGCGCGTCGCCGACGGGGCGCACGTTGAACGCGAGGATCACGCCCTCGGAGGCGGACGCGAGCATCACGTCGGACTCGTTGATGCCGCCGACGCCGCGGTGGATGATGTTGACCTTGACCTCGTCCTGGGGCAGCTTGGCGATCTCGTCCTCGATCGCCTCCAGCGAGCCGGCGACGTCGGCCTTGACAACCAGCCCGAGCTCCTTGACGGTGCCCTCCTGGGCGAGCTTGAAGACGTCCTCGAGCGACACCTTGCGCCCGGAGCGCCGCGCGAGCGACTCGGTCTTCAGGCGGTTGGCGCGCTCGCCCGCGAGCTGGCGCGCGCGCCGCTCGTTCTCGACCACGCGCACGTGCTCGCCGGCCTCGGGCACGCCGTCGAAGCCGAGCACCTCGACGGGCTGGCCGGGCATCGCGCGCTTGAGTTTGCCGCCGGTGAAGTCGTGCATGGCGCGCACGCGACCGAAGTGCGCGCCGGCGACGAGCGCGTCGCCGACCCGCAGCGTGCCGCGCTGGATCAGGATCGTGACGACGGGTCCGCGCCCGGGGTCGAGCTTCGACTCGATCACCGCGCCGGAGGCCTCGGCGCCGGCGTTGGCCTTCAGCTCCTCCAGGTCGGTGACCACCTGGATCGTCTCCAGCAGCGTGTCCAGACCCTCGTGCGTCTTGGCGCTGACGTCCACGAACTCGATCTCCCCGCCCCACTCCGCGGGCTGCAGCCCGTGCTGGGTCATCTCGGTGCGCACGCGCTCGGGCTGCGCGCCCTCCTTGTCGATCTTGTTGACGGCCACGATGATCGGCACTTCGGCCGCCTTGGCGTGGTCGATCGCCTCCTCGGTCTGCGGCTTGACGCCGTCGTCGGCCGCGACCACGATCACCGCCAGATCCGTCACTTTGGCGCCGCGCGCGCGCATCGCCGTGAAGGCCTCGTGGCCGGGCGTGTCGAGGAACGTGATCTCTTTGCCGGCGTGGCGCACCTGGTAGGCGCCGATGTGCTGCGTGATGCCGCCGGCCTCGCCCGCGACCACCTCGGTCTCGCGGATGGCGTCCAGCAGCGAGGTCTTGCCGTGGTCGACGTGGCCCATGATCGTGACCACGGGCGGGCGCTCGATCAGGTCCTCGTCGGCGTCCTCGTATTCGGGCTCGACCTCGACGTCGTCGGCGGCGTGGACGATCTCCACCTGCTTGTCGAACTCGTCGGCGAGCACCTGGATCGCGTCGTCGGAGAGGGTCTGCGTGAGCGTCGCCATCTCGCCCAGCGACATCAGCTTCTTGATGATCTCCGGCACCGCCACGCCGAGGTACTCGGCGACGTCCTTGACGGTCGAGCCGGAGTTGACGCGGATCAGATCGGTGGCCTCCATCGCGGAGGTGTCGATCGGCGCGATCGTCTCGTCGTAGGTGCCGCGCCGGCGCCGTCCGCGGCGCGGGCGCCGCTGCGGCTGGTTTGAGGGGCCTCCCTGCTGGCGGCGCGAGGCCTGCGAGTCGATCACCACGCGGCGACGTCCACCCGGGCCGACGTCGCCGGGGGTGCGCTCGCCGGTGCGCGAGTCGCGCGTGGGGCGCACACGCTCGGCGGCAGCTGCCGCGGCCGCGGCCGCGCTGGGAGAGGCTGCCGGCGCCGTGGCAGCCGGCGGCTGCGGTGCGGCCTTCGCCGGTGGGGCGGCGGCCGCGGGCGCGGCTGTAGAAGCACTGGAGGGAGCGGGCGCCGCCGGTGCAGCCGCGGCGGGCGCGCCGTTGGAGCTGGCGGGCGCGGCGCTGCCGCCGAGCGCGGACAGCGCGGCGGCCTCGTCGACGGAGGAGGCGGCGGCCTTGGCCTCAATGCCGGCGACCTTGAGCTTCTCGAGCAGCTCCTTGCTGGAGAGCCCGTGCTCCTTGGCGATCTCGTGTACGCGCTTTTTGCTCATGGGTTCACCGATTCTACGATCTTGGGGTCGAGCGTCACCGATGCGCGCAGCGCACGCGCGATCCCGCCGCGGTGCAGAGCGCGCTCCAGGCACTCCCGCTCCGGGAGCGCCGGCCCCTTGAGGTTTCCGGCGCGGCACAGGTAGGCGCCGCGCCCGGGCATGGTTCCGTCGCGATCGACGATCGCGTCTCTACGCGCACGCCCGCGCTCGCCGACCGCGCCGCGATCGACGGCGGCAATGCGCAACAGCTCTGACTTCGGCGCGATCCGCCCGCAGCCGACGCAACGGCGTCGCGGCACGTGACGGGCTATGTCGCCTGCTCCTCGGCTGCCGGCTCGGCCACGGCCTGCTCCTCGGCTGCCGGCTGTGCGAGCGCGACCTCCGTCTCGGCGGCCGGCTCCTCGGCTGCGAGCTGGTCCTCGACGGCCAGCTCGGCCTCGGCCTCCACCTCGTCGGCGATCGTGGTCTCGGCGAGGTCGCCGATGTTGTCGCTGGCGATGCTGGCGAGCGCCTGGTGGCTTTCGAGGCCGCAGTAGCGCGAGCTGGGCAGCGCCGCGTTGGGGCAGCGGCGGCCGTTGGAGAGGATCGCGGCGCAGCGGCCCTGCACCTCCTCCTCCTCGTAGCCGTGCTCGGCCTCCTCGGCGGCGAACTCGGTCTCGGAGCGGATGTCGACGCGCCAGCCGGTCAGCCGCGCGGCCAGGCGCGCGTTCTGCCCCTCGCGGCCGATGGCGAGCGAGAGCTGGTCGTCGGGCACGATCACGGTGGCCTGCTTGGCCTCGTCGTCGACGAGCACCTCGCGCACACGCGCGGGTGAGAGCGCCTTGGCGACGAAGCGCGCGGGCTCGTCGTTGAAGGGGATGATGTCGATCTTCTCGCCGCGCAGCTCGGAGACGACCATGCGCACGCGCGAGCCGCGCGGGCCGACGCAGGCGCCGACCGGGTCGACTCCGTCGGTGTGTGAGATGACGGCGATCTTCGAGCGGTAGCCGGGCTCGCGGGCGACGTTGGCGATCTCGACGAGGCCGTCGGCGATCTCGGGGACCTCGAGCTCGAACAGCTTCTTGATCAGCTCGGGGTCGCGGCGCGAGACGATGATCGCTGGACCCTTGGTCGAGGGCGAGACCTCCTTGATGACGGCCTTGATGCGCTGCGAGTGGTCGTAGCGCTCGCCGTCGACCTGCTCGGACTTGGGCAGCAGCGCCTCGACGCGTTCGCGCAGCTGTACGAGCGTGTAGCGCGAGTCGGACTGCTGGACGATGCCGGTGATCAGCTCGCCGACGCGGTCGCGGTACTCCTCGTACATCATGTCGCGCTCGGCCTCGCGGATGCGCTGCAGGATCACCTGCTTGGCGGTCTGCGCGGCGATCCGGCCGAAGTCGTCGGGGGTGACGTCCTGCTCCTCGATCTGATCGCGGTATTCGGCGAACTTCTTGGGATCGATTTCCGGTTCCTCGGGTTCGCGCATCTCGCCCGTCTCGGGGTCGATGGTGGTTTCCTCGTCGATCGTCTCGACGATCAGGTGCGCCTCCAGGCGCTCGGGGATTTTCAGTTCGATGACGCGGAAGTCGGCCGTCTCGCGGTCCATTTCGACGCGCGCGTACTTGGCCGAGCCGGGCTGCTTCTTGTAGGCGGACAGCAGCGCGTCCTCGAGCGCGATCATCAGCTTCTCGGGCTCGATGCCCTTCTCCCGCGCAAGCGCGTGCATGGCCTCAAGGATTTCGCGTGACATGGGCGGCTGGACTCCTTAATCCTCAATCAGGTTGGAACGGCTTATCTCCGAGTAGGGGATCGCGATGACGCCCCCGTCGGCGGCCAGCGTGACCTCGTCATCCGATGCCCCCACCAGCTCCCCCGTGAAGCTGCGCACGGGCTGCGCGGACCGGAGCCCGCCCGCCCGCTCGCCGTCGCCCAGCGCGGGCGCCGGACGCGGGTGGCGGGTGCGCACCCGCGCGCGGTGCCCGACGAAACGCCGGAAGTGCGCGGGCTTGGTCAGCGGCCGCTCGGTGCCGGGCGAGGAGACCTCGAGCGAGTAGCGCTCGCGCATGTCGTTGAGCAGCAGCGTGACGCGCTCGCACATCGCAAGCGTGACGCCGTCGGGATGATCGATGAAAACGCGCAGGCAGCGACCGCCTGAAACCTCCGCCAACAGCACCTCGATGTCGGGCTCGCTATCGGCCAGACGTCTCTCGATCTCTGTCTGCAGCGTTGTCATGAACTGGCTCCTTACGCAAAAAAAGCGGGCGGGCGCCCACTCTCGGTACTGCTACCGCCACCTGCGTGACGGTACGAAAGCTGTCGTTCGAGGATAGCAGTGGGCCGTCTGGGCGCAGCGGCTGCCTAACGGCTGCCACGCAGGCTCTCGACGGCGTCGAGGACCGCGCCGGCGACGCTGGCCTTGCTCGCGCGCGGCACGTGCTGCTCGCCCGCTGCGGTGAGGATCGTGACCTCGTTGGCGTCGACGTCGAAGCCGATGTCGGTGCGCGAAATGTCGTTGACGACGAGCGCGTCGAGGCGCTTGCGGGCGAGCTTCTCGCGCGCGATCTCGACGGCGCGCTCGCCGTGCTCGGCGGCGAAGCCGACCAGCGTCTGGCCTTCATGCCGGTGCGCGGCGAGAGCGGCGAGGACGTCGGACGTGGGCTCGAGCGTCAGCTCGAGGCGCTCGCGCTCGGCCTTCTTGATCTTGCCGTCCGCCGGCGCCGCGGGCGTGAAGTCGGCGACGGCGGCACTCATCAGCAGCACGTCGCAGCCGGGGAACTCCTGCTCGCACGCCTGCGCCAGCTCGGCGGCGCTGCCGACGTCGCGGCGCGTGACGCCGGGCGGCGTGGCGAGCGCGACGTTGGCGGCCACGAGCGTCACCTCGGCGCCGCGTTCGCGTGCGAGAAGGGCGAGCGCGAAGCCCATGCGCCCGGATGAGCTGTTGCCGATGAAGCGGACGCTGTCGATCGGCTCGCGCGTGCCGCCGGCGGTGACGAGCACCTTCAGGCCCTGCATCGACCCCGAGCCGTTGGCGGCGGGCGCGGGGGCGGATGAGGCGTCGGAGGCGGGCGCGCCGGCGGACTCCGCGAGCGCGCCCGCACACGCGGCGAGGATCCGCGCGGGCTCGGCGAGGCGGCCGACCCCCTGCTCCCCGCGCGAGGCGAGCCGCCCGACGTCGGGCTCGACGATCACGGCGCCGCGCTCGCGCAGGGTCATGAGGTTGGCCTGCGTCGCGGGGTGCTCGTACATGTGGTTGTTCATCGCCGGCGCGATCACCAGCGGGCACGTGGCCGCGAGCGCGCAGCTGCTCAGCAGGTTGTCCGCGAGCCCGGCGGCGAGCTTGGCGATCGTGTTGGCGGACGCGGGCGCGATCACGTACACGTCGGCGTTGGCCACAAGCTCGAGGTGGCTGAGCGGATCGTGGTCGGGCGGCGCCTGGTCGGGGAACGCGCCGCGCGCGGGGTCGCGCTCGAACTCGCTGACGAGCACCGGCGCGCCGCTCAGCGCCGCGAACGACGTCGAACCCACGAACTGCTGACTGGCGGGCGTCTGCACCACCCGCACGACATGCCCGTCGGCAGTGGCCAGCCGCACCAGCTCGAGCGCCTTGTACGCGGCGATGCCGCCGCTGACGCCGAGCAGGATCCGGGACATGACTACAGGTTGTAGAGCCCGAGAGGGCTACTGGCAAGCGGTGCGGGACCGCTTGCGGACCTCAGCGGTAGTGGTACTTCATCTTTCCTGCTGCTACCTCCTCGAGGGCGATCGTGAGGTAGTTTTTGGACGCGGTGTCGACCATCGGGGGCGGGAACTCGTCGAACGTGCCCTCGCCGAGGTTGTGGTAGTAGCTGTTGATCTGACGCGCGCGCTTGGCGGCCACGATCACGCCGGCGTAGTTTGAGTCGACCTGCTCGAGCAGGCGGTCGATGCGGGGGGAGATCACAGGTTTCGCTGCCTTTCCTTGTTGACCTTGCAGTGTAGTGCGCTCCGTCAGTCGAGCTCGCCGGCGACGATCCCGGTGAGCGCGTCGAGCGCGTCTTCGAGGCGGTCGTTGACGACGACGTGCGCGAACTCGGGCTGCGCGTCGAGCTCGCGCTCGGCGACCTGCAGGCGCCGCTCGACCTCGTCGGGGTCGTCGGTGCCGCGCCCGACCAGGCGCGTGCGCAGCGCGGGCAGCGATGGCGGGGCGATGAACACCTGCACGGCCTCGGGCATCGCGGCGCGCACCTGGCGGGCGCCCTGCACCTCGATCTCGAGCACGACGGGCGCGCCGTCGGCGACGCGCCGCTCGAGCTCGCAGCGCAGCGTGCCGTAGCTGCGCCCGGCGTAGTCGGCGTGCTCGACGAACTCGCCGGCGGCGACCTTCTCGTGGAACTGCTCGCGCGAGAGGAAGTGGTAGTGGACCCCATCCTCCTCCCCCGGGCGCGGCGCGCGCGTGGTGGCGGACACGGACAGCTCGAGCTTGGGCACGCGCTCCATCAGCCCGCGGATGAGCGTTCCCTTGCCGACCCCCGAGGGCCCAGTGATGACGAACACGCGCGCCACGTCGTCGGGCACCCTATTGGCGGGATCGGTGGGAACCGCCGAGGGGATCAGTGGTGCAGGAGCGAGATGAGCTCGCTGCGCTGGCGCTCTGACAATCCGCCGATGGTCTTGCTGGGAGCGATGCGGCAGTGGGCGAGGATCTTGTTGACCTTGACGCGCCCGTACTTCGGAACTGCGAGCAGCATGTCGAACACCTTGGCGGTCTCGACGTACTCGGGCGGATCGAGCAGCAGCGAGTGGATCGAGCGCCGTCCGGACTTGAGGTCGCGCTTGAGCTGTGCGCGCTGGATGCGGATCTGGTTGGCCCGAGCCAGCGCGTCCATCCTCTGGTTGAGCGACCGCTCGGGGGCGGTGGAGGTGTTTGCGGACGTCGTTCCGGTGGCCGGCGCCATGGGCGGCGAGTCTACACATCCGGAAGCGGCGAGCAAAGAAAAATCCCTTAATTCATCTCAACCTCAGGCTGAGGTATAGGAACATCGAGACTGGTGGACGGTGGCGCGTCCGGTTTGCAGGGGTTTTTACGAGACTCATACCTTCGGGCAGGCGGTATCAGTCGACTCGAGCTCACGCGCGATCCGCGCTCCCGCGGCGGGGTCGCGAAAGCTCTCCGTGCCGACCGCGACGAGCGTGGCGCCCACCTCCAGCAGGTCGCGCGCGTGGGCTGCGCACTGAACTCCCCCCATGCCGATCACGGGGATCGCGACGCGTGCTGCGACGGCGGCCACCTGCGCGAGCGCGACGGCGCGGATGGCGGGGCCGGACAGCCCGCCGGTGCCGCCGCCGAGCCACGGCCGCGCGGCCGCGCGGCCTCCCCCGCCTCCGGTGCGCCCACCCGGCGCGAGCGCCATCGCGCGCAGCGTGTTGATCAGCGAGACGGCATCCGCGCCGGCCTCCTCGGCGGCGAGCGCGCAGGCGGCCACGTCGGCGGTGTTGGGCGTGAGCTTGACGATCAGCGGCTTGGCGGTGTGCCCGCGCACGGCGCGCACGACCTCACGCAGCTGTAGCGGGTCGGCGCCGATGTCGAGGCCGGTCTTGACGTTGGGGCAGGACACGTTGAGCTCGATCGCGGCGATCTCGCTGCGCGCGTCGCACGCGTCGAGCAGCTGCGCGAGCTCCCAGGCGCTGGAGCCCATCACGTTGGTGATCAGCGGCACTCCGCCGTCGGTGCCGATGCCGATCTGGGCGAGCGCGGGCAGGTCCTCGCGCAGGTAGCCGTCGAGCCCCTTGTTGGGCAGGCCGATCGAGTTGACGAGGCCGGCGGGCGCCTCCCACAGGCGCGGCGGCGGGTTGCCGGCGCGCGGCTGCAGCGTGATCGTCTTGGAGACGTACGCGGCGAACGGGAAGCGCTCACGCAGCTGCTCGCCGAAGACGCGGCGCGCGGCGATCGCGTCGAACGTGCCGGAGCCATTGACGACCGGGTGCGCGAGCTCGATGCCGCAGAGTTCGACGCTCACGCGCTCGGGCCGATCGCGGCGTCGCCGGCGGAGCGCCCGCGCGAGTCGTGCCCGCTGCCGTGGTCCTCGACGTGAGCGAGCTCGGCGGCGTCGATGACGGGCCCGTCGACGCACACGCGCAGGTAGCCGCCGCCGCGGCGCGGCACGACGCAGCCGAAGCACGCGCCGAAGCCGCATGCCATGCCGGCCTCCAGAGCCAGCTGCGCGGGCGTGCCGGTGCGCTCGCACATGGCCCTGACGCCCTCGAGCATGGCGGGCGGCCCGCACGCATACACGACGGCGTGAGCGTCGCGCTGCAGCTCTGCGTCGAGCAGCTCGGTGACGAGGCCGCGGTGGCCGCGGGAGCCGTCGTCGGTGGCCACGTGTGCGTCGCGCAGCAGCGCGGCGCCCTGGGCGTGTGCTGCGTCGCGAAAGCCGAGCAGCACGGTCACGTCGCTCGCACCGATCGTCGCGTCGCCGGGCGGGGGCGCGAAGCCGGCGAGAGTGTCCTGCAGGATGGCGAGCGGCGCGATGCCGATGCCGCCGCCGACGAGCAGCGCGCGACGCCCCTCCCCCGGCGCGGTGAAGCCCTGGCCGAGCGGCCCGAGCGACCACAGCTCCTCGCCTGCGCGCAGCTCACAAAGCCGCCGCGTGCCGGGCCCAACCTCCTCGAGCAGGTAGTACGACTCGCCGTCGCGGTGGCGCGCGACGGAGAACGCGCGCGGGACGTAGGGCCGGTCATCCTCGCCCCCGCCCCAGCGCTCGACGGCGGCGAGCATCGCGAACTGGCCCGGCTCGGGAGCCGGGGCCTCCGGGTCGGCGACGCGCAGCAGCGTGTAGGCGCCGAGCTGCTCGACGGCGGTGACGGTCAGCTGGCGCCTGCCGAACGGAGCGTGGCTCACGCCACCGGAGCCCCATCGGGACTGGCCGAGTGCTGGCCCTGCGGTTCGTCGGCGATCCTGCCGCCGCCCCTGGGCGTGCGGTCGAGGCCGTGCAGCTCCTGCAGGCAGAGGACCTCGGGCGCGCCGCTGTGATGGGCGGAGGCGATCGCGCGCGCGGCGGAGACGCCGGCGGCGAGCGTGGTCAGGCAGGGGATGCCGTGGGCGACGGCGGCGCGGCGGATCTCATAGCCGTCGCTGCGCGCGCCGACGCCGGTGGGCGTGTTGACGACGAGGTGCACGTCGCCGCGCTCGATCCAGTCGAGCACGTGCGGGGAGCCCTCGGCGATCTTGTTGATCGCCTGCGCGGGCACGCCCATGCGCGCGATCGCCTCGGCGGTGCCGCGCGTGGCGACGATGCGAAAGCCGCATTCGTGCAGGCTCTGCGCGACGGCGAAGGCGCCAGCCTTGTCGGAGTCGGTGACCGTGATGAACACGGTGCCGCTTTGCGGCAGCGGCACGCCGGCGGCGGCCTGCGCCTTGGCGAACGCGGTGGGGAAGTCGCGCGCGATGCCCATCACCTCTCCCGTGGAGCGCATCTCGGGCCCGAGCAGCGCGTCGGATCCCTCGAAGCGGTCGAACGGCAGCACGGCCTCCTTCACCGAGACGTGCTCGCCGAAGCCGATGCCCTGGCGCTCGTGCGGCAGGCGCAGGGCGGCGATGCGCTCGCCGAGCATCACGCGACAGGCGAGCTTGGCGAGCGGCAGCCCGATGGCCTTGGACACGAACGGCACCGTCCGCGAGGCGCGCGGGTTAGCCTCGATCACGTACAGCTCGCCGCCGGCGACGGCGTACTGCACGTTGAGCAGCCCGACGACGCCGAGCGCGAGCGCGATCTCGCGGGTGGCGGTGCGGATCTGCTCGAGCATCTGCTCGCCGAGCGAGTGCGGCGGCAGCACGCAGGCGCTGTCGCCGGAGTGGATGCCGGCCTCCTCGACGTGCTGCATGATGCCGCCGATCCACACCTCTGAGCCGTCGCACAGGGCGTCGACGTCGACCTCCGTGGCGTCCTCGAGAAACCTGTCGAGGAAGATTGATGGGGAGCCCTCCGGGCTCTGGAGTGTGGCGTCGCGGCCCGTCCCGGTGGTGGCGAGCTCGCGGCGCAGGTAGTCGGCGAGGCCGTCGTGCGCGTAGACGATCTCCATGGCGCGGCCGCCGAGCACGTAGGAGGGGCGCACGATCAGTGGGAAGCCGACGAGGTCGGCGCACTTGAGCGCCTCCTGCAGCGAGTGCGCCGTAGCGTACGGCGGCGCCTTGTAGCCGAGGCGGTCGAGCAGCGCGCCGAAGCGCGCGCGGTCCTCGGCGAGGTCGATCGCGTCGACGCTCGTGCCGAGCAGTGGCACGCCCGCCTCGACGAGGCCGGCGGCGAGCTTCAAGGGCGTCTGTCCGCCGAACTGCACGATCACCCCCAGCGGCTTCTCGACCTCGACGACGGCGAGCACGTCCTGCAACGTCAGCGGCTCGAAGTACAGGCGGTCGGAGGTGTCGTAGTCGGTGGAGACGGTCTCGGGGTTGCAGTTGATCATCACCGCGTCGCGCCCGGACGCGCGCACGGTCATGGCGGCGTGCACGCAGCAGTAGTCGAACTCGATACCCTGGCCGATGCGGTTGGGCCCGGAGCCGAGGATCACGACCGACTCGCGCTCGCCGCGGCGGACCTCGCTGGCGCTCTTGCGATCCCAGCCTGAGTAGTAGTAGGGCGTGCGCGCGGGGAACTCGGCGGCGCACGTGTCGACGGAGCGGAACGAGCGCACGCCTGCGAACGGCGCGTCGGGTTCTGTCGCGAGCTGGCGCAGCTCGTCGAGGAACCAGCGGTCGATGCGGGTGCGCTCGTGCACCGCGTCGATGCTCGTGCCCCTGCGCAGCAGCTCGAGCACCGTCTCGTAGCGGTCGGCGGCGGGCGTCTCGAGGCTCAGCAGCAGTCGTTCGTCGGAGACGCCGGCGAGCGACGGCGTCTTGTCGAGCTCGCGCGAGCGCAGCGCCTTGGCGAACGCCTGCTGGAACGTGCGCCCGATCGCCATCGCCTCGCCCACCGACTTCATGTGCGTGGTCAGCGTCGGGTCTGTGCTGGGGAACTTCTCGAAGGCGAAGCGCGGCCACTTGACGACGACGTAGTCGATCGTCGGCTCGAAGCACGCGGGCGTGGCGCCGGTGATGTCGTTGTCGATCTCGTCGAGGCGGTAGCCGACGGCGAGGCGCGCGGCGATCTTGGCGATCGGGAAGCCCGTTGCCTTGGATGCGAGCGCGGAGGAGCGCGACACGCGCGGGTTCATCTCGATCACGAGGATCTCGTCGGTGTCGGGGTTGACCGCGAACTGCACGTTTGAGCCACCCGTCTCGACGCCGACCGCGCGGATCACGGCGATCGCCTGGTCGCGCAGCTGCTGGTAGAGGTGGTCGGTGAGCGTCTGCTGCGGCGCGACCGTGACGGAGTCGCCCGTGTGTACGCCCATCGGGTCGACGTTCTCGATCGAGCACACGATCACGACGTTGTCGGCATGGTCGCGCATCACCTCGAGCTCGAACTCGCCCCAGCCGATCACCGACTCGTCGAGCAGCACCTGCCCGATCGGCGAGGCCTCGAGGCCGTGCGCGACGATCCGCGCGAAGTCCTCCTCGGTGTAGGCGATGCCGCCGCCGCGCCCGCCGAGCGTGTAGGCGGGGCGCACGACGCACGGCAAACCGAGCTCGGGGAGCGCGGCGCGGGCTTCCGCGAGCCCGCGCTCGACGTCGACGCGGCCGCCGCCGGCGCCTGTGCCCGTCTCGCCCACGCCGCTCGCCGCCGCCTCGGCGACCCAGCCGCTCGCGATCGCGCTCTTGGGCATCCGCAGCCCGGCGGCGGCCATCGCGTCGCGGAACAGGTCGCGGTCCTCGGCGCACGCGATCGCCTCGTGGTTGGCGCCGATCAGCTCGACGCCGCAGCGCTCGAGCGTGCCGTCGTCGGCGAGCCGCTTCGACAGGTTCAGCGCGGTCTGCCCTCCGAGCGTGCCGAGCAGCGCGTCGGGGCGCTCGCGCTCGATCACCTGCGCGACCGGTCCCGGCAGCAGCGGCTCGATGTACGTCGCGTCGGCGAACTCCGGGTCGGTCATGATCGTCGCGGGGTTGGAGTTGACGAGCACGACCTCGTAGCCCTCCTCGCGCAGCACCTTGCACGCCTGCACGCCGGAGTAGTCGAACTCGGCGGCCTGGCCGATGACGATCGGCCCGGAGCCGAGGATCAGGATCTTCTTGATGTCATCGCGCCTGGGCATCAGGCGGCGCCCGATCCGAGCCGCGCGCGACCCCGCGAGGACCCCCTCGAGGGGTCCCCATGAAAGCTGTCGGTCGCGCGCGTCACGCAGCCTCCGCGATCCGCTGCAGGAAGCGATCGAACAGGTAAAGGCTGTCGTGCGGCCCCGGACCCGCCTCGGGGTGGTACTGGACGGTGCCGCCGGGCACGTCGAGCAGCTCGAGGCCCTCGACGGTGCGATCGTACAGGTTCACGTGCGAGAGCTGCGCGGCGCCGAAGTCGGTCTCCCAGCGCACGGGCTCGTCGCTGTCGATCGTGCGCGAGCCGCCGGGACCGAGCGCGGCGAAGCCGTGGTTCTGCGAGGTGATCTCCACGCGCCCGGTCTGCAGATCGCGCACGGGATGGTTGGCGCCGTGGTGGCCAAACGGCAGCTTGAACGTCTCCAGGCCGACCGCGCGGCACAGCAGCTGGTGGCCGAGGCAGATGCCCCACACGGGCTTCTTGCCGACGAGCTGGCGCACGGTGTCGACGACGTAGGAGAGCGCGGCGGGGTCGCCGGGGCCGTTGGAGAGGAAGACCGCGTCGGGATTCTCGGCGAGCAGCTCCTCGGCGCTGCTGGTGCACGGGTGCAGCGACACGCGCGCGCCGCGCGCGACCAGCTCGCGCACCATCGACAGCTTGATGCCGGTGTCGAGCACGGCGATCCGAGGCCCGTCGCCGGCGCGCGTTCCCGGCGCGCCGCCCTCTCCGTACCCGTGGCGGCTGGCGCGATCGGGTGTGACCGCCCTGGCGAGGTCCTGCCCGGCCATCGCCGGCTCGGCGTCGATCAGCTCGCGCGCCTGCGCCTCGGACATCGCCGCTCCGAACACGCCCCCGCGCATGGCGCCCGCCTCGCGGATGTGCTGCACGAGCGAGCGCGTGTCGACGCCGCTGATCGCCTGCACGCCGCAGTCCGTGAGCCAGTCGAGCCAGCCGCGCTCGGCGGTGGGCGCGTCCTCGCGGTTGCACGCCTCGCGCATGATCGCCGCGCGCGCCCACGCGCGCTCGGACTCCATCGCCTGGGCGCTCGCGCCGTAGTTGCCAATGTGCGGATAGGTGTAGGCGATCAGCTGGCCGGCGAACGACGGGTCGGTCATCGACTCCTGGTAGCCGGACATGCCGGTCGTGAACACGATCTCGCCGACCGCGTGGCCGTCGGCGCCGCACGCCTCGCCGTCGAAGCGCGTGCCGTCCTCCAGCAGGATGTAGGCGGTCGCGTCGTTCACAGGATCAGCTTCTGGATGGCCTTGAACTCGGGCGTGCCGGCGCGCTCGAGCAGCTCGAACAGCGCCGCCTCGACGGTCGTGACGACTGCGCCCGCGCGCACCAGGCGCTCGAGGCCGCACTCGTAGTCGATCGGGTGGCGCGAGCCGACGGCGTCGGCGGGCACGTGCACTTCGACGCCGTCTGCCAGCAGATCGTGCACTGTCTGGCTGACGCACACGTGCGTCTCGATGCCGCACACGATCGCCTGACCAACCCCTCCGGGGTCGGTGCCAGCGCCGGCGAGGTCGAAGCCGTCGGCGCGCGCGGCGGAGAACACGGTCTTCTCGATCCGCGGCTCGTCCTGGAGCCCCAGCTCGGGCACGGAGGGGCCGAGCCCTTTGGGGTACTGCTCGCTGACGATCGCCGGCAGCCCGAGGATGCGCGCGCCCTCGAGCAGCCTCGCGCACGCCTCGGCGACGCCCTCGAACGAGGCGTACGGACGGAAGCCCTCCTGCACGTCGACGACGACCAGCGCCACGCGGTTGCGCTCGAGCAGCGCCATCAGGCAGCTGCCGCCGTCACACGCTGATTGTCGCGGGCCTTCACGCACCCGGTAGCACGAGCCATCACGCGCCCACCATCGCGAGCGCGCGGTCGCGGTGCGCGATGCCGCCGGCGGCGAGCGTCATCAGCACGCGCCCCTGCAGCCGCCGCCCGGCGAAGCAGCAGTTCTCCGAGCGGCTCTCCCAGCCATGCTCGCCGGCGACCCACACAGCGTCGAGGTCGACGAGGGCGAGGTCGGCGCGGTTGCCCACGGCCACGGTCGCAACCGGCAGCCCGTACAGCGCGGCGCCTGCGGTCATCCGCTCCACGAGCGTTGAAATTCCGAGCACCCCCGGCAGCACGAGGCCGGTGTGGAGCGATGCGAACGCGGTCTCGAGACCGGTAGAACCCATGGGCGCCTGCTCGAACGGCACCTCCTTCTCGTTGCGCGCGTGTGGCGCATGGTCGGTTGCGACGCAGTCGATCGTGCCCGTGCGCAGCCCCTCGACCAGCGCGAGGCGGTCGGCCTCGGTGGCGAGCGGCGGGTACATCTTCATGCGCGTGTCGAGCTCGCGCACGTCGTCCTCGGTGAGCAGCAGGTGGTGCGGGCAGACCTCCGCGCTGACGCGCCAGTCGTGTGCCTTGGCGGCGGCGATCGCCTCGACGGACGCGGCGCAGGACAGGTGCTGGAAGTGCACGCGCCCGTCCTCGTAGCCGGCGAGCGCAGCGTCGCGCGCGACCATCGTCGACTCGGCGACGCTGGGGATGCCGCCGATGCCGAGCGCGGCGCTGACCGCGCCCTCGCGCATGGAGCCGCCCCGCGAGAGCGTGGGGTCCTCCTCATGCAGCGACAGCACGCCGCCGCACAGCCGCTGGTACTGCAGCGCCTTGCGCAGCATGCCCGCGCTCTGCACCGGGCGGCCGTCGTCGGTGAAGCCGAGCGCGCCCTCCTGGCGCAGCTCAGCCATCTCCGTCAGCTGCTCGCCGGCGAGGCCGCGGGTGATCGCGGGCAGGAAGCCGACGGGCACGCGCGCCTCGCGCGCGGCGGCGTCGCGCAGCGAGCGCAGCAGCGGCGCGGAGTCGAGCACGGGATCGGTGTTGGGCATCGCGATCACGCCGCAGAAGCCCCCCGCGGCGGCGGCGCGGGTGCCGCTCGCGAGATCCTCCTTGTGCTCCTGGCCGGGCGTGCGCAGGTGCACGTGCGGGTCGAAGAACGCGGGCAGAAGCCGCAACCGCCCGCCGCCGTCGAGGCGCTCCTCGCCGCTGCCATCGCCCCCGCCCTCGGCTCCGTCGAGCGTGCCAGGCTCGACGATCTCGGCGATCCGCCCGCCGCGCACGCGCACGTCGTGGCGCGCGTCGATCCCGGCGCGCGGGTCGAGCACGTGCACGTCGCGCAGCAGCAGCTCGGCGGGCGTCTGCGGCCCGCCTATCAGCGGCGCGTGCGCGCTCACGCCGCCTGACTCCCGGCTACGACGGCCAGCGGCCGGGGCTCTTTGGCGCCAGCCAGCAGCTCGTACAGCACGGCCATGCGCACGACCACGCCGGCTTCGACCTGGGCGGTGATGACGGCCTGCGGCGAGTCGACCACCTCGCCCGACAGCTCCACGCCGCGGTTGACGGGTCCGGGGTGCATCAGGATCTGGTGCGGCAGCAGCCGCCGGGCATTGATCTGATACCAGGCGGCGTACTCGCGGATCGACGGCACCCACATCTCGTTCATGCGCTCGTTCTGCATGCGCAGCGCATACACGATGTCCGCGCCGGGGAGCTCGTCGAGCGTGTAACGCACGTCGCAGCCGAGCGCCTCGATGCCGCGCGGGATCAGCGTCGGCGGACCGGCGACGGTGACGTTGGCGCCCATGCGCTGGAACGCGAGCACGTTCGAGCGCGCGACGCGCGAGTGCGCGACATCGCCCACGATCCAGATCGACGCGCCGTCGATCTGCCCGAGACGGCGGCGCAGCGTGTACACGTCGAGCAGCGCCTGCGTGGGGTGCTCGTGCTTGCCGTCGCCCGCGTTGACGATCGCGGCGCTGCACCACCGCGACACCAGCTCCGCGGCGCCCGCCCACGGCGTGCGCAGCACGATCGCGTCGGGCTTGTGCGCGCTGAGCGTCAGCACGGTGTCCTTCAGCGACTCGCCCTTCTCGACGCTGGAGCCGCTGGCGGCGAAGTTGACCACGTCCGCGGACAGCCGCTTGGCGGCCAGCTCGAACGAGCTGCGGGTGCGCGTTGAGGACTCGTAGAACAGGTTCAGCACCATCCGACCGCGCAGCGTCGGCAGCGTCTTGATCTCGCGGTCGGAAACCTCCGCGAAACGCTCCGCCTGCGTGACGATCCGCTCGATGTCGGCGCGCTCCAGGTCCTCGATCGAGATCAGATGGTTCACGCCGTCGCCTCCACCGCGCACGGCTCCGCAATGGCGACCTCGTCCACGCCATCCAGCTCGCGCAGGCGCACGTACACGCGCTCCGATCCCGACGTGGGCAGGTTCTTGCCGACGTAGTCGGGGCGGATCGGCAGCTCGCGGTGGCCGCGGTCGACGAGCACCGACAGCTGCACGCGCTGCGGGCGGCCGTATGCGAAAAGAGCCTCGATCGCCGCGCGCACGGTGCGACCGGTGAACAGCACGTCGTCCACGATCACGACCGTCAGCCCGTTGACGTCGAAGTCGATGTGCGACGCGTGCAGCACGGGTGCGTCCGGGCGCGTGCCGACGTCGTCGCGGTAGAAGCCGATGTCGAGGTCGCCAAGCGGGACCTCCGCGTCGAGCAGTTCCTCCAGGATGGTGTGCAGCCTGCGCGCTAGGAAGGCGCCGCGGCGGTGGATTCCGACGAGCGCGAAGGCGGGACCGCCGGCGTTGCGCTCGAGGATCTCGTGAGCGATGCGCGTGAGCGCTCGCCCGACTTCCTCCTCGTGGAGGACCACCTTCTCGTCTGCTGACATCGTTTCCTTCCTGGCCTCACCGGACCGGGTTAAAGGAGCAAGCGGAATGTATCAGGGGGATGCGACGGGCTCGCTCTCCGGGGACGGTGCGCCCTGGGCTTCTGCCTGCGCGCGCTCCCGCGCGACGCGCTCGGACCAGCGCACGAGCGTCGCGCCGCCGCGCTCGGGGAACGGCACCTCGATCGTGTCGAAGTCGCGCGCGGCCTCGGTGGCAGCGAACACGGCGCGCGCCTCATCGCGCAGCTCGCCGCCGGCGTAGCGCGAGGAGACGTGCGTGAGCGCGAGCAGCCGCACCTCCGCGTCGCGCGCGAGCTCCGCCGCCTGCCGCGCGGTGCTGTGCTGCGTCAGGCGCGCGCGCTCGGCCTCCTCGTGCAGGAACGTGGCCTCGTGCACGAGCACGTCCGCCTGGTGCGAGGCGATCGCGAGCGCCTCGCACGGCGCGGTGTCGCCGGAGATAACGACCTTGCGGCCCTCCCTGGTCTCGCCCATCACCTGTTCCGGTTTCACGCCGTTGACGGTCTCGCCGCGCTGCAGGCGGCCGAAGTCCGGGCCCGGTTTCACGCCCAGCTGCTCGGCCAGCTGCGGGTCGAGGTGGCCGGGCCGCGACTCCTCGACTAGTGCGTAGCCGAACGCGGACGGGCCCTTGTGGCGCACGGGGATCGCGGCGATCAGGTAGCCGTCGCGCTGCACCGTCTCGGCTGGCTCCAGCTCGACGAGGTCGCACCGGTACGGCAGGCGGCCGAACACCACGTGCATTTCCGCCATCAGCGGCTTCAGGCCCGCGGGGCCGTACACGGTCAGCGGCTCGCTGCGTTCACGCAGCGCGAACGACTTCAGCATGCCCGGCAGCCCCAGCCAGTGGTCGGCGTGAAAGTGCGTGATGAACACGCTGTCCAGGTCCAGCAGGCCCACCGAGCGCAGCAACTGGCGCTGCGTGCCTTCCCCGCAGTCGAACAGCACGCGATCGCCGCCGCGGCGGATCAGGATCGCGGGCAGGCCACGGCGGGCGCTCGGCACGGAGCCGGCGGTTCCCGCGAAGAACAGCGACAGGTCCACGGGGGCAACGGTAGCGGCGGGGCGGTGGCGGCGGAATTGCCGCGGAGGTGGCGGGCTTGCCGGTGGCGGGCGCGCGGGCTGCTGGCGGGGCTTTGCGGCGCTAAGCTCCGGTCACGGGGATGGCGTTCACGAGCGTCGTCTGCGCCCGTAGCTCAGTGGATAGAGCGTCCGCCTCCGGAGCGGAAGGTCGCAAGTTCGAATCTTGCCGGGCGCGTGTCGATTACCCGCTGTGGAGCGTGGGTTAGGCGCGCCGTGGACCCGGCCTACGCCGGGAGCAGATCGTGTAGCGACTTCGGCTTGAAGTAGCTGGAATGCGTGAGCTTGATCGTCTCCAGCGAAGCGTCCAACCGGACGTGCACGAATGCCTAAACAGCGGCAAGTGCAGGAGCAAGCTGCTCCGCGGTTGTTTCCACGGTCTCGGGAACCGTAACCGCAAGGCGCCCGTCGCGCTCCAAGACCTTTCGCGCACCGAGCACCGTCAACCCAACTACACGGCTAGTCCCAGGCGCATAGCGAACGACGTGGCCCTCTGGCGTCTCCTCGCCCTCAGCTGGCTGTGGCTGACCAGCGTGTAGGTAGAGCACGTCGTTCTCGGCGTCGTAGTCGGCGTGATCGAAGGTCAACGGTCCGATGGTGATATTTACGCGCTCCATGACTTTGGGTCCTTCCGGTTGGCGAACGCGGAGACGATCCGGGCTGGCGTCTGCTCATAGCTTACGACGACCAGCAGCCACTGACTCGGGCCGACCCCGCGTACGTAGTATCGGGTGCGCTCCGCGAAGGCGGGATCGGACGCTACGTGGTCGGGCGTGTTCGCGGCTCGCAGGACGGCGGCCACATGCGCGCTCATCTCCGGGTGGTCGCGGACGATCTTCTCGCGCCAGACAGCGTCGAGCAGAACGACGCGCTTGCCGTCCGGGTCCGTCGTCTCGCCTGCGAGGGCTTCGTCCGCCACGACTGCTCAGGATGGCCGTTGGCCCGGATGCAACGCACAACCGCCCCAGTCTTGCCGGCGATGAAGATCGACCGACGAGCGCAACAAATGGCAGTCCTGCCACTGTCGCCCCGAATCGCCCGCAAATCGAGCCGATCAAAGCACAGCCGCCAGCGCCAGCGTCATCCCTCAATCCCAATTCCCAGGCGGGATTCCGCCTGAAGAGTCTCAGGTTCTGAACTTTGCCGGAGCGGCAAGTTGCACATATTCAGACATGTGGTATCTTGCGCGCCCGTGGGGTCGTGCGCGGCCCAGGCTACGAACAGGCAGGGGGGAACCGTGCTGAGCAAGAGGCCGCTCGGAGCAGGGAGCGTCAAAGGGGTGCGCCGCATACCGAAGAGCGTGCTCGTGATTCTTCCTACGGCCCTGCTGCTGTTCGCGAGCGGAGCCCAGGCGAGCCACCTCCACGGTGGTCGATCGGCGTTGCGCTGGGGTGGGTTCACGCCGCGCGCACTGCGCACCCACGAAGCCCGACTCAGCCACCTCGCAGCAGCCAAGCCTGCGATCGCCGGCACCGCCTCGATCGAAGGGACGGTCCGCGACGCGGTCAAAGCCACGGGGATCGCCGGCATGGAAGTCTGCGCCTACGCGTCGGGCCTCTTCGAAGGAGAAGGAGAAGGAGAAGGAGAAGGCGCCGTCCCCGAGTGCTCACTCAGCACCGTCAGCGGGGATTACTCGATCACTGGGCTTACCGCTGGTGAATACATCGTCGAATTCTCGACTCCGTTCAACGGGACGCTCGATTACATCACGCAGTACTACTCCGAAGCGGAAACGTTCGAAGGGAGCTTGCCGGTCAATGTCGCATCGGGTCAACGCGTCAGCGGGATCGACGCAGAGTTGAGCAAGGGCGGCGAAGTCGAAGGCCACGTCACAAGAGCCCTCGGCGGTGCGCCGCTCGCCAGTATCGAAGTCTGCGCCTGGGGCGTGAACAGCCAAACCATGGCCTGCGCGGAAACCGATTCCGGCGGCGCGTACCTAATCACCGGCCTGCCCATAGGGTCCTTCAAGGTCGGCTTCCGCGCGACGTCGGGCAGCGGGCTGAGCTACCTCACCCAATACTACGACAACGAGACTTCCGTCAAAGCCGCCGACCCGATCGCGGTAAAAGCTGAAGAGAAGCAGGAAGGCATCAACGCGGCGATGGCCCTCGGCGCCGAGATCGAGGGCACGGTGACCAGCGGCGAAACCGGCGCGCCCTCAGGCGACACACTGGTCTGTGCGTTCGGCGAAGGAGAAGAAGTCATCTCCTGCGCGGCCACGGCTCCCTCAGGCAACTACACGCTTGCCGGGCTGCCGACCGGCTCCTATACCGTCGCCTTCCTCACAGAAGGCCCCGCCGAGTATTACAACCAAGCCTTCTCCGAATCCGACGCGACGCCGGTGAAAGTAACGGCTCCCGAAGGCGACGCGCTCAATGTGGACGCGGTGCTGCCGGCGCTGCCGAGAAAGGTCGTGGCGCCGCGGGTGACGGGCAATGCCACAGTAGGCGGGATCCTCACCTGCGAAGAGGGCTCCTACAGCGGCGTGCCCGCACCCACCCTCTCTGTCGAATGGCTGAGGGAAGGCGAAGCGGTCGCCGGAGCAACGTCCGCCACCTATACCGTTCAGACTGCGGACGCTGGCCACCAGCTCCAGTGCAAGGTGACCGCGACTAACGTGATGGGATGGCTGTGGGTGAAGACGGCCGGCATCCCGATTCCCGTGCCTCCTGTGACGCCGCCCGCGACCTCGCCTGCTACGCCACCATCTCCCACCGGCGGCGTCCTCTCCAGCATCACCGTTGTCCCCCTCCTCACCGCCGCCTCGCGTGTCCTCACCTCCCACCATCGGACCACCGTCGGGTTGAAGTGCTCCGGAGGTCCGTGCAAAGGCACGCTACAGCTGCTCTTGCGTGTCGTCAGCCGTCACCATGTGACAACGCTCGTGCTGGCCGAGGGGAGCTTCTCGCTGCAGGCCGGGACGGGCTCGAGCGTAGTCATGCACCTCACCGCCACTGGACGCTCGCACCTGGCGGGCAAGGCTCATCGGGTAGTGGCGGCGAAGCTGAAGGTAAGCCTAAACGGCGGCGCGACAAGGATGCACGCCGTCTCGGCGACCTGATCACACCGCGCCCAGCCCTCCGCGAGAGCGGGCTCGTGCCGACCATCTGGTGAGCAGGCCAATCGAGCGTCGAACCTGGCCAGACCCAACGTTCTCAACGCTGCAATGCGATTCGGGCTCGACGCCTCACCGCTCGTCGGTTCATGAGAGCTTGATCAGGCTTTAGACCCCCCTTATCTCCCCCAATACCTTCCCCTCGGATGAGCAGCGAGACCATCCAGGCGGGGGGCCGCGCCGGGGTCGACTGGCGCAGGGCCGAGTTCGTGCTGACGCTGCTCGCCTTCATCGGCTTCATCACGCTGCCGATCCGCATCACGACGATCTACAGCAGCCTGCCCGCGCACCCGCTGTTCGTGCACGTGCCGGTTGTGCTGATCCCGACGACGATCGTGGCCGTGCTGCTCGCGATCGTCGCCGGCTACATGTGCTTCAGGACGGGCGACCTCGGCGCGAAAGCCGTGTGGCAGGGTCGGCTGCAGGCCTCGCATTTCGGCGGACCGGGCGGTCCCGGGCAGACGCTGTTCGGCCAGCCGCCCGGCACCGGCGCGCCCTAGCTGGCGCGCCGGCACTTGGCGGCGTCACGCTCCCCACAAGCGTCTTCTACGCGGCGACCTGCAGCGGTGCCGCAAACTGGATCGCATCCGTCGTCGCGAGCCCGGTCGGCTCGAAGGGCCCACCCAAGACCGACGTTTCGAGGATGTCCACCGCAGCACCTTCGAGTTTCGTCGGTTTCTGGATGCCCTTCTTCTGCGCGAACTTGACGGAGAAGCGCTTCGGCGGCGCGAGCACCTTGTCGACCGGCTTGATCGTGCCGATCACCGAGCCCTTCACGTCGACCGTCAGGTCTTCGCCGCACACGAACGTCATGAACAGCGCGCCAGCCGGCTGGGAGAGGTCGAGGCCGACCTGTTTCTTGGCCGCGTTGATGTAGCCGAGCGTGCCCGTCAGTGTCGAGGTTTCGATTTCGCCCGCCGTCACGCCCGATCGGCACGGCACCGCGTTCACGGTGCAGCCCACGAGCTTGATCTTGACCGTCAGCGATTTCGGACCCGTCACCTCGCCGGCGTTGCTGCCGCCCGTGCAGCTCACCTTGATGCCGCCGCCGGCCACTTCCACGGTGCTCGGCTTGAGCATCGAGGTGAACGCCAGCGGCTGCGGCCCGACGAATTCCGGCAGCGCGGCCGTCGCCGCCGACGCCGTCACCGCAGCGGCGGCCACCGCGATCGCAAGACAGACTCCCAGGCGCCTGAAGCGTTTCACAGCTTCCCCCTTCGACACACACGTCCCACAGGCCGCATCCATGATCCATCCGTGGGATCGGCCCCCCGACGCGTTTCCATGCCACCGCTGGCGCGTCGCAGTGAACCGTGACACGACTCGCGCACCCGGTCAAGACGCCTTGCCAGAATCGTAACGCCCGCCCGGCGCGCCGCGACGCTCATGCTGCTACTGATCTGTCGATGACACCAGGCCTCGACAGGGCGCAGCGCGCCACCTCGTTCGCGCGCGTCGCCGACGAGTACGACCGCGGGCGCCCCGGATATCCGCGCGAGGCGATCGAGTGGCTGCTTGGAGCCGACCCGCTGGACGTGCTCGACCTGGGCGCCGGCACGGGCAAGCTGACCGCTGCGCTGCTCGCCGCCGGCCACCGCGCGATCGCCGTCGAGCCGCTCCCCGAGATGCGCGCGATCCTCACAACCGCGCTTCCCGACGCGCGGGCGCTCGCCGGCACCGCCGAGGCGCTGCCGCTGGAGGATGCGAGCGTCGATGCGGTCACCGTCGGCGCCGCCTTCCACTGGTTCGATGAGCGCGCCGCCCGGGCTGAGATCGCGCGCGTGCTGCGCCCGCCGGGCGTGCTCGGACTGCTTGGCAACGCGTTCGACACGTCCAAGACGTGGGTCGCGCACGTGCGCGAGATCCTCGGGCCGCCCGCCATCCAGCGACGCGGGCACTGGCCGTCCGTGGAGGACCTCGGCGAGGACTACGAGGAGATCGAGGATCGCGAGTTTCCTCACGAGCAGCGCGTGACACTCGCCAGCCTGCGCGATCTGGCGAGCTCGCGCAGCAGCCTCGCGATCATGTCCACCGCCGAGCGCCAGCGAGTGCTCGCTCAGCTCGACCGGCTGTGGGCCGAGGCGCCCGAGCTCGCGGGACACACCGAGGCGACGCTGCCGTGGCGGGCACGCGTGCGACGCTGCAGGCGCCTGCGATGAGCGCCGCCAGAGCCCGCCCGCTCCGCGACCCTCCCCCGCGCCCTTGACCATCGGATACCTGCCGAGCCCATCCAGCAACGGCTTCAACATCGGGCCGCTGTTCGTGCACGCCTACGGCCTCGCGTACGTCGTCGCGGTGCTCGCGGCCGTCACGATCACCGCGCGCCGCTGGCAGGCGCTCGGCGGTGAACGCCAGCTCGTGTACGACGTCGCGCTGTGGGGCTTCCCCGCCGGCGTCATCGGCGGGCGGCTGTACTTCCTCGCCACGAGCTGGAACGAAGTGCCGCCGCACTGGTGGGGGCCATTTGCGATCTGGAAGGGCGGCCTGGGGATCTGGGGCGGGATCGCGCTGGGCACGCTCGCGGGGATCTGGGTGCTGCGCCGCCGCGGCGCGAACGTGGCGATGTTCATGGACGCCGCCGCCCCAGGGCTGCTCGTCGCGCAGGCGATCGGCAGGATCGGCAACTACTTCAACCAGGAGCTGTTCGGAGGACCCAGCACGCTGCCGTGGGCGCTCGAAATATCGCCCGCGCACCGTCCCGTGGGCTACGCGCAGTTCGCCACGTTCCAGCCGACGTTCCTGTACGAGCTGATCTGGAACCTGCTGCTCGCCGGCGCGCTAGTGTGGCTCGGCCGGCGCCGGAGCATCAAGCCGCCGGGCCTGTTCGCGCTGTACGTCGCCGGCTACTCGTTCGCGCGCATCGGCGAGGAGCTGCTGCGCGTCGACCCCGCGCACCACATCTTCGGGCTGCGGCTCAACCTGTACGTCGCGAGCATCCTCTGCCTGGCGGGGCTCGCGTGGTTTCGGCACACGCAGCGCCGCGCGGCGACCGCCACGACATCCGCGCGGGCGCCGGACTCCTCGTCCGAGCAAGCCGGCGAGCCGGAGGTAGCTTCGCGGCGTTAGTAGCCTGCCGCGACATGGCCGACACGAGCACGATCGCCTCGCTAGCCACGGCCGGCGGCACGCTCGTGCTGGCCATCGCGACGTTCTCCGCGACCCGCTCGGCCAATCGCGCCGCACGCGTGTCCGAGCAGGCGCTGCAGGTCGGGCTGCGCCCCGTGCTGTTCAACGCGCGCCCACAGGATCCGCCCCAGAAGGTCGGCTTCATCGACGACCACTGGGTGGTCCTGCGCGACGGGCTCGCCGCTGTGCAGGAGCGCGCCGGCAATCTCTACCTCGCGATCCCGCTGCGCAACGTCGCCTCCGGCATCGCCGTGCTGCACGGCTGGCACCTCTCGCCGCGGCGCGACTTGGTCGTGGCAAGCAACGCCGATGACTTCCGTCGCCTGAACCGCGACCTGTACGTGCCCGCCGGCGACGTCAGCTTCTGGCAGGCAGCGATCCGCGACTCCGACGACCCGCTCTACGCACCGCTGCTGGAGGCGGTCCGCCAGCGCACCCCCGTCACCGTCGACGTGCTCTACGGCGACCACGAGGGCGGGCAGCGCACGATCACACGCTTCTCGCTCGCGCCGCGATCCCACGACGACGAGGATCCGTGGCTGTGGCTGTGTTCGACCGCGCGGCACTGGAACCTCGATCGCGCAGACCCGCGCTGAGCGCGCGCCAGGGGCGAGCGAGGGCTACCGGCTACGTGTGGTTGTAGCCGAGCAGCGCGAAGCTCTCAAGCGCGCTGTCCACGCCCGCCTCGGCCGCGTCGATCCGGCGTTCGGTTTCATCGCCCGCCGATGCCCCGCCGACGGCCGCAAGCGTCGCGTACGCTTCGTGCGCCGTCGTCAGGGCGCCCGTAAGCGCGACCTGCGCGGCCGTCGCCGGCTGCGGCGGTTCGAGCGCGCTCACCGCCGTGGCCGCATGCGCAAAGCGGCTGGCAAGCGTCGCCGCAAGCGTGCCCACGTCTTCGGGCTGCGCCTGCATCTCGCGCCGCAGCTTCACGCGCTCGGCTTCAAGGCTCTTGAGCACCGCGCTCAGCTGCCCGGCATAGGCCGCGTTGGGGCTCAGTTCCGTGGGGCTCTGCTGACCGACCAGCGCCACCTTCGCGACGATCTGCTCGCACTGCTGCAGGTAGCTGGAGTAGCCGGTCGCGGCGTAGCAGATCAGCGCGGTGGGACCCGAGCCCACGGTCGGAACCACGTACACGTCGAGCGTGCGCTCGTAACCGCTGAGGCCGCTGTACCGGTAGGCCTGCAGGTTCGTGAGGCTCAGCACTTCCGTGTGGGGCAGCCCGTGCACGAGCGCCAGGAACGCCGCCGGCAGCGGGCTTGAGGCGCCGGCCGGCAGCTGTCCGCTGAGCAGGCCCGCGTGCGCCGAGTCGCCGCCGGGGGCCAGCAGCAGCGGGCTCGAGATCGACAGGCCGGGGATCGCCGGAGCGCCGCTCGCCGGCCGCCACCCGGCCGGGTATTCGAGCAGCACGCTCGGCCCCGACGCGATCTGCGTCTCCTGCACGGAGGCGGCGCCTGTGGACGTGGCAGTCGCCGGTGCGGCGGCCCGGTGGTTGCCAAGCAGGTAGCCGGCGATCGCCACCAGCGCGAGGACCGGGATCACGGCCGGCGGCACGATGCGGCGCATGCTGCCCAAGCTCAGCCCGAGCTGTCGAACGAGGTGCCGCCGCCAGAGCCGCTGGAGGCCGGCGCTTTCGCCGCGGGTGCTTTGGTGGGCGGTGCTTTGGTAGCCGGCGCTTTGCTGGCGGGCGCCGTCGTGGCAGGCGCTTTCGCGGCGGGCGTGGGCGTCGTCGTGGCCGGCGTCACCGGCGTCGAGCTGACGGGCGCGCTCGGCGTCTGGACGGCCGGCGTTTTCGCAGGGGCCGCGGCTTCGACCGCCGGCTGCGAGTTCGTGTGCGCCGCGGGCTTCGTGACGGGGAGCGCTTCAACGGCGATCGCAGGGACGCTGCCCAGACGCTCGGGGATCGCCGGCCCCGCATCCGCGGCGGGCACGCTCGGCAACAGCAGTTCGTGCGACGCCACCGCGGGCCGCGCCGCGCGTCCGGCCACGAAGCTGGCCGCGAACACGAGCGCGCACAGGACGGCCGTCACAGCGATCGCGCGAAGGAGCATGCTCATGGGTCCCCTACCCACCTCGATCTGCGTCGAGACGCGAATCGTGTTCACGACGGGCACTGGATCGGGGTCGTGCCGGCGGGATTCAGGCACAGGTCCTGGCGCGAGGGCAGTTTGTTGTGCCGGATCACAAAGCGCGTGTACTTGCCGATCTCGCCGTGGTCTGAGACCTCGACCACGAGCGTCGTGCCCGCGTGCAGCGGGCGCTCGAAGCGGCGCAGCGTGATCACGACCGTGCCGGCTTTGACCTTCGCGCCGGAGGCCGCCACGAGCGTCTCCGAGCGCGTCGGGCAACCGACGCCGTGGCACTTCACCGTCACGGTCGCGCCAGGCGGAGCCTGGACCGTCAGCAGGCTGATCTTCACGCCCGCCGCGTCGAAGGAGCCCGCCATCCGCACGATCGGGAACGGCTGGATCAGCGCAGCGGCCGGCGAGGTCACCTGGATCGTCTCCGCGACCGTGCTCGAGCGCCCGCCGGCGTCGGTGACGCGCAGCTGCTCCACGTAAGAGCCGGCCGTCGCGAAGCTGGTCGTCAACGCCGATTCGCCCGCGGTGAACGCGCCGCTCGCGCCCGACGCCCACGCGAAGCCCGTGATCGGGCTGCTCGCGTCGGTCGAGGTCGAGATCAGCGTCACCGGTTCGCCCGGATGCGGACTTGCCGGCACCCACCTGAACGATGCCGCCGGCGGCGCCGATGGGGTCACCGCGGGCGTCGTTTCGGCAGTGGTCGTCGTGGGCGTCGTGGGCGTCGTGACCGTCGGCGGGGGTTCTGTGAGCGTAAATGTCACCGCAGCACTGTGGCCGACGTCGCCGACGTCATTGCTTTGTTCACCCTCGACCGTGTACGTGCCAGGGGCCAGCCCGGTGAACGTCACGGACCAGAGGCCGCCGGAAACGTGCCCAGCGACGCTTTGCAGAGGCGTACCGGTGGCGGCCGCCCCCGCGTACAGATGAACGTTGACGGCCGCCACGTCCCCCGCGTCGGTGCCCGCCGTGCCGCCCACCGCCTGCGAGCTCGCCGCCGCCGAGCTGCCGTTCGCTGGCGAGGTGATGGTCGGCTTCGGCGCAGCGGCGTCGACCGTGAAGACCACTTCTTCGACGTGGGTGACGTGGCCCTCCTTCTGTTCGGCGCGGACCGTGTACGTGCCTTCGGCCAGCGCCGGCAGCGGCCCCACCGACCATGCGCCCGAGGCGTCGGGGATTCCTTCCAGCGGCGTGCCGGTCACGACTTCGCCGAGCGTCCCTTCTTCGCCGTGGTAGAGCGTGACGACGACCGCGCCGTCGCCCGCGGCGGTCCCCGCGGTACCGGTGAACCGCGGCGTCGGTCCGGTGAGCAGCTCGCCGCCGCGTTCGGTGAAGTCCGATTCGTCGAGCGTCACCGTCGCCGAGACTTCGAACGTCACCGGTTCGCTCTTGGCGACATTGTCGGTGTTGTCGGACTGTTCCGCCTGCACCGTGTATTCGCCGTTGGCGAGCGGCGCGCCCGTGACCGTCCAGTGGCCGCCTTCACGCTTGGCGTTGACGGTTTCGGCGAGCGTGCCGGAGACGCTCGCGCCGTCGTAGATCTTCAAGGTCACGGTCGATTCGTCCCCGCTCGCGCTGCCCGCGAGCCCGCTGAACGTCGGGCGCGAGACGTTGAGGCTGTTTCCGGCTGCGGGCGAGCTCACGGAGACCGAGGGCGGCGTCTTGAACGTGACGGTCGCGCTCGTGCCGACGTTGCCGGCGTCGTCGCTTTGCGCCGCCTGCGCGGTGTAGGTGCCGTCGGCCAGGTGCGGCGTCGTGTACGACCAGCTCCCGGCGGTCACCGTCACGCCGCCGGAGGCCACGATTTTGCCGGCGACGGAGGCACCTTCGTGGATCGTCACGGTGACGCTCGCGTCATCGCCCTGAGCGACGCCCGCGGCTCCCGTCAGAGTGGGTTCGGAGGTGTTCAGCGGAGGCGCGAGCGCGTTCATCGTCACGACCGGCTTCGTCGTGTCGACTATGAACGTGACCGCGGCGCTCTTGCCGACGTTGCCCGCTTCGTCTTTCTGCGTCGCCTGCACCGTGTACGTCGCGTCGCTCAACGTCGCCGGGGTGTAGGACCAGCTCGCGCCCGTCACCGTCGCCGCTCCGGTCGCCACCACCTTCCCCGACACGGACGGGCCTTCGTACACCGTGACCGTCACGCTCGCCAGATCGCGTGGGAGCACGCCCGCGACTCCGCCCAGCGTGGGCGTGGCATCGTTCGTGGGCGAGGCGACCGGGTTGACGGTGACTACGGGCGCGGTCGTGTCCACCGTGAACGTGACCGCGGCGCTCTTGCCGAGGTTGCCGGCTTCGTCTTTCTGCGTCGCCTGCACCGTGTAGGCGCCGTCGTTCAGCTTCGCCGCCGTATAGGACCAGGTCGCGCCCGTCACGGTTGCCGCCCCGGAGGCCACAACCGGCCCCGACACCGTGCCTTCATGAATCGACACGGTCACGCTCGCGATGTCGCCAACCGCCACGCCGGCGGCACCCGCCAACGTCGGCGTAGCGTCGTTCGTGGGTGAGGCAGCCGGGTTGATCGTCACGACTGGCGCGGTCGTGTCCACCGTGAACGTGCTCGCGGCGCTCGTGCCGGTGTTGCCGGCTTGATCTTTCTGCGTCGCCTGCACCGTGTAGGTGACATCGTTCAGCTTCGCCGCCGTGTAGGTCCAGGTTGCGCCCGTCACAGTGGCCGCCCCCGATGCCACAACCGGCCCCGACACCGTGCCTTCATGAATTGACACGGTCACGGCCGCGATGTCCCCGGCCGCGGTCCCGGCGGCGCCCGTCAGCGTCGGCGTGGCTTCTTTCGTGGGCGAGGCGACCGCTTTGATCGACACGGCCGGCGCGGTCGTATCGACCGTGAACGTCACCGGCGCGCTCGTGCCGACGTTGCCCGCTTCATCGCTCTGCGCGGCCTGCGCGGTGTACGTGCCATCGCTCAGATGCGGGGATTTGAACGACCATTCGGCGCCGCTCACGGTCGCGCTGCCGGTGGTGGCGACCGTGCCGCCCACCACCGAGCCGTCGTAGATCGTGACGGTCACCGTCGGATGATCGGCGGGCGCGACACCGGCGCCGCCGGTGAGCGTCGGCGTGGCGTTGTTCGTGGGCGAGGCGACGGGGTTCATCGAGACCGCCGGCGCGACCGTTTCCAGCGTGAACGTGACGGGGGCGCTCTTGCCGATGTTGCCTGCCGTGTCGCTCTGCGTCGCCTGCACCGTGTATGTGCCGTCGCTCAGATGCGGGGCTTTGAACGCCCATTCGGCGTCTTTCACGATGGCGCCGCCGGTGGCGGCGACCGTGCCGCCCACCACCGAGCCGTGGTAGATCGTGACGGTCACGGTGGCCACGTCGCCGCTTGCGACACCCGCGGCGCCCGTCAGCGTCGGTTCCGCATCGTTCGTCGGAGACGGCACGGCATGGACGGTCACCGCGGGCGGGGTCGTGTCGATCGTGAACGTGATCGCCGCGCTCTTGCCGATGTTGCCGGCGGTGTCTTTCTGCGTCGCCTGCGCCGTGTACGTGCCGTCGCTCAAGCTCGCGGCCGCATAGGACCAGCTAGCACCAGTCACGGTCGCCGCCCCGGAGGCCACCACTTTCCCCGACACCGTCGTGCCTTCGTGGATCGACACCGCCACGCTTGCGATGTCGCCCGCCGCGTTCCCCGCCGCGCCCGTCAGCGTCGGCGTCGTGTCTTTGGAGGGCGAGGCGACCGCGTTCATCGTCACGAGCGGCGCCGTCGTGTCCACCGTGAACGTCACCGCAGCGCTCTTGCCGGTGTTGCCCGCTTCGTCGCTCTGGGTCGCCTGTGCCGTGTACGCGCCTTCGCTGAGGCTCGTCTTCGGCGAGTAGGACCATTTCCCGCCGCTCGCCGTGACCGCTTCCGAGGCCGCGACCGTCCCGCCCGCCGACGTGCCGTCGTAGATCGTGACGATGACCGCCGGCTCGTCGCCGGCTTCGACTCCAGCCGCGCCCGTGAGCGTCGGCTTGGGTTCTTTCGTGGGAGATGCCACCGGGTTGATAGTGACCGCCGGCGCCGTCGTGTCGATCGTGAACGTGACCGGCGCGCTGGCCCCCTGTTCGAGCGCGGCGTTGGTCTGAACAGCGACCGCGGTGTATTCGCCGGGCGCGAGCGGCGCGCTCGGCGTGATTTCCCATGTGGCTTCGCCGGGCGCCACTTCGGTCGGCGCGAGCAGCGTCGGTTCCTGCACGGGCGTGCCCGTCGCGCTCGAGCCGACGTAGACGTCCAGCGTGACCGGGTCGAGCGCGTCGTTCGTGGTGCCGCTGAACGTCGGCGTCTGCGCGTTCGTGGAGAAGCCCGTGTGCGGCTGCGAGATCGCGATCGTCGGTTCGGCGCCCAGGGCAACGCCCGCGCAGCCGACTGCAAGCGCCACGAGCGCTGCCAGCAGCGTCACGCACGCGCGCGCGATCATTCTCCGGGTCATCGTCGAACCGCTGCTCACAACCATGTCGTCTCCCATAGGCTCACTCTCAGCGGTTCGGGGCACCCCTCCGTGTATGCCCGGCGAAGCTTCCGCCGCAGCGCATGATACGCGTGTTTGCCCAGCAAATGGAAGCTATGCACGCACGCTCCCTTGCGGAGCGGCGCGCGCGCCGGGGCTAGAACTCGAGGAAGCGCAGCACGACGCGGCCGAGCACGATCACGTCGCCGCCGCGCAGCTCGAGCTGCTGCACGCGCCGGCCGTTGACGAACGTGCCGTTGGCGCTGCGATCGTCGAGGATCCGCGCGCCCGTGGGGCGCGGCACGAGGATCGCGTGCCGGCGCGAGACGGAGGCGTCGTCGAGGCGCAGGCCGGCGGTGAGCCCGCGGCCGATGTGCAGCACCTCGTCCGTAAGCGGGATCAACAGCGTCTGCTCGGCTCCCTGGATCTCGATGTAGCGCCCTGGGGCGACGGGTGCGACCGGGTCGGCGGGCACCGCGCTGTGGCGGACGCGCGCGTCCAGACACGCCGTCGGGTCGAACCTCTCGGTGATCCCGTCGGCTGCCGGGCGGCTGAGGAGCTGTGCGGTCATGTACACAGCTAATCGTGCCCGATTCATCCGCACCTCAATCCTCTTGAAGAAATTAAGAAAGAACGAGGACGAGAACCGCCGAAGCGAGCGCCTCAGGCGGCGGTCGCCGTGCGCGAGCCGCCGGCCGCGGGCCCATCCGGGGGGCCGCCCGGACCGCGCCGTTCGGCCTTGCGCCGCGCCATCCGCTTGGAGCTGAGCCAGCCCCAGCCGCCGACGGCGACCACCGGGACGACGTACATCATCGAGATGTACCAGTGCATCAGGCAGGCAAGCGGCGCCACCATCAGGAGGAATCTATCACGCCCTCACCACGCCTCTCCGGCGCCGCCCGAGCCCGCTCCCGCGCCCGCCGTGGCGAGCGCGACGCGCGCGCGCCGGCGGCGCACGAACACCACGAACAGCAGCCCCGCGATCACGATCACGGCGCCGATCACAATCACCGCCAGCGGCGCCTTGGAGCGCTCGGGCGTCCAGAACAGCTGCCCGGCGATCGCGCCCCGGCTCGCGCCGACGGCGATCGGCACGCGCCAGTCGAAGATCAGCGTGCGCCTGCTCTTGTCCTTGACCTGCGCAGGCGGCACCGGCGACATCCAGTGGATGCGGTGGTCGTGCCATTCGAACTCGCCGGTGCGATCGACGACTTCCCACCTCGGCGTGGCGGTGGAGGTCGCGATCGACGGCACGACCACGTCGGCGTAGAAGTTCGTGTTCAGATACGTGGCCGGCGCGCGCGCGTTCTGCTCGGCGGTGCCGTTGGCGAGCACGCGCGCGTACGGTTCGCCTTCGTAGCCGTAGATCGTGATGGTCCTGCCGGTGTGGTTGCGCAGCAGCAGGCGGTCGGCGAACTCGAGCACTTCGACGCTCAGCCCGGGCACGCGCGGCGTGACCGCGGTGATGGTCGAGCGGTACTCGTAGCTCGAGCCCTGGTCGTTGATCGGGTTGGCGGCCTCGGGCCTAATCGCCGGGCTCGCCGCCGTCGCGACCGCGACCGCACCCGAGCAGGCCGCCGTTGCCAGGCAGACGGCGCTCAGCAGGGCGAACACCATGCGGCGGAGCATCGGCTGACAACGTAGCGCAGCGACGGCACGCCGATGCGCGCGCGAGGGCGGCGCGCTCACGTGCCGACGGCTGACAGCAGCCAAAGCCCGAAGCTCGTGAACGCGACCATCACCGCGAGCATCCAGTACTGGCTGCGGACCGCCTCTTCGGGGTCTTTGTAGAGCACGAGCGCGCGGTCGTGCGCGAGCGCGAGGCCGCCGACGTGGCCGCTGACGAGCGCGGCGACCTGCACGTACCAGATGGCCGCGTAGGAGATCACGTGGTAGTCGATCTGGAGGTTGCTCGTGCCGAGCAGGTTGGAGCCGTCGCCGAGCGGATCGGAGATCAGATAGCCCATCGCCTGGCTCTGCCACAGCAGCAGCGAGAAGTAGTGCGCGAGCACGTACGCGAAGGCGATCGGCACGAGCGAGTGCACGAACGTGCGCGTCAGCGTGTCGCGGTCATAGCGCGCGCTGACCTTGCCCACACCGAAAATGCCCACGCGGTAGACGGCGTTGATCACGAGGATGCAGAACACGAGCCCCAGCGAGTACGCGAGCTCCTGGGCGGGCGTCGGGTTGAAGCCGAGGCTTTCGACGAAGCTCTGCAGGCTCGGCTCGTTGGTGCGCCAGATGCCGCCGTTGGAGAAGCCGTCGAACGTCGTGGTGCCGATCTGCGCGCAGATCAGCATGACCGTGCCCGAGTGGATCTCCAGATCGGTGACGCCGCTGAGCGGGCGCCGCCAGTACACCACCCCATCCTCGCCGCGCACGAGCGCGGACAGCCTCGACAGCAGGTTGAAGTACACGCCGAAGCCGTCGCCCTGGGAGCTCCACTCCTCGATGCCGAACAGCGCCATCCCCGCGAGCATCGCCAGGAAGTAGCCGAGCGACAGCGCCGCGAGCGTCGCTGGGTGGTCGCGTTCGATGTAGATCAGCTCCAGCCACGCGAAGCCGACGATGCCCGCGGTCGCCGGCCACACTCCCAGCCACCGCGGGTAGCGCAGCGGCGGCGGCAGCGCCCGTCCGCGCCGCAGCAGGCGCAGTAGCGCCGCGGCCGCCCGCGCACACGTGCGCCACGGGCTGAGCGCGTGGAACACGTCGCCGAACAGCACGCTTGCGACGGGCGTGCCGACCCAGAAGACGACGTAGATGAACGTCACCGAGAAGTTCGCCTGCGTGACCTGCGCGCCGTCGAAGCCGCTGTAGACGACGAGCGCGAACACCGCCACGCCGAACAGGCCCGCGAGCCATTCGAGCGCGCGCGGCAGCCGGAACAGGCGGTGCAGCCGCGGGCTCTGCAGCTGCGGGCGCGTCCACATCGTCGACAGCGCCACGAACGAGATCACGAGCACGATCGCGGCCGTCCAGCTGAACAGCCACACGGGGATCGGCAGGTCCGCCTTGCCGACGATCCCGTGCGCCAGCGCGGTCGCCGGCAGCGCCAGCGCCACGATGCCCAGGCCGCCGAACAGGAGTGGCAGCAGGCGGCGGGGCGGTGCTCTCATGCCAGCGGCAGTCTATGCGAGGGCACCGTCCAGCTTCGCCGATCGCCGCGCGCTCGCGTACCCTGGCGAGGCATGCTGAGCGCTCCGTTCGCCGTCTCCGCAGACGCATCCGCCGCCTTCCAGCTCGGGCCGCTGGCGATCCTCGGCCTGCTCTACGCCAAGCGCGCGCACACGCTCGCCGAAGACGATCACCCGGTGCCTGGCTGGCGCCAGGCGTGCTTCTACGCGGGCTTCGTCGTGATCGGGGCCGCGCTCACCTCGCTCGGGGGGGCCAGCGAGGAACTGCTGTGGGTGCACATGATCGAGCACCTGCTGCTGGGCGACATCGCCGCGCTGTTGATCGTGCTCGGCCTCACCGGGCCGGTGCTCGCGCCGGTGCTGCGCATCACGCTTTTCGACCGGCTGCGCGCGCTCTCTCACCCCGCGATCGCGTTCCCGCTGTGGGTGATCGACCTGTACTGCTGGCACGTGCCCGTGCTCTACCAGGCGGCGCTGCGCCACTCGGGCATCCACGCGCTCGAGCACGCGATGTTCCTCGGCTTCGGCATCAACATGTGGATGTGCCTCGTCGGCCCGCTGCCGCGGCCGAGCTGGTTCGGCAACCTCGGCAAGCTCGTCTACATCGTCGCGGTGCGCCTCGCCGGCACCGTGCTCGGCAACATCTTCCTGTGGTCGGGCACGGTCTTCTACCCGTTCTACCTCAAAGGCGACGCGCACTTTCACATCTCGCCGCTCGCCGACCAGAGCATCGCCGGCGCGATCATGATGGTCGAGGAGTCGATCCTCACGCTGGGGCTGTTCTGCTGGCTGTTCCTGCGCACCGCGCGCGAGAGCGAGGAACGCCAGGAGCTGCTCGACTACGCCAACGCCCGCGGCCTGGAGCTCACCGACGCGCGCGCCGCGCGCGCGGTCGCCGCCGGTCGCGGCGCGGAGCTGCGCCAGCGCCTCGACGCGCGCTCGGACACCCCGGAGCACGCCGCCGAGCAAGCCGTGGAGCGCTAACGGCCTCCAGCGACCGCCGGCAGGATCGTCAACTCCGCGCCGTCGTTCACGGGCGTGGCGAGCCCGTCCAGAAAGCGGATGTCCTCGCCAGCCAGGTAGACGTTGACGAAGCGCCGCAGCGAGCCGTCGTCGTCGGCGATGCGCACGCGCAGCTCCTCGTGCAGCTCGAACAGACCATTCAGCACCTCCTGCACGGTCGCGCCGTCGACCTGCGCCTCCGCCTCGCCGCCGGCGGCCGCCCGCAGCTGCGTGGGGATCTTCACGACGACGCTCATGCTGTGATCCGCTCGGCGACACCCGCCTCGAAGGCCTGGAGCGTCGGCTCGATCGTGCTCGTCTCGAACGTGCCGCGCACGGCGTCGAGCGTCTTCAGGCCCTCGCCGGTGATCACCAGCACGACGCGCTCGTCTGGGTCGATCTCGCCGCGCTGCGCGAGCTTGGCCAGCACCGCGGTCGTGACGCCGCCGGCGGTCTCGGTGAAGACACCGGTCGTCTCGGCCAGCAGCTTGATGCCCGCGCGGATCTCATCGTCGCTGACCGCGTCGACGGAGCCGCCGGTGCGGCGCGCCAGCTCAAGCGCGTAGGGGCCGTCGGCGGGGTTGCCGATGGCCAGCGACTTGGCGATCGTGTTCGGCTTCACCGGACGGCACACCTCGTGGCCGTCGGCGAACGCGCTCGCGACCGGCGAGCAGCCCTCCGCCTGGGCGCCGTTCATGCGCGGAAGATCGCCCTCGAGCAGCCCCAGCTCGGTCCATTCCTGGAAGCCCCGCGCGATTTTCGTGAACAGCGAGCCCGAGGCCACCGGCACGATGCAGCGGTCCGGCAGCTCCCAGCCGAGCTGCTCGGCGATCTCGAACGCCAGCGTCTTGGACCCCTCGGCGTAGTAGGGGCGCAGGTTGATATTCACGAACGCCCACTCGCGCTCGGCGCACAGCTCCGTGCACAGGCGGTTGACGTCGTCGTAGTTGCCCTTGACGCCCACCAGCTTGGTGCCGTAGACGCCGGTCGCGAGGATCTTCTGCTCCTCGAGATCGGCGGGGATGAACACGTAGGAGTCGAGGCCCAGCGCCGCGCCGTGGGCGGCCACGGAGTTGGCAAGGTTGCCCGTGGAGGCGCACGCGATCGTCTCGAAGCCCAGCTCGCGGGCGCGTGTGACGGCGACCGAGACGACGCGGTCCTTGAACGAGTGGGTGGGGTTGGCGGCGTCGTTCTTGACCCACACCTCGCGCAGGCCCAAGTGCGCGGCGAGCCTGTCGGCGCGGATCAGCGGCGTGCAGCCCGCCGGCAGGCCGACGCGCGAGGCGAGGCGGCCCGAGGGGCCGGGAGGCCCGCCCGCGAGCGGCAGGAAGTCCGCGTAGCGCCAGATGTTCTGCGGCCCGCCCTGGATGCGGCGGCGCAGCTCGCCGATGTCGCGGCTCGTCGCGGTGTGGTCATACGCGACCTCGAGCGGCCCGAAGCACCGCTCGCACACGTACAGGGCCTCTAGCGGGTACTCGGCCTTGCACTCCTTGCACTGAAGATGACTGACAGCCATTGGGGGCTCCCTTCGCATTGGTCTTCGCCGTGTCACGGTGTGGCGAAGGGCGCGAAGCCCGCCACACATCTTTCTGGAATTGGCACCTTCCCGCTGTGACGGACGGTGGTTGCCGGGGTTGCGTAGGGCCAGTCCCTTCACCCCTCTGGATGTGTCCAGCTATGTCTGCGCGACAGTCTACCAACCGCATCGGCGAAACGCAGCCGTTGCTCAAGCGAAGCGATTCGCGCGGTAACGGCGGCGCGCCTGCGGTGTAGGCCCTGGCGTGAGCACCTCCTCCACGCGCGAGCCCGGCCAGCTTACCGGCGGCACCGGCGAGCCCTTCCGCTTCGCCTCCCCCGGCAGCAAGCGGCGCATGCTGATCATCGTCAACCCGTACGCCACGACCGTCTCCGACCGCCTGCGCCACCTGGTCGTGTACGCGCTGCAGGGCCGCTTCGAGGTCGACGCGGTCGACACCGAGGCGCGCGGGCACGCCTCCGAGCTGTGCCGCGAGGCGGCGCACGAGGGCTACGACGTGGTCGTCGCGTTCGGCGGCGACGGCACCGTCAACGAAGCCGCAAACGGCCTGCTCGGCTCCCCCACCCCGCTTTGCTGCCTGCCGGGCGGCTCGGCGAACGTGTTCGGCAAGATGCTGGGCATCCCAGGCGACGTCGTCGACGCCACCGAGCATCTGCTGGCGATGGCCGACGACTGGCGCCCGCGCAAGGTCGACCTCGGCGTCGTCAACGGCCGCTGCTTCACGTTCGCCTCCGGCCTCGGCCTCGACGCGAGCGTCGTCGAGCGGGTCGACGCCAACCCCAGGATGAAGGCGCGCCTGGGCCCCTGGTTCTTCACATGGGTCGCCGTCAGCACGTTCATGCGCCGCTATCTCGTCAGCCCGCCGCAGCTGGAGGTGCAGGCCAGCGGACAGACGTTCGAGGGCGTCACCGCGATCGTCCAGAACGGCTCGCCGTTCACCTACTTCCAGAACCGCCCGATCGAGATCGCCGACGGCGCCGCGCTCGACTCGGGCGCGCTCGCCGGCGGCGTGCTGCATCGCGCGACGCTGCTGTCGATGCCGTCGATCGCCTGGCGCGCGTTCTCGCCGCGGGCGCGCGTCGCCGGGCACCGCCAGATCAGCCCCCTGCGCGACCTGCAGGAGCTGACCGTGCGCAGCGCCGACGGGCGCCCGCTGCCGCTGCAGGTCGACGGCGACTACCTCGGCGAGGTCACCGAGGCGAGCTACTCGATCATGCCGGACGCGCTCAGCGTCATCTCCTGACCCGGCCTCGACGCCACCGATCGGCGCACCGCGCGCCTATGCGCTGGCCGCGCCGGGTGTCACCCGGTATGCGTCGAACACCGACTCGGTGTTGCGCAGGCGCGTGACCGCGCTCTTCAGCGAGTGGGTGTCCGCCACCTCCACGACGAAGCGGTTCTTGACCATCGGCGGCATCGACAGGCAGCGGGCTTCGAGGATGTTGGCGCCCGACTCGGAGAACGCGCGCGAGAGATCCGCCAGCAGGTGGTGGCGGTCCCACGCGTCGATCTGGATCTCGACGACGAAGCCCGTCGACTGGTCACCTTCCCAGGCGACGCTCGTGAAGCGCTCGGGGCTCTTGCGCAGCAGCGCCGCGTTGGGGCAGTCTTCGCGGTGGATCGTGATGCCGCGTCCCAGCGAGATGTAGCCGACGATCTCATCGCCCGGCACCGGCCGGCAGCACTTGGCCAGCCGCAGCATCACGTCATCGACGCCTTCGACGCGGATTCCGTACTGGTTGGAGGACTTCGTCGGGCGGCGCCTGGCGCGCCCCACGCGCAGCAGGTCCGCGGCGCCGACGTCGCCGTCGGCGGCCTCGCCCTGCTTGAGGCGCTGCATGACCTTGTTGACGACCAGCTTCGGCGAGATCTTGGCGGCGCCCAGCGCGATGTAGAAGTCGTCCGCCTTGCGGTAGCCGACCTCCCTGATCACGTCCGCGAGCAGCGCCGAGCCGGTGATCTTCTGCGCCGGCAGGCCCTGTTTGCGCAGGTGCTCCTGCAGCAGCTCGCGCCCCGTGTGCTCGGTGTCCTGGCGCGACTCCGCCTTGAACCAGGCCTTGATCTTGTTGCGCGCGCGCGTGGTCTTGACCATCGCCAGCCAGTCGCGCGATGGCCCGCGCTCGCGCTTGGCGGTCAGGATCTCGACGATGTCGCCCGACTGCAGCTCGTAGTGCAGCGGCACGATTTTGCCGTTCACGCGCGCGCCCACGCAGCGGTGGCCGATCTCCGTGTGCACCTCGTAGGCGAAGTCCAGCGGCGTCGCGCCGGCGGCCAGCGACTTGACTTCGCCCTTGGGCGTGAACACGTAGACCTCCTCCTCGAAGAGGTCCGTGCGCAGCGTCTCCATGAACTCGCGCGGATCCGAGAGCTCCTTCTGCCAGTCGAGCATCGAGCGCAGCCACTTGAGCTTCGCGTCCTCGCCCGCCACCGACCAGCCGGAGCGCTGCTCGGCGCTTGCGCCGGCCTCCGGTTGCTTGTAGACCCAGTGCGCCGCGACGCCGTACTCGGCCATCTCGTGCATCTCGTGCGTGCGGATCTGGATCTCCAGCGGCTGGCCCTCGGGCCCGATCACGGTCGTGTGCAGCGACTGGTACATGTTGAACTTGGGCATCGCGATGAAGTCCTTGAAGCGGCCCGGCAGCGGCTTCCACAGCGAGTGGATCACGCCGACCGTTCCGTAGCAGTCCTTGACCGAGTCGACGATCACGCGCATCGCGGTCAGGTCGTAGATCTCGTTGAACTCGCGGCCCTTGTTCGTCATCTTCGAGTAGATCGAGTAGAAGTGCTTGGCGCGGCCCGCGATCTGCGCCTCGATGCCGACGTCCGCGAGCTCGCGGTGCAGGTACTCGCCGGCCTCCGAGACGTAGCGCTCGCGCTCGTCGCGCTGCTGGGCGACCAGGCCCTTGATCTCCTGGTACTTGCGCGGGTGCAGCGTCGCGAACGCGAGATCCTCGAGCTCCCACTTGATCGCATGGATGCCCAGGCGGTGCGCAAGCGGCGCGTAGATCTCGAGCGTCTCGCGCGCCTTCTCCATCTGCTTCTGCTTGGGCATCGCCTCGATCGTGCGCATGTTGTGCAGCCGGTCGGCGAGCTTGATCAGGATGACCCGCACGTCGGTGGCCATCGCGACCATCATCTTGCGGTAGTTGTTCGCCTGCGCCTCGTCGCGCGACTGGAACGTGATGCCGGTCAGCTTCGTGACGCCGTCGACTACGCCTGAGATCTCCTCGCCGAAGCGCTCGCGCACCTCCTCGATCGACGCGGAGGTGTCCTCGACCGTGTCGTGCAGCAGCGCCGCACACAGCGTCTCGGTGTCCAGGCGCATGCTCGCGCAGATGCGCGCCACGCCCACCGGGTGCACGATGAAGTCCTCGCCCGACTTGCGCCGCTGGTCGGCGTGGTGCTCGCACGCGAACACGAATGCGTCCTGCACACGCGCGCGGTCGATCGCGACCGAGGAGTCCGCCGCGTGCTCGGAGACGATCGCGAACAGGTCGTTCAGCAGCCGCCGCTCCGGAGGATTGAGACTGAGCGCCGCGGTGGGCGGACCGGGGTCTTCGGCGATGGCCATGATCTAAGGGTAGGGAACTGCGAGGGCGGATTGAAGGCGCGACCCGCTCATAGCGCGAACAGCACCAGCTCCTCGGCATCGGCGCCCTGATCCACGAGCTCCAGCTCGGCGCGATCGTCTGCGCCGGGCAGCTCGGCACCCGCGGCCGTCGGCGGCTCTAGGCGAGCACGCTCGCGCGCCTGCGCCTTGCGCAGCACGAGCCGCGGCTCGCTGACGCCCTTCCACTCATTGACCTCCAGCGTGAACGTCGCCTCGAGCTCCTGCCCGTCCTCGACGCTCGGCAGGCGCCCGCCGCACCCGAACGCAACCGCCCGCGCGCGCGCCCCGTGCGACTCGACGTTGAAGCGCGCGTGCTTGCCTTCGCCCATCGGCCGCACGTCCGTGAGCGCCGCGTCGGCGACCATCACGCAGACCGGCGGGTTGCCGCGGCCGTAGGGCGCGATCGTGCGCAGCTCCTCCGCCAGATCCATTCCGAGGTCCTCGCCGCCGACGACGGCGTCCACGCGCTCGACCTCCACGAGATCCCGGGAGCGCAGGACGCGCTCGGCATGGGCATCCAGCGCGCTCGCGAACTCGCTCACGCGCCCGCGCTCGATCTCCAGGCCCGCGGCCGCGCGATGCCCGCCGTAGCGCAGCAGGTGCTCGCCGCACGCGGTCAGGCCCGCGAGCAGGTCGAACGCCTCGATGCTGCGCCCGGATGCCCGGCCCGTGTCGCCGTCGAGCGCGATCAGCACCACAGGTCGTCCGCTGTGCTCGACCAGACGCGAGGCGACGATCCCGATCACCCCCGGGTGCCAGTCCTCGTGAGCGAGCACATACGCCGCGCGCTCGCCCTGCTCGGCCATCTGCGCCTCCGCCTGGAAGCGGATCCGCATCTCGACCTGCCTGCGCTCGCGGTTGGCGCTGTCGAGCTCGTCGGCGATCTGCGCCGCCCGCAGCGGGTCCTCGGTGACGATCAGCTCTAGCCCCGCGTCCGCCCGGTACAGGCGCCCCGCGGCGTTCAGCCGCGGTGCCAGAGCGAACGCGACCGCGCGCTCGTCGACCTTCGCCGGATCGACCCGCGCGACCGCCATCAGCGCTCGCAGGCCAGGCTTGGCTGTGCCCGCCAGCGCCCGCAGCCCGCGGCGCACGAGCGTGCGGTTCTCGCCCACGAGCTCGACCATGTCGGCGATTGTCGCAAGCGCCACCAGATCCAGATCCCGCTCGAGCGCGCCCTGCGCGAGCATCCCCCGCGCGCGCTCCCCGGCGGGCTCGCCCGCCGCGCCGCGGGCGCCCGCCTCGAGCAGCGCCTGCGCGAGCTTGTATGCGACGGCCGTCGCGCACAGGTCCGCGCATGGGTAGCCGCACAGCCGGGGATGCACGATCGGCGCCTGCGGCAGCGCTCCGTCGGCGCGCGGCGTGTGGTGGTCGGTGACGACCACGTCCATGCCGAGCGCGCGCGCCGACGCCACCTCCTCGACGGCGGTGATCGCGCAGTCGACCGTCACCAGCAGCCGCGTGCCCCGCTCCGCGAGCCGCTCCACCGTCGCCGCGTTCAGTCCGTAGCCGTCGCCTGCCCGATCGGGCAGGTAGAAGTCGACCTCGGCGCCCAGGCCGCGCAGCGCGCGCACCAGCACGGCCGTCGAGCAGATGCCATCGACGTCGTAGTCGCCGTGGATCGTGATCGTCGTGCCCTGCGCGACATGGCCGAGGATTACGGCGATCGCCTGCTCGATCCCGGCGAAGGCACCGGGCGGATGTTCCTCACTCGCGTCCAGGAAGGCGCGCGCGGCGGCCGGCGCGGCGATGCCCCGGCGAACGAGCACCTGCGCGAGCGCGTCGCTCAGCCCCAGCTCGCGGCGCAGCCGCTCGACGTCCGTGGTCGGGCAGTCGGCGATCTCGAAGCGGCAGGGCTGCACCCCGCGAGACTACGGCGAGGCCAAGACGGAAGGGAGGCGGGAACAGGCGGGCGGAGCGAGCTCCGCGGCAGACTGCGCGCCGCCTACGGCGCAATCGCGTCGCGCTGGCCCGCGGCGCGTTCGCGCCGCATGCCCTCCAGGTAGATCAGCGCGATGCCGATCAGGGCACCCGGCACGGCGTACAGCACGATCCCGATGTCTGTAGCCTTTTTGCCTGGAACCCGCAGCGCCGAGACCTTCACGCTGTAGATGATCAGCCCGACGACGATCGAGCCGGCCAGCGACCCCACGAACGCGCCCACGATGCCGCCCCAGAAGCGATCGGGCATGAAGATCGTGAAATGCCAGATGGCGAGGCCCATGATCACCCACGCGAGCATGCCCATCAGCGCGACCTCCCATGGCGGCGATTACGCGGGCGCCGGTTCTTCTCGCGCCGCTTGGGCTCTTCCTTGAGCACCAGGTCCTCGGGCGTGAGGTCGGCGGCGGGGTCGCGCTGTCCCTCCGGAGGCGATGCCGGGGCGGGCGGCGCGACGGTGGCGCCACCCTCCGAGCGGGCGCGCCGTCCGCGGCCGGAAGCCGGCGAGCCGCCGTTGGGCGCGTCGGACTCGACGTCGAGGTCGCGGACCAGTTCCTGGAACTCGTCGCGCGACAGCTGCTGGCCGGCTTCCTCCGGCGCGACCAGGTTGCCGCGCCGTGTGCGCCTGCGCTTGGCGACCGGCTCGACGTCCTCAGGCGCGCCGGTGGCGGTGGTCGCATATGCGGGCACCATGCCCAGTTCGCGGACGATCCGCGCGCGGCGCTGGATGTAGCCGGACTCGCGCTCCTTCCAGTGCGTGAGCACCGGCGAGGCGATGAAGATCGACGAGTACGCCCCGGAGGCGATGCCGATCATCAGGGCGAAGGCGAAGTCCTTCAGCGTGGGGCCGCCGAACAGCAGCAGCGAGAGCACCGGCAGCAGCGTGCAGAAGCTCGTCGCCAGCGACCGAGTCACGACCTCGGACATCGAGCGGTTGACTATCTGCGAGAACGCCGCACGCGGCATGCGCGGCACGTTCTCGCGCACACGATCGAACACGATGATCGTGTCGTAAAGCGAATACCCGAGGATCGTCAGCAGCGCGGCGACCGTCGCGGTCGACACTTCCTTGCCGGTGAGCGCATACACGCCGGCCGTGATCAGCAGGTCGTGCATCAACGCGATCAGCACCGGCACCGCGTACTTCCACTCGAAGCGCAGCGCGATGTACACGGAGATCACCAGCAGCGAGGCGATGATCGCGATCACGGCGGCGTTGGCGACGGTTTTCCCGAACGTCGGCCCGATCGACGTCGAGGAGAAGTCCTTGGTGCCCGGATGGCGCGGGCCATTGCCGAACTTCGCGTCGAGCGCCCGCTGGACCGCGTCGAGCTTCGTCGGGCCCAGCGTCTTGGTCGAGATCTGGTAGCCGTCGCCGCCGATGCTCTTGTTGGAGAACTTCTGCACCTCCGCGTTCGGGTAGCCGACCGAGGTCATCACTCCCGCCACTTCCGCCTGCGACGCGGTCCTGACGAACGCGGTCTGGATGCGCGTGCCGGACGTGAAGTCGATGCCGAGGTTGATGCCTTTGCCGCCGATCGCCAGCGCGCCGACCAGCAGGATCGTGCCGGACATGGAGAAGAACCACTTCGAGGCGCCCATGAAGTCGAACGTCCAGCCTTTGCGCCGGCGCGCCGCACCGAGCGCAGCCGGATGCGTCACGAGCCGCGAGCGGCTCATCGCGCCGAGGGCGGCCTGCGTGGCGAGCACGGCGGTGAACAGCGACACCAGCGTGCCGATGCCCAGCATGAACGCGAACCCCTTGACTTCCGCGGTCGCCAGCGCGAACAGGATGAATGCCGTCATGAACGTCACGACGTTGGCGTCGACGATCGCCGCGAAGCCGTGCTTGTAGCCGGTGGCGATGCCCGAGACGATCGATCTGCCGCCGCGGATCTCCTCCTTGACGCGCTCGAAGATGACGATGTTCGCGTCCGCGCACACGCCGATCGTGAGGATCAGGCCGGCAATCCCAGGCAGCGTCAGCGTGACGGGGATCAGCTTGACCAGCGCGAAGAAGTACGCGCCGTAGATGACCAGGCCGCCGACGGCGATCGCGCCGAGGAAGCGGTAGAACGCGAGCAGGAAAAGGCACACCACCGCGAAGCCCGCGAGGCCCGCGACGAGACCCTGGCTGAGCGCCTGTTTGCCGAGCGTCGCTGACACCTGCGAGCGGGAGATCAGAACCAGCCGCACCGGCAGCGCGCCGGACTGCAGCTCGTTGGCGAGGTTCTGAGCCGAGGTGATCGTGAAGCCGCCGGAGATCTCCGAGCCCGTTGACGCGTCGATCCCTTCGGGGTACTTGGAGAAGTCGATCGAGGGCACCGTGATCAGCTGGCCGTCCAGCGACACCGCGAAGTGCTGCATCGCCTCTTCTCTGGTCACGCCAGGAAGCTGCGCTTCCTGGCCGCGGTGCGCGATCTCCTTGGTGACGCGTTCGAACACGGCCTTGCCGTGCGAGTTGAAGCCAAACGTCACGTTCGGCTGCCCGGTCGATTCGTCGTTGCCCTGCGCCGGGTTGGTGATGTCTTCGCCGTTCAGCACCGGGTTGTCGTTGAGCACGTACCAGCTGTTGGGAGACGCGACGGTGACCTTGCCCGCGGTGGGTTCGACTGCGTGCGCCTGCACGAGCACCGTCCCCGGGTCGACGCGCACCGCCTTGAGCTTCGTGCCCTTCTCCTGCAACGGCAGATCGGTGACCAGGTTGTGTTCGGTTTCTTCCGGCCCGCGCACGACCCGTTCGTGCGCGGTGTCGAGCAGATACCAGTCGCCGTAGAGGCAGTCGCCGACCTGCGCGGGCGTGCAGCCGTGGGACCACGTCGTGTCCGAGGGGCGCAGAATCGCCTTGCGCTTGATCGCGCGCTGGATCGCCTGGTACTCGGGCAGGCCGGAGTTCGATCCGCCCGGGTCGCCGCTGCTGTCGCCGGTGACGCTGCCTTCCGTCGGCGCCGGTTCGCCGGTGGGGCCGATCACGTTGGGCTCCCAGTCGTAGAACTGCAGCTGCGCGGTCTTGCCTACCTCGTTCTGTGCGCGTTCGGCGTTCTGCACGTTGGGCAGGCCAACATCGATCTGATCGTTGCCGGAGCTCTGGATTTCCGGCTGCGCGACGCCCAGCTGGTCGACGCGCTTGCGCATGATGTTGATCGCGCGTTCGAGCGATTCCGACGTCACTTTCGACTGAGCCGTCGGCTTGGCCTGGTAGACGAGCTCGACGCCGCCCTTCAGTTCGAGACCTAGAAGCGTTTTCTTGGCGACGATCGCCACGGCCGACCCCACCAGCAGGCCGGCGACGATCAGGAGGATCAGGGCGTTGCGCCGTCGGTCGGTCATCGTCTCAAGAGCCTACTTGTCAGGGGTGAGCACGAGCAACAGCCCGCCGTCGTCGTCATACGCGGGGAACATGTCGGCTTTGGCGCTGGCCGCGACGTCGCGTTCGCCGCTGACCCGCACCGGAACCTCCAGCGCGCGCACGCCCCACTCGAGCACCGTCGCCACCGGGTCATCGCCGTTGGCGAAGCTCAGCCCCAGCACCTGCTCGACGCGCTGACCGATCACGTCTTCCTCCTCGAGGCCGGTGAACGCGAACGAGTTCTTGCCGCAGCCGATCACGCGCCCCTCGCCGTCGCACACGAAGAACGCCGCGTCGGGCGCCGGGTAGTAGTCGTCGAGCAGTTCGAACAGGAACGCGAAGCCGCACTTCGAGCAGCCCTTGGGCTGGCGTGTGAAGCCGATGTTGCGATCGAGCTCGCTCGTGCGGTGACCGCAGTTCGGACAGATAAATGGATGGGTCATGGTGTCTGCACACAGACTACGCAAGCGGCGGCGCGGAGGCGCACCTCCGCGGATTCCCCGGGTGCCCGGACGGGCGCCCCGCGCGAGCCGGCCGCGAGCCGCGGACGCCCACTCAGAACAGCGACGCCCCCGCCGGCGTCGAGCGCTCCTGCGTCCCGGGATCTGGAAGCCCAAGGTGCTCGTACGCGGCCGCCGTGGCCATCCTGCCCCGCGGAGTGCGCTTGATCAGGCCCTCCTGCAGGAGATATGGCTCGTACACATCCTCGATCGTGTCCTGCTCCTCTCCCACCGCCACGGCCAGCGTCGACAGGCCGACGGGCCCGCCCGCGAACTTGCTGCAGATCGCGCTCAGGATCTCGCGGTCGAGGCGATCGAGCCCGCGCTCGTCGACCTCGAGCATCTCCAGCGCCGCGTGCGCCGCCTCCGCGGTGACGACCCCGTGCATGCGCACCTCGGCGAAGTCGCGAACGCGCTTGAGCAGCCGGTTGGCCACCCGCGGCGTGCCCCTGCTGCGGGCGGCGATCGCGAGCGCGCCACCGTCCTCCAGCTGGATCTCGAGGATCCCCGCCGAGCGCCGCACGATGATCGCGAGCTCCTCCACCGCGTAGGTGTCCAGGCGCGCCTGAATCCCGAAGCGGTCCCGCAGCGGCGTCGTCAACAGGCCGGTGCGCGTGGTCGCGCCGACGAGCGTGAACGGCGGCAGCTCGAGCGTCACCACGCGCGCGCCCGCGCCCTGCCCGACGGTGATCGGCAGCCGGTGATCCTCCATCGCCGGATAGAACGTCTCCTCGAGCGTGCGCGGGAGCCGGTGGATCTCGTCGACGAAGAACACGCTGCGCGGCTCCAGCGCCGTCAGAAACGCGGCAATGTCTCCCTTGCGCTCCAGGGCGGGCCCCGCCGTCTGCACGAACGGGACCTCCAGCTCGGCCGCCACGATCTGCGCGAGCGAGGTCTTGCCGAGCCCCGGCGGCCCCGCGAGCAGGAGATGGTCGAGCGCGTCGCCGCGAGCGGCGCACGCCTCGATCGCGACGGCCAGCTGTTCACGCAACGATTGCTGCCCGACGAACTCCTCCAGCCGGCGCGGGCGCAGCGAGCGGTCGAGCTCGTCCTCGGGGACGAGATACGGAGTCTGGATGCGGGCGGCGGTCTCGGTCATGGCGATTGGATCGGCGGCGCTCACGACGGCGCGCGCGCCAAGCGCAGGGCGGCCCCGATCAGCTCCTCGGCGGTCTCGCCCTCCACACCGGATAGCAGCTCCTCCGCCTCCGCCGGCGCGTAGCCCAGCTCGAGCAGGCCGTCGCGCGCCAGCATCCGCGGATCATGCGCCTCGCCGCGGCGCGCGAGGATCGGCGTGCGCGTAGACGCCACGGGGCCGGCGTCCACGCCGACCTTCTCGCGCAGCTCGACGATGATCCGTTCGGCGGTGCGCTTGCCGATGCCGGGCACAGCCTGAAAGCGCGCGGCGTCGCCGGCGGCGAGCGCGCCGATCAGCTCCCGCGGCGTCCCCGCGGAGAGCACCGCCAGCGCCACCTTGGGGCCGACCGCCTGCACGGACAGCAGCATCAGGAACAGGTCGCGCTCCTGCTCGGAGGCGAAGCCGTACAGCGTCAGCGCGTCGTCGCGCACGATCAGGTGCGTGTGCAGCGTCACCTGCTCGCCGATCGGCGGCACGTGCGCGAGCGTCTGCGCGGACACCGCCGCGCGATAGCCGACGCTGGCGCTGAGGATCACCACGTGGTCGGTGCGGCGCACCGCGACCTCGCCGCGCAGCAGCGCGATCACGCCAGCGCCCCCTCGAGCGCGCTCGCCAGCGGCGCGCAGTTGGCGTGGCAGATCGCCACCGCGAGCGCATCGGCGGCGTGGTCGGGCCGCGGCTCCTCGGCCAGCGCCAGCAACGCCTGCACCATGCGCGCCACCTGGTCCTTCTGCGCGCGCCCGGAGCCGCACACCGCGCTCTTGACCTTCTGCGGCGTGTATCCCGCACAGGGCAGCCCGTGCTGGCCGGCCGCCAGCAGCACCACGCCGCGAGCCTGGCCGACGGCGAACGCGGTGCGCACGTTCTGGCCGAAGTACAGCTCCTCCAACGCCACCGCGTCCGGGCGATGCTCATCCAGGAGCGCGTCCACGGCGGCGTGAATGTCGGCCAGCCGGCGCTCCAGCGCGAGCTCTGAGCGCGTGGAGATGACGCCGCCGTCGAGCGCCAGCAGACGGCTGCCGCGCCGCTCCACCACGCCGTAGCCGGTGCTGGCCAGCCCGGGGTCGATGCCGAGGACGATCACGGCCTGTGATTCTGCGCCCGCTGTCGGACGCCTGCCTTAGCGCCCCGAACGGGGCGCCTGCCTTACGCTGGGCGCCAGTGTCCGACGAGTCGATCGACTTCGCCGCCGAGGGCCTGCTGGACGGGCTCGAGGGCAATGCCCGCACGGAGCGGCTTGCGCTGCTCGAACAGCTCGCGCAGGAAGGCGTGCCGCTCAGCGAGCTGCACCGCACGACGGCCACCGGCACCGTCATCTTCCTGCCGGCGGATCGCGTGATCGTGGGAAACGAGCGCTACACCGCCGCCGAAGTGTCCGCGCTGAGCGGCGTCGAGCTCGAGTTCCTCGTCGCGGCGCGGCGCGCGATGGGGCTTCCGGTGCCCGAGCCGGAGGAGCTCCTGTACACGGAGTCCGAGATCGAGTCGGCGGCGGGGATCGTCCTCGCGCGCGCAGCCGGCATCTCCGACGACGAGATCCTCGACCTGCTTCGCGTGCTCGGCCGCGGGCTCTCGCAGGCCGCCGAGAGCCTGCGGCTGCTGCCGCTGAAACTGGTGCTGGAGCCCGGCATGAGCGAACGCGACCTCGCCAGCCGCTACGCGCAGGCCACCGCGCAGCTGTATCCACTTGTCGATCCGATGCTGAGCAACGTGCTGGCGCTGCATCTCAGGCACACCGCACAGAGCGAGGTCATCAGCGCGATGGAGCGCAGCGGCGGGCAGCTGCCGGGCTCACGCGAGGTGTCGGTGTGCTTCGCGGACCTCGTCGGCTTCACCCGCCTCGGCGAGGAGGTCGCGCCGGAGGAGCTCGGCCACATGGCGGCGCGCCTGGAGGCGCTCGCGGTCGCAGTCGCCGAGCCCCCGGTGCGCCTGGTGAAGACGATCGGCGACGCCGCGATGCTCACCGCGCCTGAGCCCGAGCCGCTGCTGGCCGCGGCGCTCGATCTGGTCGACGCCGCCGACGCCGAGGGCGAGGACTTCCCGCAGCTGCGCGCCGGCGCCGCGGTCGGGGTGGCGCTGCCGCGCGCGGGCGACTGGTTCGGGCGGCCCGTGAACCTCGCCAGCCGCATCACCTCGATCGCGCGCCCCGGCAGCGTGCTCGTCGAGCGCGAGCTGCGCGAGGCCGCGCGCGAGGCCTACGGCTGGTCCTACGCCGGCGAACGGCGGCTGCGCGGCATCCGCGAGCCGGTGCCGCTGTATCGCGCGCGCAGGCTGCCCGCCTGAGACCAGGGCGCCTCGCCGGTGGCCCACAGGTCGTTGAGCGCGACCGCATCCTTGTATGTGTCCATGCACTCCCAGAAGCCCTCGTGCATATGCGCGCGCAACTCGCCGTCGCCAGCCAGCCGCTCCAGCGGCTCGCGCTCCAGCACGCTGTCCGCGTCGAGATAGTCGAGCGCCGGCCCGGACAGGCAGAAGAAGCCGCCGTTGATCCAGTGCTCGGAGGTGGGCTTCTCGTGGAAGCCGGTGACGCGCCCATCTTCGGCGAGCTCGGTGACACCGAACTGCAGACGCGGACGCACGACGGTCATGCTGGCGAGCGCGCCGTGCTCGCGGTGGAACGCGAGCAGGGAATCGAGGTCGACGTCGGCGAGCCCGTCGGCGTAGGTCAGGCAGAACAGCCCCTCGCCGGCCAGGCGCTGCTCCAGCAGCTTGACGCGCCCGCCGGTGGGCGTCTCCAGGCCCGTATCCACGCACTCGACGCTCACGCCCGGCGGCCACTTGTGCGCGGCGGCGAATCGCTCGATCAGCTCGCCGCGGTAGCCGGTGGCGAGCAGGAAACGGCTGAACCCCTGCACGGCGTACAGCTGGATCACGTGCCACACGATCGGCATGCCGCCGATCTCGACCAGCGGCTTGGGGATCGCCTGCGTGTGCTCCTGCAGGCGCGTCCCGCGCCCGCCGCAGAGGATCACCACGGGCGGGCGCATCGCGGCTGACACGGCGAGCGCGGCCGGGCGCTCAGCCCGCGACACGCTGGAGCACGTCGGCGGAGACGTCGAAGTTGGCGTGCACGGCACTGACGTCGTCGCTGTCTTCCAGCGCCTCGATCAGCCGCATCAGTTTGCCCGCCTGCGCCTCGTCGACCGGCACGACGCTCGACGGCCGGTACACCAGCTCGGCGTTCTCCATCTCCACGCCCGCGTCCTCCAGCGCCTTGCGAACCGGCGCGAAGTCGGCCGGCTCGGTGATCACCTCGAATACGCCCTCGTCGGTGGCGATGTCCTCCGCGCCCGCCTCCACGGCAGCCATCAGCTCGTCTTCGGAGTAGCGCTCGGCGTCGATCACGATCGTGCCCTTCTTGTCGAACAGGTACGCGACCGAGCCCGGCTCGCCGAGGCTGCCGCCGTTCTTCGAGAACGCATGCCTGACGTCCGCGCCCGTGCGGTTGCGGTTCTCGGTCAGCGCCTCCACCAGCACAGCGACGCCGCCGGGCCCGTAGCCCTCGTAGAGAACGCTCTCGATCGCGTCCGCTTCGCCGCCCTCGCCGGTGCCCTTGGCGATCGCGCGCTCGATGTTGTCCTTGGGCATCGACGCTTCCTTGGCCTTGCGGATCGCCAGATCGAGCGCCGGATTGCCGACCGGATCGCCGCCGCCGTCGCGCGCGGCGACGGTGATCGCGCGCGTCAGCTTGGAGAACTGCGCGCCGCGGCGCGAGTCCACGATCGCCTTCTTGTGCTTGATGCTCGCCCACTTGGAGTGTCCTGACATGGCACACAGCTTAGGATGCGAGCCCACATGACGACTCCCACGCCGGACATCTTCAAGGCGTACGACATCCGCGGCCTCTACGGCGAGCAGATCGACGGCGATCTCGCCGAGCGCATCGGCGGCGCGTTCGCGCACGTGCTGGGCGCGCTCGCGGGCAAGCCCGTGCCGCAGCTGCGGGTGGGCCTCGGGCGCGACATGCGCCTCAGCGCTCCGGAGCTCGCGGCGCGCTACCGCGAGGGACTCTTGGCGGCGGGCGCGAACGTGATCGACGCGGGCCAGGTCGGCAGCGAGATGCTGTATTACCTGGTCGGCTCGCGCGAGCTCGACGGCGGGCTGATGTGCACCGCCTCGCACAACCCCAAGGCATACACGGGCGCCAAGCTGGTGCGCGAGGGCGCGATTGCGCTGTCAGGCGACTCGGGCATCCAGGACATCCGCCACGCGGTCGAGGCGCAGTCCGCGGACGGCGCGAGGGCGGACGCGGCGGCGACGCGCGGCACGCTGGAGGCGATCGATCTGTACGCGGAGTTCCAGGCGGCGGCGCTGCGCTTCATCGACGCGGACGCCGTGCGCGCGGCGCCGCGGCGGCTGAAGGTGGTGCTGGACGGCGGCAACGGGATGGCGGGGCCGATGGTGGGGCCCGTGCTGGACAGCCTGAACCTCGAGCTGATCGAGACCTACTGGACGCCAGACGGCAACTTCCCCGACCACGAGCCCAACCCGCTGCTGCCGGAGAACCGGCGGGTGATCATGGAGAAGGTGCGCTCCAGCGGCGCCGACCTGGGGATCGCATGGGATGGCGATGCCGACCGCTGCTTCTTCATCGACGACAACGGCGCGTTCGTGGACGGCGACTTCCTCACCGCGCTGCTCGCCGGCTCGCTGCTGGAGAAAGTATCGAATCCCACCCACCGCGAAGCGATCCTGTACGACGTGCGCGCGTCGCGCGCGGTGCCCGACACGGTCACTCGCGCCGGCGGCACCCCATATGTGAACCGCGTCGGCCATGCGTTCTTCAAGACGCGCATGCGCAAGGAGGGCTCGCTGTTCGGCGGCGAGGTCTCGGGCCACTACTACTTCCGCGATTTCTACTGCGCGGACTCGGGCACGATCCCGGCGCTGCTGGTGCTGGAGATGCTGTGCACGCAGGGCAAGCGCCTGTCCGAGCTGCTGGCCCCCTACCACGCCAGGTACTTCATCTCGGGAGAGGTCAACTCCGAAGTGGCGGACCCGGCGGCCAAGATGGAGGAGATCGCCGCGCGCTACGCGGATGCGGGCCAGGACCGCCTGGACGGGATCTCGATCGACTACGAGGACTGGCACTTCAACGTGCGCTCGTCGAACACCGAGCCGCTGCTGCGCCTGTGCCTGGAGTCGCTGGTCTCGCGCGAGGACATGGAGCGCAGGCGCGACGAGGTGCTCGCCCTGATCCGCGCGTGAGCGACGCGGAGCGAGAGCGCGAGGCGCTGGCAAGCGCCGCTGAGGCGGGCATCCACCGCCTGGCGATCCCGACGCCGTTCATGGTCGGGCGCGTGAACGCGTACCTGATCGAGGACTCGCCGCTGACGCTGGTGGACTCGGGCCCCAACTCGGCGAAGGCGCTCGACGAGCTCGAGCAGGCGCTGGCGGCGCGCGGGCACAGGATCGAGGACATCGAGCTGCTGGTGATCACCCACCAGCACATGGACCACTTCGGCCTCGCGTCGATCCTCGCACGGCGCTCGGGCGCGGAGGTCGCGGCACTGTCGAGCCTGGCGCCGTTCCTCGCGAGCTACGCCCACCAGGTGGACCTGGAAGATCGCTTCGCCGAGCGGCTGATGCTGCGCCACGGCATCCCCGCCGAAATCGTGACGGCCCTGCGCGCCGTGTCGGCCGGCTTTCGCGCGTGGGGCTCGGCTGTGGAGGTGACCCGGCCGCTGGCCGACGGCGCCGAGCTGCAGCTGCGCGACCGCACGCTGCGCGTTCTGCACCGCCCCGGCCACAGCCCCTCCGACACGGTGTTCCTGGATGAGCAGCGCTCGATGCTGCTCGCGGCCGACCACCTGATCGCGCACATCTCCTCCAACCCGCTGCTCGCGCGGCCGCTGGACGCTGATGAGGAGCACACCGACCGATCGGAGATCGGCCAACGCCCGCAGGCGCTGATCACATACATGGCGTCACTGGAGAAGACGCGCGCGATGGAGCTGTCGCTGGTGCTGCCCGGCCATGGGCAGCCGATCACCGATCACGCGCCGCTGATCGACGAGCGCTTCCGCATGCACGCGCGGCGCGCGCGGAAGATGCTGCAGCTGATCTCCTCGCAGCCGCGCACCGCGCACGAGATCGCGCAGGAGCTGTGGGGCAACGTCGCGGTCACGCAGGCGTTCCTCACGCTCTCCGAGGTGCTGGGGCACGTCGATCTGCTGCTGCGTGATGGCCTTGTCGTCGAAGAGGAGCGGGACGGCGTGGTCAGCTTCCGCGCCAGCTGAGCGGCGAGTCGTCGATCGACTGCAGGAACAGGCGGTGCAGGCGGTCGTCGTCGCCCAGCTCGGCGTGGAACGACACCGCGAGCATCCGTCCCTGCCGCGCAGCCACCGCATGCCCATCCACCTCGCCGAGGATCTCCACATCCGGTCCGTGCGCGGCGATCCACGGCGCGCGGATGAAGATGCCCCTGATCGGCGGGGCGGGCGGGACTCCCATCCCGCGCAGCTGCACGTCCGCCTCGAAGCTCCTGATCTGGCGCCCGAACGCGTTGCGATCGGCGCGCATGTCCATCAGGCCGAGGTGGTCACGGTCGAGCATGATCAGCCCGGCGCACGAGCCGAGGATCGGCAGCCCTCCCGCTGCCAGCTCGCGCAGCGGGTCCGCCAAGCCCTCGCGCGCGATCCCGAGCGTCATCGTGGTCGACTCCCCGCCGGGCACCACCAGCCCGTCGATGCCGTCGAGGTCGCCGGGCACGCGCACCTCGCGCGTGAGCGCGCCGAGCCGCTGAAGCATCCGCTCGTGCGCCTCGAAGCCGCCCTGCAGCGCGAGCACGCCGACCAGCGGCTTCGCCGGCGATGCCGGCGGCGAGTCGCTACCAGCCACGCTGGGCCAGCAACTGCTCGCCCTCGAGCTTGGAGCTCTCCAGGCTGACCATCGGGGTGCCGAGGCCGCGCGAGGCCCGCGCGACGCGCTCGGCGTCCTGCCAGTGGGTGGTCGACTCGACGATCGCGCGCGCTCGCGTGGGCGGGTCCTCGGACTTGAAGATGCCCGAGCCGACGAACACGCCTTCGGCGCCCAGCGCCATCATCAGCGCTGCGTCGGCCGGCGTGGCGATGCCGCCCGCGGAGAACAGCACCACGGGAAGCCGCCCCGCGAGCGCCACCTCGCGCACGAGGTCCAGCGGCGCGGCCAGATCCTTTGCGGCAGTCGCAAGCTCATCGGCGCCGAGCGTCACCAGACGCTTGATTTCGCCGTTGACCTGGCGCATGTGCCGCACCGCCTCGACGATGTCGCCGGTGCCGGCCTCGCCCTTGGAGCGGATCATCGCGGCGCCCTCGCCGATGCGCCTGAGCGCCTCGCCGAGGTTGGTGGCGCCGCACACGAACGGCACCTTGAAGTCCCACTTGTCGACGTGGTTGGCCTCGTCCGCGGGCGTGAGCACCTCCGACTCGTCGACGTAGTCGACCTCCAGCGCCTCCAGCACGCGCGCCTCCATGAAGTGCCCGATGCGCGCCTTGGCCATCACCGGGATGCTGACCGCCTCCTGGATGCCGGCGATCATCTCCGGGTCCGACATTCGCGCCACGCCGCCATCGCGACGGATGTCCGCCGGCACGCGCTCGAGCGCCATCACCGCGGCGGCGCCGGCGTCCTCGGCGACCTTCGCCTGCTCGGGCGTGACCACGTCCATGATCACGCCGCCCTTCAGCATCTCCGCCAAGCCCGTCTTGACCCGGAATGTCGCCTCGTCTCGCATGCGCTCTAGTTTGACAGGCGGCCCGTCAGCTCACGTGCGCAGTGAAGGTCTCCACGTAGCATTTGTTGACCTTGCCGCCCAGGAACTGCTCGATCGTGCCGGTGACCGTCGAGCCCGAGACCTTGCCGAACACGCGTCCGGGGTCGTGGATCGGGTTGGCGATTCCGGTGAGGGAGAGCGTCACGCTCCTGGCGAAGCCGCCGTTTTTGGCGATCGGCAGCGAGGCGGGCGCGGCCGTGAGGCCCGGTCCCCCTCCCTGGCCGCACTTGCCGTTGTAGCCGAGCACGGCGTTGAAGTGCGTGATCGTCTTCTTGTTGGCGGCGACGGTGAGCGTCACGGGGCCGCCCTCGGAGGTCGTGCCGGAGTATTTGCCTACCTTCACAGCCGCAGCCGCGAGCGCAGCGCCGAACACGAGCGTCGCCGCCAGCACCATCACGAGGGCGCCTCGGGAGTGGGCGAAGGCCGGAGGGCGACGACGGCGGGCGACAGTGATCATCTCGAGACTCCTGTTTCGGTGACGGACGCGTCGAGATCCTACGCGCACTCGACATCACCGCGACATCAGCCGCGCTCTACTTCAACCGGAAAGCCTTGATCCGATCGTCGTACTGAGCGGTGTCCTGCGCATAGACCCCATACGCGAGCGCCTGGATGACGCTCAGGAGCGCCGTATGCGAGCGCACATAGGCGGGACTGTTCGACGAGTAGTACAGCTTGATCTGCGCGAGCTTGGCGACCTCTGACAGCGTCGCGTCGGTGATCGCCGCGGTGCGCGCCTGGCGGTGGCGCGCGAGCTTCATCGCGCGCACCACCAGCGGGTGCGGGCGTCCGGCGGACAGGCCGATCACGAGCGTGCTCGCGTCGATCCGCCCGAGCCGGCTGAGCGCCTCCTGCGAGGGGCTCGCGACGACGTCCACGCGCAGGTCCAGCAGCATCAGCAGGTGGCGCAGGTAGCTGGCGAAGAACGCCATCTGGTCGGTGCCCGCCACGAGCACCTTCTCGGCCTCCACGATCGCCGCGATCAGCGAGTCGACGGAGCTGCGCGAGACCTTGCGCGCGGTGTCCTCCACGTTGAGATGGTCAGCCGCGAGCGCCGCCTCGAACTCATTCTGGTCGAGCGAGAACAGCGGCGTGGACGATGACGGTGCGCCGTCCTTGGTGGCCTTGGCGTTCACGCGGCGATATTCCTCACGCGCGGCCGCCTGCAACTCGGGGAAGCCCTCGAAGCCCAGCGCCTGCGAGAAGCGCACGACCGTCGAGCTGGATGTGTTCGCGCGGCGCGCCAGCTCCTCGGCGGTCTGGAAGGCGGCCTCGTCGAGGTGGTCGACGATGTACTGCGCGACGTCCTTCTGCGAGCGCGAGCACTCGTCGAAGCGCGCCTGTATGTACTTGGACAGGCTCTGGTGCTCGCTCGTCCCGTTCACCGGGGGCGGCTCGGCGGTCTTTGTCGCAGCGCGCTTCATCGTCGGCGCATTTGTTCGACGTCCCCCGCTCGCACTCCTCCCCGCCGTCACCCACTTCCACCAACTTCCGGCTTGCGCGAAGCGGTGATCCGTCACGCGGGACCGTGCGTACATAAGCTCAGCCGATGCCCACGATGCGTGAACACCGATGAGGATCGCCATCGTCGGCGCGGGCGTGTCCGGCCTCGTGGCCGCCCATCTGCTGCACCGCGAGCACGAGATCGTCGTGTATGAGGCGGGCGCCTACGCCGGCGGTCACGCCAACACTGTGCGCGTCGACACGCCGCTTGGCAGCCACCACGTGGACACGGGCTTCATCGTCATGAATGACCGCAACTACCCCAACTTCACGCGCCTGCTCGACCGCCTCGGCGTGGCGCGCCAGCCAACGCATATGAGCTTCTCGATCAAGGGCGAGGACGAGGACTTCGAGTACGCGGGCACGCCCCGCGGCCTCTTCTGCCAGCCGCGCAACCTGCTCAGCGCGCGCTTCCACCGCATGCTCGTGGACATGCTGCGCTTCAACCGCGAGCTGCGAGCGATGCTCGCGCACGATCGCACCACCGATGAGTCGCTCGGCGACTTTCTCTCCCGGCGCGGCTTCTCGCGCGCGTTCGTCGAGCGGTTGATCGTGCCCCAGGTGTCCGCCGTGTGGTCGGCCGACCCGCGCCAGCTGCGCTCGCTCCCCGTGCGCTTCATGGCGGAGTTCTTCGCCAACCACGGCATGCTCGGCTTCCGCGACCGCCCCCGCTGGTCGACCGTCGCCGGCGGCTCCGCGCGTTACGTGGATGCGCTGATCGCGCCGTTTCGCGAGCGCATCAGGTTGAACACGCCCGTGCGCTCGATCGCGCGCCGCGAGGATCATGTCGAGATCGCGAGCGACGGCGACGGCGGGATCGCCGCCGAGCGCTACGACCAGGTGGTGATCGCCACCCACGCCGACCAGGCCCTGGCGCTGCTGCGCGACCCCTCGCCGCGAGAGCTCGCGCTGCTGGGCGCGATCCCCTACCAGGGCAACGAGGCGGTGCTGCACACCGACAGCGCGATGCTTCCGCGCCGGCGCGCAGCGCGCGCCGCATGGAACTTCCACCTGCTGCGCGAGCCCAAGCCGCTGAGCACCGTCACCTACTACATGAACCATCTGCAGCGGCTGCGTGCCGACCGCGACTTCTGCGTGACGCTCAACCGCAGCGAGGCGATCGACCCCGCGCACGTGATCCGCACGATCTCCTACGCTCACCCTGTGTACACGCCCGCGGGCGTCGCCGCGCAGTCACAGCACGCCAGCATCAGCGGCCTCGCGCGGCGCACTCACTTCTGCGGCGCGTACTGGGGCTGGGGCTTTCACGAGGACGGCGTCGTCAGCGCGCTGCGCGCCTGCGAGCCATTCGGGGTGACGCTGTGAACAGCTGCCTGTACGAGGGCTCGGTGCGCCACCGCCGCTACGCCAGCCGCGGCGACGAGACCCGCGACGAGCTTCGCTATCCGCTGTTCATGGTGTACCTCGACCTGGACGAGCTGCCCCAGTGTCTCGACGGACGGCTGCTGTGGTCCGCGCGCCGCCCCGCCGTCGCCTGGTTTCGCCGCGCCGACCACCTCGGCGACCCGGCCAAGCCGCTCGCCGACACCGTGCGCGAACTGGTGGCGGAGCGCACCGGCAGACGGCCCGAGGGCCCCATCCGCCTGCTCACGCACCTGCGCTACCTCGGCCACTGCTTCAACCCCGTCAGCTTCTACTACTGCTACGACGCCGCCGGCGAGCGCGTCGAGGCGGTCGTCGCGTACGTCACCAACACGCCTTGGGGCGAGAGCCACAGCTACGTGCTGGACGGCGCCGCAGCAGCCGAGCACGGCTCGACGACGCTGCTGGGCGGGCGCTCGCGCAAGCAGCTGCACGTGTCGCCGCTGATGGGCATGGAGCACACCTACATCTGGCGCGCGAGCGAGCCCGCGGAGCGCCTGTCGGTGCACATCGAGTCCCGCACCGACAGCGACGAGCGCGCGTTCGACGCCACACTGTCGCTCGCGCGGCGCGAGCTGAACAGCCGCGAGATGGCGCGCGCGCTCGCCCGCTACCCGCTGCTGACGATGCGCATCATCGCCCGCATCTACGCCCACGCGCTGCGGCTGCGACTGCGCGGCGCGCGCTACCACCCCCACCCTGCGCCCACGCGCGCCGGCGAGCGGACGGTTTCGACGTGAACGAGCGTCGCGGTGGCCGACGGAACACCGGCGTGGGCAGCCGCGTCGCGCGTCGGCTGGTGCGGTGCGCGCTCGCGCACCTGCATGGTGGCGAGCTGGTTCTGGTCGAGGAGGATAGGCGCCTGACGTTCGGCGCGCTGGTGCCGGGGCGCCCGCTGCGCGCTGTCGTGGAGGTGCGCTCCGCGCGCTTCTACCGCCAGCTCCTGCGCGGCAGCATCGGCCTGTGCGAGTCCTACATGGACGGGCTGTGGGAGTGCGATGACCTGGTCGCGCTGACGCGCATCGCGGCGCTCAACGTGGGCGCGCTCGACCGCCTGCGCCGCGCGCTGGCCCCCGTGCTGATCCCCGTGCAGCGCTGGGCGCGCTGGCTCGCGCGCAACACGCCCGTGCGCTCGCGCCGGCGCATCGCTGCGCACTACGACCTCGGCAACGAGCTGTTCATGCTGTTCCTCGACCCCACCATGATGTACTCGTGCGCCGTCTTCGAGCGCCCCGACGCGAGTCTCGAAGAGGCGTCGCTGGCGAAGCTCGAGCGCGTCTGCTCGAAGCTCGAGCTCCGCCCCGAGGATCACCTGCTGGAGATCGGCACCGGCTGGGGCAGCCTGGCGGTGTACGCCGCGCAGCACTACGGCTGCCGCGTCACCACCACCACGATCTCGCGCGAGCAGCACGCCTTCGCGTGCCAGCGCGTGCGCGAGGCGAGCCTCGAGGATCGCGTGACGGTGCTGCTTCAGGACTACCGCGAGCTCACCGGCCGCTACGACAAGCTCGTCTCGATCGAGATGATCGAGGCCGTCGGCTGGCAGTACTTCCCGACTTACTTCCGCCGCTGCTCCGAGCTGCTCGCCGACGATGGCGCGATGCTGCTGCAGGCGATCACGATCGACGATCGCGCCTACCAGGTGGAGAAGGCCGGCAGGAGCTTCATAAACACGTACATCTTCCCCGGCGGCTGCCTGCCCTCGATGGAGATCATCGCGCGCTCGATCGCGCGCGTCACCGACCTGCAGCAGGTGCACCTGGAGGACATCACCGACCACTACGCAACCACGCTGGAGCACTGGCGCGAGCGCTTCCTCGCCGCCGGCGAGCAGCTGTCGGAGCTCGGCTACGACGAACGCTTCCGCAGGCTGTGGGAGCTGTACCTCTGCTACTGCGAGGGCGGCTTTCGCGAGCGGCGCATCCAGGACGTGCAGCTGCTGCTCGCCAAGCCCGGCCACCGCTCCCAGCCCGCGCCGGTAGTGTCACTGGCTGCATGAGACGCAGCCTGTTCGAAGACCTCCACGAAGACTTCCGCGCGAGCTTTCGCACGTTCCTCGAGCGCGAGGTGCTCGGCGATGAGGGCCGCTACGGCCAGTGGGAGCGCGACGGCATCGTCCCTCGCGAGGTGTTCGCGCGCGCCGGCCAGGGCGGCTTCCTCGGCATGGCCGTGCCCGAGTCCTACGGCGGCGCCGGCGCCGAGGACTTCCGCCTGAACCTCGTCATCGGCGAAGAGGTGCAGCGCGCGGGCGTCGGCAGCTTCGGCCTGGGGATCACGCTGCACAACGACATCTGTCTCCCCTACTTCCTCACCTACTGCAACGAGCCCCAGCGCGAGCGCTGGCTCGACGGGATCGCCTCCGGCGCGCTGATCACCGCGCTCGCCATGACCGAGCCCGGCATCGGCTCGGACCTCGCCGCGATGTCCACCAGCGCGCGGCGCGAGGGCGAGCACTACGTCGTCAACGGCTCAAAGACGTTCATCACCAACGGCATCAACGCCGACCTCGTGATCCTCGCCGTCAAGACCGGGGCGGGCGGGCATCAAGACAGACACCGCGGCATCAGCCTGATGGTCGTCGAGCGCGGCACCGAGGGCTTCGAGCGCGGGCGCAACCTCGAGAAGATCGGCCAGCACGCGCAGGACACCGCCGAGCTGTCCTTCTCCGACGCGCGCGTGCCCGTCGAGAACCTGCTCGGGCAGGAGGGCGAGGGCTTCCGCTACCTGGTCTCCAACCTGCCCCAGGAGCGCCTGTCGATCGCCGCCTCCGCCGTCGCCGCCGCCGAGGCCGCGCTCGGCTGGACGCTCGAGTACGTGCGCGAGCGTCAGGCGTTCGGCCAGCCGATCGGCTCGTTCCAGAGCTCGCGCTTCACGCTCGCCGAGCTGCACGGCGAAACGCAGATCGCGCGCGCGTTCGTCGACCAGTGCGCGCAGGCGCTGAACGCCGGCGAGCTCACGCCCGAGGACGCCGCCACCGCCAAGTGGTGGTGCACCGACCTGCAGGGCCGCGTCGTCGACCGCTGTCTGCAGCTGTTCGGCGGCTACGGCTACATGCTCGAGTACCCCATCGCCCGCGCATTCGCCGACGCGCGCGTCACCCGCATCTACGGCGGCGCCAACGAGATCATGAAGGAGATCGTCGGGCGCTCGCTGGGACTGTAGGGACTGTCGATCCACGCGCCGCCCGTTCGTCATCCGGGTGAGACCCCGCACAGGGCGGGCACGACACGAAGGAGCACGAGATGAGCCAGTACCTGCTGAGCGTCTACCAGCCGGACGGCCCGCCGCCGGACGCGGTCACGCTCGAACGGATCGGCCGCGACCTGCAGGAGCTCAACGCGGAGATGCAAAGCGCCGGCGCGTGGGTGTTCTCCGGCGGGCTGCTGGAGCCCACGGACGCCACCGTAATACGCGACCGGCGCGGCGAGACCGTGAGCACCGACGGCCCCTTCATCGAGGCCAAGGAGCACCTCGGCGGCTTCACCATCGTCGAGGCCCCCGACCGCGACGCCGCGCTCGGCTGGGGCGCCAAGCTCGCGCGCGCGACCACGCTGCCGATCGAGGTGCGGGCGTTCAGGGAGTGAGGGCACTCAGCGCGCACTGGCGAGCGAGCGATCAGCCTATCGCTTAGAGTCCAACGATCAGAAAGATCAGCGTCAGCACTGCCCTGCGCCGCACGTTGCGCATCTACGCCGAACAGCATGCGCTGACAGGAAAATAGCGTTCAGGCTGCCATTGCCTCCTGCAGGGTGACGGTGTGTCCGAGCGCTTCGAGCTGGGTGATGAGGCGTTTGGTGGTGCGCTCGGGGTCGCGTTT
>Ga0210396_10000057_pt1 | contig 224781 bp, 178 predicted proteins | sample IncBWH17OmetaG_FD_155466 | JGI IMG/M metagenome (GOLD analysis project Ga0210396, IMG submission 155466) | Forest soil microbial communities from Barre Woods Harvard Forest LTER site, Petersham, Massachusetts, United States - Inc-BW-H-17-O ... | reverse complement strand
AGGCCATCCATCTCCGGCATTGTGAGATCCAGGACCACAGCGTCAGGAGCGAACTTCCGAGACTTTCGAAGCGCTTCCACGCCATCTGAGGCTTCGCATACTTTCCAGCCTGGATGCTCCTCGATCAAGAGCCGCAAGTGTTCGCGCAAGAAAAAACTATCGTCCGCGATAAGAATGTGTTTTGTCATGACGTTAGCCTTTCGCTCCGTTAAAAGTTAGCAGCGACCCATGGGCGAAGCGTATCGGGTAGCAAGGGTACGATCTTGACTACGGAGATGTAACAGCTATTTAGGCTGCCCCGGCTTGCAATGCAGATTCGAAATACACGATCTACTGTATTGCCGCGATGCCGATATCTCGCCACGCTAACAGAGCCGCCACTTCGTCTGGGAATGCGGTGCGCCACTGCGTCGAATGGAAGACAAAATCCGTAATCTGTGCGATCAGCTTCTAGCCGAACAAGACGAGGTGAAAGTCACCACGCTGATCATTGAGCTTCGGGATGAATTGCACCGGCACATAGAACGGCTCCGAGTGAAGTTCGCGAGTTACCCGGTTATCATCGAACGGCGGAATTATTTTCCCGCTAACCCAGAATCCCTGCGCTAAGCTGCTTTTCTCAATCGTTCCACAACCCGCAACGTCCCGCGTCCTGATTTCTTCCGCACGGCGATGATGTTCATGAAGCTGGAAGGAATCGAGCGGGACTGGCTGTCTGAAGGTTTCAATCTGAAAGTGCATGAGTCGATGGATTTCATCTTCGATGGCATTAGCTGGGGATGTAATCATGGGCTCCTGAGCCTAATCGTTTTTCCACATACCGCGCAGAGGTTTACGAGCATCCCCTGATTTGTCCGGGACATACATGCCGCACATACTTTTCTCGAAGATATTCCTCGGCTCCAAGGGGATCACCTCGGAACATGTCGCGTGGTCTAAAGAACTTGCGTTGGCATCCAGCGCATGACGCCATCGATGGAACCTTGTTCTCGTACACCAGGATTTTGAAGGTGCGTTCGGCCACGGCGAAGACCATTGAAATGGATTGCGTCAATAGCATGCCTCAGAAGGGGTTGACCTGGGGAAAATGAATCTTCAGCTTATAGCAAATGTAGAGAAGCAGGATCGCACCCAGCGTGGAAAAAATGAGGCCAGCAGGGTGATATCTTTCGTTTGTCGGGCGCGAGAACATGTGGCTAACGCCGCCACCGACGATGGAGCCGATGATGCCAAGCACCGTTGTCCAAAAGATCGTCATATGGACGTGCATTACCGATTTCGCGATCACCCCTGAGAGCAGGCCAATCAGGACATACCAGATCAAATGAAACATACTTTACCTCAAGTTTGCCTTTCAGAACTTCGCGATGGCCGCTTCGGGGGGAAGCCATATTCGATCTGCTTCACATCATCTGCCATTGAAACTTTCGACTCGATGATCGAAAAAAGGCGCAGTGGGGAATCTGCGCCCAGTTTGGAGCAAACGTCCTAGGGTCGCATAGCTCGTTAGTAAGCAAGGTACAACAGACGCGATTCTAGAATCTGTTCATAATTGCACACCGATATATCTATTCCGTCTTTCGTAAAATAAAAGCTTCACGGCGGGCTGTCCGGCTTCAATAATTTGTTGATGGATCGACGGATTTCCCTCCGTTTTTAAGCATCGAAGATTTTTTCTCCGACGTGTCGTTTTCTGCCTGCCGTTTCCGATTACATTGATTAGGAAGAATTTCGTTCGATCAACTCCAAGGAGGGCAGTATGAAAGTATTCGCGAAGATTGTGATCAGCATTCTGATGTTTGCGACCGCTGCTTCGGCGGCTGCTTATACCAATGCCACGGTCAAAGGAAATTACTCGCTTCTGATAGGAGGCGAGGGTGCGCTCGTTGGTCTTCTCAAGTTTGACGGCGCTGGCGACGTGACATTGACCTACACACAGACCGGCCCCTCTTCGGGAACATTCAGCGGGACATACACCGTGGACTCAAATGGTACCGGGACGATCACAATGTCAGCGGACAGTCAGACCGTTACTCTCACCTTTGTGCTTGGTTCGGTCGTAAACGGCAATGCCAAGATTCTCAATATGGTCGACACTGACGGAGGGAGCGGCTTTGGAACGGCAACGCATCAGTGATGAATCGATAGGTCAACTATCGGGCTATCAAATCCCTCTTGCGGGCCATTCCCCAGCTCATCGCTAATAAAGATAATCTGCGACTGAGCAGACTTCGGGGGAGGGCTGTTCAACTAGCGTCCCATCACTCGAAAGAGTTTTGGGGCGCTTTGTTCGTTGCGGGAAGCTGACGCCTTAAATGAAGCATCCGAAGAATGATGTCTTACTCGCTGTTGGAATCCTCGTCTTGTCGCTTCAAGATTTGAGGAGCGACGGAGCGCAGTTTTTCCAAGGCTCCTTCTATCGCACGACGCTTTTGTTCAGCGTCGTATCGCCTCTCCTCGTCCTGCAATACGCGCAGACCGGAGAGGGCTTCCGCGAGGGCCTGGCGTTCGTAGGAGTGTAGACCGGGTATGTTCTGAAGTTTTTCGATTCGCGCCAGAACCGCCGTGCGTGTGGCGTTGATGCGGTCAGAGATCTTGGCGTGTTCGAGTTCTACGATTGCTGCTCGATATAAAGCGACCCACTCTTCGTTTTCGTAGTCGGAGTGTGACACGGCTCAGCCCTCCGCTTTGGAAAATTGTACTGCGAACGTGCGACAACGCACAGTCCTATGTCGAACATCGACCATTGGCGCAGGACCTCGCGAGATTGGGTCCAGAATGTGGAAATACCGGACGCAATGTATTGCACTGACGCCGAAGATTTTGCCACGCTAAGAATGCCGTCGCTTCGTCCGGGATGCGGTATGCCGTTGCGTCGAATGGAAGATAAAATCCGTGCTCTGTGTGCTCAACTTCTTGCCGAGCAAGACGATGCGAAACTCACTCTGCTAATCGTTGAACTTCGGGATGAATTGCACCAACTCGTAGAACGGCTCCGAGCGAAGTTCGTGAATTACCCCATTATCATCGAACGCCGGAAACGGGTAAGCATTCCTCAATGAAAGCCAGAAATATCAGCGTGTACGACAGCAGGCCGTGGTTTCAGATTCCGCAGGCGATTGCGAAGGTGCTTGGCCTCAAATCAGGGGATGTGATGGCTCTGAGCATCAGCACCCCGGAAGGCGAACTGCTTTATCACGATCTTGCCAAGATGGGTTCCGGTAAGGAGACTTATCGATCGTACGTCAGCAAGCGATTGAAAAAAGGTCAGGAGATCAGAGTGACGGTATCCCGCCCGCCAGACGATGTTACGCCCACCAGTGCGGGGACCTGAGATGGCAGGCCGTCCTTCACGATGGATTGGAGTTCAAGAAAGATTGGGCGATGGTTAGCTTCCAAATATCTGGTTGTCTGCTCGTTCCGGAGAATCGACTCGATATAGCGACAAACAATAGTACAATCCAAAGCTTTCTGGCCGTATCCCTCCGCAGCGTGCTCAATTTTCTCGGGCGTGAATTGTGACGAGAGTTTATCGACATTGCGCGGCTCCCAAAGGGACCCTGGCAGCGACCCTAAGAACTCTGCACGCAGCAGATTAGCGAAGTTGTCATCCTCAATGAGGGAACCGAGCGCCAAATCTGCGCGTCGAAGCAGCCCATACGTCAACTGAAGTTTTTCGCGAAGAGGCTTAATTTTAGTGGCATAGCACGAATAGCGCGGACGCGGGGGCAGAGGGGTACATTCTTTTTGTCGGGCTGAATCGTCGTTCTGGCTACGATAGCGGAACGTATTCTGCGTACCAATGAGTTGAGCACGTCGCGCCGAGTCGATGAGATGGTGAAAATCGCTCGCTCGATAAATATCAATGTTGAGCCGATTGTGGGTTCGAATCCGCAGCCGCTCTTCTCTGAGGTCGCGCAGCGGTAGGAGGAAGTAATCCAGCACCGCGCAATCTTTGCTGACTCTACCCGCGAGAATAATGTCTGGAACCGGCGAACGTCGTAGGGGAATATCCCATTTTTCTCCCTCATGAAGACTGCGTTGAATAAGAGCAATTTGGATGGTGAAAGTTCGGTTGACAGAAAACATCTGGTGCGTAGGAGTTTCCTCAACCTCAGCCCCCACAGCCCGAAGCTCCTTGACTAGGCGGTCGCGCAGTTCCTGCAAAAGCTCAGGTTTTCGGTGCCTAATTTTCAAATATGACAAATCACTCCGTGGCTCGAATCCTACGAGTCGGAATGCATTGTGCAATCCACCAAATCTTGTCCGGTAAACGCACACACACACCATCTTTTTCTGGGCTTGAATCAACGGAGCCGATAAATATCCTTCTCTTGCGAGAAGGCACCTCAGGTCTTGAAGAAGGAGCTCATTGGATACATTGCGTGAATTCCGCTCGCGGATTATCTTCTGGGCCAACGCAAACTGCTTGACGGAAATGATAGAAGCCAGCTTGTTTCTCTGATGTAACCAATCGTTCGCAGGATTCCATGTGCGTTTCGCGCATAATTTCATCTGCGATCTGCTCCAGATCACATCTCCGATGTATTTGGGACTTGTTAAGATCGTGTGTACACGGCAGTAGGTCCACTTCTGACCAGGTTCAGGCGGCGGTCCGCACTTGTTGAGCGCCCGCATGATTGCGGTTTCGCCCATTCTCCGTTTTGTGAACATATCAAATATTTTGTGGACACTGACGAGTTCAGGGCGTGGTCCGAGAACGAGTTTTGTTCGGTCAGTGTGTATGCTTTTCTGTTGCCCTTTGACCAGCATCTGTTTGTGTAGATCGTTTTCGTCAACTAGTTGCCGTCGAAAGCCAAACCCCGGAGGTCCCCCCATCCGGTATCCGAGCTGAAACAGTCGGCTCTGGCCTGCGAATATCTTCACTGACAGTTCCCGGCTAAACTCGCCCGCCATAGTACGTTTTAATGCCTTCAGCAAATTCGAGGTCGTACTGTTGTCGTTCTCGAATTGTTCGGCGCAGTATCGGATTTGTATTCCAGCGCGTTTACAGAGGTACTCGTAATGTGCGCTCTCATCTGCATCTAAGAAACGCCCCCAACGGCTCACATCGTAGACAAGGATCGAAGTGAAATCTGCACGTCCCGATTGGACTATGGCAAGCAGCTCTTTCAACGCATCTCGGTGACGGACCGACAAGCCGCTTCTGCCCGCGTCCTCATACGACCGCACAATAGCGATCCCTTGTGCAGCAGCATATAGTGCGATAGCCGCTGACTGATTTTGAATTGAATATTTTTGATGGTCAGTGCTCATGCGCATGTATTGCGCGGCACGCGGGAGTCGCGCTCCCGATTCAGGTTCGTTTCCACCGATACCCCGAGGCGATATCACCTAGCCTCCAAGTGCAGATATGTCACTGTTTTTGTGGCCTACCATTCTCATACCATCCCTGGATACACAGGTGCATACTATCCCGTCCCGTCGCATCTGGCGAATAAGGAAACGCCCATGCCTGGCGCATGACGAAGCATCAAGCTCCCAAGCACCGAACTCCCCATGAAATGCCCGCACTGCGATGCCCGTCTGATAATCGCAACCGTAATGGATAAGATTATTCTCGGGCGGCCTACATGCCCGAGGTGCGCCAAGGAATTCATGATTGATAACAACGTTCCACGAAAACCGGAGGACGGCATGAAGAAGCAGAACACGTCAGTGAAGCCGGTAAAGAACGCACCCAAGTCTGGCAGGTCACGCTAACGCGATTATCCTCCCGCTGATCAACCTCCGGTTTGAACAAAAATGTGACGTTCGCTATCGTACATATATCTGTACTGTGGGTCACATAATGTTCGATCCAATCCCCTCAAAGTTGATCTATTGCGTTGAGTGCCTTCTGCCCGTCAATCTCGAAGAGACTCAAACGACCAGTGACGGCAAACCTGTACATGAAGGATGTTATACGTATCGCTTGCTAGAGGCTGAGCGCGGGCGCAATTCCGAGCCAAAATAAAAGCCACTGTGGATAGAATTTCATACAAATTTCACAGTGAATCTTCACTAATTGGGATTGGTTGGAGTAGCATTTCCCTTTGCTGGGCAGGCCCCTCGCGATCTGGCCGTCATCGCCTGACTGCCAAACCTCCCCGGTAGGGCATGCCCAGCAATGCGGAGATCGCTGTGACGATGTACCGATTTGCACAGGCATTCGCCATCGTGGGCATACTACTGTGGATAATGAGTATTCTGCCCACTCGAATCAGCAAGAAAAAATCGCAAATGAAAGCGTTGGAAATTGCATCAGTGAAGCCAGCAAGGAACACACGCAAATCCAAGGCACGGTAACGCGCCAGCCCAGCGCAATTTCAGTCGTTGAGATCCAGCGTGGCAGAATTTCCGTTGATAGGACATCCCAATCCCCCGGACGCCACCGAAATCTGCACTCTGCTCCCCGCTGACCCGCCGAAGTCGTTAAAGGTTTGCTGCGTAATCTTGGTCTGAAGATGGCGTGAGTCTATGAACGTGGTCTCCAATGTGCTTCCGTTCCACATGATCTGCGATTGGGGAGTGAAACCGCTGCCGGTCACCATCAGTGGAACTGAGTCCGCATCGCGCGGAATGTTGCCTGGTGAGATTGACTTGATTTGGGCTTGGGATACGCCTTGACAGCTTAAAAATAAGCCACTGCATGTCCATCCAGAGGAAAGCAGGACCAGGGCTGCGACGAGGGCAATGCGAATCGGAGAGAAACGCCTACAGAGTTTGATAAGGGAAGAACGCATACTAGCCTCCCTTTGACGAACGAATTTTACACCCGATTCAGCGAGAGTGTTTGTTCTATTTTCGTAACGAAGGCTACCAACTCTACTAGCCTCCCCCTACTCAGCGCTGTTCTCGACTACCGTAAGGCGGGCGGGCTTCGGTGTGGTGTTCGTCAGATTCAGTTTGTTTCCATGCTTCCCTCTGATGAGTTCCCCGTTTCTCGCACTCAGTTTCATCTGCGGCAAGCAGTCGGTTTATCTCAGTCACTAGGGCAAGCAGTTTGTCACAGTCTTCTTCAATTGCGGCGAGCAGGCACAGTTGATACCAGCGCTCTTTAGTGTGGTCGTCCATCAGAAACCTCGAAGAGCGCCCCATGACTCCCTCTCAGAATAATACCTGCTCGGGATTAAAAGAACATGAAGGAAAGAGAATGCCTGGCATGATGCCAGCAATCGAGCATGCTATGCTGAACGCCAAACTGGGGAGGCAGAATATGAGCATGTCATCGATAGCGGAACAGGTCAGGGCTAACATTGCGAAACTGACGGAGATCTTGCGGTTGCTCGAAGGATTGGACGAGACGGAGAGCAAACTGGTGAAGCAGGCTGGAGCGCGGGCGGTCAAGAAGAAACGAAAGATGTCGGCGCCGGCGAGAAAGAAAATTGCCGCGGCACAAAAAGCAAGGTGGGCGAAGATCAGGGCTGGGAGGAAATAGATATGTGATAGAGAAGCAGGACGCTAAATCCCCCTCATCAATTCCGATACGCTAATCCCGAATCCCTTCGAGAGAACCGCCAAGCAAGGGCACGGCTATTTCTTGCGTTGACCCAAAATATCCCTAGCGGCAATTCTCGCCAAAGCAAGGACGATCCCGGAGTTCGTGATAACGGCGTCCGGCCAATGTTTGTCGGCTGCCTTTTTAAGCAAGGCAAAGTCCTCTTCTGACATTTTCACGTTCACTTGAATCGTTCGCTTCATGTCCTCTTGAATCGAGGATTTCGGCTTGATATACAACGTTACTCGTAGTACTGTTCGTACCCTTCACGGCTTTGTCGTGATGCGAGGTAGTCGAATGGGCTGTCGCCTAGTGTGGATTATTGCTGCAATTGGGGTGCTGACGCTGGTAGGCGTTCTCTGGAAGATGAAGGAAGGTTTCGGACCAAACAACCTCCGGGCAGTTGGAATCGTGTTAATCGCGACCTTTGCATCCCTTCTAGCCTTACGCGATGGTGGAGCGTTGGCGGGTAGAAGCCCCCTCGGATGATACTTCGCTAGAAGTACAACTCTTCTGTCGCCGAATTGGTCGTAAACATACCCGCTTACGCTTAGGTTGTCAACACCAGAAAGCGACCCTAAATCGCCTCGCTCCAAAAAGGGCGTCAATCCAGTCACATAGAAGCCTGGTTTTTCCCCTTCTCTTAGCAACCCAACTCCTGAAGTCGCCCTGCCAACGTGCACAACAACTGAACACACTACGACCGTTTGTACGCCGGTATAACCTTTCGGAATAGGTGCCGTCCGAAAAGTCATTGGACGCGAGCCGCAGACCTCGCTACGGTGAGCGAAAACAACGCAGTGAAGTTCGCGGTCGCTGCTGGAGGCATCATGTCGGGTTTCGCTCAGATCCACACTTCGCTCCGCAAATCTATTGCCCGGATTCGATTTTTTGAACCAAAGCTCCTCATCGTTGCCCTTCTGGTATCGGTTCCGGTGGCGGCCCATGCTCAGGGCTCGCCGTTCGACACCGGCTTCAATGCAATCCAAAGCCTTTTCACCGGCACCATCGCAAAGGTTGCGAGTCTGGTTGCAATCGTGATCGGCGGCTACGGCTTTGCGCACGGGGAACCAGGTGCGAAAAAGGCACTCGCGGGCGTTGCCGCCGGAACGGGCATCGCCGTTCTCGCAGTGAATGTCTTGAGTTGGCTGTGGGGAGTATAGCGGCTGTTTGTCGCTCTCTCCGCGATCCCGTTGCGTAACGCTGAAATGAGGACGATATGCCCGACAATGCACGGCAGAAATGCCGCACAAATCGAGTCTTCAAGAGCCTGCATAAGCCGCTCACCTACTTGGGCGTGGAACGCACACTGTTCTACTTCGTATGCGTCGGCGCGGTGGGGGCTTTCAATCTCTTCAATTCCATCCTCGCCGGTATCGTCGTCTTCATTGGTGGTTTTGCCTTCGGCCATTGGGTAACGAACAGCGATCCGGCATTCCTCCGCATCCTCGCAAAATCCGAACGCTACAAGCTGCGCTATGACGCCGCGAAGCAGCAAGTTACCCGCGTGGAGGTAGTGTGATGCTGCGTCTCGACAAGATCATCAAGCCGTGGAAAGAGAGTGCGGCACTGAATGACCACATCAACCTCTATGGCTTCTGGAATGAGACGGCCTTCCTTACCAAAAGCGGCGATCTAGGAATGGTTCTCAGTGTTCCCGGTGTGGACTACGAAAGCCTCGACCGCTCGCAACAGGAGTATGCGGTGAAGCGGTTGGAGTCGGCGCTGAAAGCGTTTGGCCCAGGCTTCCATGTTTATCAATACCTCTTCAAATCGAACTACCCGGACATACCGTTCGCAACCTATGATGACCCCATTGTCGAAGCGGCGATTGATCAGCGGCGAAAATTCTTTGAAGCGAAGCGGGAGCATCTCTATCAGATCGAAATCTTCTACTGCATCATGCTCGAAGGTGCCCGCTCGAAGACCGGCGTTGGCACGGCGCTAGCTCGCCTGTTACACGATCCAGATGGCGCGATTGCCGAACTCAAATCGCAGTTCACCAACGACAGCATGAAGAAGTTGTTGCGGACGCATATCGAGCGAGATCTTCAACGGCTCTACCAGCACGTGCATGCTTTCGGTCGGCAGCTCGCAGATTTCATGCAAGTCGAGGTCTTGAATCGGCAGGGGCAATTCACGTTTTTCCGCCGCCTGCTGAATTATGACGAATGGCGTGTTGCTGGGAAGCCGCAGTCCACGCAGTTTCTCGACTATCAGGTGGTCAACTCCGACATCGAAGCCGAACGCGATCATCTGCGGGTAGGCGACCACATCGTCCGTGTGCTGACGATGAAAGAGGCCATCACAGAAACGCGTCCCCTCGTGCTCGATGTGCTGCTAAAGATTCCGGCCAACTTCTATGTCGTTACGGAGTGGACGCCACTCCGAGCGGACAGGGCCCGCAAAGAAGTCAACAAGCGCCGCCGCCACTTCAATATGTCGAAGACCGGGTTTGTCTCCCAGATGGGCAACGACGCCACGAAGACGAACCCACGTGACGTGCTGGTGGACGAATCCAAACAGGCCGACATCGAAAATCTTGGCGACTGCCTCCGCGCTCTGGGTGACGGTCAATCGCTTGGCGATTTCTCGCTCACGATTGTGCTGTACGGCCGTTCAAAACCCGACCTGGAACAGCTCGGGGCAGAGTTCACTGGCCTCTTCACCAACGCAGATGGGAATCTTTTCGCGGAAACCTACAACCAGCTCAACGCCTATTTCGCCACCGTGCCCGGCAACTATGCGCTCAACCTGCGCAAGTTGCACCTGCTGAACACGAATTACGCCGATTTGTCTTTTCTGTTTACCATCCTTCCCGGCGAGAAGACGAACGCGCATCTCGGCACGGAATACCTGGCTGTGCTCGAAACCGACAACAGCACGCCCTACTATCTCAACCTGCACACCGGCGACGTTGCCCATACCCTTATTCTCGGCATGAGCGGTAGTGGGAAGTCCTATCTTTGCGTTTTTCTGCTGCAGAACGCACAGAAGTACGAGCCGCTGACCTTCATCTTCGATATCGGCGGCAGCTTCCAGTCGCTTACGACGATATTCGAGGGCTCGTATCTCAATGTGGGTCAGGAAGCACGGGACTTCACCATCAACCCCTTCTCGCTGCCTCAGACCAAAGAGAACCTGCAGTTTCTCTTCAGCTTTTTCCGTGTGCTCATTGAGGGTAACGAGCAACGTTACCGGATCGACTTCAAGGAGGAACGCCGGCTGTGGGATGCGATCGAGCGCATCTACGTACTGGAACCGAACCAGCGCACGATTTCGAATTTTGGGAACATCATCGGCGAGTTGAAGGAACGGCTGCACCGCTGGACCCGCGGCGGCCAGTACGGCTTCCTCTTCGACAACGCCGAGGACACGCTTTCATTCAAAAGCTTTCAGACGTTCAATTTCCACGGCTGGAACGATGCGCCGGAAGTGTTGGAACCACTGCTGTTTTATGTTTTGCATCGAGCATCGAATGAGATCACTGACCCGAAGAAGCTCCGCACCTCCAAGTTCTTCCTGCTGGACGAGGCGTGGCTCTTCATCAAGAACGAGACGATCCGCGATTATGTGGTGCAGGCGCAGAAGACCTGGCGCAAGCACAAGGCGGCGATGATCCTGGCGACGCAATCCATCAAGGAACTTGAGGAATCGGGGATGCTGGCAATAGTGGCCGAAAGTTGCCCGACAAAGATCTTCCTCGCCAACCCGGACATGAACCGGGAAGTCTACCGCGAGGCGTTTCATCTGAATGACACCGAACTGGACCTTATCGACGGCCTAGTCCCGCCGGGCCAAATGCTAATTCGCAAGGCGCAGACCTCAAAGAAAGTGCATTTGAACGTTGATTCGGTCTCGCACTGGATGGCGACCAACAACGCCCGCGACAACCTCAAGAAGCAGGAATATTTCGACCGCCACGGTTTTGCCGATGGCCTCCGCCATCTCGCGGAAGATCACCCGTTCCGGCCGCGCGCGCTGGCCGTATCAACTTCGAACAACAACCGCTAAGGAGAGCTCTATGCGGCATCTGAAATTCGTCTTCAATTGCGCTTTGGTTTTCTGTTCCATCGGTGCTTTCGCCCAGGACTCTGCGCGCACGGTGCAGTATCACTCGCAGGACATCATTCCGATCCGCGCCAAGCTGAAATATACGACCCTGATCGAACTACCCACAACCGAGAAAATCATGGAAGCCGCCACGGGTGACAAGGAGTTCTGGATCGTGGACGTGGTTGGGAACTTTTGCTTTGTGCATCCGGCGAAACAAGGCATCAGCTCCAACTTGAATCTCATTACGGACAAGGGAAACATTTACAGTTTCACCCTTCAGGATGTCTCTGCGACTCCCACCAACCCCGACCTAAAGGTGATCGTCGAACCGGCTGATCGTTCCGCGATTGTGGCCGCGAGCGGCCCTCCCCAATTCGTGCCCGCCGCCCAACTCGAACAATCGCGGCAGCAGCTTGCCGCCCTGCAATCGCACATTGAGCAGGCCGTGGATGAGTACAAGAGCGCCTATCCAACGCGGCTCAAGTTTGACTATGCCTACAAGGCGAACGAAGCCCCCTTCTATATCCAGTCGATCTATCACGACGACAAGTTCACGTACATCAAGACCAATGCGCCTGAAAAATTCAGCGTGTATGAAATGAAGGACGATAAGCCCAACCTCGTTACCTACGACCTTCGGGAAGGGACGTACATCATTCCGAAGATCATGGACAGCGGATACGTGGAGCTGGGCAAGAAGCGGATGGAATTCTCGCGCAAGGGATCACCGTCATGACCGAGAACGCTTTCACCCCACACACAGAGCCGCAACCCGAGCCAACATTGCGGCGCAACCTGGAGCTACCAAAAGGTGTCTTGCAGAAGAACCTTAAGACGTTCGTCTATCTGGGTGCGGCATTGCTGGTGATTGTGGCGGCCCTCTTCAGTTCGTCCGGCAAGAAGACACCCGGACAACAGGCCAGCGTGAAAGGGCAACCACCGCAACCAACGTTGCAGGACAACACCGACAACAACGTGCAGGAGTTGAAGAACCAGCTTCAGGCCGAACGTCAGAAAGCACAGCAGGCAACAATGGCCGCTGCCGCAATGGGAGATCCGGCGCTTGCGTCTGCGACGCCCCAGCAGCGATCCGCAGCCGCGGCCTATGGACCGAACGGCGCTGACATTCCCTGCGTTCCGGGCCAGCCCTGCCCGCAAGCGCAGCAGGGCAATATGCAGATGCAACTCACGCCTGTGCAACAGCAGGCGCAGCTAATCGCAGCGAAAGAACGAGAACGAGCGGACGACTCACGTTTCGCTTCCAATCTTGTGTACTCTCGCTCTGCCGATCCGCCGCAACAACAACAGCAGCAAGGCCAGATGATGCCTGCCCAGTATGGCACCGAACGGCCGGTAAACAGTAAATTCGTCCCTCCAGCAGCCGAAGGAAAACAGGAAGACACGCCCGGCGGCTATAAACGCCCGCTGGAGGCCAATGTCGATTCAGCCGTTGGTCAGCCCTATCTCGTCTACGAAGGTTCGGTTCTCGACACGGTTCTCATGAATCGCCTGGATGGAGATGCCGTGGGGCCGGTCAAAGTTCTCGTCTCAAATCCGTTGTATTCCCACGATCATCAACACATCATCATTCCCGAGGGAACGGTTGTTTTGGGCGAAGCAAAGAAAATTGGAGCGGCGGGCTTTGGCCAACAGCGACGCATGGCCGTGGTTTTTCACCGCCTGATTATGCCGGATGGTTACTCCGTCGATCTCGATCAATTTCAAGGTCTCGATCAGATCGGACAGGAAGGATTGAAAGATAAGGTCAACAACCACTACCTCCAAATCTTTGGCACCTCGATCGCATTGGGTGTCATTGCTGGAGCCAGCGAGATCACGCAGGGTGGCGGCACCATCACAACGAGCGGTTCCCAGGCATTCACCAACGGGGCGGCGGGCAGTGTTTCGCAGTCTGCCACCACGATCCTTGACCGCTTCATCCAGATACCGCCCACCATCACGATTCGAGAGGGCCATCGCGTGAAAGTGTATTTCACGCAGGACTTGCTTCTTCCTGCGTACTCGAATCACACTATTCCGCAAACGTTTTAGGAGGCTGTCCAATGCGAATCGTTGCCCTCTCCCTGCTATTCCTGTCGACCTTCACCCTTGCCGGCTGCGAAAGCAAAGCCGAAAAAGTGAAGAAATTGGTGGACCAATACAACGTCGAATACCCGCCCTATGCCAAGGCCTGCCTGGACGAAGACATGACATCCGGAGCCTCAAGAATGCTAACAGGAGAGAAGCTCACCCCCGAGCAGACAGCGGCTCTCGAAGCCAAGAAGAAAGAACGAGACGCACGGTGCAAGCCAGAGGCCGACCGTCTTGCACAGCTCCAGAAAGAGATTCTCGCTGCACAGCAGTAAAGCCGTACCGCTGTACAGCGTCACGAAACCAACGGCGACGAAGGGACCAGACATATGAAGAGACTAACCCTTACCGTGCTCGCCGTTGGATTTGCGGCGGCGTTACAACCGTTCGCCAATGCACAATTCGGTTCTGGCATCGTGTTCGACCCGACACAGTCGGGCCATGCCGTTATCCAAATCGAACACGAAGAACAATCCATCGCCAACCAAGCCCAGCAGATTGAGCAGGGCCAACAGATCTTCACCAATACCGTCAAGATTGCGACCGAGGCACTCCAAACGTATAACACGGTTCACCAACAGTATGAACTCACACGCCAAATGATCCTCGCGCCAAGGATGCTCTATGCGCGATTTCTGTCTCCAACTTCTGACTTGCTGATGCTGCAACAGATCTCAAACACGTATGGCAATTCGATGGGTTGGCTCAACTCCGCAAACACCGGCAAGGGGGCCGCATCGGCGTACCAGCAAGTTAGCGTTCCGAACACCAACAACGTAATCCCCGGCTACGGCACCGCGAGTATGGCCGGGCAGCTGCAGATTGCCGCGCAGGGCGCCACCGTAGACATCGCCGATTCCGTGATGAGCAACAACCTCCAAGCGCTAGGGACAATCCGCGCAAATCAGTCGGCAAGACAAACGGATATTACAAATCTGGAAGCCGCAACCCAAACCCAGGACCCGTCGCAGCAAACGATCATGGCCGAACTGCAGCGGATCAACCAAGCTCTGCTCTTGCAGCTGCGCACTTTACAAGACGCAAACCAAATCAATGCCAATCTTGCCCTACAGCAGATCGTCGCTCAAAAGCAGCAGCAGGACGCGATGAAGGCGGCATTTCGTGACTCATCGGGATACGAAAACTATTACAACGCCAACATAACAACAACCAGCGGCGGCGCGGCTAGTCTCCTCACGCAAGCGTACTGACCAGATGCAAGCTGAAGAGGACAGGAGGGCAGGTAACATGGGTATAGGTTTCTTCAACTTTATTGCCCAGGCGTGCCAGTCGCTTGCAGCCACGGCGGCTCCCTCCATTACAGCAATGGGAGTTCACATCGTAATAGCGTTAGCCACCATCGTGTTGGTTTGGTTTGGCGCGCAGGAAGCACTCGCATCGGCGCATGGCGGGCCGGGGTTCAGCATGGGGAGGTTTCTGAACCTCTTCATGCTGCTCACCTTCGCCTACGCGATGGTGAACTACTACGACACCTCAATCCCCGGACTTGGCTTTTCCATCAAGGGTTTTATCGACGGCGGAACAACAAGTCTAGTGAACCTGATTGGCGCCGATGGCTCGACTTCGATGCTGAACGAGATCCACACGGCATCCGCCAAGACAGGGCCGTCAATCCTGAGCAGCATGATGAATCCGTACTACGCCATCGTGTACTTTGCGGTGCAATTCCTATTAGCCATGCTGGCCGCTATCGTCTCCGCAATTTTGGCCTACGGTGCAATTGCCGCAACGATCATCGGATTACTCGGCCCGATCTTCATACCATTCCTTGTCGTCGATAAGCTCGATTGGTTGTTTTGGGGATGGCTCAAAGCGTATCTCGGATTCAGCTTTTACAAAGTCGTCGCCGCAGCCACCATGAATGTTCTGTCCCATGTTCTAACGAACTATTACATCCAACTTGGCCAGAGCGTGTCGGACCCATCGTTGATGGTGCAGACGTTGCCGCTTCTCGTCATTCTCGTCCTCGTCAACATCTACATTCTCTTCAAGATTCCGACCATGACGCACAGCTTATTCACTGGCGGTACTGGCGGGCACGGTGGAGGCTTGGGACTGGCGATGTTGGCGATACGGGCCGCGATGTAAACGGCAAGAGAAACGAGGTTACAGATGAGCACAGAAACAACAAATACGGAAACCAACGCGACCCCGGAAATCACCCGAGCCGCAGAGCGTTACCTGGAGCAATACGGCGACCCGTTAGTGATGAATACGTACTTGAAGGTGACTATTCTCGTGCTCGCCGGCGTCTGTGCCAGCTTGGCTGCACTCACGTATAAGAGCCAGACGGCGCTCGCTAACATGCACCCAATGATCGTGCGGATTAACGACGTGGGCCACGCCGAAGCGATCGACTATCGGAACTTCCAGTATCGACCGCAAGAAGCGGAGAACAAATATTACCTCACTCGCTGGGCAGAGCTGTATTTCAGCCGCAATCGTTTCACGATCGAACGTGACCAAACACAGTCGCTCTACTTCCTCAATAGCGACGTGCAACGCGCTGTGATCGACCAGGAGCGCAAGGACAACAGTATTCAGAACTACATCAAAGACAGCACACTTCCGTATGTCGATGTGGATATCAAGAACGTGATTCTTGACGACCTGCGACAGTCGCCGTATTCGGCGCGCATCGAGTTTGAGAAGGTGTACACCAACCCCGCGGATCATTCTGAACTCAAGCGGGAGCGATGGACAGCCAGCGTCACCTATGTCTTTCGCGAGACTGTGAAAAACAATGAGCTTGCCGTGAACCCCCTCGGTCTGACCATCGTGCGCTTCCGGGCCGACCAGGCATTCAGCTAGGGATTCATCGACCTGCCCAGAGGCTATTCATGTCCTTTCATGCTGCTAATCCGGCTGGCTTTTCCCACCTGTCCTCGTGCCCGGTAGAGTCGGCAAACAAGAGCCTTTCCACGGGCAACTACAGTGGCGAATTGCGTCCTTCTTACGGCGGACCTTGCCGCTCGAATAGCACTGCAATTGCGGTGAACTTCCGCAGCCAGTGTGCGGATGAAAACTTTGCTCTGGCACGTGTCTGCCGTTATGTATCCCGTCTTTCGCTCGGTCACAGCTTCGGGGCCTTTCCGGCGCCCGGCGGCACTCGGTCTTCTGCTTCGCATTGCGCGCCCCTTCTGGGTCTCGATTCCTCCCAAAACAAGTTTGCAAACCACGGCAAAGTACGCCGTGCAAACTTCTTTCGGGCCCCTCCCAGAAAGCAGACCTTCGGCACTTGGGAGCCGGGCCCACTCGCTAAGCTCCGCCCAGTGTGACCCGAGCAACAACGGGCGAATTCAACAAACGGAGACACTGTCATGTACCAGAACAAAGTAACCCTCATCGGCTTTCTCGGCAGCAACCCAGAAGTTCGCAGCGCCAACAACCGCAGCTTCACGACACTCTCGCTGGCAACCAAGTCCTCTTATAAGAAGGACGACAAGTACATCTCGCACACCGAATGGCACCGTTGCGTAGTCTTCGGCAAGCTTTCGGAGTTCGCCAAGACGCTCACCAAAGGCGCACATATCCAGGTGGAAGGCGAACTGCGCAGCCGGGAGTACGAGAGCAAGAAGACGGACTCGAAGCAGCGCGCCTGGGAAATTCGGGTAGCTTCGATCCTGAAGCTAGACCGCGCCGAGAAGGCCGCCCCGGAAGATCAGGATCACGATGAAGTGCCCCAGGAGGAAACGGTCGCATAAGCCCTTGCTCTTCACTCTCGGAAGCCCGGCTAATCGCTGGGCTTCCATCGCTGTGAGGTTCCCGCTATGAGCTTCGAATTGATCCTTCCATTCCTTCGGCCCATCGAGGCGGCTCCGTATTGCCGACGCGTCAATGTCACCCTCAACCGTCCAAGCGTAAACTATCTTCCCACTTGGCTGCCGAATTGGCTGCATCGCTTCAAACGAACCTTCAATGCTGAAACTCGTCTCCTCATTGAATTCGCGTTTGGCTACCTCTAAAGCCTCCTCGCCCTCAACAAATTCCCCCTTTGGAATTGACCATGCTCCCTCATCTTTCTTAGACCAGAATGGACCGCCAGGGTGCACCAGGAAGACTTCGACGAATTCAGTTGAATTCCGATAGAGCAACAAACCTGCACTCTTCTTTGCCATTAATCCTGTCCTTCGTTTGCCTTCCGAACACGATACAGCGACTTCTTGGGAACTAGGCTCCCGTCTTTGACAAGAGAATCGTACGCGCGAGCCAGAACAGCATAAAGGCCGTCTTCGTGCGAGCGTACAACCTCGAATGCGAAACTGTGTCTTAGGCCTGCCTTGTATGGTTTCGTCTCAATCTGAATATGACCTGACGGCTGATGGTGGTCGAGCATAATAGCACTGCCGAACGGAAGGGCATTGTGAACTCGTATTTCGAACCGTTCCTGGGCCGGTTTTGGAAGTCCGTCTTTGAAACGGTGAAGCTCGCGAAGACTCTCACGAATGCTCTTTGCAAGATCAACAGACTTCATTTTAAGGATGGGGGCCATCGCCAGCATTAGCTCCGAACGCCACGGACTAAGCAAGGATATCGTTGCTCGGAATCGAGATTGTGGGCCGCCGAGCTTCTCTCCAAGACATCGACACAAATCGTCGAACGGAATCCCCGTCATCAAATTAATTTAATGCTCACAAGAACTGCGCTGTGTTTCGCGGTACGAACGTAGGTGTCTATGGTGGGGGCATCTGGGCGCAGTCGGCTGTAAAAATCCCTTGACGGGTAAAAAGCACTAAGGCCAGCTTCGCTAACCCCAATTGAGAGGCGACCATCCCCATTGGAATGGTAAGCCCGAATGAAGTCGCGGTTCAATTCTTCCAGTTCAGCCATCAACTCCGAAGGGAAGAGATCTACCGCGATACCAGCCCGCCGGAGTTTGAGTATCCCTTTTCCAGTGATTACCTGATTTGGATCGAGCATGCCAATTACCACACGACTGACTCGATGTTCGATCAGGCGCTCCGCGCAAGGCACTTTGGGATGCTTACGTGTCGTGCACGGTTCTAACGTCGTGTAGACCGTTGATCCGGCAAGAGCTCGGTTGACAAGTTTCTTCTCCAGCAACGTGAACTCCGCATGATCACCGGGTTCCAGATCCCCCCGACAACTGGAGGCAAGGACTTGCCCATCTTTGACCACGACTGCTCCGACCCACGGATGTACCCTCCCGTCTTCTGGCACGGACCGTCTCGCCTCCTTGATCGCAAGACGCATTCGCGAAAGGTCCGACTTTTTCGCCGCCATCCTTCTTTCTCCGTACTAAAGAACCGCTGGGACCAACGTTCTCTGTCACCATGAACTTCGATCTGGGAATTGTATTTGGCTGGTATTGTTCACCGCAAACATGCCCGTCGAAACCACTAAGCCCAGCTCCACCAAGTCCTCAATCCGTCGCACGGGACCCGCGTGCCAACTATCCAGCGCGCAACGTTGCTCTGCTCCCTACAAGGTCGTTCTTCGTCAAGCCCCTAACGTCTCAAATGGAAGGCTACGCCATCAATCTCCACTCTGCCTCTTCCGGGTGGACCGCCGCTTGGCCGCGGCTCGGACGGGCGTTTCGGACTGCGCCGGTTTCGCGCCAAACTAACCCCAACCCCGTTTGGCACTCACCGCGCTTTCACTCACGCCCTCCCACCCTCCTTCGGCCTCCGTTCTGTCCCTTTCACCGTTCCGCCTTGTTTCTTCCCGCTGCCGCTCAAGTGAAGAAAGAAACAAGCCGGAAACGGCAGAAAGGGAAAAAATGAAATTAGAAGAAGTCAACACACGAACCAAAGAGGCCGTGGATTTCCTCGTTGCAGCATTGGAGTCCGGTCACAGTGAAGTACTCACCGCATACCTCGGAGCGATGGCGAAGTTTCACAGCTACAGCTTCGGCAACATCATGCTGATCGCACGTCAGAAGCCCGATGCTACCAACGTTGCCGGACTTCGGACATGGAACTCGCTTGGCCGCTTCGTTAAACGGGGAGAAAAAGGCATTTTCATTCTCGCCCCCATGGTCGGAAGACGAAGCGCGAAGGATGTAGCGACAGACGAGTCGAGTGCAGACGCAACCACCGAGGGACAGCGGACTCTGTACGGATTCCGAGCCGTCTACGTTTTCGACGTTACCCAGACGGAGGGCAAAGACCTTCCCGCGCTGACCGAAGTTAACGGCGACGTGAGCGAATACCGCGAACGCCTGTTCAAGTTCGTGGAAGCGCAAAGCGTCGAGCTTAGTTTCTCCGAAAGAATTGCTCCCGCGAAAGGTCTCTCGCATGGCGGAAAGATCACGCTACTTTCAGGGATGCAGCCAGCCGAGGAGTTTTCCACGCTCGTGCATGAGATTGCTCACGAAATGTTGCATCGGGGCGACCGCCGCACCCTGACCACCAAAAAGGTCCGCGAGACCGAGGCAGAAGCCGTGGCCTTTGTGGTCTGCCAATCTGTCGGGCTTCAGAACGGAACTTCATCCCAGGACTACATCCAGCTTTGGCACGGGGACGCCAATCTCCTGCGCGAGAGCTTGGAAGCCGTTCAGCAAACCGCTGCCGTGATCCTCGGGGGCATTGCCCCCGAGCCAGCGGCACTCGCGGCAGCCGCATAACACGCCAACCCCTGCGCCGTTTGGTTTTCACGCCCGACGTGTGCGCCGAGTCGACGAACACCTAACCAGAAACACATGAGAGGAGAAAAGATCATGCCGAGTGCGCAAAATTCAGTCAATAACCACGAGTACCGCAGCGTTCCCATCACCGCGCTTGCGGAGTCAGCCACCAATCCCCGCAAACGATTTGATGCAAAGAGCCTCGAAGAACTGGCGGCCAGCTTTAAGACGCAGGGGATTCTGGCCCCTCTTCTGGTACGCGAACTGGAGGAAAGCAAGTACGAGGTTGTCGCTGGGGCACGTCGCCTGAGAGCGGCGAAACTGGCGGAACTCGAAAAACTTCCCGTCCGCGTCGTCAAGCTGACGGATGCGGAGGCAATCGAGGCCCAGTGCGTTGAGAACCTGCAACGCGAGGACATCCACCCGCTTGAGGAAGCTCTGGGTTTCAAGTCGCTCTTGGAACTCGGAGAGCCTGCCTACACCATCGCCAGCATCGCCTCACGCGCTGGCAAGGGCGAGGCGTATGTCTACGGTCGCATTCGCCTCGCTGGCCTCATACCGCCTGTGGCCGAGGCATTCCTGAAAGACCAGATCACCATCGGCCACGCTTTGCTGATCGCCAAACTCCCGGCTTCGCAGCAACAGGAGGCATTCTCGGCTGCGTATCGGGGCTTGTGGACAAGCGAGGGCAATAGCCAAATCTTGATTCCAGTTCGCGAGCTGGCAGCGTGGATAGAATCGAATATCTTGCTGCAACTGGCGTCTGCGCCGTTTGACAAGCAGGATGAGACACTCGTCCCCGAAGCAGGTTCGTGCGTCAACTGTCCGAAGCGAACCGGATTCAATAAGCTACTTTTCCCCGACGTGCGTAAAGATTCCTGCACTTCGCCGGACTGTTTCCGGGCCAAGATTGACGCTTCCGTGAAAAAGACTTTGAAAACCAAGCCGCAGCTAATCCAGATTTCGGCGGCATGGAATTCCCGCGAGGGCGCTCCCTTGGGACGGAATCGGTATGTGGAGTTGGAGATCAAGAAGCCCAGGGCAAACGGTGCAAGCACCAAGCTACCACCTAACCAGAAGCCCTGCGAGAAGATGGCAGAGGCCATCGTCATGGACGGCGGCAAGCGCGGACAAGTCGTCAAAGTTTGTGCCGATCCAGCTTGCCGCGTCCATCACCCCAACACACCTTCTCCGCAGCAAGTCGAGCGGGAGCGGGCGGAGGAGCGCAGGCGCATCGAGAAGGAGAAACTGGCCATTACGACTCGCCATCGTGTCTTGGCCACGATCCTTCAACGCGTGTCGGCTCCGTTAAAGAAGGCCGACTTGCTGGCAGTCGCACACTACCTGATCGGCCACCTCTCCTACAGCCAAGTCCCGGCTCTGGCGAAGCGGCACAAGGTAGAGGCGAAGAAGGACTCTGCGTCCGCGCATGAGCTTTTGGCCAAGCGAGTGGGCACCTACGACGAGGCCGAACTCGGCAAGCTGCTTCTCGAAATCAGCCTGCTGGATTCGGCGTATCAACGTTCCACCACCAGCCACGACGACGTTCTCATGGACGCCGCCAAACGCTACCGAGTGGACGCTGAAAAACTCCAGAAAGCCGTGGCCAAGGAATTCGCTGCGAAACGAGACAAGAAAACGGTCAAGCCGAAGACCCGCACGACGGCGGCATGAACCTAACCATTTGTGTTCTCTGGCGGAGTGCTGGATTGCACTCCGCCCTCTTTTGTCTAAATGGGAGTCTCGCCCCAGAATGGCAGATTTTCAAATGAAACGGTTATCATTAATAGCATCGATCGCGCAATTACAACACCGGCTTGCCTTATCGCATGGCTGTTGTGCGCGGTATTGGTGTGCCTGGTAGTTCATCCGCCGCACTGCGATCTGTGCGATGGACCGCTCACTGGAATCTCTTCTTCGCCGCAATCAGTTGTCAACCAGGAGCAGCCCACCACTCCGGAGCACTGTAACGGCATCTGCTGGTGCTGCGGCTTTGACGGACTTCCGAATGCAAGTCCGTATCTGGGTCCGGTGAATGCGGTGACTTCAAATGTTCGTCCTGAACCGCTTTCGCCCATTTTCGAGGCACACTCCACCATCTTTCGACCTCCGCGTACAAATGTCTCCTCTTAGCTTGGCCATTCCGTGCCTTTAGCGCGGATGCTGGAACGCAGAATTCCCTCTGGAGACATCTATGCGTCTATACGTGTTCACGCTCGTTGGAGCGTGCCTGTTTTTGTTTTTGTGTCCGCCTGCTCATGGGCAGACTTCCGCTAAGGCGCCGTGTGGCGATCCTCAAAAGGCCGATAACGACAAAGACCCCATAGGCATTGTTGAGCTTGGCGCTGCAACTAGCTGGAACTTCAGCGGAGGCGCAGCAACGTTCGCGCCGAATCTTGCAGCGGAGGTGACACCCATAGAAAACTGGCTGGAGCTTGAGGCGGGTGTGTCACCCTTCTACACTCGTAAGTCAACGGAATGGGACATCGACCTCCTTTTCAAGAAGCCGTGGACTATATCGCGGAAGGCGGAGTTCATGGTGGGCGTCGGTCCCCAATGGGTCCACCTCAGACAGAACGGGAAAGTGACCAACTCCATCTCTGGCGAGATAGCGGGAGACTTCATGTTCTGGCCGACCGGCAAACACCGTTTCGGCTGGTTCCTCGAACCAGCTTACGACTATAGTTTTGCCGGAGGCCACCAGCAATCCATCGGTATGAGCGCCGGTCTCCTCATCGGAATTCCATGATAGTTACCCTACGGGCGCTGTAGGAGAGAGTACTTGTTGCGCAAAGCGTCCTAAACGCAAGAAAACCGCCCGGAGCTATGCTGCGCTACGACGGGCGGCTTTGTACCCCCTCAGCTTGCCCCCGCATTGTACCTGTTCGGCCTTGGTATCATTGTCGCGTGTCCGGGGCCAAACTCTCTGCCTTAATCGCGGTGTTCTTTTTCACGAGCGTGATCAGCGTCGTGACTGGCAGCACATCTTTAATCACAGTTCCAGTCATGATTGCGCTGGGCATCGAAGCCCACGTTGCAGTTGCAACGAACATGCTGGCCTTGACCTTCATGAGCGTGGGGGGCTCGTTGCCGTTCATCGGTCGGGGTGTTCTCAGTCGCAGCCGGTTGCTGCCCTCGGTCGTTCTCACGATCATCGGTTCTGGCTTGGGCGCATTACTATTGCTCAGTGTCCCGCTCAAGGCTCTCCAAATCACAATCGCCGTGGCGATGATTAGTGTTGCCCTTTTCTCTCTGCTGAATAAGAACTTGGGGCAGGCTAGTCATGATGCTCCGACATCACGCATCGGGGTAGTCGCCGGCTATGCGGCCACATTCCTTCTGGCAATCTATGGCGGCTTTTTCAGCGGCGGTTACGTCACAATGCTCACGGCGGCCTTTGTACTGCTTTTCGGCATGACTTTTCTTCAAGCCGTCGCCACCACGAAGTTGATCAACGTGTTTTCCTCCGGAGTTGCCACAGTAGTGTTTATTTGGCGTGGTGTCGTGGATTTGAAGCTTGGCATCGTCCTTGGGGTCTTCATGTTTCTGGGCGCATTGCTGGGAGCCCGCATTGCTTTGTTCCTGAGCACCGTCTGGCTGCGGCGAATCTTCATTGCCGCAGTGCTGGGTTTAGCGATCAAGCTACTATTGCCGCTGCACTAGCAGGTCGGTTTTGTCGCCGGTGTGGTGCTCCGCGATCTGAAAACGAAGAAACTCATGAATCGCGTCCAGCGCGTCGCGATTTTCTGTCTTAATACGCACCCTGCCACCTGCGGGCAACTCTTCAAAGCTGTACGAGATCTCCGCGTGTTTCTCTTTCATCACGGGAACACCTGGCGGCACTTGGTCATGAACGAACATGGGAATCGAGAATTCCCCGTTAGAGAACATCGTGACGATGTGCGTCAGATGAGACCTGATTGCCCGTAAATTCTGGGAATCCTTATTGTCGTTCACGGTCACTTCGATGGCGCCACCGTCTGAGTACAGGCGAAAATGATGGGTGGTCTTGTCATGCGGAAATCCCATCGCCTCATCACCGTGCTTTTCTACATCAGCCTGGTTCTGCGCGGCTTCTTTCAGGTGTTCTTTGTGCATGGGGCAAGACTGCATGTCTTGCCCTGCCAATTGCAGCGCGCCGAGGACTATAAAGGCGATTATGGTTTTCATCTTAATTTCTTCCTACGAAACTGATTTGGTGGAGTACCAGCTTTCCTTACCGCATCAGTGAGCGAATACAGCAAGTGCGATTTCTCTCCCGAACCCGCACTCTCAATGCGTCGTTCCCAGTCGTCCAAAACTTTCTTCACGTAGCGTCTAGTGCGCTTCAGTCCGTCAATATCTGCCTCGATAGCTTTGAGCTTGTCCTGGGCAAGTTGGTAGACGCGACGGCATGGAGCGCCCCCAGCATCACGAGCTTTCAGAACCTCGGCCAACTCTGCCAGAGTGAATCCGATCCTAATTGCCCTTTGCACGACAAAAACTCTCTCCAACGCGCTCGCAGGATAGACTCGATAACCGGAGTCTGTTCGTGAGGCCCGTGGGAGAACACCGATCTTTTCATAATGTCGGATCGTGTCCGGGCTCACACCCGCCGACTTGGCCAAGGCCCCGGAACGAAGAGTTTTGGAAACACCAATTTGCACCATGTGCAGTATCAACCCTTGAACGCATTCCAGAGTCAAGGTGTTTTTTGATACGTCTACGCCATTCGGGTTCAACGACGAGCTCGATCTTGTCAGACCGTGCGACAGACGCCGGTTTCAGGACAATGCCCCTTTTATTTGTTGCCAGGAATTGAGAAACTATTCGAAAGCTTCAGTGTTCTAGCCAGTATCGCCAATCGTCTGCGCCGCCTCGTCGCTACGACTTTGTAGATTCCTTATTTGCGTGGTTTCTCAGTGGGCAAACGTGTCCCAGGATGGGCGAGCTTTGTAGCCGCTCCGGTCGTGGTGTTCCTCACAATCTGCTCTTACTACGCCTACACTCGCCACTACCGGGCGGTTTCTGGCAATGCGGCCAGTTCTCCCGTTGATTCCGCGGCCCTACAACAGTCCACCGACCCCAAGGCGCTACTTGGCATCGCCGACCACTTCTACTGGTTAAATAACGGACCGGCAGCAGCGCCGATCTATGCCCGAGCCGAGAAACTGTTCTCGGAGCGAGGCGATGCGCGGAACGAACTTTACGCTAAAGTGGGTCGTCTTAGATCACAAGCCGAAACAATGTCCTTTGTGGATCTTTCGCGCATTCTGAATGAGCAACTCCAGACTCCGATAGTCCAAAACGACTCAAGGCTGCGCCTGTGGATCTTGATCGCAAAAGGCTATACCGACATTGAACTTGACTATCGAGTCTCAAAGCGCGATTGGCTAGAGGCGCAGGACATCGCAAAGAGCCTGGGCGAAAGCCAATGGGTCACGCGCGCGTCCGGCGAATTGGGCCTCATTGCGTTTTTAGAGGGGAACCCAGGACGAGCGGCCAGACTTCTTGGCGGCGCTCTCCTGCAGACCATGACGAATGGCGACACTGCCGGCCAGGTACGCTTTCTAGAATTGCTCGGAAGAGGCTTTGAAGAAGTCAATCGTAACGCGGAGGCGCTGAGATTCTTCGAGAGAGCTATCAAGCTAGCCGAGGCTGATCCTGACTGTGGGCTTCCATTCATGGGATATGAGGGAAAAGCGCAGGCCCTGATCTCGCTTGGCAGAACGCAAGAGGCGAGGTCGGTGCTTGAGAGTGCGCTCGCCAAAGCGCAGTCGCAAGAGAAGCGCGGACATGAGGCGGAGTTGCTTGTTCGTCTCGGAAGGCTCGCGGCACAAACAGGAGACCGACAACAGGCTCTCACGTATTTGGAAGACGCCGGCCAATTTGCAACCAGAGTGCAGTTTTACAGAATTGAAGCGGACGCCATGTACGAACTCGCGCAACTCTATCGCGATGCCGGAGATCTAGCCACAGCGGAGGCACGAGCCACACAGGGCGTAACCGCAAGCCAGCAGGTTGGTGATCGTTATTATGTACCTCGCAATTTGACAATCCTCGCTGATCTAAAAGCACGTCGCGGTCGCTATACCGAAGCAAAGGCTCTCTACGATCAAGCAGAAGACGTGGTCGAAGGGATGTTGACCAGCGTGGATGAGCCGTATTGGAACAGTTCGGTTGTGGCCGCGCAGAGCCAGACCTACTTGCAACATTTCGAGCTCGTAACTCGCGGCGGAGATGTGCCCGACGCGTTCCGCGTTCTGGAGCGCGTCCGAGGGCGAACCCTCGCTTGGGCTCTCGAAGATCGAAAAGCATTCCCGACCTCAGAATCAGAACAGACCGCGTCATTGGAAACCGATGTGGCTGGACTCCAAGCTCGATTGATGCAGAGTGGCAGCGCCACCGAACGCGAGCAACTCCTGGACAAACTGGTTGAGTACGAGCGGCGTCTCGGCCTAGCGTGGACAAAGGGAGATGAGGCGAATACCCGACTACCCGCACAACCCGCGCCTTTGAAAATCGTGCAGGAAGACCTGAAGCCCGACGAAGTGCTCCTGGAGTACGTTCTTTATGACCCCAACTCTTACTGCATTTCGATATCGCGCCACGGCGCTTTCGTGAGAGTGCTTCCGACCGGGCGCAAAGAGATCGAGAAGTTGGCGCAACAATATATCGACGAAATCCGTGGGAAGGCATCGGGAGTGGATGTGTCGAAACAACTTTACGAACGGTTGTTAAAACCGATCCCCGAAGTCTCCGGTGCTGACCGGATTCTCATCGCGCCGGACGGCATATTGCACTTACTGCCATTTGAGGCCCTTCAAGATAACCGTGGCCAATACCTTCTGAAATCGCACACTATTAGTTACGTGCCCTCCGGCACGATTTTGGATACGCTACGCCGCAGCCAAAGGCACGAACCCGCGCCGAAGCCGCTCTTGGCAGTGGGAGATGTCGCCTACGAGAACCAGGGCGGCGCAGGCAAGAGATTGCCGACTCCAACCTCTGTGCGCGGACGGATCGAACGTGGCATCGCAGACTTGTCAGGCGTCGCCCTCAGTGATCTTCCGCAGACGCGCGAAGAGGTTGTGGAAATCGGTAAAATTGTAGGACCGACCGCGGTCATCCTTCTCGCCAAGGACGCGACCGAGACCGCCTTCAAAAAAGAACCGCTCGATCAGTTTCGTGTTCTGCATTTGGCGGTTCACGGGTTCGCCGACACTCAATATCCCGAACGATCTGCACTCGTCCTAGGAACCGATTCACATTCTGGTGATGATGGGTTGCTGCAGGTACGGGAAATCATCCGCCTGAGGCTCAACGCGGAACTAACGACACTGTCGGCATGCGACACCGGAGTGGGAAAATTGCAGGGCCAGGAAGGGATCAGCAATTTGGTAGAGGCGTTTCTCGTGGCTGGATCGAAGTCTGTCGTCGCGAGCCTGTGGAGTGCCGAGGACACTGCTGCAAGCGCACTCATGGAGCGCTTCTACAGGAGACTGGCCCAAGGTGAAAGCACCGGTTCGGCTCTTCGGAATGCCAAACTGGATCTGCTGGCACAATATGGAGAACAGTTAAACCCGTTCTATTGGGCAGCGTTCATTCCGGTTGGTGAGACTTCAACCCCGATTGGAATCAAACAACGATGAATTTGACCCTCGACGACCGCACGAAGATCTTCGACAAGGTTTGCAGGCTGGTAGCCACCAAGCATTTCGATCCGGGAATGAATGGAGCGGATTGGAACGCACTGGTGACATATCGGCGGGACCAGATCCTAGCGTGTGCCGACGCTGAGACATTCGAGAAAGAAGTTCACAAACTGGTAGCCGAACTCAAGACTAGTCACACTGGCTTTCGTCATGCCGGTATGCGGAACATTCCCGCGCGCCACGCGATCAATGCAACGCTCCAGCGCCTCGGTGTAAACGGAAGCGAGCGATGGATGTTCCAAGACGTTCATCGCGGCGGCCCGGCCTACACAGCGGGCATCCGACCTGGCGATCTATTGCTGGAATGTGGGGGCCGTGAAGTTCGGCCACCAAACGATCTGAACTTTTCAGTGGGCGAGTCCGCAAAACTTCTCGTCGAGAAACTCGATGGCGAACTGCAGGAAGTGAAGGTGCAGTTGCCGATGCCGAAGTCACAAAAGCATCCAGTGACGGCGCCGCAGGCTGTGACCACCGAAAGGCTCAGCGATGAAATTGGATTGCTAAGAGTCGCGATGTTTCCTGGAGCCATTGGAATAGATGTTGCGAAAGACATCGACCGCGGCATCGCTACTCTCACTGGATGCAGCCGGCTCATTGTGGATATGCGTGGCAACACCGGTGGGGGAATCGGCGGCCTACGTCTGATGAGCTATTTGACGCCGGGAAAACTTGAGGTTGGTTACAGTCTCACGCGAAAACGTCGCGAGCGCGGCTATCGTCGCGAGGAACTGACTCGATTCGGACACATTCCGTCCCACAAAGCGACTCTCTTATGGTTAGCGGCCCGATATGCTTTCGTTGAAAAATCTATCCTAGTGGTCACCGAAGGACTCGGCCAGCAGCGATTCCACGGTCGAGTTGTGCTGCTGGTAAACGAGCACACCGCGAGCGCCGGCGAGATGGTGTCGGCGTTTGCAGAGGAAAATAATCTGGCAACCATCGTGGGAACGAAAACACCCGGTCGTCTACTCAGTGGGAGCGCATACAAGGTTGGCCACGGATACATTCTTGGCCTCCCGGTTGCCGCCTATTTGACGTGGCAAGGACGGATGCTAGAGAACAATGGCATTGCGCCGAAGTTTTCTATTGAACTCTCGCGAGAAGCATTGAAAAAAGGACGAGATACCCAGCTCGAGACCGCAATCGAGGTGGCGAAAGCTCTGTGATCGCGGAATGGCTCTGCCGCAGTCACAAATCTCGCTTACCTTACTGTAGACGCTTGGGCGTTTATCGCGACCAATCCAGGACGCATTACTTCCGGTTGCCAGTCATCCGTCCAGAATCAGCAAAAACAGTAAGCCGCAAAAGCGGTCACGATTTTATGCCAACCACAACGAATAAAGTCACGGTCGCAAAGAAAGTCCCGAGCCGGTCACGCATCAAGAGGTCGTCCAACCAGGCATCACCAGCCTGGCGCGCGACGTCGCCTGCGTTAATTGCATGCTCAGCGACTACGCGTAGATCCAAGAGCATATCGGCTATATCAAAGCTGCTTATGTTGATGCAGTGAGTCTGGACCCGAACTGCATTGAAGCCGGCCATCGTGAAAAGGCCGTGAAGCCTTCTGCCTATCCATCTGTTTCGGATGCCTGAAGCGGCACGATCGAGCACCACCCGAGTCGTGAGGTCATCGGATGCGTCGAGCGCAATCATGCCCCAATCACGATCGACAACTGCCAAGCGCCCCCCAGGCTTGAGTACGCGAAGGAACTCTTGAAACGTCTGACCTGGATTTGTCACATGTTGTAGTAGCCGATCGGCGCGGCACGCGTCGAAGTAGTTGGATTCCCATGGCAGTTGCTCCGCCTCGCACACCTCGAATCGCACCGGAAGACCGCACCCGTGGGCGCGTCGGCGCGCTTCCGCAATCATCGATTCACTTTTGTCCGCTCCCACCGCCATTCCATTAGCACCAACCAGTGCGGCCATCTCGCGGACATCATCTCCTGTACCGCAACCGACATCCAGTACTCTCTCAGTCGGTTGCAGGCTGAGCAAGGAGTAACTTGTGCGTTTCACTATCCCAAACTGGTTCTTTGCTTCATCAAGATAGGAGACAAACGAGGCGGCGTAACCCATCCGGTCCACTTCGCTGAATGCACTTCCTGATAGGTCAATTCTGACTTTCACGCCTTCAGGCTGACACGGTTTCCCGAGGTCCGTCAAATTGAGGTCTTCACCCGCGGATTCTGGCTGTAGCTCTGCTGATTTTGGGGAACTTCTTGCAGCTCGTCGCAAAAAAAAGGCAACGCCTTACACCGTTCCATCCTCCGCTACTTGGTGCGTTCGTAACATTCATTTTCTCACCAGCAACTCGGAGAATTGGAAAACTCGGTCCACGGTGACCGCCGCAACTCCCGTCGCGATCACAGTGATCATCTGGATTGTCAATCTCCTCATAACCGTCCGGTTCTTGGTGGTTCGCCACACAATCGGCAGGTTTACGGCGGCGCTGGCCAAGGAGGTGAGCACCGTGGCGCTGCCAGCGAGCGAAGCGCTTATCTTTCCGTGCATTGCCATCGTGGCTGCCGCCGCCGTCGTGCTCGCACTGCTTACCAGACCACCGAAAACGCCCGTGGCAAACATGCCGTAGCTGCCAAAGTATCTTGTGAGCAAAGTTCCAACGACTTGTATGGAAATGAACACCATTCCGAACCAGATCACTTTTGAGAGCGAGATCGGAGACGTGAGCGTCAACGTGCCCGGAACTGTTTCTTCAACTCTGCGGTCCCGCCAGACCCAGAAACCGGCAACAAGGGTCATGGCCAGAAGCGGCACCAGGGTGGCACTCAGCGAACGGGGCGAGAAGATGGTCGCGAGAATCAGATTTCTGGCGAACATGGCGATGGTGGTCAACAAACACAGAGCTATCGCACTATTCGCCATCCCGGTCTCCTGCAGCCTGGTACCCAACTCCGCGACCGTGGCGCTGCTATTCACCAAGCCGCCAAAAAGCGCGCTGAGATAAAGGCCTCTCGTACTGTATATGCGGAGCAATACGTAATTCACAAATCCAATTCCCGCGATGGCGATGACGCTGATCCAGGCGTCGCTGGGATTGAAGAGTTGCCATGGATCCACGTAGCGGTTGGGCAGCACCGGATATATGACGAAACCGATCAGGCCGAGCAAGACGGCGCTGCGAATTTCCGATGGTTGCAACCCACCGGCAAAGCGGCTCAGTTCAGTCTTCCAGGCGAGAAGCATGGTCATCACGATCGCTCCTGCAACAGGAGTGAAGATATGACCAAGACCGACTAAAACCCCGAGCAGGTAGTTGACCATCAAAGCTGCGGAAGTGGTGACTTCCAGGGAACGGTCGTCGAGAATACTGCGCGCGTTCATAGCCGCAACCAGCAGGAACACACCGATCAACGCCGCGATGGCGGTGCTCGGGCTGACGAGGGACGCAAGCATGCCGAGCAACGCAACGATGGCAAAGGTTCTGATGCCTACGTCCTTGTTGGACCATTCGCGCTCCATCCCGACCAGCATTCCGATGCCGATGGCCACAGCCATTTTCAGGGCAATGGGAGTAGCCGGGAAATGTGCGGAGTCCGTTTGCATTCTTTCGGTTTGACCTCGCAACTCATTGAATGCTAATACAGAAGGGAACCTCTGTCGCGTTGCCGTCCAATTACTGGCGAAATATCGCCGCAGCCCGTCACGCCCTCAGAATCGGCCGGTCACTTCGCGATGTCGGCCAACCCGAAGTTATCCGGCACTCACGGCGGGATTGGTTCTGAAAAGTGATCGCGATCCGGGCCTAGTGGCGAACAAAAGGCGAATATGCTACGCTTTTGCGCGTGGTTCTTCGAACGTGCACAGTAGCGATAAAGGATCTTCGGGACGTTGAGCACTCCATAGAGGTCACCGCGGAGACACTCTATGAAGCCATCGCCACGGCTCTCGCCGCCTTTCAGCAGGACAACTGGGTCGGGGAGATCGGTCAGGGTTTCGCAACGGTGACCGTTCTTGTCCAGCAGCCACCGGTAAAGCACGAAGTCAAAATAAAGGATTTTGTGTCATGGCTGGGACGCCAAGGACGTTCTCCCGCGGAAGTCATATTGAAGCAAAAGCTGGAGAAAATATTGGGCAAGGTAAATCACGCGAGGACGTGACCGAAAAGGCTAAGCAAAGAAATCAGCAGGAAGACGTTTCCGAGCTCTCACTGACTCGGAGTCCGAGCCGGTTTTTGGGAGTGTTTAGGTTGTTGCCCCGTTTGCGCAACACCCGCTTTCACCGATGAGGGCTGTGTGATGGTCGCACCTGGCGCGAAGGGGTCCTTTCCTTCTAGCACAGACGACGCAACGAAACCAAAGAATATCATCGCGCTCAGCAATCCCCACACGAGAACGACTGGTTTCCAGGGGACCAGAATGTACATGGCAGACCTCCGAGGACGAAGAGCGGCTTACGATTACCTCTATTATACGGCGAAGAACGGCAAACTTATTTCGTAAAAATCTTGGGTGGTGTCCTAACAGTTTGCGCCTCTTCGCCTATACCGATCTGAATTCGGTCTGCTACAATTCAGTCACAGAGCAGGGACAGATGTTCTGGATCGCGGCTGCACGCGGGCGGTATGGAAGCAAGTTTGACGTGCTGTCCATGCTGTCCATTTCTCCCGGAATTTAGATAGATCCGGTGGAAACAGTTGAAAGCGGCGAAACGTTTGACAGCAAGAATAGACAGTAAACATGCGGGTTTGGCCCTAACCGTATGAAAAGCGAGTGGGGACGTAGTTCAGTTGGTTAGAACGCTGCCCTGTCACCGATTCCCAGAAAAGAATCAATCATGCATCGCCTGTGTGTTTGTAGGCATTTTGTACTATGAAGACATTAACGTCTCTTTGTTGACCCGGAATGCGTCTCATTAAAGCGGCGTTTTATCGTCTTCACAAGTGCATCAGGTTCTATTGCCAACGAGTCGGCAAGATCGAAGAATGTCCTCAACGTGGGATTCATTTGACCGCGTTCAAGCTTGCTGATGTACGAGGTGCTATAGCCCAGTTTGTCTGCCAGTGCGGCTTGGGAAACGCCCTTCCTGATTCGAAGTTGCGTGACAGTTGCGCCGAGCGCCTTCTCGATAGTGTCTGTTTGTCTTCGGTTTGGAATTCCAATTGGGCGCGGCACTCCCCCAATTCAATGCCAATTCATCTTGTCGTATGTAGCACTATACTGCTACATTGAAACTGAAAGCGCGATGGCATTTGCCAGGTAGCCCTCGCCGCGCTCTCGAACCAAATGGAGGGCAAGAAGGGGAGCCATGTCACTTCCGGATAACGAACTGGCGACCTTGTTCCTCTCCCCCACTCGCCTTCACACTCTCACTGACGAAGAGCTAATGCAAGCGCTGCGCATGGGCTGCAACGATGCCCTAGCTGTCCTGTTTGAAAGACACAGTTCCCTGGTTTTCCGGATCGCCCGGGCAATTCTCCACGATGACGGGGAAGCAGAGGAGACCGTCCAGAAAGTGTTCTTGGACATTTTTCGTGCGGCAAACAAGTTCAATCCTGACCGGGGAACCTTCAAAACCTGGTTGCTTCAGTACGCTTACCACCGCAGCATTGACCGCCGTCAACATCTCCAGTCAAATCGGTTCTACAGCCGGGACGAACTGAACGAACTGATGTCGGCTGAACTGTTCTCTGGACCCGGACATTTGCTATGCTTGCCTCCACAGGAAGTGATCTGCTTGGTGGAGCAGGTGCTCTCAACCCTTGAAGCGCGCCAGCGTCGGGTGATTGAGCTCACCTATTTCGAAGGCCTGACGGCGGAAGAGATCGCCGCGAAGACTGGTGACTCGGCATCGTCGGTCCGGCACAATCTGTATCGCGGCTTGGCAAAACTGCGGGCCGTGCTGCTGGAAACGAGCGAAGCCAAGGAGCAAAAAAAGACAGGAGCAGAACAGGCGCTAAAAGGGAAGAGGATCCTCGTTGAACACCCATGAGCAATACGAGGAGCTTTGTGCACTGGCCGCTAGCGGCCAAGCCTCGCAGAATGAACTGGAAGACCTAAGATCTCACCTCGACACCTGCCCCAGTTGCCGGAGTGCAGCTTACGACTTCAGACAGGTCAGCGCCCAAGCTTTATCTCAATTGGCGGCGAAGCGGCTGCACTGCCAGATTCCCTCCGGAATGGCACAGAGATTTGTAGCCCGCGCCAGGTCTGAGGGCGTTGAACTGAGCCGAAACAATTTACTGCAATCTGCACCGCCCAATCGCTTTGCCCGGTTCGCGTTGATCGCGGTAGCCGCAACCCTGAGCCTGGTAGCGGCCGTTCTGATCATCGGAGAACAAAAGGCCTCTATAAGAACAAGCGATGTAGCGTTGCCGGTTCCACAAACTCCTGCCTCTTCTCCTCGCAGAGAAGAGCAAAAGCGGGGAGTCGAAGACGCTCATCTAAGCCAAGAACTCTCGTCCACCAACGCCGAAATGAACTCGTTGTCGGCTACGATTCAGTCACAACGCAATGAACTAGAAGCTGGGAAACAGCGAACGGCTGACCTTGATTCGCGGCTGAAGGAATCCGAGCAGCGAAGTGCTCTTTCTGCGGCGGAAAGATTGCAGCGCGAAGCTCGCATCTCCGAACTCGAAGGAGAACTGGAGAGGGCTCGATCGGAAAAGAATGCGAGCGATACCGCGGTAGCTCTGGAAGAGGCCGAAGTTCGTGAGCTACAGAAACAACTCTCGGATGACGCCGAAGCCCTTCGGCACCAACAAGAACTCGCCGCAACAGGCGGCGATGTGCGCGATCTTGTGGTCGCGCGTAATCTCCACATCATTGACGTACACGATCGGGCCGGAGATGGAAAAAGCCAGCGCGCATTCGGCCGGATTTTCTACACTGAAGGGAAGTCGCTCATCTTTTATGCGTACGACCTAACAGGCCCACGGAAACTGGACGCCAAGGTGTCGTTCTACGTTTGGGGTGAACGCTTGGGCGCCGAGAAGCCGATCCGAAGTCTGGGTATCTTCCACAACGACGACGCGAACGATGGGCGCTGGGTTCTGACGTTTGACGATCCTCATGTCTTGGCACAGATCAACTCGGTGTTTGTGACCGTAGAGTCTTCCAAAAAGGGGATAAAAGAGCCCGCCGGACGGAGAATACTGTTTGCGTTCTTGGGGGACAAGCCCAACCACCCGTAAGCACCAGGGCGTCGTTTCAGTGCATCTTTTGCGCCAGGCCGAATCACCGGTAAGCTGGAGCATCCCGCATATCCGGATTGAATACCCTTCCTATGTGTACACAACCACCACGAGAGGGCCTGTAGGATTTCGTGCAGCAAAAATAAATCGGAAGGACCGCTTGAATATAGATATACGCTGGAGCCGACCACTGGACTCAGGTGTTGACGAGATAGACCGCGACCGCCCATTGTCGCGCTCTATATTCCAGAGCACTCAAGGCAGGTGGCTTCGCAGTTTTGGATCAATCTCTGCCGTTTTGCGAAAGGACTTGGGAGAAGTGTTCCCCGGCGTCGAAGTACGACATCTCCACGCTGTAGTTGTTTTGGCCGAAGAGATGAACTTTACTCGCGCAGCGCACAGGTTGAACGTCACCCAACCCGCTCTTAGCAAGCAGATCACTGAGCTAGAAGAACAATATGGACTTCATCTATTTAACCGCGAAAAGGGACGCCTGATAGAACTGACAGAATCCGGACAGATCTTCGTAGAAGAAGCAAGTGCAGCTCTTTCGCATGCGGAAAGGGCCATCCAGTTGGCTCGTGCAACCCAGGAGGGATGCGACAGGGTCTTGACGATAGGTCACTCGCCTCACTGTGATCAGTCGTGGATCTCAGCATTGATCACCATACGCTTGCCCCTCTACCCGCGACTGCACGTAAGGCTCATGGGTCAATTCCCAATCGAATTGGTGCGGAGCGTTGTTGTCGGCGAGCTTAACTTTGCACTCGTGACCGCGCCCACCGTGAACACCGACATCACGGCAGTACCTTTTGCTCAAGCACCCCTATATGCCGCTCTACCTGAAAATCATCCGGCCGCCGAGAACGGAAATCTCGACCTTCAGGCTCTAGCGAAAGACGAATGGATATTGTTTCCAAAAAGGTTAGATCCAGTGCTGCATGACGCCGTCATGGAAGTGGCCCGTCGAGATGGAATCACGCCAAAGTGCGTTCACGCGGCGGTGACAGCAGAACAGGCAGTTCAGTTGGTCTCCGAACAAGTAGGCGTAGGAATCATTTCAAAGCCTCATCCTCTGGCGCTCCGAGCCAAGGGCGTAATCTTGAAGCCGTTCTCCGAGAAATCGTTTTGGTTCGAGACCTGCATCGTAATGAGAAAAGACGACGATTCGAGACTGACGAATCAATTTGTGCGATCCTTTCTTCGCAAATTCAAGCTGCCACCGCATGCCGGAAGTCAAATGGAACTGTCGCTCTCGGCGTAGCATTCATTATGCTTGCCCCAACCTTCGGTTTGCCGACAAGCTGGAAGTTGGCTCCTTTAATCACTCCTAGCGACGCTTATCAGGACTAATCCATTAGGCCTGCGAATCCAGGGAGATAAAATGAGCAGAGTCGAGAGATGCTGCATTTCCTGTAGACTTGCGCCACAGGACGATCCATGGACACTTCGCCCGCAACAGCAAAGCCTGAAGCTGATCGGCTGGATAAGGTGTTTGTTCTGGTGCATGGAACATGGGCAAGAAAGGCAGAATGGATAGAACCTGAGTCAGACTTCGCGAAGAAACTGACGTCGAAAGTACCATACTCACGAACGAGTGCATTCAGATGGAGTGGAAGAAACTCTGACCGCGCACGTCGCGATGCAGGTAAAAAGCTCGCGGAGCATACGGCTAATTTGCGCCGGGAACGTCCCGACGCTGAAATCGCAGTTGTCGGGCACAGCCACGGCGGCAACGTCGCGCTCAATGCTTATCGCGATCCGTGTGGACAGCAGTCTATCGAAAAGATCGTATGCCTCGGGACCCCGTTTTTTTCGATTTCGAGCGAGAGAGCTAAAGCCAGCCGCCAATGTGATCGCGACTGGGCTTATCGCGATACTCTGTCTCGGGTTTCTGCTGGATCGCGCTTCTCAACTATGGACTTCGACGGTATTGCCATCTGTAACAACGTCGCACCATCCGAGCCCCGACCGCGACGACCCTACTGACTTCAGTGAAGATGATTTATCTAAGTTTGAAGTGGCGCTAATGAAGGCAGGGTATGCCTTGATCTTCTTCGCAGCGATCCCACCACTCGCATTTTTGTTTGTTCGGCCGATTGCGTGGCTGTGCGAAAAGGGACTGCAACGGCTGCAAGAAACGTGGCTCCGAGACCACGCCCCATCAATCTCTAACCCGCCGACACTTGTCCTATATACAACCGGAGATGAAGCTCGAGGCTGGCTTTGGTTCATCGAAAAGGTTTGGAGGCCTGTTTTCACAAGTTTGTTTATCTTCGGGCAAATCCTTACAAAGGCGCTCGTCCTCGCAATTCCCTTGGCTTTCATCGCTGTTGCAAAAAGCATATCTCAAGAGAATGGAACTGGCTTCTTCCCCTATTTCGGTGCATTCGGCAACGTTGTTTTGCTCATCGGATTCACATATATCTCCACACTCGCCGCTTTCGTTCTGTCACTGCTGGCCGCTGTATACGGATCTCTAGTCGCTGGCGCGCCGTGGGGTTTCGGGAGCGCCGGGTTAATTAGCTACCGACTCATCGCGGTCAAAGCGGTCGAATGGCCGACCCAAACGCCATGCGTCGACGCGGCACTTGTGACATTCGAAGGGCCACGGCCGTTCGGCACTCTCCTCCACAGCTCGTTCTATAAAAGCGAAGTGGTGATCGACTACATTTGCTCATGGATTGCGGGCGAGCACTTTGGTCCTCCTGCTAACGAAGCTGCGGTCATGGAAAAACGGCCTTTACTGCTCGGTAGGCGTCGTCAGTGGCTGTACGCAATCGTTCTACTGATAACGTCCTGGTTGCTCTGGGAGTTGCTATGGAAACTGCTATAGCCTCATGGTGTGTCGATTTGCGAGCGATTAGTACCGACAAGTCGGCATAGCGGAAGTAATCCGTGGGGTTCTACTTTTGCATTCTCCCGGATAACGGACAAACTAGAAATTGACTCCTCCAAAGCTAGAAATTTGATTTACCAACTCTCGGAACTCATCCTCCAGCTCTGAATCACGTGCTGGAAAACCGATCTGGTATAACCTGCAGGAATAGTTCTCTCTCTAAAAGTTATTGGACAACGAGAAGAGAACAAATCAAATTCGTAAACACGTTAAGCGAAGAATCTGTCGGCCGCAGCAATCACCGCTTGGTGGCCAATCCAATGACAGATTCATCCCTGAAGCCGTCGCGAGGAGAATGTTCGCCAGCCTCACGCTCTCCTCGTGCCGGCTTTCCTGATCTGTCATCGAGCAGGCACCAATGGTGCCCGAGACGGGAAAACCCGTCCGCCAAAACTGTTGAAGCTTCCGATGGACGACGTTGCTATAATTCGCAACCAGGCGAACATCGGCGCTCCGATATCTCCCCAGGAGATGGAGCGCATGGCAAAGAGGAGGTTTCAAAACCCCAAGCCTGAACGTCGTGGGTCTTGGTGGACAATGCGTGTTTGGCGCGATGAGTTCATCGACGGCAAACAGGTTCGTAAACAACAGCGGGTCCGCTTGGCAGCCGCCACGGTGTCAGAGCGTGAGGTCAGGAAGATCGCGACCGAACACCTGCGACCGCTGAACCAAGGTCTGGAAAGTCTTGGATCGGCAACCAACTTCGAGCATTACATCGAAACGATCTACAAACCGGTGGTGAAGCCTCTGATGGCGACGACCAGTTTTGATAGAACGCGTGGAGTTCTGGATAATTACCTCGTTCCCGCGTTCGGAAAATGTTGTCTGCGCGACCTCACCGCACTCACCCTCCAAACGTACTTCTCGAAACTCACAACGAGCACAACCAACCAAACGCTATCGCACGAGTCCCGAGACAAGATCCGTGATGTGCTTTCGAGCGCATTGCGGTTCGCTGTGCAGCACGATCTTCTGGTGAGAAATCCAGCCGAATCACTGCGCATACCTCCTGACAAGCGCGGCAAAAAACGCAACAAACCCTACCTCACACCTCAGCAGTTCGATCTGCTCGTTGAGCTGATTCCTGAACCCTACGCTTCGATGGTTTATGTGGCGATCTACACGGGGTTGAGGGTCAGTGAACTGGCAGGCTTACGTTGGAACGATATAGGCGCAAGCTCAATCACGATCGACGAGCGGTTTTGCCGCGGCGATTGGGGGGCACCAAAGAGTGAAGCCTCCAACGCAACGATCGGGGTGAACAGCTGCGTCATTGACCGTATCCATCGGCTGAAGGGACTGACTGTCGAGGTTAGGGCCGGCAATGCAATTCGCAAGTACAAGGTCGTGAAGTCCGACGGTCCGGATAACCTAGTTTTCCAGGGAGTTCGATCCGGCGGTCCGCTTCGCGATAACAACATACTCGTTCGGTTCATCAAGCCTGCAGCTCGGTCGATGGAGTTGCCCTGGGTGAATTGGAGGAGCCTGCGAACATCTCATGCGACCTGGCTGAAGATGGCCGGCGCCGACGTGAAGGACGCACAGGCACAAATGCGGCACTCACGCTCGAGCACGACGCTGGACATCTATCAGCAGTTCGTACCCGAAAGCCAACAACGCGCTGTTGATCGACTCAGCCGTTTAGTGAACTGAATTGTGACCAGTTGTGACCAATGAATTGTGACCGAGTGTGACCAAGTGACCAAGAGCGAGGCTTCTAAGTGATTGAAAATATGGTGGCCAGGGACGGAGTTGAACCGCCGACGCCAGCCTTTTCAGGGCTGCGCTCTACCACCTGAGCTACCTGGCCACTTCTGCTTCGCACGCCCCTGTTCCAGACTTCATCCCTGAAACCGCGGAAGGCTCATTTCGCCCGTGCTTGGGCGTTTTCACTAGGCGGGTTGCCGAAGCAAGACTGCCGATGTGCTGAGACCGTGCAGAACTTACGAATTATAGCAACCCGACAGCGTTCGCTCAAAATGCAGCTCGATTTTCACCAATGCAATTTCTCACTAGCTGGCAAAAGTTTTTTTCCTTTTTCCCTTTTCCCCTAGCCTCTGAAACGCTCGGCATTCCGTTTACGATCGTCAGAGCGCAATGATTGGTGCCAAACCAATAGGGAATCTCGCGATAATCTTTGACGTCGAATATCGCTAGGTCGGCATCTTTCCCCGCTTCCACTGAGCCTTTCCGGTCGGCCACGCGAAGAGCCCACGCTCCATTGATTGTCGCCGCCACAATCGACTCCGCCGGGGAGATCTTCATGTGCGTGCAGGCAAGCGACATCGCCATCGGCATGCTTAAGGTAGGAGAAGATCCTGGGTTGTAATCCGTCGCCAGCGCCACGGCCGCGCCCGCTTCGATGAATCGCCTCGCATTCGGATAGGTCTCCAGTCCCAAAAAATAATTTGCCCCCGGCACAAAAGTTGCGACCGTTTCACTCCCTGCGAGGACTGCAATATCTGTGTTGTTCACATGATCCATGTGATCAAGCGACGCAGGCTCGTAGTCAAGCAGCGGACCAAGGCGAGTTTCGCTGAGTTGCCCCACATGCCCCCGGACGGCAAGACGCTGCCGCTTCGCAGCGGCGAAAATCTGCCGAGTTTCAGCCGCGCTGAAAGCTCCGCGATCGCAGAACACATCCACAAACTCTGCCAGCCGCCGCCGCGCCACCGCCGGAATCATTTCGGTGCAAATCAGATCGACATAATCCTGTGAACGGCCGCGAAACTCGAGCGGCACCGCGTGTGCGCCGAGAAACGTAGGAACCACCGTACCTGGCCATTCCCGCGCGGCTGATCGAATGGCCTCCAGCGATTTCAATTCGGCTTCGAGGCTGAGGCCATAGCCAGACTTAGCCTCGACCGTAGTGGTTCCGTGCCGGGCAAAATCCTGCAGCGCTGCGGAGACTTTCTGCGCCAGCGTGGCTTTGCTGGCCTTCCGCACGCCCTCAATGCTCGAGCGAATTCCTCCACCCGCCGCGGCGATCTCTTCATAGCTCGCGCCAGAAATCCGCTTCTCAAAATCCACCAGCCGCGGTCGCGTGAACACCGGATGAGTATGCGAATCGACGAAGCCCGGCAAAACCACGCGCCCGCCACAGTCGATTTCAACAACTTTTTTGCGACGTTTCTTCAGCCACAGATCGCGAAGCGCGGCTTTCGTTGTGCCCACCGAAACAATCTTTCCGCCCACGCACAGCACGGCCGCATCTTCCATAATGCCGAGTTCCGAAAGGGCAACGCCCCTGCGCGGCCCCTTCCCCGCTGATCGCAGCGTAAGGAGTTGGCCGATGTTCACCAGAAGTATGGCGCGCTGAGATTGCGCGTTGCTTTTCGCGGAGATGATCACGCTGCAAGAAAGTCTACCAGTCGCAGGAAAACTTATGCGATCACTCCATCGCCAAACCGCAACTCTCTACGGAAATATTGAAACCGGCTGGGCAGATTATTTTTGTGACTGCGCTCGTATAATTGTGGAGACATGAACATGCTCCTTGGCACGCTGTGCTGCATCGTCGCCGCAGCCTCTCTCTTCTCCGACACTCAAGCACAATCCAACGAAAAGGTTCCCGTGATCGACGGCAATGCCGGACCCTGCTCCGTCGAACTTACAGTGTTGGGTGCGGACGGCAAGCTAGTCTATGCGGCCACGGTCAAGGTTCACATCAAATATGGCTTTGGCGGAATGCACAGGCTCGATCTCGAAGTCGGATCCAATTCGGATGGCAAGGTGAAATTCACAGGAATCCCCGCCCGGGTGCAGCGGCCTCCACTGGAATTTCGCGCTTCGAAGGATGAATTTTCAGGGATTGCGGTCGTTGATCCCTCAACCCAATGCCAAGCCAAATATGACATCACTTTGGAGAGGTCGAAAGCGCCGGACAGCCACTAACCGGCGATACTTCCGTGACCCGTGCTGCTCCTGAGAATAGTAACGTTTCGAATTTCCGCTTTCCCGGCTGAAGCCTTACTGAGTTTTTAGAAACCGAGAGAAATCTCGTTCCGGTCGGCGGGAATCCGCAGATCGATTCCGCGCTCGCGATTGGCGATGATCGTCGCGTCGATATCGAGCGCGGCAAACGGTACGTCGCGCTGTCGACGGTCAATGCTCAGCGTCAAAATGCTGGCTGTAAGCAAGAAGCGCCGAGTCTCCACCCGCTCTCCGTTCGCCAAAATGAAGATGGCCAGCGGCGACATTTTCGCGGCTCCCGAATTTGGTGCAGATGGAATCTCAATGACCAGCGGCTTCGAGGCGCGAAGTTCCGGCTCCCTCCGCAGCTTTTCGTCGGATCGCTGAATTACGGCCAAAGGCATCGCCTCATCAGCCATCGTTTCATCATCGGTTTGGGCGTAGTCAAACGGTTCGCTATAGGCGAGTAAGCCAGAACCGAAGCTGCCGCCTTCGGGGCGCGAACGGCTTGAATAGAATCGATAAGGAAAGACGCGATGGCCCGCGAAACCTAGGCGGCCGGACAACCTCGCAGAACTACCACCGCCATGAAAACCCGCAGTCACCCTCTGGGCATGGAGAGGCGCATCCAGAACGGAGCCAACCAGCATCGCAAATAAAGCTGCCCGCAACACGGGAAGATTATAACCCCGTCGCCCCCACGATTAGCTTCGGCTATTCCGCCGAATCCTTCTGACGCGTGGCGGCGTTCAGACCCTCGCATCAGCCCTTAGCTCGACTTTGCCGCCTTCTTCGCGAGCTCTTCGGATAGCTTGTGCGCGTTCATGGAGTGCTCAAGCGCCCGTTGGCTGAGGTCGTGAGCGCTTAGGTGATCTCCTTTGCCATGGGCGACTGCAGCCGCGGAGTGGGCGTGGGCCGCAAGGTTATGAAGCTCTGCGATTCGATTATGCGGACTCTGGGGCATCTTTTTTCTCGTTTGCGTGGATGCTGTAAATGTAGGTCGTTTTCGGTTCCTGCGCAACGTGCTCGTCAGAACTTTCGCCACCCGCGCCGTCCCTACGACCCACGCCTATGGTTAAGATCCTGCGTACAACTGAAAGGGCGCCCAGAAAAACGGTTTGCGGAAGGACGCGCCGGAACGAAGCAGGTTTAACTTGGCATTGCGCAAAGCTGCATCGGGAGGCTTTCCCTTTTTCAACTCGCCGTAAAGTTCGTCCATGAGCTGGGGAGTTGAAGTGTCGCTGACGTCCCAAAGAGCTCCTATGACATGGTGAGCGCCGGCGCGTACGAAAGCCCACGAGAGGCCCACCAGTCCTTCTCCCGAATACGCGCGTTCACCCGCGCTGCGGCAAGTGGAAATCGTGACGAGCTCAGCGCGCAACGGATAACGAATGATGTCGCGAGCATAAAGTTTGTAAGAATCTTCGTCGGCACCCGATCCAGCGGAATCTTTCGACAAAGTCCGCGACAAAACAATGGCGGAGTCGAGCGGACTCAGCCGGCTGGCCGTGCCATGCGCCACAAAATGAATGTAAGAGAAGCGCTCCGGCTTGCTGGCCAGATACGAGGGCGGACTCGCGTGATCGCGCGCGAAGACCTGTTGCTCGGCGGTTGCGAAGTGCTTTTCGATGCTCTCCATTTCGATCGCGGCTTTCGGCAACCGCGGAAAGTCTTCATTAGGCGCGATGGCATCGCCGAAAAGGAGAAGATTGCCAGCATCCTTGCGGTGCGCGGCGTTAGCGCCCTGCAATATTCGCAGCGAGCCGGCGCTTGAGATTGTGGCATCCTCGATCCAGTAGTGTTGCTGCGGCTCGTCTTTTGTTTCGCCTTGTTTCTCCGCGCCGAGGGATGTTGGGACCAGCAGCGTTTCAAAATTCAAACTGTTCAGGATGCCATCGGGGACAATGAAAACTTTCCCGTTTCCCGCGTCCTTCGAAGAAATATCTTTCGGCAGAAGATCTTTTGCCGGCTCGACCAGGATGCGATAGAGCGCGGCGCCATCGTCGCTGGCGGTCGGCGTGGATTCGCGTTGCTCGATGATGGCTTTTCGATAGCGCTCGACTCTGGTCTTTATTTCCGCCGCCGGAGGCAGCGCAAACAGCCCGACCTTCTGCGGCGTGATTGCCCAGAGGTAAGACTGTTCTTCCCCGAGCCAGTAGAAAAGAATTGTGCCTCCCGCGTGGCCCGCGATTTGCTGGGCATTCAGCGGCTCGGGAGCAAACGAGGTTCCCTGAGGCAACATTCCGAGCCCTTCTTTCAAGGTGCGGGCGCGGTTGAAATCGGCTACCTGCAAGGCCTCAGCCGTTTTGTTCTGGGTGAGCAGGAGGTGTATGTAGCCGTCGTAGATGCGCGAAGCATTGCTAAGAAATGGCAGCCGGGAATCCACATGCTGCAGTCCGGAGCGCGCGGTTTCGAATGTGGTGAGCGCGGTTCGATACTCTTTTTCAGCGGAATCGAACTGGCTTTCGTCTTCATAAAGCCGAGCCAGTGAACGCTCTGCCTCCCACTTCAAGAAAACCGGACAATCCGGCGACTGCTCGACTTCGCGGAAGGCCGCCTCGGCGGCGGTAGCGTCATGCAGGCGGGCGGCCACCCGCGCTTGCACGAGCCGCAGATAAACCTGATCCGGTGCATCGTTATCTTCGCGCGCCTTGGCGAGCCCCTCATCTGTATAGCGCTTCGCATCACCGAGTTTGCCGGTTTTCTCGGAGACGAAGGCCAGAGCGATAAGAGAATCGATGATACCTTCGCGATTGTTGACTCGGCGTGCGAGATTCAGCGATTGCTGGAACGATTGCTCGGCGATTGCGAACCTACCAGCATCAAGGTCGATATAGGCCGCATCTGTGATCCATCTGACTTGGTCGGTTGCGTCGCCGAGCCTCTCGGCGCTTTTCCTAGCCTCGACGAAGTTCTCTTCCGCCTTCTCAGGGTCGCCGAGCTTGTAATAGGCCCAACCCATATTTCCCAACGCCGTCTCGGAGAGATCGGAATAGCCTTGAGCCACAGAAATCTGCCGAGCCCTATTCGCCCAGTCGAGCGCCTCATCAAAGTGTGTTTGCTGGTCTGCGGACCAACTCAGATCTAGCAACGCGCTGGCTTCCCAGTATTGGTCGCCGCTCGCGCGCGCGACTGGCAGAACGCGTTCGAAGAAACTCTGCGCCTGGGAAAAGTGGCCACGGTCCATCTCTAAGTCTCCCTGTGCGCCGATCACATCCGCGCACACAGGATAGTTGGCAGACGAGCAGAGCCGCTCGGCCTCCAGGAAAGCCTGCTCGGCTTCCGCAAATCTGTGCAAGGAGGTATAGGCCAGACCCTTCCACCTCAATTCCTGGACTGCCGATTCGCCGGATGGAGGTTGGGCCGGGCCGGTCGCGAGAACTCTTAATGCTTCATCGTCCAGGCCGCGAGAATGCAGCACTCTCGCCTTGAGGATCGTGAATTTCCAAGCCCACTCCGCGCCAGCGCCTTTGTAATCCTTGTAACCTTTCTCCGCTTCCGAAGTCGCGGCGATCATGTCGCCCTTGCGAAGCGTCTCCCTTGCGTGCTCGTAGGCGGACTGGGGGTCGCGACGACGAGAACAGGCGGGCAGGGAGGCGAGGCCGAGAAAGAGAAAGAATAGTATGATCGCCAGCGCTCGGATGCGCACGCGGTATGGCTGCTGGTTGCGCCTGTGGTGTGGGGGCGGCGGAGACATATGGGAGTGCGACCGCCGCTCGATTCTAACTTTAAAACCGGAGGAAGTCCGGCATAATCCGATGCGTGGGAAGACAGGGCTTAGTTACTCCCTCCCCGATAGGAGGGAGTAGAAACGGAAAATCAATTGGCTGATGCGAGGATAAGACAGTCGGTGGTCCGAGCCAATCCCCGCATCGCATAAATGCGTCGGGACCGCCTGGCATAGTCGCTAGTTGCCGCCGCCCTTACTGCCGCCGCCGTTTGACGATGCCGTTCCGGCGCCACCGGCTCCTCCGCCCGTGCATCCCATTTCAAACTTGATCATGGTGAGGTGGAACTTGTAGGTGTCGTAGGTTTTCTTGACGGGATCGCCGAGCGTTCGCGTCACACGCAGATCACCGAGGATGATCTTTCCAAAGTGTGGAAGATCGATCACGTGGCCGAAGCAAAAGCCGGGCGAGCCCTTCGTACTGCGGATGACGGAGCAGTTCAACTCCTTTTGCCCTTTCTGCGCCGTGCGGCCTTTTGGGTATTGCTCGCTAGCCCAGTCGGGCAGATTTTGCGAGGTGGCGATTCGGTCATATTGCTGAGAAATCCGGTCGAGGACCTCGCCATCGTCGAAATACGACCGATCGGGATCGTGACGCGGACCGAGAAGCTCAAGATCGCGTTCCACCTCGACCCGGTGCCCGGCGATTCGCAGATTGTCAAAGCGCGTGCCCAGGAAGTTTACCGCCGGCACCTGTCCGATCCCGTAGGCGGGATGCACGGTCGAAATCTGCGCCACCACGCGATCGCACGTCACAATATCGAGAATGTTCAAATCTTCCACGACGGAAGTGGACAGCGTAGCAAACCCGACACTTTTCGTGCTCGGATGCCCCGCCACCTGCGTGTAGCCACCTTTATAGGAAAGCACTCCTTCAAAGTGGAACGGATCCGCCTGGCGAAACTGGTACTGGCCGTCTTTCGGCAATTTGACTTGCGCTTGCGGGCTGATCTTCTCTCTTAGCGGCTCCGTAAGATCGGCAAACAGAACGTTGGCCTCCGCGAAGAAGTCGTGATGGTAGTCTGGCTGGTTTTTGTTAGCTGGGTCAACAATCGATAGATCGCGCGCTGCCATAAATTTCTCTCCACTGGTTTGAGGTTACTTCTTTTCGTTCACTTCTGATTTTGCAACTCGATCCGATATCGGCCGAGATCTTCACTTTCACCGTCGGGGATGAGGCCGTGTACTGCCAGGGTGCCGGGATCATGATTGCTCCCGGAAACGCCCGCCGGAACATAGAGCGACAGCGTGTCCCCGGAAGCAGGGACCGTGCGCGACCATTGTAGTTGTCCCTGCGGACTATACAAGTCCAGTTTGTAGGAAGAAAAACGAGAGCCGGGAGGAAGATTCAGGGTCAACCCGAATGCCTGGCCGCCGGGCGTCGGCACAGAAATTGGCTGCGCGCCTCTGACATTGAGGTTAACAACCGCGGATGCCAGCACTTGCGGACTATCGACTGCCTGCCGCAAGAGAACGTTTGCCCGATTCTGATAAGCAATCACGCCCAGCAACAAGGCAAGAACGGGTACGGCAAATGCCGGCCGCAGCCAACCAAACCATCCAGATCGGACTGGCACCGTCATTCGTCCAACAGATGGCGCCCCACTCTCGGATGGGACCTTTTTGTGGTCTTCGGCCCGCAACACAGCCTTGCTCTGTTCCACGAACAAGGCACCCGCGTGCACGTCGGCCGCACAATTCGGGCAGTCGAAATAGTGCTCTTCGAATTCGTCTCGTGCCTGAGCATCGAGTTCGTTCAGCAGATATCGTTCCGTCATTTTTTGACGAACCACCGCATCGTGGTCCATAAGCATCAATGCCCCCTCATATAACCAATGGTGCGCCGGCGCGACCCAGCGTTGCACCGTTATCAGGCCGAAGTAGTCTCCGGCGCATCATTATTCTTTAAATACAACGCCTTGAACAATTGTTTCGCACGATAAAGCAGTACTCGCAGATACTCCCGGTCTACGCCGAAATCGCGGCAAACTTCGTCTTTGTCCCGCTCTTCGAGAAATACTTCGCGTAGCAGCCGCCGGTCGCGCTCCGGAAGTTGATCGATTATCTCCCGGACCTTCTGCTGGATTTCCTGGGCCGTGAACATGGCCAGCGGGTCGAGAACGGGGGAGGGAAGTTCCTTCTGTTGGTCGTCATCACTGTCGTTATCGTTATTCTTACTGTAAACGCCGTGGCGCGCGGCTGTGCGATAGTGTTCCAGCAAGACATTGTTACAAATCGAGTTAACAAACGATCCCAGCCGCTCCGGATGAATGATCTTTCCCTCGCGCAGAGCCACATAAAATCGGGCGAAGGTTTCCTGTCGCACATCTTCGATCGCTTCCCGTGACCGTAGCCGGGAGCGCAATTTCACGTGGATGAGCGCGGTGAAATAGACGCGAAAATGCTCCTGAGTGCGAAAATCCCCTGCCCGCAGCCACTCGACATAGGCTTCATTAAAAGAGTCGAATTGCAAGAGTTTGCCCCGAGTATTGCTGAGTGGCAGACAGTGTAGCACCGGCGATGCGGGACGGTGGTCGTCTTCCGGGACGATGGTGAGGGACGGCGTGGGTGACAGCGCAAGCGACAATGATGGGTGTTTCAGGGCCGCGTGGCTGCTGCGACGGTGTCCAGTCGGCGAGATGGAGTGGGTGGCATGCACAGGGAAGCGTGAAACCTTTTCAATAAGGCAGACCAACCGATCTGCGCCCTTTGACCTGCGTCCTGTGGAGAAAACCTGCGAACTAAGCGCCGGAACCGCTTCCCCGACGGCTCCGGCACTTTTGCTGGAATCCAACCTGGAGTTTCCAGATTAGGCTCCTAAACTGTGGCTCATCGCCTCATCTAGCGCGATGTCTTCCACTTATTGGGATAGTGCGGAAGGAACAAAAATCGTTTCAAACAAAATTTGGGAAACGAATTCCCATTACCTCCGCTACGCCGAACCGAACAATATTAGATTCCGCGAAGGGCAGCGATCCTATTTCTCGTTCTGAAGTTAGACGTCTCTCTCGGACGGAACCGACGTTGGCGCATAAGTGTCGAACTCGTTCGGAGTAAATAAAACGGGCCAATCTCATTGCAGACAATTCTGAGGAGGTGGGCGGCCTTGAGTGTGAAGACTTGGACGACGTATCCAGCATATCCCCACGCTCTTCCTTTCCGCACCATCTTTGGAGAGCACCGTGCACGGCGCCCGAAGGATCTTGCCGATGCGGTTCTGCGGGTTATTCGGAAACCGGAGCGTGTCCCCGAAGAGCTTGACGACGAGTCATTAGCACACATTCTGAAATCCACGCGTGGCTCGGAAGAACTTGCTGAAGCCGCCGCGCAACACATTCTGAAATCGAAGCATGGGACTGGCGAACTCACCGCCGCCGTCGCGAAACACATTCTCAAGTTGGAGTTGACCCCGCAAGATCTCGACAGTATATGGACCAGGCTCGATCGTGACATCGCGAAATCTGAGGAAGCGTATCGCGACCTCGGATTGGCGAAAGAACATTTGCAGGCCCAGCGGCAGGCGCGCGGGGAATCCAACGAGGATTTCAAGAAAAGGCTGGTCGAAGCTTACGAGCGAATGTTGCTCGCCGAGATCGTTTGCCAGATTTACGATTGGCCGCTGAAATCCATTTTGCACGCCATGCAGGCCACGGCCGTGTGCCTTTCCGGCGGGGGCATCCGGAGCGCAAGCTTTTCGCTCGGCATCCTTCAAGGTTTGGCACGATTCAGCCGGCGCGCAGCGTGCGACGAGAAGCAAAAGCCGCTGCTCGATACGCTGGACTATTTATCGACTGTGTCCGGCGGCGGCTACATTGGCAGTTGGCTGATGGCCTGGTCACAACGAAGTGACTACCATCAGGTCATCGACCATTTGGCGGCGGCAGCGCCCACAGCGGGTGACCCCGAGCCTCAGCCCATCCGGCACCTCCGCGAGTACACCAGTTATTTATCACCACGGTATGGCTTTACGCTCGACACGTTGACCTTGCTGTCGATCGTTATGCGCAACATGATCCTGAACTGGCTGATTCTCGTTCCCTTGGTCATGGCGCTGTTCTGCGTGCCTGAACTCCTTTACAACTTGTCCTATGGTTGGGCCTTCGCCCATCAAGGCTCTGCAACCTGGTTTCATGGAGTGATGGGTTTGGCCATCCTGTCCGTTGGCTTCGCTTCGGCAACCGCCGTGTGGCGAATGTCGTATAAGGCAGGACTTGCTGATCCAGAGAAAGAAGGAAGCATCTTTATTGAAGTTTGTTTTTTTGCGTTGCCCATTCTGGTGAGCGCCTGGTTGCTGGGGGAAGCTTCCGCTTGGGCCTACATCAATCGCACCTTGATTGATCAACGGTCGGTGCTGCGTCTGGCTCGATGGCTATCTGTCTATACTGCCGTTCCGCCTTTGGCCATGTCGCTGGTTCGCCTGCGCCAGCTCTGGCGGAGCGATGGCACGAATTCAACCACGTTCCATAAACATGATGGAAGTGGACGGCTGGTCTGGTTCAGGCTCGTCTGGTCCTTCGTTGCACCTTTAATAGTTGCCGCGCTCACGGGTTGGTTGTTGGCCGAATGCGCATTGTATGTGGGGCCGCGATTCATCCAATTCAATCGTTGGGGCATTGTTGTTATCCTCCACGAGTATGTAATTCTGGTCGTCCCCATCGTACTCATTGTGATGATGTTGTCATCGACCCTGTTGACGGGGCTGTTGACCCACATCGAAAGCGAGGAGGAACGGGAATGGTGGGCGCGCGCCGGAGGGCTGCTGTTTTCGTGCCTTTTGATTTGGCTGATCCTGAACAGCGTCGCCCTTTTATCGGCCGATTGGCTTCAAAACGTGCACGTTGCAATCCTCGGGGCGGTTGGTCTTGGGGCGGGCTATATCGGTAGCGCCGCGGGGCTGAGTGCCGCCACCACCTCCGGACTTAAGCGCGTCAAAGCCGAGCAACTGACGACGTTCGAAAAGTTCCTGGCGAAACACGGGATGATCGCTCCATTGGCCTCGGGCATCGCACTGATCTTCCTTGCGCTTTTGATCGCGACGCTCACCACCTGGCTTCGGAGGTACTTATCCAACGAGTGGATCGCTACAGCGAAATTGCTAAGCCCCAGTGCGCTGCAAAATTCCTGGTTCCATTATCTGGGAGTGACCAGCAACTTGGGGAAGACGGGTCATTGGATCGGTATCCTCGACCAACTCAAGTTGCACTCGCTCGGCGCGTTCATAGTATTTGCGGCCGCTGGTCTGGTGGCGCTGTTCGCCAACAAGTTCATCAACATCAATACTTTTTCTCTCCACGGAATGTACCGCATGCGGCTCACCCGCGCCTACCTCGGCGCTTCGAACTTCGCTCGCCATCCTGACTCCTTCACCAACTTCGACAGCAGTGACAACACCCACGAAGCCGACATGCTGTGCAAAGATTCGCCGCTGCACATTATCAATACGGCGTTGAATCTCGTGGCTACGCACAACATGGCATGGCAGCAGCGCAAGGCTGAACCCTTCAGCTTTAGCCCGGTCAGCGTCGGAAGTTGGCGGCTGGGCTACGTGCCCACAGAAGACTATGGTGGCAGTAAAGGCGTCACCGTGGGTACAGCGATGGCGATCAGCGGAGCGGCATTTAATCCCAACATGGGTTACCACTCTTCGCCCTTGGTCACCCTGTTGATGACCTTCTTCAACGCCCGGCTGGGCTGGTGGCTTCCGAATCCTATTTGGCCGAATCTCGAGAAGTGGCCTGAAAGCTGCACTGCCCGCCGCTTCCTCGGGAGGGACGGGCCAAAATGGGCCTTAATGCCCTTGCTCAACGAGGCGCTTGGCAACACCGACGATTCCTACAAGTGGGTTGAGTTATCGGACGGCGGACACTTCGAAAATCTCGGACTCTACGAGATGGTCTTGCGCCGTTGCCAGCACATTATCGTGGTGGACGCCGATGCCGACGGCGAATTTCAGTTCGAAGATCTGGGCAACGCGATTCGCAAAATCGAAATCGACCTCGGCATTCCGATCACCTTCCCGGATTTTCCCCAGGGCCTGCCTATGAAAAAAGGAGTTGAGCCCCTGAACATCTACTGCATCCGTGGAGAAGTCCAATACGATTGTGTCGACTACGGTGATAGCAAAGGCGAACTCTTGTTCATCAAGCCGATGCTGAACGGCGGCGAGCCGCCTGACATTCGCGCCTATGCCGCCTCCCATCAAACCTTCCCTCATGAGGCCACGTCGAATCAGTTTTTCAATGAAGCGCAGTTTGAAAGTTATCGCCACCTGGGGTCGTGGATGATCTCGTCTTACTTCGAAAAGGTTTCCAAAGAGCTGTCGCCATCCCCCGTGGGATGCGACATGGCTACGTTCTTTACCTGTGTGAAGTCTGTAGACAAGAGCGCCATCAGCGCCACAATGCGCTCGGCCGCAGCCCCTGCCCCGGCGAACGCAACTACACTTCCGGCCGGCGAAATCTAGATCAAGACCTCCTTGCAAAAGCGGAGTGGCACTTAATACGGGTCTCTACTGATTGACTCCGCTCGCAAGAAATCCACCGTCGACGACCAGGAGATGGCCAGTAACGAAACTGGCCCCCCGGAGGCCAAGAAAACCGCCGCTGGATCCGTTTACGCAGGAATATAGTACCGTTCGATTATTTCAAGAATTCGGCAAGACGTGACGCGCAGGTTACTTGAGCTCTAACAATGCTCCCCTTTCATTGTCCGGGATAGTAAGCGTCACGTTGTTCGCCGCTGAACTAACCCCCAGCTCGATTTTTTTTCCATCGAGAGTGGCGGCGTGCTCCCTGGGCTGCCAGCCGTACACCTGGACCTCAATCTCTCGCCACCATGCCGGATATGACCCTTGATGCTTACCCAGCATGATCCGCAGTCCGTCGGCAGTAACTTCACAGCGGAAGTCTATACTTAGACTTACACCCTTCTTATAGTCGTAGGTCTTTCCGTCATCCAGATAGAGGTGGCCTGCACAAGCATCGCCTGCATATACGCGCAACGTTAACGGACCTTGTGGCGTCTCATCCGTACTCTGCACCAGCGGCGCCATCGGCAGAATGCTTCCCGCCCGTACGAACACGGGTAGCGACGCGAGATCGGGATGTATCCAGATTGCGAGCGGCACAAGATCCATTGGACTAATTGGCGCGTTTGGTTCAGGGTCGGCCGGCGCCGGCTTCGGGACGCGCTTTCCCGTCCAGTAGTCGTACCACGCATCCGACGGAAACTCGACCACATAGTCATCAAGTTTGTCCGGATAAGGCGGCGCTGCAACCAATAGATCTGGACCAACAAGAAACTCCCCGGTCGCTCGCAGATCGATATCGATCGGATGATGGTCGCTCGCCGCCTCGGGAAACTCCAGAAAAAGCGGCCTCTCGATCGGCACACCCGTGCGCGATGCTTCTTCCGCCAGCGTATAGAGGTACGGCATCAGTCGATAGCGTTCTTCGATAAATCGGCGGCGGATAGCTTCCGCCTTCGCCCCCCCGGCCCACGGCTCATGGTCACCAGTTCCTTTTTCCGCGTGGTCCCGATCGATCGGCTGGAACGAACTAATTTCAAACCATTTTGTAAGTAGGTCCGGTTGCGGTGTCCCCGCGAATCCGCCAACGTCGGCGCCAGTTAAAGCAAAACCAGATAGCCCCAGGTTCTCGATCATCGGCGTGGTCATCCGAAGGTGATTCCAGGTGCTGCTGTTGTCGCCCGTCCAGGTTGCCGCATAGCGTTGTCCGCCCGCATAAGTGGATCGCGTCAGCACGAACGGTCGCAAATCCGGATTAATGCTCCTCAATCCTTCAAAAGTAGCGCGCGAGTTTTCCATGCCATACACGTTATGCAGTTCAGCGTGCGGCGCGCTTCGCTTTGTGAAACCCGGCTCATCGATGCGGTGCACCACATCTTCTGGCATCGTGCCTGTCGGAGTGTTGAAAATCGACGGCTCATTCATGTCGTTCCAAAAGCCCGCGATGCCCATCTTCGAGAAATCTTTATAAAGAGAACCCCACCACTCGCGCGTCTGCGCTCGAGTGAAGTCTGGAAAGACGCTCGGCCCCGGCCAAACGTTCCCGGAGTAGACGCTGCCATCGGGATTCTTCACAAAATGATCGCCAGCAATTCCGCTGTCATAGGGTACATAACCATGCCCCGGAAACTTCGCGATATGCAAGTCAGTAATGGCCACCACATGAAAGTTCTTGGAAGCAAGCTGTGAAACCATTCCGGCCAAGTCGGGAAAACGATCCTTGTCTACGCTGAACGGCCGGTTCTTCTCCTGAAAATCGATGTCCAGATAGATAGCGTCGGCGGGAATGTGATCCGCCCGCAGGCGATCTGCGATTTCCACGACTCGCGATTGCGGCACGTAGCTGTAGCGCGACTGCTGATATCCAAGCGCCCACAGCGGAGGCAGCGGCATTGTCCCGGTTAGCCACGCATAGGTCTGCAATACCTGTTTCGGAGCTGGCCCGTAGAAAACGTAATAGTCCAACGGGCCATTGACAGCGCCAAAACAATAAGCGTTGGGATCTTGCTTGCCGAAATCAAAATTGCTGCGCCAGGTATTGTCCAGAAAAACTCCGAGCGCCCGCCCCGCCCGAAACGCCATGAAATACGAAATACTTTTATAGATTGGATCGGTCGATTCCTGGAAGTTATAAGCATCCTTATTCCAAAGCGTAAACGCCTGTTCGCGCCGATCCAGTGGCCCGGTCTTGTCTCCTAACCCAAAGTAGTGCTCATCGAGCGGCATCCGTTTGCAGACCTGAAACGATCCGCCATGAAATTCCGTCGGCCGTGCGTCTTCTTGCAGCGCGTTGCCATCCCGATCGGAAATCGTCAGAGCGAGCGTCTCCCTCTTGATCGAAACCCGGAGCGCCTGCGTCATGAAGCCGACGGCATCTGCAGTTTCGATGGGCTTTACCGCAACCCGACTCTGCCGGGCTTCGCTAAGAACTGCCCAGGAGGCGTCCTCGGCAAATTCATTGGACCGCGATACGCGTATACGCACGACATCGTCGTGTAACGCGACGATTTGCATGCGCGCTTCGTCATCCCGCACATCGATGCCGTAAGGCAGCGCTGAGTAAGACGTGACACGACTCAATTGAATAGCCGTGTCAAACGGACTGCCCTGTCCCCGCAGCAAACATACCTGAAGGAAGAAAACGATAAGAAACAAGGCTGCCCGGTTGCGATTCATTCCCATGATTTTCTATTGAGCGGCGTTGGTCGTGTTGACCGACGCCACATCTTTGAAACCGGTTAGCGGAACACACTCCTCACGCGAGTTATTTTTGTCGGACGCGCTCTCATAAGCGAAGAGAAGGCGCTCTAAGTATCTTTAAGAGCGCGGTCGGCGAAGGTTCAGCGGACGTGAGGTGCTCCCGCTGATCTGTCAGAACGTGAATTTTGCAGATACCTCCACCAGTCGGCGTCCAAGTTTGTAAGGAGCGAACCCGAAGCCGGAAGATGGAGAATAAACGGCGGTGCTAGCACTGGCTCCATTCAGCGATAAATTCGTCTGTTGCGCGTATCCTGTACCGAAGCTATTCAACGGATGGTTGAGAAAATTGAAGGCGGCAATGCGGAAATGAAGGTTGCGATCGCCTCCCAGGCCAAAGCCTCTCTCTACCGTCAAATCTGTGCTGAAGAAAGTCGGACCCTGCGCATAGGGAAAGATATATTGACCGTTCTGTCCGCTATTGATGCCGGGCAGGCCGAAGCAAGCTCCATTGATGTACTGGTGCGAGCCGAGCCCGTGCTTCGGATCGCAGGTCAACACCGGCTGCAGGCTTACATCCGGCGTCCCCAGGAAAACCTGCGCATTCACCGGCAGCACCGGTTGGGCGGGAGCGGTGATAAAGCCGTTAAGGTTAAAGTTGGGGCTTGAGCCGCTGATCCCCGTCTGCATGTTGCCGCCACTCTGAATGCTGGTGATGCCCGAGACGAGCCAGTTATTTACGATGTCGCCTAGCGCCCCGTTACCCGCAAACCTTCCCACCGAATAAGAGTAAGTCGCGTTAAAAATATGGCTGCGGTCAAAGTTCATCGGGCCGTAGTTGCTTCGAATGTTGAACGGGTCAATCGCCGCCGTCCAGTTGAAGTTCGCCGCCGAGCCGAGAATGCCGAGCGCCTTCGACCATGTGTAATTGAAACCATAGTTCAGCCGACCCGACGTCTTCTGCCACACCGCCTGCAGCGCGTTGTAGTTGGCGTAAGTGTTGTGCTGCGGCACCGTGATCGACTGATATTCCGGATAGGGCCGGAATTGTTGGATGTCAGTGGCGTTCATGCCAGCGATTTCAAAAGGAGTGCAAGCCGCCGCCGCGCACACGCCTTCGTTATGGCCGATCGAATTCGCCTGATAGAGTGTGCCGATCGGAATGGCATTAAGGTTGTTGAGTATCACCGCCGAAGTCGATCCGTTGTTAAACAGCGAGTTGCTGTTATTGCCGGCATAAGTCAGCTGAGCCACAGAATTCTTCGGCATCCTTTGCGCTAAACTTACGCTGTAACTGTTCGTCACCGGCTCCTTAGTGTCTCCGCGAGACAGTCCAAATGCGCTTGTGCTGAGAGGTCCGGCAGTTACTGGGAAGTGAAGGCTATCGATGCCTCCGAGCGTGACCGCTCCGAAACCAAAAAGATTCGGCTCGCGAAGCCCTTCCGAATTCGCGAATGCATTGGTTACATCCACGATCGAATCATGCATACGATATGATCCATACCCACCGCGAAGCACCGTACGTCCCGTTCCAAAAATGTCCCATGCCACACCTACGCGCGGTTCGTAAAACAGCGGCCTCGACCCTGTCCCCGAATTCGGCACCGATGGATCCAGCGCGTGCCACGTGAAACCAGGCAGCGGATTGGTCGCCGAAACCGGCTGTGAGATCGTCGCCGGATCCCATACCGCCGCGCCCAGATTGTGTGCATCTTCCCACGCACCCAGGTGCTCCAGCCGCAGCCCGAAAGTCACAACCAGATTCTTCCGCACCCGCCACGAGTCCTCGCCATAAAAGCCAATGTTCCAGAAGTAAAGATTGGTGCGCGGCAGAATATTCTGCTGATCGAAGCTCTGGAGCTCGCCCTCCATGAAGTTTGCGAGATAATTTCCGCTGGTGACGTATGGTGGTCCGAAGGCCGGGGAGCCATCCGGATTCTTGCCGGCGTAAGTGTAGAACGTCGTGCCCGCCGGCGGAAAGTAATAGAGCCGGACATTGCCGTTAGTAGTGCCGTTGGTGATGACTTGGTTGTTGGTCACACGCTGCGCGAAGATGCCGGCCTTCACAGTGTGATGACTCCAAACCTTAGTGATATTGTCTCCGACGCTAGGCTGGAACTTCTTCAGCGAAGGCGGCCCAAAAGTGAAGTCAGGCTGAATGGCTAGCGGCAAACCGTCAAAGCCGTAGTCCATGAACATCGGGAAATCCTTGCTGCCATTGTCGTAAGTCCCGTTGTAAGGATAGTTGATCGCCGCCCTCGTCAAAGCCGATGGTGTCTTAGCCTCGAAATCCTGCGTAAAATAAACCAGAGTGGCGAAGAGTTCATTCGTCAACGTCGGAGAAATCACTCTGGCGTAATTCGCGGCCGCGCTGTGCACCTTAATAGCGTTGATCACGCCGCCACCAGGCGTGTTCACCGATCCCATGACTGCGCCCGGCGAGTAATAAGGAACCTGCGGTTGGCCCTGACTTTCTCTTTCATACGTGTAGCGGCCGAAGATGTGGTTGTTATCGTTGAGCGCATAATCCACCCGCCCTGTCGTCTGAAAGACGTCATTGTTCACCAGGTTTTCCGTGGTGTAGTTATAGCCGTCCGTGCCCGTCGGCTGATTGGGCAACGGAAGCACGTGGTTAATCAATGCCATCGCGCCAGGATCGAGATATTGACTTGGAATCTGTCCGTTCACCAGCGGCGTTCCGTCGGACGCGAACGTAGGCGCGTTGGTCAGATTGCCGTACGCCCCTCCCTGGTAGTTAGGGCCTAAATAGTTCATCAACTCCGTGGAGCTGAAGTCGCCCGTACGCATATTTTTCGTCGGAACCAGCGCATGAATGATGGCGCTTCCAGCGCTGCCGTAGGCATAAACATCCCGCTGCGCGTCCTCCTCTGCGGCGGCAAAGAATGTGAGCTTCTTTAGACGAGGTACCGGACCGCCAAAAGTAACTCCGGGATAGATATACCGATCTGTCGGCCGAGGGATGCCGTTGAAATTCGCCAGCCAATCATTGGAATTGAGCTGGCTCGTTCTGGCAAAAGTATAGAGCGAACCGTGATACTGCGAGGCACCCGACTTAGTCACGGCCGTGATCACTACCGGCCCGTTCGATTGGTCGACTCCAAAATTTGAGGTCTGGATTTGCACCTCCGAGACCATGGCGTCATTAATGTTCTGAAGGTTGGCGCCGAAGTTACCCGCGTCTGTGAGGTTGGCGCCATCGAGCTTCAGCGTGACGCCCGCCACCGGCGCGCCATTAGAAGCATAGGGTGTTTCCTGGCCGATTTGCACATCCGAGAAATCCGGCGCCTGGTTTGTCGGGCCGAGCGTGCGAATCGCAAATCCGGGAAGCGTTTTTTCCAGCTCCGTAGCATCTCTTCCGACGATCGACAGTTGATCGAGATCGCGTGCAGTAATCGTGGAACTCAACTGGCCGCTATCGAGCGGAATGCCTGAGACTTCGGCATCCACTGTCACCGTTTGTGACTGCCCACCAATCGCAAGACGCACATCGGTAAGCGTCAGGCTATCACCCGGGTCCAGGTGAATAGACTTCTGAACATAATTTGAGAATCCCGCCTTCTCAACCTTAAGGTCGTAATCCCCGCTGGGCATGGCGGCAAAAGAAAATACTCCCGCAGCATTCGATTTGACGACTCGCGTCGACCCGCGCAAAACATTCTCCAAGGTGACGGAGGCATCGGCGACGGCTGCGCCGGACGGATCCTGCACAATGCCGCCCAGACTGGCACTGCCCACCTGCGCCGTCGCCAGAGAGCCAGGTAGTAGAAGCAGAACAAGGATTGGCAAGAGCGCAAGGACCAACGAGATACGTGGAGTGGGGTAGGGCAGCCTAAGTTGAGGGTGTTTCTCGAAATTCGTAGTCAAACGAGCCTCCACGCTGAGTCTCCTTAATTTGTGCGATCGGCCTCTCGGCCTGCAACCGCCTGCAACAGGGCACAAATTTCTGCCACAACGACCAACCAGGAGCCTTATAGAGTTATTGGCGGCATCAGATAAGGTCCTTGCGGTAAGCGACTTCATTCTTATCATGTAAAGACCTCGCCCAAGCCACAGTCTTTCAATCACTTGCTCGCAATCTCAACGTTCGTGGCGTTATCCTTTAATCGTTGTATAATCCGTGGTCGGAGATCAGTCAGGGCCACCATGCAGGTCGATGTTCCAGCGGTAAATCCCGCCGATTTTACGGAGATCGAGAAAGCCGCGATAGAGGAACAGGTTGAGCGCCTGTTGCAGAACCCCCACTTCAGCCATAGCCGTCGCTTTCCCATGTTCCTGCGCTTCGTCGTCCGGCATACCCTCGCCGGGCAGGCCGATGCGGTCAAAGAACGAACCTTAGGGATTGAGATTTTCGGTCGCTGCGCCGACTACGACACTGCGTCCGATCCTATCGTGCGCGTCACCGCCGCCGAGATTCGTAAGCGCATCGCGCAGTACTACCAGGAACCCGGCCATGAGGTCGAGATTCGTGTCTCCCTTCCCGCCGGGTCTTATGTTCCACAATTTCAATGGCCACAAACTGCTATCGCTATAGCCGGACCGGACTCGGCCATCGCCCTACCCGAAGTGCTCGCGCCGATCTCTACGGCGGACCCACGCCCTGATCGTCCGCACCGTAGCAGCAAATATTTCAAGTACCTATGGATTAGCACAGCGCTCGTGCTGGTGCTCGGTATTGCTCTCGGAAGCGTTTGGTGGTCACGCTCGGTTCAGCGCTCCGCCTTTGACATTTTCTGGGGACCAGTCCTGAACTCCGGCGATCCCGTGCTCTTCTGCATCGCCGACCAGAATCAATATACGGCGATTGCCCTTCGCGATGCCGCCGATCCAACCCACCAGACCATCCTCAAAGACAATCTGAGCGCCGTCGTCATCGACGATCTAACCACAGTAGTCAAGATTGCCGGTGTTCTGCAGGCGCACGGGACAAAGTACAGCCTTAAGGGAGAAGGCTCGACCAGTCTCTCCGACCTGCGCAACGGGCCAACCGTTTTCGTCGGAGCCTTCGACAATGCCTGGACGCTCAGACTAACCAAGCCGCTGCGCTTCCACTTCGCGAACAATGCCGATATGACGCGCTTCTGGATTGCCGACAGCAATAACCCTGACCGAATCGACTGGGTCATCGATCGCGCCAAACAACAGGCAACCAATAATTATCGCGACTATGCCATCGTGACTCAATTCACTGACGGCAATACGGGAAAAATCGCCATTGTGGCCGCAGGCGTCGGCCGCGGTGGCACCATCGCCGCCGGCGAGTTTCTGATCGACACCGCCCATTTGACTCAGATTGTGAATGCCGCTCGCGCTTCCGCCGGCAAGAAGAATATGGAGTTCGTTCTGAGCACCGAAATCATAGACGGCCAACCAGGCACACCAAAAATGGAGGCAGCTTACTTTTGGTAGAAGACAGGCGGCAAGTTGCGTCTTTGGGGGTTATCTCGTGCTCTTGGCGGGCAATCGCCCAGAAACGCAGATGAGACTAAGCCGTGGATGGTGCATTTTCCGCGCGAACCCACCACTGGACAGGGTGACGTAGAGTCTCCCGTTTTTCATCCTGACGGACTGAATCGAAAGGACTGGCGGAGAGGGAGGGATTCGAACCCTCGATACAGGTGTTAGCCCGTATAACGGTTTAGCAAACCGCCGCCTTCAGCCTCTCGGCCACCTCTCCGGCGTGCGGAGTTCCAGTTTACCACGGTCATTCGGTCGATGGGTCTGGACTTGATCTACCTCCGAAGCATCCTTCAGACAGTTTTGATAGCCCTCGGCAACAGCTTCAACCTCGTGTATGCATTACGAATCTAACAGCGAGTTCGCTTTCAATTCACACCCCAGCGCCCTGATAATGTAGTTTCGTTTCCGATGGAGTTGCCTCGCAACCAAGGAGCGTTTCGCTATGCTCGTCTCGAATTGCAGATCGAAGAAAATATCAAAAAGAAAATGCCGCATTTCACTTTTCAGTCTCGCCGCGTGCATTTCCTCGCTCTGTCTCGCAGCGCCAGCATTTGCGCAGCAAACGACAAAAGCGCCAGCGGTCGCTGCTAGCGAAGCAGCCAACCCAGACAGCGACAAAGCCAAAGCCGCTGGAACCCGCCCCACCGAACCGCCCATGGTCCTTCAGCAACTCAACTCAGCCATCGAGCAACTCACCGCCAGAATTTCCCCTGCCGTGGTCCAAATTCTCGTCACTGGCTATGGCGCAGCTGAGGAAAGTAGTCACGGTCAGACCGCCCTCATAACTCGCGAGCACGCCATCGGCTCAGGAGTTATCGTCGATCCCAATGGCTACATCATGACCAACGCTCATGTGGTCGAGGGTGCGCAGATCATTCACGTTGCTCTTCCCCTGCCGTCGGTCGATTCTCCCGACCGCCTCGCGCCTGTCGGCAAACAGCGCGTGGTTGACGCCCGACTCGTCGGACTCCACAAAGATACTGACCTCGCTCTGCTCAAGATCGATCAGACTAACTTGCCCACTCTCTCCCTCGGCAGTCATCGGCCAGTCCATCAGGGCGAGTTAGTATTTGCCATGGGCAGCCCTGAAGGGCTCGAAAACTCCGTAACCATGGGCGTGGTAAGTTCTGTTGCCCGGCAGGCAGATCCTAATCGCCCTATGGTTTACATTCAAACCGACGCTCCCATCAACCCGGGCAACAGCGGCGGCCCATTAGTCGACAGCGACGGCTACGTAGTCGGCATCAATACTTTTATTCTTTCCGAAGCCGGTGGCAGCGAAGGACTGGGTTTCGCAATTCCGGCGCGCATCGTGCACTTCGTCTACGAGAGCCTGCGCAGGTATGGCCACGTGCATCGCATCGAGGTCAAAGCCGGAGCGCAAACCATCACCGACACCTTGGCCAAGGGCCTCGGCCTTTCGCAAAATTGGGGAGTCGTGATCGACGACGTAATCCCCGGCGGCCCCGCCGATGCTGGCGGCCTCAAGATTGGAGATATCGTGCTTAGGGCCGACGGACGCTCTATCGGCACGCTTCCCGCCTTCACCTCCGCTCTCTATCTACATCCTCTCGACGACTCACTGAAGCTCGACATTCTCCGCGGCACCGAACGCAAAACACTCTTCATTGCTGCGCTGGAGATGAAAGACCCGATGGACGCCCTTCCAAGTCTCGCCAACGCCAGAGACAACCTCGTTTCGCGCCTCGGAATTCTCGCGCTTGATCTGAACGATGACCTGCGTTCCGCGCTAGGTCCGCTGCGCAATTCTTCTGGAGTCGTTGTAGTCGCTCGGGTAGCAGAATTCCTAAGTTCGGCCACCGGCCTTCAGACAGGAGATGTTATTCATAGCGTGAACCGAACTCCCGTCGACTCGCTAGGCTCTCTCCGCGCTGCCTTGGACCAGATCAACCCCCACGGTCCCGTCGTGCTGCAGATCGAGCGCGATAGTGGATTCCAGTGGCTGGCCTTTGACATGGAATAACTCATGCAATCTAGCTGGCAGTAATTAACGCAGTAATTACGAAAGTGCTGGCGATAATGCTTGCCTGCTTTATCTTAGCTACTCTCGAGAGAGTTTTCGCTGCACGCGTGCTTTCGTGGTTCAAGTCTGATCAGAAACCACTTTCAGGGTTGAGTTCCGAAGAATCATCCCTCGCCCCCATCACCAAGGGGGTTGTTTATGGAGGCGAGGGTATCGCTAATCTACGGCAAGTAATACCGGAACGACGTCATAAACATGTTGTCGATTCCGTGTGGCGAGGCATAGATTGCCGGCGTTGTCGACGTTGCCGCCGCCGCCGTGCCCGTCCACGCATTCCGTACCAGGTACGAATACTGCGGACCGATTTGAATCCTTCCCTTGGGACCGTGATACGGACGGAACCAGAATCCAAACGTGCCTTCGATCGTGCTCTGCGTTTGTCCACTACAAGTCAGCCCGCCGAAAGAGTAGCCACCGCTCCCCGGCCCAGTTTCGGTGTAGCAATTCGAATCGTTAAAGCCCGGCGCTCCGTAGCCCACCGGCTTGTTGCCGTTCGCCGGATCAGGTGCCCAGCGCTTTCTCACATATTCCTCGCCGCCGTTGAAATAAATATCCAGCCTGGGCGTGTGGTACTCGAGCGTGGCCAGACCTTGATAGCTGCGTAACGGGGCCAATGTGCCGTCGGGGTTCACGGTCGAATCGGGCAGGCCGGACGTGCCATAGCGGCCTATTCCGTTCCCATAAAGGGCGTGCAGGCCGAAGTCCAAATGCTTGGCAATGGTCACGCGGGCATTGCCTCCCACACCGCCGCCATTCTTCGAATCGTTATAAGCTCCTGTTACCGCAGTGCCGCCGGTACATAGAGTCGAGCCAGGAAGAAATTCCACGCACGGATAAACGCGGTCGCGGAAGCGGGTGTAGATACCGAAAATTTCGTAATGTCCGAACCCAGGTTCGAAGGCCGCCTTGAGAATGACGTCTGGCATCGCGTTGAACGAGTAGTTGGCGAGCGCTGCGCCACTTACCGCAGTGCCGCCGCCGTTGTATACTCCGCTGCTATTTCCAGGGCTGCCAAGAGCGAAGTTCGAGGCGGCATTGGTTTCCGAGAAGGTTGACTGCGGATCTTCCAGCGATGCCGCTAGCCAGAAGTGATTATTAAAGTTCTTAGCGACGCGGAAGCCATACTGCCGCGCCCAACTGAAGCCCACGGTATACGCCGGGTCTATGGTCAGCGGAGTAGCTTCCGTTCGGTTGTCGACGCCATGCTTGGTTTCCGTCACCAGGCTCCACATTTGCCCGCCAGTGAAGCTCAAACCACTATCCAGCTCAGCCTTTCCCCAAACCTGCCGTTGCCGCATCGTATAGCTGTTGCTCTCGTTGTTGTTCGACGTCACTCCAGCCGACAGAAAGTCAGCTTCGTAATACCCAGACAGCTTAGCAATGCTGATCTTGCCTTCCGCCAGCAACGCAATTCTCGACTGACGGCCTGATCCATAGAATTCCGAAATCGCGTTCATGCCGCTTCCCGGCATGGACACGCTGTTGAACGGAGTATTGATGTCCGCTCCCAGCGCCCGATTCCGATACACAGTTTCACCCGCCAGGAAGCTGCCGGTCGGCGAAAGCGTAATTCCCTTGAAGTGGATCGCCGCCGGGCTCTCCATCGCATCCTTGATGCTCTTCTGCGTCTCCTGCAGAGTCATCGCATTGCTCGTCGCCGTCGTCTTCAAGTCGGTGACATCGCTCTTCAGCGCGATCACCGTCTGTTGCTGGTCCGTCGTCTGCGCTACCGCAGTATCCGCCTTGCTCTGCGCCTGCGTGGCCACAACCTGGTTCTGATCAAGCCGCTGCTCCAACTGCTGGATCTTCTGATCGCGGCTCTGCACCAGGTCGCTCAACTGCCTAATTTGCACCTGCTGCGCGTCGATTGCCGCCTTCATCTCGCTGAGCTGCTCCGAAACCGTCGGCCCCTTTGCTACCGCTTTCTTGTGCACGGTCTTCTTGGTTGCTGGAGCTGTCTCTTGCTGGGCCTGTGTGGCCGCCACGCTCCCCGCCAGCGCGATCGACAGCATTGCTGCCATAATTCGTTTCATTGTTCTTTCTCCTGAGAAATAAAAAGTTCAAAGTGGCACGGCAAACCACTACAACGGACCAACTGCCTTTTCAACCCACGTTTTGGTGAACTCCCAGCCTAGTCCGACCTTTGTTAATAATTCGTGACAATTCGTTGAATATTCTGTGAATCGACCGGGTCCAATGCTAGCGAATCATAATGAGAATCCTGCGTTAGCAGGGGATCATGGGCTCATGATGTGGACCAGGCGCCGGCCTGACTCGCGTAGGGGCAGAGCCCGCCCCGAGCGAAGCCGAAGGGTGCCTCCGTGGTGAATAAGAATGCGATCACATCAACTCGATGAATGAGAGCGTGAATGGTTCACGCCTGCGTTATTCTGAAACCTCCTCGCCGCAAACCGAGGGCATCTCTGGCATGGCAACCTCTCAAACCGCGACTTCTTCACGGTCCGCAAATCAGAAACTGATCCTCGCGGGCCAGATCGCCTTTTTTCCCACCGGTATTCTCACCACCCTGCTCGGCCCCATGCTTCCCATCCTCATCGCCCGCTGGTCGATGAACGACACCCAGGCCGGCTATCTTTTCCTGGTTCAATTCCTCGCCTCGCTGGTAGGCGTGCAACTCTCCGGAATCCTACTCTCGCGCTGGGGATTCCGTCCCGCCTTTCTCCTCGGCCTGCTCATGATGGCCGTCGGCGTGAGCACTCTCTATTTAGGTTCGCTCTGGCTGGGGCTGGTTTCTGTCGCAACCTACGGCTTCGGAATTGGACTGATCGTCCCCACCGACAATCTGCTGATCGCCGAAATCGGCGCGCACTCGCTCACATCGCCGAGCGCCGATTCCGCTGCGCCCGCCTCGAAAGCAGGCGCAGTAAGCCTGCTGAATTTTTTCTGGGGAGTCGGCGCCGTCTTTTGCTCGCTCATGGTCGCCTGGACCGCCGCCCACAAACTGCTCCCATTCTTTCTCGGAGCTAACGCCGTCTTTCTCGTCGGCCTGGCCGTCTCGATGCGCAATCTGCCCTTCCCTCCCGCAGAAACCGCCGCCGACAGATCTTCCTCATCCTCATGGCGAGACCTGGTCAGGAGCCCGGCCATCTGGCTTTTCGCCACCGTCTTCCTGCTCTATCCCGGAGCAGAAACTTCAGTCGGCGGATGGATTGGCTCCTACGTCTCGCGCCTCGGACCGCGCGGACAGGCAATCGCCTCCATGATGCCCGCATTCTTCTGGTCGGCACTAACCGTAGGCCGTGCTCTCGGCACCGCATTCCTGCGCCGCGTTTCCGAGCGCAAGGTCTTGCGCGCCAGCTACGCGACGTCAGCCGCTGGCATCGCGCTCATGCTCTGGTCTCCATCGCTCGCAGGCGTCATCGTCGGAGCGCTGATCACCGGCCTTAGCTACGCCACCCTCTATCCCATAACCGTAGCTCGCCTCTCCGAGCGCTTCGGAGTCGCCGCCCGTAGCATCGGCGCGGTCATGTTTTCTCTAGCCTCCATCGGCCCCGCCTTGCTCCCCTGGCTAGTAGGCGTAGTCTCCCACTCCACCGGAAGCCTCCGCGCCGGTCTCCTCTTGCCGTTAGGCGCGACAGTAATCCTCTTCCTGATCCACATAGCCGATTGGTGAGCCTGGCTCACGTAGGGGCAGGTGCCCTCACCTGCCCAGCGGGCGAAGCCCGCAGGCTCTTAGCGCGCCGGAAGACTCTGTCAAACTCGCGACGTCTTAGCGCGCTTGTCCTCAGCGATCCGCAACGGCGCCATAGAAGCCAACTCCACTCTGTTCCGTCCCTTACTCTTGGCCCGATAAAGCGCCTGATCCGCCGCCTGAATCACCTGCTCCGGCTGCCGATACCGCGTACTCGGCTCCCCCACCCCGATGCTCACGGTCACCGATAGGTGATCGGGCAAAATACGATTGCGCAAATCTTCGAACAACGATCCCTGCCGAGCCGACGCCCCTTTCTTCTTCGCCGGCTTTCTCCGGTCCCGCTCAACCCCGCGCCGATCCCCACTTCCCGCGTCGCTCTTTTCAGCCATCCTCTCCGCTCGCCGATCTGCCCCCCGCACATGAAACGTAGATTTTTCAATCGTTGCACGCAAAGACTCCAGATGCTCAAACGCCTCCTTCGCCGACATATTCCGAAAAACAATCGCAAATTCCTCGCCGCCGCAGCGAAACGCCTGCCCATCGCCGCCAACTCCCGATAGCCGCTTCGCCACCATGCATAGCACCTGATCCCCCACATCGTGCCCGTAAGTGTCGTTGAACTTCTTGAAATGATCGATATCGACAATAGCGATCGCATATTGCTGATCCAGCGTAAGCAGCGATTCATTAAACGCCCGCCGTCCCCGAATGCCCGTCAGTTCGTCGTGGTAGGCAAGCACATAGGAAGTTTCAATCAACGAAGCGGCCAGAATCAGCGCGGCGGTAGCCACATATGCGTCTGACATTTTCCCCACCGGCGCAAGCTCCAGCCACAGAAAAACCGCGCCCGTCGACCACACAAATCCTGGCTCAATCGGCTTGCGCACCTGCACAAACCGCCATACGAAAACCCCGACCGCCGCCGCAAAACTCACAAACAGCCACACTGGCACTACAGCCCCGCCGCCACGCGTTGAACCGCCCGCGCTATTCTCCGGCCGGCACATTACCGCAAATGCAACCGACTCAATAAACAGCAATCCAAACCGCGGAGCAATTCCCGCAATCGTCAACCCCCGTTCGCGCATCTGCGCAAACACAATGAAATTCAGTGGGATTAACACCGCCGCAAGTGAAACCGCCATACGCCCGGGGCCACCGTGAAGAGCCAAGCCAGCCGAAAAAAAATCCACCGCGCGATGCCCAAGCAGCAGAACCAGCAAAGAAAAAAGCACGCGACTGGAGTTGAAACGCCAGGCCAGCGCCAACCCCGCCGCAAACACTCCCACATAGTAGAAGCTCAGCGAAGGAGCGATCTGCGCGAACAGAGAACTATTGACAAGCGTAGCCGCCAGCGCCAACAACAAGCCGCCAGGAACCAGCCAAGCCTTCCAAGTTCGCCCGTTCACCATAATTTGTGTGGAGCGGGCGCCCCCGCCCGCTGCCCCCTTCAGAATACGGCACCCGCGACGGGCCGACGATTATGTTTCAGGCACAGCCCAGCCTTTTGGGGTGGCGTAGTTCGGGTGGCAGATCGCGTAGCGCAGTTCGGGTAACGCAGTCTATGTGGCAGCTTTGGGGTGGCGCAGCGCTTTCAGCGCTGCGGTAACAGCCTTCTCCTGACTCCGCCTTTAGGCGCTGAGGTCCCATTCTCTTCCGGCAGACCTGCTCCATGACTCGCCCAATGATAATCTTCCATTTTCATGCCTCGCTCCTCGAATCCCGGAATCCGCATTGCCGTCGACACCGGAGGCACCTTCACTGATTGCGTCTGGCAAGACGCCGGCGTTCTCAGAACTCTAAAAGTCTTCTCCACGCCCGACGACCCCTCACGCGCCATCGCCGAAGCTCTGCGGCAAATTCGCGAATCGACAACAAAAAAGTCTAACGCCGCCGCGTTCACCCTGCTCCACGGCACCACCGTAGGCACCAATGCCCTCCTGCAAAGAAAAGGAGCGCGCGTCGCTCTAATCACCACCGCCGGATTCGAAGACGTCATCGAGATCGGCCGCCAGGCGCGCCCGCGCCTCTACGATTTTTTCTTCGATCGCATCGCACCCCTCGTCGCTCGCGAAATGCGCTTCGGCATCAAAGAAAGAACTGCCGCCGATGGCCAGATTCTCGAACAACCATCCGAAGCAGAACTAACTCAACTCCGCGACACTATAGAAAAAGCCCATCCCGAAGCCATCGCCATCTGCCTCCTCTTCTCTTTCGCCAATTCAAAGAACGAGGCAGCCGTAGCGGCCGCTATTTCAAAACTCAACCAACCACTCTCGATCTCCCACAAAATCCTGCCCGAGTTCCGCGAATACGAGCGCACCAGCACGGTCGTAGTAAATGCCTATCTGCAGCCGCTCATGCAGAGCTACATGCAAAAGTTGGCCGACCGCGTAATCGCCCTGGGTCCCGCCAGCGCAACAAAAAAGCAAACCGCGCCTCGAATCTTCGTCATGCAATCCAGCGGCGGCATCACCGCCCTCGATTCCGCCGCCCGAGAACCCGTGCGCACCGTGCTTTCCGGCCCCGCCGGAGGCCTCGTAGGCGCAGCCGCAACAGCCGCGCGCAGCGGCTTCCACAAGATTCTCTCCTTCGACATGGGAGGCACATCCACCGACGTAGCCGCCGTGCAAGACGAAGTTCGCACTGGCGGCCAGTCCGAAGTCGCCGGCCTTCCCGTCGGAGTTCCCATGCTCGAGATTCACACCGTGGGCGCGGGTGGCGGATCGCTGGCCCGCTTCGACGCCGGCGGCGCGCTCCGTGTAGGCCCCGAATCCGCCGGTGCCGATCCCGGCCCCATCTGCTACGGCCGCGGAACCGTGCCCACTGTAACCGACGCCAATTTATTACTAGGTCGCCTTCGCCCCAATCATTTTCTAGGAGGCGACTTCACTCTCGACGTGGAAAGAACCCGCCGCATTACTTCCGAATGGCTGAAGAACCAGGCGTTGAATAAAGAAGGTGGGAAACAAGAAGGCGCGCGCCTAAGCGTCGAAGAGTTTTCCGCCGGCGTCATCCGCGTCGTAAACGCCAATATGGAGCGCGCTCTCCGCGTAGTCTCTATCGAACGCGGCTACGATCCCCGCGACTTTACGCTCGTAGCCTTCGGAGGCGCCGGCGGCCTGCACGCCTGCGAACTGGCCGAGGCCCTGGCGATTCCAACCGTAATGATCCCCGCCCGTCCCGGCGCACTCTCCGCCTTCGGAATCCTGGTCAGCGACGTGGTCAAAGATTATTCGCGCACCGTACTCTGGCGGCTCACCAATCACCTAGAGCACCCAAACTCGCGATCCAAACTCAATCAAGAATTTCGCATCCTCGAAGCGACGGCCCAAAAAGAATTCCGCGCCGAACAATGGCGCGGCGCTCTCCACTGTGAAAGAACGCTAGATCTCCGCTATCGCGGCCAAGGCTACGAACTCAACGTGCCGCTAAAAACTACTAATAAGGATACGGATAGCAGCCAGCAGGCCCTCGTCGCCCGCTTCCACGCCGAACACCAGCGCCGTTATGGCTATCACCACCCCAGCCGCGAAATCGAATTGGTCACGCTGCGTCTTCGCGCCCGTCTGCATATTCCGCAGCCCCAGCCGCATTCCCAGTCAACCCGCTCGTCGCCGAAAAGCCCATCACGCCGCCCAGCGCCGATCGAACAAGCTCCCGTCGTCTTTCGAAATAAAAAATTAGCGACGCCGGTCTTCGAGCGCGGCGACCTGATCGCCGCTCGCCCAATGCGCGGCCCCGCCGTGGTCACCGAATACAGCGCCACCACAGTAATCCCGCCGAACAAAAAGTTTTGGGTGGATGAATCTGAGAACCTGATAATTAAAATAAAGTAAGTGGCCGCGAGCGCGGCCCCGCTCACTCTTCTTCCGTATCCTTCTTTTCCTCGATCGCCATGTCCTTCAATTCACTCGACTCAAAAACGTCGCCACATTCCTGGCACTCCACATATTCCGCTTCTTCATCGCGAGAAACAATCTGCACCCGCGGATGCTTGCACTGATCGCGACTGACTTTATTCTGAGGAGACTGCGAGGGCTGACTTGGCGTCATAAACTCATCGAAACAAAACAACGAAAGGAAACCCGTCTATTACCCGGAATTGGCGCTATTTTGCGGCGGCGACCTGAGGGATGTCAAGTGCCCCAAGCGAGTGTTGTCATACCACAATAGAAATGTCCCCATCCAAAACGGCAGCGTCCTAATCTCCGGCTCGGCGATTGTAGCGCTGCCGTCCCGGCGGGCGTCTCGCCCGCCAATCCTCAACAGCGACGTTGTCCTTAGCTTTGGGTGGCGCAGCGCTTCAGCGCTGCGATAAAAACGCCGACTTACAGAGATTTAAGTTTGAGTTATAACTAGAGGTACGCAAGGGCCACGGCACTCAGCGTCTCGAAATCCAAGGAGAGTCGCCATGGGAATTACCGTTCATCACCAACCCGCCAATACGACCCTCCTCTGGAGCATTCACGTTTGGCAATCCGCCTGGGACGGCAACAATGTCTGGGATTCAAAAGGCACGCCCACGGCGACCGGCGTCGATTTTCAGCTACCTGACGCTCCCGATCCCCGCAAGCTGCAATTCAAATTTCACTGCACCGCGCCCGCCACCGGCCTCGACACTTGGGAGCCTGACGATTTCATCCGTCGTCTGTTTCGCATCTCGCCGGTCGAGGTATGGACCTTCGAATCCTCGCCGCGAATCCTCTATCAGAATCCAACTCCAGCCGCAGTAACCTTCAATCCCGGCGACGTGCTCACCTTCCAGGTCATCACGCAAAACGCGTTTCGCGGAGGCCAGATCTACGTTTGGAATCCCTACGATCCCACCACCTTACCCGCCTACTTCCCGCAAACCGCGCGCGACGACACCAACGCCATATCCACGTTCCGCGTAACTTTGCTCCCCTGGATGACCACCGGCTTCAACTTGAAGCTGATGCAGCCCGCGACAAACAACCAGCCAGCAACGTGGGAACCCGATGCCAGCAATCGCGTCTGGCGTCCCTGCGATGGCGCCTCTCTATGGCTGAAAAGCGGACAGTGCGACGTCCGCAGTCGGCCCCTTACGCTCACCCCCGTCGCGCTCCAGGTAATGTATGGCGCCAGCCTCGCCAATCCTCCGCTGCTCACATTAAACGATCTCGTCGAAGGATCGACGTTCCCCCTAGCGAGCGCCTCGACGCAACCTTACCCCGCAAACAACTTCTTCAATGTCGCCACTTACAGCGTGCCGATTTATCCCGATGCAAGTTACGCCGTCATCACCCAGCAAAACCTCGAGAACCCCGCGATCCAACGGCCCTTTCCCGCTGACCCGACGGCGCTTGGCACCGTGTCTAGATTCGCCCTCGGAGCAAGCGCATGGCTCGCCGCATTTCCAGCAATTACTCCCACGCCACTGTCGATCAAACCTCAGCAATCGTCGAGCTTCGCAAACGGACTCTCAGTCCAGGTCTCCATCGGTAACGGCCCCTCATATCAAACCGTCGCGGCAACTCTGCAATCGGACGGAATCTGGCAGGCCACGCCCGCCCTGCCGCAGGACACAACCACCGCCATCGATCTGATTCCGACTGCAGGTACCGAGCCCAAACCTTACGCGTGGATCGACACCAGCAGATATTTCACTCCAACCGCGGCCATGCCCACGCTCTACACCACAGAAGGCGTCTACGGAGTATGCGCGCGCGGACCAACCCAGTTTGGCGATCCGCCCAGCCGCGCCGCCTTGATGCAAGCTGCATTCGGCGCCGCCGTAGTAAGCACTGGAATTTTCGCCGCCAGGGAAATGCCCCACGGCGCCACCATCCTCTGCAGCCAGATTTATTTTGTCGTCCACGCGCCCCACGCCGTCTGCGTCACTCTCATCCTCATCGATGAAACTTCTCCCGGTGGACCATCGCGCCAGCAATTCCCCATGAGTTTGACCAACGATACTTTCTATTGGTGGTGCACTCTCCCCGTCGCGCAAGCCGCACCTGGAGCGCGATACCGCTTCCTCCTCAACGACGACGTAGAAGTCATCGACCCCGCCGCGCGCTCCGTGCAAGACGGAGGCAGCCTGAAAACAGCCTTCAACGATAGTCCAACCGACCCCACCACCTCCTGGTCCATCGTTCTCGATGTCGCCGCAGTCAGCGCCGCGGCTCATATTCAACCGTGGCAGACGACGGGCTGGCAAAATTTCCTGATCTATGAAATCCACGCCCGGCGCTTCACTAATCAAATGATCGGCGCCCTCACGTCGTTCGACTTGCTCAGCGACGAATTAAACGCCACCAGTCGCCTGGGTCAACCGGGATACCTCCGCCAACTTCCGGTTACGATCTTCGGCCTCATGCCCGTAACCGAGTTCAGCTCCGCCGTCTCCTGGGGATACGATCCCTCCTTTTATTTCGCCATCGACAGCTTCTACGGTGGAGCGCTCGCGATGGCCAACTTCGTCAATGCCGCTCACGTCAACGGTCGCGGCGTCACCCTCGACGTCGTCTACAACCACTCCCTCGGCTCGTCCCTCATGAGCATCGCCCCCGACGTCTATCGCAACGGCGACTACGACGGCGACCGTATGAATTGCGGCCATCCCATGGTCGGAGAATATTTTCGCCAGGCCTCCATCTATCTTTTCCGAACTTTCAATCTCGACGGCTTTCGTTTCGACGACACTCAGACCATCGTCACCAAGTGCGAAGGCGGCTGGGAATTTCTCGCAATGATCCGCTCCTCCCTGCGCGCAGCCGCCTCCGCCGAGGGCCGTGCCTGGCCCTATTGCGTAGCCGAAAATTCCGCCACCAATCCCTGGGATGTTTCCAATCCGTCATGGGGCGTGATGGACGGCCAGTGGGGAATCGATGAGGCCTACCGCATCCGATCCGCCAGCTACGACAGCGCCAATCCCGGCTGGGATGATTCCATCCCGCTAAAGACCGAGATGGATAACCCGCAATATTGGGGACGCCCATTCTTCCAGGCGACCCGCTTCGGCGAATCTCACGACATGGTCAGCGGACAAGATCCTCTCAGCTTGCGCATCGCCTCTCGCCCACCATTCGGCCAAGGCTATCAACTTGCCAAAGCGTTGGGCACGCTCACGCTTCTCTCCAACGGCATTCCAATGTTATTCATGGGCCAGGAGGTCGGCGAAACCACGGCCTTCTCCTTCACTGACAACGAGGAGTACATCAACCCGCAACTCGACGATCTCCCTCCCGCCACAGCCACTGATAACTCCCGCATCCTGGCTTGGTTCCGCCAGTTGATGGGCCTTCGCAACGATCCTTCGAAAGGCTTGCAAGGCGATGCCAACTATCAGGTCGTCGCCACCGGCAATCGCACCGTAGCCTTTGTCTGTGGCTCCAATCAGCGTATCTTCGCGGTCGTAACCTTCGGTACACCCAACCAGCAGCAAGACAGTTCGTGGCTCGGCCTTCCCGGCAGCGCCACCTACAAAGAAATTTTCAATTCATCGTGGCCGGATTTTCAGGTTGAGTTCGAACCCGAACAAACCAACGGCGGCTACACCGCACAAATCTCGAGCGGGCAGATCCTCAACCTCCCCTGGATGGGCGCAGTAGTCTTAGAGCGCAACTGAAGAGTCTCAGAAAATTGCTCACGGTATCTATCCTCGCGTGGGGCGGGTGCCCTCACCCGCCCGGCGGGCGAAGCCCGCACCTCTCAACGTGCGCGACGATGCTACCCCGCGCAAGGCAGCGTCACTCGCAGCTGGCACCCTCTTTTTCCATTCTGATTCGCCAACACAATCGACCCGCCATGCGCCTCCGCAATTTGCCGCGACAGCGCCAGCCCAATCCCACTCCCCGCAGGCTTTGTCGTATAGAACGGAACAAACGCGTTACTCGGATTCAAAAGCCCCGGCCCATTATCGTCAATCGTCAAAACCACATTCTGATCTTCGACCACCCAATGCAAAGTCACCCGCGGCTTCCGAACCTCCGCAACAGAATTCCCCGAAACTCCGCTTTGAGACGACGTTTCCAGCGCTGCCTCTACCGCATTCCGCACCAGATTAATCAGCATCTGCTCAATCTGATCGGCATCGACCATCACCGTCGCATCCGGCCCCGGAAAAATCTCCACTGCCAGCCGCGTCTCCAGAAATGCCACGCGTTCAATCAGCGGCGGCAGCGCAACCCTCTTAATCACCGGAGGCGGCATCTGCGCCAATTGTCGATAAGCCTGGAGAAACCGGTTGAGCGAGCTGGTTCGCGCTTCAATGATCGCCAGCCCGCGCTCAAAATCCTGACGATGCTCCGCGTTGAGTCCGCTCTCACCCAGACGCCCGCCCAAACTTCCGGCAATCGACTTGATCGGAGCCAGCGAATTATTGAGTTCGTGCCCCAAAACTCGAATCAGTCGTTGCCACGCGCTCCGTTCTTCCTCGCGAAGCGCCCGGCTCACATCCGACAGCACGATCAACGTATGAGGCGCGCCCTTTTCCCGAAACTTGCTCTGTCGCACCAGCCAGCGCGCCCCTGCGCTATTCGCCGGCAAGGCCACCAGCGACTCGTTCGCAGCCTTCAGGCAATCAGCCAGCCCAATCTCTTCCGCCGTGCGCCCAAGCAGTCGAATCGCCGCCTGCTGCAAAAGTCTCTCGCCCGCTGGATTCACCAACCGCAGCACGCGATCCGGATCAAACGCAAACAGCGGAGCGTCAATCTCTTCCACCACCCGCCGCAGTAGAGCCGTAGCCTCAATCGCCCGTATACGCTGATCGGCCAGCAAATCAGCCAGCGCATTCACTTCCAGCGACAACTCGCCAAGAGCATCCTCCGCAACCGCTCCTCGCGCCCGAAACGAATAATCTTCTTCGCGAAGCGCTCCCACCACATTCGCCAGCGTCTGCAACGGCTTCACCGTCTGCTCATGTAAGACGAGCGCCAATATCCACCACGCCATCAACACGGCGAACGACAACGCCACCTTCGATTGCGTCGACCACGCCTGCATCCATATCAAAACGCCGCCAACCAAAATTCCCGGCAACGCAACCAGAAATGAATACAAGCTGATCCGATTTTCATAAAGCAGGCGAACCCGCTTGCGAGCCTTCGGCATTTTTCTCCCGCCGCCGCTTTGCGGGCTAGAGTCCATACTTCTCCATGCGCCGATAGAGCGCACCCCGGCTCAACCCCAACGCCTCCGCCGCCTGGCTTATATTTCCCTGAAAGCGTTGCAGCGCCTTGCGAATCAAAAGCGCCTCCACCGCCTCTAAACTCAACTCCTCAAGATTCTGCCCCTGCGGCCGCTGCAAATTTAGCCCCAGATCCGCCGGTTGTATCTCGCGCCCGCGGCACATCAACACCGCGCGCTCCAGCGTGTGTTCGAGTTCTCGAACATTCCCCGGCCACGCATACTGCGCCATCATCTGCAACGCAGCCGCATCAAACCCGTCAATCTCCCGCCGATAACGCGTCGCATACCGCCGCAGAAAATGTATCGCCAGTGTAGGAATATCCTCGCGCCTCTCCCGCAGCGGAGGCACCCGAATCTCCACCGTATTCAGCCGAAACAAAAGATCCTCGCGAAACTGCCCCGATGAGCAAGCCGCCTGCAAATCCGTGTTCGTAGCCGAAATCACGCGCACATCAATCTTCCGCGAGCGCGACGACCCCAGCCGCTCAATCTCGCCCGACTCCAAAACGCGCAGCAACTTCGCCTGCTGTCGAATCGGCACATTCCCAATCTCGTCCAAAAAAATCGTCCCGCCATCCGCCAACTCGAAGCGCCCAATGCGATCCGTCCGCGCGTCCGTGAACGCTCCCTTCACATGCCCAAACAGCTCGCTCTCAAACAATCCCTCCGCCAGCGCTCCCGTATTCACCGCCACCAGTGGCCGCGATGCTCGCAAAGAAAGTGCATGAAGCGTCTGCGCCACCACTTCTTTCCCGCTCCCGTGTTCGCCTGTAATCAGTACATTCGCATCCGAAGGCCCAACCCGAGCCATCGCTTCCAGCACCGGCTGCATCGAAGCCGCCGCCGCGATAAACTCCGGCCGCCCCTGCGCCTGCAACAGCCGATTCTCCGCCGCCAACCGCTCCGCCCGCTGCAATGCGCGATGCAACTCCACTTGCGTCCGCAAAATCGCCAGCAGCCGGTCGTTCTCCCATGGCTTCTGCACGAAATCCCGAGCCCCGCGCCGCATCGCCTCCACCGCCAGCTCCACATTCCCCCAAGCGGTCATAACAATCACCGGCAGAGTACTGTCGAGTCCAACAATCTCCGACAGCAGATCAAGCCCCTCCTGCCCAGAAGTCGTGTCACGCGTGTAGTTGAGATCGATCAGCAGCGCGTCGTAAGAATTGCCGACAGATTCCGAAGCCAAAGCCTCCCTCACCTCCACTGGAGACTTCGCGCACTCCACCCGATAACCCTGCGGATGCAGCAGCAACTGAATCGCTTCGAGAATGTGCGGCTGATCGTCGGCCGCGAGAATGCGTGCCGCACGACTCTGTTGCGGATGGGAAAGCTCGTCAGCTGTCTTGAGCGAGCGGCTATCTTGCGGCTTGGCCGAAGTCGGCATGACTTATGGAGTCGAAGCAGTCACCGTCCCCGTGACCGCATCCTGAATCAGCACTCCATTATGTTCCAAAGTGGCGCCCGTAGCGCGATCAAGTTCAACTCGCGCCTTCTCATAAACCGTCATGGCATTAACCAGATCCAATTCTGATAAAGAAAGATCGCGCTGCGCCGTCATGGTCTGATAACTCGACCCCGATCCCAAATCCTGTTCTTTCTTGGTGATCTCAAACGTGCGTTGCCCGAGATCCCGCGCCTTGCGGGCCGATTCCACTCGCGCCCGCGATTGCTCCAACGCATATTGCGCGTTCCCTACCTCAATCCGAATCTGCTTTCTCAACTGCTCCTTGCGCAATCCCGCCTGCCGATACTCCAACTCCGAACGATATTGATCGGCCTTAGCCACGCGGTTGCGAAACGGAACATTCAAATTCAGTCCCACATAATAATCCGGCGAAGAGTTGTTAAAAGTGTTTTGCCAAGTGCCAGCCAGGTCTGTCGGAGTTCCCGGAGTTACGTTGTTGCTGCCAGGAGGATTCGCCAACCCCCCGAGCCCACTCCCTCCATAAAAACCAACCAGCGCGAGCGAGGGCAGCAGCGCATTCCGCGCCGCCTGCCGGCTAATCTGCCGGTTCGCCAAATCCACATCCGTCTCCAGCAACTCTGGACGGTTTCGCAGCCCTTCGTCGATCAAATCGAGTATCGGCGTGCTAGTGTCAGCCGAAGCGTTCGCCGCCTGCATCTGGTCCGTCGGCACCACCGGCATCTCCTCCAGCGTCGGATCATCAAGACTCTTCGTCAGCGCATTTTTCATCAGCGATTCCTGCAGTTGCAGATTCGTCCGCGCCACCGTCAAATCCTGATCGCGCCTCGACACCTCTGCCTCCGCCTTCATCACGTCCATTTCTGGAATGCTCTCCAGTTGCAATTGCTTCTTCGCGTTGTCCAATGTCTGATTGGCAAAGGCCAGCGATTCCTCATTCACCCGCGCCTGCTCATACGCGCTCACCAGGTCCCAATAAATATTTTCGATCTGCGTGACCGTCGCCATCACCTGATCTTTAAAGGCGATATCCGAAATCTTTTTGTTGTTCTTCGCAATGCGCAAATACCGCAAATTCGGCCCAAATCCAAATCCCGCCAGCAACTGCTGTTGAATCGTAAATCGATAATATGAATTCAAAGCCGGGGAAAGAAATATATCCAGAGTGTTCGTTGTCTGCCGGTTGTTATTGAACTCAAACGATATCGACGTCCCGCTCGAAAACGCCTGCGTGAAGAGAGCATTCACCTGCGCCGTATTCAACTGCAGCGAATTTACGTTATAAAGCACCTTGCTCGATTGCGGCAGCGTCAGATGCTCGATCCCCATATTCACGCTCAGAGCCGGATCATACGATGACACCGGAGTTCCCACCCCCAACGTCGATTGCACCAACCCCGACGCGCCCGCTCCCGCGCCACCAGCGCCGCCAGTCGTGCCGCCGGCACCCGCCCCCGGCGCGCCCGTCCCAAAGCCTCCAACTCCTCCGCCCGGAGTTCCTTGCACCACACCCGTATTGACGCCGCGAAAGCTCCCCCCCGCCTGCGTGCGCAACACATCCGTATCCGCAATCGGCAGGTTGTAGCGAGCAATCGCCAGATCAAGATTGTTCTCCAGCGCCAGCGCAATCGCATCCTTCAACGACAAATAAAGTTTCCCATCCCGAATCAGCCGATCCAGCCGCGGAGAATTCGTCAGCCCCGGCTGCGCCGCATTTTCCCCTATATAGGGCCGCAGCGGATTGTGCGACTTCGGCATTTCCAGCGACGCCGGAGTGCTAATCTGCGCGTAAGCCTGAGAAGAAAAGCTGGTCGTAAGTACAAATACGGCCGCCATTAATGTAGTGCCTAGTCCCAAGAAACAAACCCTCATCGATTCACCGCCACATCGCGAGGACCAGCCGTTGCACTCGAACCCGTCGCAGCTAAATTTGTACCGCCCACATTGGCTGCACCCACATTAGGATTCGCCGTATCCCCCACCACCCATCCATCCCGCATCTGAATCGTCCGCGTCCCATAAGCGGCATTCGCCTCCGAGTGCGTCACCTGCACAATCGTCGTCCCCTGCTGGTTCAATTCCCGAAAGAGCTCCATGATCTCCTTGGCCTGATCCGAATGCAGATTCCCCGTAGGCTCATCCGCCAGCAACAGCGCCGGCTTATGAATCACCGCCCGCGCCACTCCCACCAACTGCTGCTGCCCGCCCGAAAGCTGGCTCGGATAAAGATCCTTCTTCGCCACAATCCGAAACCGATCAAGCGTGTCTGCCACCATACTCTGCCGCTCGCCGCGCGGGATGTCCTTATAAGACAACGGCAAATCGATGTTCTCCATTACTGTGAGATCGTCGAGCAGGTGATAACTCTGAAACACCATCCCAATATTTTTCTTCGCCAGTTCGGCGCGCTCCTTCCGCTTCATCGCGTGCGCCGCCTGCCCGCGGAACCAATATTCGCCCGTCCATTGGTCATCAAGAAACGCCAGCACGTTCAGCAGCGAAGATTTTCCCGCCCCCGATGGCCCCATCACCGTAATAAACTCCCCCGGCTGAATCTCCAGATTGACGCGCCGCAGCACCCAAGTCTGCCCCGCCCCAGTCTTATAGCTGCGCTCGATATTTTTTAGTTGAATCATTTCGCTCCCACTTGTTAAAACTCATTTCACTCGTAGCGCAGCGCCACCACCGGATCGACCTTCGTCGCCCGCCGCGCAGGCAAATAACTCGCCAGCACAGCAACCGACATCAGGATCGCCGGAACCGCCGCAAACGTAAGCGGATCGTTCGGTTTTACTCCATAAAGAAGATCAGCCATAAGCCTCGTCAGCCCCAACGCAGCCGCCAGCCCAACCGCGACGCCGATACCAGCAAGCCTCCCCGCGCCCCTGAGAACAAGACGCAGAATGTCCAACGGATTCGCGCCCAGCGCCATCCGAATTCCAATCTCATGCGTCCGCTGCCCCACCACATAAGAGATGACGCCGTAGATTCCAACGCTCGCCAGCAGCAACGCCAGCGCGGCGAACACCACCAGCAGAATCATCGAAAAGCGGCGTCTGGCCAGCGAACTCGCAATAACGTCATCCATCGATTGCGGCCCAAAGATAACGATCTCGTTGCTGATTTGTTGGCTCGCGTGGCGGATCGAATCCAGCAACCCGCTACCCGCATCGTCCGACCTCACGATCATCGCCGACCCCGATGGCGTCATCGCAGTGAAACCATCCGACATCTGCATGCACGGAATATAAAATTGCGCTCTCAGTTTTTCCGTGTCATCTGTATCAAGTCCCCACTGCTTCACGTGCCCAACCACCCCGACGATTTCCGCCGGCCCAGCAAAATTAGCCGACAAGATTCGTTTGCCGATCGGATCCTCGTTTGAATAGAACTTCTTCGCGAACACATCGTCGATCACGATGACGCGCGGCGAATGCTCATCATCCTGCTCGCCGAGAAAACGCCCGCGCCGGAGAGGGATACCCATGGCCTTCAGGTAGCCCGGCTCCACGATGTAATCGATGCCCCAGCTCATTTCGTTCTGGTTAGACGGTTTGGGCTGACCTTCGAACCAGAACGTGATCTCGTCGTCGTACCCCAGCGGTAGAGAACCCCAATTTTGTGAAACGGCTTTAACCCCCGGAATCGAGGCCACCTTCTCATCGACCTCGCGAAAAGCCGCGCGTATCGCCACCGGAGACGCGTTCATCATCGAGGGCGGCAGCGACACTCCCACCGTCATTACATTTCGAGGATTGAATCCCGGGTCTACATTCCACAACCGCGTCAAACTCCGCACCATCAGCCCCGCGCCCGCCAACAACACCAGCGCCATCGCCATTTCCACGACCACAAAAACGCCCTGCACACGATGCCGAGTTCCACTCAAGCCCCGCCCGCCCTCTTGAAGACTGTCTTGCAAATTCGCCGGCGACATCTTCAAAGCCGGCGCGAGACCAAACAACACTCCGGCGAAAAGTGAAATCGCTAGCGTGAACAACAACACCCGACCATCGAGCCCGATCTCCTCCGCGCGCGGCAGCGTCATTGGTAAAACGCCCAACGCCGCTCGCGTCCCCCAAGCCGCCAACAGCAGTCCGAGCGCTCCGCCGACCAACGCCAGCACAGCGCTCTCCGTTAACAATTGCCGCAACACGCGCCCCTGGCTCGCTCCCACCGCCGCCCGGATCGCAAATTCGCGCGTCCGCCCAGTCGACCGCGCCAGCAAAAGGTTCGCCACATTCACGCAAGCAATCAGCAGCACAAAGCCAACACTCGCCAGCAGCACCAGCAACAGCGGCCGCACTCCTCCGACCACCCACTGCTTCAGCGGAATTAGGCTCGCGCCGATTCCCTTATTAGCATCGGGATAAGCAGCCGCAAGATCGTTTGTGACCGCTTTCATATCGGCCGCCGCCTGTTCCATCGTCACTCCCGGCTTCAGCCGCCCAATGCCGTGAAACCCCAGCCCGGCGCTGCGCGTGTTGAGTGCATTATTTTTCCACTGCCCTACCGGCACATATACGTCTTGTTGCCCCGACGAGCCCAACATCGCAAAGTGAAAGCTGGCTGGCACCACGCCAACAATCGTGTAACCCCCGCCATCCAAAGTCACGCTCCTGCCAACAATGTCAGCAGCCGCGCCAAACTTACGCCGCCACAATCCTTCGCTGATCATCGCAATCGGAGCCGCGCCAATCTCATCCTCTCCCGCCGCAAACGTGCGGCCCAGCAACGGCTTCACGCCTAACAGCGGAAACAAATCCGCAGCCACAAACTCACCGTTCACCTGTATCGCGTCTCCCGCTCCCGTAAGGCTGAAAGCGTAGCCGCGAGAAATCGCCATCGCCGAAAAAGTACGGTTGTCCTTTCGCCAGTCGCGAAAATTCGGGAACGAAATCGACCCGTGATCGAAATTCGGCTTGCTCTCGTGCAGCGTCACCAGTTGCTCGGGATGCGGATAGGGCAAAGGATTGAGCAGCACGCCATTCACCACCGAGAACAAAGCCGTATTCGCCCCCACTCCCAGCGCAATCGTAACGACGACGATCGCCGCGAGCCCCGGCGTCTTCACAAATTGCCGCAAGGCGTAACGCAAATCTTGCCGAAATCCATTCATAGGAAACTTCCTACTCGTAGCGCAACGCCTTCATCGGCTCCACTCGCGACGCCCGCCGCGCCGGGAGCATCGCCGACGCGATCGCAACCAGCGTCACCACCACAATTGTCAAACCCAGCGTCAGCGGATCGCTGCTGGAAATCCCATACAGCTGGCTGCGCACCGCACTCATCAGCAGCAGCGACACCGGCAGCGCGATCGCAATACTGATCCCCGCCAGCCACAGGACCTCAAACATCACCATCCTCACCACCGATCCGCGTGTCGCTCCGAGCGCCATGCGAATCCCTATCTCGCTCGTTCTCTGCGTCGTTGAATACGCCAGGACTCCATACAACCCGACCGCCGCCATCAGCGCCGCAAGCACGCCAAACCCCGACGCCAGCAACGCAATCACCCGCTCCGCCATCAGATTGTTGTCGATCTGCTCATCCATCGTCCGAAAAGCATCCAGCACGAGGTTCGCGTCCAGCGCCTGCATTGCGCGCCGGATCGTGCTCTCCGCGCCCTCCGGCTGCTGCCAGGTCCGCACGTAAAACGTCATCGCATGAGGATCCGACACTTGCAGGTAAGGGAAGAACACCGTGCGCTTCACCGGCTCACGCAGGCTGCTGTGCTTCGCATCTTTCACAACGCCGACGATGGCGACATCCGGCTTCACCCCTTTGCCGCCGCCGTTCGCCACGGAATGCCCCAGCGCCTGTTGCGGATCGCCGAAATAGTGCCGCGCAAAACTCTCATTCACCACCGCCACTTTCTGCGCTCCCGCCGTATCCTGATCGGTGAACGCGCGTCCCGCCAGCAGTGGCATCTGCATAGTCGAGAAATAGTCCACGCTCACGTTCGGCTGCTCCGCCTGCATGTCTTCGTCGGGTTTGTCTGTGTATCCGGAAATGGTCACGTTGCCGCTTTCGTTGTCGCTCGCCAATTCTGGATCGTTGGTCGAAGCCACCGCCCGCACTCCCGGCAAGCCTCGCAAAGTTTCAAACATTCTTTGATAGAGCGCAAAGGTGCGCGCCGGCTCATACCCAGCCATCCTCGGATCAACTCCAAACGTCAGCAGATGATCGGTCGCAAATCCCGCATTCAGCGATCGAAGATTGTGCAGTGTACGTACAAACAGCCCCGCGCCCACCAGCAGCATCAGGCTCAGCCCAATCTGCACCGCCACCGAAATTCGCCGAAACCGCAGAGGACTGCTCCGCGCCGTCATCCCTTGCTGCTTCAGCGCCGGAGCCAGATCGGGCCGCCAGAACTGCAACGCCGGAGCCAGACTGAAAAGCAAACTGGCCAGCAACGCCAACCCGCAATTAAAGAGCATGATTCGTAGATCTGGTTTCGCGGAAAAAGGTAAATCACCCGTCCCACCGCCCCAGATCATCGCGATCAGCACCGCGGAAACTCGCGGCGCCATCAGCATCCCAAACAATCCTCCAGTCAGTCCGAGCAGCAATCCCTCGACCAGCAATTGCTGAATCACCCGCTTCTGCTTGGCGCCGAGCGCATAGCGCACCGACATTTCCCGAATCCGTCCCGCGCCGCGCACCAGCAGCAAACTGCCCACGTTGGCGCACGCCATCAGCGCCACCAACCCAACCATCCCCATTACAATTAGCAGCGGCATCTGCACATCGCTGCGCAACGGTGAAAATCCCCGCGCTCCATCGAGCACAAACAAATGTGATTTATTCACAAAGCGGTCGCGAAAATTCTCCGACCCGCCCTTGATCTCCTTCAGTTCATCGCTCCGAATCGCCAACCATAGCGGCCCAATTCCCGCCTCCGCCTGCTCGCGGCTCACTCCCGGCTTCAACTTCCCCACAATGTTCAACCAGCTCGACCTCCGATCCTCCAGATCCTTGCTTCCCGGAAACACCTCCGCCTTCATCGTCATCGGCACAAACACATCCGGCGTATCGCCCATCACCACGCTGTGGAAGCCCGGCGGCGCCACTCCCACCACCGTAAAGAGATGCCCATTCACCAGAACGCTCTGGTTCAAAATCCCCGGATCGCTCCCAAACCGCCGCTGCCAATAACTGAAACTCAGCACCGCCACCGGATTCGCATCCGCAACCACATCGTCCGCGACAACTAACAACCGTCCCGCCGCCGGTTTCAGTCCAAGCACATCGAAATAATTTCCCGAGACCAGCTCCGCTCCCACTAGTTCCGGCTGGTTATGCCACTGCACTCCCACCTGCGTAAAATCCGTAGCGATCATCCCGCTGAAAACAGAATTGCGGTCGCGCAAATCGCGATACATCGGATAAGAAAAATAAAAATGTCCATCCGCTCGCGAATCGAGGTGCCCTGTGTTGCTACCTTCGTATTTCAGAAGCACCAGGCGATCCACATCCTTCACCGGAAGGCTGCGTAGCAGCGCCTGATCGAGCAGACTGAAAATCGCCGTGTTCGCGCCAATCCCCAGCGCCAGCGTGACAATTGCCACCGCCGCAAACCCCGGCGACTTCCTCAACTGCCGCACCGCGTACTTGAAATCCTGAAGCAATCCGTTCATCTTTTAATCCTCACTGCCCGCTCGTCACTCATATCGCAGCGCCACCATCGGATCGACCGATGCCCCGCGCCGCGCCGGCAGATAGTTGGCAAAAAACGCCACCGCTCCCAACAGCATCGCCACTCCCACGAACGTCAGCGGATCGGTCGCCGAAATCCCAAACAGCATCCCCGCAATCAGCCGCGTCATCCCGAGCGAAAGCACCGTCCCCGCCACAATCCCCATCAGCACCAGCACCATCCCCTGCTTCACCACCAGGGCGACTACGTCCGGACGTCGCGCTCCGAGCGCCATGCGAATCCCAATCTCTTTCGTCCGTTGCGCCACCGAGTACGACATCACCCCGTAAAGCCCTATCGCAGCCAGCACCATCGCCACCGCCGCAAAAATCGTCAGCAGCAACATGCTGAATCTCCGCCTCTGCACCGAGTTCGCAATCAATTCCTGCATCGTTCGTATATTGGCCAGCGGCACATCCTTATTCACGCTCCAAACCGCGCTCTGCGCCAGCGAAGTCAAGCTTGTCGCGTCTGAGGTCGCGCTGCGCATCGCCACATACACTGACGGCCATTGAGCTTGCCCCAGCAGTTGGTAAATCTCCGAGTGCGGAGCCGTATCCAGCCCCACGTGCCGCACATTTCCGACAACGCCAACAATTTGCAGTGTCAAATCGTCCGGACCGTAATGAGTTAGCTGTTTGCCAATCGGGTCCTGTCCCGGAAAAACGGCGCGCACCAGGGCCTCGTTGACCACCGCCACCTTCAGCGAGCCGCTAACGTCGTTCTCGCTGAAGTTCCGGCCTTTCAACAACGGGATTCCCATCGTGTGGAAATAGTCGGCTGTGCATATGCGAATATCGGCGTTGTAATCCTTTTCGTTTCCAGGAATGTTGAAGCTGCGTGAACTGTTGCCTCCGGTCATGGGCAGCCTGCTCACGGCTCCCACTGCCCGCACGCCCGGCAACGCCTGTAGCCGCTGCACGACCTGTTGATAAAACGAGAGTTGGCGAACCGCATCCGTGGAAGACGGTAGCGCCACGTTAAAGGTCAGGAGATGATCCGGATCGAAGCCGGGATTAACCTCCATCAGCCGCGTAAAACTCTTAACCAGCAGCCCGGCCCCAACCAGCAGAACCAGCGAGAGCCCAACTTCCGCAATCACCAGCGCCGACCGGGTCCGCCCCCGGTTCCCTGTGCTGCCGCGTTCGCCTTCCTTGAGAAATTCGGTGGGGTTTGATCGCGACGCTTGCAGCGCAGGCATCAAGCCAAAAATAACTCCGCAAATAATAGAAGCCAGAAAACTGAACGCCAGCACTTCCCGGTTAATTCCAATCTGCTGGAACTGGCGTATATCCGGCGGGCTCAACGCTAACAACGCTGGAACCGCAGCAACCGCCAGCAAGAGCGCAACCGCTCCTCCCAGTAACGCGAGCAGAACGCTTTCCGTAAGCAATTGCCGCAGCAAACGACGGCGGCTCGCTCCGAGCGTGGTTCTTATGGAGATTTCCCGCGCGCGCACGGCGGCTCGCGCCAAAAGAAGGTTGGCAACATTCGCGCATCCGATCAGGAGCACGACCGCAACCGCCGCCAGCAGGATCAGCAAAACCGGCCGGATGTCACCAACGATATATTCACGTAAAGGCAGAAAACTCACGCCCATCTTGTTATTCGAATCCGGATATTGCTTTTCCAACCGCCGGCTGATGGTATCGAGCTCCGCCTGCGCCTGCTGCGGAGTCACTCCCGGTTTCAGCCGCGCCCAGACGTCAAGATATTTTCTGTCCCTGAACGCGCGTGGATCCTTGTCCGGCACCAGAGGATGAGTCGGCACGCTCCACGGCGAAGGCACCCACAACTCGCCATAATCGTCCGGAGAATAATTCGGCGGCATCACGCCCACCACACTGTACTCTTCTCCATTCAGCCGTATGTTGCGCCCAACAATCCCGCGGTCCGCGCCAAAGTAGCGCTGCCACAATCCATACCCAAGCACCACCACGTGATCGTTACCCGCCTGCGCGTCGCTCTCCTCCAACCCTCGCCCCAGGATCGGATTGATTCCGAACAGAGTGAAGAAACTGGGCGTAGCCATCGTCCCTCTGATTCGCTCTGGACGATCTCCCGCTGATAGGCTTCCTTGCCATCCGCGAGACGCCGCCATCGGGGCGAAGACATGATTTTGTGCGACCCAATCCAGATAATTGGCGGGAGCCGCGTCATCGCCCGGTATACCCTCGAACGTCTCCGAGACTCTTTCAATGCGATCCGAATCCGGATAAGGCAGCGGATGCAGCAGCACCTGATCGACCACGCTGAAGACCGCCGTATTCGCCCCAATCCCCAGCGCCAGCGTAATCACCGCAACCAATGTGAATCCGGGGCTCTTGGCCATCTGCCGCAGCGCGTACCGAAGGTCTTGAAATAGCCCGCTCATGAATCCTTCCCTACTCGTATCGCAGCGCCACCATGGGGTCGACATTCGCCGCCCGCCACGCCGGCAAAAAGGCTGCCAGACTCGTGACTACCGCAACGCAGCAAGTTGCCAGCACAAAACTCACCGGATCGAACGGCGACAACTGATAAAGCAACGCCCCCAAGAAACGCACCGATACAAACGCCAGCGGCAAGCCCACCGCAGCCCCAATGCAGCTGATAAACAGACTCTCCCGCATCACCATCCACAGCATTTGCTGGCGTTGCGCTCCGAGCGCCATGCGTGTCCCGATTTCCGCCGTGCGGCGGTTCGTCCGGTAGCACAACGTGCCGTAGAGTCCAGTCGCCACTAACAGCGCTGCCAGTCCCCCAAAAAATCCTCCCAGCCGCGCAAACATTTTTGGTTGCGAGTAAGACTCCTCAAATTGGCCAACCTGCGTCATCGGCTTCTCCAATGGAACATTAGGATCGATTCCATGCACCACCTGCCGCATCGTCGGCAGCAGACTCAGCGGTTCGCCCTTAACCCTCACCTCAATGTGCATGGTGTCTCCACGGTCCAGCGTCTGGAACGTCGGGAAATAAGCCATCGGCACCGGCTTCTCGTCGACAGCTCGATACTTGCTGTCCTTTGCAACTCCAACGATGGTTCGGTTATCGCGCAACTTATGTCCCAGTGGATTTGTATTCGGCAGGAATTTCTTCACGAACGTTTCATTCACCACGACAACCGGCAAAGATGAAGGCGTGTCGGCGTCGCTAATATCGCGCCCCTCAAGGATAGGCACTCCAAGCACATGCAAATAATCCGGCCCAACATCATTGCTTCGCACCAGCGTTGAACTAAACCTTCCCTTGAGCGAAACCCCGTCCAGAGCATCATCGTCATTGTTGCTGCTCCATCCCGACCCGAGACGGTTTTCCATGAGCGTGGCCGATTCAACCCCCGGCACCGCGCGAATCCGTTCGAGCAGCGCGCGATAAAACGTAAGCGTCTCCGAGGGAGTGTGCGCACTCTGCGGTGTGATTCCAAAAACCAGCAGACCATCCGCGCGCATTCCCAGGTCCTGCGTTTCGTAATTTCGCAGCGTGCGCAACAAAAGCACCGCCGCCACCAGCAGCAACATGCAGACCGCTATCTGCGCCGACATGAGTACTCTTCCGCCAAAAGTGCGGCGGCTGTCTTGGGTCATGTTGGTTGCGGTGGCCCGCAGCACCCCCGAAACCGGTGCCCGCAGCGCAATCCACAGCGGAGCAATGCCAAACACCAGCGCGCTGATCGCCGAAATCCCCAGCGTGAAGAGCAACACGTTGCCATTGGGCGCAAGCCCAGTCTCAATTCCCGACCACGCCGCCAGCGCGTCCGTGGCAAGAATCGCGAATGCCCAGCCTAGCGCCGCTCCGGTCATCACCAGTAGCGAACTCTCCGTCAGCAGTTGGCGGAAAAGATGTCCTCGCTCCGCCCCCACTGCCATGCGCAGGCTAAACTCCCGCTGCCTCGCCTCATTCCTCGCCGTGATCAGCAATGCCACATTCGAGCACGCGATCAGCAAAACCAGCAGCACCAGTCCCATCAGAATTCGTACCGGCTGCTTGTATTGCTGGTTGAAGCCCTGAATCCCTCTCGCCGGATCAAAATTCAGCAGCGGCTTCCATTCCTTCGGATCAATCGTGCCCACGCCAACCTTCGCCGCTTCGCCAAATGTCGATTCCAACGCAGTCTGCGCTTGCGCGGGGGTAACACCCCGTTTGAGGCGAACCACCAGCGGCATGCACCAGCATTTCGGCGCATAAAGGCTGTCCTCCCCCGCGGCATTCCCCCAGGCATTCAAGTCCGCCCGGTTTTGCAGAGGAATCCAAAAATCCGTTGACGATGCCGGCTCCAGTCCGCGAAAGCCAAGCGCGGCGATACCGACAATCGTGAACGGAACATTCTTGATGAAGAGAGTTGTACCCAGAACCGCCGAGTTCTCCGCAAAACGCCGCGTCCAATAGTCGTGGCTGATCACGACGATCTGAGAGTGATCTCGCTCATCTTCCGGCGAAAACCCGCGCCCTCGCGCTATTCCAGCCGTCAAACCAGAAAAGAAATTTCCACTGACTTCATCCCCCTGCGCCGCTTCCGGCGTCTCCCCGTAGCGCACCGCGACCTTCCCTATAGCAAGCGGAACATACCCGATGACATCATCCAGCACATCACTGCGCTGCCGAAGCGCTTCAAACACCGGCTGCGAAAACGAAGTATCCCCATTTCCCGTATTGCGCGCTCCCCGAGGCTGGCCGCCGCTCGCGATCTGCAAATAGTAAAGCCGCTCCGGATCGCGTACCGGCAGCATCCGCGACAGCACCGCATCCATCACGCTGAACACCGCCGTATTCGCCCCAATCCCCAGCGCCAGCGTAATCACCGCAACAAAAGCAAACCCCGGGCTCTTGCGCATCTGTCGCACCGCGTAGCGAAAATTCTGCACCAGCCCACTCATGCACTCGTCTCCGCCAGCAGCTTCTTCAACTCCTCTTCCGCCACTACCTTCCCGTCAAACAAATGCACTTCGCGCTGCGCATGCTTCGCAAATCGCGGATCGTGCGTCACCATGCAGATCGTCGCACCTTCGCGGTGAAGCTCCTGCAGCAACTCCATCACCGCTTCACCATTACGCGAATCCAAATTTCCCGTAGGCTCATCAGCCAGCAGAATCGAAGGCTTCCCGCCCAGCGCCCGCGCCACCGCCACCCGCTGCTGCTGACCGCCCGAAAGCTGCGATGGATAATGCCGCACCCTATGCGCCATCCCCACACGCTCCAGCGCCTCCATCACTCGCGCCTTGCGATCCGCCGCCGGCATCCTCTGCCGATAAGTCAGCGGCAACTCGACGTTTTCATAAACCGTGAGATCGCCTATCAAATTAAAACTTTGAAAGATGAACCCAATCTCCTGGTTCCGTATCCGCGACCGCTCCGCGAAATCCAGATTCTCCACCGTCTTCCCATTCAGCGAATACTTTCCCGCCGTAGGCGTGTCCAGCAGCCCAATGATCGACAGCAGCGTCGATTTCCCGCAGCCCGACGGCCCCGACATCGCGACATACTCGCCCTTCGCAATCGACAGATGAATCCCCGAGAGCGCATGCGTCTCGATCTCATCCGTGTAGAAAACTTTGGTCAGATCCGATATCTGTATGAGTGGCTGCCCCGCCTCGATCTTCGCCGCTTCGCTCCGCGCTGTTTCAATCATTGCTGCTCCCTCGCCCTTTAATTTTTGGTCTTTTTGCCAAGCCGGATAAATCGCCTCTGTCTCGAGCCGCTAATGAATCGAGCCCCTGCCTTTCCCAGTTCCTGTTTTTCCCAGCTCCTGCTTTTCCGAGCTCCTGCTTTTCCCAGTTCCTGCTTTTCCCAGTTCCTGTTTTTCCCAGTTCCTGTTTTTCCCCGCCCCCGCCTATTCCAGCCGAATCCGGTCCGTGTTATCCCACCGCGACATATCCGACAAAATCACCGTGTCTCCCTCGTTCAGCCCTTCAATCACCTGAATCGAATTCACCGAAGCTCGCCCCACCTTCACCGGCACCCGCAAGGCTCCCTGCCCATCCGGACTCAGCTTGAACAAACTGATCGTGCTGCTCTCCTGCCCAAACGCCGGACGCCCCACATAAAGCACATTGTCCAGCCGCTCCAGATCGATCGTTCCATCCACGCTCAAATCCGGCCGCGCGCCCTTCGGCAACTCATCCGTGAGTTTGACGTCTACCGTCACCGTTCCGTTTTGCACCGCCGGATCAACCCTCATCACCGTCCCCGCAACCACGCCATTATGCGTATCGACCGAAGCCGGCTCGCCAATCTGCACATCCCGCGCCTGCGTCTCCGCCACCTTCAACGTCGCCATTAGATGATCCGGCTCCACCACCTTCGCCAGCATCGTTCCCGGCAAAACGTGTTGCCCCACCACCAGCGGCAAATCGACCAGCACTCCATCGATCCCCGCCCGCACTCTCAACGCATCCAACTGTTTTTGTTTCAGCTGATAGAGCGTCCTCATCTCATCGACCTTCGCCTGCTGCTCCGCCATCTGCGATTCAATCGCCCGCTGATTCGCTGCCAGGACCTGATTCTCCAGATCATTCCGCGTAGTCAGCTCGTCCGCCTTGTCCTTCGAAGTCTTGTAAGCCATCCCCGAAATAACTCCCAGCTCAAAAAGCGCCTTGTCCGTCTGCGCCTGCCGCTGCGCCTGCGCGTCATCGTCGTGGATCGTAGCCGCTCCCGCTTTCTGGTTCATCAAATCGCTTTCCAGCTTCACCCGCAGATTCTGGTATTCCGCCTCCGCCGCCTTCAATTGCAACTGCGCATCGACCGCCGCCTGCTCCGTCTGCGGATTACTCATCTCCAGCAAAATCGTGTCCGCCTTAACCTGCACTCCCGGCAGCAAGTGAATCCGCACCACCGTCGCTTCCGTCTCCGCCGGAATCTGCCGCACCGATTCCTGGCTCGGTACCAGCGTCCCCAGCCCGCGCACCTGCCGCAGCATCGATCCGCGCTTCACCGCGTCCGTCCAAACCGTGCCCCGTTCCACCGTAGGAGCCGCCGGCTTAAGCCGCGAAACTCCCACCGAAACCGCAGCCACAGCAATAACAATGACCGCGACAATAACCGCCTGTCGGCGTCGTTTCTGAGTCTTAAATTCAGGCCGAGCGATATCCATTTCAAGTTCGAATGGGCAAGCGGGAGGCCATGCAGCGGGTGACGGTAAATATAAGAAAAACATATGGTTGCGCTGATGGCGTGAACCAATGGAGGGTTGAGTTCTATCCTGAACCGGACGATGGTGTCCGTAAATGAACAATAACTGGATTGGAGTAAAACACCAGAACTCGCAATAGGCTATGCCATGCTATTCATAGTATGCTATAACTTAGTGAAGAGGCATGGCTTCCCTCTGTGTGCCTTCGTGCCCTCTTGTAAATGCTCTCGACCAACTGCGCGACACTGCGCGCGGCAACCATAATTTGCGAAGGATCGCAAAGATTAAAGATAAAGATAATGACCAACGCCGACAAAATCCGCCTCTATGGCGAAGAAAAATACGTCCTCCTCGCGCGCCAACAAAAACTCACCCGCTTCTCAATCAGAGTGGGCGACATTGTGCGCGAGCTGAAACTCACCGGCCGCGCCCCCGCCGTCTGCAGTGCTCTAAAGACCAATGAGTTCCTGGACAAAAACGATTTGAAGCTAGTTGACGCCACAGGCCCCAAGTCCGGCCAAAGCACAACTGTCGTCTACACCTACGAATTCAAGAACTCTGACGCCTCAGCCCCGCCAGCCGAAGATTCCTGGACTCGCCTGCGCGGCGCATTGAAAGACGTCTTCTCCGAATTAGGCGGCGGCGAATCCTACCTGCGCGCCGAACGCAGCAACTTCTATCCGACGCAATCCGAAGACGAGCCGATGCAAGAGGAGCATAAGTGAGCCGTGTCTACTGGGACACGATGCTCTTCATCTATTGGCTAGAAGACAATCCGCACTACGCGCCCAGAGTTGACGAGATTCGCTCTCGCATGGAGCAGCGCCGCGATGAGCTTATCACCGGTGCCTTCACCTTCGGAGAAGTCCTCGCCGGAGCCTATCGCAAAGGCGTCCCGCAACTAGCCGACGAATCGCGTCGCCTGCTGCGCAACGTCGTGGCCGAGGCAATCCCCTTCACCCTCGAAACCGCCGACCACTACGCCCGCATTCGCGGAACCTCCGGCATCACCCCGGCCGATGCCATCCACCTGGCCTCCGCCGCCCAAGCCGGTACCGACCTTTTCCTGACCAACGACAAAAGACTGCTCGGAAAAATCGTCCCCGGAATCCAATTCATCGCTTCGCTCGACACCGATTTGTTCTGAAATTGATTTGTTGGTGCGCCGTTACTCGTATCGCAGCGCCGCCATCGGATCAAACTTCGATGCCCGCCGCGCCGGAACATAACTGGCTGCTGCCGCCACCAGAGCCAGCAACCCCGCCGCCAGCCCAAGCGTGATCGGATCAGCCGGCTTCACTCCGTATAGCAACGAACTCGCGGTCTTACCGAGCGCGATCGACAGCGCAAGTCCCACGCCAATGCCAATAGCCAGCAACACAATAGCCTCAAACAGGATCATGCCCAGGATGCGCAGCCGACCCGCGCCCAGTGCCATCCGTATACCCACTTCATTAGTGCGCTGCTGCACCATATACGACATCACGCCATATAAGCCGATCACTGCCAGCACCGTCGCCAGCAAGCCAAAGAAACCCGACAGCGTAGCCATCAGCCGCTCCCGCAAAAGACCTTCGCGAATGTCCGATTCGAAAACATGAAACTTGATGCTGATCTGCGGATTGGCCTCGGCCAGCCGCCGCTTCACCGCCGAGATGGTATCCCCCACCGGCGCGCGCGAGCGGATCATAAAGGTATCGAACTCGTCGGGATTTTCGGCCTGCGCCACCGGAATGTACGCGATGGCGATGTTCTCATCTCGAAGATCGTGATACTTCGTGTCCTTTACCAAGCCGACGATTTGAATGGTGAATTCCGGACGATGCGGTCCCACAGGCAAATGGAAACTCATGCCGATGGGATTGGCTCCCTTGGTCATGGCGCGGGCAAACGATTCATTGACGATCGCCACCTTCGGAGAGCTAGCCGTATCGCGCTCGTCGAAGTCGCGGCCGGCCAGAAGCGGCGTCTCCATAGTCTTGAAGTATTCCGGACTGATCCAGCTCTTATCCACCGTTTTCTTATGTCGGGAATCCTGGCCGTCCATCCAAATATCATTGTTGGACATATTGCCGCTCAGCGGAACAATTCCCGTCGCCGCGACGGCGTCCACGCCCGGAATCGTGCGTACCTGCTCCAGCAGTTCGTGTTTAAAAGGCTGCCTTCGGTCGGGCGCCAGCTTCAATTGTGTCAGGTCCAAGTCCGTGATCAGAATGCCGCTCGCGCGAAATCCCGGATCGACGCTCAGCAGTTTTCCCAACGTGCGTGAAAACAGCAACGCCCCCACCATAAGCACCAGCGACAACGCCACCTGAACCGTCACCAGCGCACGCCGCAAGCCAAATCGTTCGCGTCCTGCCGTGTTCCCTCGCATTCCCGCTTTCAACGCTTCCGACGGCCCGCCGCGCGTGGCGCGCAATGCCGGAGCAAGTCCGAAGAGAAAGCAGGTCAGCACCGCGAGCCCTAAAGTGAAGCCGAGCACGCGCCAATCGGGCGCGAGATCCACGAACACGCGATTCTGCTCTGTGCTGATCAACGAAACCAAAAATCGCCCGAGCACGCGAGAAAGCAACAGACCGAGAACCGCTCCCGTGGCAGCCACCAGAAAGCTCTCGGCCATCAGTTGTCGGATCAGCCGTCCGCGCGAAGCTCCGAGCGCGAGCCGAATGGCGATCTCTCGCGCCCGCGAACTGGCTCGCGCCAGCATCAAGCTCGCAAGATTCGCGCACGCAATCAGCAACACAAATCCAGCAATAGCGAGGAGCAAATCCAGCGGCGTCTCGTAGTCCCTGCGTATATCCGAAACGCCGGTTCCCGCCGGAAGCACGCCAAGGTGATACGTAAGATAGTGTTTCTCCTCCTCCGCACCAAATGCCGTGATGCGCGTCGCTTCGAATATTCCCGGAGACGCCGCGGCCAGCTGAGCTGTCGCTCGCTCGATGGTCCAACCCGGCTTCAGGCGCCCCATGACAGAAAGCCACCACCCATGCGGCACATCCAGTCGCGCATACTCGCCGCGGATTAAGGGGTCAGCGCAGATCGGTACCGCCACGTCAAATTGCTTGCCCACCTCGAGCCCATAAAAGCTGGCCGGTGCCACACCGATGATTTCAAACGGATGATGCTCGATCGTCATCTTCCGCCCGATCGCCGACGCCTCACCGCCGTATTCGCGCTGCCAGAAAGCATTGCTAAGCACGACACCCGGCGAGCCGCATCCGCGCTGATCGTCTTCCGCGGTGAATAACCTTCCCAACACGGGTTGCACTCCCAGGACGCGAAAGAAATCTCCGCTCACGTAAAGGCTGTCTATGCCATAAGTCTCGCCACTTGGCGCGATGTTGAAACGATCCTCGCTCCAGGCAAACATGCCCGAAAACCCCTGCTGCTGCGCGCGAATCTGCTCCCATTGCGGATTCGTCAGATTGGGGTGCGATGACTGGAAATCTCCCGTCCTCCCATGCGGCTGAATAATGCGCACCTCCGCCAATTCCTCCGGATGCCTAATCGGAAGTGCGGTGAAGCGAATCGAATCGAGCAACTGGAAGATCGTAGTATTGGCGCCGATGCCGAGCGTCAGTGAAAGAATGGCAATCGCCGCAAACCCAGGATTCAAGCGCAGCAAGCGCATGCCGTAGAGAATGTCCTGCCAGAGATCTGCCAGCAGATGACCGTGCGCCGTCGCCCCAGCCGCAATCGGCTCGCGATATTCCGACTCCCGTTTGCGTAACGCCTCCGTCAGTTCCCGCGCGCTCCACTCCTCGAGGGCCGTACACTGCGCCAGCTCCGGCTCCGCGCCGCCCGCCACCAGTTCGCTATAGCGGTCCTGCAAATGCTGCGCGATTTCCTCAGCCAGTTCGTTCTCTCGCATCGGATCAAGCTTTAATGCACTCAGCCGCTCGCGAACTTCTTCTTTCCACTCAAGCATGTTCCACCCCCGCGATGCGGCTGATCGCCGCCGCAAACGCGACCCACGTCCCCCGCTGCGATTGCAAAACCTTCTTGCCTTCCGCCGTTAACCGGTAATACCGCCGCCGACGCTGCCCCGCCTTTTCCACCCACCGCCCCGTAATCCATCCCCTATCCTCAAGCCGATACAGCAGCGGATAGAGCGACGCCACATTGAATCGAAGAATGCCGCCCGACCGCGTCTCGATCAGCTTCCCGATCTCATACCCATGCCGCGGACGATCTTCCACCATCGAAAGAATGAGCAACTCCGCGCTCCCCTTCTTCAACTCGCGATCCAACTTGCGCGCAGCCATATGTCGCATAAGCATATATAGCTATAAGACCCGTGAAATGTCAAAAAGGAAATCTCCGGGGCAAGAAGGTACCCCGGCGCCGGCGCGTCTCTCGCGGAAACAGTAGCGAACTATCTCTTGTTATCGGGCTTTCTAATTTCCGATGTCATCCTGAGCGTAGCCAAGCCAGTCGCGAAGCGGTTGGCTTGGCGAAGTCGAAGGACCCCTACTCATCCCTCATCGCCGGAGGAGGAATTCTCGCTCACACCGTACTTCTGCGGAAAACCTCTGCTCCCCTCATCGTTGGCCGCGCGAAAAGGTTCGCCGCAGCCGCCCACCTAAACCTCAAACACCCTATACACCATCGACGGATTCTGCCCCTGCAGCAAAGTGATTGCGACATTGTGCACCGGTATCCCCGCCGTAGTCACTCCATCCAGCTTCCCATTATGTGCATGCCCATGCAGCACCAGATCCGCCCCGTGCCGATCGACCACCTCCGCCAGCCGCGAGCTCCCCATAAACGGATAAATCTCCTTCGCCTCGCCCTCCACCGTCGCCGCGATCGGAGAATAATGCAGCACCACCACTCGCTTCTCGGTCCGCAGTTGCGACATCGCGCGCTCCAGCTTCACCGCTTCGTCAATCCCCGCCCGCACAAAAGCCTTGACTTCAGGCTCGCCAAAAGCCGTCAACAATCCCCGCCCAAATCCGCCCACGAATCCTTTCGTCCCCGCAAATCCAACTCCATCGCGCTGATAAGTACTCCCGTCAAGCACTTTAACTCCTCCCGCAACCATCATCCGCATCAATTCGTCCTGCTTATCGCTTTCGTAATCGTGGTTCCCCAACACCGCAATCACCGGCACTCTCAAGCGAACGAAAGCATTCAACAAAGGCTCCATTTCATCGGGCTGCCCAAAATTTGTGAGATCGCCCGCGACGACAAAAATGTCAGCCTCATCGCGCACCCTATTCAGTTGTTCATGCAAAGCCGAAAAGCGCTGCGGCGTAAAATGAAGGTCGGCGGTAGCAGCAATTCTCATCGGGATTTACTCCGAGGCATTCACGCGGATTTTCGGACTTCGGTACAGTCCTCGCCCGCAGGCATAACAATGGTCGATTTCAGCGCCGCGCGATATCGCGCCTGCACGTCTTCCAGCCCCCACTCCTTTACATCAATCGCAAAAATGCCGTCGTCAATCAAACTCCCCCGAAATTCCTGTTTCCCGTCAGGATGAGCCAGCGCCGCCGCCAGCCGCCCTATCAAATCCCGCCACAAACCGGCCGGCACATAATCGCTGTGACTCGGATAAACGTAGCGAAACAATAAAAGCGCCCATAACAAAACTTCCCAGTGTTCGCCCGCATGCCGCAAAATCCGCTCCCAGTCCAGCTTTCCCCGAGTCGCATAAATTATGTGCGCAATGTCTGAACCATCAAACCGGTCGCGTCGCATCACAAAAAGCTTTGACGCCAGTTGTTCCTCCGGAGCCAGCAACCGCGTCGCCACTCCCAACACCGTCGCAGGCAGAGAATGCTCGATCCACGAATCGTTGACCGTCATCGCCCCGTTGCTCATACCCGTGATCAGGTCCACAAAATAATTCCCGCGATATGCTTTCGCCAGCCACACTGGATCGCGAACCTCGCATCGATACCCATGCCGCACCAGGCACGCCAGCGCAGCCGATGCTTCTTCAGAAGTGAGAAAAATGTCGAGATCTTTTGTATCCCGGCAAATCCCGGTGTGTTGCTGGAATGCAAATGCCCCCGAAACCGCAAACCGAATTTCGCTTTCCTCCAAGAGGCGAAGCGCCTCGCGATACATCGCCTCCTGCTTCTTGGGCAAAGTTTGCGGTGTAGACGAAGTGACAGTTCCACTTTCGGGCAGATGGCGGCGTTTTGGCATGAGCCAAATACGATGTGTTTTCGGAGGATGCGGTTGCCCTTTGCCCAGCCAAAGCCCGCATCAAACTATGGCAAAGGCTGCAACACCGCGTTCCCTAAAAAAGGATTGTCAAATTCCGTGCGCTCGCCGGCTTTCTTCCCACTTACGGGCAGCAGCCGCGCCGAGAGCGGCTTATGCAGCCTCACCGCCAGCGTGGCCATGTCGCCAATCATCTTTTCAAGCTGCTCCTGCGAAACATCGCCCGGCAGCGGAATTGTGTCGAGGCCCGTACCGCAAATTGCCGAATACGCCAGCATGTCATCCACATTCAGTCGGCCTTCGTTCCACCGCTCCGCCAAAACACTGTCCTCCAGAATGGGCAGCATCAACCCGGAGTAACCCGCGTGTTGCACCGGCAGCCCGCGTAGAACACCCGTGATCGTCGCAACCGCATTCATCGTTCCGCTCGAGCCAAATCGCGCATGAGTCAGATTTTCAATCGCCGCGCCAATGGAAACGTCTTTCATCGGAGCGGGAGAAAGATCCAGCCCCATATACTTCCATCCCGTCTTGCTTTCCATCTGCCGCGCAATTTCCTCGACTCTGCGCGCATGAGCTCCCAGTGCACTTTCCAGCGCCTTCCCGGCGGCTGCAGCATCGGAAGCCCCAGCAAACGCCGTCGCCACCACATTCGCCGATTGCAACCCCACCGCAAATTCTCCGCCTCCATCATCGTGATACGAGCCCGGAAAAAACGGCGTATGCGGCGGCAACATCGCACTCGCAGCAAAATTGAAATTCCCCCGGCTGTGCTCCGTGTGCTCCTCAAGATATTTCATTACCCGAGCCGCGGCCCGCACCGCCTCCCACCGAATTCCATCTTCACCGGCCACTATAATGCTGCCGTTCAGCGCGCCATTAGTGCCCAGGATTTCGCCCAGCAATTCAGCCGAAGCACTGTCGTCGCCGCCCAACCCCATCGCCGGCCCAATCGAAGCGGCGAAATTTTCCTTGCGAGCCAACGCGTCATAATCGCGAAAGAAAGTCAGCACTTGCTGCTTCGAAAGCCCTCGCACATATTCCGGAAACGGCTGCGTCGTGATGCGAATCGTTTGCACTTCATAACCAGCCTGCTCAAACGCAGCCTTCACTTCCCGCAACTTCACCAGCGTTTCGGCAATCTGCGCCCGGTAGCGGCTCCGATCCAACTTTATAAATGCTGTTACAGTCCGGACCTTTGGCACCGCTTCGGGCGTTTGAGCCAGCGCCGTAGCCGCGATCAAAACCACCAGCAGCACAGCCGAGAGCCTCGCGCGCAAATCATCCCTCCCTTTATTTAGGACCCGTCTAACTATTCCGCTTGAACGTCCCACTCAATCTCCGACACCTTCACCGGCTCCACATTGCCTTCCTCCAATTTCCGATTAAGCTCGCGCAATTTCGTCTGCTTAAATTTCTCCCAAGCCGCGATCCCCACCTTCGCTCTTTCACTTGACGCCCGATAGACGTCAATCGCCTGTGCCGGCACTTCGCGATCTCCACTCTCAACCGTGCGCAGTGCCGAAGCCAGCCCGGTGAACGCCGCCTGCAAGCCGCCCGGATCCCATGCCGCACTCCCCTTATTACTAACAATCTGCGAAATCTCCGCGAGTGTCTCCGTCACCTCCGATGAGAGTGCCGCGTTCTCGCCGCCGATTTTCTGCTGAACCCCCGTCAGCCCTTTCCGCACCGAACCAATCTCGCCCAGCGCCCGCCGCGCCGCCCGCGCCTCCGCAAACATCTGCAGCCCCAACTCCAGTTGCCGCTGCAATACCGCCGGAGTCGCCCTAGACCGCGGATCCATAACCACCTTCAGCATCTGATTCTGCGCCCGCCCATCCACCGTCAACCGCACCTCATAACTCCCCGGCACAACCTTCGGCCCACTAGGATTGCGGTTCTCGTAATCTTCGTCAGCATTCACCTCCGCATTCCCCCACGCCAGATTCCAAACAAACCGATGCATCCCCGGCGCTTTCTCCAGCCCTTCCGGCTTCGGAAGCCAACGATCCGCAATCGGCAGCAAAGGCTGCTTCGTGGCCGGCTTCGCATCTGATTTCACATGCAACGAAAACTTACTCACCAACTTCCGCTGCCCATCGAAAATCTCCAGCGTGATCTTCTCCGCCGCCGACTTCAGAAAATAATCAATCATCGCTCCACTCGGAGGATTCTCCGCCGTAGGCTCCTCCGGCGGCAGCGGCGTCCCCGAAAAAAAATCATTGTCCACGCGCACCGCCGTCGCCGGATGATAAAGCCAGAACCCATCCGCCTTCCGAGCCTCAGCCGCCTGCCGCAGCGGCGCAATATTATCCAGAATCCAGAACGACCGCCCATGCGTAGCCACAACCAGATCGTCGCCGTGAATCGTAAGATCGCGCATCGAACTGACCGGCAGATTCAGCTGCAAAGATTGCCAATGATCGCCATCGTCGAACGACACATAAACTCCCGTCTCCGTCCCCGCAAAAAGCAGTCCCTTCTTCTCCGTATCCTCGCGAATCGCTCGCAAAAAAGCGTGCCCCGTAATCCCTTCCGTAATCGCCTGCCAGGTCGCGCCATAATCGCGCGTCCTATAAAGATAAGGAGTCTGATCATCCAGCCGGCTGCGATCCACCGCCGCATAGGCCACCGCCGCATCAAAACGCGATGCCTCAATCATCGAAAGCTTGCTCCACGCCGTCAGCCCTCGCGGAGTAACATCCTTCCAGCTTTTCCCGCCATCCCGCGTAACGTGAATCAATCCCGTGTCGCTTCCCGCCCAAATCAAATTTCGATTCAGCTTAGAAGGCGCGATCGTAAAGACCACGCCATACCCGCGCTCCTTAGCGTTCTCCACCGTAACCGGGCCGTCGGTTTTTCCCGAAGCCGCCGCGCCAGTAAGATCTGAACTGATCGTCTGCCAATGCAGCCCGCCATCCACCGTCTTCATCACATACTGCGTCCCGAGATACAGCGTGGTCTTGTCAGCCGGCGATAACACCAGTACCGGCGTCCACGGATCCCTATATTTGTGCAAATTGATTTCCGTACCAAACGTAGGCATCGGCCAAGGACTCACGTTCTGGCTGAATCCAGTTTTCTTGTTAAACCGCGAAACGCCCCCGTAAGTCTCACTCAAATAAATAATGTTAGGGTCTCGCGGATCAGGCACCATATATCCGCTCTCACTCCCACCCGCCGGAAACCAATCCCGAGGAGTGATCTGACCATGATCCGTCCGGCTCAAAACCGCCGCGCTCCCGCTATCCTGCTGCGCCCCATAAACAACATAAGGAAACTGATTGTCCGTAATCACGTGATAGAGCTGCGCCGTAGGCTGGTTGTACCAGGTGCTCCAGGTCCGCCCGCGATCCAGGCTGACGCTGGTCCCCTGATCCGTCCCCAGCACCATGCTGGCAGAATTTTTCGGATCAACCCAAATCTGATGGTAGTCGTCTCCGCCCGGCGCCCCGCGCACAATCGAAATCGTCTTCCCGCCATCCTCCGATCGATAGAGCGCAACATTCGGCACATAAAACACATCCGCATTATTCGGATCAATCGTGATCCCGTTGAAATACCACGCCCGGCTAGTAAGCCGTGAGTCCGTATTCTCCAAAGTCCAACTGTCGCCGCCATCGTCCGACCGATACAGCCCTGCCTTCTTCGCCTCAATCAGCGCATACACCCGCTTCCCATCCGGAGCAACATCCACTCCAATCCGTCCCCAATCTCCATCCGGCAAACCATTCCCCTTAAGCTGGGTCGAATTAAGCTGGGTTGAATTAAGTTGGGCCCAACTCTTCCCCCCATCCATCGATCGAAACAGCCCGCCCCCCGGTCCATCTATCGGAGCGTAAGTGCTCCACGGCGGACGATGCGTATGCCAAGTTCCCGCAAACAACACCTGCGGATTCCCCGCGCAAATCGCTAAATCCGAAATCCCAATCTCGCTCCCCGCGTCGAGCACCTTATCCCAATGCGCTCCGCCATCCACCGACTTATAAACGCCGCGCTCCGCGTTCGGCCCATAAGCGTGTCCCAGCGCCCCGACATAAACAACATTCGCATCCCGCGGATCAACCACAATCCGGCTAATCTGCCGCGTGTCCTCCAATCCAACATGCGTCCAGGTCGCTCCACCATCCACCGACTTATAAACGCCGATGCCCGAGGCAAGATTCGACCGAATGTCCGACTCGCCCGTCCCAACATAAATCGTTCGCGGATCAGAAGGCGCAACCGCAATCGCCCCAATCGACCCCACTGGCTGACCGTCAAAAATAGGAATCCAAACCGTCCCCGCATCCGTAGTCTTCCAAACTCCTCCATTAACTCCGCCAAAATAAAAAGTAGTAGAGTTGCCCGGAACGCCCGCCACAGCAGCCGCGCGCCCCCCGCGAAACGGCCCAATCAACCGCCATTTCAGCTCATTAAATAGTTCGGTCGGAACCTGCCCCACCGCTGCCCCGGCCACCAGAAAAATAAAAAAGAAAGCAACGACACGACGACGAACCGACAATCCGAGTCTGTGCAAAGCAACCCCTCGCTGAATATTCATTCTTTAAGAGTCAATCCTCAAGACTAATTCTGGATAGCCAGTCTACTGGAAGAAACCAATTTTCTCGAATTTCCTTCGTGAACCGGAGGCTGCCCTGAGCGCAGTCGAAGGGTGACCTCCGTGGTTAAAGCTCTCGCCGATCGCGCAATCAAACGAGGGTGCCCCATCCTCCCGCGTACTTTGCGGAGGGTGGGCCGCGATCCCGTCAACACAACAACTGACTCCTCCTTAGCTCCTCCGACCCCTGTCTCCCGATTTCCCCGCGCCGCAATTTCTGGTACCCTGCACACATCTATGCGCTACCACATCCTGTTTCTCCTAGTAGCAGCCGCAGCCCTAGCCCAAGCCACCCAGCCCGTAGCCGATCGTGTAGCTGCCCAAAACGCCCTCTTCGACGAGCAATACGAATCCGATCTTCGCAATTTTCCCGAGCGCGCCACTGCCTTCGGAGACTATCGCTACAACGACAAGCTAGCCGACTACTCGCTAGGAGCCACAGCCCAGCGCCACAAAACCGACGAATCATTCCTGTCGCGCCTCAACGCCATCTCCACCACCGGCTTCTCCGATCAGGATCAGCTCTCCCACGACCTGCTCGTCCGCGTCCTCCAGCAGCGCATCACCGATTACGGCCTCAAAGAATATGAAATGCCCATCAATCAGCAAGGCGGCATTCATACCAGCCTGGCCGATCTGCCGCTCTCCGTTCCCTTCGACTCCGTCAAGCACTACGAAGATTACATCGCCCGCCTCCACCAGGTTCCGCGCGTCCTCAGCCAAACCACCGAAGTCCTCCGCGCCGGCATGAAAGACAAACTCATGCCCGTCCGCTTTCTAGCCGAGAAGCTCCCCGTCCAGTGTCAGGGCATCATCGACGCCGATCCTTTTCTTCAACCCACAAAAAAATATCCTGCCAGCATCTCCGTCGAAGACCAGCAACGCCTCACCCAGCAGATCACCGATGCCATTAACGCCGACGTCATTCCGGCCTACAAAACCTTCGCCGATTTTCTCCGCACCGTCTACGCTCCCGAAGGCCGCACCACTCTCTCCATCACCTCGTTGCCCGACGGTCAGAAGCGTTACGAAAACGATATCTACGCCCGCACCACCACCCACATGACCGCGGACGAAATCCATCAACTCGGCCTCCACGAAATGGATCGCATTCAAGCCGAGATGCTTGTGATCGCCAAAAAAGAAGGCTTCCCCGACTTGGCCTCTTTTCGCGCCTCACTAAAAACCAATCCCAAATACATTCCGACGTCCGCCGACCAGATCCTCGACGACTTTCGCCACTACATCGCCCAGATGGAGCCGAAGCTCCCCGAGCTCTTCACCCTGCTTCCGAAATCTCCCGTCACCGTCGAAGCCATTCCCGCCTTCCAATCCGCCGCGGCGACTCACTACGTTACCGGCACGCCTGACGGCAAACGCCCCGGCCGCGTAGTCGTAGCCACCTCCGACTTTGCGACTCGCTCGCTCATCAACGACGAGGCCATCGCTTACCACGAAGGCATTCCCGGCCATCACATGCAGCTCTCCGTCCAGCAGCAGCTCACCGGACTCCCCAAATTCCGTCTCCACGGACTAGGCTTCAACGCCTACATCGAAGGCTGGGCGCTCTACGCCGAAGAACTCGGCAAAGAGGTCGGCTTCTATCAGGATCCCGTCTCCGACTACGGCCGTCTCTCCTCCGAACTTTTTCGTGCCGTCCGCCTGGTCGTTGACACCGGTATCCACTCCAAAGGATGGTCCCGCGACCAAGTCGTAGACTTCTTCCGCAAATCCGGAGCCGTAGACGAGCCCACCATCCAATCCGAAACCGATCGCTATATCTCCTGGCCCGCGCAAGCCCTGAGTTACAAGTTAGGCCAGCTCAAAATCCGCGAACTCCGCGAGCGCGCCAAAAAAGAATTAGGCCCGAAGTTCGACATCCGCACCTTCCACGACGAGATGCTAGACGGCGGCACCCTCCCGCTCGACCTTCTAGAGGCCCGCACCAACAAATGGATCGCCGAACAAAAAACAAAGTGAAGCCGCTGCGAATGTGGCAGCAAGTTTCGGACACAAGTCGGACTGTCATCCTGAGTGTAGCCAAGCCAGTCGCGAAGCGATTGGCTTCGCGAAGTCGAAGGACCCCTATTCCCGCTTCAACCACGAGGTCGAGAATGGCTGTGGCCACCTTCGTGGTACTTTGTGTCCTTCGTGGTTCACGCCTTTTGTAGGTCGCAACCTAATACTGACAACTCGCATATCACCCTACCGATTACAAGCGAGCTGAATAAAGTACCGCTGAGCCTCCCGAGACCGCACGCTATAATCCTCTCGATTCAGGTGTTGCGACCGGCCACGATGGAACCATCACACACGCCGAAAAAAACTGCCGCCCAGCCGATGCGACGTCGTGAATTTCTTTTGGCCGCCGCTGCCGCCGCCCTGTCGTCGAAGTATCTGCCAGCCCAGTCCTCTCCGCCACGCCCCAATCCCGCCAACTCAACGCCGCTCCCCAAGAGTCTCCTAACTCCGAACGCCGACTTCTTCATCCGCAACCACTTCAAAACTCCCACCATCAACGAAGAAAAATGGACCCTCGAAATCGGAGGTGCGGTCGCCAACCCAATCAAATTCTCCTACTCCGATCTCCTGCTAGCCTCCTCCGTCCGTCGTCCCCTAACCACCGAGTGCGCCGGAAACCTTTCAGGTGGCGCGGGCGTGGGCACCGCCATCTGGTCCGGCTTGCCCCTAGCTGACTTGCTCAAGCAGGCAGGCATTCAGCCCAAGGCGACGACAATCATTTTTCATGGCGCCGACGCCGGCGACGCCGAAGGCATGCCCCCCGGAACCCACTACGCCCGCGCCATCCCGCTCGACAAAGCAATGGACGGCTCAACCCTCCTGGCCTACGAAATGAACGGAGCCCCGCTTCCCCTCGAACACGGCTTCCCACTGCGCGCCCTTGTCTCAGGCTGGTATGGAATGGATTCCGTAAAATGGCTGACGCACATCGAAGTGTCGCAGGAACCTTTTCAAGGCTACTTCCAGCAGCAATATTACGTAGCCCTAAAGGCCAATGGCGCGCGCGAAATCATCACGCGCATGCGCGTCAATTCCAAATTCCTGCGCCCCATCGACGCCGAAGAAATCCGCTCCACGACCTATCAGATCGAAGGAGTAGCCTGGGCCGGCGAGGCCAAAATCGCAAAAGTAGAATTGCGCTTCGACCAGAGCGGCCCCTGGCAACCCGCCGAACTAGCGCAATCCCCAACTCCCCTGGTCTGGACCCCATGGAGCTTCCCCTGGAAAATCCCTCAACCGCGCCCCTACAAAATCGAAGTCCGCGCCACCGACGATCAAGGCAACTCTCAGCCCCTGTCGCGCGATCCGGATCGCAAAGACGACTACGAATTAAACACTCCCCACCACATCACCGTAACCGCTCGGTCTTGAGCGAATCATCCTGTATGCTCTTTCCATCGCAATTCTTCAGGGGATTGTTCATGGGCCACCACCATCATCCTTCATCCAAATTGCCAAAGGGGAAGGGAATCATCGCGCCGCCCGCCGCCCTCATCCTTATATATATCGCCCTGCTGGCCGCGCCCACCCCAGTCCAATCCCAAACTCTCGCCGACCTCTCCGCTCAGGGCAAAACCGCCCTGGCCAACCAGCAATTCGATCAAGCCGCCAAACTCTACGAGCAGATCGTAAAGCTCGATCCGCGCTCCGCCGAAGCCCACTCCAATCTAGGCTTCGCTCTTTATATGAGCGCCAACTATCAGCCCGCGATCACGCAATTTCAAAAAGCCCTAGCGCTAGACCCGCGCCTCGATCGCGCGCAAATCCTCTTAGCCCTGACTTATTTCGATAGCGGAGATTTCAATCGCGCCGTCCCGTTGCTCGAAAAGGCTTACCAGGCGCGGAAAGACGACCCCATCGTAGTCGCTCATCTCGGCCTCGCCTACCTCCGCCAAAATAAAGACGACAAAGCCCTCGCCATGCTCACGCACTGGGCCGAACTCGAACCGACCAGCGCCGACGCTCTCTACTTCAAAGGCAAGGCATCCGTCTACGTCGCCTCCGATGCCTTCGATCAGCTCTCGAAGGCCGCGCCCGATTCTTACCGCATGTTCCAGTTGCGAGCCGAAATGCTCCGCCAGCAAAACCTGACCGCCGCCGCCATCAACGAATACAAGAAAGCTATCGCCCAAAAACCCGACGCCGCCGGCCTTCACTATGCCCTGGGCACCGTCTATCGCGACGCCAATCGCCTGGACGAAGCCCTGGCCGAGTTCAACGCTGAATTAAAAATCACGCCCAACGATGCCATGACCAACTACCTGATCGGGGACATCTACATGCAGCAGAGCAAACTAGAAGACGCGCAACAATACCTGACCCAAGCCCTTCAACTCCAACCCGGCTTGGCCGACGCGCAACTCGACCTGGCCAAGACCTATCACAACCAGGAAAAAACAGACGAGGCCGTGAAACTCCTCCAATCCGTCGTAGGGTCCGACCCTAGCCGCGAGGACGCTCACTACCTCCTCTTCGGCCTCTACAAAGAGCAGGGCCACATGGATGAAGCCAAAAAAGAATTGCAAATCTTCGAAGAGCTAAAACGAAAGACCGCCGACCGTGAACAAAAAATGCTCCGCCTCGATTCCACAAATTAACAGTATCTCCTTCGTGTGCCTTAGCCTGCCCTGAGCGCAGTCGAAGGATGGCCTTTGTGGTTAACGCTCTAGCACATCGCACCGACAAATCGCGAATCGAGCTTGACAAATATACTCACGCCTATTTATCTTTCTAAGCGCTTATTACTGATAGATAATTTCGTCGCCTGATTTGCCGTTCCAGCTTTCTTTTGAGGATTTAGCCCGATGTCCGCTCAGCCCGTTCTCGCCGCTACGCTAATCCAACCCGGAAAGTACGAGGTCCGCGAATATCCCCTCCCAGATCCCGCTCCCGGCTGCGTCCTCGTAAAGATGGAAATGTCCGGCATCTGCGGCACCGACAAGCACACCTATCAGGGATACACCACGCAATACGCCGGTACAGGCGAAGGCAAGCACATCCGCTTCCCCATTATCCAGGGCCACGAAAATGTCGGAACCGTAGCCGCCATAGGCGGAGACGGCCACTACAGCGACTTCGAAGGCATCCCGCTCCAGGTCGGCGATCGCGTCGTAGTCGGCGCCAACGTCTCCTGCGGAGATTGCTATTATTGCCGCCACGATTTTCCTTATTACTTCTGTCAGAACATGACCGACTACGGCAACAATCTTTGCGCCGCCGACCCTCCGCATCTTTTCGGCGGATGGTCGCAATACATGTACATCATCCCGGGCAGCTTTCTCGTCCGTGTCCCAGACGACCTGCCCTCCGAAGTCGCTGTCCTCACCGAGATCATGGCCGTCACCGTCGGCCTCGATCGCGCGAAACAAATGTCCGTTTTCCCCAGCGAAGCCTTTCTCTTCGACGACACCGTCGTAGTCCTCGGAGTCGGCCCGCTCGGCATGTGCTTCCTGATGAAAGCCCGCATGTTAGGCGCCGGAAACATCATCGCCGTCGACTTGTCCGACTATCGCTTAAATTTTGCCAAGCGCCTCGGCGCAGATCACGTAATCAATGCGGCGAACACAACTCTCGCCGACCGTCTGGATTTCGTCCGCAGCCTGACCAACGGTCGCGGCGCCGATCTGGTCATCGGAACCGCCGGCGTTCCGCAAGCCTTCCGCGAAGCGCTCGACCTGATGCGCCTCGGCGGCTTGCTAGTCGAGGCGGGCAACTTCTCCGACCTCGGCGAAATCCCCATCAGCCCGCACCGCCACATCTGCGCGAAGTCCGCGCGAATTCTAGGTGTAGGCGGCGAAGAGCCCGCTGCATACGGCCCCAGCATGCGCCAGATGGCGCGCTACATGGCGAATTACCCGCTCCGCGAATTTGTCTCGCACCGCTTTCCACTCCGCGATGTCGAGGCCGCAGTGAACAAATCAGTCGCCCCCGATTCCATGAAAGTAGCAATCATGCCGTGGGCCTGAGTCGAATTAAGACGAAGTCGAATTCAGATTACGATGCCGAATCAACCTGGCTGTTAAGGAGAATCTCCGATGGGAAAACTGGCAATCACCGGCGGCGAACCAACCCGAAAAAAGCGCTTTGATCCTTGGCCTATTTTTACCGACAAAGAGCGTCAGGCTCTCGAAGACGTCCTGACCAATCACAAATGGGGAGGCCAGCCTTTCCCCGGCAAGCACGGCGACGCTTTCGGAAAAGCCTTTGCCAAGTTTCATACCGCCAAATACGGCCAGGCCGTCAACACCGGCACCGTCGCGATTCAGGCCGCTCTCAAGGCCATCGACATCCGCCCCGGCGACGAAGTCATCGTCCCTGCCTACACCTGGGAAGGCACCGTCGGTCCCGTCCTCCTTATTAATGCCGTCCCGGTTTTCGTCGACGTCGATCCCGACACTTATTGTCTCGACGCCAAATTAGTCGAAGCCGCAATCACGCCCAAGACCAAAGCATTCCTCCCCGTTCATCTCGGCATGCGCTTCGCCGACCTCGACATCCTCGTCCCGCTCGCCGCCAAGCACGGCATCAAGATCGTCGAAGATTGCGCCCACGCCCACGGCGGCATGTGGCGCGACAAAGGCGCGGGCTCCATCGGAGATCTCGGCGCCTTCAGTTTTCAATCCAGCAAACTCATCACCTCCGGCGAAGGCGGAGCCGTCATCACCAACAACCTCGAATATTTCGAGCGCGTCCAGTCTTACATCAATACCGGACGCCGCAGCGTCACCGATGAATTCCATCACCGCATGATCGGCTTCAACTACCGCCTCGGCGAATTCCAGGCAGCCGTCCTAAACCCGCAACTGGAGCGACTTCCCGAGCAAGCTAAAAATCGCACAGAGAACATGGAATATTTCGAGTCACGCATGAAGGGCACCGTCGGCATCGGCCTGCTCAAGCCCGAACCCCGCATCACCCGCCTCGCTCCTTACGGCTACGTGATGAAATATTTCGCCGAGCAGGTAAAAGATATTCCCCGCGCCGCCTTCGTAGCCGCGCTCCAACTCGAAGGCATCCCCTGCGACGGACTCTTCTACGAGCCCGTCTATCGCAGCTCGCTCTTCCCGTTAGACCCAACAGATTATCCGGCTCTAAGCTGGGGACGCCCCAAGCCTCTCGATCTGCGCAACATGTATAAATGTCCTGCGTCCGAGCGCGCCGCCTATCACGAGGCTGTCTGGTTCTCACATCATCTTTTCCTTGGTGGGAAAGAAAATGTCGACAGCATCGTCGATGCCATCCTCAAAGTTCTCGACAACATCGAAGAGCTGCGCGGCCTCGAACACCGCGCCATCAAAGACCAGGGCCTAAGCCGAGCCGACCGCGAAAGCTAACCACGGAAGGAAATTGCAGAACTCCCAACAAAAAAAGAAGAGGGAACTAGATGGCATCGGGGAAACGAGTCGGATACGCCGTAGTAGGCCTCGGCAGCATCTCGCAAGTAGCAGTGCTGCCCGCCTTCGCTCACAGCAAGAAAGCCAAGCTCGTCGCTGTCGTGAGCGGCGACAAAAACAAAGCCGCAAAGTATGCGCAGGATTTCAACGCCGCCCAATACTGCACCTACGACGAATTTTCAAAGTGCCTCGATAATCCGCAAGTCGAAACCGTCTACATTGCGACTCCTCCCGGTGAGCACGAAAAATACGCCGTCGCCGCCGCCCAGGCCGGCAAGCATGTCATCTGCGAAAAGCCGCTGGCAGCAACCGTTGCGCAGGCTCGCAACATGGTCAACGCTTGCCGCCGCAACAAAGTATTGTTCATGACCGCCTATCGAAAGTATTTCGAGCCCAGCAGCGTCATGCTCAAGAAACTAATTACCAGCGGCGATCTAGGACGCATCGATATCATCCACACTCTCTTCGCCGAACTTCGTCCCTTCGGCGACAACTCTCCCGCCTGGCTCTTCTCAAAAAAATTATGCGGAGGCGGCCCGCTCACCGACTTAGGCGTCTATTGCATAAATACCACTCGCTGGCTGGTCGACGAAGATCCCATCGCCGCCACCGGCATAAGCTGGGTCCGCGAACGCCGCCGCTATAAAGATGTAGAAGAAGGAGTATCCTTCCGCCTCGATTTCAAAAGCGGTCTCGTTCTGCAAGGCACGGCCGCCTACAGCGCTGCCTTCTCCTCCTTCGTTCACATTCACGGAGAAAAAGGCTGGGCCGAACTCGCTCCCGCCTTCGCCTTCGAAGAAGAGCGCCGCATCAGCGGCAAAGTAGCCGGAAAATGGTTCGCCAAAACTTTCAAACCCATCGACGAATTCGTCCTCGAAATCGACTATTTCGCCGACTGCATCCGAAATGGCCGTAAGCCCGAACCCTCCGGTGAGCAAGGCCTCCACGACATCATCATCATCGACGCAATTTATCGCGCCGTGAAGCAACGCCGCTCCATAGTAATCAAATATTAGAAGTCATTTCACAAATCGTTTTGAAAGGGTCCCGGCGCGCGAAGAGAAGTAGCCTTGAAACGGCACGGCTTCAGCCGTGCCGCCAAGAGCCAATGAAGACGCGGGCTTTAGCCCCTGAGGGCCTCGCCAGCGTAGACATACATTCACGGTAGCCGTTTCAACTTAGCGAGGAAACATCATGGCAAAACTAGGCGTTGGCGTTTTGGGCGTCGGCACCATGGGCAAGCAACACGCATACAACCTCCGTCACCGCATCCCCGAAGCCAAATTAATTGCGGTCGCCGATACCGACGCGAATCGCGCCAAACAAGTCGCCGACGAGCTCGAGATCGAGCACCACTACAACAGCGTCGAAGCCCTGGCCGAGCGCAAAGACATTCAAGCGATCGTCGTAGTAACTCCCGCAAAATTTCACGGTGCCGCGATGAAAGTCTGCGCCCACGCCGGTAAAGATATTTTCTGCGAAAAGCCCTTCACGCTCACCGTCGAAGAAGCCGATGAAATTCTCGACCTCACCCATCAAGCCGGAGTCCAGGTCCAGGTCGGCCACGTTCGCCGATACGATCCGCCCAATGTCCGCGCCAAGCGCCGCATCGAAGCCGGCGAAATCGGCGACCCCGTTATCTTCAAATCCATCGCCCGCGATCCCGCGCCTCCGCCTGTCAGCTACCTGGCCAGCGGCGTCAACGGAATGTTTTTTCAGGATTCAACCGTGCACGAATTCGATCTCGGCCGCTGGATCATGAACGACGAAATCTCCGAGATCCACGCCTACGGCGCCGTCCTCGTCTTCCCCGAGATCGCCCAATTCAACGACATCGACACCGCCCTGCTCAACATGAAATTTTCACGCGGCGCACTGGGTGCCGTCGAGAACTACATGCAATCCGCCTACGGATACGACGTCCGTACCGAAATCGTAGGCTCGAAAGGCACCATCATCACCGGATATTTGCAGCAAACGGCTGAAGTTGTATTGACCGCAACCGGCGCAAAGACCGACGTAGTCGATCATTTCCTCGTTCGCTTTGCAGACGGATATCTCCACCAGATGCGCGACTTCGTTCAAACTATCCTCGCCGATCACCCCGTCAAAGTCGACGCCTTCGACGGTCGCCAAGCCGTAGCCGTAGCCGCCGCCGCCGAAAAATCCTATCGCGAAGCCCGAGCCGTCACCGTCCAAAATCGTAAACGCGCTTGAGACGCTAGGGCTAACAACTAGAGGAGGCGTCATTAACCAGGATCATTGCCACCTGTCATCCTGAGCGGAACCGCGCCATGCGCGAAGCAAATGGCGCGGCGGAGTCGAAGGACCCCTATGAAACGCGAGAATGTGATTGGGACGGGGGGAAGGATCGAAGTTTAAGTTTGGCAGTTTCAATCCATCCCCGGCCGGTTGCTGAGGATGGTCATTTGCTCGGCGTCGCCAACACAAACTGCTGAATCGCGCTCCGGCTCCGCTTTATCTCTTCCTCATGCGCCCGCGATAATTCCTGATATCGCGCCAACTCCGCCCCAGCCAAATCCAACTTATTCATCTGCCGATAAATCTGCCCCAACCGATAATGCGGAGTATCCGCCCGAGGATCCTCCCGTATCGCCTCGATATATTCGTCAACCGCCTTCTGATCCTCTTTCTGCGCCGCGTACAATCCCGCCAACTCAATTCGCGCCGCCGCAAAATCCGGCCGCAACTTCACCGCCTTCTCCAAGAACGCCGCAGCCTCATCCAAATGCCCCTCCGGCCCTTTGGAAAATTCCGCGCGAAATAAAGCCGCGCCATAATAAAAAGCAAGATCCGCATTCTGCGAATGCCCCGCCGCCAATCGCCTCAAACGCGGCAGAATCGCTGCCCAATCTGCAGGCGACAACGAACTGAGCACCGTATTCCACGCCTTCAACACCGCAGGCGATTCCGGATCGATCTCCAGCGCCGTTGTAAATGCATCCGCCGCCTGCGGATACTCCCGCACCGCATAATGACTGAACGCCAACCCTAAATATTCTCGCGCCACGCGCGGAAACTTCTGCGTGCCCACGCGGTAGACTTCAAGCGCCGGTCCAAACGTGAAGTGCGAAAGATATTCCATCCCAAGATCGAAATAATAATCTTCATTCGTAGGCTCAGCCTCGACTGCCCGCTGATAATTCCCCACCGCTTCCACATACTTCCCCGCGCCTTCGTCCAGTTCAGCGAGCATGTTATAAAGCGCGCCCGACGGCCTTTTCTCAAGTGCCCGCTGCGTTAACTCAATCGCGTCCGCCGACCTGCCAACATCCTTATAAGCGACCGCAAGATTCAACGTAGCCGTCTCATTAAACTCATCCTGACGCAGCACCCGCTCCAGCAAAGGAATCGCCTCCGCCGCCGCATCGTGCCCGAGAAACAAAAGTCCAATCGCCAGATTTTGATTTGCGTTTAAGTTTTCAGGAGCAGCCGGCAGTTTGGCCAAAGACGCCGCACGCGCGTCATCCGTAGCCCCCGCAGCGAGACTGGACTGCACCAGTATCAGATAAATGTCATAAGAAGGGCTGATCGCATAAGCATGTCGATAAGCTCGCGCCGCACCCGCGTCATCGTGCAACGCTTCCGCTATCGCCCCGCTAAGCGAGTAATACTTCACCGCCGAATCCGAATCCTCCGGCGCCGCAACCTTACTCAAAACTTTCTTAGCCGCCTCCAACTTCTTCGCCTCATACAAAGCGTGCGCCCATTCGTATCCCGCCTGAAAATCTCCGGGCCGCACCACCAACGCCCTCTCCAGATAAGCCGCCGCCTCGTCAAATTTCCGCAGCGCCGCCAGCGCAGTTCCCAATCCCAGAAGCGCGGTGAAATTCTGGGGATCCCGCGCATGAGCCTCGCGAAAATTTCGCGCGGCGTCCTCATACCGCCCGAGCTTCGACAGCAACACGCCCAGGTTGTTGTATCCCATTGCTGCCTTCGGCGACAGCCGTATCACGGCTCGAAAACTTTCCTCCGCTTCCGCATCGCGTCCCAGTTCGCTCGCCGCCAGCCCCTTCAGGTTATACAGCGAAGCATCGCGCGCTCCTCCGCGCACAGCCGCATCAATCACAGCCAGAGCATCGGCGGCTTTACCCTGCTGAAGCAGCCCCACCGCCTTCTCGTACGCCGCCTGCACGGCCGCTTGATTCGTTGCTTCGGAATTCGCCCCAGTCTGGGAGGACGGCGTGCTTGGAGTTTGCGCGAATGCAGCATTCGTAGCCGCGAACAAAGACACCGCCATGCACAGGAGCACAGTTACGCAACCACGCGCAGCGACGCCACAATAATTCAAAATCAAAACGCTTCCTGTGAAACGATCCCCTTACCTTCTTGAATCACGACCATCCGATTTGCAGCCACGCGCTCAAAACTTTCTTCCGCCCCGCCCAGCCAGCGTACTCGCACCCGCGCATCCTTCGCCGCTCCCAACCCAAAATGCAGCCGCAAGTCGCTCTGCGAACAAAAACTTCCCCCACTGCGAACTTCCTGCACCTGCCTCCGTCCGCTCGCCTCAATCGACACGCGTGATCCAATCGCCGACCGATTCGTCTTCGTTCCAATCAGCTTCACCAGCAACCACCCATTCGCCGGCGGCGATTGATTCCGCAACAGCGATGGATAATCATTCAAATTATTGAGCACAATATCAACACGCCCAGTATTAAAGATATCGCCAAAAGCCGCGCCCCGGCTGCATCTTGACGCAGCAAACCCCCGCCCCGCCTGCTCCGAAATATCGACGAACCGATTGCCCTCAACATTCCGCATCAAAATCAACTTGCCATCCGTCTTCGGCAATAGATGATGCGTTCCCGCTCCCGGCGAATAAATCGACCCACTAGCAATCACAATGTCCGGCCGCCCATCATCGTCAAAATCGATAAACCCCGTCCCCCACTTCACCGAAGCAGTTTCGCCCGCGAGTCCCGCCGGCACCGTCACATCCGCAAAAAATCCCTTCCCCTCGTTGTGATAAAGACTCGGCATCTCATCCGAAAAATTCGTCTTTACAATATCGAGCAACCCATCGCCATCGTAATCCACCGAATCGGCGCCCATCCCGCCCTGCGTCCGTCCATTCGCGTCATAAGCCACGCCCGCCAACATTCCGCTCTCGCGAAAAGTTCCATCGCGATTATTCATAAAAAGCAGACTAGGCGTCGAATCGTTGGCCACGTAAATATCTGGCCAGCCATCGTTGTCATAGTCCGCGACGCAAGGCGTGAAGCCAAACGTCGGCTCCGCCTTATGAATTCCCGCCTCTCCAGACACATCCTCAAAAATCCCCTTGCCATTATTTCGATAAAGAAAATTCTTCGTCCCTTTCAGCCCCGCCACTCCATAAAGCACTGGCGATTGCTGCCCCATCAACGCCGGATTGCTGTCATAAAGTAACAACCCATATTGATGATCAACGTAGTTGCTAACAAATAAATCTAGATGCCCATCCCGGTTGTAATCGACAAACGCCGCGCCAGTATTCCACCGCTCCTCCGTCTGCATCAACCCGCACTCGCGAGTTACATCGGAAAAAGTCCCATTTCCATTGTTGTGATACAACACATTAGTTCCGAAGTAAGTCACGAATAAGTCAAGATTTCCATCATTGTCGTAATCGCCAACGCAAACCCCCTGACCCCATCCATGCCGCACCAGTCCTGCCTTTTCGGTCACATCTGTAAATGTCCCATCGCGATTATTGCAATACAGATGATTAGTCGGTTCTTGGCCCTTCGGAAAATCAGTAAGTCCCCACCCATTGACTACAAATATATCGAGCCAACCGTCGTTGTCGTAATCAAACAAAGCGATGCCGCCCCCCGTCGTCGACAGCAGGAAGTCCTTACTCTCATGTCCAACCAGCACCGTCTTCGACAAAAGACCGGCCTCTTTGGCCACATCGACATAGCGAGGGAAATAAACAGGAGGAGCGCTCGCACCAAAACTGCGGTGCAGAAACGTAGGCAGCAGAGAACCGGTTCCAGCCGCCGCCAGATTCCTGAGCCACCGTCTTCGATTCATCGTAATGATTCTAAATCTAGGTAGGAGGTGAGCAAAAGAAAACCGACCCGCAGGAATCTAACCTCTGACCTCGCTGCGCGATTCCGCTGTGCTTTTCCCAGGCCGCAACTGAAATCCGCACGACTCCCGCACATGCAACTCCGGCGCAAGTTTTATCGTCCCACCGCGAGTGGGTTCATCCTTGATCCGCGCCAGCAGCAGTTCCGTGGCCTCAAATCCAATCTCATATTTCGGCAATTCCACCGTGGTCAGCCTCGGCCGAAACACCGCCAGCCACGGATAATCGTCGAAACTCACCAGCCCGAAATCCTCCGGGCAACGCATCCCCATCTCCTCCGCCGCCTTCAACAACCCAACCGTCATAAGATAGTTCGCAACATAAATTCCATCCGGACTCCGCGATAGCAGCGCGTGCCCGCCGCGATAGCCCGACTCTATGCGATAGTCGCCCTGAATCACCAGATCCGGTTCGTGCGTCAACCCATTCGCCTCAAGCGCATCGCGAAATCCCTTAGACCGTTCGCGCCCATTGCTGATCGTCATCGGCCCGCCCATCAGCCCGATTCGCCGATGCCCCGCTCGCGCCAATTGGCACACCGCCTCATACGCGCCCTTATAGTCATCCGTCAGCACTGCATCTTTAGTCAGGTCAGGATAAGTCCGCATTAGCAGTACAAACGGAATTTTCGCATCGTCGATCAATTGCCGCAGCGGCGGTCGAAACGTCCCCGGAGCCTTCGTCAGCAAAATGCCGTCGACCCGCTTCGCCAGCAACACCTCCAGGCATTCTTCCTCGCGCTCCGGCCGATCGTCGCTATCGCACAGCAGAATGTTGTATCCATGCTTCTGCGCCGCGTCTTCCGCCCCACGGACCACCAGCGGAAAAAATGGATTGGAAATATCAGGCACCACGATTCCGATCGTGTGCGTCCGCCGCGCCGCCAAGCTCCGCGCCAGCAGGTTGGGACGGTAGTTCAGCTTTTGAATCGCCACGTCCACGCGCTGTTTCAGCGCCTTGCCCACATGACTCTTCCCATTCACCACCGCCGAAACGGTGAAAACGGAGACACGAGCTTCCTTGGCGACGTCGTAAATGCTCGGCGCCTTATTTGTTTTTCGTTTGCGTGTCTTTTTTTCTGGAGCCATGTCCTTGGTCAATCAAGACCCAAAAAAACCTTGGCGAAGTAACTTACCTGAGGATAGCAGAAGATTAACCTTTGACTGTTTAGCAGCCCTTACTCGTACAAATAATTAAAGATTTGTCATCCTGGCCCTGAGCGGAGCCGCACGGGAAGGACCTGTTCTTTGTCGGTCGTAACTCGATAACCGGTTCGCTTACTTTTCGAACTACGATGCTTACCTTGCCTGTCTTCATACTCCCAACAGCCGAAGATACTCCCGTCCTGCAATAGCATTGGCCAGCGGAGCGTCCGCTCCCACCCCGCCCGGAAGCACGTCCGCCTCCACTACTACCCAGCTGTTAAATTCTCCTTTTCGCAAAAGCGCTACAACAGCGGCGAAGTCGATGCTACCTTTACCCAACGGTGCAAAAATTCCATGTCGCACTGCCGCGTGAAAATTCATCCGCGCAGCCCGCGCCTCCGCCGCCTTCGCTTCATACACATCCTTTAAATGCACGCACCACACCCTCGACACCTGCTTCTCCAGAAACGCCACCGTATCTCCGCCGCAATACACATAGTGCCCAGTGTCGAGACACAACCCCAATCGGTCAGCCGGAAACAGCGAAAAGAGCCGATCAATCTCTTCCGGTGTCTCTACATGGCTTCCCGCATGATGATGAAACGCCACTCTGAGCCCCACCGCTTTGCACAACTCAATCACCGAGCTGACCGCCGCCTTCGCCGCATCCCACTGAGCGTCGTTCCACGACAACTGATTCGCCTCGCGACGCCGCCCCGCCGTCGCATTTCTATCAGGCATCACTTTATCGGAAAGAATCAGCAGGCCAGCTCCCGCCTCGCTGATGAGCCGCGCCGAGCGCGCGACGAAGGCAAGCCCGTCCGCAAGTGCGCTGGCATTGCCCAGTTCGATATCGACGAACGCCGAACACAGCGTGAGCGATCTCTTCGCTAGCTCGCTGCGCAGCGTGCTCGACTCGGACGGCAGAAATCCGTAAGGCCCCAGTTCCGTCCCCGCGTATCCCGCAGCCTTGATCTCATCCAGCACCCGCCCATAAGGATAATCAGCCGGAAGCTCGACATGCTCCATGATCCCCCAACTGATCGGTGCATTAGCTACGCGAATCCCCATCCCCTGACCCTTTCACCATTGTCATCCTGAGCGAAGCCAAGCCAAGAGCGAAGCGATTGGCGAGGCACAGTCGAAGCACCCCTATTCCCACCTCAACCGCGAGGTCGAGCAGACTCGCTTCCTCTGTCATCCTGAGCGCAGCCAAGCCAAGAGCGAAGCGATTGGCGCGGCGAAGTCGAAGGATCTTGCGTTGCGTCGACGCCACCCACCCCTCAAGTCGAGAGACTAAGCAAGCTCAGAACGCCAGCTTAAGCCCGAACTGAATCTCCCGCTGCGCGTCCGGAAGAGTTTGCGTGATCGCCGCTCCCCCCGGCACATTGATAAATCCCGCACCGCTGCTCCCTCCGCCCGACCCCATATTCGGCAGCCAGAAGTTAGGATGATTGAAGAGATTGAAGAACTCCGAACGGAAAGTAAGGTGGAATCTCTCGCTCAGGGCAAACGTCTTATAGATCGAAAAATCGAAGTCTATATAATCCGGCCCTCGCAACACCGCCCGTTCCACCGTTCCGAATTCGTGAGCCGAACTCTGCCCGGGGGCGAGCGGCGGAATAACGAATGCCGCCTGATTGAACCAGCAATCCAGAGTCTGGTGGCCGGGACGGCTGCATCCAAGCGCCGCCTGCCCCGCCGGGTCGAAAGAGAAGTCGTAAGCATTGTGAATCTGATTCGGCCGCGGATTAGCCGATCCAGTATTGGTCATATCGCCCGCGATCTCGGCGTTGAACGCCTCGCCGCTGTGTATTGACGTCACGCCGCTTACCTGCCAATCCGCCAGCGCGGCTTGCGCCACCTTACCCGATGAGCCGCCAAAATGCTTCCCTTTGCCATAAGGCAAATCGTAAACATAGCTGATGGTCAACTGGTGCCGGAAGTCCGGCGTCGTCGGCCCCCTCTCCGCCGCAATGTTGTGCGCGTTCTGCACATCGCACTGCTGCACGTTCCCGTCCGCCGTCCCCAGTGATTTCGCGTAGGTGTAAGACGCCAGAACATTGAATCCCTGCGAAAATCTATGCTCTGCCGAAGCTTGGAACGAGTTATAGAACATGCTCAGCCGCGCCACATCAAGCGGCAGCACAGTCGTCAGATTAGGTCGGATGTTGAAGTACGGTCGTCCGAAATTGCCGGTGGAATCCGAAAAGTTTGAGTCGAGCGGCTGTAGGGGCTGATTCAAATTCGAAGATTCGTGGTCGAACAGGTTACTGCTCTTTGACGCCACGTATCCCGCCTGCACCAGCCAGTTCGAACCCAGCTCCCTTTGCACCGTCAGGTTCCATTCATAGATTCTCGGGATCTTTCGCACCGGTCCCGTAGTTCGCACCGTACCCGAAGGGTCCGTAGGATCCACCGTCGGAATCGTGGCTGGAAAGCCGTCGGAGACCAACTGGCCCGCCACAACCTGCGTAACGTTGTAGTTCCGGTTCAGCGCGATCACCAGATTGGGCGGGTTCAATCCCAAATCGTCGAATATATTACCCTCCGCCGCATAGAAGATGCCGAAGGCGCCCCGCACCACCGTCTTCGGAAGCGCTGACCAGGCAAATCCCACTCGCGGCGCCCAGTCCCTGAAATCGAAACCAACTCCCGCCCGCGGCACTCCGTTTGGCTCGATCGACGACACAACAATCGCCGTCGTCTGATTAAAGTTCCCCACCTTCGGCCCATTCGCCGGTGAACTCACTTCATATCTCAAACCCAGATTCAACGTCAGGTTCGGACGCACGCGAATATCGTCCTGGAAAAATTCCGCCACATCGAAGTAGCGCGTCGGATCGCTGCCATTCAAATGATCCTGAAATGCAAATTGCGGAATTCCGAGCAATGTGTCCGCTCCAGGGGCAGTGACAAGAGAACACGTTGGGCATCCCGCGGGAGTGTTCCCCGTGTAATTTCCGCTGAATTGATACCACCCCGAAGGCGCCGTCTGCTGAAAGAAGTTTCTCTGCTGTCGCCGGAAGTCTCCGCCAAACTTGATCGAATGCTTCCCCCGCGTCCAGCTGACCGTATCCGCCAATTGAAAAATATTTTCGACAATCGTCTCCGGAACCCACAACGAATCACCCAGTTGTTGATATCCCGAAATCGCCAGCTTCGCCAGCCCCGAACTGTTACCGCCGCGATTCGAATTCGGAATCCCCAGCGCCTCTGTCGGATTCGTTCCTTCATCGATTGGCAAGGTATTGTCGCGAAAGCGCACAAAACCCGCGCGAAAATCGTTAACCAGAGTCGGACGGAAGATGTGCGTGAGGTCAGCGCCGAAGCTTTGTACGCGGTTGTTCAGCGTACTCGATCCTCCCGATTCCGCTCCCGCATCGACATTCGGAAAGTAGGATGGATTGGTCGCCACCGGTGTCGCGATCGCGTAGTGCGCAAAGAACCGGTCCTTGTTCGATATGTTGTAGTCGAAACGTGTCTCGACTGCCGTCTCATCGAACTTGTACTTTCCGTCATACACAAAGTTGTTGGTGAGACTGGTATTTCCCGGCGTCGGCAGCGGGAAGAGGTTCATAATGTTTTGCCCAACTGTGTCAATGTCGCCCGCAGGAACGACGTAAGGCTGCGTCGGATCAGGATTCAGAGGATTCCCAGGATTATAGGGATTATTGAGGAACGGCGGAGCCGACGCCCCCAACGAAGCGAAATACGCCGTAAAATCTCCCCCCCGCTCCGCCGCAGTCGGAACCGTGCTGACGAACGGTTGCGCCTCGCGAATGTCCGACCGTTGAATCGACCCAAAGATAAACATCTTATCTTTCACGATCGGCCCGCCCAGCTGCCCTCCATATTGATTTCTCTGAAACGGCGTGGGCCCCGGCGCAAAATAGTTCAGCGCATCAAGATGATTGTTGCGGATGAACTCCCACGCTTCGCCGTGTAGCTGGTTCGTTCCCGTACGTAGCTGAATGTTTACCATCGCGCCGCCGCGCCCAAATTCCGCGCTCATCGAGTTCTGCTCCACGCGGAACTCCTGTATCGAATCCGGCGGAGGCTGCACCACAACCGTTCCATTACCAAATTCGTTGTTGTCAAACCCATCCAGCAGATAGTTATTGTCAAAGATGCGCAGCCCGTTCACCGATAGCGAGATGCCCGGCCGGTTATTGTCCGTCGATCCCGCCCCCGCGCTCGTTCCCGAAGCTCCTGCATTCGCCCCTGGCCCAAGATAAGCCAGCTTGAAAAAATTCCGTCCGTTCAGCGGCAACTCCTCAATCCGCTGCTCCGTTTCAATCGTCCCCAGCGAAGAAGTTTCCGTCTCCAGCAGCGGAGGTGCCGCATCCACCTCTACCGTTTGCGTTACCGCGCCCACCTTCAGAATCGAATCCACCTGTAGCACTTGCCCTATGTTGAGCGTCACATTGGTCTGCACCACGCGCTGAAATCCCGCCTTCTCAAACGTCACCGTATACAGGCCAATCTTAAGCGGCGTAATGCTGTAATCCCCCGCCGCGTCGGTGATCACCGCAGTCGCTGTTGCGGTCGCGACTTCTGTCGCCGTTACCGCTACGCCAGGCACCCTTGAACCCGTCGCGTCGGTGACCGTTCCGACAATGCCACCGGTCGTCAGCTGCGCCATGCCTGCCTGCGCTAAAAACAACATCCATACTGCACAGACCATCAGACCAGCCATGAAACAGGTGCGCTTCGCCATAAGTTTCCCCCTCCGGAAACACGGTGTGCTGCCGTTCCTAGCCAAAAACAATTAGCCCGAATAAGCGCTTATCATATAGCCCCGTTACAGGCGCAATGTCAAGCGTTTTTTCCTAGACAAAACGCTTGAATCAGGGCAATTGAAAAATTCGATGACGCTTAGCTGTTCTTCTCGATACAGCGCTTTCCTCGGCCGCGAAGAAACTCCAATCGGATACTTCGCGCGCAAGCGCCCTTTGCGCCCAACATGATCAGTGCGCTGCAGCTCTTCCTGATTTAAGCTTTTCCCGGGTTAAGTTTTCCCCGGTTTTGATCTTTTCCTGACCTTGGCTTTTCCAAGCCTCATCCAGCAATCTTCCTAACCGCCACCGTCCGCCCCTCACTCGCCGACCGATAAATCGCTTCAATCGTCATCAGGTCCAGCAACCCTTCCACGCCGTCAGCCTTTGGCTCGCGCCCACGCCGTATGCAGTCGGCGAAGTGATCGATCTCCAAAACGAACTCATCCATCACTTTGAATTTCTCTTCAAACCATCGCCCCTGAATCTTGCCAAACAACCGCCGCTCCTCCTCAAATGCGAACGCCGGATTCAACGCCGCCCATCCCTTATCCCCATGCACCTGCACAAACGAAGCCGCCTTCGCGCTATAACTCGAAGTCCCCTGGCAAACCAAACCCTGCGGATGCGTCAGCCGAAACGCAATACTGTCTTCAACCTCAGCGAAGCGCTTCGGATCGTCCGTCCACGCATGCGCCGTCGCGTCGATCGGAGCAGTTCCCGCCAGCCAGCGCATGGTGTTGACACAATAGACACCTATATCCACCAGCGATCCGCCGCCCGCCAACCGCCGCTTCAGTTGCCATTTCACTTTCGCCGGATCAACCACTTCCGTGTAAGTCGAAAAGATGTGCCGCAACCGCCCCAGCTTTCCGGTTGTAATTAGCTTCTTCAGCGCCACGCTCCCCGGCTCAAAATACTTCCGATAAGCGGTCATCAGCAGGACGCGATTTTCTCTGCAAGCCTCCACCATCCGCCGGCATTCTTCCACCGTATTCGCCAGCGGCTTCTCGCAGAGCACATGCTTTCCGGCCCCCGCCGCGCGCAACGTCTGCTCCGCATGCTCGCCATTAATCGAAGCAATAAAAACCGCTTCGACCTGGGGATTGTTCAGGCACTTCTCGTAATCTTCATACCCATAACAATCCTTCACCCCAAACTTCGCGCCCATCTGCCGCGCCCGCTTCTGATCATGACTGACCAGAGCAACCAGCTTGCTCTTCGCGCTGTGCCTGAAAGCAGGCAACACCGAAGTCTCCGCAATAAAACCCATCCCCACCACCGCATATCCCACCCGCCTAGAACGAGCCACAAGCCATCCTTTCTCCATCTCCAGATGTCATCCTGAGCGCAGAACGATTCGCGAAGCGGATCGTTCTGCGGAGTCGAAGGACCCCTACCCACGCCTCACCGTTCCACCTGTCACGAAACTCTCCGCTCTCCACATCTGCAGAAATCGCGCCTTTGCCTTTGGGTGGAGCAGCGCTTCAGCGCTGCGATAAAGTCCCATCCCCACCGGCGGCTTCAGCCGCTGAGAGATTGCTGACCACGGCTCAATCTCCGGCAAACCTCACGCCGCATCCGGATTCGGCAACATAAAATCCCGCACGAGCCCATCCAGATCATGACAAGCCGTAATGAATTGCCGCAGCGTCCGCCGCGTAGGCGGAAACAAATCAAATCCCTCCACCGCCAATCCACCCTCCATATAAGCGCTGCGAAAATCCGCGAACTTCCGCGACAGTTCCTCCACAATCTTCGGCTCGACCGGCTCGTCAATCCGCGATCGCACCTCCACGTCGCTGGCATTGAACCGCACCTGCCAAGCATAAGGCGGAGAAATAACCACATCCCCGCCAATAAATTCGCTCCAGTGCATGTGATTGCGAAACGCCGCCGATAACAGCCGTATGCGATACCCGCGCTCGCGAAAAATCCGATACGCCTTCTTAAACACCGCCACGCCAGCCCACTCCATATATCCCGGATCGATCATGATCCCTTGTTTTTCCGCGACCACCTTTAGCCAGTCATCCAGTCGTCCCACCATGATCGTGCACACCGGCCCCATCGTCGCAATGTCCTTGCCTTCTTTCTCGCGCCGGGTCAACCCGCGTTCCACCGCTTCCGCCACCGCGATGCACTGCGGCAGCGTAAAACTAACCGTAGCGTTAATACTGATCCCGCGATAAGTTGCCTCTTCAATCGCCGGAATCCCCGCCCGCGTCACTGGAATCTTCACGATCATATTCGGCGCCAAACCATCGAAATCCCGCGCCTGGCGCACGATCGCCTCCGTGTCACGATAAAATCGCGGATCGGTCTGGATCGACAACCTCCCATTCCGTCCCCGTTGCCCATCAAAAACTGGCTTCAACAATCGCGCCGCATTCACCGAAATTTCCCGCACCAACTGCCATCCAATCTCTTCCTCTGTAGCCGTCGACCGTTCCTCAATTAGCGCGCGAATCCGTTCCTTCCAAACCGCCATCTCCTGCTTCAGCACTCCCAGCACAATCACCGGATTGCAAGTCGCGCCCACCCCGCCATGCTCCATCGAGTAACTAAGTTCCTTGATCGATGCCGAGTCATTCCACAAGCAAGTCGGCGTCGATTGCGTCATTTCATGCAACGGGCTCTTATAAGTAGTAGTTACTCGTCTCATAACTCCCTCGCCGCTTACTCGAAGCGCCGACCGAAAGCTCGCCCTAACCGCCAACCCTGCGAGGCGCAGACTGAAGATAAGATTTCTCCGCCGCCACCGCCATCTCCAGCGCTCGCAACCCATCTTCACCCGTGACTCGCGGAGCCCTATCCTTCAGCATGCTCTGCACAAAATCCTGCATCTCCGCCACATACGCATCGTCAAACCGCGTCAGGAAGTGATCTGCCAGTTTTTGCGTTCCGCCCTCATCCGTCAGGAAAATCACCGGCGTCTGTTGCAGACTCCCCACTAGAATCGACCCTTTCGATCCCATAATCTCCGTGCGCACATCGTAGCCATATGCCGCCTGTACGTACGATTCGATATTGCCAATCGCCCCGTGCCCATATTTCAGATTCACCACTCCCGCCACAATGTCCCCAAACTCTGCAACCTCCGGCCGAATCGCGACCGTCGCGTAAGCCTGCACCTCGGTGACCTCATCTTTCATCAGCCAGCGTGCCAAATCGAAATCGTGAATCGTGTTGTTATAAAAAAGCATGCCATTCAACTTCGACGCATAAGACGAAATCGGTGGAGCATCCTTATCCCGCCCAATCGACTTGAACACCACCGGCTCGCCAATCTCCCCCGCCTCAATCCGTTTCATCGCCGCCGCATACCCTGGGTCATACCGCCGCATAAATCCCATCTGCAAATGCACGCCCGCCTTCCTAACCGCATCCAGCGCCGCGTGCGCATCCTCAAGATTCAAAGCGAGCGGCTTCTCCGAAAGAATATGTTTCCCCGCTGCAGCCGCCGCCCGAATCGCCTGCGCGTGAAATTTATCCGGAGCCGCAATCACGACGCATTCAATATCCTTGCGCTCCAGCATCTCGTCGAGCCCGGCAAACGCGTGCTCAATCTCCAACTCCGCGGCGACCTGCCGCGCTTGTTCGAGAGCGACGTCGGCCACCGCAATCAGCCGCGCCGCCGGCACCAACCGCCGGATATTCTCCGCATGCCGCCTGCCCATCGCCCCCACACCAAGCACGCCAATCCCTAACTTACGCATCCCAGCCCTCTCTCCACAAACTTTCCAGGGATCTAACTCGCTGCTCCCACTCGCCATTGTCATCCTGAGCGGAGCAGCATGATTCGCGAAGCGAATCGTTCTGCGCAGTCGAAGGACCCCTACTCATCTTTCACTGTCCCAACCGTCCAAGACTCATCACTCCGACGGCCAAAAATATCGTTCCTTCTTCTTATCCTCCACATACTTCTTCCGCGCCTGCTCGACCGCCTCCATCTCCGACACCTCGGCAATCGGAACGTCCCACCACGATGCATACCCACCGACGCCGTCGTAATAGTCCGTATCCACCACCACCACCGAAGTCTGCGGCTGCGCGACTAAGTCAGATAGCGCCGCCGATAACTCCTCATAACTCCGAGCCCGCACCGCATGTGCTCCCAAGCTAGCCGCATTAGCAACAAAATCTACCAGAATATAAGTACCAGCCGAATCGTGATATTGGTACTTAGTCCCAAACCCTCCACTCCCGCATGCGCGACTAAGCCCGCCAATACTGCCGAATCCGTGATTATCAAAAATCACAATATTGAGTTTCACATTCTCCTGCAGCGAAGTAACAATCTCCTGCGCCATCATGAGATACGATCCATCGCCCACTAACACATAAACTTCGCGGCTGGGGTCCGCCATCTTCACTCCGAGCCCGCCCGCAATCTCATATCCCATGCACGAATACCCATACTCCATGTGATAGTTTTTCGGATCGCGCGTCCTCCACAACTTATGCAAATCCCCCGGTAAACTTCCCGCCGCGCAAACAATCACATCTCGCGGCCCAACCTTCGAGTTCAGCAGCCCGACCACTTCACCCTGGCTAAGCGGAGGCCCATGCCGCCGGGCGTAAATCCGATCAACTTCATCACTCCACTCCGATCGCAGCCGCGCAATCTCCGCCGCATAACTTTCTTCCACGCGATACGAAGCCAGCGCAGCCGACAATTCCTCCAAAGCAGCGCGCGCATCGCCCACCACCGGCAGCGCCGCCTGCTTCGCCGCATCAAATTCCGCAACATTAATATTCATCATTCGCACGTCCGGGTTCTGAAACGCAGTCTTCGACGCCGTAGTGAAATCGCTGTGCCGCGTCCCAATCGCGACAATCAAATCCGCGCCCGCCGCCAGCCGATTCGCCGCCAACGTCCCCGTCACTCCAATCGCCCCCGCCGACTGCGGATGATCGAAATTCAGCGATCCCTTCCCCGCCTGCGTCTCTCCCACCGGAATTCCCGTCCGCGCCGCAAAGCTAGCGAGCGCTTCCGTAGCACCCGAATAAATCACTCCTCCGCCCGCAATTATCAGCGGACGCCGCGCCGCCCGAATCCACTCCACAGCTTGCTGCAACACCCCCACATCCGCCCGCGCCCTCGGCACCACCCAAGTCCGCGCCTGAAAAAATTCTTCCGGAAAGTCATACGCCTCTGCCTGCACATCCTGCGGCAGCGCCAGCGTCACCGCTCCCGTTTCCGCCGGAGAAGTCAGCACCCGCATCGCTTCCGGCAACGCCGTGAGAATCTGTTCCGGCCGCTGAATCCGATCCCAATATCGCGACACCGGCTTAAAACAATCGTTCACAGACACATCCTGCGTCGATGTCGACTCCAGTTGCTGCAGCACGGGTGCCACATTCCGCCGCGCAAAAATATCCCCCGGCAACAGCAGTACCGGAATGCGATTGATGGTCGCTCCCGCGGCGCCAGTCACCATATTCGTAGCACCCGGCCCAATCGAAGTCGTGCACACCAGCGTCCGCAGCCGATTGCTCATCTTGGCAAACGCCGCCGCCGTATGCACCATCGCCTGCTCATTGCGGCATAAGTAATAAGGAAAATCAGGATTCTGCTGCAACGCCTGCCCAATGCCCGCGACGTTTCCATGTCCAAAAATTCCAAAGCATCCCGCAAAAAACGCATCCCGGCTGCCATCCCGCTCCACAAACTGCGCCTTCAAAAATCGTATGATGGCCTGCGCAGTAGTCAGCCGTTGCGTCATCTTTCAACCTCAATAAATTTTGGGCAGTCGCTCAATTCGATTGTCATCACAAAGTCGTCACCTGAGAAAAGTTGTCATCGAGAAGAAGATTGTCATCCTGAGCGAAGCGAAGGACCTGCTTTTCGTCGGCGATTGGCCACATTCCGCGAGTCGCCACACTGCAAGCCGCAACTAAGGGCTTAGCGTCTGGTCCAAATCACGCTCACGCCGAACCCGGAATCCCAACATAAACCCGCCCCGCCTCAACCTTCGTAGAATAAGTCTGCAGATTCACGCACACCGGAGCGCACTTCGCCTCACCTGTCGGAATCTCAAACTGTCCCTGGTGCCGCGGACACTCGATAATCTCCCCCATCACCAATCCACCTGCCAGCAACTCATCCTCATGCGTGCATAGTCCATCCGTCGCATAAAATCCGCTCGGCGTATGGTAGATCGCATAAATCTTGTCGCCGTGCTCGAACTGCACTACGTCCTCCGCGCCGATCTCATCAACGCCGCAAACCGCGTGCCACGTAATGGTCGTTTCAGGCATAGCGTCAGACATAGTTTGTTTCCCCGCCCATGGCAATCGCCGGCATAGGATCACCTGCCGATCGCACCGGAACTTCCCGCAAAACAAAATAATTCGCATCCTTCGATTGCTTAACCAGCGTCGGAACAATCTCCCGAAACGCCTCAATCAACCCCGAATACGTATGCGGCAAAACATCCTCAACCCGCTCATGCAGCCGCGGCAGCGCGTGGAATGGCACCATCGGAAACATATGGTGCTCAATGTGGTAATTCATGTTGAAGTAGAGAAACCGAAACACCCGATTCATCTCCACCGTGCGCGTATTCAGCCGGTGATCGCGCACATTCTCCGCCAACCCCGCATGTTGCGTCAGCGAAAAAATCTGGTGCAGCCACCCCCCGTACAATCGCGCCAGCGGAAAAAACAGCAGCGGCAGCCAACTTCTTACAGCGATCGACCACGCAATCATCGCCGCATAAATCAACAGATAAACCCGCGACCACCAGAACATCTTCCGCCACTCGCTCAGCGGCACAAACTCCCGCGCCTCTTTGGTCGCCAGGCCCGCCGCATGAAAAATCATCACCCGAAACATCTGCACCGCATCCGGAATCCACAGAAAATCCAGCAGCACTCTGCCCAGGTCCGCCGGCCGCATTACCTGTATCTCCGGGTCCAGCCCCACCATGATCGTTTCCGTGTGATGCCGCGTATGACTCCAGCGCATATAAGTGCCTTCCTTCATATTCATGATCGAGGAAAGCAAATAGAACGCTTCATTCAGCCATCGCGTCCGGAACGGCGTCCCATGCGCGCACTCATGCCACCGCGCATCGCACGAACTGTAAATCGTTCCATACAACAAAAACGCCGGAACCACCCAATAACTTCCCGCCGCCGCGTAAGCGAGGTACCCGCTGCCCGCCAAACAGCCCAGCCACAGCCCGAAGTTGGCCAACCCCTTTCCGTCCCCTCGCGCCATCAACTCCTTCAATTCTTTGCGCGGAATTTCCGGGCGATACCAATCGTCGAGGGCCTGTGCCATAACTCACACCATTCTCAAATCAACTTCCCGATTCGCTGAAGTCAATCACCACCGGCTGACCTAAAGCCTTAGTCTTGAAAACAACATAAACCGTTCCCACGATCGTCCAGATCGCGCCCGCCACCAGCGTGGAGTTTTGCAAGCCCAGAAAAATTACCAGGCAAAAAAGAAATCCCAGGCTCGGCACAATCACATCCAGCACCAGATGCCGTTTTCCCGCCATCCCCGGAGAAAATCCGAAATGCTTGACCGCCGCCAGATTCACGGCCATAAAAGCCATCAGCGCACCAAAATTCAAGATCTCAACCGACCGCTCCCACCCCATCGTCAACGTCCCGACATAAGCGAGCGCTCCAGCGATGATCACGTTGTATGAAGGATTGCCCCGCGCCGCATTCAAATGTCCAAAAATTTTCCGCGGCAGCACGTTGTCGCGCCCCATGCTATAAAGCAATCGAACCGCACCCAACAAACCCGCCAACCCGCAAGCCAAACTCGAAATCAACAGCACCGCGCCAAATCCAACAAAAAGTTTGTAACCGCCCACCACGCTCGCCACATCCATGAACGCCGTCTCCGGATTCACCAGCGTCCGGTAATCCGGCCAAACTCGCACCGCCAAATAAACCTGAAACGCGGCGAACAGCCCCGTGAAAACGCACACCAGCACCGATGCCAGCAGCACATTACGCTGCGGATTCTCCACCTCTTCCGCCAGAATGCTGACTCCGTCAAATCCGATGTAAACCGTAGCCGCCAGCGCCGTCCCCGCCGCAATCGCGCGCACGCTAAAAGTTCGCGCATCGTAAATCGGCTGGCTGGAAATCAGCCCCATCACATGATGGTGCCCAATGATGTACCAGATCGCCTCGCCCACAAAAACCACCATCACGACCGACATCATGAAGAGAAGGATCTGATTGGCGCGAGCCGTAGTGCGAATTCCAAACCAGCACAGCAGCGTCATAAATCCCACGGCCGCCGCCGACAACAGTGCGAAGGGAACATGCGGAAGGAGCCGCTGAATCGTAAGCGCGGCGTAAAGACTGTTTTGCAGCGGCTGAAACAGATACTCGAGAAACATTGCCCAGCCCACCACAAATCCAAACATCGGATTAAACGCCCGGCTGGCGTAGGTATAAACCGAACCGGCCGACGGATACACCGTGGCCATTCGCCCAAAGCTGACCGCCGTCGCAGTCATCGCCACCATCGCGGCCAGCAGCGTGATCACCGCGTGCCCATGCGAAAGCACTTGCGCCTCGCCAAACATCGGCACCACCGCGATCGGCGAAGTCAAAATCACGCCGTAATAAACCAGGTCCCAGAGCCCAAGCACCCGCTTCAACTTCGGAGTCGCCACCGTCGCTCCAGCGGTTCTCGATTCCACTTTGGCCCCCTGGCCATTACCACAAATGGATCACAACCGGCTTTGACAGGGCACGGCTTCAGCCGTGCCGCTCAGAACCGCCCCTACACCATCGGCAGCCGCGAATCCGTTTCCTTCCACGTCGACTTCAGCCACACATGCTGCGGATCCTCTGTCACCGCCATTACCCGCGAAGATCCCGCCAGAAAATTCAGGTAATAAACGTCATATCCCGGCCCCGCCACCACCGGATGATATCCGCTCCGCACCAGCACCGCATCCCCATCCCGCGTCTTCACCGTCCGCTCCGTCTCATTCTGCCCCGAATACAAATGTTGAAAAGCAAACGCATTCTCTTTATTCATTCGATAGTAATAAATTTCGTCCAGATCAACTTCCGTAGGAGGATTGTGCACATCATGCTTATGCGGCGGATAACTCGACCAGTTTCCTCCCGGCGTGTAAACCTCAACCACCATCAGTTTGTCCGCCGGAAACGCCGGCGTCATCACATCCACAATCTGCCGCGAAGCATTCCCGCCTCCCCGCAAACTGCTCACCACATCATCGGGAGTAATCAGCCGCGGCTGCAATTGCGCCGTCGAAGGCACCCGGCATTCCGCAATTTCGCAAACCGTTTCGGCCGTAAAACTAACCGCATTGCCAGTGGGCAAATACACAGCATAAGGATATCCATCGAAAACATTTTTCCGTTTCCCAACCCGTTGCGCGCCCTGTCCCCAATCCGTCAAGCACGTCCCGCCGAGCAACACAAACGCCGCTTCCTCGCCCTTCGTCTCCGTTCGGTAAACGTCGCCCGGACCCAGCCTCCGCACAAAGAAACTCATCCACTCCCACTTTGCTTTCTCGCGCGGCAAATGAAGGAGCTCGCCCACCTGCTCCACAGGTAGATTCTCCGAGTGAACCAGGGAATCGCTTTCGTTCATTTCTTCTCCAACGCTAACTTTGTCATCCCGAGCGGAACAGAACGTTCGCGAAGCGAATCGTTCCTTGGAGTCGAAGGACCCCACTCATGTTTCACCGTCTGAGCCGCCAAGAAGTTCTACGCCCAACGGAAAAATCGATTCGAACGATCCCCGTTGAGACCCGCGCCGGCCACTTTTATGACCATCTCGCTAACCGCTTTGACAATATGTCAAATGCCGCTTGCATTGTCAATCGCCACTTCCAATCCAGTCCGCCAAATCGTAGTTGATATACTGGAGCCAATAAGACAAAGCCTATGCCGAGCAGAAAGCGAACTGGAAACACGTTCATATTTCAGCTCGACCTCTAAGCTCCCGCTTCCTGTACCTTAGTGACCTTGGTGGCCATCGCTACGCAGCGCCTACACTGCCTGGCAAACGTTTTCCCGCTAGCCCCCCTCCCGAGTTCACTTGAGCATTCCTATGGTACAATCGCCTTTTTGCAGGCCGCGATTTCCCAATAACTCCCATGGATATTCGTGAAATCGCGCGCCGCGCCAAGGTTTCCACCGCCACTGTCTCCCGCACTATCAACGGAATTCCCACCGTCGATCCCCAACTCGCCAAGCGAGTTCGCAAAGTAATCGATGAGCTCGGCTATTACCCCAACACCCAGGCTCGCGCCCTGGTTTCCGGGCGCAGTCGTATTTTCGGCCTCGTCGTCTCCGAAATCACCAACCCCTTTTTCCCCGAAATCGTACAGACCTTCGAGAACCTCGCCGTAGAAAATAATTACGAAATCCTGCTGACTTCCACTGTCCACGACCCTAAGCGCATGGAATCCTCTGTGCGCCGCATGATCGAACGCCGCGTCGATGGCGTCGCCATTCTAACCTTCGGGATGGAAGACTCTCTGCTCGACCATCTTCGTTTCCGCAAAGTGCCCCTCGTGTTCGTCGATGTAGGGCCCGAGGCGCCCGGCATCGTAAATATCCGCATCAACTATTTGAACGGAATCCGGCAGGCTGTGCAGCATCTGGCCGCGCTCCGCCATAACCGCATCGCCTTTATCGCCGGTCCTTCCAATCTCAAATCCGCCATCGCCAGAAAAACCGCCTTCAAAGCCTCCATGTCGGAAATCGGCCTCTCCGCTGACTTGATTATCGACGGAAATCACCGCATGGATGGCGGCATGCGTGCGCTCGTAGAATTTAACAGCCTGCCGAAGCCGCCGACCGCCGTCCTCTGCTCCAACGACATGACCGCGATCGGCGTCATGCGTGAAGCCTACGATCAGGAGATCAAGATCCCGGATGACCTTTCTGTGGTAGGGTTTGACGATATACGATTGGCCGAGTTCACTATTCCGCCTTTGACCACCGTGCAGATGTCGCAGATGGAACTGGCCAGGGTTGCCTTTGAGGCCCTGTTGAAAGAGGCGCAACGCGAATCGCCCTCGCGCGAACGTATCGAATACGAACTGAATACCAGCCTGGTTCTTAGGCGCTCAACCTCGCTCGCTCGTCCCGCAAAAATGGGCAAACTTCGTAAAGAGAACGCCGGATCCCGTATCGGCTGACGACGGAATGAATGGATTCCAGAATTTCTTGCCAAACCCGGGTTTCAATTGACAACAAACCCAGAAATGGTCTAGATTGCGCTCATTCTGGGTAAACGATTACTGATAATTATCTAAGATGGAGAAGTCGACGCTATCATGCTCCAACGTTTAAGGGAACAAGTCCTCGAAGCCAACCTCGAACTCGTCCGCCAGGGTCTTGTCCTGTACACCTTCGGCAATGCCAGCGGCATCTCCCGCGCGGACGGTCTGGTCGTCATCAAACCGAGCGGCGTTCCCTATAAAGACCTGCGGCCCGACCATCTCGTTGTGACCGATATGCATGGCAACATAGTCGATGGCCATCTCCGGCCCTCGTCCGATCTACCCACTCATCTAGTCCTCTATCGCGAATTTCTCGAAATCGGCGGGATCGCCCACACTCACTCCGAATACGCCACCGCTTGGGCGCAGGCCCGCAAACCGATTCCATGCTTTGGCACCACTCACGCCGATTATTTTCATGGCGCCGTCCCCGTCACCCCAGAAATGTCCGACTCCGAAATTGCCGACGACTACGAAAAAAACACCGGCCACGCCATCGTACGCACTTTGCAGTCAGCTAATCCGCTGACCCTCCCGGGCGTTTTGGTCGCTAATCATGGGCCCTTCGCCTGGGGCAAAGACCCGCGCGAAGCCGCTCACAACGCGGTTATTCTCGAGTCGATCGCTCGCATGGCATATCTCACGCTCAGCATTAATCCGGCCGCACAACCCGTAGGAACTGCTCTGCACAACAAGCATTACCTGCGAAAACATGGAAAAAATGCATATTATGGACAGTCCAACGGACAGGTCAATGGACAGGCCGATTTACTGGCGACGAGTAACGCTCAAGACCAGAAACGAAAACAGGAATCCTAACAAGGACGGACCATGATCTTGTTGTTCGCGACCGATGTTCCCACCCACCTCGTCCGTCTCGCTCCGATTGATGTGGTCATCGTGGTTTTTTATTTTGTCCTCGTACTTTCGATCGGATGGTACTTAAAGGGCCGCGCCAACACCGGCGAAGATTTCTTCATGGCCGGCCGCGAAATGACCGCATGGGTCGCCGGTCTCAGTTTTCTCTCCGCTAACCTGGGTGCCCTCGAACTGATGGGCTGGGCCGGATCGGCCTACCAGTACGGCATCCTGGCCACTCACTGGTATTGGATCGGCGCCATCCCCGCGATGCTCTTCCTCGCGCTCGTCATGATGCCGTTCTATTACATCTCCAAAACCCACTCCGTTCCCGGCTACCTCCAGCTTCGTTTCGGCGAGCCCAGCCGCGCCCTCTCCGCCATCTCCTTCGCCTTCATGACTGTCCTCATGAGCGGCGTCAATATGTTCGCCATGGCCAAGGTCATGCAGATCGTCCTCGGATGGGACATCAATTTCAGCATCTGGGTCTCCTCATTAACCGTCGCCATCTACGTCACTCTCGGCGGCCTGCGCTCCGCCATCTTCAATGAAGTGCTGCAATTTTTTCTCATCTGGGCTGGCGCTCTGCTCATTCCCATCCTCGGCCTATATGAGGCCGGCGGCTGGACCAACCTCAAACTTCAAATCGCGCAACGAGCATCGTCTGAATACGTTCACCTCTGGTCCGGACTGGGCTCGTTCTCGACCAATCCCATGGGCATCAATTGGGTCGGCATCGTCTTCGGCCTTGGCGCGATTATCTCCATGGGTTACTGGACCACCGACTTCCTGGTCGTCCAGCGCATCCTGGCCGCAAAAGATATTCGCAGCGCGGAAATGGCTCCCATCATCGGCGCCGCTTTTAAAATGTTTGTGCCGATCATAGTAATCCTGCCTGGACTCATCGGACTAGCCGTGTTACCCGAGAAATTAGTTCCCGAATCGATCGCTACAATCACCGGCGGTCATAGTTACAACGACGTCCTCCCGCTGATGCTGGCACGTTACTGCGGACCCGGCTTGTTAGGCCTCGGAGTTACTGCCCTGATCGCCGGCTTCATGTCTGGCATGGCAGGCAATGTAAGTGCCTTCACCACCGTCTGGACCTATGATATCTATCGACCCTTCTTCAACAGTAAGGCCAGCGATCATCACTACGTCAACGTGGGCCGCTGGACCACAGTAATCGGCGTGTTAATTAGCGTAGGAACCGCGTATCTCGTAATGCAGTTCGCCAGTATCATGGATTACGTGCAGGCGTTATTCAGCTTCTTCATAGCGCCGCTATTCGGCACCGTCGTATTGGGAATGCTCTGGAAGCGCGCAACTGGTCCCGGAGGATTCTGGGGCCTGCTCTGTGGAACGCTTTCTTCCATCAGCATGTGGGCTTGGGTAAAGGTCGATCCAACGGCGCTCCGTTACGTAGCCCTCTCTCCCCACGCCAAAGGCTTGGCGCAGGATATGTTCCAGGCGCTCTGGTCCTTTGTGGTGTGCGTCATCGTGACCGTGATCGTGAGTTTGGCAACGGAACCGTCGCCTGACGCGGCATTGACCGGCTTGGTCTACGGCTTAACGGAAGTTCCTTCCGTCGGCGACATTCCGCTATATCAGAAGCCGCTATTCTGGGCAGCCGTCGTGACCGTCGTGTTTTTCGTGCTAAATATTATCTTTTGGTAAATATTTGTTGATACCTGGGAGGCAATCGGCATGATTTCAATCTGGTTCTTCATAGGAATTTCGCTGGCGGTAAATGGCGCCCTGATCCTAGCCGCCGGACTCTACCAGTTAGTGAATCCTCCGGCCAATCCCAGCGTGGTGCTCTTCCAGTTGCATGCCAACGTCTGGTGGGGTGCCGCATTACTCATATTCGGTCTAGCCTATTGCATTAAGTTCTCGCCAAAAAGAAATTCGTGACCGGTAAGTGGAGAGTAAGATGTCGTCCAAACAGAGAAAGATGGTAATGGGAGTTATAGTTGGGAACCGCGGCTTTTTTCCCGATCACTTAGCCAAAACTGGCCGCGAAGAAATTCTCAGCGTCCTCCAATCAGCCGGAATCGAAGCCGTCGCACTTACTCCAGAAGAGAGTAAGTACGGCGCAGTCGAGACCCGCGAAGAGACCCGCCGCTGCGCCGACTTATTCAAGCGTAATCGCGATCGCATCGACGGAGTTATCGTCACCTTGCCCAACTTCGGCGAAGAGCGCGCCATAGCCGACACCTTGCGCTTAGCCGATCTCCGCGTCCCCGTCCTGATTCAGGCCACACCCGACGACCCCACTAAGATGACGATTGCCTCCCGCCGCGACAGTTTCTGCGGAAAAATGTCCGCCTGCAACAACCTTCGCCAGTACGGCATCCCTTACTCCCTAACCACTCTTCACACGGAAAGTCCTAATTCCCTCGAATTTGCCCACGACCTCCAGTGGTTCTCAGCCGTCTGCCGCGTAGTAAAAGGATTTCGCAACCTCCGGGTCGGCGCGATCGGCGCCCGACCCGCCGCCTTCAACACCGTCCGTTACAGCGAAAAAATTCTCGAATCCCAGGGCATCTCAATCGAAACCCTCGATCTCTCCGAAGTCCTCGGCCGCATCGATCGCATGAAAGACAACGACGACCATGCGCAAGCCAAGTTAGCCGCCATCAAGAAATACGTAGACTCGAGCGGCGTCCCGGCACCCGCATTGCTAAAAATGGCAAAGCTGGGCGCGGTCATCGATCAGTGGATGGCCGCCACCGAAGTCACTATCAGTGCCGTACAATGCTGGACCTCCATCGAAGAAAATCTCGGCGTCGTCCCCTGCACGGTCATGAGCATGATGAGCAACGAACTCCTCTCCAGCGCCTGCGAAGTCGACATCTGTGGCGTCCTCGGAATGCACGCCCTGCAACTCGCGTCCGGCGCCCCATCTGCCCTCCTCGACTGGAATAACAACTACGGATCCGATCCCAACAAAGCGGTCTGTTTCCACTGCTCCAATCTCCCCAAGCATTTTTTCCGCTCCGTGAAAATGGATTTCCAGGAAATCATCGCCGGCACCGTCGGCAAAGAAAACACATTCGGCACTTGCGTCGGCCTCATCAAGCCCGAAAGAATGAGCTTCGCCCGCTTCTCCACCGACGACACCGCGGGCAGAATGCGCGGCTACGTCGGCCAGGGCCGATTCACCGACGACCCGCTCAACACTTTCGGCGGCGCGGGCGTCGTCGAGATCGCGCACATGCAAAAGCTGCTCCATTTCATTTGCGAACGCGGCTTCGAACACCACGTCGCAGCCAATCTTTCCGCAGAATCATCTACCGTTGCCTCCGCCGTCGACGAGGCCGCCACGCGCTATTTCGGCTGGGATATGTACTTCCACGGCCGTGACAATGACAATGGAGCCTGCTGATGGCCATCGTAGCCGGAGTGGATTTCGGGACACTCAGCGTGCGCGTCTCTCTCGTAGACAGCGAGGGCGGTCTGCTTCAGTCCGCCGTCCAGGAATATCCTCTCCATCGCAAGCGCGAAGATCCCGAATACGCCACGCAATCTCACGACGACCACATGCGCGCGCTCGCCGCCGCTACGCGTGAAGGGTTGAAAAAAGCTGGCATCAGCGGCGACCAAGTCGAGGCCATCGCACTCGACACGACGGGTTCATCCGTAATTCCCATCGGCAAAAACATGCAACCGCTCGGCGAATACTACCTGTGGTGCGATCATCGCGCCAAAGGCGAAGCCGCCGAGATCACCGAAGCCGCCCATCGCGAGGGCCTCGAGGCCATTCAATGGTGCGGCGGCGTCTACTCCTCCGAGTGGGGATTTTCAAAACTCCTCCACTGGCTCCGCCACAATCCCGATCAACGCAAAGACTTTGTCTCGGCCTTCGAACACTGCGATATGGTCGCGGCCACTCTCTGTGGAATCACCGATCCGAAAAAAGCTAAGCGCAGCGTCTGCGCCATGGGCCACAAATGGCTCTGGAATCGCGCCCTGGGCGGCCTTCCCCCCGAAGACTTTCTAATCAAGATCGATCCTCTCTTGCGAGGAGTCCGAGAAAAACTCGACGGCGAATACACAACCTCCGATCAAATCGCTGGCACGCTCAGCGCATTCTGGGCAGAAAAACTCGGCCTCAAACCCGGCATCCCCATCCCCGTTGGCGCCTTCGACGCGCACTGGGACGCTATTGGCGCCGGTTGCCGCACCAATGATATTGTCAACGTCATCGGCACTTCGACCTGCATCATCGGCATCACTCCCTCAGTGAGTCTCGTCCCCGGCGTCTGCGGCGTGGTCCAGGGCAGTGTTCATCCCCTTCGCACCGGGATCGAAGCCGGTCTCTCAGCCACCGGAGACATCTTCAACGCCATCGCAACCCGCGCCGGTACTACTGTCCAAGCGCTCTCCAGCGGCCTAGAAAATTATCGTGCTGGCCAGACCGGCCTGCTCCGCATGACCTGGGATAACGGCGACCGCACCATCCTCGTCAATCCCAACCTGCGCGGCGCCACCCTCGGATGGAATCTCCAAAGCACTGCCCAAGATGAACTCTTCGCCGCCATCGAGGGCACCGCCTTCCACACTCGCGTCATCCTCGATCGCATGGCCGAACATGGCGTAGAAGTCCAACGAGTAATCAACGCGGGTGGCATTCCACAGAAAAACGACGTGCTCAACCAGGTCTATGCCAACGTATTAGGCCGCCCCGTACTCGTTCCCAGCAAAAGCGTAGTCAGTCTCGGCTCCGCGATCTTCGCTTTTCTAGCCGCCAAAATTTTTCCGACCATCGAAGCCGCCCAGGATAAAATCTGCCCTGCGCATTCCTCCTTCACGCCGCAGGAATCCGCGCAACACATCTACGCCGAGTTGTATCCTTTATATAGCAAGCTATATTTCGCTTTGGGGCAGCCCGCAGGCGATCCTCTAAGCGTCGTGTTCCCGAGATTAATTGCCGTAGCAGCGTCCGTGGCCGGTCAAGCCACGCATTAGAAACTAAGGAGCCATAATGAGCGTTCAACAAATTCGGCGGGCGATCGCGATCAGCGCTTTCTTAGCGATGATCAGCCTAATCGCGGAGGCGAAGACTAAAGTGACCAGCGAGCCGTTTGGAAAAATGCCGGATGGAACTGCCGTGGAAATTTACACCCTGACCGATGGCGCCTACGAAGCTCGCATCACCACCTACGGCGGAATCTTAGTTTCCATGAAAACTCCTGACCGCGCCGGCAAGTCAGCCGATGTCGTGCTCGGCTTCGACGATGTCAGCGGCTACGTCGCGAACTTCAACGGCCCGTCAAACGCCTTCTTTGGAGCGATCATCGGCCGCTACGCCAATCGCATCGCCCATGCCAGCTTTACTCTTGACGGCCAGAAATATTCGCTCCCTAAAAACAATGGCGACAACACTCTTCACAGCGGCCCCCACGGTTTCAACAACGTGGTCTGGAAGGCGAAGCCAATCGCTAACGGAGTGGAACTGACTTACCTGAGCAAAGACGGCGAAGCCGGTTTCCCCGGCAACCTCACCGCCACAGTGAAGTACACACTTGTCAAAGGTGATCTGCGTATCGACTACGAAGCCGCGACCGATAAAGACACCGTCGTCAATCTAACCAATCACTCCTATTTCAATCTCGCCGGTCAGGGCGACATTCTAAAGCATGAACTCACACTTCACGCCTCCCGCTTCACGCCCGTCGATGCCGGATTGATTCCCACCGGCGAACTGAAGCCCGTCGAATCCACTCCCTTCGATTTTCGCAAGCCCACCGCGGTAGGCGCGCGCATCAACGCCAACGACGACCAGCTTCATCTTGGCCGAGGCTACGATCACAATTGGGTGCTCGATAATAAGATCGGGAAATTAGCTGAGGCGGCTGAACTCTTCGACCCCGGCAGCGGCCGAGTACTGAAAGTTCTAACCGATCAACCGGGCGTGCAGTTTTATAGCGGAAATTTTCTCGACAGCTCCGTCAAAGGCAAAGGCGGCAAGCCCTATGAACAGCACTCTGCGCTCTGCCTGGAGACGCAACATTTCCCCGACTCTCCCAATCATCCAGATTTCCCATCCACCGAGTTGAAGCCCGGCGAGCGCTACCACACGGTGACAATCTTCAGCTTCTCGGCTCGCTAGCAGTCTGCGATGGATTCGCACTTTTTTGGGCGGGTCTAATGACAGCTAGCGCTCCGAGGCCATACCGCTCGAGCTCGCGCCTCTCGCATGAATCAATTCTTCCGTCATCCGAAACTCTTCCTTCGCAAGATCCGCTTTCCCCGATCGCTGATAAATTCGCCCCAGCAGGTAATGATCCGAACTCTCTCTAGGATCCAATTTGATCGCCGTTTCCGCCTCCTGCCGCGCACTCTCAAAGCGGCTCAACTCAAAATACGCCTTCGCTAATTGATAGTGCGTCTTCCCGCTGGCAGGCGAAATCTTAGCTGCACGCTCCAGCAACAAAACAGCATCCTCCGCGTGCCCCGACTTTTCCAACAGCGTCCCTAGGTTCAAATAAGGTTGCTCGCTATGCGTCGGCAGATTCTCGTCTAATTGAACCGCCTTGCGATAAGCGGCCAGCGCGGCATCAACTTCATTCTTCGCCTCCAGGCTCAAACCCAGATTATCCTCGGCTTTGACATTGCCCGGCTCACGCCGCAGCACTTCTTCAAAAGCGGCGATCGCCAAATCAAATCGATTCTGCTGATACCGCACGCGCCCCAAATGGTAGCGCGCCTCCACGTTCTCCGGATCGGCTGCAAGCGCCTGTTCCAGATACCGCGCTGCATCGTCATAGTCCCCAAGCAAAACATAATCCAGCGCAACCGCCTTCAAATCGTCGGCCGTCGGAGTCTGAAATCGAGCCCCTTCACTATATAGTTGTAACGACTCCTTCGGCTTGTCCTGACGAAAGCGTACATACGCTAACAAATAAACCACATCAGCCGACTCCGGATGCGCCGCCCGATACATCCCCAGCGCAACCGCCGCCTCGTCAAAATTTCCCAAATTCACCAACGCCTTCCCGCGATATAAAGACGCGGCGGTCTTCCCCGGTTCAGCCTTTTCAATCTGATCAAACGCGGATGCAGCCTCCGCCCAGTGATGTTGCTGAAACAACTGCATAGCTTGTTGCAACGAAGCTGTCTCCGCAAACACCTCAAACGCAAGCACCACGATCGCGCCGACGATCAACCGCGTGTTTGCGGCATTCCTCATTGTGATGTCCAGATTTTGACGTTTCCAGAGTGCTGAAAAAGTCGACCCCCGTCATTGCTTTTGGGTGGCACAGCGGTTTACCGGTGCGATAAAAGTCCTCATCACCGGCAGCCCTAATGCGTCGACGAGATTCCTTCCGTCACCGTAACAATTTGATCAGCCCCCAACTTCTTCAATACCTGCTTCAACCCACTAGGCCAGCTAATCTCCACCTCCGCCACTTCCGTCGCCGATCCCAGCCCAAAATGCGCGCGCTTGTCACTCGACGATTCATAACTCCCCGCCGTCGTCACCGTCGCATACTGACCACCCGAATAGCGCCCGCCCCCCGTCGTCGTAATCTTAATCTGCGCCCCAATCCCATCCTTATTACTCTTCACTCCCACCAGCTTCAAAGTAATCCAATGGTTCGGCGTCGCCGTCTCGTTGTGCAATACCCACGCCGGCCCATTATTCTCGGTCACTACTGCATCGATCTTCCCATCGTTATCAATATCCCCAGTCGCCATTCCGCGCGCCGCCCACTTCTGCTGAAACACCTCACCCGATTGCCCCGATACATCGACAAACCGATTTCCCCTATCATTCCACAGCAGCAGCGGAGGCTCCCGATAGCGCAGATGCGGCTCATTCACTTGGATCGTATCCATCACATGCGACTGCACCAGAAAAATATCCTTCCACCCATCATTGTCATAATCCATAAAACGCGCGCCCCATCCCGAATGCAGCAAACTGATCGCTCCCAGTCCGCTCGTCAGCGTCGTATAGTCAAACGTCCCATCCCCCTCATTCTTATAGAGCGCATATTTCTGGTTCGCCAAATCCGTGATGATGACGTCTGGCCATCCATCATTGTTATAGTCCTCGAAATCCACTCCCATCCCCGCAAACGTCCCGCCGCTCCCATCCAATCCCACGCCCGATACGACGCCAACCTCCTCAAACGTCCCATCGCCTTTGTTATGGAAAAGAAACTCCGGGATCGAATCGTTCGCCAGCATAATATCCATCCACCCATCGTGATCGTAATCGCCGATCGCCAAGCCCAGCCCCTTGCCCGGTTTCGCCATCCCCGCCTTCATCGCCACTTCGCTGAACTTGCCGTTCCCATCGTTGTGATAAAGCAAAACCGACACCGGCTTAAACAGATCAGGATGGCAATACGACCGAAATCCCTCCTCCCGATGCCCGCAATAAATATCGTCAAAATCCCACTCCATATAGCGCGCGACCACCAGGTCAAGCCGCCCATCATTGTCATAGCCCACCCAAGCCGCGCTGGTAGCCCATCCCGAGCCCGCCACTCCCGCGCTCGCCGTCACATCCGTAAACGTTCCATCGCCATTGTTGTGATAGAGCGTGCTATGCCCAAATCCCGCAACAAAGAGATCGTCATAACCATCGTTGTCGTAGTCACCCACTGCAACCCCAGTCGAATACCCCGCCCCCGCTAAGCCTGCCTTCTCCGTCACATCCTCAAACGTCCCGTCAGCTTTCTGGTGATAAAGCCGATTCCAATATTTCGCGCCATCCTTCTGCGGAATCGTTCCCTTAGCCGTCGGATCATCGATCCGCGCTCCATTAGCAAAAAAAATATCCAGACGCCCGTCATTGTCATAATCAAACAGAGCAACCCCCGACCCCATCGTCTCCAGTAAATACTTCTTCGATGTAGGCGAAGCTTCCTGCCTGAAATGAATGCCGAGCTTTTGAGTTACATCGACGAAATTGCCAGGAATAGCAGAAGCCGTACCAGAAACCGCAGTGGACCGAGCGTCCGCAGGATAGGCTCGCCCCGATGCTTTATTGGATGATGCTTGACCTAATGACGCCTGACTCAATAGCGACCACAAAATCGTCGCAAACAAAACTGCCCGCCTTAGAGAACGATGTCCCTTCGCGCCTGCCCCAAGGCAGCGCAAAGAACATCCTCCTCCAAGGCGGGCAGACAATCTCACAATACCGTCAGTCTATACCGCCAAACTGCGCGCCGACATGAGGGCAAATGCAGATACGTTCCCGCATCGCCCCCTAGAACTCAAACTTGAGCTGGAGCTGTATTCTGCGTGGGAATAACAGATACCCTCCACCTCCCGTCGTAGTAAAGCTGCCCCAGTTCACCTGCCCGAATCCGCCGGGCACGAGAGTCCCTATCGGATTCTGTGGGAGTTGCACCATCGAACTATCTAGCAGCCCAAGATCTGAGGGCCGATTCCAAACGTGCCGATTGAAGGCATTAAGGAAGTTCACCTGCAACAGAACATCGCTGCCTTCCGTAATTTTAGTTCGTTTGAGCAGGTTGAAATCCTCGCTCAGGTAAGCACCCATCCGTACCGATCCATCCACCCGCGGTGACGTTCCGAAACGATAGGCGCCATAGGCCGCCAGGTTCTGGCCTGAATTGGGATCATCAAAGGCGGGATTGACGGCACCAGTTGCCGTGTCCAGAGGGTTGAATATCGGAGTACCAGGCGAACCAAGAGCGTACTCGGCGGGCGTGATAGGAACGAAGTTCCCGTTCTTGCTTTTCCACGCCGCGCTTTGAATCGAAGCGCCCGGGATGTAGTTTTCCCTGATGCAGTCGGCATATGCAGGCGGAGCAGTCGCGCAACCGAAAGCAATGGGCTGGCCGCTCTCGTAGCGCTGAATACCACTGAAGGACCATCCTCCGACTACCCTGTCCTCGATCCCTGGGTGATTCAGGAATTTCTTGTTCTTGCCGAATGGCAGCTCATAGATATAACTGAGCACGAAATTCTGGGGGAGGTCCTGATTGCTGATCGCTTTGTCGACCCTTCGGTCGAAAACATTCGACGGCGCGCCGCCTTGGTGTAGCGTGGCAAAGAAAGGCAGTGCAGAATCAGCGTCCGTCAATATTTTCGACCAGGTGTACGAAGCCATCAGGTTAAGGCCATTGTGGAAGCGACGGGTCAACTGGCCTTCTAATGCGTGATAAGTTGACTGGCCCAGGTTCTCTAAAGCCCCGTCAGTGTTGAATCCGAAATACTGCGGGAACGGAACCAGTGCCTGCGCTACTAGAAGCCCGCTGGGAAATCCCGGATACGGCGGCGGTACCGCCGATTGCGACCCGATCTGCTGCGTCAGCGCGACTCCCTGGGAGAAATACTTTGGGCTCAGCGTGTTGACCGCATCATAATTCGACCGCAGGCTCACCGAATGCTCGCCCACATAAGCAATATCCATAATAAGATCCGACGCCAGTTGGTGCTGGATCTCGAAGCTCCAATTCTGAATCATCGGCGGCCGCCCGTAGGACGGATCGGTGTATTGCGGCCCTGCGAAATTAAGTTGAGTAGGATCGAGATTTGGCGGAGCCGGATACGACGGCAATCCCGAGTCAATCTTAAGAGCCGGATCGAACCCGTTCAGGCTGTTGAAAGCCGGGTTCGCTTGGAACCCTGTCCGATTAAATCCGCCGAAATCCGCATACTGCAGATTACCGTAAATGATTCCGTAACCACCGCGGAGCACCGTGTTTCCCTTCAGCGCCGAGGGCGACCACGCGAACCCGACACGCGGACCGAAGTCCTTTGTCCATATATTCGCCCAGCGCTCGTTCACGTTGCCGTTCCTTCCCGGCCCAACTCCGGCAAACACCAATGCTCCTGGCAGGTTCCCCGCCCCCGGATTCGGCGTCGTCAAACTGATATTTGAGGTGTCTCCGCGCGCCTCCTTCTGCGGTTCGTCAATTTCATAACGGAAACCGAAATTCACCGTCAAAGTCGGCGTCACTTTGTAGCTGTCCTGGACGAATCCCGCAAAATAACTCCGCAGCCATCGCGCCTGGCTGGCATAGGCCGTTACGTTGGCCGAGCCTAGCTCTCCCAGCAGCAAGCTGGCGATTCCATTGCCGCTGAGATTGTCGGTCGCCGCGGTCCCAGCCGTTTGTCCGCGGCCAAAGTTAAATGTTCCGCTCGTGTTTTGGAAATTGAGCGGGGAATATTGTTGATACCATTGCTCGTACCCGACTTTAATCACGTGCTTGCCTTTCACCCAGGTCAAGCTGTCATTAAATCGGAAGCCGTTGTCAATGGTATCGCCGTAAACATTGTCGCCAAAGCTTGCCGTCGGCCCTTCTGCGACATTGATGCCCGGGAACATGGGCCCGCTCGCGCCCGTGATACCGAGTTTCGCATCCCAGTCCTGGCCGCCCCCTAGCCCCACTCCCGCCCCTATGTTCGCGCTGTTGGTGCGGTTATACCCAACGTTGAAGTGGTTCAACAGGCTCGGAGTGAACGTGTAGTCATATCCGAATCGAATAAAGTGAGTCGTGAATTTTTGCGTCCGTCCGTAACCTGCCGGCCCCGCCCATTCCGGGGTGGTCGAGATGCGATCATTGGTGCGGGAGTTATACGTAAAATACGCCTTACTCTTCGACGTTATGTTCTGGTCGGCGCGAACCGTCATCGCCGTATCCAGAATCGGGTAACTGTACGGGAACACGTAGTTGTTAACTTGGTTGGCATTCTGTGGCGCCGGATAATACGACAAAATGTTCTGACCCACCGTCGAGAAACGGCTGGACGGAATCCCGTTGTTCCCGATGTTTCCCGGCTCGTCCATGAAGGCAGTTCTGCACTCCACGCCGCCAACTGTTTGCGTAGTTGCCGGGTCGAAGATTTCACCCTGATAGATGTTCGCGTTGCCTTCGCAAGGATTAATTCCCAGAATGTTGCCCGTGTCGAGGGTTGCGTTAAAATCTCCGCCCAGCTCCGCGGTAGTTGGGACTGTCGAAGTCTGCACCCCGCCATTGGTTTGCCGGTATTGCTCCCACGAGAAGAAGAAAAAGCTCTTATCTTTTCCGTTGTAGAGGTGCGGAATAATCACCGGTCCGCCAAAAGTTCCGCCGTAATCGTTCTGCCGATCCAGAGGCGTGCGGAACGGAGTCATGTTCGTGGGATTCTGCGAAGCCAGAAAATTATTGCCCCAGTTGTTTGCGTCCAGATCCTCGTTGCGAAAAATCTCGTACGCTTCTCCGTGATATTTGTTCGTCCCCGCCTTGGTGCTGAAGCTCTCGATACCACCCGTCGTTCGCCCAAACTCCGCTGGCAATGTCGACGTGATCACTTTGAATTCGCCAATAGCATCGACCGAAGGCGCGGTCTCGTCAAACGACGATCCATTCTCCGACCGCGTAGTCGAAGATCCATCCAGCAAAACTTCCGTCGCGTAGTTCTGTCCGCCGCTGATCTTCGATTCAAACGTCCCGCCGTTCCCCGAGTCCGATCCCGGGCCCACCGCACCCGGTGTCAAATAAACAAACGCCTCCGGCGATCGCATCGCCTGCACCGTGCTGCCGAGAGCCAACGGCAAGTCGAGAATCTGCTTCGCATCGACGACCGTGCCCAGATCCGAGCTCTCTGTCTGCAGAGTCGGAGCGTCCGCCTGCACCATGATGCTTTCGGTGACTGCACCAGCATTCAACTTGACGTCGATTGCGGCCGTCGTCGCGACCTGCACCTCAATCCCCGTTAGGGTTGGTGACTTGAAACCGGTGGCCGTCACCGTGATGTCATAGGTTCCAATACGAACGTTCGGAAAGCGATACGTACCCGCGCTGCTGCTGACGGTCGTGTAAACCGTGCCCGTCGACTTCTCGGTAGCCGTCAATTTTGCATTGGGCACGACCGCGCCAGAGGAATCCATCACCACCCCGGCAATGGCGCCCTGGTTCGCCTGCCCAATCGCCAGCGAAGAAAATGTCAAAATCGCCAAAACCGTCAGTAGAGAACCGGCGAGTGCTCTAGAAAATCCCCGTTGCAGGTCCATGTTCGCGCCTCCAGAAAACTGAAAAAGATAACTTCACGGTTAACTTCTTCGAGCTCCGGACTTTTCCCGAGCACTCGATTAATTCCTGGCAAGCGTTTCTCCAGCATCGCAGCCAGAAAAACCCTCGCAAATTGCGCCTTTAAGTAATCGTTTACTTAACATCCAAACCAAAATCTCGATGTCTCGCAACTGCCTGAATCATCGGCTGTTAGTCAGCCTCGATAGCATTTTTTACTGCGCCGTCTGCTGCGCCTCGCCAGACCGTTTCATCTTGTCCTGCAGCTTCTGCGCCTGCGCCGCATCCGCCTCTTGTTTCAACCGCATAAACGAACTCAGTGCCGCCCGCGAATCGTCTGGACGCTGCGCCCGCCGGTAAAGCTGCGCCAGTTGATAGTACGATTGCCGGATGGTCTCGCTATCCGCCTGTCCCGCATCCGCTACTACCGCCTTAAAGCTCCCAATCGCCGCGTCCACCTGCCCCAGTTGCGCCTGCGCCCGCCCCAACTGATATTGCGCCCCCGGATACCCCGGCGACTTGCGCATCAACTCATTAAGCAACGCCACCGTAGTCTCCGGCTTCGAGCGCTCTAGGCTAACCACCGCCAACTTGAATTGTGCCGAGAGACTGTCGCCATCAATCTTCAGCTCGTCCTCAAACGCCCCTTCCGCCTTCTCGAGATGATTCTGCTTCCAGTAAATGTCCGCCAACTCCTCGTGCAGTCCAGGCTCGTTGGGCCGCATCTGAACCGCGATCTCGCACTCCTTGGCCGCATCTTCCAGTCGGTCCGCCTCTACAAATGACTGCGCCAGAGCTTGATGCACGCGCCACGACTGAGGATCGGCCCTATACATCTGCTCGTAACTTTCCTTCGAAACCAGCATGTGCGCCCGGCCGCGGTGATACAAAATATCCACATCGCCCGGGCTAAGCTTCGCCGCCTCGTCCAGGCTCGCGCTCGCCGCAACCGCATCACCCTCGCCCAGTTGAACCACTCCTAACCACATCAGAGCCTGCGCATTCCGCGGATCGAGTCGTGTTTCACGCTTCAACGCCGTGATCGCACCCGAGAAATCGTTGCTCCGATACCGCGCAATCCCCAAAAACAAATTCGCTCCCCTGAGCTTCGGCGACAAAACCACCGCCCGATTCAGAGCCTTCACCGCGTCCTCAACCCGCCCCTGTTGCAAGCGCGAAAGCCCGAGATTCAAATAGGCTGGCGCCGAAGCCGGATCAAGACTGACCGCCTTCGCAAAATCCTCCGCCGCCTGCTCCCACTGGCCGTTGCGGCTAGCCTCGGTTCCTTGCTGAAACGATTTCTCAAATTCACCGTTTTGCGCAAACAAACTGCCCGCTCCGGCCAGAATCGCGGCGCAGCAAAGCACAGCTTTCATCCAAAAGACGATTGGCAAAAGAGCGAGTTGTGGCTTAGAAACCAAGGCGATGCGGAGTTTAGTATTAAACAATTACCATTGTCAAGAAATTTTTCCCGCCGCGAGCCATTTCTGGTAAACGTTTACTAAACTACAGTTCTTGGGAGATTGAGCTGCAAGTGTGGAGCGGAGACTCCCTATTCGCACCGGTTGCTTCACTCTAAACAAGACAGCAGTGCCCACTCCACGTAAGTCACCTTAGCCAGGTTTTCGCAACCTGCGCTGCCCCTCTATTTCGTCCCAGACTTGGGCAGTTTGGGATCGAGCGCCCCCGCGACAATCCCGCGCCCTTCTTCAACCGAATAATACCGATCCACCGCCGGTAACCCCAGCCGCTCCACCGCTCCGCTCGGCCAATGAATCTCTACACCCTCCACCTTGGCCGCGTCCCCCAACCCAAAATGCACCCGGAAATCATTCGACGAAGCGTAGCTCCCGCCGCTGATCACATCACCCCGCTGCCGCACCCCGCCCGCCGTCAGATAAACCGTCGCTCCAATCGCGTCCCGTGGGCTCTTCGGCCCGCCAATCAGTTTGAGCCCGACCCAGTGGTTCTTGTTCGAATCCACATTCCGCAGGAGTGCCGGAACATTGTGCAACTGGTTGATCACCACATCGATCTTCCCATCGTTAAACAGATCGCCAAACGCCGCTCCCCTCGCCGTCAAAACCTCGGCCAGCCCGGTCCCTTTCACCGGCGGCACCACCTCAAATTTTCCATTCCGCAAATTGTGAAACAGCACTGGCCGCTCCGCAAACGTCGTCCCCCAGTCGCTCTGGTCTACTCCCGGATACACATGCCCATTCGCCGCCAGCAAATCCTTCCACCCATCGTTGTCATAATCGAGAAAACCCGTGCCCCATCCCAGAAACGGGATCGTCACCTCCGCGATCCCCGCCTGATAACTCACATCGCTGAAATTCCCGCCACCCTCGTTCTTATAAAGCGGGTTGTAGTCGTCCGAAAACACCGTGTTATACAGATCAAGCCAACCGTTATTCAGGTAATCTCCGACCGCAATTCCCATCGACGCCGTCTCGCGCCCATTCTCATTTAACGCATACCCCGACGCATAACTTGCATCTTCAAACGTCCCGTCGCCCTTATTCACATACAGATAGTTCGGCGTCGAGTCGTTTGCCACCATCAAATCCACCCTGCCGTCATTATTCACGTCTGCAAACACCGCCGTCAGCCCGTAATATCGATTCGCATCCGCCACGCCCGCCTTTTCGCTCACATCGGTAAACGTCCCATCGCCGTTGTTTTGAAAAAGATGGTCAGCCTCGCCCTTCAATCCCCGCGGCCCGCACATCACCTTCAATCCGCGAAATTCGCACGTAGAAAATGCCACCACCGACGATCCCGGCACCGGAGGATGCTCGATATCGTAGTGCACATATCCTGGAACAAACAGATCGAGCCGCCCATCTCCGTCATAGTCGCCAAAAGTCGCGCCCGTCGACCAGTTTCCCAACGCCACTCCGGCCTTCCCCGCAACATCAGTAAAAGTTCCATCATGATTGTTGTGATACAGCCGATTCTTGCCAAAATTACTCACGTACAAATCGGGCCATCCATCGTTGTCGTAATCTCCAACCGCCACGCCAAAACCCCACCGGTCATTGGTGACTCCAGCCTGTGCCGCCACATCCGTAAACGTCCCATCATGGTTGTTATGAAACAGCGCGGCATGAGGAGGCGTAGCCTTCCCCGACATCGCGTCATATGTCGATCCATTGACGAAATAAATGTCCAGCCAACCGTCGTTGTCGTAATCGAGCAGCGCCACCCCCGAGCCCACCGTCTCCAGAATGAAACGCGTCTCGTCCGTACCCATCACATGCCGCCAACGCGTCAGCCCAGCCTTCTCCGCCACATCCTGAAAAACAATCGGCCCGCTGTCGACAAATCCACCCGCCGTGATCGGCCGCTTCTCACTGTCGAGCACTGCTGCATGAACGCCGCCAGTAGAGACCGCTCCCTGCGTCTGCGATGCAGAGGAAGACGAAGCTGATTGTTCCGTTGTTTGCGGAGAAGAAGCCGCAGCTCCGCTCTGCGAAAAAATCCGATTCTCCGCCAGCCCAACCACCGCAACCACCGCGCACGCCGCCAGCGTGAACGAAACTCTATTCCTCATGATCACCGCGCAACGCCCGCCGCTCCCGTCATCTGGCGTATCAACTCTACTTCCTTAGCATTGTAGGGCGTTCCATCCTGGTGAAAAATATCGTGGAACCATACCGCCGGCTCACCTGTATAACTCTTCTCCCACGAATCCCACGGATAAATCGTCTGCGACTTCCCATTCACGAATCCCCAGTTATAAGCGCCCACATGTTCTTTCTTCAGCAGCGGCAAAATCGCCGCAAACGTGCTCCCCAGCGGACGCGCCATATATTCCGTGCATATCACCGGACGCCCAAATCGCCGCAACGAATCAACCCGCCGCTTCGTCACCTCCGGCATATCGTAACTATGAAACGTAATCACATCAGAATTCTGCAATTGAAACCGCGCCATCTCACTAAGCGAAGCATCATTGGCCCAGTCTCCCTTCCACACCCCGCTCGTAAGCGGCTGCGAAGGATTCACTTCCCGCGCCCAACGCCACTCCTCTTTCAAAAGCCGCAGAGCCCGCACCGGCTTATCCGCCAGCTCCGTACTTTTATAAGCAGGATTTTCATTATCCGGTTCATTCATCAGATCCCACATCAAAACGCGCCGGTCATCGCGAAAATGCGTCAGCACTCCCACGATGTAGGGCTTCAATTCCGAATTCCACCGCGCCTCGTCTTTCAAAAAATCGGCCCCCGGAGCCTGCACCCACCCCGAGTTATGCACATGCGGCTTAGGAGTCGGCTGCTTCCCCAAGTGCGGCCGCGGATCCCAAACCGAATCCAGCAGCACAAACGTCACCCGAATATGATGTTTGTCCGCAACCTCCACAAACTGATCCATGCGCCGCAGAAAACCCTGCGCATCCTGCTGCCACAAAAGATTATGGAGAAACACTCGCATCGTATTCATCCCCAAACCCTGCGCCCACCCCAGCTCGCGATCAATCGTAGGCAAGTCAAACGTATCCGCCTGCCACATCTCCAGCTCATTGATCGCCGAGCTAGTAATGTAGTTACTCCCCACCAGCCAGGGCTGCTGCGAATACCACTGATTAGCCCGATCCGCCGCCCAAGGCCCATTCTGAGCCAAGCCGCAAGCGCACCCAAAAAAACAAATCACCCAAAGCGCGACCACCCCTCGCACAACCACCCCGTAAAGAGTCCGCATTAGTCTCCCCACTATATTCGACCCAGTATCGCGACAATCACGTAGGGGCAGAGCCCGCCCTGAGCTTGTCGAAGGGTGCCCCCACCTGCTCAGCGGGCGAAGCCCGCAAGCCTTTTGCCCGCGCTCTTTTGCTGCTAAGGCTGAATCTGCGGCCAATCATTCACCCACGCCAGCGGATTCACAAAAAGATACGCCGCTCCATCCGGCAACTGAATCGCGTGAAAAACAATGATGTCCCCATTCACCAGATCAATATAAGCCGTCCCACCTCCCGGCCCGTTCCACGTCGTTCCGTTCCCCGCCAGCAACTGCGTTCCCCCGCCCTGCATCATGTCCACGCCCGCCATATCGACAAACGGACCCTGCGGAGCCGTCCCTCGCCCCACCATAATGCGATAAGTGTCCTGATAAGGATCAGCCGCACAACAATTATCGAACGAAGCAAACAAATAGTAGTAGCTCCCCTTATGCACCAGGGACGTTCCCTCAATCGGATCGTATTGCACGTTCGGCCGATACGCCAACGAATAGACCGTAGGATTCGAAGCCAGAAGAAATCCCGTAGTCGGATCGATCTGCTGCTGCTTGATCCCGCTCCAATAGCTCCCGTAAGTCAACCACACTCGCCCATCCATATCCGCCAATATCGTTGGATCGATGGCATTGAAATCGTCCGTCGAAACCGATCCCAGCACCTCGCCCTGATCCACCCACGCATAATTGGGATCGCTCGAATCAAGCGTAGTGTTGGTTGCCAGCCCAATCACCGACGTATTCGATGCAAAAGTTGAGCCCGCATAATAGACGTGGTACAAACCGTTGAAATACGAAATATCCGGAGCCCACAACCCAATCACTCCCGGAACCTGTGCGGCCACCCATGCCGGAATCGCGCTGAAAACATAACCGCATGAAGTCCATGCCACACGATCGGTCGAGCACATTATCGGCAAAGATCCATTCACCGCCGGCCCCGACGCATCCGTCCCAAACACATAATAAGTATTGCCCTGCCGCATCACGCTAGGGTCGCGCACCGGAGTGATCGCCCCCGTCAAATCGTAGCTGCTAAAAACCGTCGGCGGACCCGCCCCCTGTGGATTCCCGCTTCCCCCGCCGCAACTTGTGAATAGAAGCACCAGCCCCAGAACGGAGCCCGCCACAGCAAGACCGCCAACTCTCTTAGCACCCAACCTGATCACCACCAACCTCAATCTTCATCGCCTCTACAAACACACTCATCGGTTCCGCGACGCGTCCCCACCACTTCTACAAGTCTTCCGCAAGGATTTAACCTCGCTTTCGCTTTTGGGTGGCGCAGCGCTTCAGCGCTGCGACAACGATGCCGTCCCGAATCCCGGCTTCAGCCGCTGAGGGAGACAGCCGCGACAAATCCTACGCCAGCGTCAGCGCCAGCTTAGTCACCGAAGCCGGAGCAAACATATATCGCAAACTCTGCCCCGCAACCTCCACGCTCTTAGTCTCCGGAACCACCACCCGCCTCGCCTCAAAAGTATTGTGCGCATGAATATCAGAATTGGTCAGCACCGTAGCCGATCCCGCCTTAATCCCCGCGCCCCGCACCACAATCTCCACCTCGCGCGCGTCGCTCACATGCGGATTCACCACCGTCAAGGTCAGCTCCTTCTCCCGCAGCGACGCCGATCCCTTCAGCCCCCAGAACGACGCCGGCTTTCCGTCGCGGTCATAATCAATCGCCGGAGCCGAAAAAATCGTCCGCAATCCCTGGCCGCCCTGGTGCGCCGCATACATCGCAAACACGTGCCCCACCGGAGTCACCACAAACCGGTCCTCGTGCGCCAGATACAAACTGTTCAAACAATTAATAAGCTGCGCGCAATTTGCCATCGCAATCTTTTCCGGATGCCGATTAAATAAATCCAGCGTCATCCCGCTAAACACGCCGTCCCGCAGTGTCGGCATCTGCTCGAGTTGATCTCCCGCAGTCGCCTCGCTCCCCGGCTTGTACCATGGCCCCCACTCATCCACTACCAGCTTCACCGAATGCTCCGGATCTTCCTCGCCCATCACCTGCCAATGCCCGTTGATCAACCCTTCCATGCGATCGCCTTCGCGCAACAACTCATACCAATCCACGCTGTCAAATTTCAGCGCATCCGCTTTTCCCTGAATCCAATCGCGCGTCTTCCCCCGACTCAAATTCCACGCGTAATGATGCAGCGCCCAACCATACACACTGCGCAGTTGCCAGCGCCCCTTCTTCGCCATCTCCTCAAAAAATCCGCGCGTCCAAGCCCAGTCATCCACATTCGGCCCCGAGGCGATGAACGACAACTCGTCCCTCTCTTTTCCATATCGCGGAACCCAAGTCGTAAATCGCCGGAACTCCACCGCGTACTCCTGCGCGGTAAAATTCCCGCCGCAGCCCCACGATTCATTCCCCACTCCCCAAAACCCCACATTAAATGGATCCTTGAAACCGCCCGCCCCGCGCGCCTCCGCCAGCGTTGTCGTTCCCGCCGGAGAATTGCAATATTCCACCCAGCGAAAAAATTCCTCCGCCGGAAGGCTGCGCAAATTCGCCGCCAGATAAGGCTCTGCCCCAATCAACTTACAAAAACGCGCAAACTCGTTCGTGCCAAATTGATTGGGATCGTAACTATGGCTAGCCGGAGCCGCGCCCGTCTCACCGCCATTCCAAAAATTCGTCCGCCGCGGCCTTTTCTCCGCCGGTCCAACTCCATCGCGCCAGTCATAGCTATCCGCAAAACATCCGCCCGGGAATCGCACCACCGGAGCCTTAATCTTCCGCATCTCATCAATCAACTCTTTGCGGATGCCATCAACATTCGGCACCTTAGAGTCCGCGCCCACCCAGATTCCGTCATAAATCACGCCGCTAAGGTTCTCCGCAAAGTGTCCATAGATATTCGGAGAAATCGTCCCCAGCGGCTCGCCCGTCAGCACCTCAATCCGAGCATCCACCAACTTCGATTCACTCCAACCCAGCCGCGAAGCGCCCCCAGCAGCCAGAACGCAACCAGCGCTAGCCAAACCACCGCGAAGAAAATCCCGTCGTCCAATCATCGGCTTCATCCTGTGTAGATGTTCGATAAAGATTGACGTGCGTCCGTGAAAATGACATCCGCCGCGCTCATGTAGGGGCAGAGCCCGCCCTGAGCTTGTCGAAGGGTGCCCTCACCTGCCCAGCGGGCGAAGCCCGCAGGCCCTTAGCCTGCTCAACGGCCCCGCCGCAAATCACCCCCATGCCGCGCACATAGTATACGTTTGCTGGAATGATTGCTATATTTTTCCCGAGACTGCCCCCATCACAACCCAGTGTCCCGACCCGGCCAGTTCGCAATCAAAACTATCGTTGTCATCCTGAGCGAAGCCGCGCCAAGAGCGAAGCGAATGGCGTGGCGCAGTCGAAGGACCCCTACCCTAACCACGAAGCCCGCGCGCCGAATCTCTCCTCGGTCAGGCACCTTCGTGGCCTATTGCAAAGAATTCCCATCGCTACCAAAATTTCACGTCTTGAGTGAAGGGCCTCCCTGAGCCTGCCGAAAGACCCGTAAACTTTGTTTGCGCGACCAACGCGCTCGAAGTGAGTGATAATGGCCCCGTGGCATGATTTGGGTCCACCTCAGACTAAACCGATTCGTATGAAGATGAATTCTCTTTCTGCCGATTCCCCCAACTCGAGCGGCGAAATCGGCAGCCCAATCCACATTTTCATCTTCCGAATCCTGTTCTACTCATCGCTTCTAATATTTCTTCAAGCAAATAACGCTGTCTTATTAGCGCAGAATAATCCCCGCCAAAACTCTCCCCAAACTCTCGACGTCCGCATAATCGTAGTCGACTCCCCCGCCAAGGCCGACCGCCTACTCCAGCGCCTGAAAGCCGGCGAGGACTTCGCCACCCTGGCCCGCGAACTCTCCATCGATCCCACCGCCTCCGACGGAGGCTATATGGGCCGCGTCGATCCCTCCACTCTGCGCTCCGAATTACGCGACGCCCTCAAGGGCCTCGTCCCTGGCCAGATCACCGCCGTCGTCCACGAACCTTCCGGCTACGCGATCATGAGAGTCATCACTCCCGGAGAGCAAAACGCCCTTCAAAACACAAGCCCGGCGCGCATTCTCCCCTCCGCCGCCACCGGCACAATCCGCTACGCGCCGAACGTAAGCGGCAAAGGCGAAGCTGACCTAGCCTTTCGCGGGTTCGTAAAGCCGGAGGGCTGGAGCCAGGACCTCCACGCCCTCTGCAACATTCGCAAAGAGTCGCTAGCCGCCGTCATCGACTCGATAAAAAGAAGTCTCGATCCCGCCAACCCCGAAGGCGTCGCCCATAACAATGAAGGTCGTCCCCTCGATGTCATTCAGATGCACTACGCCCTAGCCAATGTCTACGCCTACCAGGGCCAGATGGATCAATCCATCGCCGAGTGGCAAATCGCCTATCAAATCGCCACCTCCCAACTCACTGGAGCCATGCCTGAACTCGAAGAAGTCCTCGGCATCGCCTACCTGCACAAATCCGAAATGGATAACGACGTCTATCGCCATCCCGGAGATCGCTGTATCTTCCCTCCGCGCTCTAATCAAAGCTACGCCAAGCCCGCCGCCTCCGAGAAAGCCATCCAGTATCTGCTGAAGTATCTAGCCCGCAATCCCGGCGCGCTCGACATCAAGTGGCTGCTCAACCTCGCCTACATGACGCTCGGAAAATATCCCTCCGGCGTGCCTCAGCAATACCTGATTCCACCTTCGCTCTTCGAATCAACCGAAGACGTCGGCCGCTTCGTCGATGTCGCGCCCGAAGCCGGCATCAATCTCTACTCCATGTCCGGCGGCCTTATTGTCGACGATTTCGAGCGCAACGGCCTCTTCGACATCGTCACCTCCGACTTCGGCCAGTGCGCTCCCATGCATTACTTCCACAACAATGGAGATGGCACCTTCACCGATCGCACCGCGCAGGCCGGCCTCAGCGACGAACTCGGCGGCCTCAACATGATCCAGACCGATTACAACAATGACGGCTGCCTCGACATCTTAGTTCTCCGCGGCGCCTGGGAGTTCCCTCAGCGTAAGTCCCTCCTGCGAAATAATTGCGATGGCACCTTCACCGATGTAACTGCTGCCGCCGGCCTGGCCGAGCCCGCGACTGATACTCAAACCGCTGTCTGGGCCGATATCGATAACGACGGCTATCTCGACCTATTCGTCGGCAATGAAAATAAACCAAGCCAGCTCTTCCACAATCGCGGCGATGGAACCTTTGAAGATATCTCCCACTCCGCAGGCCTCGATCGCATCGCCTTCACCAAGGGCGTAGTCGCCGCCGACTATGACAACGACGGCTATGTAGATTTCTACGTGTCCAACCTGAACGCCGACAACTTCCTTTATCACAACAACCACAACAACACCTTCACCGAAGTCGCCCAGCAGGCGGGCGTGCAGAAGCCCTGGCAAAGCTTCGCCGCCTGGTTCTTCGATTACGACAACGACGGCTGGCCCGATCTCTTCGTCACCAGCTACTACGTCTCCGTCGACGAGTCCCTCCGCAGCTATCTAGGCTTGTCTCCCAATGCGGAAACTCTCAAGCTGTATAAAAATTTAGGCAACGGAACTTTCCGCGATGTAACTGCCGAAGTCGGCTTAGATAAAGTAACCATGCCGATGGGTTCTAACTTCGGAGATATCGATAATGATGGCTTCCTGGATATCTATCTAGGCACCGGCAATCCAAGTTATGCCTCACTAATGCCCAATATGCTGTTGCATAACCACGAAGGTAAGTACTTCACCGACGTCACCGCATCCTCCGGCACCGGTGAGTTACACAAAGGACACGCCGTAGCCTTCGCCGACATCGACAACGACGGCGACGAAGACCTCCTCACCGAAATCGGCGGAGCCGTCCCCGGCGACAGCCACGCCTTCCGTCTCTTCGAAAATCCGGGCAACGGAAACGACTGGATCAGTCTCCACTTAGTAGGCGTCAAAACCAACCGAGCCGCCATCGGCGCCCGCATCAAAGTCACCGTCGAAAACGAAGGCAAGACGACTCGCTCCATCTACCGCACCGTAGGCAGCGGAGGTTCCTTCGGCGCCTCTCCGCTAACGCAACATATAGGACTAGGAAAATCAGCCCGCATCCTCGACCTGGAAATCGACTGGCCCACCAGCCACTCCAAACAAAATTTCGCCAACGTAGCAAGCAACCAATTCCTCGAAATCAAAGAATTCGCCAAAGATTATGTGAAACTAGAGCGTCATCCCTACCGCCTGGGAGGCGCGGCCCGACAAGCCAAGCTATCCGAGCAGCAAAGCGCATCATCCGGGAAATAAAGATGTGCAGACAAAATCACGCTCGCCTGTTAGCCCTACTGATCCTCTGCGCCGCACCCCTATCCGCCTCGCAAAAATACGACGCTACCGGAATCCTCATTCAGGTCGATCAACCGCGCCACACCATCACCGTCTCCTGCAAAGAAATTCCCGGATACATGGAAGCCATGACCATGTCCATCCCCGTCCGCGAACCTAAGGCGCTCGACCACCTCGAACCCGGCACCGCCATTGACTTCTCGCTCGTCGTCGACAAAAGTTCCTCCTACGCCGACAGCGTCCGCCCGCGTCCCTTCGAAAGCTTCGAGCTCGATCCCACCCAGGCTCGCCGTTATAAATTAATGGAGCAATCTCTCGCAACCCGCTCCGCCGCCGATGTCCTCCACGTTGGCCAGCCGGTCCCTGATTTCACCTTGACCGACCAGGCCCGCCAACGCATCTCTCTTTCTCAATTCTCCGGAAAAGTTGTAGCCATCACCTTTATCTACACGCGCTGTCCCCGCCCCGATTATTGCGTTCGCCTCTCCAATAATTTCGGCCTTCTGCAACGCCGCTTCCAGAGCCAGATGGGCCGCGATCTAATCCTGCTCACCATCGTCATCGATCCCGTGCACGATCAGCCCGAATCGCTCGCCAGCTACGCTCGCACCTGGAAAGCCGACGCCCGCACCTGGCACTTTCTAACCGGCCCGCTCCCCGACATTCAGCGCCTGTGCAGCAAATTCGACATGGCCTTCTATCCCGACGAGGGCCTCTTAGTCCACTCCTTCCACACGGTAATCATCAATCGCCAGCGCAAACTAGCCGCCAACCTCGAAGGCAACGACTTCACCACCCAGCAACTCGGGGACGTAGTCCAATCCGTCATCGCCGCCCCCAAATCCGCTAGCGCTGAGTAAACGCTTTCTGATATCTTCTCCTTCGGCGCGGAAGTCCCTCATCATTTCTTTATTCGCGAAAGGCTTCCCGCGAAAGGCTGCACTTTATGCGAAACAAAACGGTCCTGATCCTCGCCCTCTACCTTCTAATCCCGTCATACGGAATCGCTGAAAATGAAGATGAAGACAATCCGCCAAACATCCCCCAGATCATCAACGTCGAAGGCGATGTCGAATTCGTCCACGATCCCTCCATCGCCAAGGATGGCGACACCTGGTATCTCTTCAGCACCGCCAACGGCCCCATCCGCGACGGCGAACTCCCCATCCGCTGTTCGCAGGATCTCCACCTCTGGCACCGTTGCGGCACCGTTTTCGACAAAGTTCCCGACTGGATTAAAAAAGAGAGTCCCGTCACCAAAGAACTCTGGGCCCCCGACATTTCTTATTTCAACGGCGAGTTCCATCTCTACTATGCGTTCTCCGTCTTCGGAAAAAACACCTCCGGAATCGCCCTGCTCACCAACAAAACGCTTAATCCGAAGAGTCCCGATTTTCACTGGGTCGATCACGGCCTCGTCCTGCAATCTCGTGTTGAAGACGACTTCAACGCCATCGATCCCAATCTCGTCCTCGACGAGAAAGGCCAGCCCTGGCTCTCCTTCGGCAGCTTCTGGACCGGCATCAAAATGCGCCGCATCGACGTAAAAACCGGCTTGCTCTCCGCCGAAGACACTAAGGTCTATTCCATCGCCACGCGTAAGCGTCCCGATAATCCCGGCCCCAATCCCCCCGGCCTGCCCGGAAATTGGCAAGCGATTGAGGCGCCGTTCATCATCCACCACGGCGACTATTACTACCTCTTTGTCTCTTTTGATTTATGTTGCCGCGGCATCAAGAGCACCTACAAAACCATGGTCGCGCGCGCGCGCTCCGTGACCGGCCCGTACGTCGACGCCGCCGGAACCCCCATGCTCGAAGGCGGCGGAACTCCTCTACTCCTCGGCAACACCCGCTGGTTCGGCCCTGGCGGCGAATCCATCCTCCAGCAAAAAGACGGAGACATCATCGTCTTCCACGCCTACGACGGCAAAACCGGAGCCGCCTACCTGCAAATCTCTACCATCGCCTGGATCGACGGATGGCCCAAAGTAGCTCTAGAAGCGGGCAATCCCGCAAACCATTAAAGTTCCGCGACCCACACGTAGGGGCAGGTGCCCTCACCTGCCCCAGCGGGCGAACCCTCAAGCTCTTTGCCAGCGCGTTTTAATGCGCCGCAGCAATTCCTCCCTCGCACTCGACTTTTGGGTGTCGCAGCGCCTCAGCGCTGCGAGAACGGCCTTACTTTCCACCGATGTCATCCTGAGCGCAGCAGGACGATTCGCGAAGCGATCGTTCTGCGAAGTCGAAGGACCCCTACCCCCCTCAATCTCCAAGTCGCAAGGTTCAATACGCGCACTCGACTTTTGGGTGGCGCAGCGCCTCGGCGCTGCGATAGAGGCTCATTCAGATCGACGGCTTCAGTCGCTGAGGGAATGTACCAAATCACTTCTTAGGCGCCGCCGGCGCCTCCTCCGGATCAATAATCCGCAGCATGTTCTGATGTTGCTCCACTTCCTCATGTTCCAGCCGGCTCGCGATCGCCAACTCCCTCTCCGAATCATCTTTCCGATTCACCCGCGCATAACTCATCCCCAAATAATAATGAGCCTCGCGCAGCCCGGCATTCGCAGCGACCGCCTTCTCCAGCAGATCAACTGCCCGCTCATATTCCTTCTGCTCAAATTTCAATCTCCCCATCCCCGCCAGCGCCCCCGCATGATGCGGATCCCTCTTCAGCACGCGATTGAACTGCGCCTCCGCCGCCCGCAAATCCCCCGCCTCCAGCTCCATCCGTCCGAGCTGAAAAAACGACTCCGTCTGCGCCGGCTGCAACTCAATTGACTTTTCAAACTCGCCTCGCGCCTCGCCCACGCGTTGCAGCGCCTCCAGCGTCATGCCAAACGCAAAATGTCCCGACGCGTCCGCCGGACGAACCTGGCAATAGCGCTCGAACGTCGCCCGCGCACCCTCAAAATTTGCCATCGACATCTGCGCCCGCCCCAACCCGTACAAAGCGTTGCCATCATCCTTCCGCGTATCATTCCGCACATCGCTCGGAAGAACGAGCACTTCTTGAAACGCCTGCGCCGCGTCGGCAAAAAGCGACATCCGCAGCGCCACCATGCCAAAGTCGTAAAGCACGTCCGGGTCTTTCGGATTTTCCTTGCGCGCCTTCAACAGCAGCGACAGCGCTTTTTCCAGATCGTTCTCTCCCGCCGCCGCGCGCGCCTCGCCGCGCCACACGCTCACTAGCGAAGCCCGAGCATCCGCTCGCTCCGGATCAAGACGAAGCGCCTCCTCAAACTGCGGAACCGCATCATCCGGCTTCGCTATTTGTACATACAACATTCCCAGGCCAACGTGCGCGCTGGCAAAATCTGGTTTGATCTCAATCGCCCGCTTGAATAATTTCTCCGCCTCCGCCTCGCGCTGCTGCTGTGCCCGAATCACTCCCAGCAGATCAAGCGCGCGAAAATCATCCGGCGCGGCCGCCAGCACAACCGAAAGTTCACTCTCCGCGCGCTTCAAATCCCCCGCGGCAATCGCCTGTGCAGCATCCTTAATCAACGATAAATTTTCAGCAGAAGGTTTCACCGCACCCTGGGCCATCATCAAGGCAGGAGCACAAACAAGAACAAAAAAAAGAACGCCGCAGCCCAGCCAATTTGAAATTCGCAATCTCATCCCCGCCAGATTACGGCCGACCTCGCGTCGCATCAACCCCAGCCCTTTTCCTCTGAATGCGTAGCGCTCCTTCGCAGCGAGAACAGCCTTACTTTCCACAGATGTCATCCTGAGCGGAGTCATGTCATCCGCGAAGCGGATGCCATGGCGCAGTCGAAGGATCCCTAACTCCACATCCCACCCTCCGCAGCGATTCCACTCCTCCAATGCTGCACTTGACACTCCCCGTCGATATTGCCTTTGGGTGGCGCAGCTCCAAATTTGATTGCGCCTTCAGGCGCTGAGGTAACACTCTCTTAAGCGCACATGACTCAGTCCTGCCATACCCCGCCGAGAGTGCCCCTATAGCAGACCTTCCTACCTGCTTCTTCCCGCCCCCAGCAACGAGTAGAACGAAATCTGATCCCCCGCCAGCACCGCCAACTGCCCACCATCCGGCGACAGCCCAAAGGTTTGCACCGTAGGCTCCGGATAAGGAACAGTCACCGCAAATATTCTCGCGCCCGTGTCGCTCCTATACACGGCAATCCTCTCGTCTGCCACATCCGAAGTTCGAAACGCCGCATCCGCTCCCACTGCCTTCGCCGCTTCCGCAATCCCAATCGTGAACGCGCTCCCCGCCGCCATCCCGCTGATCGCGTGTTCCAGCACCGTCATCGGCGACGACCCTTTCAATACCGGCTTCCCATCCGGCCGCAGCATGCGATACCACTTATTCGCCGTCTGTCGATCGCACCCAATCACAAATATCAAATCCGGAGGCAACGTCGTGGTCTGCGGAGTGCACCTCGAATTCACGCTCGCCAGCACCCGCTTCTGTGTATCCCAACTCTCTTCAATAATCTTCCATCGGCCCCTGCCCGCGCTCACCACCTGAATCTCCCCATTATCCGACAACACCGGAGCCTCCGACCGGGACGACCGCATCACCGTCGCCAGCGTATGCAAGCCGCCATCAAGAACCTTGACCTCAATATCCTCCTCTGGCTCTTGTTGCTCCGCATCCGCCAACTGCCGGTGCACATCATTCGAGTGCCGCTCCTTAATCACTCCCACCGCAAAATATTTCGCCGAAGGTGACGTCCGCACATACGCCAGCGGGCCATCCAGCGCAAGTCTCTGCTCCTGTTTCAACCCCGGCCCATAAAGCCGCAACTCCCGTCCCACATGCACCAGCGCATGATCTCCGCCGATCGGCCAAAGATATTGTTGGGAGTCCGGAACCTTCCACTCCACCGTCTTTTCCACTCTCTGAGAATGCACATCGATCAGAACCGCCCGTATGACGCGCAGTTTGGCAAACTCCACCTCCGGCCCGTTGCGCGGAACCAGCCGATGCGGATTAAAAGTAAACAGCAAATCACCGGCGCCCAGATAACAGATCGCCGAGCCATAGTCGAACTTGTACATCTCATGATCCGGCCGAGTCTGCGTGTAGCCCAACGCCTTCACCGACAATGTCGCGGCCGCAGCCGCGTTGCTCGTCCCCGCTTCGCTCGGCGCAAGGGCAACACTGCATTGCGGAGGCGAACAAATTTCTGTCTCATCCGCCGGTTCAACCTCCGGAGCTTTCGTCGCCGTTGAAACCCCAGCGCCAGTCACACTAGAAGCAGCAGATGAAGAAGAAGTAGAACCCGAAGCAGGCGAAGCCGCGGCCACAGCATTCAAATTCGGCATCAGCAAAAACTGCGCCCCCGCCTCCAGCCGAACGTTATGCCCAGCCAGAGACAGCACCGAACTCCCCTCCGGCCCACCGCCCACATTCAACTTCACTCCCTTGATTCCAACGACCATCCCCGGCAGCACCGTCGTCGGCCCCTTATAAACAGGAGGAGAGACATAGACCGTCGCCGCTGCCTGCATGACGCTCCTTTTGCCGCTCGACGATGCCCCGGTTCCACTCGGTCCCCCGCCGTTCGGCCCAGGGCTGCTTCCCAGCCCAAGTCCTGCCGCCTCGCTGAGTGGCTGATTCGCATACGAACTCTGCTCGCGCACCGGGTCCATCGCCAGCACCGCCGAAACCGTCATCGGCAGCGCCTTCATATCCTTCCCGCCACACTGCCCTTTATCAAACACCAGCGCAATCTGCGAAGTGTTTTCCGTCTTCGAATGCGCCCTCTGCGCCACGATCCGCCCGTTGAGAATCGCCCCTTCCCGTAGCGCGCACTCCGGACTCTCCCACTTCGCCACCACCTTAGCCAGCACCACATCGCCAACCTTGACGCGCCCCGCATCCATCACGCTAACCAAATCCGCCTGCAGCGGAGCCCGATTCTGCGCCCAGCAAAACGAACCCACCAAAAAGCAAGCCAACCACGGCCGGACCCCAGATCGCCGAATCAAAGATCGCCAAAAGCGAAGAATTCCGAGCATACGTTTACTCACCAAGAAAACCACCCCGCCGCCCAGCACTTTACCATTAATCCAAGCGCCCGCAAAACCCCGCAGTCTTATCGTCGACCTTTGGTTAGTCTTCGGCCTTCGGTGGCGTAGAGCTGTCACCGCTGGGTTCAAGCCCCCGAACTCTGTCATCCCGACCGGAGCGCAGGCGAAGCCAAGCGGAGTGGAGGGACCTTGCGTTTTTCCAACCGCCGTTATTTTCTTCCTTACCGCTAAATCCCTAAAATCGCTCACTCTCTGCATTTTTCTAGAAGTATTTTTATTCCAGAGCCTATTGTGTCACCCGATAAAGCACGCACCCATGCGACGCCACCGTCGCCACCAGCGCCCGAGCCGAACCCAAATCCCTCCGCTCCCACAAATCGCGCACCTTATATCTCTTCGAACTCAATCCCACCTTCTTCCACCGATATCTCACCTTCTCCGCCTGATCCGAAATATTAAACACCGCCAAGTAATATCCGCCCGAAGCCGCCTTCGACCGCCACACCACCGTCTTCGACCCACTCATAACCGCCCGGCTATCCGTAGCATGCTGATCCACCTCAATCACCTCATGATTCGTCAGCAACCCAGCCGTCCACTCATCCGCCAATTTCAAATCTCCCCCAATCATCAGCGGCGAACGAAACATCGACCACAACGTAAACAACGTCCTCTGCTCATCATGCGTCAGCCGCGTCCATCGCGCCTTCCCCCACCCCGGAGCCGGCCCCAAATACCCCAGCGGCAGCATATCCGCATCCGGCCAATGTCCTGGCTCCAACAACCCGCGCCCCGGCCGCTCCGTCCACTTCGCAGCATTTGCAAACTGATCTCCCACTCCCTGCGGATAAGCCACCTCGCTGTGCCACAAATCCCATACATCGTCCGAGATCCGCCACATCTCCGCATACTTCTCCATCTCCTCCGCCTTCTCCAGCGGAGCCGGCCCCGGCGACAAACTCAGCACCATGGCCCTCCCACTCTTATCCAGCGCTTCGCGCAACATCCGAATCTCATCCCCCTTATAAGGATGGCTAGCAATGCAATCCACCTTAATCAAATCCACTCCCCAACCCGCATACAGCCGCGCGATCGAATCGTAATAAGCCTGCCCCGCCGCCTTCTTCGCCTCAACTCCATAATTGTCATAATTCCACGGACAAGCATCCCCCACATCCGCCGCTTCGCCCGCATGAAAGCTCGACCCCTCAATCGGAAGCTTACGCGCCACCGCCTCCCGAGGTATCCCGCGCAAAATATGTATGCCAAATTTCAAACCAAGCGAATGCACATAATCCGCCAGCGGCTTAAATCCAACTCCACCCGCCGCCGAAGGGAACCGCGCAACCGGCGGCACATACCGCCCATACTCATCCATCACATACTGAAACGATTTCGAATTCCCCTCCGCTACCGGGTTCGTCACAAACCAATCCGCATCCACTACCACATACTCCCACCCGTAAGCCTTGAGATGTTTCGCCAACCAGTCCGCATTGGCCTTGAAATCCGCCTCATTAATCGTCGTCCCATACCCATCCCAGGAATTCCATCCCATAGGCGGAGTCGGAGCCAACCCGCCCGATTCGCCCACCGCCGCACAAGCCAGCACGAAAAGAATGACGCAACAAATCCATAGCTGTCTCATGTGTCTCCCTAACGCTAGGTGGCTCTGTTGACATCCCCTCACTCTTGTCATGCTGAGCGGAGATTGAGCTTCGCAAATGCGAAGCTTAAGCGGAGTCGAAGCACCCCTACCGCACCAACATTTTCCCGCGCGCGACCATAGAACCAAAACGTTGACAGAGCCAGGTACGCCGAGAGTTTCCTTCGTGTACCTTAGTGACCTCTGTGGTGAATGGTCTCGTAGACCGCACCAAGCCGCTCCATTTGACCGCCCCCGACCACTGATGATATAGAAACCCAGTCCGGAAAACGTTTGCTACAAATAAAATAACGCTCAGCAGGCAGGCTTTCCCATGACCCAAACATCGCGGCGCCACTTCCTGAAATCCTCCGCCCTGGTCACCACCGGAGCCCTAGCCGCCAGATTTCTCCCCGCCTGGTCGCTTCCTCCAATCGAAATAGCCGTCACTCCTCCGCTAGGAGTTTTCGACTATCCCCAAGTCCAACTCCACGACAGTCTCCTGCGCCAGCAGTTCGACCACACTCACGATCTCTTCCTCAACCTGGACGAAGACGGCCTCCTAAAACCTTTTCGCCAGCGCCAGGGACTTCCCGCCCCCGGCCCCGATCTAGGTGGCTGGTACGACAATAGCGACGACTTCAATCCCGAAAATAATTTCCACGGCTTCATTCCCGGACACAGCTTCGGCCAATATCTCTCCGGCCTGGCACGCGCCTACGCTGTCACCGGATCAAAGCCGACTCAGGCAAAAGTAAACCGACTCGTTCGCGCCTACGCCGCCACCGTCGAGCCCACTGGAAAGTTCTACGTCGATTACCGCCTTCCCGGCTACACCTTCGACAAAACCTGCTGTGGCCTGATCGACGCCCACGAATTTGCCGCCGATCCCATCGCTCTAGACGTCCTAAAACGCGCCACCGACGCCGTCCTCCCCCACCTCCCCGAAAAAGCTCTGAGCCGCGTCGAGCAAGAAGCCCGCCCCCACAAATCAATCGCTTTCACTTGGGACGAAACCTACACGCTCTCCGAAAATTTCTTCCTCGCCTATCGCCGCAGTGGCGATCGGCGCTATCGCGATCTAGGCCAGCGCTTCATCTACCACGACTACTACGACGCCTTAGTCGACAATCACAACGCCCTCCCCGGCAAACACGCCTACAGCCACGTCAACACGCTAAGCTCCGCCATGCAGGCCTATCTCGTCTTAGGCGATGAACACTATCTCCGGGCCGCCTCCAACGGTCTCCGCATGGTGCAGGAGCAAAGCTACGCGACTGGCGGCTGGGGCCCGAGCGAAGCTTTCGTCGAACCCGGCAAAGGTCTCCTGGCCGCGAGCCTCAACAAAACCCACGCCAGCTTCGAAACCCCCTGCGGCGCCTACGGCCATTTCAAAATCACCCGCTATCTCCTCCGCGTCACCCGCGATTCCCGCTACGGCGACAGCATGGAGCGCGTCCTCTACAACACCATCTCCGGCGCCAAACCCATTCAGCCCGACGGCACATCCTTCTACTACTCCGACTACAACAACGACAGAAGTAAAAAGGTCTATCACCCGGATAAGTGGCCCTGCTGCTCCGGAACCTTCCCCCAGCTAACCGCCGACTACGGCATCAGCGCTTACTATCCCAGCGCCGACGGCATCTATGTGAACCTTTTCATTCCATCACGCGTATCTTGGTCGCAAAATAAAACGCTCTGTACCGTCACCCAGCAAACCAGTTATCCAACATCGAACACAACTGAACTCCACTTAGATCTGGCGCGTCCAGAAGACTTCGCAGTCTATCTGCGAATCCCCGCCTGGGCCGACGCAAAAACCCGCGTCTCAATCAATGGCAAGCCAGCCGAAGCCGAGATCATCCCCGGCAAATTTCTGCCCCTCAATCGCACCTGGAAAAATGGCGACCGCATTCAATTCGATATCGGAATGCCCCTCCGCCTGGAGTCCGTAGACGATCAAACGCCCAACACCGTAGCTCTTCTCCGCGGCCCCATCGCGCTTTTCGCCGTAGACGAAATCCCTCCGAAAATCACAAGGCCCCAATTGCTGGCCGCGACCGCCGCTTCGCAATCCTCATCCGAATTTAAGGTTCAAGCCGACGCCCACTCCCTAACCCTGCGTCCCTTCGCCGCCATCGGCGACGAAACCTATCGTCTCTATCACCAGGTAGAAGCATGAGCGAAATAAAAGCGTGATGCAAATACGTGATCCAAATAGAAGATGAGCGAAAAATCCCGCCGAGGAGACTGCCAAAATGTTTTCCGATAACCGCCGCCAATTCCTGAAGCAAGCCGCAGCCGCTGGAATTGCCTGCTCCACCAGCCGTTTACTAGCCGCGCAAACCTCGGCCCAATCCTCGACGCAGCCCGCCACAACCGCCGTCGCTCAAATCTACGTCGACTCCCGCCGCACCATAGCTCCACTCGATCGCAATCTCTTCGGCTCCTTTCTTGAGCACCTGGGCCGCGCCATCTACGAAGGCATCTACGATCCCGCCTCCCGCCTCTCCGACAGCTCCGGCCTCCGCAAAGATGTAATCGAAGAAGTCCACCAACTCGGCGTTCCCATCATTCGTTATCCCGGAGGAAATTTCGTCTCCGGCTACAACTGGCTCGATGGAGTCGGCCCAAAAAAAGATCGCCCCCGCATTCTCGACAGAGCCTGGAACACCCTCGACACCAACCAATTCGGCACCAACGAATTCATGGCCTGGTCAAAGCTGGTAGGCGCACGCCCTCTAATGGGCCTCAATCTCGGCACCGGCACCGCCGAAAAAGCCGCCGCTCTAGTCGAATACTGCAACATCGAGAAGGGAACAAAATGGAGCGACCTCCGCCGCTCTCACGGAGTCGACCAACCCCACAAAGTCGAACACTGGTGCCTTGGCAATGAAATGGATGGCCCCTGGCAGATCGGCCACATGACTGCCGCCGAATACGGACTCAAGGCGCAAGACGCCGCCCGCCAGATGCGCGCCGTCGATCCCTCTCTCAAACTTATCGCTTGCGGATCAAGCGGCCCCGGCATGCCCACCTATCTCGAATGGGATCGCGAAGTCCTCGAGCAATGCTACGAATACGTCGACGCACTCTCCCTCCATCGCTACATCGGCAACACTCCCGAAGAAACCGGCGAAAACAGCGCCAAGTTCCTCGCAATGAACCTAAGCATGGAGCAGCAAATCTCCGAAACGCTGGCCGTCTGCGATTTAGTCCGTGGCCACAAACGTTCTCCCAAAAAACTCTGGCTCTCTTTTGACGAATGGAATGTCTGGTATCGCGCCCGCCGCGGCGACGCCATGAACGGCCACCAGCACGAAGCTCCGCATCTTCTAGAAGAAATTTACAACCTCGAAGACGCGCTCCTGGTAGGAGGAATTCTCAACACCCTGATCCGCAACGCCGACCGCATCAAAATCGCCTGTCTCGCGCAGTTGGTAAACGTAATCGCCCCAATCATGACCAACTCGAACGGCCTCTTCCGCCAGACCATCTACTATCCTTACAGCTGGGCTCTCCAATTCGCGCGCGGCAACGTCCTCAATCTGCTGGTCAACTCCCCCACCTATGAAGTCGCAGGAATGGGCCAGGTCCCTTACCTCGACATCGCCGGAACTCTGAATCCCGACGACGGCAAACTCTCCCTCTTCCTTCTCAATCGAGATTTGCAAAATGCTCACACCGCAGAAATCAATTGGCAGGACCGCGCTCCCAGCCGGATCCTAACCTCCACCGTCCTCACCGGCGCCGATCTGAAAGCCTCCAACAGTTTCGAGGCCCCGCAACGAGTCGTTCCGCAACAAGCCGACAAACCCTCAACCACCGCCACTACCACAAAACTGGAATTGCCCCCACGCTCCTACACCACAATCCAGTGGACCGCCTGAGGCTCCCGGAGAAATTTCTTCAGCCACATTTAAGGTGTTGCCGATAATATCCTTAGATGTCCGTTGCTTCACCCGATTTGAGGTGCTCAACCCAAGTAAAACGATGCAGGTTCCAATCCGCCCAATGGGTTGGCGCGCTATTCATTGCCATTCACCTCTTAATGGCCGCAACCGCCCACGCCCAGGGCGGACCACCCTTCCGCACCGACGACCCCGAAACCCCCGGCAACAAGCATTGGGAAATCAACTTCGGCTGGATCGGCGACCGCAATCCCGCCGACGGCGCCTATCAGGTCCCCGACTTCGATTTCAACTACGGTCTTGGCGACCGCATTCAGTTGAAGTACGAACTTCCCATCGCCATCGAAGAAACCCGCCCGCAGCCCGCGACCCCACCCGCCCCCGCAGTCCAAGGCCAGGTCATCGGCGGCCTGGGCGAAAGCCTCCTCGGAATCAAGTGGCGTTTCTACGAACATCATCCAAAAGATCCCTGGCTCAAAGATCGCTTCGGCACTGGACTCCCCGCCGTCTTCGGCCATCACGCAGATACAGATAAAGACCAAACCGAGCCCGCCGCGGCCTCCGGCGACTCCCCCGGAGAAGAAGACTCTCCCGAATCCGTAGTCAACTTGAGCGTATCAACCTATCCGCAATTATTTCTCAACAACCCCACGCGTGCCGTCGAGCGCGGCTTAGTAGCCTCCGGCCCCACTTTCTTTCTTCCCCTCGAAGTCAACGGTCGCATCGGCCCTATACGATTGCTAGGCGAGGTCGGCTACAACTTCGGTAACCACTCCGTCCCTCAGAGTTGGGGACGCGGCTTATTGGTTGGCCATGAATTCAGCGATCGCACCGAGGCTTACCTCGAACTCTACGACGTCCAGGACGCGAACCGCATTCCTCCCGGCCTGGGTGTGGGAAATTTCGCCACCGGTTATCCCAAGCAGCGCGAAACCACAATTGGCCTGGGTGGAAGACAAGCTCTCAACAAAGCGAAAACTCTAAACCTGCTCCTAATGGGAGGCCGCAGCTTCCAAACCATCACCACCACCAACGGCCAGCCCAGTTGGATCGCCTACGTCGGATTTCAGGTTCTCCTAGGCCCGAAAGAACCAGCCACACCTTAGCCTTTGGAAGGCCGGGTGCCCCATCCTTAACGTCGCGCTCTTTGCGACGTTAGGGTGGGGAATTTGATCTCACATCTAGAAGCGACGGGAATCCAACTGCGCCTTCGGGCGCTGAGGCCCATTCCGCCGCCGGCAAACTTCCCACCCTACTTCCGCCCCACAACAATCACTTCAAAACTATCCGGCAGCACAGTCGGCCGCGGATGCGGCATCTGCGCCGTCGCCTCCGGAGCCGGCCCAAACTTCGCCGTCACCAGATAAACGCGATCCTTCGCGTCGTCGTAAGTCATCGTCCGCGCCCCGCGCGCCGTCGGCAGCTCTTCGATAGCCTTATATCCGTTCGCCGCGTCCACCACCGTCAACGAGCCCGCTCCATTCGAGCTGAACGCCAGCTGATGCTTCGCGCTGAAATTCGCCGCATCCGGCCCTTCGCCAATATCCGCCGTCGCAATCTGCTTCCCGCTATCCGCATCGACCACCGCCATTTTCTTCCCATCGCAAACCGCAAACAGCTTCCGATGCTCGCGATCCATAGCCAGCCCAGACGGCGACTCGCAATTTTCCAGCTTCCACGTGGCGGTTATCTTCCGCGCCTTCGCATCAAAGCGCACAATCTCATTAGCCGTCTCGATATTGTCGTAAACCGAACCCTTACCATCCGCAACCGCAAACTCCGGCTTCCCCGGAACGTCAATCGTCGCGACCACCTGATTCGTCGCCGCATCAATCACCGTGACGTTGCTGCTGCGCCCGTTGAAAGCCCACACGCTCTTGGTCGACGGATCAAACACAATCCCATCCGGATTAGTTCCCGCCGCGATCGTAGTAACGGTCTGAAAGGTGTGCCGGTCAAATACCACAACGTTGTTGCTCCCGCCGTCGCTGATGTAACCGAATTTCCCCTGCTCATCCAGCGCAACCCCGTGCGTCCCCTTCATCCCCATGATCGCTCCGACCGCCTTGCCCGTATCCGTATCGATCACTTCCACCCGCGGCCCGTGCGTGACATAAACAAGATGATTAGCCGAGTCGGCCAGCAGATAATCCCAACCGCCCGTGCCACCAATTTTCCAGTGATCCAATATCTGATACGGCTGTTGCGCCGCCGCCGAGGCACCCAACATCCCAACGCACGCAGCGATTGCGCCGACTAACCCTACCCCGACAAGAACAAAGCGGTTGACCATATTCATAGTTTTCCTATCCACCTCAGATGTGTGTACGCCCTACTTTCTACCACGACGACCTTAAAATTTGCTGAAACCGAGGGTGCCCCATCCTTCCCGCGCACTTCGCGGGAGGGTGGGCCGCGAATTCTTTATTCACCCCACCGTCGACAGCCTCACAATAGTCAGCGTGCCTTAGCGCCCTTCGTGTACACAACCAAACCCGAGGGTGCCCCATCCTTCCCGCGCACTTTGCGGGAGGGTGGGCCGCGAAATTCTCTATTCACCCCACCGTCGACAGCCTCACAATAGTCAGCGTGCCTTAGTGCCCTTCGTGTACACAACCAAACCCGAGGGTGCCCCATCCTTCCCGCGCACTTCGCGGGAGGGTGGGCCGCGAAATTCTCTATTCACCCCACCGTCGACAGCCTCACAATAGTCAGCGTGCCTTAGCGCCCTTCGTGTACACAACCAAACCCGAGGGTGCCCCATCCTTCCCGCGCACTTCGCGGGAGGGTGGGCCGCGAAATTCGCCGAATCACTCCGCTGTCGGCAGCCTCACAATAATCAACGTCCCGCGCCCTGCTTCACTCTCGACCGCAATGGTCCCGTGCGACCTCTCTACAATCGCCTTGCATATCGCCAATCCCAACCCGGTTCCTCCGCTTTGCCGGCCGCGCGACCCGTCTGTCCTATAGAAGCGCTCAAAAATATGCGCCTGCGCGCTCTCCGGAATTCCATCCCCCCGGTCCGCCACCCGCATCTCCGCCGTCCCATTCTGCGCCGTCAAAGAAACCGTAACCTCCGCCCCAGCCGGACTATGCTGCACCGCATTCATCAAAAGATTGGAACTTAAAATCTCGGCATCGCTAGCCTGGACACTCACAAGGCACGCCCCGTCTCCAATGACGCCGATCTTAACCTGATTAGCCTCCGCCAACGGCTTCAGCCGCTGAGCCAGCAATCGCACCGTGATTCCCAGGTCAACCACCTCCGCCGGCTTTTCTCCTTCTTCCTCAATCCGCGCCAGCGCCAGCATCCGTTCCGTCAGTTCCTCCATGCGCTGTATGTCGATGGTCAGATCCCTCAGTCCCGCTTCATACTCCTCCGCATTCCGCCGCCCCATCGTCAACAATTGCAGACTCGACTTCAGCAGCGTGAGCGAAGTCTTCAACTCATGCGCCGCATCGCCCGTGAATCGCCGCTGCCGCTCGAACGCTTCCCGCAATCCCCCGAGCAACTGCCGCATCGACAAAATGATCGGATTCAACTCGCGCGTCCGCAGCGCATTCTCCGTCGGCGCGAACTCCCACGATGTAACCGATACCCGCGACGCACTCAGCGCCAGCTCCCGCAACGGCGCCAGCCATCGCCCTAAAAGCCACGCCAGCACTGCTCCCGTAACCGCCAGCAGCAGCACGCTCGTCAGAACATAAAACCGAGCCGCCTCCACCACCTCACGAAAAAGACGCCGCGTCGGAGCTCCATAAATCAGCGTAACCGGCCGCCGCGTCCCCCCATTCTCCAGCCGGTCAATCACCCGCACGCCTTCCGTACGAAGCACCCGATAATGAACTCGCCCCACCTTAATATCGAAATATCCTTCGCTTTGCGATAATCGCTGCGACGCCCCAGGCCCGCGCAGTGCCCGCGCGTCCGCATTCTCCGACTCCCCCAACAGCCGCCCCGTCGGACTCAACACCTCATAAATATCCTCGTCCGGCAGCACCAGTTCGCTGCGGTCCACTGTCACATTTGCCTCCGGATCGTCCGCATCCTGCACCGCTCCCAGCAACGAATCCGCGCGCCCCCGCAACATGACGTCGAACGCTCGCCGCCGCACATGCATCTCATGCACAATCGCTACCACCGCAAATCCAGCCGCGCACAACGACTCCGCCAGCAGCACTGCAACAATCAGCCGTCGCGTCAGCGATCGCATCCTCATAACTTCAGCTATAACTTCGGCTCCGGAGCTTCCAACCTGTAACCGCGCCCCCGCACCGTCTCCACCGTCGCCTCTTCACCCGCCGCCCGCAGCCGCTTTCGCAGGTTCGACACATGCGCTTCAATCACGTTCGAATGATGTTCCCACGTGTAATCGTAAAGATGCTCCAGCAGCTCCCGCTTCGACACAATCGCCCGCGGACGAAACATCAGATACTCCAGAATTCGATACTCCGTCGGCGAAAGATCGATCAACTGCCCGCCGCATCGCACCGTCTGCTCCACCGCATTCATGCTGAGCCGCCCCACCGTCAGCAAAGAATCCGCCGCACCCTTTCCCCGCCGGATCAGCGCCTTCACCCGGGCAATCAATTCGCCCAGATCAAACGGCTTCGTCAGATAGTCGTCAGCCCCCGCATTCAAAAGCGTCACCACATGTCTCCGCTCATCCCGAGCCGTCAGCACCAGAATAGGAGTTCGATCGCCGCGCGCGCGCACCCGCCGCACAATACTCAGCCCATCAAGCACCGGCAGCATCAAATCCAAAAGCAGCAAATCATAGTGCTCCGATTCCGCCAGCGCCAACCCCTCCCGCCCATCGTGCGCACAATCCACCGCAACCCCGGCCCCCTGCCGGAGCGCCGCAGCTATATTCGCCGCCAGCCGAACTTCATCCTCAACAATTAAGACCCGCATTCAGCGATCAGAACCCTTTGGGCCGTACCGGACTCCACTTTACTTCCCAATGCAAAACGTCCCGAAAATTAGATTAAGTATGTCGTCGCTAGTAGTCGCCCCAGTAATTTCGTCAAGTGGCCGCAACGCTCCATACAAATCAAGCAGCAACATTTCATGCGGAACGCGTAATCCCACCGCCCCAATCGCCGCCTCCAGCGCGCCCAGCGCATCACTAACAAGTTTCTGATGCCGAACGCTGGTAAGAAAACCAGCCTCCGCCTGCCCACCAGGATCCCCACCGAGATGCCCCAAAATGGCCGCCCGCAACTCAGCAATCCCCGCCCCACTAACCGCCGAAGTAGAAATCCGCACCACCGGCTCACCCGCCAAACCCACATCCAAACATTCACCGTCGCCCGCCACGTGCCCACCGTCGCCCGCCAAACTCACGTAGGGGCAGACGCCCTCGTCTGCCCGAGCCGGGCGAAGCCCGGCAGCGCTCTCCCCCAATCCGCCAATAAGATCGCTCTTGTTCTCGACAACAATCGCCGCTCGACCCGTAACCCGCCTGAGTAACTCCCTATCTTCCTCACTTACCACCTGCGAAGCATCAATAACCACTAGCACTAAGTCCGCGTCCGCCAGCGCCTCCATCGACTTCTTGATCCCTATACTCTCCGCTTCATCCAGTGCCCGCCGAATCCCAGCCGTGTCCACCAGTTCCACAGGAATTCCACCGATCGCCACCGTCTCGCTCACTAGATCTCGCGTAGTCCCCGGCTGCGCCGTCACAATCGCTCGCTCCCGCTCCACCAGCCGATTAAACAAACTCGACTTCCCCACATTCGGACGCCCCACAATCGCCAGCGTCAGCCCCTCACGCACAATCTGTCCATACGCAAAACTAGCCGCCAGCTCCACCAGCGGCGTCTTCACCTGCCCGATGCGCTCCACAATCGTAGCGTCCGGAGCCACCGATACATCGTCGTCCGCAAAATCAATCCCCGCCTCCAGCAGCGCAATCAAATCCACCAACTTCTGCTTAATCGGCTTCAGCCGATTCGAAAGCGCGCCCTCCAGTTGCTGCGCCGCCACCTTAGCCTGAAAAAGCGTCTGCGAATCAATCAAATCCCGGACCGCCTCCGCCTGCGTCAAATCAATCCGCCCGTTAAGAAACGCGCGCATAGTAAATTCGCCCGGCTCCGCCAGCCGCGCCCCGCCAGCCATCGCCATCTCAACAACATGCCGCAAAACCACCGGCGACCCATGCGCCGAAATCTCCACAATATCGTCGGTAGTATAAGAATGAGGCGCAGCAAAAAAAGTAACCACCACCTCATCAATCCGCGATTGCGGTTCGATCAATACTCGCGTAGGGGCAGGTGTCCCCACCTGCTCAGCCGAGCGAAGCTCGGCAAAAAGGCCGGCGTCCGTAGAAATCCCCGCGTCCGCTAAGCTCGGCCCGCCAGCCTCCACCAGATCACACCGAACCGCCCGTCCCGCTTCCCACTCCCGCCCGAGCCGCAGCATCCGACCCGCAATACCCCGCGCCTCCGGCCCCGCCAGCCGCACCACGCCAATCCCTCCGCGCCCCGGAGGCGTAGCAATCGCCACAATCGTGTCATCAAGATTCATAGCAACGATTCACCGAGTATAGCCAGAACTCCCGGCATCCCCATTCTTGAATTGTCATCCTGAGCGCAGCCGAAGGGACCCCCACTCAACCTGACTCTCCTCTCGCCAAACGCTGTTAGTAGACATTCCATACAGTTAGCTTTTCTCGGCGTCCCGGCGGTGAAAACAATCTACAATCACCTCACCCCCGTTTGCCGCATCCGCCGCCCCTCATTTATACTTACTGTTTGCCATAAGCCATCTGTATCACTCAGGAGCAAGAGACTTTCGATGCCGAAACGTACATTTCAACCTAACAAGCGCAAGCGCTCCAAGAAGCACGGGTTCCGTACCCGCATGAAGACCAAGAACGGAGCCGCCGTACTCTCGCGCCGCCGCGCCAAAGGCCGCAAGCGTGTTTCCGTGGCCCCGGGTTTCCGCGACTAATTTTCTCCCGACGGACAGCAAAGGCCGTCATTATCATTAATATCTGTCGTCATAGTCGTAACCAACATTGTGCAGGATTGTGAGCTGGTGACCGCCGACGCTCCCAACCGGAGTGTAGAGCAGCCCGCGACCATCGTCGCAGCTGGCTTCTCCCGTGTCGCGCGCCTGCTGAAACATTCCGACTTCGATCGCGTATACAAACAGGGGCGGCGCCATTTTTCATCCCATCTGACCGTCTTTTATTTGCGGCGGGCAGATGCCATTTTGGATGTCGCCTTAACCAACGACGTAACGCGCGTCGGCTTCACCGTCGGTCGCGCCCTGGGAGGCGCAGTCGATCGCAACCGTATCAAGCGGCGCCTCCGCGAAGCAGTTCGCCAGCGCCGCACACTGTTGGCGGGCACCAGCCCCGTCGACGTAGTCATCAATCCAAAGAAGTCGGTGCTAACACTCGACTTCTCGATAGTGTTGCAGGAAGTGAGCCAGGCCTTCGAGGCAGTAGCGAAAAAGCTGGCCAGAAAATAAATGCAGAAGTCTGACATCGAAGTAAGAGAAAAGACACGCGTAGAGCCTGCCCTGAGCTTGTCGAAGGGTGCCCACGCTCGCCCATCTCGCGTAGGGGCAGGTGCCCTCACCTGCCCGGCCGAGCGCAAGCTCGGCCCCCGCCAAGTAGCCCTGGCCCTCCTCCAACTCTACAAGCGCTGGATTTCCCCAGCCCTGCCACCCTCCTGCCGCTACGTCCCGACCTGCTCCGAATACGCAATGGAAGCAGTCGAACGCTATGGCGCACTTCGCGGCGGATTACTAGCACTCTGGCGCTTACTACGCTGCCACCCCTTCGCCAAAGGCGGACTGGATCCCGTAGTTACAAAAACTCTGTCATCCCGACCGAAGCGGATCATCGCGAAAGCGATGATCTGCGCAGCGGAGGGACCTTGCGTCTCCCCCCGCCTATATCTAGACGTCAACCATTCAACCAAAGAAATGACGAGCAACTGAATTGGCCGAATTTAACAATCCTCAACAAGAACCCGGCATGGAGCGCAGACTCCTCATCGTCTTCGCCCTGACCTTCCTCGTCATCATGCTCTTCCAGCCGCTAGTGAAAAAGTACGGCCCGCAACCGCCTGCAAAGCAGGAAATCACGCAACCCGCCGCCCAGAATCAAACGCAATCGCCAGTCACAACTCAGCCGACGCCACAGTCTCCCGCGCCCACCACGGCTGCATCAAAGAAATCCGAAACTCCCGTCCAAGCGACCGCTGAATTCGACACCGTCATCGAAAACGACGCCTACCGCATCGTCTTCACTAATCGCGGAGCTCGCGTTAAATCCTGGGTTCTGAAAAAATATACCGACGACAAAGGCGGCCAGCTCGAACTGGTGAACACTGCCGCCTCCGAGAAATACGGCTACCCGCTCACTCTCTGGACCTACGATGAATCTCTGCGCAACAAAATAAATTCAGCCCTCTATGCAACGGCGCAGACTCAGGCGATAGGGATAGGGGAGTTTTCCGCCACAATCAATGTTGCCGCCAAAGGCGTTGCGCCTGCCAGTAATACTCTTGCTGCTCCGGTGGAAATTAAATTTGTCTACGACGATGGCGACGTCTCGGTCCAGAAGACCTTCACCTTCGATCGCACCAGCTACGTAATCGGCACCCAGACCACCGTCTATCAAAAAGGTGCCCAAGTCACCGCCTTCCCCATGTGGCCCGCCGGCTTCGGCGCCGATCTGACCGCCCCGCAATACGCGACCGCCCAGATCATGTATCAGAACAACGACAAGGTCGAGCGCCTGGCGATCAAGAAGATCAGCGGCAACGGCACCATCCCCGGCCCCTTCCAGTGGGGCGGAGTCTCCGATCAATATTTCGCCGCCGTATTCCTTCCACAAGATCAGCAGAATGCCGCGCTGGTCACGCTCCGCAACGCCATCGAAATTCCCCACAGCGCATCCGACAAACAACTCGATAAGATCGACGTGCTAGGCGCAGCCGTTGGCAGCCTCCGCGGCCCCACCATTGCCCGCCTCTACGTCGGCCCCAAAGCTCTCACCGACCTCGAGTCCGTCTCCGTCCCCGGCATCACTGGAGCCGAACCCGATCTCCGTGCCATCATCGATTTCGGTTGGCTAGGCATCATCGCCCGCCCACTCTTCCTCTGGCTCAAGTGGATGCACACCTACGTTCATAACTGGGGCTGGGCAATCCTGCTGCAGACGCTCATCATTAATGCCGCGCTCCTCCCGCTCCGTCTCACCCAGATGAAGTCGATGCTCAAAATGCAGCGCGTCGCGCCCCAGATCAAATCCATCCAGGAAAAATACAAAAAATACAGTCTGCGCGATCCCAAGAAAGCCGAGATGAACGAAGAGATTTCGGCGCTCTATAAGAAGGAAGGCGTCAATCCCGCCGGCGGCTGTCTCCCGCTGCTCATCCAGATGCCCTTCCTCTTCGCCTACTACCGCATGCTCAACGTAGCCATGGATCTCCGCCACGCCCCCTGGCTCTGGATCCACGACTTGTCTGCCGCCGATCCCTGGCACATTCTGCCCATCGCCATCATCGTCACCATGTTCTTCATGCAGCGCATGACGCCCCAGGCCGGCATGGATCCAGCACAACAAAAAATGATGAACCTGATGATGCCCGGCATGCTCGGCTACATGAGTTGGTATCTCCCCGCCGGTCTAGGCCTATATTGGGCGATGGGCCAAGTCATAGGCATAGTGCAGCAAGCCGCTCTAAACCGCACCTCGCTAGGACGAGAAATGCGAGAAATGATGGCCAAACGCGCCAGAAAAAAAGAAAAATAGTTGTCAGCTTTCAGTTGTCAGTCGTCAGTTAAACCTTGTGCCGTCCGCCCTAAACGGAGCTTTGGAGGACTTTACTGACAACTGAGAACTGACAACTGAGAACTCATCTATGCCCATCACCGACAAAATCGCCGCCGCCAAACAAATCGGAGAATTCCTGCAAGCCGTCATTTCCCATGGCGGCTTCAAACTCAAATACCGCATCACCGTCGATCCTCCCATCCCCGACAACCGCGAGTGGGAGCATCCCGAAATCCTTGTCGAATTCGCCGGCCCCGATTCTTCTCTCCTGCTCGAGCGTAGCGGCGAACTTCTCCGCGCCTTCGAACTCCTCGCCTCCGAAGTCCTGCACCTCCAGGGCAATGAGCACGAGAAAATCTGGTTCGATTGCAAAAATTTCCGCGCCATGCGCATCGACGAATTGCAACTCGCCGCCCGCGTGGCCGCCGAACAGGTCCGCCGCACCAGCGAACCTTACCGCTTCGGTCCCATGTCCTCGCGCGAGCGCCGCATCGTTCACCTCGCCTTGCGCGACGAAAAAGATCTCCGCACCGAAAGCGACGGGGAAGGCGGCCGGCGCTCCGTAGTCGTCTATCCCGCCAGTTACAAATCAACAGCCGCGCCGCGCCGTGAGCGGAGAACCGGATGAAGTTAAGGTCAGATTGCAGAGGTAAAAGGTCGGAGGTAAAACCGTAAACCGCTTTTGACTTTCACCTCTGCAATCCGACCTCTATCCTCTGACCTGTTTTCGCAATTGCACCCATCTCGCGGCAGTTAGTTTCTCGACACTTGACAGCGCTCCAAAATCGCGATTCTATATAGCGCTCACGCATGATTTTTTTTCTTGCAACGCACCGACGCGGCGATTTTTTTGTGCTACTATCCCGTTCGTCTCCTATTAATTCTCAACCACAACCCGTACTGCAAAACAGAGACTGCTCTGCAGGAAAACTTAGACTCATAATTCAAGACTTGTAAAATTTAAAGACTGTTCCCGGACGTTCTTTACTCCGGCGCTGTCCATAATTTTGTAAAAAGCGATTCCGGTAAATTCATGTCATCCCTCACTACTTCCGCCGTCATTCCGAATCCGTGGGTGCGCATCCTCGACGCCCTGGAGAAAAAAATCAACCGCCATTCCTACGACACCTGGCTTAAGCCCACTCGCTACAGCCACGCCAGCAACGGAATTCTCTTCGTCCGTATCCCCACCGCCGAGTTCCGCCACGTCGGCGACAAATACGCCGACCTCATTCAGGAAGCCGTCGACAATCTCGGCCTCGGCTACCAGGACGTGAAATTCGTCACCGCCGAAGACGATCCTTCCAACACTCCCATCCGCCACAACGGCGGCCTCTCCGCCCAAGGCTACAGCAGCGGCGCTCCGAGCACCGCCCAAACCGGCCAGCAAGCCGCCACCGGCCTTCATCCCGCGCAGGCCCGCTTCGATTGGGATAGCGCCGCCCAACTCAATCCGCGCTACACCTTCGACGCCTTCGTCATCGGCAGCGGCAACCAGTTCGCTCACGCCGCCTGCCAGGCCGTAGCCGAGCGCCCGTCCAAAGCCTATAACCCTCTCTTCCTCTACGGCACCACTGGCATGGGCAAGACCCATCTCATGCAGGCCATCGGCCATGAGATCAAGCGCCGCATGCCGCAAACCGCCATCTGCTACCTCTCCAGCGAAAAGTTCACCAATGAAATGATCAACTCTCTCCGCTACGAGAAGATGATCAGTTTCCGCGATAAATTCCGCAACGTCGACGTCCTCCTTATCGACGACATCCAGTTCCTCGCCCAAAAAGAACGCACCCAGGAAGAGTTCTTCCACACCTTCAACGCCCTTCACGAATCGCTGAAACAGATCGTGATCGCTAGCGACCGTCCTCCAAAGGAATTGGCCGAATTCGAAGACCGCCTCCGCAGCCGCTTCGAATGGGGCCTCATCGCCGATATTCAACCGCCCGACCTCGAAACCAAAGTCGCCATCCTGCAAAAGAAAGCCGAGCAGGAGCGCGTCACCCTGCCCACCGACGTCGCCCTCTTCATCGCCTCCAACATCCGCTCCAACGTCCGCGAACTAGAAGGCGCTCTGATTCGCCTGGTCGCGCACTCGTCTCTCATCGGAGCCGACATAACGCTCCCCTATACCCAGCAAGTCCTGAAAAATTTCATCGACTCGCAGGCCCGTAAAGTCACCATCGAATCCATTCAAAAAGCTGTAGCCGAACAATTCGGACTCCGCCTCGTCGAAATCAAGGCAAAAAATAATTCGCGCTCCATCGTCTATCCCCGGCAGATCGCGATGTACCTGGCCAAGCATTTAACTGAGGCCTCGCTCCCCGAAATCGGCCGTCAGTTCGGCGGCAAGCATCACACTACCGTCCTCCATTCGGTCGATAAGATCGAAGAGGTTCGCAAGAACGACAAGGATTTAAACAGGCTGCTCAATAAATTGACCGAGCAGCTAGGCGCGTAGACCGCGGTTTCCACCGCCTTTTCCACTCATGTGGCCGTTCTTCCAGCCTCCGGTCTGTGAGTCGTTTGTGGAAGTTGTGCGAGACCAGATCGAAACTTGACGAGGGTCCATTCCATCCATGGTCCTCCGCTAAAGCAAGGTCCGATTCTTCACACGAGGTCTCTACGCTAAAGCAACTGAACCGCAGGCACCTGGCCCGGTTTTCCACTTCTCCGACCCGCCTACGGTTACTACTGGTTGAATTGCTTTTGTATTTGATATAAGAAGAGAACAGAAGTAGAGTCGGGAGACCCAATATGCCGGTGGAAGTCGCCCCTGCCGTTGCCACGACATCAACGACCATGGAAATCACGGTCAGCAAATTTGAGTTGCTTCGCGAACTGACGGCCACCCAAGGCGTGGTCGAGCGCAAAACGACAATTCCCATTCTCTCGAATTATTTATTCGAGGCCTCCGGCGACAAACTCTCACTTACCGCCACCGACCTCGATCTCAGCCTGCGCACCTCGTGCCATGCCAAAGTAAAAAAAGAAGGCTCCTGCACCATCCCCGCGCGCAAGCTTCACGACTACGTAAAACTTCTCCCCGACGCCGACATCACCATCCGCCTGCTTGAGAATCACTGGGTCAGCATCCGCTGCGGCCGGTCGAATACCAAAATGGTAGGCATGGCGAAATCCAATTTCCCCGGCCTTCCCGTCTTCCCCGCCGCCGGAGCCATCAAAATCCCCGCCTCCGTTCTGCGCTCCATGATCGCCAAGACCGGCTTCGCCATCGCCAGCGAAGAGTCCCGCTACACGCTCAACGGCGCGCTCATGGTCCTCAAGCCCGAATCCATCACCATGGTAGCTACCGACGGTCACCGTCTAGCCCACGTAGAACGGGCCGGAGAAAAATTCGAAGGCGTCAGCGGCGAAATGAAAACGCTCGTCCCCAAGAAAGCCATGGACGAGCTGAAATCCCTGCTCGACGCCCACAGCGAAAACGAAGTAGAAACCATCGACTTCGCGAAAGACGAGTCCACGCTCTTCTTCCGCGTAGGCCAGCGCCTCCTGACTTCCCGCCAACTCACCGGCCAGTTCCCCAACTACGAAGCCGTGCTCCCCAAAGACATCACCAAATCGATCGCCCTCCACGGCGAAGAACTAGGCGCCGCCATAGCCCGAGTAGCCCAATTCGCTGACGAGCGCTCCCGAGCCGTCCGCATCCGCCTGGAAAAAGGCGAACTAAAAATCTCCGCCTCCTCGACCGAAACCGGAGAATCCGAAGACTCCATCGAGGTAGCCTACGACGGCGACCCCTTGGCCATAGGCTTCAACGCCCAATACCTGATGGACTTCATCAAAGCCACCGGCAGCGCCGAAGTAAAACTGGAATTAAAAGACGCCCAATCCGCCGGCCAACTCCGCCCCGCCGAATCCGAAGACTACAAATACCGCTACATAGTAATGCCGATGCGCATCTGAGTTTGCTTTGAAAGGGTGCGGCTTCAGCCGCGCCGCAACCCTCCTTCTGTCTTTTTTTGGGTGCCGCCCGGCTTCAGCGCTGCGATAAGAAAAGGCTTACGATTCGCGAAGCGAGTCGTTCTGCGGAGTCGAAGGACCCCTACCTATCCCAAACTGTTCGAGGGATCGCCCAGCCGCCGCCCCAACCTAAAATATAACCATCCGCATCCAAGCACCAGGAGACCTGACTCAGTGAAACCCCTCGCGCTAGCGGTGCTGCTGGCGCTAACGACAACGAACCTGGCAGCCCAAGCCGTAATCCCGCCCAGTCTCCCCTGGCCAACAAACCTCCCGGTCTACGACCACATCGTCATCGTTATCGAAGAAAATAAAAATTACGAAGAAATCATCGGCAACAAAAATGCCCCCTACATCAACGACGTCCTAAAAAAAGAAGGAGCCAACCTCACCCAGATGTACGCCGAAGAGCACCACAGCGAAGGCAACTACTTCTGGCTCTTCTCCGGCAACAACCAGAAAGTCGGCTATCAGGACGACATCCCGCAATCCGCCATCAGGGCAGCCAATCTAGGCTCCGAACTAATCCGCACCGGGCACTCCTTCAAAAGCTATTGCGAAGGCCTTCCCACCGTCGGTTCCAGCGTCACCCGACAAGGCCTCTACGCCCGCAAGCACTGCCCCTGGGTAAGTTTCTCGAACCTCCCAAACGGCGCAACCGCAGCCGATTCTTCCACCCTGCGCTTCCCACAAGATTTCCCCACCGACTTCAACGACCTACCCACCGTATCCTTCGTCATCCCCAATCTCATCGACGATATGCACGATGGCAAGCCCGCCCACTCCATCCCCGCTGGAGACCGCTGGCTCCGCCACAACTTGGATGCCTACTACCAGTGGGCCAAGCAGCACAACAGTCTGCTGATCCTGACCTTCGATGAGAGCGACGAATTCACCTTCACCGGAGGCACCACCAATCCCGCCGACCCAAATCCCACCAAAAGAAATCGCATCCCCACCATCCTTGCCGGAGCCCACATCAAGCCCGGCGACTACCCCGAAGACAAAGGCGTCAACCACATAAATCTCCTCCGCACCCTGGAAGCGATGTACAAGCTAAATAAATCCGGCGCCCAGGAGTGGACCGCCCTGAGAGCCAATATCTCCGACGACTACCTGCTAAAAGACATCTTCGAATAGCGCCTGCAGAAATCACGCCCCCGCGAAAATCACGTAGGGGCAGAGCCTGCCCTGAGCTTGCCGAAGGGTGCCCTCACCTGCCCAGCCGAGCAAAGCTCGGCAAATCCTTCGAGCCGCCGAAGTCCCCGCCCCGCTCAACTTTGCGTGCAGCTGAAACATTCCGCACGCCTTGACCAAACCCACACCAGCATGTACATTTGCGCCGATTCATCTACTTAGGAGGGACCCCCAATGCTATCCGGCTTCAAACAATTCATCTTGCGCGGCAACGTAGTCGACATGGCCGTAGGCGTAGTCATCGGTGCCGCCTTCGGAGGAGTAGTCACCGCCCTCACCAAAGATCTCCTCACCCCGCTCATCGCCGCCCTCGTGGGCAAGCCCGATTTCTCCTACCTCGGCTTCACCATAGGCACCACAAAGTTTCCCGTAGGAGATTTCCTCAACGCCTGCGTATCCTTCGTCCTCATCGCCGCCGCCATCTACTTCTTCGTGGTGACCCCGGTCAACGCCTTAGTAGCCCGCATGAACAGAAACGCCGTCCCTGCCGACCCCACCACCAAGAAATGCCCCGAATGCCTAAGCGAAATCCCCATAGACGCCCGCCGCTGCAGCCATTGTGCCGAGCCCGTATTAGGCAAAGCCGCCTGAGAGCCGGATCATGCGCTAACTCTGCCCGATGACCTTCGCACCACAAAATCTGTCATCCCGACCGGAGCAGATCATCGCGAAGCGATCACCTGCGGAGTGGAGGGACCTTGCGTTTCCTCCAGTCTGGCCAAATCCCGCAAATTCCTATAAAATGAAAGTTCAGCAGCACCCTCGGCATCAGCCTGGAAGGAACCAAAGAGTTATGGCACGAGTATGTGATATCTGCGGCAAGGGGCCGCAGTTCGGAAGCACCATCAGCCACGCCCACAACGTCAGCAAGCGCCGCTGGAACGTCAATCTCCGCCCCGTTCACGCCAAAGTAGGAGCCGCGACCAAACACATCCGAGTCTGCACCTCCTGCCTAAGAAGCGGCAAAGTAGTCAAAGCCTAAGACCGCTAAACGCACGTAGGGGCAGGTGCCTTCACCTGCCCAGCCGAGCGAAGCTCGGCAAAATCTCCAAACCGCGGAAAATCCCTACTTCGCATCCACCAACTGCACATCAAATATCAAAGTAGAATTCGGCGGAATCACCGAAGAATACCCCTTCTCCCCATAAGCCAGCCCCGGAGGAATCCGCAACTGCCGCTTCCCCCCAACCTTCATCCCCGCAATCCCCTCATCCCACCCCTTAATCACCTGTCCCCCGCCCAGCAGAAAATCAAACGGACGCCCCGTCCCGACCGAACTGTCAAACTTCTTTCCATTCGTCAGCCACCCCGTGTAATCCACCTTAACCTTCATCCCCGCGTTAGCCACCGCGCCCGTCCCCACCTTAATGTCCCAATACTCCAACCCGCTAGCCGTCTTCGTAGGCTCGCCCGTAACCTTAGTAGGCCCGATAGGCACCGCCGGCGCTCTCTTAGCCGGAGCCGTCTGCGCCCCCGCCCACCAAGCAATCCCAATCAGCGCCACCAAAAAAATAGCCACAAAAGTCTTCATAATTTCCCCTTTTCCAGATGTCATCCTGAGCGCCGCAGAACGATTCGCGAAGCAATCGCTCTGCTGAGTCGAAGGACCCCTACCGTCACCATCCCTCACGCCACCGCAATCGCATCAATCTCCACCAGCACATCCTTGGGAAGCCGCGCCACCTCCACCGTCGACCGCGATGGCGGAGCGTCCTTGAAATACTTTCCATAAACTTCATTCATAGCCGCAAAATCTCCCATGTTCTTCAGGAACACCGTGCACCGCACCACCTTCCCCAAAGAACTCCCCGCAGCCGCCAAAATCGCCGCGAGATTGCGCAGTACGCGATCCGTTTGCGCCGCAACATCCCCCGCCACCACCTGCTGTGTAGCCGGATCAATCGCCACCTGCCCCGAAGTAAATATCAACCCCGCCGCCCGAATCGCCTGCGAATAAGGCCCAATAGCCGCCGGAGCCTCCGAAGTAGCAATCACCTCACGCATCATCCCCTCCAAAACCAAACTCAAGTAGGGGCAGGTGCCCTCACCTGCCCAGCCGAGCGAAGCTCGGCAACCGTCTCGCGCCACCACAATCTAAATCCAATAGAACGCGGGTGCCCCATCCTAGACGTCGCGCCCTGTGCGACGTCAGAGTGGGCCCGTAAATTTCGAAACACCGACTCTCAAAACAACGAACTCTGCCGCCGATTCGGCACGATCCCAAAATGTTCGTAAGCCAACTGCGTAGCCACTCTCCCCCGCGGAGTCCGATTCAAAAATCCAATCTGAATCAAGAACGGCTCATAAATTTCTTCAATCGCATCCGGCTCCTCCGCCAGCGCCGCCCCCAAAGTATTCAGTCCCACCGGACCACCCTGGTACTTCTCAATAATCGTCAGCAACAACTTCCGATCCACTTCATCAAACCCATACCGATCCACTTCCAGCATGCTAAGCGCCGACTGCGCCACCGCCAGATCAATCCTTCCCGCCGCCCGCACCTGCGCATAATCCCGAACCCGCCGCAACAGCCGATTAGCAATCCGCGGAGTCCCGCGCGACCGCGAAGCGATCTCCGTAGCCCCCTCCCGATCAATTCCCACTCCCAAAATCTCCGCCGATCGTTCCACAATCACGCGCAAATCCTCATGCGTATAAAACTCCAGCCGCAACAGCAATCCAAACCGCGATCGCAGCGGAGCCGACAACAACCCCGCCCGCGTAGTCGCCCCAATAAAAGTAAACGGCTTTACATCCATCGTGTGTGTCCGCGCCGACGGCCCTTGCCCAATCATGATGTCCAGCTTGTAATCCTCGAGCGCCGAATAAAGTATCTCCTCCAGCGCCGGCTGCAGCCGATGCACTTCATCAATAAACAAAACTTGCCGGTCGCGCAAATTCGTAAGGATCGCCGTCAGGTCCCCCTTGATCTGCAAAGTAGGCCCCGACGTCTGCTGAAACGCCGCGCCCAACTCATTAGCAATAATATTGGCGAGAGTAGTCTTGCCTAACCCCGGAGGCCCATAAAGCAGCACATGATCAAGCGCCTCGCCGCGATTGCGCGCCGCCTCAATCGCCACCGAAAGATTCTCTTTAACCTTGTTCTGCCCAATAAACTCCGCCAGCCGCTGCGGCCGCAGCTTCAACTCAAAAGAAGAATCGTCCTCCACCGGAGCAGCCGAAACCACCCGATCCTTCAAATTTAAATTCAAATGAGAATTGTCCTTAGCGGCCGCCACAGGAAAAGATGTTAGCAGTTCTCAGTTCTACGTTCTAGCAACCTCAGTCGCGTAGGGGCAGGTGCCCCCACCTGCCCAGCCGAGCAAAGCTCGCCACGCAACCACCAAGATTATGTAGGAAGAGACACCGGGTGCCCCATCCTTAACGTCGCGTTCTGTGCGACGTTAGGGTGGGGATTTTGATCTCGATGGTACCGCCAGTCTCCAGGGGCACAGCCTAACTCACTGTCCAATCACTCCCACCCGCACCCCCTTCAACTTCCCTCCATCAAACCACCCCACCTTCTGTCCAAACCAAGTCTTACCCCCCGACAACCTATACTTCTTAGCCGCCGCCGCAAATTCACTACTCCCCAACAAATACGCCACCGGAGTTTCCCCATACTTCCCCAGCCAATCGCCCAACCACCGCGCATTCGCCGGAGCCGCCAATATCACCGGCTCTCCCGGAAAATACGCCAGCTTCCCAAACTCTTTCTCCGTCTCAATCAGCGGCTCCGACCACCCATAAGCCTTCCGAAACAACGCCACCGAAGCATCCAGATTATTCACCGCAATCACCACATTCTCCACGCCCGTCACCGGCGCCCCATGCACACTCTCCGATATCTGCACCCGCCAGGCCCGCGGCGTCTGATCCTCGATAATAAAAGGCAGCACCGACCCGCGCGTCCCATTCCCCACTCCCGCCGTGGTCCACTCAATCGACATCCCATCCGGCCGCTTCCGACTCCCCGGCTCCGGAGCCGTCACCGCAATTCCCGCCTTCTTCAGCCGATCCACTTCCTGCAGCAACACATTTGTCCCCACCGCCCAGGCGCAACTAACCGCATCCTCCGACATGTACTTCGCCCACTCCGACCCTGTCGTCACCCCCGCCTTAATCGGAGCAATCAATTCAATGTAAGTCCCATCGTCAAATCCCACATACGCCATCTGTGTAACGCCATTCCCATGCGGCCCGCCCAAGTCCGGAGTCATCCCCACATCCGTAAACGCCTGCCGCAGCGTGTCCAGATTCGATCCGCAAACCGACACGTGGTCCAACTCCAAAACCACGCTTTTCTTGTCCTCAGCCATAGCCGGATACGTCATCACCACCACCAAAAGAAAAACGCCAGCGAACGAAACTCCGCAGCCGAAAGGGGAAGTCGGCCTAGCCATGGATCCCTCCTGGGCACCCTAGAACAAGAAAAAAGAATAGTACGCCAGAACCAGCCAGGAGCGAACCTGTTTTTAGGGATCTAGCACCACAAGAAAACGGGTGCCCCACCCTTCCGCGCACTTTGCGGAGGGTGGGCCGCCGGAGGTGTTCACAACGACCAATTCCGAGTACTGAATCAGGTCGAGGGAGTTCGTCGTCGCGCTAACAACCTCATCAAGGAGGCCCCATTCGTTCGCGTGCGTTGCGGGTGGGCGGGCCTCGCCTATAATCTCCCCATGAAGCTCGAAGAAAAAATCGCCGAACTGAAAAAGCGCGACCACCTCGCCCAAGAAGGCGGAGGTGCGAAACGCCGCGAGCGCCAGCACAAAGAAGGCAAAATGTCCGCCCGCGAGCGCGTCGAATTTCTTCTCGACGAAGGCACCTTCGAAGAAACTGACAAGCTAGTCACCCACCGCTGCCACGACTTCGGCATGGAGCAGCAAAAATTCTTCGGCGACGGTTTCATCACCGGCTACGGCCGCATCGAAGGACGCCTCGTCTACGTCTTCGCGCAAGACTTCACCGTCTTCGGAGGCTCACTCTCCGAAGCCAACGCGCAAAAAATTGTCAAGATCATGGACCTCGCCGCCAAGATGGGCGCGCCCGTCATCGGCCTCAACGATTCCGGCGGCGCCCGCATTCAAGAAGGAGTCATGTCGCTGGCCGGCTACGCCGACATCTTTCTCCGCAACACTCTCTACAGCGGAGTCGTCCCGCAAATCTCCGCCATCATGGGCCCCTGCGCCGGCGGAGCCGTCTACTCTCCCGCCATCACCGATTTCATTCTCATGGTCGACCAAACGAGTTACATGTTCATCACCGGCCCCGACGTGATCAAAACCGTCACCCACGAAGAGGTCACCAAAGATCAGCTCGGCGGAGCCCACACCCATAACGAAACCTCCGGCGTAGCCCACTTCATGTGCCGCGACGATGCCGAATGTCTCTCCATGGTCCGCGAGCTGCTGAGTTTCATTCCGTCAAATAATCTCGAAGACCCGCCGCGCAAGCCGTGTAACGATCCGATTGATCGCTTAGACGAAAAACTAGACACGCTGATCCCCGATCAGTCGAACATGCCCTACGACATCAAAGATGTGATCCACACCGTAGTCGATGACAGCTATTTTTTCGAAGTCCACGAGCACTACGCCAAAAACATCGTAGTAGGATTCGCCCGCTTCAACGGCAAGCCCGTGGGCATCGTCGCCAATCAGCCCGCCATGCTGGCCGGTACGCTAGACATCAACGCCAGCGTAAAAGGAGCGCGCTTCGTCCGCTTCTGCGACTGCTTCAACATCCCCCTAGTCACCTTCGAAGACGTCCCCGGCTTCCTCCCCGGCACCCAGCAAGAGTACGGAGGCATAATCCGCCACGGCGCCAAGCTTCTCTACGCCTTCGCCGAAGCCACAGTCCCGAAAGTGACAGTCATCACCCGCAAAGCCTACGGAGGAGCATATTGCGTCATGGCCTCCAAACACATCCGCACCGACGTAAACTACGCCTGGCCGAGCGCCGAAATCGCCGTGATGGGCCCCGAAGGCGCAGTCGATATCGTCTACAAACGCGAACTAGATCAAGCCGAAAACCGCGAAGAAGTCCGCCAACAAAAAATCGAAGAATTCCGCGACCGACTGGCCAACCCTTACGTTGCTGCTGACCGAGGCTTCGTAGACGCAGTAATCCAACCCAGAGAAACCCGCAAGAAACTGATTCAAGCGCTAGAGATGCTAGAGACGAAGCGAGATAAGAACCCGCCTAAGAAGCATGGGAATATTCCGCTGTAGAGTTTCAGTGGCTATGTGGTTGTGTGGCGCTGGGCGCCCCCGCCCGCGAAAAGTTGAGATAACGATTGGGCCGTCTTCTTCTAATCAATCACAGCGGCAGCATCGACCCATGCCGAACGTGCAAGATATAAACCGATTTCTCTTCCTCGAACACGACAAAAAGAAAGCGGTATGTACCGCGATTGCCGGAGCCGAAGAGCAGTTCGCGTATAGGTTGATCGAATGATCCACTCTCAGGAGCCATCGGGCAACGCTCGGGGTGGCGCGTAAGACTCTTCAAGGTCTGCCGTGCGCGTCGGATCCAATCACTCGCCGCGCGAGGTGCTTGGGTGCGGATAAAGCGATAAGCTGCCCTGAGTTCACTCTCCGCCGCTGGAGTCACAACGACGCGATAGTTCATCTATCGCTTCGCATCTTCGCGTTCCAAATCGTCAAACACTTCGTCCGCCGGTCGCCCCATGCCTTTGCGGGCCTGCGCGAGTCCACGCCGAATGCTCGCCACGGCATCAAGCTGACTGGCCACTTCCCGATAAACCGCGGCATCAATAACCACCGCCTCAGCTTTGCCCTTCACCGTAAGCACCAGCGGACGCCCAGTCTTCTTCATGTGCTTCATTAAGTCAGAAGACTTGCGCTTAAATGTGGTTAGGGAATGAATGTCTTGTGTCACATCGATCATGATGCGATTATAGCATCCGATCTGATGCTTTCTTCGCACCGCTAAAACTAGTCGGGATGCAAGCGTCTTTTCCTGTTTGACCCCGTTCCCCCACTCCCCCTACAATCCCAATGCTCCACCATCCACATTCTTTTTCGGAGTCCCGTTCATGCGCCTTCTGCTGAAAAAAATCAGAGCGCTCGGCAGCGCCTACCTGACACTCCTCCTGCTAGCCGCATTCACCCCATCAGCCCTAGCCCAAGCTCAAACCGCCGCGCACAACGTCCTAATCAAGAACGCCACCGTGATGACCGTTACCCACGGCAACATCCAAAACGGCTCCATCTACATCAAGGATGGCAAAATCGCCGCCATAGGCGCCACCGTCAACGCCCCCGCCGACGCCACCGTCATCGATGCCGGAGGCAAATACCTCACTCCGGGCATCGTCGACGCCCACTCGCACATCGCGCTCGACGATGACGTCAACGAGGCCACCAGCCCCATCACGCCGCACATGATGATGAAGGATGCCTTCGATTATCAGGACAAGGCTATCTACCGCGCCCTCGCCGGAGGCGTCACCACTTCGCTTCTTTTGCACGGTTCGGCCAACATGATCGGTGGCCAGGCCATCGTCATCAAGCACAAGTTCGGAGCCACGCGCGACGAACTCCTCTTCCCCAACGCGCCCCGCTCCATCAAATTCGCCAGCGGAGAAAATCCCAAGCGCGTCTACGGCAGCCGCGATCAGCTCCCCTCAACTCGCATGGGCAATTTCGAAGTCCAGCGCCAAGCTCTAGTCGACGCGCAGGAATACATCCGCGAGTGGGATACCTACAACGACAAAGTGAAGCGTGGCGACAAAGACGCCACTCCTCCCAAACGCGACCTCAAACTCGACGCTCTCGCCGACGTCCTTCGCGGCAAACTGATGGTGCAGATCCATTGCTACCGCGCCGACGAAATGCTCACCGAGATCGCCATGGCGAAAGAGTTCGGCTACAACCTCCGCGCGTTTCATCACGCCGTCGAAGCCTACAAAGTTGCCGATCAATTAGCCGCCAACAACGTCGGCATCGCCACATGGGCCGACTGGTGGGGCTTTAAGCAGGAGGCCTGGGATGCAATCCCATGGAACGCCGTCATCTCCATGCGCAAAGGTGTCCGCGTAGCCATCAAGAGCGACTCCGAAGATTACACGCGCCGCCTCAACCAGGAAGCCGGCAAGATTATGCGCTACGGCGGAGCCACCGAAGAAGAAGCCCTGAAGATGATCACTCTCAACGCCGCATGGATCGTAGGCGTCGACGATAAAGTTGGCTCCATCGATGTAGGCAAAGATGCCGACCTCGTCATCTGGGACGGCTATCCTCTCTCCAGCACAGGCGTCCCCGAAAAAGTTCTAATCGACGGCGACATCTACTTCGACCGCACCCAACCAGGCCTGGGCGCCACGCATTACAAGGAGGGAGAGTAAATGCCTCTCACTAAAAGTCATGTCATCCTGAGCGGAGTGGCCGCTGCGCAAAGCGCAGCAGCCGCGCAGTCGAAGGACCCCTACTCCCGCCAAAATCACGTAGGGGCAGGTGCCCCCACCTGCCCAGCCGAGCAAAGCTCGGCCCCCGCCAACTCCGCCATGAGTGTGTGGAGCGGACACTCCCGTCCGCTCCCGTTGCTCTTGCTTTTGCTCCTGCTCTTGACCGTCCCCAAGCCCGCCCAAACCCAAGACCATCCCATAGCCCTAAAAGGCGGCAAGCTCCTAACCATCACCCACGGAACAATCGAAAACGGCACCGTCCTAATGCAGGGAGGAAAAATTACCGCCGTAGGCGCAGCTAGCTCAGTCAACATCCCAAGCGCGGCCCAAGTAATCGACGCCACCGGAATGACCATCTACCCCGGCCTAATCGACTCCGAAACTCACCTCGGCCTAACCGAAATCGAAGCCGAAGCCATGACCAACGATCTAGTCGAACCAAGCGACGAGATCATGCCCCACATGCACACCGCCGAGGCCTTCCACGCCGAATCTGCCCTCATCCCCGTGGCCCGCGTCAACGGAATCACCAACGCCATCGTCGCTCCCGAAAACACCGACACGCTTCCCGGCCAGGATTCCTTCATTCAACTCGCCGGATCCAACGCCACCGAGATGCTCCTCATCCGCGATATCGCCATGCCCCTAAACTTCACCGGCGATCAGCGCCGCAATAAAGGAGGATTCGAAAAGCACAAATTCCCCTCCACGCGAATGGGTCTAGCCGCGCAGCTCCGCCAAGCCTTCATCGATGCCCAGGATTACCAGACCAAGTGGGCCGACTACGAACGCAAAAAAACCGAAGCCGCAAAGAGCTCTCCCGAAAAAGAAAAGAAGCCCGGCGACAAAACCGCGCAAGCCAGTAAAGACAAAAAATCCGAGCCCACCCCTCCCAAGCGCGACCTAAAACTCGAAGCGCTGATCCCTTATCTCGAAGGCAAAAAGACCATCGTCTTGGCCGCCGAAAGTTCCAGCGACCTGCAAACCGCCGTCAGCCTCGCCAACGAATTCAAACTCAAATTCGTCCTCAACCACATCGCCCACTCGCAGCGCGTTCTCGACTACGTCGCGAGCCTCAAAGTTCCCGTCATCGTCGGCCCCATCTATGAAACGCCCAAAGAAGACGAGCGTTACGACGCCGTCTACAGCCTTCCCGCACAACTCTACAAGCGCGGAGTCAAAATCATCTTCGCCTCCTACAACGCCCACAACGTCCGCAATCTCCCCGACCAGGCCGGATTCGCCACCGCCTTCGGCCTCCCCTACGAGGAAGCCTTAAAAGCCATCACCCTAAACCCCGCCGAAATCTGGGGAGTAGACAATCAACTAGGCTCCCTAGACGTAGGCAAAACCGCCAACGTAGTAGTAGCCAACGGCGATCCATTAGATGTAAAGACCGACGTCAAGCAGGTCTACATCCAGGGCCGTCCAATTCCCATGACCAACCGTCAAACGCGCCTCAGGGACGAGTATTCGAAATAAATAATTCGTGCGCCGAACACCATCCATGATTTGTCATCCTGAGCGAAGTGGCCGCTACGCGAAGCGCAGCGGCCACGCAGTCGAAGGACCCCTACCCCCGCCATATATTTTCGGGACGACTAGGGCTGTGTCGCTTAGTGCAGGATGACAAACGGAGGGTCATGTTTGACCCCGCTCCCCGCCGCCAGTTAGGATTTCGCAGTGATCCCCATAGTCGTAGAAAAGGCTTTGCCCAGCATTTGGGGTTCTCCGTGCCTCCGTGTCTCCGTGGTAAAAAGCGAATTCTCCCAACTCGCCTTTGCATACTTTCCCAATCCCTTTTAGACTACTGGTTTCGACCTCATACACAACCATGAGCAACAGGCAGTCGTAAATTCCGGCAGTCGCAATCAGCAAACGCCGGTCCGCACTTCGGACCCGCGATTCCACAGATTCAGAAACGAGGAGAAACAATGGCAGCCGTTGATGAGAAAGTGAAACAGATTATCGTCGAGCAATTAGGTGTGGATGAGGGCGAAGTCACGCCCAGCGCTTCGTTCGTAGACGACCTGGGCGCTGATTCGCTCGATACCGTCGAGCTCGTGATGGCCTTCGAAGAGGCCTTCGATATCGAAATCCCCGACGAGGACGCGGAGAAAATTCGTACCGTCTCCGACGCCGTCGACTACATCGGCAAGCACGCGAAAGCCGGCAAATAAATTTGGCTGGCTCGCCCTTCAGACAATGGTTTTGAAAAGGCGCGCTTTGAAAGGGCACGGCTTCAGCCGTGCCGCAACAAGCCAACAACAACCAGGGCTTTAGCCCCTGAGGGAGCCAGCGCCTCACTCTCTCGGCCCATCGACGAGAGCAATTCGGAGAACACTCTGCCCCTTAACCAACAAAGACGCGTCGTAATCACCGGCATCGGCCTGATCTGTTCCGTCGGCAACTCGACCGACGCGGTCTGGCAATCTCTGCTCGCCGGCAAGAGCGGCATTGATCGCATCACCGCGTTCGACGTCTCTGCCTATGCCTGCCAAATCGCCGGCGAGGTCCGCAACTTCGATCCCTTCCAGTTCATCGAGAAAAAAGAAGTGAAGAAGATGGGCCGCTTCATTCACTTCGCCATCGCCGCCGCCGACGAGGCGATGAAGATGTCGCAACTAAAGATCACTCCAGAAAACGCCGAGATGGTCGGCGTTCACATCGGCTCCGGCATCGGAGGATTCGACGTCATCGAGCGCGAACACACTGCCCTCATGGAAGGCGGCCCGCGCAAAATCTCGCCCTTCTTTATTCCCGCCGCCATCGTCAACCTCGCCGCCGGACATGTCTCCATGCGCTTCGGCGCCAAGGGCCCCAACGAAGCGACCGCCACCGCCTGCACCACCAGCGCTCACTCCATCGGCGACTCCATGCGCATCATCCAGCACGGCGATGCCGACGTAATGATCGCCGGAGGCTCGGAAGCCGCCATCACTCCCATGGGAGTCGGAGGATTCGCCGCCATGCGCGCCCTCTCCACCCGCAACGACGATCCCGCCCGCGCCAGCCGTCCCTGGGATAAAGATCGCGATGGCTTCGTCATGGGCGAAGGCGCTGGCATTCTAGTGCTGGAAGAACTGGAACACGCGAAACGCCGCGGCGCTCCCATCATCGCCGAGTTGATCGGCTATGGCATGTCCGCCGACGCCTACCACATGACCCAACCCGCGCCCGAACACGAAGGCGGCTTCCGAGTAATGCGCAACGCCCTGCGCGACGCGAAGCTAGAGCCCAGCGTAGTAGGCTACGTAAACGCCCACGGCACCTCGACCCCTCTAGGCGACACGCTGGAAGCCCACGCGATAAGAAATCTATTCGGAAAAAAGATTCCAGTAAGCTCGACCAAATCAATGACCGGTCATCTCCTGGGCGGAGCCGGCGGCCTGGAAGCCGGAGTAACAGTGTTAGCGCTGCGCGATCAAATCCTGCCGCCGACGATCAACCTGGAAAATCAGGATCCCGATACCGACGGCATGGATTTCGTCCCCAACCAAGCAAGAAAAGTAGAGTTCGATTACGCGATGTCGAACTCCTTCGGCTTCGGAGGCACCAACGGCGCCCTACTCTTCCGCCGCTGGAAAGAATAGGCACTTAACATTGAAGAGGTCAGCGGTCAGATTGCAGAGGTTAAACCACACTCTGTCATCCTGAGCGGAGCAGCCGCTTCGCGGAACGCGAAGCAGCCGCAGAGTCGAAGGACCCCTACGACGCCCAAATATTCCAACCCACCCGCTAATCCTTTTTCATTGCATCGATCGTAGCGTACAACTGCCCCGGGTCCGTAACCTCAACATAAGGTTTCCCCGTCCTCTTGCTACTAACAATCCAAATCGTAGGCGTGTGATCGATATGCAAACTCAATCCCACATCCTTATCCGCCCTAATCAGCCCAGCCAGCTTCCCATCCGGATCAACCACAAACGGCAGCCCAATCTTATGTTCCGCCGCAAACTTCTCCGCAAACGCTCTTAAGTTCTGCGGATTAATCTCCAGCTGATGCGCAAACACATCCGCCCGAAACTCATTGCCCAAATCTTTCGAATGCGTATCGAAGTACCGCGCAAACACTGCCGCATCAAACGACCAGTTATGCATCGGCAGCGGAAAATCATGCTGCACCAGCGGAATCTTATAAGTCTTCGAAGCCTGCGCCAGCAAAGGAGCAACCCGCCCACACTGCGGACACTGCAAATCCTCAAACACCACCAGCGCCAGCGTCGCCCCCTTAGGCGGACGCAAAGCCTCCGGCGCATCCTGAGCAAGAGCCGTCAGGCAAAGCAAAGACAGGCCAGCAAACACGAGTAGCGATGAAAAAAACACACACACGAAACGCGGCAGCCGTTCAATTGTCATAATTTATTTTGGATGCAACCAGACCATTCTATCGCAGCGAATTCCCGATAATCATGATAGACCGATAATCGCGTAGGGACAGACGCCCTCGTCTGTCCAGCCGAGCAAAGCTCGGCAATCTGCCGACACCCATAATAAACTCGATTGATACGAAGACGTTCAGCCACACCGCGACTTACTTCAAATCGGGGCTAGGCTCCAGATTGTAAAAATAATAAAACCGCAGCCCCAGCAGCTTTCCCGGAAACTCCTTAGGCAGCGGCGGAAAGGGAGTCGAAGCCGTGATGCTAGCCATCGCCGCCCGGTCCAGCGCCACATCGCCCGACGTCGTGTCGCGAACCAGCCCCTGCACCGAGCCATCCTTCATAATCACAAATTCCAGCGCCAGCTTGCCCTGCTTAAACGTCGGCGGATACACCGACGGCGGCATCAGCGTATACCAATTCTGTTTCACAATCTGCACGATCCGCGTCATGTAAGGACCAAAGTCCACGCCCATCGTGTCCGTAAGAATTTCCGCCGGGGCCATCGCCTTGTATCCGCCCCGCCCCTGGCTCAGCCCATAGTCGCCCGCCACTCCTCCGCCGCTCCGCCCGCGGTTCTCCGCCGCCGCGCGTTCCGCCTGCTGAATCGCCGACCCCGGCGTCAACGGCGTATTAAAATTCACCGTCGGCCGCGTCTGCGGAGGCGTCTGGAGGCGCGGTGTCTGATCGTTCGTCGGCGCTGTGAATCCCGAGTTCTGCTGCGGCTGCGGCGCCGGAGGTTGCGGAGTCGGCTGATTCTGCGCTACCTGTGGAGGCGCACTCTGCGCCGGCGGCATCGGCACATTCGCCCCCGGCTGCCCCGGATGCTGGCTCTCCAGCAACTTCTTCAACTCCTTGCGATCGATCTGCGGTGCTTTGCTCGTCGCGATCCGGTCCTTATCCGAAATCACCTTCGCATCCGGACGCTTCGTCAGCTTCTGCGCATCCGGAGGCAACTCCAGAAACGTCGCATCTTTCGATTTGTCGTTCGCGGTGATCGCGAGATCGACTTTCTGATGCGGCAACAAATCCATCAACTTCGGCAAATTCCACAGCAGAATCACCACGAACAAATGGAGAATCACCGACAACCACAGCGCCTCGCGCTTGCGCGCCCGCGAAAGATCGTCCTGCAACTGTATCAGCAGATGCGGAACATCGTCCGGATCGAAGCCGCGGTAAGCCGACTCCCAGTGCATCGCCTCAAACAGATCGCGCTGCTCCGGCGAACCCGCGGACGGCGGTGATGGAGGAGGCACGGCACTGCCCGGCGTGCCAGGCAACGCTTCGCGAGACTGTGGATCGCGGGACGGAATTTGGGTAACCGGCATCAGGACAAAACTACAAGCTTAGAGACACGCGCAGACCCCGTGGTTGCGTAACTTACAAAGAAGTTATCGCCAAACTTCCTTGGGCGACCTTCTCGCAACGACTTTCCCGCGAGCCTATCGCACAAATTCTCTTCGCCGCGAAGCCATTGCACAACTTAGTCGCGCCAACTTCCTTCGTAAAGTTACGTAAATTATAGAGTCGCAATCACGATTCCCTATTGTCGCATTTTTTTCGCTCACCAAGTGAGTACCTGAGTAATAGCCGCCCACGAAAAGGCGCGCCCCGCCCACACAACCAAGCGCACGCCACAATCGCGCACGCCACAATCATGCCCACGCGGCACCAAGCGCCCGCCACAATCATGCTCTCGTGACGATGACGCCGTCGCGCCACAATCACGTAGGGGCAGACGCCCCCGTCTGCCCAGCCGAGCGAAGCTCGGCACCTGCCCGCAGCGGAAAAAACTCCGCCTTCCCTTATAATGTCCGAAGACCCTCGGTTATGTTCCGCCAAAAAAATCCTCTTCGTAAACACGCCGCCGCCGACTCTTGCCTGGCGCTTCAAGCGGCAATTCTGCCCGCGCCCCTGGCAGCACTGCTAATCGCCATAACCCTCCTACCCACTCCAACCCAAGCCCAGCGCGGCGGCGGAGCCCACGCCAACCAGTCCGTCATCTGCGTCCACGATTGCCCCAGTCTCGAAACGCTCAATACCGAAGATACGCTCAAAGATTTCCGCCGCTCCATGGCTCTGCAAGCGACCGCCGACCAGCGCGCCGCCTTTGCCAAAATTTCGCAATACGCCGAATCTGCCCACGATCAGCTCCAGTCCTTTCGCAAATCGCTTCTACCCCTCGCAGACCGTGCCGCCGTTCTCGATCAATCCATAGAAAAAGCGCGCGTCAGCAACCAGAATTTCCTCACCGCTCTTTCCGCCGCGCAAAAAACCGGCCTGCAAGACCTCATCAAGAGACTGAACAAAGCCGATAACGATCTCGACCGCCAAATCAAAGCCCTCGATCAAGTCCTGCCCGCCGCGAAACCAGACAGCGAACCGCTAGCCAGCGCCGCCGCACTCGATAAGGCCCTCGCCAGCTTCGAAAGCGTGCAGCGAGCGCTCGCCCGCGAGATGAGCATCTTCTTCGACGCCGACGAAGCGGGCGTCGCCTTCACTCTTCCTTCCGTTTCCAATTCCATCACCATCAACGGAGAAGACATCGCCATCCCCACCTCCGGCGCCGTTCTCCGAAAGTCGTCCGCAACATCTGCCTCAACGCCCACATCCAATTCCGCCGCAACTCCCGCCGAAAACGTCCCAAACATTTTCAGCCTCAAATTCGTCGCCGATCTCTCCGACGTGCAGCAAAATATCACTGCCATTCTGCGCGCCGCCCTCAACCGGGCTCCCCGCTGCGGCGAGCGCATCAATATTCAGCAAGCCTCGCTCACTCCGCTCGCGCCCGCCTCGAGCCTCGTCGTCGTCGACTTGCATTTCGAGCGCTGGGTCTGCCCGGCCGCTCAAACTCGCGCCAGCCTCGGCGCTCCCAGCCCGACCGAAATCGCCGACGGCAACGCCTCCTTCGAAGTCAAACTCACTCCATCCCTCGAAGCCGCGCAGCTGAACCTCGCCTCCGAAATTACGCGCGTCGATGCCACCGGCATGCTCCGCAACGAACTTCGCTCCGGCGATCTCGGAACCACCCTGCGCGACAAAATCGCCGCCGCACTATTCACCGCGCTGCAGAAATCGGCCGACGTCAAAAGCACGCTCCCGCCCGTAGCCCAAACCTCTGCCACCTTGCAGAAAGCCGAATTTCAAGATGCCGGAGCCGATCAACTCAATCTAGTCCTCGACGGCCAGCTCCAATTCTCCGAAGAACAATCCAAACAATTCGCCGCCCAGCTAAAACAGCGCCTCTCCGCCCAAGGAACGACCGCCCCCTAGCCACGCACCCCATAAAATCGCAGCATAAATTCCCGTTAAATCGGAGCATAAATTCCCGTTGTCATCCTGAGCGCAGCGACGCCATACGCGAAGCGGATGACGTAGCGAAGTCGAAGGACCCCTACCCTAACCGGAAAATCCGAGAATGCTATCGCTCTTGGTCGCTCCGTATTTGGGGGATGCACATTTGCGGATGCAAGAAATTGCGGGCACGCAATAGAACTCGAAAACAATTCACCAAACCTTCATCCCCCCGGTTTGTCTTTTCAATATCGAGAGCGTATAGTCGTAAATGTACTGTTGTGTCGTAGTGCGAGGAGTGTCGGAGCACACCAGTGGGCGCAAGCCCACTTTTTACTTGGTGCTAACTCCGCTCCACGCGCTGGACGCAAATTGCTGAAAACATGGCGTTTGATTTCGACAAGATCCGGCAGATTGCCGAGCGCGTAGCAAGCTCGAGTGGGCTGGAAGTAGTCGATGTCGAGGTCGCTGGAGCAGGCAAGCATCGCACGTTGCGCGTCTTCATCGATCGTCCCGGAGCGGCACCCACGCCCGGCCGACCCGATGGAGTCACGCACGAAGATTGCTCGCAGTTCAGTCGCGAGTTCGGCACCATCGTCGACGTGGAAGACGTTTTGCCCGGCGGATCGTACCTGCTGGAAGTCTCATCTCCAGGCCTCGATCGCAAGTTGACGAAGGCGTCCGATTTCGAACGCTTTCGCGGGCAGCGCGTGAAGTTAACCACACGCGAGCCGGTGAACAATAACCGGCATTTTGAAGGCAAGCTGGAGAATTTTGAAAACGCCAGGCTGCTGCTCGACCTAAGCGCGGCGCGCAAGAAGAAAATGCGCCCGAAAGAAGGCGAGTCGCAAAAAGTGGAAATCGAACTGAAGAATATAGAGAAGGCGAATTTAGTACCAGAAATTTAAAAGGCAAGGTCACAGGTCCTAGGTGACAGGTCCCAGGAAAACCAAAACCTGTGACCTGTCACCTAAGACTTGGACAAGACGGACGAGGCCATCAGGCGCTGGGTCTTCAGGGTTAGCTTTTCCTGGCTTTAGCTTTTCCAGGTTTTGCTTTTCCCGTTTCTAAGTTTTTCCTGCGACCTGTGACCTAAGTCCTGTCACCTGGATTTTCTATGGCAAGTGAGCTTTACAACATCATCGAAGGGGTCAGCCGCGAAAAGGGAATCGACCCGCAAATTGTAGTTACCGCCGTTGAAGACGCCATCGTCGTCGCCACGCGCAAATACTACAAGACGCAGGAAAACCTGCGCGCCGTGCTCGATAAAGACAGCGGCAAGATCAACGCCTATGCGGTGAAGTCGATCGTCGAAAATCCCGAGCAGGTCGAAGATCCGAATCTCCAGGTCACCGTCGACCAGGCCCGCAAACTCGATCCGAGCGCCGAAGCGGGCGGAGAACTGCTCATCCCTAAAGCTACCGAAGGCATACTCGGCCGCATCGCCGCGCAACTTGCCAAGCAAGTCATCTTTCAAAAAGTGCGCGAGGCCGAGCGCGACACTGTCTATAACGAATACATCGGACACGTAAACGAAATCGTAAACGCGTCCGTGAAGCGCCTCGAAGGCCCCGACGTCATTCTCGATATCGGCAAAGCCGAAGCCCGCATGGGACGCAAAGAACAATCGCGCCTCGAGTCCTTCGCCGTAGGCGAACGCATCCGTGTCGTAATCGTGCGCGTAGAAAAAGCAACCAAGGGTCCCGGCGTGATCGCCTCGCGCTCCGCGCCCGAGTTAGTTCAGCATCTCTTCCAAACCGAAGTACCGGAAATTTACGACGGCACCGTCGTGATCCGTGCCATCGCCCGCGAAGCCGGAGAGCGCACCAAGATCGCCGTCATGTCAAAAGACAAAGACGTCGACGCCGTCGGCGCCTGCGTTGGTATGAAGGGCATGCGTGTGCAGTCGATCATCCGCGAACTCCGCGGAGAAAAAATCGACATCATCGAGTATCACGAGGATCCCGTCTCCTTCGCCGAAAAAGCGCTCCAGCCGGCGAAGGTCAGCCGCGTAACCGTAGTCGATGCCGCCGACAAGCATCTCGAAGTCGTCGTCGACGACACACAGCTTTCGCTAGCCATCGGCAAGAAGGGCCAGAACGTCCGTCTGGCGGCCAAACTCCTCGGCTGGAAGATCGACATCAAGAGCGAGGAAGAAAAGCGTCAGGAAGTCGAGCAGCAGATGTCCGCTCTCGTCACCCAAACTGTCACTCCGCTCGAAATCGTTACCGGACTCGGCGAAGGCCTAGTCGAGAAACTGAAAGCGGCCGGCGTCAACACCGTCGAGTCGTTAGCCGACATGACGCCCGAGCAGCTCGAGGCCATCGAAGGCATCGGCCCGAAGACGGTGGAAAAAATCAGCATCGCGGTCAATAATTACTTTGCCACTCTCGATGGCGGAGAAGCCGTAGCCACCGAGGAAGGCGCAGCCGAAGCCGGAATCGCCGAAGCTGGTATAGCTGAAGAGCCGTTGCCTGAGAACGAAGCGCTGCCGGAAAATACGGCTGAAGAAAGCACAGCCGAAGCAGCTCCGGTTGATGAGGCCCGGGTCGACGAGGCAACAATCGAAGAAGGCACCTTCGAAGCCGACGCGTTATCCGGCGAAACCGAAGCAGGCGGCGATGCCGCATCCGAAGATATCGCCGGGCATCAAACATCTGCGGCCGAAGAACAAGCCGCCACAGAAGAAGTTCCGGAAGACAAGCAGAACTAGAGCCAGAGCATGGCGAGTTCGGAGGTCATTCCGAACCGAGCCCGCGAGGTTCGCCATCCGGAACCCTGATTGAGTAAGATTGTTTCGGGTAGGGCACGGCTTCAGCCGTGCCGCAAAGGCCAATAAAAACAGGGGCTTTACCCCTGAGGCAGTGTCGGAAGCACCACGAGGGTTAGACATGCGAACCTAGGCACGCAACATAAGCAACAAGAAGAGGAAACGAGAGCGGATGAGTAAGATTCGAATTAACGATCTGGCCCGTGAGTTGGAAGTCAAGAGCAGGGAAATTCTTGACGTCCTCACCACGGTGGGCGTCACCGAGAAAAAAACCCACTCCAGTTCTCTGGAAGATTTCGAAGCCGACCTGGTGCGCAAGCATCTTCGTGGACGCTCCGATTCCTCCGCCAGCTCCTCGCGCTCTTCCTCGCGCGCCAGTCAGGGCGGAGACGACGAGATCAAAACCAAGATCGACCTCTCCCACATCTCTCAGCCCGGAGACGTCCTCCGCGCCATCCAGCAACGCAAGGCCGCCGCGGAAACTCCCGCCGCCCGCCCCGTAGCCAAGCCGCCAGCATTCGAAACCAGAACTGAATCGCCCGCCGCCACGGCGCCCCCCGCCGCGCCTTCAGCGCCAAAAGCAGTTCCGCCAAAGCCGCCGGCAGAATCCGCCACACCCGCGACTCCGCAATCCCCATCAACGCCAAGACTAGTCACTCCGGCCTCCGTAGCCGCAACCTATCGTCCGCCATCGGTAGTAGTAATTCCGCCGAAGACTCCACCGCCCGCCGCCACCGCCCCGACTAGCGCCGCGCCGCCGATCGCTGTTCCGCCGCGAGCCACGCCGCCACCTGCAACCACCACTGCGCCCGCAGCGCCGCCCAGCGTCTCGATCCATGCCCCGAGTACCGCAAGCAGTCTCCCCAGCAACGTGACCCAGATGCCCGCCGCGCCGCCCCGGCCATCCGCGCCCGTCGCTCCGCCGCCCCGCATGATCATGCCCCAGACCGGCCCGCGTCCCGTCTACAAAGCGCCCGCGCCACCGCCCAGTGCCGCAGCCCCCGGAGCAACTTCGCGCCCCGCTCCCGGACGCCCCGTCCCCGGCCAGCCAATTTTTCAGCGTACCCCGCGTCCCCCAGTTTCCGGCGCCGGTCCAGGCACCCCGCGCCCGCCGCTTCGTCCCGGTGAACGTCGTCCCATGCATCCCACGCGCGTCGCGCCCGCAGGTTCGCGTCCCCTCGGCGTAGGCCCCGGAGCAGGCGCAATGCCCCCGCCCGGCCCATCGCGCCCCGGAGCTCGTCCCGGCGGCCCGTCGCGCCGCCCCGGCCAACGCTACGTTCCGCGAGGTGTGAAGGAAGGCCCGATGAAGGGCTACACTCCGCCGCCGCGCATGATCGTCAGCAACGAGCCCGCGCCCATCACGCGCAACATCACCATCACCGAAGGGATCTCGGTGAAAGATCTAGCCGAAAAACTCGGCCTTCGCGCCAAAGATTTAATCGCGCGCCTCGTAGTCCGTGGCGTCTTCGCCACCATCAATCAAACTCTCGACGCCGAACTCGCCAGCGAAATGGCCCGCTTCTTCGGAGCCGATACCGAAGTCATCACCTTCGAAGAGCAAGCCGCCAAAGACACGACCGAAGCCACCGAGAGCAGCGAAGAAGGAGCCGAAGCCATTCCGCGTCCGCCCGTAGTCACCATCATGGGCCACGTCGATCACGGCAAAACCACGCTCCTCGATTCCATCCGCTCCACCAACGTCGCCGGCGGCGAAGCCGGCGGCATCACGCAACACATCGGCGCCTACAAAGTTCGCATCACCGACACCGCGTCTCCCGCCTACGGCCGCGAGATCGTCTTCCTCGATACGCCCGGTCACGAAGCCTTCACCCGAATGCGTTCTCGCGGCGCGAAAGCCACCGACATCGTCGTCCTCGTCACCGCCGCCGATGACGGCGTCATGCCGCAGACCGTAGAAGCCATCGACCACGCTCACGCCGCCGAAGTTCCCATCATCGTCGCCGTCAACAAAATCGATAAGCCCGGAGCGCTCCCCGAGCGCGTCAAAAAACAGCTCGCTGATCGCGGCCTAGTCCCTGAAGAATGGGGAGGCAAAACCGTATTCGTCGATGTCTCCGCCAAGCAGAAAACCAACCTCAATCTGCTGATGGAAATGATCCTGCTCACCGCCGACATCCAGGAATTGAAAGCCACTCCCGGCCGCGCCGCCAGCGGCCTCGTCCTCGAAGCCAAGCTCGATCGCGGTCGCGGTCCCGTCGGCACCATCCTCGTGCAGAACGGCACCCTCCGAGCCGGCGACAACTTTGTAGTCGGCAACGTTTACGGAAAAGTTCGCGCTATGTTCGACGATCGCGGCAAAGCCCTGAAAGAAGCGCCGCCCTCAACCCCCGTAGAAATCATCGGCCTCGAAGGCCTGCCGCAAGCCGGAGATCAATTCGTCGTAGTCACCGACCGCGAAAAAGCCCGCGACATCTCCGAATACCGCGAACAGAAAGCTCGAGAAGCCACGCTAGCCAAGAGCTCGCGTGTCTCGCTCGAAGGCCTGGCCGAACAATTAAAAACCGCAGGCATGAAAGAGCTGAACGTCATTCTGAAAGCCGATGTCCAAGGCTCCGTCGAAGTGCTGGGCGATCTACTAGGCCGCCTATCAAACGAAAAAGTTCGCCTCAAACTCCTCCGCTCCGGCATCGGAGCCATCACCGAGACCGACGTTCTCCTCGCTTCCGCCTCGAACGCCATCATCATCGGCTTCAACGTGCGTCCCGAGCGCAAAGCGCAAGAACTCGCCGACCAGGAAAAAGTCGACATCCGCCTGCACTCGATCATTTACGAGCTGCAAGACGAGATCAAGCGCGCCATGACCGGCCTGCTCGAACCGACCATCAAAGAGGTCTACCAGGGACGCGCCGAAGTTCTCGAAACCTTCCGCATCCCCAAAGTCGGAACCATCGCCGGGTGCCGCGTAAGCGACGGCCTCATCAAGCGCGACTCCGAGGTCCGCCTGCTGCGCGACGACGTAGTAGTCTTCAAAGGCAAAGTAGCCTCTCTGCGCCGCTTCAAAGACGACGCCAGCCAGGTCACCAGCGGCATGGAGTGCGGTATCTCCATCCAAAACTACGGCGACATCAAAACCGGCGACGTAATCGAAGCCTTCGTAACCGAAAGAATAGCCGCCGAAGCCATCAAATAAAAAGCGCAACGAAATAAAAGGATCGCAATGCTCGCGTAGGGGCAGAGCCTGCCCTGAGCTTGCCGAAGGGTGCCCTCACCTGCCCAGCCGAGCGCCAGCTCGGCCGCACTCCGCGAGCTATCGCAAAAGCGCTAGATCGAATTTCGATTTACAAGCGAGCGCGCGCTTTGAAAAGTACACCGCTTCAGCCGCTATAATCCAACCCAATGCGACAATTCTTCCGCATGCTCCTCCTCGCCCTGGTCCTCATGACGGTCGCCCTCGTAGCCGCCCTCACCGCTATGCAGCTAGCCATCCACGGCCGCGAAGTCGCCATCCCCAAACTCATCGGCCTCACTCCGCTCGAAGCCGAACGCACCGGAGCCGCCTCCGGTCTCCAGGTCATCGTCGAGCGCCAGTTCTACAGTCCCACCATCCCGGAAGGAAAAATCATGACCCAGATGCCGCTCCCCGGCACCAAGGTCCGCCGCGGCTGGTCCGTCCGCGTCGCCCAAAGTCTCGGCCCGCTCCGCGTCGCCATCCCCGACATCACCGGAGGCAGCGAGCGCATCGCCGATCTAAACATCCGCCGTCGCAGCCTGACCATCGGCTCCGTCGCTCACATCAATCTCCCCGACGCGCCCGTAGACCGGGTAATCTCGCAAAACCCTCCCGCAAATGCCGCCGGGGTATCCGCCCCAAAGATCAATCTCCTGATCAGCGACGGCCCCGACCCCTTAACCTACGTAATGCCGAACCTCACCGGCCAACCTCTAGGCAGCGCCACCCTGGCCCTGCAAGACGCCGGAATGAAAGTAGGCAAAGTAACTTTCCAACCCCCGCCTCAACCACAACCCGATCAGCAGTCCGCGCAACCATCCGCTCCGCCCGCCGCTACATCCCTGGCATCCGAACCAAGCGCCGCCAGCATGATAGTCACCCAATCCCCCGCCCCCGGCCAGAAAGTAGCCGCCGGCACCGCCGTAAACTTCGAAGTCCGCTAACTTTGGGTGGCGCTGACTCTCAGCGTCGCACGCCGAAATCACGTAGGGGCAGGTGCCCTCACCTGCCCAGCCGAGCAAAGCTCGGCACCTGCTGGCGCTCACTCAAACTCTAGAGCGCCTCACCGCCGCCCAATCACCGCCGCAAAAAATCCATCGCACCCATGCACCCCAGGAATCGTCCGCAAATAACCTGAATCGACCAGCGACCCTACCTCCACCCCACCAGCAATCTCCCCCGCCGCGCCCAGCAACTCCAACTCCCCGCGACAATCCACCCCCTCAAAACCCGCGCCCAGTGCCGCCTCCACCACCGCCTCGTTCTCCTCCCGCTCCAGCGAACAAGTCGAATAAACTAATCGCCCTCCCACCGCCAACTGCTCCAGTGCCGACTTTAAAATAGCAATCTGCCTTGCCTGCAAATCCTGCAAATCCTCTTCCCGCAACCGCCACCTAATCTCCGGATTCCGTCCCAAAGTCCCTGTCCCCGAACAAGGCACATCCGCCAACACCCGATCAAACCCCCCAGAATTAAACGGCAAAGCCCGGGCATCCGCCGCCACCACAAAAACATTCTCCGCGCGGCAAAGCGCCCGCAGCAACCGCGCTCGATGCGGATGCACTTCCGTAGCCACCACACGCGCCGCAGGATTCCGCCGCGCCATCAACCCAGTCTTGCTCCCCGGAGCCGCGCAGCAATCCAGAATCGCCCCATCAACGTTCGCAGCCGCCAGCAGCGCCACCAACTGCGATCCCTCATCCTGAATCCCCACCCGCCCTTCGCGATAAGCCCGCGTCTCAGTCACATCACCCGAAACCACAAGCCGCGCCCGCGTCAGCAATCGCCCCGGAGCCAGCTCCACACCAGCTACATCTTCCTGACATCGACTATCAATGTGAATCGCCGTCTCCGGCACTCGCTGGTCATAACCACAAATTCCCCGCGCCGTCTCCAGCCCATGTCGCCCAACCCATCGTTCTACCAGCCACCGAGGATGTGCGGCGGCCAGCGCCAAACCATCTGCATCTGTTGCACTCTCAATCTCCCCGAAAAAATCGCCAGCTCCCGCAACACCAACCTTCCGCAGCACCGCATTCACCAGCGGAGCCGCCGACCGCTTCCGCGCCGCCTTCACCAACTCCACACTCTCAAAAATTGCCGCGCGCGCCGGCACTCGCGACAGAAACAACAACTGATAAGCGCCCAGCCGTAGCGCCGTCAAAACTTCGATATCCATCCGCTCGATCTTCAGCGACGACGAAGCCGCCACCCGCCGGTCAAGCAAAGCGCGCCAGCGCAGCACTCCCATCACCAGCTCAGTTGTCAGTCCATGATCTCTTGCAGAAAGATTGCGCGCAGAAACTTTCCGGAGCGCCGCCGAATGCAGCAACTCCGCAGCGTAAGAGTCCTCACGCTCCACCCGTAGAAGAATTTCAAATGCAGTAGCGCGAGCAGCAGAAACGGCCACGCGCTATTGTCCCACGCCTCTGCTGCGCAGCTCCCTAAGGCATCAAAAATCTACGTGTCATCCTGAGCGCAGCAGAACGATTCGCGAAGCGATCGTTCTGCGGAGTCGAAGGACCCCTACCTAACCACAAACCCCGCGCTGCAACTTTTCAAAGGGACGGGTGTATCTCGTTTGCACATTGACGCAATTCCAGCGGGTGATTACAGGCAGCGCCACTACTCAACCCGCTCGCCCGATCGCGGCCGATATCCATTAATAAATTCCTGCGCCGTCATCCGCCGCTTTCCCTCCATCTGTACCTCAAGCAACTCCAGCGCCGCCGTGCCATCTCCGCAACCAACCATCAGCCGCGATCCCTCAACCAAAATTTCGCCCGAAGCAACCCGCGCATCCACCACCCGCGCCCGATGCACGCTCAAAGTCTTCCCCTTAAAAGCCGTAAACGCCCCCGGCCAGGGCTGAAACCCGCGCAGCCGATCCAATAAATTCCGCGCCGCCCGCGAAAAATCCATCCGCCCATCCTCCTTTCGCAAAATGGGCGCCAGCGTAGCCCGCGCATCATCCTGCGCCACCGCCCGCACTGCGCCACTCTCCAGCCCGCGCAGCGTCTCGACCATCAACGCCGCGCCCATCGAAGCCAGCCGAGGCCCCAGCGTCTCCCCCGTATCCTCCGCATCAATCGCCATCTCGCGCTGCAGCAAAATGTCGCCCGTATCCAGCCCCGCATCAATCCGCATCGTAGTCGCGCCCGTCACCGTTTCCCCATTCGCAATCGCCCATTGAATCGGAGCCGCCCCGCGATACTTCGGCAACAACGACCCATGCAGATTCAAATTCCCCAGCCGAGGCAACTCAATCATCCACTGCGGAATAATCCGCCCATACCCCACCACAACAATCGCGTCCGCCCGAATCCCCTCCAGCCGCGCCCGAAACTCCAAATTGTTTTTGATCGCCGCCGGCTGCGCCACCTCAATCCCCAACCGCAAAGCCGCATCCTTCACCGGAGAAAAGCTGACGTCCATTCCCCGCCCGCGGCCTCGATCCGGTTGCGTGACAACGAGAGGAAGCGAATGCCCAGCCAGAACCAGAGCATCCAACGTAGGAACCGCAAAAGAAGGAGTCCCGCAAAAAACCAGAATCATAAGAAAACAGGAAAAGCGAGGAACAGGAAAAGCAAGAACCAGGAAAAGCAAGAAACGGGAAAAGCTGGAAACAGGAAAAGCCTTTCCTGTCTTTTGCTTTTCCTGGGTTTTGCTTTTCCTGCTTTTTGCCTTTCCTGGTTCTTGCCTTTCCTGTTCCTCGCTTTTCCTGCTTCCCGCCCTACCATTCCCCCGCCTTCACCATCTTCTTAATCTTCCTCTTAATCAAGTCCCGCTTCAGCGCGCTGATATGCGAAATATAAAGCTTCCCATTCAAATGATCCGTCTCATGCAAAAAAGCGCGCGCCAGCAAGTCTTCCCCCGTGTGCTCAAAAAACTTCCCATCCGCATCCTGCGCCCGCACCGTAACCGTCTTCGACCGCGTAACATCCTCGCGAAATTCCGGAATACTCAAACACCCCTCGCTGCTCCTCTGCCGCCCTTCCTTCTTAACAATCACCGGATTAATCAGCACCAGCTTCGCCTCCGGATCCTCCTTAAACGTCACATCCACCACCGCAATCCGCCGCGAAATCCCAATCTGCGGAGCCGCCAGCCCCACTCCCCGAGCCGCATACATCGACTCAAACATATCCTCCAGCAGCTTCTTCAGCTCCTCATCAAACACACTAACCTCAGCCGCAGGCTTCTCCAGCACCGGATCGCCAAATTTCACAATGGGATAAATCATCTTCTTAGTTAACGTCTTGTCATCCTGAGCGCAGCCTCGCCAAGAGCGAAGCGAATGGCGTAGCGGAGTCGAAGGACCCTACCCTACCCACAAAGCCCACGCCGCTTCACCGCGTGCCCACACAACAAAACTTTCGCCATCAATCCGAATTTGTAATCAATCTAAATTTGTCATCCTGAGCAAAGCGAAGGACCTGTGCATTTGCGCCCGCCGCAATGCGTGAGCTCGCGCCTCCGCTCAATACGCCCGCAGCTGCTCCAAATACCCCAAAAAATTCCGCCGAGTCTCCTTCATCGAATCCCCGCCAAACTTCTCCAGTGCACACTTCGCCAGCGTCAACGCCACCATCGCCTCCGCCGCCACTCCCGCCGCCGGAACCACGCACACATCCGACCGCTCATAAGCCGCCTTCACCGGCTCCCGCGTCTCAAAATCCACCGACTTCAGCGGACGCCGCAACGTCGAAATCGGTTTCAAATACCCGCGCACCCGAATCTCCTGCCCATTCGAAACGCCGCCCTCCAACCCGCCCGCATTATTCCGCGTCCGCGTAAATCCAGCGAACCCCACCTCGCTCTCATACCCAATCTCATCATGCACCGCAGACCCCGGAGAACCCGCCGCCAAAATTCCGCTCCCAATCTCCACCGCCTTCACCGCCTGCAACGACATCACCGCCGCCGCCAACAGCCCGTCCAGCCGCTCATCCCACTGCACATAACTCCCCAGCCCCGGAGGCACGCCATGCGCCACCACCTCAAAAACTCCGCCGACCGAATCACCCGTGCGCAAAACTTTATCAACCTCGCCCTTCATCTGCTGCTCCGCATCGGCGTCCGCGCAAGACAGCAGCACCTCATCTTTCTTCGCCAGCGGCTCAATCTGCTCCCACGGAATCTCCCGCTCCGCAATCGACACCGCCCCCACCGCAATCACATGACTCAAAACTTCCACGCCCAGTTCGCGCAATAACAATTTCGCCAGCGCCCCAATCGCTACCCGAGCCGCCGATTCCCGCGCCGAAGCTCGCTCCAGCACATATCGCGCCTCGGTGAAATCGTACTTCAACGCTCCCGCCAGATCCGCGTGCCCCGGCCGCGGCGAAGCCACCCGCTTGTGTTTTGCCGGATCCCCCGTCCCGACCGGCAGCGCCTCTTGCCAATTCTGCCAGTCGCGATTCTCCAGCATCACCGCGATCGGAGACCCAATCGTTTTTCCATGATGTACACCAGAAAGAAAATGCGCGCGATCGGTTTCAATCTTCATCCGCCCGCCGCGCCCAAATCCCTGCTGCCGCCGCCACAATTCGCGATCGACAAATTCCTGATCCACCGCCAGCCCCGCCGGCAGCCCGGAAAGAAACGCAACCAGCGCCTCCCCATGCGATTCCCCGGAAGTAAAGTAGCGCAGCATGTTTGAACACGCATTGTAAATGAAAAGAAAATTTCGCCAGCGCCCTAGATTGATTGTCGTGAAGAATATTGTTGTTAATAAAGATTTGTCATCCTGAGCGCAGTCGAAGGACCCCTACCCCAACCACAAAGCCCGCTTCCGCGCTTTGGGTTTTCCGAAAGAACCTCGGCGCCCTCCGCGTCTCGGCCGTGAAAGATTTTGCACCGACACCACGAAAATCTCGGTACAATACCTCAACGCAGTATTCCAGGCCGCCGAATTCGGGCTCCGTCTCATCGCGCCATTTCGTCAGAATAAGCAGGATAATGAGTCTATGTTGACAACCACCCCAGGCCCGTTTCACGCCCCTGGCGAAAATACCGCGCGCATTCGCTGCGTGATCGCCGACGATCACGAAATGCTGCGCTACGGTGTCCGCCGCCTGCTCCAGGACGCTCCCGACTTCGAAGTAGTCGGCGAAGCCCGCGACGCCGCCGAGGCCCTCAAACTGGTCATCGAACATCATCCCGACCTCGTGCTTCTCGACATCAGCATGCCCGGCATGTCGTCTTTCGAAGTCGGGCGCTTGGTCGACGAACATTGTGCCTCCACGCGCATCGTCTACCTGACCATGCATGAAGATCAGGAATATATTCAGCAAGCCCTCCGCTCCGGAGCCAGCGGTTATCTGCTCAAAGACACTCCAGCCCCGCAGTTACTCGAAGCGCTCCGTGAAGTCCATCGCGGCCTCCGCTCCCTCAGTCCTCAAGTCCAAAAAAAGATTCAGATCAACGCAAACAGCACCAACGACGCAACCTCGCGCTTGACAACTCGCGTTCCCATGCGCAGAAATTCCCTAACCATCCGCGAGCGCGAAGTAATGAAGCTGCTGGCCGAAGGCAACACCGTAAAGCAAGCCGCCGCCGTCCTTGGCGTCAGCTTGAAAACAGTAGAAGCGCACAAATTCAACCTGATGCGCAAGCTGGATATCCACAACAAAGCCCAGCTAGTAACCGTAGCCATCCAGAAAAAAATCCTCCCCCTCCCCATCGCCACCTAGCCAGATACAACCCAACTCGCGCCGGGGACGGCCGCCCTCGGCCGTCAAAGCGAGGCTCACGTAGGGGCAGAGCCTGCCCTGAGCTTGTCGAAGGGTGCCCTCGCCTGCCCAGCCGAGCAAAGCTCGACTCCAGTTGTCACCGGCAAGATTTCAAACTCCTTTTTCCGCTGTCATCCTGAGCGCAGCAGAACGATTCGCGAAGCGATCGTTCAGCGGAGTCGAAGGACCCCTACCTTCACCCTCCCGACCAACGCAACCTGCCTCTGCTTTGGGTGCGCGGCGCTTCAGCGCTACGCTAATCCATCCGCGAGAAATGCAGCTTCAGCCGCTGAAGGCAGCCGCCGCCAACCCAGCTAAATCCGCAACCTCGAAATCCGCTCGCCCCTCCGCCGCCCGCACCGCCCCAATCCCCGGACGCGCCGACCTCCGATTCACCCACACCGTAGAAATCCCCAGCGCTCGCGCCGGCACTACATCGTGATATACACTCTGCCCCGCATGCAGCCACTGTTCCGCGCCAATCCCCACCCTCTCCAACGCCATTCGAAAATTATTCAGCGAAGGCTTATAGCTCCCAGCCTGCTGCGCCGTAATCACCTCCGCAAACTCCACTCCCAACCGCCGTCGCGTCGCCTTAAATAGATCATCATCAATATTTGAAATCACCACCAACTTATATCTCTCCTGCAACGCGCGCAGCGCCGCCACCGTATCCGCAAACGCCGGCCACTCCCCAACCGACTCACCCAGCGATCGAATCTCGTCCGTGCTGGCCGCAAAATCAAACCGCGCTGCAAATCCCCTTACCACCGATTCGAGCACCTTCCGATAACTCTGATAAGTCCCACTCTCCGCCGCCGCTTCCAGCTCTCCATACAACTCAAGAATCGCCGGGTCGCTCATCTTGATCCCATGATTCCGCAACACCGCCCGCAGCGCCGGCAAAATCCCGGCCTCCCAATCAATCAGAGTCCCATAGCAATCAAAGCTGAGCGCAGTAAACCGAGAGAAGTCCATCGAAAGAGGAAATCAGGAAAGGAAGCGTTTGCCAAGAAGAAAACTGCTTTAAATGTCATCCTGAGCGAAGCAGAACGATTCGCGAAGCGAGCGTTCTGCGAAGTCGAAGGACCCCTACTTAACCCACCGTGCGATTCGTCCACAACACGGCTCAAGAGGCTGCGAAAAAATTCAAATTTCGTTGCAACGGCATCGCTTTAGCAACGCCGCCTGTCTTCGTGAGAAGACGCTCCCTCGCGGAGAGCACGCCACCGTCATCCGCCTTCTTCCGCAGCCTCTTCAACCGTGCTGCCAATCCCCGCTTGCGGCCAATAAAGATGCGCCCAACCCGCCAACGGTTTACTCGTCACTCTCATTCTTAAACTTATTTATTCCCCCTTAACTCATTTATTCCTCGCGAATATTTCTGACTTGTCATCCTGAGCGCAGCAGAACGATTCGCGAAGCGATCGTTCCGCAAAGTCGAAGGACCCCTATCCTCCGATGCGAGCCGAACAACCAAAAACTTGTCATCCAGAGCGAAGCACCTGCTCGTAGCCTTTCCCGCTCCAGCTTTTCCCTCGCTTTTCCCGCCCTTGTCTTTCCCGCCCCTACTTCCCCGCCAAAGCCGCCCCCACCACCGCCCCACCATCTCCCGTCTGCACAAAAGCAATCACCCGCAAATCCCCCAACCCCTCCGTCCCCTTCAGCTTCACCGTTACATCGCCATCAAACTTCTTCCCTCGCTCCACCCGCCCCACCTTTGTAATACTCTCCGCCACCGCCACATGCTGTATGTCCTTACCCTTGTTCTCCCCCGCCAACACATGCGACGACGCCCGATTCAGCGCTACCGCCACCATGACATCCGCCTTCTTCGCCTTCAAATTCTCCGGCAGCCCATCCACCGCCAAATGCAACTTCAGCGTCCGCCCATCCAGCCCCACCCCCGAAATCTGCACCGGAACCTTCACATCCCCGCGCGCCTTCTCCACCGCCGCCAATACCGCCCGACCGTCGCTCCCATTCAACTCCGCCACTCCATCCACCACCATCTGCGGCGTATAAGCCTCCTTCGTGCCCAGCCGCTGCACATAACCCTTCTGCCGGTCGGTATAGAAACTCGACGAATAAGCATCCTTCCACCCATCGTGATTCCAATAATCCACGTGCTCGCTAAGCACAATCGCCTGCGCCCCTGCCACCGGCTGCAACCCATCCAGCTTTCCCAACAGCGAATCCGCCGGAGGACAACTAGAACACCCCTCCGAAGTAAACAACTCCACCAAAACTGGAGCCGCCGCAGAAGAAGCCGCATCCCCCGCCCAGGCAACAGCACCCGCAGAACAAATCAAAGAACCAACCAACCAAAGCCGTAAGCCAGCCAAAGTCATATCTCCCTCCAATCCATATGTGATGCGGACAACCATCCACGCCACCAATTCTAGCTCGTGTGGAGCGGAAACTCCTGTCCGCTAACGCCGACACAACCTGCCTCGCGTAGGGGCAGGTGCCCTCACCTGCCCAGCCGAGCGCCAGCTCGGTCCCCCAAAATCTCGAATTCGCCTTAACCCCACGCTCCGCTAAAATCATGCGAACGACAAACGACCGCCCTCCATGCAAACCGCCCGCATCTCCGCCCTACTAGAACCCTTCCTAATCCATCCGCTCTCCGAACAGCAGCTAAATCAAATATCGATATACATCGATCTATTGCAACGCTGGAACGCCCGCATCAACCTGACCGCCATCCGCACCGAAGAAGAAATAGTAACCCGCCACTTCGGCGAATCCCTATTCCTGGCCCGCCACGTATTTCCAAATGTGGAGCGGACACTCCTGTCCGCTGAAGCCAACTCCGCCGACATTCCGGCCCGGCCAATCTCCCGAAATCAATGTCATCCTGAGCGGAGCCAGGGCATGCGCGAAGCCGATGCCACGGCGGAGTCGAAGGACCCCTACTCGACCAATCAAGCAACGCGCGCTATAGAAAAAGCAAGCCCGCCCGAGAGCGTAAAGGACACCCGAGATCTAAGCGGTTCAACTGGGTACTGGGTACCGGCTACTAGGTACTGTAAGGTCCTGGATATAGGCTCCGGAGCCGGATTCCCCGCTCTACCCCTAAAAATCTGGGCCCCTGAGATCCACCTCACCCTGATCGAATCCAACCACAAAAAATCCGCCTTCCTTAAAGAGGCATCCCGAGCCCTTACATTCACTAACGTCAATATAATGGCCGAACGAACCGAAGCCCTCCTGGCACGCCCCGACCACCCCCAAGCCGAAGTAGTAACCCTAAGAGCAGTCGAACATTTCGAAGCCGTCCTCCCCCAGTCCGTCAGTTTCCTGGCCGCAAAAGCCACTCTAGCCCTTCTCATAGGAACGTCTCAACTCCGCTCCCTAACCATTCAAACCTCCATGAATTGGCAATCACCGATCCCCATACCCAGCTCAAATACCAGAGTGCTAATTATCGGACGAGCGAATTAGTGGATAAATTGCCATTGCACAAACATAGAAGTGGAAAACGAGGCCAATTGTAGCGCAATAATGACATTATAAGTGGCGGATAAACGGGTAATGCACCTTGAGGCGCAACGCAGGTCGCACCATGAACTAGGCGAACATGAAGCGAAAATGTTCCACGTGGAACATTCTTCCCGTCCTGAAGCAAAGCTAGTGCTCTTGTATGTTCCATATGGAACGTATTGGTGGCCACCTACCGGGGGTTACTGATCAAGAAGTAGTGTTCCACATGGAACATTCATCGACTTGCATCATAATCCGGCATTGCTTTCGCCGGATCTTTCTAATATTCTGGCGCGCAATAGACAGAAAGAAACAATCATGGGACGTGTCATTGCTGTTGCCAACCAGAAGGGTGGCGTTGGGAAGACTACGACTGCCATCAACCTTGCAGCATCTTTAGCCGCCGCCGAAGTCAATACGTTGCTGGTTGACTGCGATCCGCAGTCCAACTCTACCAGTGGTCTTGGGTTGGTGAAGGATCCGGAACGGATCAGCATCTACGATGTTTTGATGGGGGCGGCTTCGGCTGAGGAGGCGCTTCAGCTTACCGAGCTCGAGCAACTTTGGCTGATCCCTTCCCATAAGAACCTTATCGGGGCGAACCTCGAGCTGGTCTCGGCGGAGCGGAGGGAGTACCGTCTGCGCGATGCGCTCGCTCCGTTGCTTGATCGATTTCAGTTCCTCGTGCTGGATTGTCCTCCGGCATTGGACCTTCTGACTTTGAATTCGCTGGTGGCGGCGGATGGAGTTTTGATCCCTATGCAGGCGGAGTACTTTGCTTTGGAGGGAGTGTCGGAGCTGCTCGATACTATAGAGAGGATACGGGTCGAGTTGAATCCTGGACTGGCCATCGAAGGCGTGGTGCTGACTATGTTTGATGAGCGGACTAATCTAGCTCAGCAGGTGGCGGAGGAGTTGAAAAAATATTTTGGGGATAAGTTGTGCACCACTACGATCCCGCGGAACATACGGCTGGCGGAGGCTCCCAGTCATGGGCTGCCGGCGCTGGTGTATGACGTTCGGTCGAGGGGGGCGGAGAGTTATATACGGCTGGCTAAAGAGATTTTGGATCGACAGGCGGGGGCAGCTCAGGGAGCCGCTTAGATTGATGATGCTAAATATTTATGTACATCGATATAAACTATAGGCTTGGACGGGTGTTCCGGTCGTGGCCGACAGTTCCCGCCCTTCCGCAAAGTGCGCGGAAGGATGGGGCACCCACTTTTAATTCAGCGAGAATGCGGCCGCCGCAGAAATTATGGCGGAGGTAGGGGTCCTTCGACTGCGCCACGGCATCCGCTTTGCGGATGATGTGGCTTCGCTCAGGATGACAGTTTTACGAGGGGAGTGATGATCACTATGGCGAATGTGGCGGCTGATTCGAAGAATTCGGAGAAGGTGGCGGAGAAGCGGCGGGCTTTGGGGCGAGGGTTGGAATCGCTTTTGCCTGGGCCGCGGGTTGTGATTGCTCCGCCCACCCTTCCGCAAAGTGCGCGGAAGGATGGGGCACCCGCGGAGAACAGTTCTCAGCTGTCAGTCGTCAGTTCTGAGGCTGCGAGTGCTGGTTCTCAGGCAGTCGTCGAACCTCCCGCGGGTGCGGTTGCTGGAACGGTGGCGCAGATACAGGCGGCGGCTTCGGGGCAGAGTGCTGACATGGGCGTGCAGTTATTGGCGATTGATTTGATTGAGCGGAATCCTTATCAGACGCGGTACGAATTTAAGAAAGAGGCGTTGGAGGAACTGAGCAGATCGATCAAGGCGCAGGGAGTGTTGCAGCCGATTGTGGTGCGTCCGGGGGCGGAGGGAAAGTTCGTACTGATTCTGGGCGAGCGGCGGTTGCGGGCTTCGATCCTGGCGGAGATGGCGACGATCCCGGCGTTTGTGAGGCGGGTGTCGGAGCAACAAGCGGCGGAGATGACGCTGGTTGAGAACCTGCAGCGGCAGGATCTGAACTGCATAGAGCAAGCGGAGGCGTTCGCGACCTTGAGCACGCAATTCAAGATGACGCAGGAGGAGATTTCCGCGCGGGCTGGGATCTCGCGAGAGACGGTGACGAATTACATGCGGCTGCTGAACCTGCCGCACAGCGTGATTGGAGCGCTGCAGACGGGGAAGCTTTCGTATAGCCACGCGCGCGTGCTGTTGCAACTGCGGGACGATGCGGAGATCTGGAAACTGGCGGAGAAGGTGATGGAAGAGAAGCTGTCGGTGGGGAAACTTGAGGAGTTGGTGGTGGGGAGCGGGTTGCCGAGGCCGGGGTCGGTGCACAAGTCGGGCGGGGCGCGGTGGGTGGATCCGAATGTGAAGGCGGCGCAGAGGTCGCTTGAGGAAGTTTTGGGGATGCGGGTGCGGATTGCTGACCGTAGAGGTAGAGGGAAGATTTCGATTGAGTATGCGACGCTAGAGGATTTTGATCGGGTGGTGGGGATGCTTAAGGGGAAGGGGTAGGTCGCGGGGGGAAATGCAGAGGACAGGAAAGGCAAAGACCAGGAAAGGCAAAGACCAGGAAAGGCTAGAGTCGGCAAAGGCAGGAGCGGCAGGGGGTTGGGTGTGAGGACGGACGTCCTAATTGGGAAAAATGGCCTTCGCGATTTGATTCTTGCGGATTCCTTGGAGTGGATGGATGGAGTAGGGGTCCCTTCGGCTTCGCTCAGGGCAGGCTCTTCGATTGCGCCGGGCCATTCGCTTCGCTCTTGGCTCGGGCTCCGCTCAGGATGAGATCGGAAATCTTGAATCTCTCACCACTCGTCGATGCGAAACCTGCTGGTTGAATAATTTCTTCCCAGTCTGACGAGTTAGTTGTTCCACTTGTTACTCTTTTGGTTCTGTCTGCAGAACCGCGTTGAGATTATGGCGCCTGCGCCCACCCTTCCGCAAAGTGCGCGGATAGGGTGGGGCACCCACTTCTAATGTATGTATCGCGGTCAGGAACGCCACATCGAGGATTTGGTCTTTTATCGCAGCGGTGAACCGCTGCGCTGACCAAAAACCTGGTGCTAGAGCCACATTTTTCTTGGCGGGCTAGGGGGCTGTCCCACTTTTTACTCTGTTGGTTCTTCCTTTGATTTCGCGGGCTGAGGCTTAGTGGGGCCGAGCTTACGCTCGGCTGGGCAGGTGGGGGCGCCCTTTGACAAGCTCAGGCAGGCTCTGCCTCTACGCGAGTTTGGCGGAGAGCCCGGGAGATCAAAACCCCCACCCTAACGTCGCATAGAACGCGACGTTAAGGGTGGGGCACCCGCTTCCTACTCTTTGCGCCTGGTATTTTCAGACGCGGGCGTTAGCTGGCTTTGGGCATGGGGCGGTCGGATTTGGAGAAGTCGGCTTTGGATTCTCCGGTGCTGGCTATGTCCTGGGCTCCGGTTTGCTCGAGAATTATTTTGGCTCGCTTGGTCCAGTCGGAGCTATCGGAGTGAACGCTTAGGAGGATGCCGCCTTCTTTGATGCGGCCTTCGTAGCGCTTGGCTTCGTACTCGGGGATGCCCATGCCGATCAGGGCTCCGGCGATGCCGCCGATGGCGCCACCTACGCCCACTCCGGCTAGAGCGGCCATGATGGGACCGGCGGCGATGAAGGGACCGAGGCCGGGAATGGCCAGGGCGCCGATGCCGGCCAGCCAACCTAGGCCGCCGCCTACTACGGCTCCGGTGGTGACGCCGGTGGCGGTGCCTTCGGGGGCCTTGGTGCCTTTCTTGACGGCGAAATCTTTGGTGCCTACATTTTCAGGGAAAAGCACGGAGATGTCGGTGTTGCGAAAGCCGGCTGCCTGGAAGGCATCGACGGCTGCTTCGACGCTGGAGTAAGTGGAGTAGAGTCCGAACACTGCTGTATTTTTTCCCGCCATGGTGAGTTCTCCTTTGATTAGTTATCTGGTTATTGTTGTGGTTTGATTTCCAACTTAATTTCTTACGATCAGCGGCCGTCCGGACGAAGTGGCGGTGGTGCTTATTTTGGTAGGCCGGCGGCGACAAAGAATCGCCGCGTTTGATTGAGTTGGCTGAGGGCAATCTCCATAATTATTTTCACTGTCTCTATATAAGAGGAGCGGGCGGACTGGAGACATCGGGTGGAGTATGTATTTTGGGCGCATTATCCCGCAGGGGGATAGACGTCACGCGGAAGTAAGAGCTTGCGGGCTTCGCTCGCTGGGCAGGTGAGGGCACCCTTCGACAAGCTCAGGGCAGGCTCTGCCCCTACGCGAGTGTGGCGGGGGATCTCGCACTCAAAAATAAATGACAGATGAAATTTGGTGGGCGGCGACGAGGGCGATTCACTAACTGATACTTTGAGGGGTTGAGTTTTGGTATTGTCGCTGGACTGAAGATTTGTGAGGCGATATGGGACTTGTGAATGCGTTGTTTGGGCGGCCGCTGGCTTCTTCGGAGGATGAGGGGGAGCGGATTAGTCCGTTGCAGGGGATTCCTACGTTTGGGCTCGATGCTTTGAGCTCGGCGGCGTACGGGCCGGAGGCGGCGCTGACGATTTTGCTGCCTTTGGGATTGCTGGGCGTGAAGTATATTGTGCCGCTTACTTTCGCGATTATTGGGTTGCTGATCATTGTTTATTTCAGTTACCGGCAGACGATTGCAGCTTATCCGAATGGCGGGGGATCGTACACGGTTGCTAAGGAGAATCTGGGCGAAGGCGCGGGGCTGGTGGCGGGCGCGGCGTTGATGATCGATTACCTGCTGAATGTGGCGGTGGGAATTTCGGCGGGGATTGGGGCGCTGGTTTCGGCGGTGCCATCGTTGTTGCCGCACACTTTGGGGCTTTGCTTATTGGTGCTGGTGATATTGACGGTGGTGAATCTTCGCGGGATCAAGGAGGCGGGGACGGCGTTTGTGGCACCTACATATTTTTTTGTGGGGACACTGGCGATCGTGATTCTGGTGGGATTTTATAAGGTGATTGTTTCGGGAGGGCATCCGGCGGCAGTGGCTTCTTTGGCGTCGCCGGTCGCGCCTTCCGGGACGGTCGAGATGGTGGGAGCGTGGATTCTGGTGAAGGCGTTTGCCTCGGGATGCACGGCTCTGGCTGGCGTTGGGGCGGTGAGCAATGGAGTGCAGGCGTTTCGGAAGCCGGTGGTGGATGGGGCGCGAGTTACTTTGACGGCGATTATTGCGATCCTGATTGTGCTGCTGGGGGGAATTGCCGTACTGGTACGTTACTACGGAATTGTAGCTACGGACCCGGGAGCTCCGGGGTATCAGAGCGTGTTGTCGTTGCTGACGGCGGCGGTCGCGGGGAAAGGGATTTTTTACGATGTAACGATGTTCTCGGTGCTGGTGGTGTTGTGTTTGTCGGCGAACACATCGTTTGCGGATTTTCCGCGGCTGTGCCGGATGATTGCGCGGGACGATTATTTGCCGCATTCGCTGACGACGCGAGGACGGCGGCTGGTGTTTTCGCAGGGGATATGGGGGCTGGCGATATTGGCGGCGCTGCTGCTGATTTTATTTGGCGGGGTGACGGACCGGTTGATTCCGCTGTTTGCGGTGGGAGCGTTTATGGCGTTCACGCTGTCGCAGGCGGGGATGGTGGGACATTGGCGGAAGACGAAGGGATTTTGCGGGGCGATGGTGGTGAACGGATTTGGAGCGCTGGCCACGGGGCTGACGGTGATGGTGATTCTGGCAGCGAAATTTTTGGAGGGGGCGTGGGTGGTGGTGCTGTTGTTGCCGGCGTTGCTGATTTTCATGGGCAGGATTAAGCGTCATTATGAGGAGGCGAATGAAGAGGTGGCGCTGAAGGGTGGAGTGGAGTTGACGGCGGAGAATGCGGCGCCTCCGATTGTGCTAGTGCCGGTGGACCGGTGGAATGCGGCGACGGAGAAGGCGTTGCAGTTTGCGCTGACGCTGTCTCCGGATGTGGAGGCGGTGCATGTGACGTGCGATGCGGACGATGACAAGGCGCCGTGGTCGGAGAAGCCTCCGGCGGGGCAGCGGGTGCCGAAGCTGGTGACGTTGGAGTCGCCGTATCGGCTGGTGGTGCATCCGATAGTGGATTATGTGTTGAAGGTGGAGAAGGAGAATCCGGCGCGGACGGTGGCGGTGGTGATTGCTTCGATGGTGGAGCGGCATTGGTATCACTATTTTCTGCACAATCAGAGAGGGCAGCTGTTGACGGCGCAGCTGCTGCTGCGCGGGGATGAGCGGATTAATATTGTGAATGTGCCCTGGTATTTGAAGGCGTAGGAAAGGCATGGGCAGGAAAAGAAAGGGGCAGGAAAAGCAAAGGGCAGGAAAAGCAAGAGCGGGTGACGAGTGAGAATGGAGATCCCGTCGAGTTTCTCCGGTTCGATGCGAAGTGATGCGTTCGTCCATTGGATTCATCGTCGCGCTTCCGCTAATTTCGCTTTGAACAGTGACTTGCTCTGACTTCGGAAGGAGTACCGAATGGACGGCACAGATGGACTGAAAGAGACCACGCGCGCGACCGCGCCGGTCGCGTCGAACACGCCTGAGTCGAACAAACTTAGTGTGAACGTTTTTACGGCCCCGGGAAAAACGATGTACGTCGGCGACACCACCCCTGAGAGCCGAAAAAATTGGATCGCGGCGCTGGACCGATTAGCGGCGCTCAATCCGAGGATGATTGTTGCCGGTCATAAGAAGCCGGGCGCGCCCGACTCTCCCTCGACCATTCAAGACACCAAGCGTTACCTGCAGGACTTCGATCGGCTGCAGAAAACCGCGGCGTCCGACCGGGAGCTGTTCGATCAGATGACGGAGCTATACCCGCATTGGGTAGCCAATCAGTCGTGGTTGATGTTTGGATTCCCGGGGGCATAAGCTACATTTCAAACTTCGATTTCGAAAAGGAGAAGCAAAATGACAACAAAAGGAAAAGTCCTGGTGCTAGTCTCGAGCGGTCGCGGGTTGCCCTTGAAAGATGGCAAGGTTTATAAGGGCGCTGGCTACTATCTCAACGAGCTGACGGTTCCGGTCCGCGCCCTCATGCAGGAGGGCTACGAAATCACTTTCGCCAACCCCAAAGGCAACGCGCCCCAAGTGGATGTGCATTCAGAGGTCGCCGATTTCTTCGGCGGGGACGCGGCCAGGCTCCAGGACTATATGCTATTCCGCGACGGCCTAGCTGGGCTCAGAGATCCAAAGCGCATCGCGGATGTCGTCGCATCGGGCCTGGATCAATATGACGCTGTTTTCGTCCCCGGCGGCCACGGGCCGATGATGGATCTTCTCGATGATCCCGACGCTGGTACTGTGATGAGACACTTTCATAAAACATCCAAGCCTACGGCAGTGCTCTGCCATGGCCCGATTTCACTACTGTCGGCTCTTCCGAATTCGACGGAGGTGGTCGCCGCGCTGGCGGCGGGCGATGCCGCTGGAGCGCGGGCAAAGGCTAAGGGTTGGATCTACGCTGGATATAAGATGACTATCTTTTCGACGGCGGAAGAGCAGCAGCGGGAACCGCTTGAGATAGGTGGCAAGGTGCTGTTTTATCCGGACTTCGCCTTGCGTACGGCGGGCGGTGAAGTAAGTGTGCTCGCTCCATGGACGAGCTACGCCCTGCAAGATCGCGAGTTGATCTCGGGTCAGAACCCGTTCTCTGATCAAGCGCTTCTGAAACTTCTTCTACCGGCACTCAATCGGAGGAAGGAGTCGGTTTCAGCGGCATAAGAGGACCGCGAGGAGATTTGGGGTTATTCTCGTCCCCGGATATTCTGGTTGAAAAGGCGCCGGGTGGCCCACATCTCGTGTTCGCGAAGTATCCCCACTTCTCGCAAAGGACGCGAGAAATGGGGCACCCGGCCGTGTGGAGTAATAAACAAACAGGCCCGCAAACATCGCTTGAACCCTTCGCAAGAAGCGCGGGACGGACCACCTCAACCTCAGCACAGGCCAGGGAAAAACCCCACTTCTCGCAAAGGGCGCGAGAAATGGGGCACCCGGCCGTGTGGAGTAATAAACAAACAGGCCCGCAAACATAGCTTGAACCCTTCGCGAGAAGCGCAGGACGGACCACCTCAACCTCAGCACACGCCAGCGAAAAACCCCACTTCTCGCAAAGGGCGCGAGAAATGGGGCACCCGGCCGTGTGGAGTAATAAACAAACAGGCCCGCAAACATAGCTTGAACCCTTCGCG